>Ga0247778_1000032_pt1 | contig 234342 bp, 181 predicted proteins | sample UWRJL049202B5_FD_179939 | JGI IMG/M metagenome (GOLD analysis project Ga0247778, IMG submission 179939) | Plant litter microbial communities from Arlington Agricultural Research Station in Wisconsin, United States - UWRJ-L049-202B-5 | ecosystem: Environmental > Terrestrial > Plant litter >...
GAGTGGGCCGCGGATATCGACTTACCTCCGCCGGCGGGTGTTGGAGAGTGAGGGTGGCGGGCGGCATGCCGAGCGCGGTCACCGCCCAGGGACGAGTCGGGCCGCGGATATCGACTTACCTCCGCCGGCGGGTGTTGGAGAATAAGGTGGCGCGCGTCACGCCGAGCGCTGTCACCCGGGGACGAGTCGGCCCGGGGATTTCGACTCTACCTCCGCCGGCGGGTGTTGGAGAGCACCATCACCGTCGCGGCTGTGCGGCTCTCGAAGCGTTCCGCGCCGCCGAAGGCTGCGACGCTGTGCGACGTGACTCGTGACCATCAATCCAAAAAAATCGTTATTCGGCCCAGCCCATGACGACGCTGCGTTCGGCCAGGGCTTCGATCACGTCTTCGACGCGGCCGATTTCGCGGGCGCGGAAGGGGCGCGATTTGCGACCTACTTCGAAGAGCGCGACGAGCTCGCCGTAGACGAGCAGGGGGACCATTGCCACGCTTTTAATTTCGCTCGAGCAGCGAGTCATCCGGCCGAGCAGGTGGCGGCCGACCTCCCCACATTGCGGCTCGGTGAGTACGCTGTGGCCCCCGCGGGCGGCGGTCAGCGTGGGATCGTCCGCGGTGAGGCGTTCGCCCAGCAGGAGCTCGGTAGACGGACCATGCCCGCCTACGGTGATCGCAGCGCCGATGTCGGCGCGGATGCGGTGCACCAAGCCGAAGTCGGCGGCGGCGGCGGTGACGGCGGTGACGACGGTGAGCAGGAGCGCTTCGGTGAGCTCACTGGCATTGGCGAGTACACCCACGGGATCGACCGCCGCGGGACGGAAGCTGGGCCGCGCGGCGCGGTCGATGTTCACGGTGCGCGAGCTGAGCTCTGCGCCCGTTGGCGGCGGCGGAGGTTGGCTGAAGGCCACACTACGGGCGCGCTTTTCGACGCCCGCGCTGTGCTGCGCCAGCTCGGCGATGATTTGGCGACGGTCGCGGGCGCTCTGGCTCTCGATGTCTTCCAGGCGGCGCCACACTTGCCAGGATTCGTGGCGCACGAACGAGCCGGCGGGGATCCGCCCGTAGGCCACGCCCCGCAGCACCAGTTCGAAGGAAACTGGGCCCAGCGCGACGATGCCGTTAGTCACGAACCATCGGTCAACAGCGCCGCCGTCACGTGAATCATCTGGGCTGCGCATGGGAATCACGATGTAAGCGGTTTATGTACAAAAGCGTACAAGGTACTACAATAGTTCCGGTTGTATGCCTGGTCGTCAAGGTGATTCGACCTGACGCATCGCGGCGATTAGTCTGCGAACGGCGCGAGAAAAATGCTGCCCGGTAAAGTGTATCTAATTGGAGCAGGCCCGGGCGATCCGGGTTTGATCACGGTGCGTGGTCTCGAGCTCCTGTCGCGCGCGGACACGGTGCTGTACGACGCGCTCGCGCACCCTGCGTTGCTGGATGCTTGTCCGAACGCCGAAAAGCGCAATGTCGGTAAGCGCTTCGGTCAGGACAGTGCCGTGCAGGAGGCAATCAATGCCGAGTTGATCGCGCTCGCGCGCGCTGGCAAACGCGTGGTGCGCTTGAAGGGCGGTGATCCACTGTTGTTCGCGCGCGGCGCAGAGGAGTTGCAGGCGCTGCGCGAGGCGGGCATCGCGTTCGAGATCGTGCCCGGTGTGTCTTCGCCCATGGCCGCGAGCGCGTTCAGTGGCATCCCGCTGACGCATCGCGAGCTGTCGTCGAGCGTGACGTTCATTACCGGCAGCGATCGCGAGGGCAAGGATTGGTCGCCCGCGTCGTGGCAGAAGCTGGCGACTGCGACGGACACGATTTGCATTTTCATGGGCATGCGCCGGATCGAAGAGATCATGCGCGCGATCATCGCTGGCGGGCGCAACGCGGAGACCCAAGTGGCGGTCGTGCAATGGGCGGCGCGCCCCGAGCAGCGGGTAGTTAGCGGAACTTTGAGCAGCATTGCGGCGCGGGTGCGCGCCGAGGGCATCACCAATCCGGCCGTGATCATCGTCGGTGAAGTGGTGGCGCTGCGCGACGAGCTGCGTTGGTTCGACAATCGTCCGCTGTTTGGCAAGTCACTGCTCGTGCCGCGGCCCGCCGAGCAAGGGCGCACGACAGCCACGGCCATCCGTGCGCGCGGTGCCAATGCGCGGCTATTGCCCGCGATCGAGATCCGCGATCCAGCAGATCCTGCGCCGCTGAAGCGGGCGATCGCCGAGCTTTCCAGCTTCGAGTGGGTGCTATTTACCAGCGCCAACGGCGTGACGCGCTTCACGCGCGCGCTGAGCGCAGCGGGGCTCGACGCGCGCGCGTTTGGCCGCGCAAAAATTGGTGTGATTGGCCCCAAAACAGCGAGCGCGCTCGAAAGCTTCGGGCTGCGTGCGGACGCCATCGCCGAGGAATTCATCGGTGAGGGCTTGGCGCGAGCGGTGCTCGCCCAGGGGGTCCCCCGGCGCGTGTTGCTCGCGCGCGCGCAGGTGGCGCGCGACGCTTTGCCCGCGCTGCTGCGCGAAGCGGGCGCACGAGTGGAGGTCGTGCCCGTGTACGAAACGGTGGCCGCCGATGCTGGTGAGGCGTTGCGCGCTCACTTCGAACGGGGGGAGATCGACGTGGCCCTATTTACTTCGAGCTCGACCGTCAACGCAGTGGTCGACACGCTCGGCGACCAAGCGGTGGAGTTGCTATCACGCGTTACGGTAGCCAGCATCGGGCCGATCACGTCGCAGGCACTGAACGAGCGGGGGGTACGGGCGGACGTCGTGGCCGAGATCTTTACCGTTGATGGCCTGCTCGACGCGCTCGAGAGGCACTTCTCCTCAGCGCACTAACCGCGCTCACTTGCGTTCGAAGCGGTAGCCGGCGTGGCGCAGGCGCTCGCCGACCTCGGCAATGTGCTCGAAACCGTGCGTTTCGAGCACGAGCTCGATCAGCGTTTCGCCCAGTTCTGCGCCGGAAAATGCGCGATCGTGATTGAGCTCGAGCACGTTGGCGCGACTATCGGCGACCACGCGCGTGAGCTCGGCCAACACGCCCGAGACGTCCGGCACGGTGACGACGAAGCGCACCAGGCGCCCGGTGTGCACCAAGCCGTGTTCGATGATGCGACTGATCAGGTTTACGTCGATGTTGCCGCCACTGAGCACCACGGCCACGCGCTTGCCCTCGAGATCGGCGAAGCGGCGCTGGAGGAGCGCGGCGACACCTACCGCGCCTGCGCCCTCGACCACGGTCTTCTCGCGTTCCAACAGTAAGAGCACGGCCTGGGCGATTTCGGCTTCGTCGACGAGCGCGATCTCGTCCACGTATTTGCGGGTCAGTTCGCGCGTCAGCGCGCCCACGCGGCGGACCGCGATGCCGTCGGCGATGGTTTTGCCGCCGGGCAGCGAGGGCGGGGGGATGCTCTCGAGCGCGTGCTTCATGCTCGGGAAGCGGCGCGCTTCTACGCCCAGCACTCGGACCCGAGGGTTGGTCTCTTTGACCGCGCAGGCCACGCCCGCGATCAGCCCTCCGCCGCCCACGGGGACGATGATTGCATCCAGATCCGGCGCGTCCGCCAAAAGCTCCAAACCGACCGTGCCTTGGCCGGCGATCACCCATGGGTCTTCGAACGGATGCAGGTACACGAGCCCGCGCTCGGCGCTGAGCGTCGCGGCCAGCGCCGCGGCTTCGTCGTAATTGGCGCCACTCAGGATCACGTTCGCGCCGAAACGACGCGTGGCGGTCACTTTGACCAACGGCGTCGCCTCGGGCATCACCACCGTTACTGCAACGCCGAGTCGGGCTCCGTGGCGCGCGACGGCCTGTGCGTGATTGCCGGCGCTCGCCGTGATCACGCCTCGTTCGCGCTCGCTGGCCGGCATCAGCTCCAGCCGATTGCATGCCCCGCGCTCCTTGAACGAGCCGGTAAACTGCAGGTTCTCTAGCTTGAGCCGCACCTCTGCCTGCGTCAGCTCGGACAGAGCGGGGCTTTCCACCAAGGGTGTGCGCCGCACTTTGCCTAGGATGGTCGACTGCGCCGCAGCAATATCGTTCAACCGGAGCATGAGGCGAGGCCGCCCGGCGAGCTGTCGGAGGAGGCCGACGCGCCGGGTGTCACTCGACAGCCTGCCACTGTTTCAGGCTTTTCCCAGCGCCAACCGAGGTCTCGGAGAGCCGGCCGGTGAGGCTGCCGGTGTGGGCAAAACGTTTCCTGTCGGCGCCTGTTGCGCACCTGCTCCTCCTTGACCAAATTAGCGATATCTCCTAGGATTTAGAACCTCGGAGAGGCACCGGCCAGCGCCAAGACCGAGCCACGCTCTCCGAGCTCTGCGAAAAACGCACGTGCAGCCATCCGATCGCGAGAAGACGCTTCAGGCTGCCCAGAAGTACATCGAGAAAAAGAGGTACGACCGGGCAATCGCGGAGTACCAGCGGATCGTCCAAGACGATCCGAACGATGCTCGCACGCTCCTGAAGATCGGCGACTTGCAGGCGCGGCTCTCGGCCTATCCCGAAGCCATCGCCACCTACGATCGCGTCGGGCAGTTCTACTCGTCCCAGGGCTTCGCGCTGAAGGCGATCGCGGTTTACAAACAGATCCGCGAGCTGATCAAAAAGCACGCGCCGGACCTGGCGGACCGCTACGGGCACATCGTGCCGAAGTTGGCCGAGATCTACACCCAGCTTGGTCTGACCAGTGACGCACTCGCCGCCTACGACGAGGTGGCCACGCGTTTGCAGCGCGCCGGCCGTGATCGCGAGGCGATCGAAGTGTTCAGCAAGATGGTCGGGCTCGACACACAGAACCCGCTGCCCCATCTGCGCTTGGCCGAAGCGCGCTGCCGCGTCCAAAGCCTGGATGAAGCGATCGAGTCGTTCTGGGCGGCGGCGGAGCTGCTGCTCAGCCTGGAGCGCCGGGACGATGCGCTCAAGGTCATCGAGCGCATTCTGCACTTCAAGGTCGACGCCCGCTACGCCTGGGTCGCGGCCGAGCTCTACCTGCAACGTGGCACCCGTGAAGACGGCCTGCAGGCGCTGACCAAGTTGCAGGTCTGCTTCCAAGCAGACCCGAAGAACCTCGATACGCTGGGCTTGCTCGCTCAGGCGTTCACCCTGATCGGACAAGAAGCCAAAGCGATCGAGGTGTACAAAGAGATGGCGCGCATCGCCCGCGACGGCGAGCGGCGCGATCTGTTCGAGCAGCTGCTCGCACACCTGCGTGAAGTCGCCCCGCACGACGAGCAAGTGCGCGCGCTGCAGAGCTTGCCGCCCACACTGGGGCAGAACTCGTCGCGTCCCCCGGTCGAGTCGGTCGCGCCGGTCAGTGTCGGTGACAGCGAGGTCGAGTTCCTAGACGAGGCCACCGAGCGGGACGCGCTCGAAATCCTGCCCCCCGCCGCCAAGCCGCTGCCGCCGCCGCGGCCGCTGATGGCGAGCTCGCCCGACGTCGTTGTCGTCGACGAACGTCAGGAAGTGGCTGAAGAGCTCGTCGATCCGAGCTCGTTCGATGCCCAAGCGCACGCCCGGAAAGCCGTGGTCGACGCCGAGTCGTTCCGCAAGCTGCGCCTATTTCCAAAGGCCATCGAGGCCCTGCACATCGCGCTCGAGATCGATCCGCGCTCGCTCGAGATTCGGCAGAAGCTGCGCGAGCTGTTGGTCGAATCCGGTGACCGCGAGGGCGCCATCGCCGAGACGCTCAACATGGCGTCGCTGCAGCTCGACAGCGGCGATCTCGCCCAGACCGAAGCGTTGGTCTACGAAGTGCTCGAGATCGAACCCGGGCACCCAGAAGCGCTAGCGTTGCTCGAGCACATCGCGCCCGGCCGCGTGGGCGAGCCGGACGCTGCGCGCGCGCGCCTCCACGTCGCGCGTGATCACGCGCCCTCGAGCGAGGCCTACGATCCCGACGCGCCCCTGCCTTCGTACGACTTGGAAGAGATCGGCGCCGAGCAGGCGATGAACTCGGACCCGCACAGCGCGTTTTTGCAGCGTCAGGGCTTCGAGGTTCAAGACGACCCATTCGAGGCCGACGCGCCGTTGCCTCGCTTTCCAATCTCGGAGCGCTCGCTCGACGACTACGAAGAAGAAATCCACGAGGTCTCTTCGGTCGAAGACTTCGAGCCGAGCGCGCCCGCGCCCTCGACCGAGGGCCTGGAAGACGTGCTGGACGAGGCGGATTTCTTCGCGGCCCGCGGCCTATACGAAGACGCCAAGGCCATCCTGCTCGAGCAGCTCACACGCACGCCCCATCACCCGCTCGTGCTCGAACGGCTGAGCGAGGTGGACGTGGCGCTCGGCGGTGCGACCGGTGGCAGCCAGACCATCGAACGCTCGCAGCTGAACAAGAGCCAAGAAGACGCGCTCGATTTCGACGTAGCGCAATCATTGGGCGCGCTGGACGAAATGGAGCTGCCGCCCGGGTCGATCGCATATAGCGCCGGCAACGACGTTGACGTCGACCAAGTGTTCGAGAAGTTCCGTGCTGGTATTCGCTCGCAAGTCTCCGAGAACGACAGCGCGACCCATTACGACCTGGGTGTGGCCTACAAGGAAATGGGCCTCATCCCCGACGCGCTGCACGAGTTCGAGCTGGCCGCTCGCGACCCGCAGCGCGAGTGCAACTGCTTCGCGATGATCGGCCTGGTTTACTTGGAGCAGGGCCAACTCGATCGCGCCGTCGAATCCTACGTGCGCGCGCTGAGCGCGGGGGACAAGACCGTCGAGCAAGAGATGAACGTCTATTACGATCTCGGCACGGTCTACGAGATGAAGGGCAAGACCCAAGACGCCCTCTACTACTTCCAGAAGATCGCGCGCCGCGACCCGGGCTACCGCGACGTGAGCGAGCGCCTGGGCGCGCTCCAGCCCGAGCAAGTGCGCCCGCCCGTGTCTTCCAACTCACGAGCCGTCGGCGATCAAGACGACTTCGACAGCGTATTCGACGACCTGTTCGAGGGCGGCGGCAAGAACTAGCGCTGAGCTTTTGGGTTGATGGTCACGCGCCGCGTCCCAGCCGGCTCAGCCTTCGGCGTCAGAGTGCGGAAACCCTGCGGAACGCGAGCTGCGATGCAGGATCGCGGGCGCCCGCTCCCCCTACTAGCGCACGTAGCCGAGCCAAAATTCACTGCTCAGCGCGGCTAGCGTGTTGGCGCTGAGCCCGTCGATGGTGGGTGCATAACGCTCCGCAAAGCCCGCGCGTAGTGGGCTCGACCAAGGTTGAAACGAGATGGCGGCGCCGATTTCGGTCAAGCGTTGCGCGGTGCCGGATTGTTGGTGACGTTGCACACTGACGTTGCCCTCCCAGCGCGTGCTGAGTAGCGCGCTCAGCACCAAGTCCGGCGTCGCGAAGTAGGAGAGCGTCAACTCGGCGCTCGCGCGCGGGCCGAGTTGGCGGGTAGCGCCTAGGCTCGTGTCCTCCAGGCGACCGGCGAGCTCTGCGAACAGCCCCGCGCGGAACAGGCGTGCGAACGAGCGTTCCAGGCTCACGCCCAGCGCGAACTCGGTGGTCCCGAGCCCGCGCGGAGCGAGGCCCTCGGCCTTCGCGGTGGGCAAGCGCAGCGTGGCCAGCACCGCGAGCGAGGGATAAACCCCGCTCTGCCAGGGTTCGGGCTCTTCGAGCGCTTCTTGGCGCACGCGGAGCAGGGTGTCGCTGAGGCCCAGATTGCGTTCGAACGCGCCGGAGAGCGCTGCGTCGCGCGCGCCGTAGCCGGCCACTGCGGAGAACTCGATGTGGTGAAAGCGATAGGCCGCGAGCAACGTGTATTCCGTGCTGCGATCGTACTCGTTGGGGGCGAAGGCTTGGTAGCGGCCGTGCGCGTTGAATGCGCCCTGACCGAGCACGAGCCGCTCCGAAAGGCGCACACCCCAGGTTTGATCCGGCCGAGTCAGGGCACTGGCCGGCCCCTGGCCACTGCACGAGCAGGCTTGTCCACGGGTTGCCCAAAGCAGGGCCGCCATGAACACGCAGTAGGCAAACCGACTCATGGCACGTCGAGCGCGAATTCGACCAGGTCGGACGACGCCTCGAGCTCGACGCCCAGCACGACTTGCCAACGACCACTCATGAACAGATCGAGATCGAGCGCCCGGAACGTAGGCCCGTCGCTGACGATGTTGGCCGCGCTGGCGCGGTGACCGTGCGCGGCCATCGAAGCATCCACGCTCAGCAACGTCGGCGCGGAGGCGTCCGTGAGGGCGCGCAAGGTGATCGAGAAGTCATTGGGCCCACGGCTGATTTTCGCGCCCTCGAGCGACACCGAAGCTTCGACCAGGCCGTGCTGAGAGTCTCGTGAAAGCGTATGGGCGCCGTCCAGCATGGCGACGTCATCCGGAGCGGCCACGCACCCGGCGAGCAGGGTAAAGCTCAGAATCGTGAGTGAGGAGAAGCCCCGGAGCGTCGGCATGCGCCGAGTGCGTATCACCCCCGGCTCGACTACGTGCTGCGGTACGTTGTCGCGCTAGCCGTCGCGGTCGACGATCGACGCCAGCAGCTCGCCTTGAGCGCACAGGGTGCCCTCGACGGTGGCTTCGCCGCGCAGCTTCCAGGTGTTCGAGCGGTGCTGAATCACTTCGACGTACAAGTCCAGGCGATCGCCGGGCGTCACGGTGTGACGAAATTTGGCTTTATCGATGCCCAGGAAATACATCAGGCTGGTCGAGGCATCGAACGGCTCGGAGGCATACGCCAAGATGCCGCCGATCTGCGCTAGCGCTTCGATGATCAACACGCCGGGCATGATCGGCCGATCGGGAAAATGACCCTGACACCAAGGCTCGTTCGCGCTCACCATCTTGTGACCGCGAATGCTCTCACCTGCGACGATGTCCGTGACGCGATCGACGAGCACGAATGGATAACGATGCGGCAAGATCTCGAGGATCTTGCCGACCTCGAGTTTGACGCTTTTTCGTGGATTCGTAGCCATGATCCAGGACCCCGCCGCAAGCGTCCGAGCTGCTCGCTCGACTTACTTCTTGGCGGGCGCGAGCGTGGCGGGCGGCGTTGCGTTCGGCAGCGCCAACGGAGCGGGCGCGGGGCCAGTGGCCGCGCCCTCTTTCTTGCTCGGGGCCTTGCCTTCGTCGCCCGAACCTTGGTTGTACAGGGTGATGATGCGATCGGTGACGTCCAGGTCGCTGCGCACGTACGGGGCGGCTTGCTTGTCGAGCACCAGATCGAGGCCGTCTTGGGTGGCCAGGCGGCGGATCGTGCCCATGATCTTCTGCACGATCGGCTGGGTGAGCTCGCCCTGCTTCTTCTGCAGCTCTTTGTTGTAATCGACGAACACGCCCTGGAGCGCCATCATTTCGCGCTGCCACTTGTCGACGCGCTTGGCGAGCGCGGTCTTGCTCAAGACATCGCGCTGCTTCTCGATGTCTTCGCGCTCTTTCTGCAGATCTTCTTGCTTCTTGTCGAGCTCGCGCTGCTTGTTGTCGAAGACTTTCTTCAGCGTGGCTTGAGCGCGGAGCCCGTCCTCGGTTTCCATGATCGCGCGTTGGGTGTCGACGACCGCGATTTTGGATTGAGCGTGGGCCTGCGCGCTGCCGAGCAGCACTGCGACTGCGGACACCACGACACTAAGGAACCGAAACGAGCTCTTCATGGGGTCCCGGCTTAGCGTTCGGTTCGGGCGTGGTCAAGCATGGGCAGTCATTGCCGGCGGGAAAGCAGCGGAATTCGTCCGGAAGCCAGCCATACTGCGGGCTGGAACATGCGATTTGCCGGTCGCTACCGAGGTCACTGCGCTCGTTCGGGCCGCGTGTTCGGGCTGGGTCTCGTGCTCGTGTGGCTGACCCGCGTCGGCTCTGCGCAGGCCGACCCTGCTTGTTCGGAGACGAAACCTTGGTCGCGCTTGGGCAGCAGTGCTCGGAACTTCGCGCGGCCCGTGCCGCTCACGCTGACGACCGTGGCCGTGCTGACGCCATTCGTGCTCTCGCCAACCGGTGCCGATCATCAGCTGCGCTTGGTCGCGCAACGCGACTTGTTTGGTCGGCCCCGACTCGAACCCGTCAGCGTGTGGACGCCGTACGTGCTCGGTTCGGGTCTGCTGATCGGTTACGGAGTCAGCCTGGCGACCGGGTCGTGCGCGGCGCAACGCGTGCTCGTGCCGATCTTGCAAGCGGGCGTGCTGACCTACGGCGTGGTCGGGGTGTTGAAGATCGGCGTGGGTCGTCAATGGCCCAACGGTGGTAGCGATCCGAACGCTCCGGATCGCCTCGCGCATCCGGAACGCGCGCACGATTACGCGCCCTTTCAGCGCGGGGTCGGCGCTTGGCCGAGCGGACACACGGCGGTGATGTTCGCCGGTGCGGCCGCGTTTCGCGCGTCGAACCCAGAGCTCGGCATCGTGTCGTTCCTCGGCTATCCGTTGGCGATTGGCGTGGCAGGTGGCATGTGGCTCGGCGATCACCACTGGGCGTCGGACATCGTGTCCGGCGCGCTGCTCGGCGAAGCGATCGGCGGCAGCGTGGGCAAGAGCTTTTCCGACGCGGTCGGCGTGCCGGGGACGGTGCTGGTTTCGCCGATCCAGGGCGGCGGCTTCGGCGCACAGTGGTTCACGCTCTGGTGACGCCCGCGCGCGTTCCGCTCGAGCGTGCTCAGACGATCACGAAATCATCCGTCTCGCTGGCTTCTTCCGCTGCCATTTGGCTGGTCTCTTCGTCGCGTTTCACGGATAGCTCGTACAAGTCCGTAAATACCTTGGGGTGACCTTTGACGAGCTCCATCAAGCGCTCGCGCGGCAAGAACAGCGTGACCGTGGGGTGGTGAGCCACCACGTCGGCGATCGCGGGGCGTCGCAGCACCAGCGCGACTTCGCCTACGACCTCACCCGGACCGAGCTTGGTCACAATCGTGGAGCTGCCGTCTATCTGGTCTTGATGCACGACCGCAACTTCACCCAGGGCGATCAAGTGCAGGCCCTCGGCTGGTGAGCCTTGCGTGATGATCTTGTCGCCCGCCTCGAACGAGCGAATCGCGAAGCGCTCGATCAGCGCTGGGCGCTCTGCCGGACTGGCGGCGCGCAGAATGAAATTCGTGCGCAGCAAATTCTCGAGCATGCGCCGGCGGCAGAACTCGGCGAACCGGCGACCGACGCCAGGCGCGGTCGCCACCACGCGGTCGAGCGCGGCCTTCTTTGCGACCAGCACCAGACAGGGCACTGCGGCGCGCACCGTGGCCGTGCGCGGCGCGCGTGAGAGCAGCGCCATTTCCCCGAACAAGGTGCCGCTGCCCAGGCGGGCCAGAGCGATCGGCGGGGCATCCGGCTTGCTCGCGGCTTTCTGCACGTCCAGTTCGCCGCGGGCCACGAAGAAAGCTTCATCACCGGTGCTGCCCTCTTCGACCAACACACCGCCGCGCGGCACGACGCGCACATCCAAGATCTCGATCATGGCGTACAGCTCTTTCTCGTCCAGCGAGGAGAACAAGATCTGCGGTGATAGCTTGGGTGGCTCGCCTTCGATCCGGTCCGTCTTGAAGGCTTCCACGCTGGCGTCGACGAGGGCCGTCGCTTTTTCCAGCAAGGCCTGGCCCGAAAGCGAGTCGGGCAGCGGGGAGAAGCCCGCGACGACGCCGGGCAAGTTGGGCGGCGGCGCGCCACGCTTGTCGAGCAAGCGCGCTGAGCCCTTGGCGAAGGCGTTGGCAATCAAGGACAGGGAGGCCGCGCCTTCGCCGCCAAACTCGCTCAGCTTGCAGGCCGCCGTCACCGACAGCGGCAAATTGCCCGCGTCGACCGCGCGCTCGACGGCCACGCTCAGGCCGCGCTTGGCGGTCTCTTGCTCGCCCAGCGCGCCGAGCATCCAGGCCGTCAGGAACAGCCGCAGCGCAGCGCTCGGGTCCAGCTCGAGCAGCGCGGCACTGTAGCGCAGGGCTGCTTCGTGCATGGAGGCTTCGGCAAACGTCAGCGCTTGGTCGATGGGCGAACTGGTAGCCATAACCAGCGATGATAGGAGGGCTCAGGCGCGCTGTCACTCGCGCGCTGTCACTCCGCTACTACTCCCCCCCGGATTGCCGCTTGGGATCACGAAGCCGAGCAATCACGGCGCTCATCGCGCTGGCCGTCGCACCGACCAGCGGTACGACGAACGGATAGTCCATGCGTGTCGGGCCGATCACGCCGACCGCGCCGCCTGCCTCGCCGCCTTCTTCGTGGTACGGCGCGGCTACCAGGCTGACGGGGAAGCCGACCATCGCTTCGGTCTCTTCACCGAGGAACACGTTCACGTGCGTCGAAGCGAGCGTGCGGTCGAGCAACGTAAGCAAACGCTCGCGGTCCTCGAGTGCGAACAACAGCTCACGCACGCGCTCCACGTTGCCGAACTCTGGGCTCTCCAAGAGTCGCGATTGGCCTTGAATGACCACGTCCACCCCGCGGGTGGCGTTGTCGGTCGCGGCGCGCACCAAGAACAGACCGAGCTGGCGCAAGCTCTCGATCTCGTCGGCCTGGTTCGTGACATGGCTCACGAAATACTCGCGGATGGCCGTGAGCGTGCGCCCCTTGACGACCTCGTTCAGCATGTTGTGCACGCGCTCGAGCTCGTGCTCACTGACCGATTTCTCGACGTGAATGAAGCGGTTCTCTACCGTGCCATCGGAGAACACCATCACGCTCAAGAGCTCGAATGGGCGCGTGGGGATGAAGCGCAGCGTGAGTAGTGTCCGGGTTTCGGTCCGGGCCCGAACCAACACCGCGGGCGCGCCGCTCAAGTCAGACAAAAGCTTGCCCGTCTCGCGCAAAATGTCCGAATCCGCGTTCAAATCAGCGAAGCGATCTTTGATCCGTGCCGCGTCCACCTGCGAGAGCTCTCGGACTTGCATCAACGCATCCACGAAGATGCGATAGGCGGCTTCGGTCGGCACGCGGCCGGCCGAGGTGTGCGGTTGGGCGAGGTAGCCCGAGTCTTCCAGATCCGCGAGTTCGTTACGGATTGTCGCGGCCGACAGCGAGAAACCATATTTTCGCGTCAGCGTGCGGCTGCCCACCGGCTCCGCGGTAGCAATGAACTCGGTCACGACCGCGTACAGCACCGAGCGGGCTCGTTTGCTGAGGGGCGGGCTGACGGGCATCACTCCCCAGATCCTTTGCCCTTTCGAAGGATTCGTCAAATTGTGACGGGCGGCCCCCATTGTTGGCGCGACTTAGGCCGAGATTTGGCCCTTTCGCCCGCTTCGGGTCAGGCTCCGGGGGTGAGCCTGCCTTGGTCCGTCATTGCCGCGCTCGGCATCCTGCTGTTCGGTGCGACTCCGACGCATCCTTCCAAGCCGAAGCCCAAGCCGAAGGTGACGGCGAAAGCGCGCCCGCACGGCGCACACCGCGTTCAGCACACTCAGCCGATCCCGCTCAGCCACTCCCCGGGGTCGCGCGCCGCCGCTTACGGTCAGCTCAGCCCGTCCGAATGCCTCGCGCTCCTGGACGAACGGCATATTCCGTATGCGCGTGAGGAACCCAAGCGGGGTGTGAAGATCCCCGTGCGCCTGACCGGCAAGGTGGGGGGAGTGCTGTTTCGCACTGATTTTCCCGACGGCGAACGCGCCCACGTGCCGTGGGAGATCTTCGATTGCCGACTGGTGCTCTCACTCGATGACTTCAGCGAGGTCTTGCGGGCGCACTCGATCGCCGAGGTGCGCATGTTCTCCGCCTGGCGACCGCCCGCCAAGAGTTGGCCGATGACCGAGCTCGGGCGACGCCACCAAGGCGCGCTCGCGATCGACGTGCGCGAGCTGCGCAAAGACGATGGCGCGGTGCTCAACGTGCTCGAGCACTTCCACGGCCAGCTCGGCGGCACGCAGTGCGTTCCGGCTGCACCGGCGCCGAGTCCGGACTGCCCGGAGGCACGCGAGCTCCACGATCTGGTGTGCTCGGCGGCGGCGGCCCACGTTTTCAACAGCATCCTCACGCCCAACTACAATCCGGCCCACAAGAACCATTTTCACCTCGAGCTTACGCCCGACGTCGAATGGTTCATGCTCCGCTGACGAATGCCGCCAGGGCTGGAGCCCGAAATGTCCCAAGAAATGAGACTTATATAGCCGCCGAGCCGGCAAGCTTGGCGAAATCCTTGACAGTTTTTGGGTGGAACCCGATGATCCGGTTTCGTCCATACGTCACACCGGAGGACTCCGTGACCACCACGTTGTTGGCTGTCGATGACAGCAAGACCATGCGCAAGGTGCTTGAAATCACCTTCGCGGGCGAAGATTTTCGGACCGTTCTCTGCGAAAGCGCGGACGAGGCATTAGGCAAGCTGGGGGAGAACCCGCAGGTTGCTTTGGTCGACGCTGGCCTCGACAACTCGGGGGGGTACGAGCTTTGCCAGAAGATCAAAGCGGCCTCGCCCAACATCGCCGTGGTGATGCTGTCGAGCAAGCAGCAACCCTATGACCGCGCGCGCGGTAGCGCCGTGGGCGCGGATGATTTCGTCGACAAGCCGTTCGACACCCAGCAATTGCTGGAAAAAATCACCACCATCGCTCGCCGCGCGGCCAGCGCACCGGTGATGAGCGCGGTCGCGCCTGCGCCCGTCGTCATGCCGTCCGCCAGCGCGAAGGCGGGGGACGCGGGCATCGGCCGCCCACGCGTTCAAACCTTGGCTTACGGCTCAACGCCCAGCCCGGTCATTCCCGCGTCGCCTGCTCCTGCGCCGGTGCAACCGGTCGCCAACGTGCGCCCGACCATCACCAGCGCACCAGCGATCGAAGTCAGCTCGTCACCGGTGGCCGCTGCCGCGCCGCCAGCCGCCAAATCCGCGCCCACGACTTCCGCCGCTGCCCCTGCCGCATTGCCAGCTGATTTTGCAGGCAAGCTCGGTGGCTTGGGCTTGAGCAGTGCACAGGTCGAAGCCGTGCTTTCGCTCTCGCGTGAAGTGGTCGAGCAAGTCGTCTGGGAGGTGGTGCCCACGCTCGCCGAGACGATCATCAAAGAAGAGCTGAAGCGGCTGCTTCAAGCGTGAGCCTGCCGAGCGAGGCGGAGCGAGCCGTGATTCCAAGCGCGGACAGCGAACACTCGGGCGAGATCGTCCTGTTCGAGGGGCGCCGCGCGCTCGTTCCCAGCGTTTCCGTGCTGCTGCTGGTGATCATTACCCTCGGGCTCTGGCTCTTGCCCCGCTGGTGGCACCGCGGTTCGAAGCTGTACCGCGTGACCACGCGTCGCATCGTGGTCGAGACCGGGGTGCTCTCGAAGCGCCTCGAGCAAATCGACCTGTATCGAATCGCCGACTACACCGTGGATCGCCCGTTTTTTCAGCGCGTGATGGGCACGGGTAACCTACTCCTGAAAACGTTCGACAAATCCACGCCCGAGCTGCACGTCCGAGAGATCAAGACGGACGTCGTGGGCCTGTACGAGAAGCTGCGCGCGGCCACGGAAGCCGAAAAGGCCAAACGCGGCGTGCGCATGATCGACTACGAGAGTCGGGCATGAGTGACCGGCCGATCCTGTACGATTACCTTTTCTCCGGCAATTGTTACAAGGTCAGGCTGCTGCTCAGTCAGCTCGGGGTCGGTTACGAAACCCGCACGCTCGACATCATCGCCGGTGAGCAGAAGCAGCCCTGGTTCTTGCAGAAGAATCCGGTCGGCCAAGTGCCCACGCTCGAGCTCCCCGACGGCACGTGCTTGCGTGAATCGAGCGCGATCCTGATGCACTTGGCCGAGGGCACGCGCTTCTTGCCGGCACCCGGCTTGGCTCGCACCCGTGTGTTGGAATGGCTGTGCTTCGAACAGAATCAAATCTCGCTCGTGATCGGCCGCGCTCGCTTTCGCCGCACCTTCCCGGATGTCGTCCCCACACAGCCGGAGGAGTTCGAAGCTTGGCATCGCCAAGGCAACCGCGCGCTGCGCATTCTCGAAGCGCGTCTACACGATTATCTATTTTTGGTCGATGAAGGCTACAGCATCGCCGACATCGCGCTGTTCGCCTATGTGCACTGCTGCGATCAGGGCGGCTTCAGTCTCTATCCGTATCCCGCGGTTCGCTCCTGGATCGAGCGCATCGAAGAGATGCCGGGTTATCTGCCGATCGATCGAGCGAGTTTTGGCGCCACGACCTAGCTAGTCTCGTCGCTCACCCGTGGCCGTGAGCTGATAGAGCGCGGCGACCGAGGGACGCCCGAGCGTCACCAAGGTGAACACGCCGAGCACGGTGCCCATCGGAAAGTTCAAGCAACACAGACAGGCCACGATCTGGCTCAGGGTCTTGTTCCTGGCGCGGCGCAAGCTGATGCCCGAATAGAAGACGAGCAGCGACTTCAGGAACAGCACTGCCGCCAAGCAGAGCAACACGATCATGAATACGCCGCCGGTCAGCAGGCCTCTACCGTGAAGATGACTCGCTGAAGCGACCACGCCATACCCGAACAGCACGCCGGCCAACAGGATGCATCCGCCGAGCGCGATCAGCGCCGCGTAAACGAAGTGAAAGATGGCCAGCGAACTCAAACTGCTCTGATCGGCCGCCGCGATTTGTGCGGGTGTCGGCGGCACGGCGTAGCCGTACGGAGGCATTTGCATGGCGAAGCCGTAGAATAGCGGAGGTCCTAGCCGTGGCCAACGGCTCCCGGTCAATTGCTCTCTCTTCGTTCGCGACGCCGAAGGCTGGGTGGGCTGCGACGTGACACTCGACCATCAACAAAAGAAATCCGGGCGCGTCGTCAGGTTCGGACAGAGGCCATCAGGTTGGGGGAGGGAGGGGGCGATCGCGAGCCAGCAGCGCAACCCGCGGATGGCTGGATTCTCGGCTTGGAGCCAAGCTCAGAACGCGGCGCGCGCGACCGTGAATTTGTTGTTCAGCGTGCGATCGGTGAGCACTTTGAAGTCTTTTACCGGACCGAGCTCGCCCTTGAGCGCCGCGATGCGGGTGTGTTCGGTGGTGAAGAACATCACTTTCGTGCCCTTCTTTTTTTGCTCGCTGATCCAACTCTTGAACTTGGCGCCGCTGGATACGAACGCCGGCACGCGGTTGCCGGTGTAGAAGTTTTCGCCCTTCCAGTTCATCTGGTAAGCGACGAACGGCTCTTCTGGGCCTTTGCGGGCGGCGTAATAGGCGAGGATCGTTTCGCGTTGGCCCCAATGCGGCGAGGTATTGACGAGGTATACATCGAGCCCCCATGCGGTCCAAAGGACGGCCACGACTGCGAACGATGCGAGCGCGTGTCGACGCAAGTTCGGTAGCGCAAAGCCGAGTGCGAGCACGGAGCTGACCAAGGTGAATGCGCTCAGCATGCCGTTGAAGTCGAGCGAATCGACCGGCCACGCGCGGCGATAGTTGTACGTGAACAGATGCATCAGGCGCGCTTGCCCTTCGACGTCGCTGAAGACCGCGGTCGATAGATCACGTCCCACGAGCACGATCGGGACCAGCGCGGCCACGCCCACGAGCGCAAGCGCCGCGCGTTCGTATTTGGCTGCGAAGGAGCCGTCTTCCAAGTTCGACCCTTGGCCGAACCTGTTCCGCGTGTAGATGGCGAGCAGCAGCCCACACGCGAGCAGCGCCGAACCCAGGAGCGGCGCGGAAGAGGGCAAATGGCCGCCGGCCAGCAGCCCGTTCCAAGAGCCGGGGAACAGGCGCAATGCGCCGTACACGAGCAACAGCGAGCTGGCGCAGAGTCCCGAGAAATAGGCGAGTGTCTGCTTGGGGCGTGCGAGTGCGACGGGCCCGAGCGCGCGATCGAGCATGACACCAGTGACCGCCGCGATCGGTGGCACCGTGGGCAAAGCGTAGTGGTGGAACTTGGTCAGGGAGATCGCGAACATGGCAAACGCGATCGTGAACCAAAGCGCCATGAACGACATCACCTCACTCTGGGCGCCGTCGGCTTCGTTCTCGAAGCGTAGCCACCAGAGTAGACCCGCCGCGCCGAAGCCGGACCAGGGAAAGAGCCCATAGCCGAGCTGCCAGACGTAGTAACGGAAGCTCACGTCATCGCCCGTGTTGGTGTCGTGCACGTGCACGAAGGCACGCTTGTACATGTCGTGAAACAGCAAGCGGTCCGTGAACGGCGCGCCGTGCCTCATGTACATTTGCACGTACCAGGGCAAGCAAATGCAGGCGAAGATCAAGCACAGCCCGACCAGCTCCAGCCGCGCGAAGTCCTTGTAACGGCGAGCCGCGCCGACGCCGACCAGGGCAATCACGATCGGCAGCACCAAGCCGGGCGCGCCCTTGCCGAGCGCAGACAGCGCGGTGAAAAACCAGGCGGCCAGAAAGTACAAGCGCTGCGTGCGGCGCTCACCGCGATTGACGAACAGCAGCAAGGCGAGCGCGCTGCCCCATACCAAGGCCCCCAGCGCGGGTTGGAACAAGCGATTGACGGGCTCGACCCAGCGGCACGCTTCGTTGCCGGGTAGGCCGCAGTTGCCTCCGCCCGAGCCGGCCATGAATTCGTCCCAATGCCAACGAAAGCCGAAGTTCGGCGCGTGCAGCTGGAGCGTGACGTTGCGCGTCAGCAGGTACACGAGCTGCGGCAGCACCGAGAGTAAGATGGCGCCGAAGAGCAGATGAAACGCCGACAAGCGCAAAATGCGCGTGCCGACGCGGAGCTCGTAACTGTGAACCCGCGCTTCGGCATTCGTGTGCAGGCCCAGCACCAGCAATGAAAGCGCCGCCGTGAGCGGAGCCACGTACGGCATGTCCGTCATGCTCTGGTGCGCGATCAGGTACCAGTACGGAGCGGTCGTGAGCACGAGCCCGGCCAAGAAGCCTGCGCGGCCGCCGAACGCTTTGGCGACCGCCTTGTACAGCAGGTAGGTCGCGAGCAGCGTGAGCAAGAAGATCGGCAAGCGTGCGGCCCACTCTGGCGCGGGGGCCAACCCCGAGCTTGCGCCGGCCAACATTTGGTCGGGCATGAAGTGCACGCCGGTGAGCGAAAAGCTCACGCCCTGGAGCCAGAAGTCGAACACTGGCTTCGACCAAAACCAGCCATCTTGCGCCCACCAAAGCGAGAGCCAGTCGTCGCGCGCGAGCATTTCACGCGCCACTTCTCCATAGTGAACCTCCCACGGGTCACTCAGCGAGTAACTGCCGAGCAATGGCACGTACAGGAGCACGTTGAGTAGCGAAAGCCAAAAGCCGCGTCGCGCAAACCAGCGCACGCCGTCGGCCTGGAACACGCGCAGCCCCTCCGCCACGCGGCAGAGTGCGACGAGGATGGCCACGAAGCAGAGCGTGACGAGCAGGCCCGCGCTGAGCACGGGTCGCGGCAGTCCGCCGGCTACGGCCAGCCGAAGTATCACGACCGTGGCGAGCAGCGCGCCGCCCAGCTCGGCCAGCCGCGGCGCGAGGCTGCGCAAGCTCGGGGATTGTCCAAGCGGTTCGGCGCTCGCCGAGCTGGGAGGGCAAGACACGTCGTCGAACGTGCCGAACGCATCCAGGAATGCGAACGATGCGATCAGTAGCCCGCTCGCACACAAGAGCACGCTGTGACTGAAGTGACCGTCCGTGGCCATCAGCAAAAATACCGGCACGAGCGCGGTCAGCGCCCACCACAACCGCTGGGGGCGAGCGGGGTTGCCGTTCGGGATCAAGGCCTCGAGCCCGCTTTCGTGGTCGCTTTCCTCCAACGCGTGTTGGATGGCTTCGAGCCTGGCTTCGGCTTCCGCGGGGGCCGCCGGGGTTTCGTCGTTTGACCGCATGCGCGGCGCAGAGTGGTAGTGCTTCGAGCCGAAAGTAGCAAACGCGCCGCGCGCTGCGCCGACGCTCAGCCGCGCGACACGACGCGATTTCGGCCGGCGTGCTTGGCGGCGTACAGCCGTTTGTCGGCGGCGCTCACCAGCGCTTCGGGCGTCTTTTCGTCGACGAGTTCGGCGAAGGACGAGCAGCCGACGCTGACCGTGACCGAGAGCACCTTGCCCTCGTGCTCGACGCGCATGGCCTCGACCCGCTCACGCAGGCGCTCACCGACCGTATGTGCGGCGACGCCATCGATACCGCGCAAGATCAGCGCGAACTCTTCACCGCCATAGCGGGCGAACACGTCTTCGTTGCGGATCATGCCGCGGATGGTATTGGCCAGGCCGACGAGCACGGCGTCTCCCGCCTGGTGCCCATAGGTGTCGTTCACTCGCTTGAAGTGATCGACGTCGAAGAAGGCTAGCGACACGTCTACCTTGTGGCGGCGTGCGTACGACAGCTCAGAACGCAGTTGGGTGTCGAAGTGCTCGCGGTTGTGAGCGCTGGTCAGCGCGTCGGTCACGCTCGCGTCATACAGCTGTTGTAGTAGCGCTTCCTGACTCTCGTCGGTGATCGTGTAGCGGAAGACGGCGGTGGGGCCGAATTGGATCACGTCACCATCGCGCAGCAACTGCCGCGAGACGCGCTGGCCTTGCACGAAGGTGCCATTGGCAGACTCCGTGTCTTCGATCAGGTAGCCCGCAGGTTCTTGGACGATGCGGGCGTGCTTGCGGCTCACGCCGTCGTCACCCAGCCACAACTCGCAGTCTTGGCTGCGGCCAATGCGGAACGGTTCGGGCGGCAGGCGCGACACGCGACCGAGCTCTGCGCCACGCACGCGCACCAAAAGATGGCGATCCTTGGATTGCCGCCGCGGAGCGCTGCGCAGCTCCGACAAACTGACGATTGCGGTTCGTTCGTCCGCGTCCTCCCCTTCGTCCGCTAGGGGGTGTGATTCAGGCGGCTTTTCCTCGGACAAACTCTCAATCCTCGGTTTCGAGGGTAACACGGTTTTCCGCGCGGTGGGCGGATCCGCGCGCTCGAAGCGCGCTTCCCCGCGCCCACTCCGGCCCTGTTTTTTACTGACATCCGTGGCATTTTCGAGCGTCGCGGGCCAAGCCATGTAGGTGTGGCAGTGCTGTCTGTGGTTCACACTGCGACGCTGCCGACTCGTGCGGCGTAGCACGTCAGGCTTTTTCCTCGTCGCCTCGCGCGCGTCTTGGCCGGCCGCAAAGTCGTGCGATTTTTTGGAACTTCCGCGCGCGGAGGGTTGTCGGTTTAGGCGACACCGAACGACACGCTGCCAAGGCGACTGTTTCGCCGGTGAGCGAGTGAGCGGCCCGTCTTCACCACGGTCGGGCCGCTGACTCAGCTCGCACGCTTCGTTCGCGTGAACCATCAGGAGGATCCTTTCATGGCACACGTGCAGCCCGAGTTTCGTTCATTTGATTCCCAACCCGCGCCAAGGTTCGCTTTCGTGAGCGCCGCACAACCCGCTCCGCAACGCGAGCCCGACGCCGCCACCCACGTACTGCTCACGCAGGGCTCGCTCGAGCCGGGGGAGTTCGAGCGAGCCGAGCGGCAAGCCGTGGAAGTGCTAGGCCTCTGGGGTTCTACCGTCCTATTCGCCCGGCATTTGAGCGCCGATGAAGGCTTCAGCGTGGGTGAGAGCTCGGCCGCCGAGCACGTGGATTTCGAACTTGCCGCGCAAGAGCTCGGCGTGCCGTCGGCGCGTTTGGTCGAAGTGCAAAACGGCACGCCGCACGTGATGGTGCCGCCCGCGGCGCGAGTTTGCGTGAAGCGCGCGAGCGAACCGTACGCGGTGCCGACTCAGGCCACGAGCGTCGCGTTGCTCACGGGAACTGTCGTCGAGCTCGAACTCGGCAAATTGAAATTCCGCATCGCCAACGTGCCGGCTGGCCAGCGCACGCCGCGCGCGCGCTTGGCCGACGCCGAGCGCTCGGTGCTCTCGGCCTTCGGTATCAGCTTCACCGTCGCGGCGGCGCTGATCGGTAGCTTTGCGTTTTGGATGCCGGCCATGGGCTTGACCGACGATGAAGGCCTCGACAACGAGCGACTCGTGTTGATGAAGCAATACCTGAGCGCGAACGCGCTGCGAGAGCTCGAAGAACAGCAGTCGAACAGCGATGAAGCGGGTAGCAAAGAGAGCGCGGCGGGCAAGCCCGCGGAGCCCGCAGCGGGGCGTGAGGGCGCGATGGGCAAGCCGAACACGCCTGTCAGCAATCACCGCGCGGCAGTGCGCGGCGATAACCCCGAGGTGCAACTGTCACACGCGCAGTTGAAAGAGGTCGCGCGCACGTTCGGGATGATAGAGCTGCTCGGTTCCCTCTCGGCCAGTGAAAATAGTGGCTCTCCGTTCCTGCGTGACCCGGCGCTCGGCCACGACAGCAGTGATGAAGGCGGCGGCATCTTCGGCGATCCGGGCCTGTCCGGTGGTTTCGGTGGTCTGGGCTTGACTGGCCAGGACAACGGCGGCGGCGGCAAGGGCGTGGGGGTGGGCATTGCTGGCATCGGTGATGGCATCGGCCTGACCGGCCTCGGCAATTGCAAAGGTGACAATTGCGGCAGCGGTGCTTTCGCGCATGGCGTGGGTCGCGCGGGGGGTGGACACGTGACCACCGCGCCGAAAATTCGTCCTGGAGTCAGCACCCTGAGTGGCCATCTGCCGCCCGAGGTCGTGCAGCGCATCGTGCGCCAAAATTACGGCCGATTCCGCCAATGCTACGAGAACGGCCTGCGCGGCAATCCGAACCTCACGGGCCGAGTGACCGCACGCTTCGTGATCGGTCGCGAAGGCAGCGTGACGAACGTGCAGAACGGTGGCAGCGATATCCCCGACAGCGGTGTGGTCGCGTGCGTGGTGTCGGCCTTCTACGGTTTGTCCTTCCCGTCGCCCGAGGCGGGCATCGTCACGGTGAGTTACCCGATCATGTTCAGCCCGGGTTGAGGCTTGCCAGGCGCGCAGGGTCTAGTGCTAGCCTGCTCGCGCCGTGCACCGATTCAAGACAACCGCTCTGACACTGCTCTTCGCGTTCGCTCTTACGCCGCGCGCGGCGCAAGCTCAAGAATGGACGCGCCAAAGCTTCTTGCTGCCCAAGGGCGGCTTCGAGCTCACGGGCAGCCCGGCGCGTCCAGACCTGGTGCGGATCAACATCTCGCGAGACTCCGCTTTCGAACCGGTCGAGCTCCCCGTCAATTTCTTCTGGGGCGTTGCCGACCGAGTGATGATTGGCATCACGCACGAGCACGGGCTTCGTCTGAACAGCGGCGTTCCGGATCCGAAGTTTCGCGACACATACAACGACGTTGGCTTCGGTTCCGTGATCTTTCTAGCCGGTGGGCGTAATTTCGAAGTGGATTTGCACGCGGGGGTGCCCTTCAAGCAGCTGAGTCCGGATCTCTACGTGGGCGTGCAAGCAGGCATCTTGGGTCGCGCCAACATTTCCGAAAGGGTGGCGTTCGTTTACGACCCGAGCGTCTACGTGGCGATGAATCGTCGCGATCTCGGCAACGGCGATGAACTGCACGTGCCGATTTGGTTTTACTTTCAACCGACGCCCGTGGTCGCGCCCTTCGTGGGCACGGGCGTGCATGGCCCGTTCGAGCACTTCGGCGACAATTTCACGATCCCGTTCGAAGCAGGCTTGCTGTTTACGGTCGCGCGCGGTGTTCACATCGGCGGCATGCTGAATTTCCCGAATGCGCTCGGCAAGCACGCCACGCTCGACTCGCGCGAGCTCACCTTCCTCGGCCAGTTCCGGTTCTGATGCGGCTCTCCTTCGGCACTTCCGTCATGCTCGGTTCATGCCTAGTGTTGGGCTGCGCACCCGCGCAAACGCCCGCCACTCCGGCCCCGCAAGCGAAAGCGGCACCCGCCGCGCCAGCGCCCGCCCCGCCCGGACCACGCGAACGCTTGGCCCAAGCCCTGCGCTCGATCCCGCGTCCGGCGCCCGTGCTGTCGGCGCTTCCGCCGAGCGCGCTGGCTCGTTTGCAAGCGCGCTTCGCCGCTCTGGATCCGCCTCGCAAACTCGCCGTTCAGAGCGATGACGGGCCCCTGGTCGAGAGCTTGCCACTGCTGCACTTGGCCGCGGGCGGAAGATCGCCGCGCGCGCTGTATGCGCTGGCCACGACCACCGCGGGCGGCCAAGAGCTGGCGGGGATCTTGGGGGTCGAGCGCGAGGGCGAGGGCGCCGCACCGGACGTGGCGCGGGTGGCCGTCGTACGCGAGCTTGCGACGCGGGCCGCCCGTGATTTCCTCCGCGATCGCGCCGCTGACGTGGCACTGCCCGGCAAAGGCACGGTCCTGGCGACCCGCCTCGTGGCACGCGCCGCGCTGGCCGTGGCGCGTCGGGATCTGGTGCTTGGCGCGCGGGAGCTGCTCCTGAGCATCGAACCCAGCCCGGAAAATCGCCTGGAATTTGCGGCTGAGCTGGCACGCTTCGGGGATCCCGATCGCGCCGCGCAGGTGCTGCTCGAGGCTCAGACCGACCCGCGTCACCCGCCGCCAGCGGCGGCCTTGGCCGCCACACGAGGCCTGGTCCAAGCGGCTCGAGTGGCGACCGCGCCCGGCGCGGCAAGCGATCTTTCAACCAAGCTCGCGCGCGCACGCGCCTGGTTGCGTCTAGGGCGCGTCGAAGACGCGCGTGCTCAGCTCGAACGCGAGCTCGCTCCCGCGCACACCCGCCTGGATCTCGCCGCCACCCTGGCCGAGTCCTCGATCGACAACCCGACCTGCCCGGATCTGCCGCCCGATGTCGGCGGTGCGGCGCTGTGCGCGGTTGCTTTCCACTCGAGCCAAGGTGCGAAGAGCGCCCGCACTTTGCTGGAGGCAGCTTGGCAATCGGGCGCCGGGCGCGATGACGAAGCGGTCGAGGTGTACACCGCGCTGGCGCACGTGATCCCGTGGATGCACGATGCCGCGTCCGAGCTTTCCCAGGGGGCACTGCACAGTGAAGGGAGCATCGCGCGCGTGGCGCTGCTCCAGAGTGAGCTCGAAAAAATCGCGCTCGTCGCCCCAAAAATGGCGGGCCTCGCCCTATTTTTGCAGACCGTGCACGCAGGGCCGTTGCCGCGTTCGGGCTTGCGCAGTGACGCGGAGGCCGAAGCACTCGCCGGCCATGCGCTGGCTCTGGCCGGCTCGGATCAGAGTCGCTTCGCACAAGCGGGCGTGTTGGCCGTGGCGGCCGTGCTTGCGCATCAACGCGATGTGTCGCCGCTAATCGCCGCGTTACCGGCCGAGAGCACCGCGCCCGGGCTGCGCCTGCCACGCGCAGCGCTCGAAGTTTGGCTAACCGCCAGCACCGGCTCGCGCGCGCACTTGGAGGCGGCCAGGAGTGAGCTGGCAACGATCATGTCCGAGAGCTTGGGCGGCCCTTTGGAGCGCGCGCGTTTGGTGCTCGGGGTCAGCGAAACGGGTGCACTGATCGACTCTTCGGAGCGCTCGTATCAACTCCTGTCGCGTGTGGCGGGGCAGCTCTTGAGCGACAACATCCCGCCCGATCTGGCCTTTCGCGCCGTACTCGACGCCGCGGGTGCGCTCGCCCACGGGCAGCGCTTCGAACAGGCGACGAAGATCCTCTCCGGCGCCGCAACCGCAGAATTACCGGAAGAATTTGGCCGCGCGCGCGATTTGCTCTCCCTCATCCGCGGCTACGAGATGGTGTTGGACGCGCGGGCGGCGCCGGTTTCGACTCTGCCTCAACTGCGCGCGGGCTTCACGGCCCTGGCCGGTTCCGTGCACGGCGCGGCGGCCTCGCTCTGGTTCGAGCTTTGGAACCGCGAGTTCGACGCGCTGGCGCGCGAGACCGAGTGTACGAAGAAGCAGCTCAAAGCTTGCCCCCCGGCGCGAGCGCTACGCCGCAACGCGCGGCGCAGCCTCGACGCGCGGCTCGGCAATCAAGCCAGCGCCGTATTGCTGCGCGGCGCGCTGCCCACCGGCTCCTTCGACGCCGGTTTCCGCTTCACCGTCGAGAGCGGCTTGGAGCCGCTGATCCTGTTCGACCCCGGCGCACTCTTGATCGGGCTCCCCCAGGTTTCCGCAGACTGACTCCCAATCACGGCTGACCGCACCCGGGCTGGGCGACCCTGGTCAGATCTTTAGCTCATCGACCCACTTGAGGCTGTCGGTCAAGTTCGCTTGCTCGCGCTCCAGGGCTTGCTTTTGGGCGTTGGCTTCGACCACCACCTCGGGCGGCGCATTTTTGATGAAATTGGCGTTGGTGAGCCGCTTTTCCATCACTTCGAGGTCCTTCTGGATCTTCTTCAGCTTGCGTTCGACGCGCGCCTTTTCGTGTTCGGGATCGACCAGCCCGCGCAAGTGCACGAGCACGTCTACCTGACCGGCGACGGTGAGCACGGCGCCCTTGGGGCGCTCGCCGCCCGCATCGGCCACCGCGGGCGCGCCGTCGGTGCGGACCAGGAAGGCGATGAAGCGGCTTTGCTCTTCGAGCAACGTGCGCAGGGCCGCGTCGCGCGAGCGGAACTCGACCTTGACGGCATCGCTCGGCTTGATGTCGTGCTCACTGCGCACCGCGCGGGCGGCGCCGATCACGGCCATCACCGCGTTCATGTCGCGCTCGGCGGCTTCGTCGAGGCGGCCATCGGCGGCAGTGGGGTAGGGCGCGAGCGCAATCGATACCGGACGCGAGGCAGGCCGTGGAATGCGTTGCCACAGATCTTCGGTGATGAACGGCGCGTAGGGGTGGAGGCCGCGCAGCGCGGCTTCCAACCCATGTGCCAAGACTTGGCGCGTTTCGGCCTTTTCTGGCTCGCTTCCGTGCAAAAATACGGGCTTGGTCATTTCCACGAACCAAGCGCAAAACTCGTCCCAGAAGAAGTGGTAGAGCGCGCTCGAGCCGTCATCCAGCCGGTACGACTCGATCCCCGCGGTGCTGGCCTCGACCGCTGCGCTCAGCCGCGACAAAATCCAGCGATTGACGAGCAGCTTGGGCGCGGGCGTTGCGCCGTCTGCGGTCACGCTCTCACCCTCCAGGTAGGTGAGCGAGAAGCGCGTGGCGTTGTAAATCTTGTTGCAGAACTTGCGATAGCCGTCGACGCGCGCGGGCGAGAGCGCGATGCGCTTGGCCTGTGGTGAGTAACTGCACAGCGTGAAGCGCAGAGCGTCCGCGCCGCTGGCCGAGAAACCCTTGCCCATTTGGGCCGAAGACGGATACGCCTTGCGAAACTTGGCCAACGCTTCGTCGACCGGGGCGTCCGGCATCGTCTTTTGCACGATGGCGGAGAACTCCGCGCCGTAGATCAGGTCCAGCGGATCGAGCGTGTTGCCCTTCAGCTTGCCCATTTTGTCGCCGGTTTCGTCGACCACCATGCCGTGCAAGAGCACCCGCCGAAACGGCACTTCACCCATGAAATGCAGGCCCATCATCATCATGCGCGCGACCCAGAAGAACAGGATGTCGTAGCCCGTCTCCATGTCGCTATTGGGGTAGAAGCGCGCCAGATCCGGAGTTTGGTTCGGCCAGCCCAAGGTGGAGAACGGCCACAGCGCGCTCGAGAACCAGGTGTCGAGCACGTCGGGATCTTGGGTCAGGTTCGATTTGCCGCACTTCTCGCAGGCGCTCGGCTTGTCTTCACGGGTGACGGTGATGTGCCCACAGTCGCCGCAATGGAAGGCCGGGATTTGGTGACCCCACCAGAGCTGGCGCGAGATGCACCAGTCCTGAATGTTGTTCAGGAAGTGCTCGTAGGTCTTCTCCCATTCGGCGGGGATGATCTCGGTGCGCTTGTCGCGCACGGCGGCGAGCGCGGGCTCTGCCAGCGGCTTCATGTCTACGAACCACTGGGTGGAGATGATCGGTTCGACCACCGTGTTCGAGCGCGTGCAGCGCGGTAGCTGCAATTTGTGGGCTTTGGTACCCCGTTCCAGGCCCGCCTCGGCGATCGCTTTCTTTACCGCGGTGCGCGCCTGCTTCACGTTCAGACCCTGAAATTGTGCGCAGCGCTCGTTGAGTGTGCCATCCAAATTCAGGATGTTGATCTCTTCCAGCTGGTGACGCTTGCCGGTGGCAAAGTCGTTGAAGTCGTGGCCGGGCGTGACCTTCACGGCGCCCGTGCCGAAGGCCATGTCGACCAAAATGGCATCCGTGATGATCGGCACTTCGCGATCCAGGAACGGGTGCTTGAGCTTCTTGCCGTGCAAATGCTTGTAGCGCGGGTCGTCCGGATGGACGGCGACGGCGGTGTCGCCGAGCATGGTCTCGGGGCGCGTCGTGGCGACCACGAGCTCGGCCGCGCCGACCGCTGCATCGGCGCCGATCACGGGATATGCGAACTCGTACAGCTCGCCATTGGCCTCCTCGCTCTCGACTTCCACGTCACTGAGCGCCGTCCGGCAACTCGTGCACCAGTTGATTAAGCGCGTCGCGCGGTAAATCAGGCCTTCGCCGTGCAAGCGCACGAATGCTTCACGCACCGCGAGCTGTAGCTCGGGGTCCATCGTGAATTTGGAGCGCGGCCAATCCGCGGAGCAGCCGAGCACCTTCATTTGCTCGGCGATGCGCCCGCCGCTCTGCGCTTTCCACTCCCAGACGCGCTCGACGAATTTCGCGCGCCCGAGATCGTGCCGAGTCTTGCCCTCCCGCGCGAGCTGCCGTTCTACGACGAGTTGCGTGGCGATGCCGGCATGGTCGATGCCCGGTTGCCAAAGCGTGTTGTAGCCCTGCATCCGCTTGTGCCGGATGAGCACGTCCTCGATCGTGTCGCCCAGAGCGTGGCCCATGTGCAGCGAGCCCGTGACGTTCGGGGGCGGCAGGGTGATCGTATAGGGCTTGCGCTGATCCGCGGGATCGACGCTGGCTTTGAAGACCTGGTGTTCGAGCCAGAATGCGTACCACTTGGGCTCGACCTCGGCCGGCTCGTAGCCTTTGCCGAGCTCAGCCTTATCGTCCTGCTTTTCGTCGCGCGTTTCGCCTGAGTCGCCTGACATGGGGGCGAGAACGTAGCAGAAAATAGCAGGGACACGGCCCGGATGAACGGGCCGATTTCAGGGCCGGCGGTCCGCGCGGGACGGCGGTTTTGCTGCTGTTTGCTGGGCTTAGCCCTTGCTCCAAGCACTGGCAGAGCGGTAAACCGCCAATGCTTCACGCACGACTTCCAGCGCGCGGCCACGGCCGTACATGCCTTCGACCACGCTCATCTTGTTCTCCAGGGCTTTGTAGTCCTCGAAAAACCGCTGGATCTCCATGGTGATGTGGGACGGCATCTCGTGCACGTCGTGCAGATGGGCGAAGGCCGGGTCGTCGACCGCGACGGCGATGATCTTGTCGTCGATGCCCTTGTCGTCGGTCATCGAGAAGCCGCCAATGGGGCGGGCACGGACGATGGTCAGCGGTACGACGGGCTCTTGCATCAAGACCAAGATGTCCAGCGGGTCGCCGTCGTCGGCGTGGGATTGCGGTACGAAGCCGTAGTTGGCGGGGTAGTGGACCGAGGAGTACAGCACGCGGTCGAGCATCAAGAGACCGGTGCGCTTATCGAGCTCGTACTTGAGCTTCGAGCCCTGCGGGATCTCGATCACGGCGGGGATGAAGTCTTCGAGGCTCTCGGGTACTAAGATGTCGTGAAGTGGGTGCACGTGGCCGAAGGTATCATCGTCCGACGGGAGCGCTAGCTCCCTTTACCAACCTCGCGCCATCAGTTCCGCGGGCCGGGTTTCGTCCACTCGAAACAATCTCGTCGCTCCCGTTCTTCGTTGGTTTCGGAGACGGTCCCGTTTTGAAGCAGATCCGAGGCCGGGTGCGCGAGTATTGCGTCGCTGTATCGCGGCTGCCACACGCGCTGTGCCCAGCATGCGCCGAGAATGGAGCGCGCGCTGGCTCGCGGGCAACTAGAATCGGGATTTCTCGGCGAATCGTGGGCGGCACGCGGCTTGCGATGGCGAGCGCGTGCCGAACTCGGGGACTCGCCGCTTTGCGAAGTATGGGCTCTTACTCTGCGCGCAGCTATTGGCCGCCTTGGTCTTCGTGCTGCTGTCACGCGCCGAATCTGGACGCCCAGCAGGCACGCACGACGTGCCCTGCGCCGCCTCCCGCGCGCCCCGCCGATTGACGATCGTATTCGTCGATTCGCTGAGTGATCGCGTGGCTCATGACCCGCGCATCATGCCCGCGTTGAACGCGCTCTTCGCCCGCGGCGTCGGCCTCGAGGTCAGCCCCTGTCGCGATCAGCTGACGTACCTGTGTCTGCGCGCTTTGCTCACGGGCTACGACGAATCTTCGTTGCTCGCAGTGCGAGGCAACTTCGACCACGCGGCCAGTGTCAGCGACAACTTGCTCGATCGCTTGGCTCAGGCGGGGCGCAAAGTGGTGGCGGTCGGCTCGCACGACTTCGAGCCCTATCAGTCCGCGCTCTATCGAGCCAAATTCAGGGAGGGAGACGAACGCAGCGAAGCGCTGCTGATGACCGATCTGCGAGCGATCGACGCGCAGCGCAGCGCCGACGTGACCGTAGTCAGCCTATCCAATGGCGACCGGACTGCGCATGCCTACGGAACGCGCAGCCCGAACTATGACGAAGCATTTCGCGCTATCGACCAACTGATCGCGGAGGTGGTGGCGCGCGCGGGTGAAGACTCCGATCTGCTCGTCTTCGGCGATCACGGCCACGATGAAATGGGGCGCCACTTGCCCGGTTTGCCCTCGACTACGGTTGCCGTGTACGCGGGCCCCAGCTTCCGCCGCGGGGTGCACTTGAACGCGACGCTGAGCGACCATCGAGCCGTGCTCGGCGTGCTGCTCGGGGTGCCCTCACCCCCGTCTTATGTCGGTCCCGATCTGCGCGCGATTTTCGCGCCGGACGCGTTGACGGCGGAGCATCTGCGACAATTGCCGGCGTTGCGCGCCCCCGCCAAACGAGCGGGCGCTCCGACGCTGCGCCTAGGGCTGGCCTGGCTGACCTTGGCGAGCGCTCTGGTCATCGCTCGAAAGTTGCTGAAATCTGCGGAATTTTCGAGGTCTTGCGCGTGGTCACTCGCGCTCGTTGCGGGTGCTTCGCTGGCACTCGCGGGCAGCCAGTACGACGCGGTTCGGCAGCACATTCACGATCATGGCTCGGAGCCGATTCGTTCGTTCTGGTTGCTCGTGCCGCTCGTGCTCGGTTTTGCGCTTTCGTTCTTGCGCGCTAAGCAGCCCCTCGATCTGCGCGCGCGTTGGGAACGTGGCGCGCTCACTACGGTGCTGCTCTCGTTCGCGCTGCTGTTCCCGACAGCGTACTACTATGGCGCCAGTCGCGCGACGGTGCTCGCGGCGATCGTGGCGCTGTTCGTGGTGCTCGGCACGCGCTTCGCTTCGTTTCGACCGCGCGAGCGCGCGACGCAGTTCGGTCTCGCACTGCTGGCCGCGGGTCTACTCTGGAGCCTATACGGTCTGCACGACGTGGGTGGCCGAACTCGAGAGATGGCTTACTTCGTGTTTTCGTCGCCGCTCTTCGAGCGCTACGCTTTGTTTACGTCGTGCGCGGTCAAACTCGGTTTGTGGCTCGCGTTTGCTTTTGCTGAGCAGCGCTCCGGGCGGGATCTGAGCATTGCCGCGGTGCTGGCGCTGGCCGCAATGGCCCTCGAACACTTGCCAGCCCAACGTGCCGTGCTGCTCTTTTCTGCGCTCGGCTATTTGTGGCTGCTGCTGTTTCCGGGCGCTCGCTTGCTTGCGACGCGGCTGTTTCTTGGGCTACTCGCGCTCGGTCAGTTGTACGGACAAGAAGCGGTGCGCGTGCTGCCGATGCAAGCGTTGCTGTTGTGCGTGGTGCTCACGCTCGAGTATTGGCGCCGTTGCTTCGCCGCGGATGATCGCGCTCGTTCGGCGGCGAGCGGCGTGACCTTGGCATTTTCGGGCTATCTCCTGCTCTGGCCAACCGTGGGCATGCGTTTCTCGGGCATCGACTTCCACTTCATGTTCGCTTGGGTGCCGATCGCCCGCTACGAGGAGCTGTGGTGGGTGATCGCCGTCGGCATGCTGATCAAGTTCGTTTGGCCGTACGCGCTGTTGGTCGACTTAGCGCGCCGCTCCTGCCCACCCGCGGCGCTGTCTTGGGCTTACCTCGCGCTCTCGGCCAAACTCTGCGCGCTCTCCGTCTTCGCCGCCTGGTACGCCACCACTCACACCCTGCTCAGCAACGGCGCCTTGGAAATCCTCGCCGAGCTCTCGCTATTGGTCTTGGTCAGCGCCCTCGCCTGGCCCTCCCCCCTGCGCGCATTCCGCCTCTTGCGCCGCCCACGCCCGGTCCCGGGCGAAACCGGGATCGCCCAGTCGGCAACCCGTGTCACCGCATAGCCACGAATGCAAAACGTTGATCGACTTCGAGAGGGCCGCCAAGATCGCCAAGATCGCCAAGATCGCCAAGATCGCCAAGAGCCCGGAGCCACCAACGCTTCACCACACCCAAGAACTCTCTAGAATTTGGGGTGAGCACGGTCCGGCGATTGTTCGAGATTTTCACGCTGGAGCACTCGTGAGATTTGCGGTGAGCAGTGTTCGAGACTTCAACGGAGAAGCGCGAATTCTGCGGCCCGAGCCCGAGAGAGTCTCGAAAAATGATTGCACTCGATGCGAACTGGGACCCCCAAAAAAGCTTTGAGTGTCTGCTGCGGTTCATGGTGCGCGCGGGGGCGGTGTGTGGACTTGGCGATCTTGGCCCCCTGGGCGATCTTGGCGGCCTCACAGAAAGCGTTTCTGGGTGCTCTCGGGCGTTTTAGAGCCGCGCATTGCCTGCGTGCGTTTGCGGCTGGGCCAGGAACAGTGGCGGCTGAGAGGTGCGTGGCGGGATCGCGAGCGCCCCCTCAGGTCCTGCGGCTCGGGGAGCATAAGAGCAGAATCTGTCGGGGTTTGGGGGGTGGTTGCGTGGCTCGGCGGCGCGCCTCATGATGGCAGGATGCGCACTCTGACCGAGCGGAATCCATGACCCAAAGTGCTTCCTACCAAGCTCCATTCCGACCCGGCGGTGAGAGCCCGATCGACGCGGAAATTGCCCGCAAGCTGCTGACGATCGCGCTCAGTCGCGGCGGTGAGTATGCGGATCTGTTCTTCGAGTACCAAGCGTCGGGCGGGATCAGCTTCGAAGAAGGCATCACGCGCAGCGCTTCGCGTGGGGTCAGCATGGGCATGGGCGTGCGCGTGCAGAAGGGCGACGCTACGGGCTATGCGCACGTCGAAGATCTGAGCTGGGAGGCGATGAAACGCGCCGCGGAAACGGCGGCTCGCATCGCGCAGGGCGGCAAGACGATCGCGCCGCTCGCCATCGAGCGGATGTCCATCCCCTCGCGCTATGAGCTCGATCGGCTATCCATCGATCTACCCGGGGTGGATAAGCGTTCGCTCTTGGAGCGTGCCAGCCGCGCTGCAATGGCTCACGACTCGCGCATCATCAAGGCCGAAGCCTCGTTCGTGGAAGAAGTGCGCGAAATCCTGATCGCTACGAGCGACGGTCGCCTGGTGCACGACGTTCAGCCGCTGATGCGCTTCGGCATCCGCGCCATCGCCGAGAAAGACGGCCGTCGCGAATCCGGCCGCAGTGGCGGCGGAGGGCGCATGACTTTGGGCTATTTCGACGGTCTTTCGCCGGAGTGGCACGCCGAACAAGCCGCCAAACAAGCGCTGATTTTGCTCGACGCGCGGCCCGCCCCCGCCGGCCAAATGGAAGTGATTTTAGCCCCTGGAGACAGTGGGATTCTGCTGCACGAGGCGGTCGGCCACGGGCTCGAGGCGGACTTCAATCGCAAGGGGACCAGCAACTACACGGGCCAAGTTGGAAAATCGGTGGCCAGCGCCCTGTGCACCGTGGTCGATGATCCAACCTTCCTGCAAAGCCGCGGTTCGATCAACATCGACGACGAAGGCGTGGAGCCCAAAAAGAGTGTGCTGATTGAAAACGGAGTCCTCCGCGGCTACCTGCAGGACCGGCTCTCGGCCAAACATTTCGGGGTAGGTTTCACGGGCAATGGCAGGCGTGAAAGCTTCGCTTGCGCGCCCATGCCGCGCATGACCAACACCGTGCTGCTGGCCGGGCCACACGACCCGGAGGAGATGCTCGCCAGCGTAAAACGCGGCATTTATGCAAAGACCTTCGGTGGCGGCCAGGTCGACATCTCGAACGGCGACTTCGTCTTTTCGTTGACGGAGAGCTACCTAGTCGAAGACGGAAAACTAACTGCGCCCTTGAAAGGCGTGAATCTGATTGGTAACGGTCCAGAAACATTGCGTGATGTAACAATGCTTGGAAATGACGTGGCCATCTCCGATGGAATTTGGACCTGTGGCAAGGACGGCCAGAGTGTCCCCGTCGGTGTGGGCTGCCCAACCATCAAGATTGCGCGGATAACCGTTGGTGGCACCGAAATCTCCTGAGTTTACCTCTAGTCGAGCGAAAAGCTTCGTGGCGGTCATTGGGCACGGCCCGATGCTCGAACGGGAGGAGGGCGCGTCGTCGACGCTGAGGCAACTCGGCGCCACCGTACGCACCCTCGACCTGTGGGACGATCCCGTCGAACTCATCGGTGACGATGACGACGAGCTCGAGATCCGCCCCCGAGCCCTGGTTTTCGAGGCGTTGGACCGGCCTGATTTGGCGGTCGCAGCGCTGCGCGCGGTGCGAAAGGAGCCGTACTTCGACAACGTGGGCGCCTTGATCGCCGTGACCGTCGGCCAGATCGCCCGCATCGATCCCTCCAGCGGCTTCGACGACTTCTGCTTGCACCCGTACGTGCCGGAAGAGTTGTACGGTCGCATTCGCGCGCTCGAGTGGCGCCGGAGCGAGTTCGCGACCGAAGAGCGACACAAGGTCGCGGGCATCGTGGTCGACAAAGCAGGCCACGAGGTCTACGTCGACGGCCGCCCGATCTCGCTCACCGCCAAAGAGTTCGCGCTGCTCGCTTACTTGTGCGAGCGCCGCGGCAAGGTGCTGTCACGCGAACACCTGTTGGCGCGCGTCTGGGGCAACCGCTACGAAGGCGGCCCACGCACCGTCGACATTCACGTGCGTCGCCTGCGCGCCAAGCTCGGTGATGCGCTGCCGCTCGAGACCCTGCGTGGCTCGGGCTACAAGCTGCGCGCCCCGGACACCGATGACAACAAGGGTCGCGGCGGTGAACGCGGTGAACGGCCGGAGCGTGTGGAAGCCGAGGAGCAGGACGTCGAGGAAGAAGCCGGCTGAGTCGAACGTCCTTCGAGGCCGCGCCGAAACGGGCGGAGAATCTCCCGTTTTTGCCGGCGATACCGAGCGCGGCGGGCGCATTGTTCACATGCTGTTTCACTTCGGGCGCACAATCGCTATGAATGCGTCGAATGCCAACGGATACGTCATTCGACGCGCTACGTGATCCAAGTGCCTCCGCGCGGCCCGTGTGCGTCGCGCTCGACGGCACGTTGGTTTCTACGCAACTCTTTTCGGAACGAGTCGCGCTCCTCTTTCGCCAGCGGCCCTGGGTCGCGCTCGCGCTGCCGTTCTGGATGCTCAGCGGCGCAACTCGCCTGAAGCGGCGTGTCGCGCAGAGCAGCAAGCTCGACGCGGCCTTCTTACCCTATCGCAGGCCGCTCATTGCGTCGCTGGAGGCCTGTCGTGCCGACGGCCGCAAGGTGGTGCTGGCGGGCTCGGTCGATCGAGAGCTGGCGGAGCGCGTCGCCAGTCACCTGGGCTTGTTCGATGCCGTGTACGTCAGCGATCCCGCCGCCGCCTCCAGCGCCACGGCGGAGTCGCTCGCTGCCGCCTTTCCACAAGGCTTCGACTATGTCGGCCATTCGGTCGTGGATCGGCCGGCGCTCGCGGGCGCCGCGCGCGGTTTCTTGGTGGGTGCGGCCCCAGGCGCCCTGGCCGCGCTCGGAGACTTGAAGCAAGTCCAGGTCCTCTCGCGCCGGCCCAGCATCTTACGCGCTCTCGTCAAAGAGCTGCGCCCGCATCAATGGGCGAAAAACGCGCTCGTGGTCGTGCCCGCAATGCTGGCCGACGCACACTCTGCCTCGACGATCGGCTTCGGCATTCTGGCGGCGGGGACCTTTTCATTGTGCGCCTCGGCCGGGTACGTCTTCAACGATTTGCTGGATCTCGATGCCGACCGCATTCACGTGTCCAAGGCCAATCGCCCCTTCGCCAGCGGTGCGCTCCCGACCATCTTCGGCTTTCCGATCTTCATCGGCCTCTTGCTGCTGAGCTTTACGCTCGCGTTCACGTTTCTGCCGTACGCGTTCGTGACCATGCTGGCGCTTTACTTCGTCGGCACCGTCACTTACTCGCTCTACCTGAAGCGGTTGTTGTTGTTGGATGTCTTGGTGCTCGCCGGCCTGTACACGCACCGCATCCTGGCCGGTGGCATCGCCTCTGGCGTTCGTGTCAGCGCGTGGCTGCTCGGATTTTCCATGTTCTTGTTCACCAGCCTGGCGTTCGCCAAGCGGTTCGTGGAATTGCACGCTTTGGCCAACGACAACCAGGTCAAAAATCGCGGCTATTCACGCGTCGATCTGCCGATGGTGACTGGCATGGGCACGGCCAGCGGCTACGTGGCGGCGCTGGTGTTCATGCTGTATGTCGACAGCAGTACCGTTCGTGCTGCCTATCGTGTTCCGGTCCTGCTGTGGTTGGTCTTGCCGGCCCTCCTCTATTGGCTGGGCCGCATTTGGCTCCTGGCGGGCCGTGGCCAGATGCAAGAAGATCCGGTGAAGTTCGCGCTGAGCGATCGCAAGAGCCTCACCTGCGTCGCTCTGATCGGCGCAATCGTCATTACTGCACGCTTCACGCCCTCTTGGTTGGTCGCACTGCTCCGCTGATTCAGCCGCCTCCCAGATACAACACGAACGAGTGGAGCGCTGACACTTCATGACCAAGCTCGAGTCTCCGGGGCCGATTTCGCCTGCCAGGATTGTGGGACGGGCAACGTGGCGCGGTCATATCGCGATCGCGCGCATCGACCACTGGTTCAAGAATGTATTCGTCATCCCCGGTGCCGTCGCGGCGTTGGCGATGGACTCCGCGCACGTCGCGCCCGGTGTCGCGCGGCGTGCCGTGATCGGCTTGGCCTCGGTGTGCCTGGTGGCCTCCAGCAACTACGTGATCAACGAGCTGCTCGACGCGCCTTCTGACCTTGCCCATCCGACCAAATTCACGCGGCCCGTACCGGCCGGCAAAGTGAACATCCCACTCGCGTACGCTCAGTGGCTGCTGTTGATGCTCGTGGGCGTAGCCCTGGGCTATCGTGGGGTTTCCGTCCCTTTTGGGGTCACCGTGTTCGTGCTCTGGGTGATGGGCTGCATCTACAACATTCGGCCCATTCGCAGCAAAGACCTGCCGTACCTGGACGTGCTCTCCGAGGCCGTCAATAACCCACTACGGATGTTGGCCGGCTGGTTCATCGTCGGCACGGCCTCGGTTGCACCCGGGTCACTGCTACTGAGCTATTGGATGGTGGGCTGCTACTTCATGGCCATGAAGCGCTACGCCGAGTTTCGCGAGATCGGAGACCCAGTGCGCGCGGCCGCATATCGCAGGTCCTTCCAGTTCTACACCGAAGACCGGCTGCTCGTTTCGATCATGTTCTACGGTTCGGCGGCCATGCTGTTCCTCGGGGCGTTCGTGATGCGCTACCGCCTCGAGCTGATCCTGTCGTTCCCCTTGATTGCGCTGGTGATGGCGATTTATCTGTTCCTCGGGCTCAAACCCAACAGCACGGTTCAGCGTCCAGAAGGCTTGTATCGAGAGCCGACCTTGATGGCGGCCGTCATTGCCTGCAGCGTCGTAATTTGCGTGCTGATGTTGGTAGATATCCCGCAGTTGCAGGAGCTGGTTGCGCCAACGGCCCCAACCTCCAAGCCTTTGATCCGGTAGCTGCTCTCACCGCGGCTCGTGTGGTGCACGCGCGGCCGTACCTGCTCGGGCTCACTCCTGCGCAGCGGGGGCTCGTGCGAATCTGCGCTTTTCCCCAGCTTTCATGGTGATCGGTGCGCGCTCTTTGCGTGTCCCTACTGGCTCTGATACTCGGACCCGCGATGGTTAGTTCAGCAACACCGACCAAGACCGACTTGCTCGTCGTTTCGGTGGGCTGCCCGTGCGGAATTGGCCCCGAGGTGTCGCTGCGCGCTGCGGCGAAAGTCCCTGGCACGGTGCTGGTAGGCGATTGGGACATGCTGCAAGAGGCGGCCGAGCTGGTCAAAGTGTCGCCCAAGCGTTTGCGCCCCTTCGACGGCGAGGGTCGGGATCCCCGCGCGATTTACGTACACAGCGTGGGCCCGAAGCTCTCGCTTCGCGATCGCAAGCCGGGCAAGCCCAACGCTGCTTCCGGCGCGGCGCAGCTCGCCTACATCAACGAAGCGTATCGGCTGACCAAGGCCGCGCCGCGCCGCGCGCTGGTCACTGGCCCGGTCAGCAAGGCGGCGATTGCACACTCGGGCGTGCCCGGTGCGGCGCACTTCCTCGGCCACACCGAGTGGCTACGCGACCTGGATCAGGCGTCGCTGAGCGTGATGTGCTTTGCGGCCGGGCCGCTGGTCACGAGCCTGGTGACTACGCATTTGCCGATCGCTCAGGTGCCCCGTGCGCTCACCCCGCTTGGCGTGAATGATGCTACGTATCAGCTGGCTGAGCTGCTGTTGGCGGTCGGCAAAAAGCGCCCCAAAATCGCGATTTGCTCGCTCAATCCGCACGCGGGCGAAAGTGAGCTGCTCGGCCAAGAAGAGCGCACGGCGATCGTGCCGGGCATCCGTGCGGCGGCCAAGCGCCTCGGTCGGCGTGCCGAGTTGGTCGGGCCAGTGGGCGCGGAAACCGCATTTCGCAAGGCGGCCGCGGGCGTCTATCAGGGAGTCGTCGCGATGTATCACGACCAGGCCACGATTCCGATGAAGCTAGTGGCGTTCGGTGATGCAGTGAACGTGACGATGGGACTTTCGATCGTCCGAACCAGCGTCGATCACGGCACCGCATACGACATCGCTTGGACCGGAGTCGCAGACGCGGGCGGCATGCGTTCGGCGCTGGAGCTCGGGCGACGCCTCGTTTCGGGCCGTTGATGAGCGTCTCGGACCCCGAACTTTCGTACTGCTTTCATCAGCGCGCCAGGAGAGCGATGCTGGCGTGCCTGGAGGCGTTGGCACGAGCGCCAGCCGAGCTGGCCAAGCGCTGGGAAGCCGAGACCGTGCACGAAGCACTGTCGATCAGCGTCATGCGCTTCGTCGTGTTGTCGTTGGGGCGCGCGCGGGGCCTATTCCGCGAACAGCGAGACTTTGCGACCGGTCGCCTGTTTGCGCCGCTGGCCGCGGAGTTCGAGACCCGCGCCCTGATTCGTGATGGCGCGCTGCACTGGGAATTCGGGAGCGCGTTTGCCGGGGCCGAGCAGGCTTTCATCGCCGAGCTGGAAGCCGGGCTGAAGAGCGACGGCGTGGATTTTGCGGCTTGCCCCGCCGAGCTCGTGGGCAATTTGTACGAGCTGCTGTTGGCCGAGGGCGTTCGGCGCAGCGAACAGGGCGGTTTCGAACTCAAGTCGGGTAAGCGGCGCAAGCAGACGGGCACTTTCTTCACGCCGCGCGCGTTGACCGAGGTCGTCGTGCAGCGCGCGCTCGAGCCGCTGCAACGGCGGATTCGCAGCTCCTCGCACCGCGCCCACGACTTCGTGGTCGATTTCCGCGTTTGCGATCCTGCGGTTGGCGGAGGCGCGTTCTTGTTGGAAGTGATGCGTGCGTTGACGCAGGGGCCGGGGCCGCAGGCGAGCGCTGAGCGCCGACGAATGCTGACGACGCGCGTCGTGCACGGCGTCGACGTCAACCCGGTGGCGGTAGCGGTTGCGGAAGCCGCGCTCTGTCTGTTCGTCGCCGATCCCGAATTCTCGTTGCAAGAGGCCGGCAAGAACCTGCGCGTGGGCGACTCCTTGGTGGGGCCGCCCGACGGCCTTTCGCGGAGCCCGCGTGGTGCCCGAAAGCCCGAGCCGAAGACGAGCCAGAGGCTGGATTTCCTGGCTGAATTCCCAGAGGCCTTCGAGCGCGGCGGCTTCGACTTGGTGATCGGCAACCCGCCTTGGGTGGCCTATGCCGGTCGCGCTGCGCAGCCCCTTTCACTCGAGCGGAAGGCCTATTTCGCCGACCACTACAGTACGCTGAGGGGTTATCCAACCTTGCACGGCCTGTTCGTCGAGCGCGCGCTCAGGCTCGCGCCGCAGGGAACGGTCGCCCTGGTCGTACCGAGCCCAATCGCCGATCTGCACGGTTACCGAGCAGTACGGCGCGCCGTGCGCGCCACGCACACGCCGTGCGAGCCGATGCTGGAGTTCGGTCAGGACGCCTTCGTGTCGGTGACTCAACCGTGTTTCGCGCTGATCGCCGAAGCGAGTACCGGTACTGCCTCGGCCCGCGCTGCTTCGGAGAGTAGTGACGAGCCGCCGTTCAGACTCGCCGAGCGACAACGCGCCGCCGGTTCGGCCGCCGAAGTTCTGGCACCCGCGGTCTTGCTCGAGCTGGCCAAGGCGCGCGGGTTTCCTCGCGAGCTGTTCGGGGAGATGGGCTTTCAAACCACGAGCATCGTGAGTAAGCAGCTGCTGCTGAGAAGCCCTACTCCCGACGCGATTCATCACTATCCACTGCTCGAGGGCCGAGACGTGCGCGAGTTCGCGGAGGGCGAACCGCGGCTCTTTTTAGCGCCCGATGCCGAAGCGTTGTCCAAGGCCCGCTGTCGACTCAGAAATCGTGCTGACTACGAACGTGTCAGTTTCGTCATCCGGCAGACCGCTCGCTACCCGATCGCGGCCCTGCATCGAGGTTTGCCGTTTCGCAATTCGCTGTTGGCCGGATTTGCGGTCGACGGATTGCCGGCAGACCTGGTGGTCGGACTACTGAACAGCTCGCTGTATCGGGCACTGCACCTGGCGCTTCGCCGCGACGCACGCCAAGCGACCTTTCCCCAGGTCAAAATCGGTCACCTCAGGGCACTGCCGGAGCCTCCGAAGGATCCCGCCCGGCGCGCCGAAGTCGCCGAGATCAGCGCGACGTTGACGCGCTCCGGTTTTGACGGCGCTCTCGCCGAGCGCCTCGACACCGCAGTATTTGGTCTGTTTTCCCTGGAATCGTCCGCAGCGGGCGAGATCTTGGCGTTCTTGGCGGCGCGCGGAGCTCAGCGACATTGAGCGCGACGCGCCGGCCAAGGGCGTGCGCCGTGTTGCGGCCGCGAAGTGGTATCGGTCAGGCCGGGAATGCTATACCCCCAAGCGGAGTTGACCGAAGACCCACCCGTTTCTAAGCGATGTCTCAAATACGCCCCGGTATCCTAATCGCGATCATCGTCTTCGCGGTTTTCGCGGCGTACGCTTATCTTGCTCCGGCTACTTATCGAACGAGCGCCCTGCTGATCGTGGAGTCGGCGAACCCTTCGCTACCGGCCAAGCTGCCGGAGCCACTCGAAGCGGCGCGCCGGCTGAGTGAGGCCGTGCTCGATCGAGTCACGCTCGATCGACTCGCGCGGGAGCGTGCCGGGTCTGACGCTCCTGAAGCGCGGGCTGCGGCCGCCAGCCAGGTGCGTCAGTCACTCGAGATCGATACTAGTGACGCGCACGCCTTCAGTATCGCCTACCGTGACAAGGACAAGGCCCGCGTTCAGCGTGCTTGCAATGACTTGGCACGTCATGCGGCGGAGCTGGCGCCCCTGGTGCTCGTCGACCGCAGCGCCGAGCGCGAACACGACCTGAAGCGCCAACAGCGGACGCAAGAGCTGGCCGCCTTCCTGGCGTTGTATCCGGAGGCCGCCGCGGAGGCGCCGCCGGCGAGTGGGCAGTCGCCCGAGAACGACCCTGCGCTTTCCGCGTTCCACGCCGAGAAAGCCAATCTCGAAAAACGCTTGCAGGATCTGGGCAATGGGCGAGGGTCGGACAATCCGTATCTCGAACCTCGAGAAACCGACCCGACACTCTTGCGTCGGCGTTTGGTCGAGATCAATTCTGCGCTGTCCGTGCGGCGGGAGGCGTTCAGTACCAAGGTCCCGGGCAAGGTCCTGTCGCCTGAGTTGCGCGCGGAGTGGAAGCGGCTGCTCGATGCCGTGACGAAAGTCGGCGCCGAAGGGCAAGTCACCGCGCCCTCCCTGGTCGCCCGAGTGACGACGGCGGCTCCCGTTCCGAGTTCGCCAATCGACCCCAATCGCGCGCTCTTCTTGTTCTTTGGCGTCGTGTTCGGCGGCGGTTTGGCGACCGCCTACACACTCGTGGCACGCGCCACGCAACAGCGCCGCACGAAGTCGAGTCGGCCGCCGCCGGCCACCCCACAAGCGCTGAACGTGGAGCTGCCGCCGGCTCCTGCCGTTCCTTCGGGGCTTGGCCCGAGTGTCCCTTCGCATCAACCGCCGCCCCAACAGAGCTTCGGGCCGCCGATCATCCCCGTAGCCCAGCGCCCGATTTCTTCGTCACCGCCTGCGCCACTGAATCAGACGCAGGTCATGCCGGTGACGAATCCCCCTCCCGCCAACGAGCGCAGGAATCAGCCCTCTAGCAATCCGCCGCCCGCTGCCGCAGCGCCTCGCCGCTTTGCGTCCACCCTGGTGCTGCCACCTGCCGAAAATCCCCTCGCCTCCGACGCGCGCGCCGACCCAGCGCTCGCGACCGCCGCGCGCGCTTGGGACGAAGAGATCCGCGCGCACGCGGTGCCCGGTTTTGCGGTGGTCCGCCCACCCTCCGAACCTCCACCTGCGCGGGCGTCGACGAGTGTGCCGCCGAGCGCAGCTCCGTCAGAAGCGCCGCCCGCGCAGGCGCCTGCGAGCCCCGCGCCGCGCTCTCGGCCGCGTAGTCAGATGAAAGTGACGCAGCCGCTCGGCTCGTTCATGCCCGAGTTGCTCGCGAGAGAGGGTGCCGCGGCGCGCGGAGAAACGGCGCCGCGGCCCGCCGAGCCGTCGCGCCCGCCCGCGGCGGCACCTTCGCGTTCTCCGTCGGTCGCGCCCCAATCTCAATCTCGCTACAGCTACGTGAGCTCGGTGCCGCCCGGCGGTGAGAATACGGTCACCATGGTGCGCCCCGCCCCCAGCAATTGGGCGCCGGATCCCTCGCTCGTACCGGCCCTCCGACGTCCGGTCTGCGAACAGCTATACCCGCTCGCCGTCGAGGGTTGCTTCATCGTGGTGGTGGTGGGCACACCGGACTCAGTAGAGCAGAAGTCGCGCGTCGCGGCGGAGCTCGCGTTGGGCCTGGCGGAGTCGGGGCATCCGCGGATCTTGCTGATGGAGGGTGACATCCAAAGCCCCCACGTTCACCGCTTGATGCGCGTCGAAATGCCGATGAGCGCCGGCTTTTCGCAGCAGCTGCGTGATCGCGTCAACGGCAGCGTGGAGCGGCGTTGGACCGTGGTCAGCTGCGGCAAAGTCCTGCACGTGTTGGCGGAGGGCATGATGCGCTCACCCGGTCTGCTGCTTTCTCGCCAGTTTTCCGACGGCCTCGCGGATCTTCGAAACTACTACGACTTCATCGTCATCGATGGACCGACCACGTCGCTACCGGTCGAGTCGCAAGCACTCGACGCGGTTGCCAACGGCGTCGTGTTCGTGTGCGGCAAGCAGGGGTCTCCTGCGCTCGCGCAATTGCAGGCGCTGTTTCGCGAGAAGCGCATGCAGACAGTCGTGACCAGCCCCTGAGGGGTGTTCAGGCTCGCTTCGAGCCCTGTGCGAGTTGCTTGAGTAGGATCAGACCGAACTCCGGGTCGCGCAGCAGGTAGCGCGCGGCCAGGCGACGCGGTTCTTGCGCCAAACGATACAGCCACTCGAGGCCGACCTTGGACATCCAGCTCGGCGCGCGCTTCTGAATGCCGGCCACGAAGTCGAGGCTGGCTCCGACGCCAATCAGCACCGCAGGCTTCAGCTGTTCGGTGCGCGTAAAACTCCAGATCTCCTGCTTGGGCGCGCCCAACGCAACCAGCACCAAGTCCGGCGCGGCGCGCCGAATGCGCTCGGCAACCTCGTCCGCCTCGGCGAGGGCGTTGATATCGATGCGCGAGGCATCGGTACCGACAATCTGAATTCCCGGCAGCGCCGCTTCCAGCTTGCTCTTGGCTAAATCAGCGACACCGGGGGCTCCGCCCAAGAAGTACACCCGGTGGCCGCGCTCCGCGGCGCGGCGCAAGAGCGGCATGACCAGATCCGAACCCGAAATTTTTTCGGGCAATGGCGTGCCGAGCAAGCGCGCTGCCCAGAGCACCGGCGTGCCGTCTACCAGCGATAGCGCCGCGGCGGCGTAGGCCGTCCGAAAGCGTTCGTCGTGTTCCGCCATGACCACGTGATCGACGTTGGGGGTGAACACGGTGCCGCCGTTCTTGGCGCTAATCAGACGATCGATCGCGTCGATCGCGCCTTGGAAGTCGACCACGTCGACAGGCAGCTGACCCACCCGGATGCGAGCCAACGCGAGCGGGCTCGAACTCAAGACCCGGTGCCCCCGAGGACCACGGGCAGCGTGCGTGCCAGCACGTACAGGTCGAGCCACGGTGACCAGCTTCGGACGTATTCGACGTCGAGGTGCACGCGCTGCTCGAAGGTCGAAGCGTTGCGCTCGGTGACTTGCCAGATGCCGGTGATGCCCGGTTTGACGCGCAAGATCACGGCTTCTTGCCCGTTCATCTCGGGGATTTCGCGCTCCAGATAGGGGCGCGGACCGACCAGACTCATGTCGCCCACGAATACGCTCCAGATCTGAGGTAGCTCATCCAAGCTGTATTTGCGCAGCATTCGGCCGATCCGGGTCACGCGCGGGTCGACCGTGAGTTTGTGGAACTCTTCGTATTCGGCGCGCATCTGCGGATTGTTGGCGAGCACTTCGAGCAGGCGCTTCTCACCGTCACCGTACATGGTGCGGAATTTGAAGGCCACGAAGCGCACGCCATCTTGGCCCAGGCGCTTCTGGCGGTAAAAGACGGGACCGCTCGAGTCGAGCTTGATCAAGATCGAGATCACCAGCACGATGGGCAGTACGAATAGGCCGCCGATCGTGGTCAGCACGACGTCCATCAAGCGCTTGGCCAGCCGTGGACCTGCGAGTAGCAATTGCCGCCGCACTTCGATGCCGAGCACGCCGCCTAAGCTGTGGGTCGGCGTGCCGAAGTGCGCGACATTGAACAGATCTGGAATGACGAGCACGCTGGAATAGCCTTCGGCGTAGCGTTCGATCACACTGAGCAGCGTTGCCGAATCCAATTTAGGCATGGCGATCACGGCGGAGCGAATGCCCAGACGCTGCGCGAGAATGGGCGCGAGTTCGAGGCCGCCGACGACGGGAACGCCTTCCACTTCTGCGAATTGCTCGAGCGCAGAGCGCTGCGATGGCGTTTCGAAATCGTCGCTGCGCGCGTGGGACGATTCCGGCCCTTGGCGCACGGATTGGACCATCAGGTCTTCTTCGCCCCAAGCTGCGCGCACCGTACCGTGCTTGGTCGGGTCGTCATCGAGAATGGCGACGGGCTTCAGCCCGAGTTGCGGGCGCTGTTGCAGCGTACTGACCACGGCCCGCCCGACCTTTCCGGCGCCAAAGACCACCACCGGCTGACCCCACCAACTGCGCTTGGAGAACTCGCTCCGCAGCAAGCCGCGGCCGATCGGCACCAGTACGACGGAAGCGAGCCAGCCGACCAGCCAGGCCGCATGTGGCATGTTGTGAAAAGCGCCATTTCGAGAGACGGCGATCAGCCAGGAGCCCAGGTAGACCAGCGAAATGATCAGCGTGCAGCGGCGGATCTCTTCCGAAGGACTCGGTGGCGTCAGCCCGTACATCTGCACCGCGGTCAGCGTGGCGATGCACATCGGAACCAGCGCGACCACGCTGAAGCGTTGCGCGCGCGTCAGCGAATCACTGGCCACGATCGCTCCGACGGCGGCGGCGGCCAGGCTCAGCGTGAAGATATCGCAAAGGATCAACAGCGCGCGCGACAGGTTCGGTCGACACACGACGTTCAGCCCGACAATCGAGGGATTCTGGCGAGCGCGGTGAGCGAGCCCCGCGCCCTTGTGTCGCGCTGCGGCCACCTGCTCGATCAGCGCGCTGGCGATCGCACGCGAATCACACGCGCCCATCGAGCGTAGGATCGCACCGATATGCCCGCCGCTCTCCGATTGAATGCGAAGCGCTTGGCGCAGCTGTTCGGGCGTGATGACGCCGTTGCGGATCAGCACTTGGCCGATCTCGTTGTTGCGCTTGCGGCGGCGCTTATAAAACGCCGGGACGCGATGGGGCCGGCCTGGTGGCCCAGCGACTAGCACTGGCTTCGCTCCCTGGCTCATTCACGCTCGGGCGTTCACCCGAGAGCCAGGTGTCCGACCCGGATTGTCTTGGAGGACGCAGATGATGAGGCCCCGCGCGGGTTGCGCGCGGACGACGCGGTGAGTGCTGCGAGCAACCTGAACCATTCCCTTGATGACCGATTGCATCTCTACGATCCTTATCCCAGCGCTACCGTGAATACCTTACATTGCGCCCAGAGGGAAGGGGCTCTGGCCTACACCTTGGCGGCCCCGATTTTCGTCGCGAAGGTCCCGCGCCGCTGCTTTCCGGTGTTCGACTCCCGGCTCAGCCACGCTCGAGCCAGATAGCCCGCTAGCCGGGTATTTCATCGAGTAGGCGACGCAGCTGTTGGGGGGTTCTTGCCCCGAGCAGCGCCACTGAAATTCCGTCGGTGCGGCTGGCGAATTCGAGTGCCATGCGAGTGACCGTTAGCCCGCGCGTGTCGGCCTTGGCTTGCAAATCGAGTAGCTGCTGTCGCCTGGACTCGATCTGTTCGGGTGAGCTGCAGTACGAGGTCAGATCCAAGGCGTGCGCGTTTGGCTTGACCAGAAGCCCATTGCCCAGGCACTCACGGGCGATGGCGCCCACCTGCTGCGCGCGCACGCCGGGTAAAATGCTTTCGAGCGCCCCTGGCTCGAGCAGACTGAAAACGAACTGCAAAGATGACACATTCGGAAAGCGCAATGCCGCTCGCGCCGCCTCCGGGGAATCACAGGAAATGCCGTAGTACCTGAGCTTGCCTGCGCGCTTCAGAGCCTCGAGCGCGGGCTCCCACTCGCCGCGTTCGACGACATCGGCGGGCGGGCTGTGCAGCTGAAACAGGTCCACGTAGTCCGTGCGTAGCCGGCGTAGGCTGGCCTCGAGCGCGCGTGTTAGATACGCGGGTGAATAATCTCGGCCGAGCTCGCCGCGCGCCATCGTCGGCAAACGGTCACGACGAATGCCGAGCGCCTTGATCACCGGCCTGATCAACGGCTTCAGGCGGCCGGCGAGCTTGCGCCGGCCCGGCAACAAGTAGCCTGCCTTGGTGGTGATGATCACTTCGCCCCGGCGCTTGCCAAAAACGCGTCCGAGCAGCGACTCGCTTTCCCCCTGACTGTACATGTCGGCGGTGTCGAAGAAGTTGATCCCGCTGTCGCGCGCCACTGCCAGCAGCCGCACGAAGCTCTGCGCATCGCCCTGAAAAACGCCGCCGATTCGCGCACACCCAAACCCATACTCGGATACCTTGAGATCGGTCTTGCCGAACGTGCTGAGCCGCATGGCACTCAGTATCACGCGCTTGCGCGTTTCGCCAAAGCGCGATCCGACGCGTGGGCGCTGCACCGCGAAACTTTGCCGTGGTATAGGCTGGTCGCGTGGAAGACAACCGTGTCGTCGTGATAGGCAGCGGCCCGCCAGCAGCGGCCGCCGCAGTGTTCCTGCGTCAAGCGGGCATCGAGGTGCTGGTGCTCGAGGCCGGTTCGGAACGCGCGGCTCGCGGGCTCACCTTTCGCATCCGTGGTTTGACCGTCGCCAAGCGCCGCGGTCCGCTCGTGCAACGCCAAGGCGTCAGCAAGACCGGCGATCCGGAGGCGATGTTGTTCGAGGAACTCGCACCCGGTGGCTTGAGCAATCACTGGAGCTGTGCCGTTCCGCGTTTCGCGCCCGAAGATTTCGCGGACGCCGAGCGCGCCAGCGTGGAGGCGACCTGGCCGATCGGTTACGACGATTTGGCTCCCTGGTACACGCGCGTCGAACCGCTGCTGCACATTGCAGGTTCTAGTCAAAGCAAGCCGCAGCTGCCGGCTGGCAACGTGCGTCACGCGTGGGAGCTCAGCCGCGAATGGGCTGCGCTCGAAGAAGACGCGCCTCGCCAAGGGCGCTCGGTCGTGGCGATGCCATACGCATACGGCGCGGATACATCGCTGACCTGGAGCGGAACGGCTTTCAATTCGTTCGTGCGCCTAATTCAACCCGAGCAGCGTAAAGGGGGCCTCACGGTGCGCTTCGGCGCGCGCGTGCAGCGCCTGGACTGGGATTCGAGCAAGCGGCGGGTGACGGCGGTGGTATTTCGCGATGCGGCCAGCGGCCGCGAAGAGCGCATCGCTTGCCGCGCGGTGGTGCTCTCTGCCGGGGCCTTCAACACGCCCCAGGTGCTGCTGCAGTCGAAGAGCGCAGACTTCCCGGACGGGCTCGGCAACACGCATGATGTACTCGGCCGCTACCTCAACGATCATCCACTCGGCAAGATCGTGCTCAGCCTGGGCTCGCCCATTGGCATCTATCCAGCGGCGTACATCACCCGCGCGGCGCTCGATCGCTCCGTGCCTCTGTACGCTGCCGCGGGGATGCAATGGAGCGGCGCGGCGATCGTCGCGCGCGGCGTGTTGAAGGGCCACATGGGGCAATCCCTTTCGACGGGCTTCAGCGTGTTCGGAACCATGGCGCCCGACCGAGAAAATTTCATCGCGCTCGACCCGAGCTTGACCGCCGCGGACGGAACGTCCGGTCTCACACTCCACATTCGTCACCCTCCCGAGGCTCGCGTGGTGCTCGAGGAGACGCGTGATCAAGTCGTGAGTCTATTTGCGCGGGCTGGCTTCGAGCCTCGGCTCGACATTTGGCGGGTGGAGCCAGTCGGTAACTCCAACCATTACGCTGGTACCTGCCGTATGCACGCCGAGCCGAGATTCGGCATGTTGAACGCGTGGGGGCGCATGCACACGGTACCCAATCTAGTCGTGGCCGACTCGTCGGTTTTCACTACGAATCCCGAGAAGAACCCGGTGCTGACGTCGATGACCTTGGCGGCGCGTGCGAGTGACCGGTTGGCCGCAGAACTCAGGGCCGGTGACCTGTAAGCAAGGGCCGCCCCAACGCGCGTGGCCTGGGCTCACGCGCGAGGAAGACGCTCAGCTGTCGTAGCCCTTCTTGCCGACCAACGATCGGGCGAAGCGATACGCAGAGTAGCTGAGCGGTGCCGTCACGAACGTGCGTTCTCGCAATCGGCCGAGAAAGTTGGGCGCAAACCAGTTCGGATCGAACTTGATTTTCCCGTCGTTGAAGCGAAACGGATCGCCTTTGGGGGCAACTTTTTCACCAAAAGTGAAGGCCAACATCGGTCGCGGTGTAGGGCTGTTGTTGGGCATGCCGCGGTGCCAGAGGCGGGAGGTTCGCACGAGTACGTCGCCCTGCTTGAGGGGTAGGCGGGTCGTCAGACGGTAGCGCCGCTGCAAGGCGTAGCGCCAGAACTCATAAAACCGCTGGTGCGTCCTGGGCAGAACGTCAATCGCACCGTTCACCAAGTCCGTATCGACGACCGCGACGTTCGCGATCATGAAGTCCTCGGTGAACACGCCGTCCATGTGGTAGTGCTGCGCGCCGCTGCGAGGCAGGTTCAGATTGCATGAGACCCGCATCGCCATCGGCTTGGGGTAGAGCGACTGAACGAGGTCGATGACCCCACGCTGGACCAACGCTTCGTGCGCAAAGCGAGCGCCTTCACCCGGAAAGCAGTTGAGGTGCCCGCTAATTTGGCCGCCGCCAGCAAACAGTTGCCCCGAGCGCTTGGACACTTCGAACTCGTCGAAGATTTGCTGCTTGAGCTGGGTGAGCTCGGCTTTCGGCACTACGTCTCTCAGGACGAGATAGCCTTGGTCCGCGAAGGTGGCGCCGAAGGTCTCGAGGTCGGTCTTGGAAAAGGCGTTCATGGAAAGAGTCGTTCAATCGGCAGAATACGGTGGCAGGCGGAGTTCGGCGATGATGGGGAGTTGAAGCTGCTGCACCTGCCAACGCTCGGTCATTACGCCTCTGCGCAGCTCGGCCAAAATCGGCAGGAGCAGCGAGATGAGTAAGGTCAGAATGATCCCCCCACCCAAGATCACCGCGGGCTTCGGTTTGTCGGGCTTGTTGGGAGCCTCAGCCGGAATGATGATCTGGTATCTGTGACGAAAGGCGGCTTCCTCGGTATCGAGTTCGATGTGAGTGGTCAGCAGGTCATTGCGCAGGTTGCTGTACTTCATCACCGTGCCTGACAGCTGCGCGGTCAGCGCGGGATCGAGATTGTCGTCACGCTGCAGTAACTCGGTCACTTCTTCCGGCAGCTGATCCGCGCCCGCGCCCAGCGCCGGCAACGCGCCTCCTTGGCGCACCGAGCCCAAGCCCTGGCCGAGCGCCTGCCTTTGCCGAAGCTCGGCTTCCATGTCTTTCACTTCTGCGCGCAGCAAGGCCAGGTTGGACGGCACCTGCGCGATCATGGCGATCTTCTCTTCTTGAGCCACGACTTGGGGATGCGACGGCGTGAGTTTCAACTTGAGTTCGTCGGCTTTGGCCTGCTCCTCTCGGAGTCGCTGTTCACGCTCCGCCTCGATGCTCGTCAGCTTCGCGCGAAGCGATTCGAGCTGCCCCTTCAATTCGAGCGCGCGGGTGTCGGGCTCGCCGGCCGTCGGAACCTGACGGCTGAAGCGCGGCAGTGCGGCGGTAGCATCCGCTTTTGCCTTGTTCGCTTGAGAGCGCATCGTGCGAAGCTCGGCTAGTTTTTCATCACGGGCCGCTTTCAGTTGCTGCGCGAGGCGACCGATTTCGTCCCGTAGTTTCGTGGCGTGGCCCTCCAGAATCGCGATCTTGTCTTCGAAGGCCGACATCTCTGCCTGGTGTCTCGCCTTCAAGAAGCTTTCCCGGGCAGCTTCCGCCAGCTCCGCAGCCGTGTGCGCATCGCTCCACTCGGCTTTGATCGTCAGGTCGCCTTTCTCGGGCGTAACGATGATCCTGGTTTGCAACGTCCCGAGCAGGGATGCGATCATCACCTTGTCGCTCGGGGTACCGAACGCGGCGCGGAACATCCGGTCCTTGAGGCGCAGCAGGGGTGGTCGGCGAGCCTCGGACTTTTGCACCAGCCCGGTCTCGCGAATGAGCATCTCCAGGTTCTCGTGGCGCTGGATCAGATCGACTGCACCGGCCAGCGCGTTGGTGCCATCCCGAGAGTCGAGAACGGGGCTCCCCAACGTCATCAGAACGGTCGAACACGAATAGGACTTCGGCAAGTACAAGAGCGCAGCAATCGTGAGCGTCAGCCCGACCACCGCGACGACGGCCGACCGGATCCACCGCTTTCGAATCGCTCGGCTGGCGAACGTCAAGTAGCTTCGAAGGTCGAGCTTCCCGCCGCCTCCTGCATCGTCGCCGTCAGCACCGTCGTCTTCTAGATTTTCCATGGCAGCGTTTCGAACAGCGGACACTGCGCTGAATGCGCCCGGGAATTATCCCCAAGAAGCGCTGGGAGAGCGAGCGAATTCTTCCGCGTCCCTCGGCGCCTCGCTGGTGTTTGTCGTGCACATTCCAAACCCGCTGAAACCGCCGCGCCTACCGCGCTACGAGGCAAGTGTTGCGACTATGTCGGTGTACGTCTATTACCGAGGGAACATGCGCTGCTTGATTCTTGCCGCGGGTCGCTTCGACGAACGGCTCAAGGCCGACATTGCCGAAAAGCGTGAGCCTCGGCTGGATGTCTTCGAAATCGCTCGCGCACTCGCGGCCGACATGATCGATTTTGGCGACGTCGACCGGTCTTCCAATTCAGCCGTCAAGCTAGCTGCCCGCAGCGGCGGGCCCTCCGCGGGCGTGGCGGTGCTGGGCTTCCTAGCGCGCAATCGCTACGACGCCTTCTTGACGACCGGCGAGGACATCGGGCTGCCACTGGCCGCGCTGCTCAAATTGGCAGGGGCGCGCTGCTCGCACACGATGATCACCCACACCCTGTTCCCCGCGAAGAAGAAGGCTTTTTTCACCTTCGGTCGCGTGGCGAGTCAGATCGATCGCTTACTGGTGTATTCGACCTCGGAAGAACGACATGCCACCGAACAGCTGCACATCCCGAAGAGCAAGGTGGAGCGCATCTACTACCAGGCCGATCAAGAATTTTTCCGCCCGGACGACCGAGCGCGCGAGCCCAACCTGATTTGCGCCGCGGGTCAGCTGCTCCGCGATTACGACACGCTGATCACCGCCATTCAAGGCTTGCCGGTGCGCCTGCAGATTGCCGCCGGAAGTCCCTGGATCGAGCAACCACTCGTGCCCCGTGGTCCTTTGCCGGACAACGTCAGTTGGGGAAAGCTCGGGCGTTTCGAGCTGCGCGAGCTGTACGCGCGATCGGCTTTGGCGGTCGTCCCGATCTTACAAAACCATTACCAAACGGGCATCGCGACCATCTTGGAAATGATGTCCATGGGAAAGTGTGTCATCGCTACCAAAACCCACGGCCAGACCGACACGATCGTCGACGGTGTGACCGGTGTGTACGTTCCACCCGGAGATCCCGCAGCGCTGCGCAGTGCGATCGAACGTCTCTTGGCCCAGCCCGAAGAGGCGGCGCGAATTGGCCGGGCGGCGCGCACGTTCATGGAAGAGCAAGCCGGCCTCGACGTGTTCGTCAGCCGCATTGCCGCCGCCGTGCGGGCCGGGCATCAGGCGCGCTTCAGCGACTGACCTTACCCGCGCTCGGCTGCGGGTTCACGTCCTTGGGGTGAAAGATCGCCGAACCGAGGAAGCGCGCGGGGCCGACGAGCTGCACCGTGCGCTTGGCTTGATCGGTCGACATTCGGTTGCTGAGCACGCACAAGAGTGCGACGTCCGCCAGTTGGGCAATCGCCGCGGTGACCGCGCTGTCTTTGGTCGGAGGAAGCGCGACCAGCAGCCGTTGCCCGTTGCTCGTGCAACGGCGCACCTCGTTGGAAAAGGCCGACAACTGACTCAGCGGGACTTGAGTGGCGTCTGCGATTTGGATCGAGCTCCCCAAGTGCACCATACCGGTGCGAGAGAGCGTCATGGCGATCGTCAGCGTAAAGTCGATCGACGCGCCGTCGCTTGCTGGAACTAGCGCCAGGGAACTCCAGGGGCGAGATTCCACCGCCAGCCAGAGCCGTTGCCACTCCGCGTCCAGCCACGGCTCGACCAGCCGGCTCGGCTCGATGGCAGTACTGCGAGGGTGATCGAGTTCCATGTTTGCGACCGGCGGGCTGCTCAAAGATCTGTCTCCACCCTCACAGTAAGCCCGAACCGGCGCTTGGGCTACAATGGAAATTGCCGAACACGGCGCCCGCGCACGCGAAACCGGCGCTGCAGAGAGACTAGAACCGGACTCGGGCATTTTCGCCCCTGCCAAGCTGAGGAGTTCGCTGGCCGGCCTCAATTCGTCGTTGAATCGCTGAAAAATCAGACCTCCGTCGACTCGTCGCCGTCGCCGAAAAGGCAGTCCAACCTTGGCCCGACTCCAGCTGGTCCGTTGCGGAACTCTCGGCCGCCGTCGGAAGGGGCGGAAGGGGCGTACGCTGAGGGGAAAGAACGCCATGCAATCGCTATCTCGGTGCAGCGCCCGGTGGTGCAACGAGCGCGAGGAACGCTTGCATCACGACCGACGACACCGGTGCTCGCGCTTCACGATTGGCAGCTTGTCCATGACCCGTTCGCGCTCAGGCTCACTAGCTCGTCGGTCGTCGCTGTCAGCTCGTCGCGCTCATGCTTGCGCTGCCGATCAGCGGTGAAGGTCTTCGAGCGCGTTTTCCTGGCGAGCAGGCCGAAACGAAAACGTCATCGGGGCGAAAAGCGGTCGCCTCTGAGATTCGCTGCGAGGCGCCCACTCTGCACTGAGCGAGAGAGCTCGTGTGCTGATCGTACCGAGGGTCGCGCTTTCTGCGGTCTCGCTAAACTGGCCAACGCATCGCGAAACGGCGACACTTTCCGGCCACGCGGAACACACGGAAGGAGAGGAGAGCGGTTGATTTCAAGTGACTGCGGGTAGAGTTGTGTGATCGACTGAGAGTGTACGCTCAGCGACCTATCCCCCGCGGTGCGCGCCAGCGCTTCCCAGGGAGCTTCGAATGGAAACCACGGTGGGAACTACAACGCGAACAGACTCCGTAGACGCCGAGAAGATGGCCGCGAGCTCGCGGCCCGTCAAAGCGCAGCGGCGCGTCAAGCTCAGCCTCGTCATCCCTTGTTACAACGAGGAGAAGACGCTCGCCTCGTGCATCGACAAGGTCGTCGAGATTGCTGATGACGATCTAGAATTGGAGTTGATCGTGGTGAACGATTGCTCCAAGGACGCAAGCCGGCTCGTCGCCGAGCAGATCAGGGAACGGATACCCGGGTTGGTCTTGCTCCATCACGAACAGAACATGGGCAAGGGCGCGGCGCTGAGGACTGGTATCTCACGCGCGACTGGCGACTTCGTGGCCATCCAAGACGCCGATCTCGAGTACAACCCGATGGACCTGAAGCGGCTGCTCGAGCCCCTTCGCTCGGGGGAAGCGGACGTCGTGCTGGGCTCCCGCTTTCTGTCGGCCGGGTATCATCGTGTTCTGTATTTCTGGCATTCGATGGGCAACCGCTTCCTCACTTTGATGTCGAACATGCTCACCGACCTCAATCTGACGGACATGGAGACTTGCTACAAAGTCTTCCGTCGCGAGGTGATTCAGAGCATCACGATCGAAGAGAACCGATTCGGTTTCGAGCCGGAGGTGGTGGCGAAGGTTGCCCAACTTCGCCTTCGAATCTACGAGATGGGCATTTCGTACAGCGGCCGAACTTATGCCGAGGGCAAGAAGATCGGCATGAAGGACGGCTTTCGGGCGCTCTACTGCATCCTCAAGTACAACCTGCACAAAGCCCCGTGGATCGTGCAGTTCTTCTTCTACATTTTCATCGGCGGCTTTTCGGCCGTGATCAACTTGCTGCTGTTCGTTGCGCTGCTGCCCGCGTTGGATGTGACGGCCGCCACCTTGATCGCATTCTTCGCGGCCGCGGCGGCGAACTATTATCTCTCGGTACTGATCCTCTTTCGACGCACGGCGCGCTGGAAGTCGGCCACCGAGATCCTGCTGTTCTTGGTCGTCGTGTGCTTCGTCAGCGTGGTAGATCTTTACTCCACTCGCTCACTGGTTGCCGTCGGGCTGAGCCCAGTGCTCGCGAAGGTGATCGCCTCGGCCATTGGCTTGGTGCTGAACTTCGCCGGCCGCCGCTTCGTGGTCTTCCCGGAGAAGCCGAGCCCCGATTGGAATGCGCAGAACGTCGACTAGCTCGAACGAGAACGCGCCGCCGCGAGCAGCCTGGCAACCGCCGCAGATCCCTCGTTACAGCCGCTTATCCAGCGCAAAATTCAGACCCACGAAAATGGCCTGACTGAAGGGGATGTTGGCGTTGCCTTGGAAATTTTGATAAGCCACGCGCGCGCCTGCGTCCACGGACACGAGCGCACCCAGCCGATAGGCGACAGCGGCGCCAGCACCCACCGCGCTCAGTGAGCCCAGGTTGGAATGTGCCGCGAGCGAGATCGAACCGTCCGCGCCCAAGCTGATCGAGAAGCGATCGCGCGCCCAACTGGTGATCGTGCCGAAGCTCACGCGCGGATCCACCGCGGCCGTGATGAGGTCGATCGCGGGCGCGGCTGACGCCTGAAAACTGATCGAGAACTTGCCGCGCTCCAGCGACGTTGCACTGACCAGCCCAGCCGTGAACGTCGGATAGATACTGTAGGCGACGAAGTTGTTTACGGCCGGGCTCTGTGTGCCGCTCAGGCCCACGCCCAGCTGGGTCGAGGTCTCACGGCTGAACTCGTGGCTCCAGAGCTCACTGACATTCGCTATCCAAGCGTACTGCGCGGCGGATATGCTCGCGTACTGCAGCGTCTGCGTCGACAACAGCGCGTCGGTTCGGGTCAGCTCGTAGCGCTCGGTCGTGCTCGCGCGTGGTCCGCGAATCAACGGGTAGGTCGCGCGGTCCGCCTCCAGCGCTGCGCCGGAGATGAGATACGAGAACTCCGCTCGCAACATGGTGTGGACGGCAGGGCGGTGCTGCACGGCGACGGTGCTGGTCGAAGCAATGAAACGCACGTTTTGGCTGTTCAGCGCGGCCGCGGGCGGCGCGAGCATGCCGGTTCCCGTCGAGCCGGTTCCGGTGCTGCCTGTTCCCGTGCTGGGAGCTCCGGGGGCTCCCGGGTTCGAGACGGGGGGCATACTCGGCGGCGGAGCGACCGTCTCGACGCGCGGATCGGACAGGGCGAGGGCGTAAAAATTTCGCACGCCGTAGCCGCCGGACTCGTTGATTTCGAGCTGGGTTCGACCCCAGTTGTAGACCCCGCCCAAGTAGGCGTTGTGAAAGATGATCAGCTCGCGCGAGGCTGACTCCACCGGGAGCACCGTGAATGACGGCCCGTAGCGCAAAGTGAGGTCGAAATGCCGCCAGTCGACGTCCAGGCCGGCGAGGGGTCGCGCGGCGGCTTCATAATGCCGATCGATTGTGGCAACATAGCGACCCTCAACTCGAGCAGCGACGCTCGCCGTCGCGACCTGCGCAAGAATCGGCCCGACCAAGAGCATTCGTCCGGGCGGACGCTAGCACACGACCGCTCAGCGCAAGAAGCCTGCTCCGCGTCGGGCCCGCGAACTCGCACAAAGCCATGTAATTCTCGCATTGCCCACGCGCTGACCTGCGAGTGCGCGCTCCTGCCGCCGCGTGCGAACGAGGTGGGGGGATTATCAGCGCCCTCGGTGCGCCGTTTGTCGCTTGCAATGAGCCGTGGCACTATTGCGCTAGGATCCATCATGAAGCACTCCTGTTCGTGCGGGGGAATGTGCCAATGCCGCCTCGCTCGGCGGAGCCGCCGTGCCCTGTTTCCCGCGTTGGGCTCCCCGTTGTGCGTTGGGTTGCTGGCGGCACTGAGCTGCGTGGGGCTGGGTTGCTCCTCGGATTCGCCGGCCTCGGACGCCACTTCCAGTGGTGCGCCGGGAGCGTCGGGCGCCAGCGGCTCGAACACGGCCTCCCGGGCCGGCTCCGGCAACACGAGCAATGGCAACGGCGGGGATGCCCCGGGAAGCACGAGCGGAGCGCCCTCGAGTACGCCGAGCATTCCCGTTCCGGACGGTGGCATGACGGCGCCCGAAGCAACGACCACCTTGGACGTGACGGACGCGCCTTCGCTCGGCGAGATCAAGTACATTCCAAACCGCAGCAGCGTCCGCTTGTACCTGCCCGGCGTCAACGGCGCGCATGACTACCGCGTGTTCGCCGTGGCCGACGGCGTCAAAGTGCTGAAGGCAGACTCTGGCAAAGAGCACGTCGACGGGGCCGACATTTATTGTGCAGGTTGGCGCCAGCGCAACCAATGCAACAACGACGAGATCTTGCCGATCACCTATCACAACGAACTGCTCGACATGCCGAACTGCTTGGCGGACATCATCGATCGCCGTCCGAACGTGCCGACCGAGCTGATGCAGAGCATGGAGATTGACGGCGTCGCTCCGAACACGACGCTGATCGTGGAAGCGCTCGATCGTCAGTGTCCGTTCCCGGGCCTATTCGGAACCACGCACAAGGATGTGCATATCGAGGTTGCGGGCGTTGGTCCCGACACGGTACCGGCGGTCGTGAACGACAAATCCTATTCGCTGTCGCTCATGCCTGCGACCTTCCCCTTGCGCACCGAAGACGAGATACGCGCCCAGTATGGCAGCATGATCCTGAACGGTCAGGGGCCCAACCAGCCGGTGTTCGATCCGAAGGACCCTGCCTTCCCCGAGAGCCCTTACGTTCGCCTGGCCATGCCCGCGCCAGCGGACGATCCGGTGGTGCTCGCGCGCAGCGTGATCAAGGTCAGCCCGACCGGCACGGCCAAGCTGCCCGAAGGCTTCACCGACAAAGATCTATTCGAGGATTTCGAAGACACCAGTGATCAACCCAAGTTGCTGCGCACGGTCGACCCCGCCAACGACGTGCTCGGCGTCGGTACGCACTTCAACACGTACCTAATCAAGAACTGGGTCCTTTACGACATCTCCAACGAATTCAGCGATTTTTCCATCAATCGCGGCCACCTGAACATGGTCTTCGGCGATCCATTCCAAGGTTCGATGAGCCTGCAGGCGATGTACCCACGCGCTCGCCCGTCGCATTTCCCGACCGACGAGGGCAAGTACCTGCACATCACGTACGAGGTGCAGCGCATCGAAACCACTCGCCGCTACGAAAATCTGGCGCTCTGTGGCTCGGACACCGCGGGCGAAACCTACCAGGCGGACGGGACGCTCGCCGCCGCTCCCCTGCCACGCCCGGGCTTCATGAATGAGGACGGAACGCACCCGACCAACACGCTCGGCTGGAATTGTCTGACGTTGGTCGCGCGTGGCGAGGGTTATGGCTACCTCCCCGGTGGCGACATCATGTCCCACTCGGACACCAGCTTGAAGATCACCGTCGTCCGCACGCACCCGGCGCCCGCCAAGGATCACTACGACGAGAAGAGCTTGGACGAGTACACCACCGCCTTCGGCCCCACTCAGGAAGGTCCGTACCCGCGCCGCTGGCAACGGCAAGTAGACGGTTCGCAAAAACCGTCCGGGGTGTGGCTCGACGACCAGCAGAACACCTGGCAGAAGACGCGCTTCGACGTGTTCGTGCGTCGCAACCGCATCGTGATTTACGTCGAAGGCGAGCCGCGCATCTGCCAAGAACTCGATCCGAGCTCAATCACCATGTCCGACGTGGCGGTCGGGTTCTGGCACATTCTGTATCATACCTCGGCAGAATTCACGGAGATGCGCGCCGGTGGCTTCAGTGCCAACACGCAGACCGACCAGCACCACCTGCTCCACAACACACCCTTCGCAGACTGGCGTAGCTACGACAACGTCGGCATTCGAGAGAACGTGGCCCTGCCCGACGGCTTCGACGCCTCGCGTTGCGCGCCTGCCGTTGGAAGTCCATGAGCATGCGGCGCGTCGTCAACATCGGCCTTTCTCTGCTTTCGAGCGTCGTGTTCTTCGGCTGCTCTGCGGCCTCCGAACCGAAGAGCTGCGACATCTCCGGCGTGTCCGCGGCCGATTGCGACAGCGTGCACGAAATGCTCTTGCCGGACGCCTTGCCGCCTTCACCTGGCAATCGCTACGCCGACGACGAACAGGCTGCGCACCTGGGTTTCTCGCTGTTCTTCGACTCCAACATGGGGGGCGGAGTGAGCTGCGCGACGTGCCACGCTCCCGAGCTTGCGTTCGCCGACCATCAGTCGGTCTCGATGGGCAAATCGCTCGGCAACCGCAACTCCCCGACCACTTTCAATGCGGCTCGCTTGAGTGTGTTCTTCTGGGATGGTCGCGCGGACTCACTCTGGTCACAGCCCTTGTTCCCGATCGAAAACCCCGCCGAGATGGCCTCGAGCAGGCTCGAGCTTTCGCATTTCATCGCCCAGAAATACAAGGTCGCTTACGAGTCCGTGTTCGGCCCCTTGCCGGACATGTCGAGTTGGCCGAGCTCCGGCATGCCGGGAGATCCAGCCTTCGATGGTCTGACCAGCGACGTGCAAACTCAGGTCAATCGAGTGTTCGCCAACGTTGGCAAGAGTGTCGACGCTTACATGCGAAAGAATGCGACCAGCGGCGCGCCGCTGGACGCCTTCATCAAAGGTGACCCTTCACGCCTCACGACGCCTCAGGTTCGAGGCTTGGCCCTGTTTCTGAGCAACCAATGCCAGAGCTGTCACAGCGGTCCGATGTTCACCGACCAGGGCTTTCACAACGAGGGCTTCCCTAGCCTGACCGGTGCACCGCCCGATACGGGTCGTGAGGGTGCCCTGAAAGTCATCCAGAACAACCCGTTCAATCTCGACGGCCCGTACGCGGACACGCAGCCTGGCTTCGTCAAGCCCTCCGCGCCGCAGATCAATCCGACTGATGCCGGCGCGTTTCGTACGCCTTCGTTACGAAATGTCTCTTTGACATTCCCCTACGGGCACGATGGCGCGCTCGCGTCGTTGGTCGATGTACTCACCGTGCATGCTCCGAGCATGTCCACCGACGACCAAAACGACCTGATCGCGTTCCTTCAGACGTTGAAGGGGACGTACCCCGTGCCTCCATGGAACAACTGGCCAACGCCGCAATAGCCGCGAAAATTGCGATTTTTTACAGGACCCGCGCTGCTGCGAGTCCGTTCGGAGGGAACGTTGAAGACACTGAAATCTAGCTGTTGGACGTTGCTGTTCGTGGTCGGCTGCGGCACGAGCGCCGGTTCGAACGCGAACCTCGGTGGCGGAGGGGGCGCCGGGCAAGTTGCCGGTGGTGGTTCGGCGGTTGGTGGCGCTGGCTCCAGCGGCTCGAGCGCAGGCTCGAGCGCGGGCTCGAGCGCGGGCTCGTTCGCTGGGTCGGCGGTGCAACAGGGCGGAGCAAGCGGGGCGGCGACGGTGCCGTCGGGCGCCGGGCGCGGGGGAGCCTCGGAGCCCGTTACGCCTCCCAACCCGTGTGTCGAAAGCGGCGAGTGCCCTCCCGGCACCTGGGTCAATGTGACGCCTGCCGCGGTCAAACTCAGCCCGGACGCCGGTTGCAGCGGCTGCAACTTCGGCGTGCAAGACGTCGTTGCCGATACGGTGCGTCGCGGCGATCTGTACGCCTTCATCTGCTATCAGGGCGTTTGGAAGTCGACCGACTACGGGCTCACGTGGGCCAAGGTGAGCACGGGCATGAACGCCGCTCACTTGGAGTCCGGCCGACCTTGGACGGCCGCGATCGACCCGAACCCGTCCCGCGACCCGAATACGCCGCCTGCGCTGTACACGGTCAGCGGCTATGGGGACTTGATGGGCGTCTACAAGAGCGTCGATGGCGGGGTGAACTGGAGTCAACACGACGTCAACAACACTCAAGCTGCCGTTGGCAACGACGTCTACTCGCTCGATATCGATCCTTACGATTCGCAGCACTTAATCGCCGGGTTCCATTCGATCGCCGTGAGCGAATCGAAGGACGGTGGCGTGACTTGGAAGACGATCAAGGTTCCCGACGGCCTTGGTGTCTCGCCGTACGTCTGGTTCGTTCAGAGCGGGTCGCCCGCGACGACGTCAGGAACGTGGCTGACGCAGGCGCAATGGGACAAAAACACTCAAGGTATGTGGCTCACGACCGACTCGGGCGCCAACTGGACTCAAGTCCTACCGTCGCTCGAGCATGGCCATGGCGCAGCCCAGATCTATCAGGACGGAAAGGGCGCGATCTATGCCTCTGGTAGCGGACACGTGGGCGACAGCATTTGGCGCAGCACCGACTACGGCAAAACCTGGAAAGCCGCGATGTCGGGAGACGTGACTCAGAACGCGATCTTCGGCACGCCCAACTTCGTGTATGCCACGCTGCCAGTTGCGTTCACGTCAGGCCAAGAGCAGCACCTGCAGCGGTCGCCGGCCGCGGATGGCGTCAACTGGGTCGACTGGGCCCCGATCGCCCCTGCCGGCATGAGCAACGGCGCCAAACGGGCAGCCGTTACATTCGATGGAAAGCACTACGTCGTCGTCACGGGAAATTGGCTAGCGGGCATTTGGCGTTACGTAGAGTAAACTGCGCCTCATGCGATGGATCTCGAAGCTTTGGTTGGTTCTGACGCTTGCCGCCTTGGAACCGGCCTGCACGTTTTATGCATGCCCTGACAAGTGCGGACCGGATTCCAACCCAACACCGCAAGCAGGCGCGGGCTCCTCTGGCCAGCAGCCGGGCTCGGCTGGGCAAGCTACCGGCGGTTCGAGCGGTGCCTTCGTAGACAACGGAACCAAGCCGACCGGGAGCTGGGACAACGCGACGGGAAACTTGACGGAGCTCAAGTCGGAGTGCGGCAATATGTCGTATCTCAGCGCGAAGCCGGATGAAGACGTGTTGATCGCGGGCATCGCCCGGAATGGGCTGTGGTCGAGCGACGACGGCGGGGATTCCTGGACCGCGCTCGGTCAGGATCCGATGGACAGCATGTTCTTCAACCGCCCGAGTTTCATTCTGTACGATCCGAAGTCGACCAAGACCTATTGGGAGACGGGCGTCTACAACGGGCTCGGTTCGTTCAAGACGACCGACGACGGAGCCACATTCACCGCGCTCGGCACGATGCACAACGATTACATCAGCGTCGACTTCGCGGATTCGAAGCGCCGGACCGTGCTGATCAGTGGTCACGAAGCCGATCACCTTCTGCATCAGTCGACGGACGGCGGTAAGACTTGGAACGAACTCGGCGGCGACGAGCCCAAGGACGCGGGAGCTTGTAGCTTCCCGATCGTCATCGACCCCGAAACCTACCTCTTGGGCTGTCGCGGTTGGGGTGATTCGAAGAGTGGCATCTACCGCTCGACCGACGCTGGCTCGAGCTGGGAGCTCGTGAGCTCTGCAGGCGGCGCCTCGACGCCCCTATTTGCTAGCGACGGCTCCATCTATTTCACCAGCGATGCGATGGGCGCCCTCGCCCGAAGCGAGGATCAAGGCCAAACCTGGACGTTGACCGGCACGGTCGGCGCGCTACAGCCCTTCGTGGGGCCCGTCGAACTTCCGGATGGCAGGCTCGCCGCGATCAGTGGCCAGCACGTCGTGGTGTCCAAAAATCAGGGCCAGACTTGGACTGCGGTGAGCGTGGATGCCCCTTACGTGCCGATAGGCCTCGTCTATTCCAAGTTTCAAAAGGCGTTTTACGTGTGGCATTTTACGTGCGGCGAGACGACCACTCAGGTTCCGGACGATGGCGTTCTTCGCTACGACTTCGACTACGAGAATTGAGCGGGTCGAGGCCGGCCCGCCCGATCGACCCGACCAACCCGGTCATCCTCTTCGCGCAGTTGCCCTATGTCGAAGCTGATTCTCATCTCGGTGATTTTCGCGACGATAGCGATTCCCGCATTCGCTGCCCGGGACGCGAGCCCGCGCAAGGGGTTCAAGAAGTCGGTCGTACTCACGCTCTTTTTCCACGCCTTCTACGGTTTCGCCTTGATCTATTTGTGGGGCCGCTGTTGACGCTGCACGCCGCGGCCGGCGGACGGCCTACCGGGCGTAAGTAGTTCGCGTGATATTGCTTGGCGGTCCGGGATGCCTGATAATGCTCGGAACGTTGCCCATGAGTTCGAGCACTCCCACCTGTCGCGGTCGTCGGTGACCCACCTTGGTCTCGATGTTGCAACCCCGGATCGCGCCACGGTCGCGCGCCGGGAGACTCGCCGCTTCCTCAAGTTCCTGGTCGTCGGCGGCATCGGCTTTCTCGTCGACACCGGTTGCCTGAGCTTGTTCGTCCTCGGTCTCTCGATGAATCGAGTGCTCGCCAAGGGGTTGGCTTTCTCGGCGGCGGTCACCGGCAATTTCGTGCTGAATCGCGTGTGGACGTACCCGGAGGCGCGCTCGAAATCGATCATCGCGCAGTCGATGCAGTTCGTGCTCGTGAGTTTGGTCGGGTTGGGCATCAACTTGCTGGTCTTCAGCTGGACAGACAAACTCATCTATCACCGGCTGAGCCCGGTCATCGCGCTGTACGTTGCGCAAGCGGCTGCGGTCGGCGTGGCCTTATTTTGGAACTACGGCGCCAATCGGCTGGTCACTTACAACGACGTCGGGCTGGGTCGTTGAGATCGCGCGCGGTGAGCGCGTGCTAGCGCTTGCCGCGTAAGCGGTGTCGCTCGAGAAAATTCTACTGCGCAAAAGCGCGCGCCTTTCGGCTGCACACCACGCACGCTGTGCGGGATTGCCGCAAGACGCCCAAATGCTTCGCGAATTTCGTGACACAGCGGCTCGCGTGCCGGTATTTCAGCCTGATTTATCGGTCCCCCTTCGAGCCCGCTCTGGGGCGCACGCGTATTTTGTGCAGCGGATAGCGGTTGCACATCTTCATTCCGCTGCGAGATTGGCGTTTGTTCTTGGAACCCATTCGGGAGCGACTCATCACGCGCGGTTCCATCTTCGAGGTTGGCGACGCCCCGTCGTCACCGGTTTTTCGTACCCGGCGAAATGAATCAACACCTAGCCATCCTGTTACCGGAAACACACGCAGAAGCTCGCTCGATTTCGACGACTCTCAGCATCGCAATCACCCTCCTGTTTCCCAATGGCGTGTGTGTCGCACTCACACACGGGTGTTGCGGGTAGGTTTGACGCCGCCCGTCATCTATGAAAAAGAAGGACTAGTAGAATGGTACATCGGTATGTTCCGCGCGAGCTTCGCGCGCTGCTTCTGGCTGGCATCTCTTCCGGCATCGTGGCCTGTGGTTCGAGCAGTTCGACTGGGCAGCCACTCACCACCGGCGGCGCGGCGAACAGCGCCGGGGGCAGTGTCACGAGCGGTGCCGGTGATTCAAGCGGCGTCAGTGGTAAGAATGGGAGCAGTGGGAGCCCGGGCGCCGGTGGCAGCAGCCCCGGCGCCAGCGGCGCGCAGGGCACGGCTGGAAGCAGCGGCGCCAGCGTGCAAGCGCCAGGCGTCTCGGTCACCCCGGCCAACGCTCGGGTGAGTTACAAGGGGAACGTTCAATTTACTGGCCTGGTAACCGGTGCCAGTGCCCAAGTGGTCTGGTCCGTCGAAGAGGGAGCGGCGGGCGGCACCATCAGTAATACTGGGCTGTACACCGCCCCGGCCGCTTCTGGTTCTTTCCATGTTACCGCAACCGCCGGTGCGCTGAAAGGCTCGGCGGTGGTCGATGTCGCTGCGCCTTCAGGGACGCCGCCGACTTTGACCCCGGGCGTTTGGGCATCCATCACCAAGGCCGACATCAAGGTCGTGTGCTGCCCTGGTGGAGCGAACGCCAACTCGTACGGCATCGTTCAGTTCGACATCGATCCCGGCGATCCGCGCACCATTTACACCGCGGTCGATCAGCTGGGGTTGTGGAAGACCACCGACGGCGGCTCGACCTGGGTGCGGTTGGGCAAGCCCAACGATCCGATCACCGACACGGCCACGCACTACCTAGACAGCCCAGTTGCCATCAAAGTCGATCCGAAGGATTCGAAGCACCTGTACGTGAGCCAGGGCGTGCGGGGCGCAACGATGGGTTTCTGGGTTTCGCACGATGGCGGTGAGACTTGGACGAAGCCGGCCGGGTTCCAGAGTATCGTCAAGACGACCACCCAGGATGTCACGACCATGGTCGTCGACCCTTCGGACTTCAAACACGTGCTGCTCGGCTCGCACTCGGCGTGGGCCGGCAAAATGAACGCCGGTGTGCTCGAAACCAAGGATGGCGGCGACAGCTGGATTGCGCACGAGCCAATGGCGAGCTGGCCCGGCGGCACCATGGGAATCGCCTTTTTGTTTTCGCCGCAGCTCGGCGTCGGAGACAGCCAGACCTGGCTAGTCGGCGCTGATGGCGACGGCTTCTGGCGGACTACGGACTCCGGTACGACTTGGACTCAGGTCACCAAGAGCAGTCAGATCCCGCACGGTGGGTCTCAGACTTATTACAGCCCCACCGGCTACGTCTACGCCGGCGCGTCCCCCTACCCGATTCGAAGCAAAGACAACGGTGTCACGTGGGAGTCGCTGGATAAGCTGCCCTCGTATTACTACTACTCGGTCTACGGCGACGGCACGCACCTCTACGCCCAGCGCTCCTACACGGGCACGAGCATGACCGATCCGATTGGATACTCCATTGCCACGGAAGCGAACGGGCTGGATTGGGCACCGATGTCCGGCGATCAGAAGTTCGTCGATGGTCCGTACATGATGGAGTACGACGCCGCGAACAAGATCATGTACTCGGCCAACTGGGCTGAAGGCTTGCTGGCGCTCAAGGTGCAGTGATCCGCCGCGCGAGGCTAGCCGTCACGTGCGGCTGGTCTCGCCGACCCGAGGCGGTGCGCGCTAGCGGCGTGCACTGCTTCGACACAGAACGCCTGGCCGCCTCAGGCCGAGGCGGGAGTGTCTTCGTTGAGCCCGAGGATGCAGAACAGACCCCAGGCAGTCAGCACCATCAACGTTGGGATCGTCGGAGCCGAGTAGCGACCCAGTGCGAGTAACACCGCGTACAGGATGTTGATCGTCAAAATGGGCTGAACCAGCGGCCAGAGCAGGCGTTTTTCAGCTCGGGCCTGGCGCACGCCGAAGAGGGCAATCACCCACGCGATCAGAGCGCTTCCGCCCATCACCAGCGAATTCGTTCGGCTCGTGAGCACGTACCAGAACGTGAACAGGCCAATCACCGTCTTCTTCACGAAGGCGCCTGGCTCATTGACTAGCTTCTCCTTCGCCGCCTTGCTCAGTACCCGCTCGGTCTCCGGCTCGTCGCGCTCCCAGACCAGGTTCTGGGACGTGAACAGATCGACCTCCATCTGATTCGCTTCGTTCTCGCCGTCGACGTAGGGGCGCAGCTCGAGCAAATAGTACTTCGGTTGTGCGAAGACGTAGCCGCGCAGGAACTCCCCGCCCGCGTTGGTGCTAATCAGAATGAAGTGACCGCCGGAGACTTTGTAGTTTCGCGCAGTCCACGGCAGAATCACGAGGCACATGGCGAGTGCCATGGCCGCCACTGGCGCCAGAGAGAGCCCCTCGCCGCGACGTAGACGCCGCACCAACCAAAAGATCGCGAACACCGGCGGGCACACGACGAGCACGCCCTTGACCAGCGCGCCCAACGCCCCGGTCGCGCCAACGGCGAAGCCAGCGGCCAGCGTGGGCTTGTGCACGAAACGCACACCGCACCAGACCATCAGCGTCGTGAAGAACGTGAGCAGGCATTCGACCTGCAGATCCGGGACGTACCGCAACACCATGGGGTGGAGCGCGGTCATCACGCCTGCCAAAAGGCCGACGGGCTTGCTGAACACTCGCTCGCCGATCGCGAAGGCGAACATCGACGTGAGGCCTGCGAGCACGCATTGCACGAGCCGAATCAATACGGTGTGCACGCCACCCAGGAGGTACACGAAGGCGATCATGCCCGGATACAGCGGCGCTCGGCGCATCGTGGGCAAGTCAGGGTGGTTCCATTGCATGAAACCGCGTCCCTCCGCGATGCTCTGCCCGAGGATCGAAAAGAAGTAGGGATCGTCGACGCGCTGTACCGCGTTCTGGCGGGGCCAAACGATGAACGTCATGAACAGCGCCGCGAACAGCCCGAGCAAGAAGATGACGAGACGCGGCCGCCCGAGCTCTTGGCCCCAGTTGCGAAGTTGCTTGAGCATGTACTATCCGTCTCAACAGACCATGCCCGAAACCCCCCTGCGTGTCTACTGCACGGGTTTTGTGGAACAGCCCAGCACGACCTCGGCGAAGTTACCTGCTCGTTTCGCAGCGACTGCACTCGCTCAGGGAGGCAGTCGCGATCATGCGCCCATGCGGCGCTGCGCTTTGCCTGTGGGGCTCGACGCGCTCACCGCGGCTCAATGCTTTTTTAGCTAAAATTCACGGCCGGCGGCTAACTGGCTGCGGTTTGAACGGAGCTGCGTTATCGTGCCCCGTGCGGTGTCGCTGGCCGGCGCCGACTTTCATAGGACGAACACGTGAGCACGCCTATTCGAATCGCCGTTCTGATCCCTTGCTACAACGAAGAGGTCGCGATCGCCGAGACCGTGAAAGGCTTCCAGCAAGCTCTGCCCACCGCAGCGATTCACGTCTACGACAACAACTCGAAGGATCGCACGATCGAGGTCGCGACACGCGCAGGCGCGATCGTGCGGCGCGAGCCGTTGCAAGGCAAGGGCAACGTCGTCCGCCGAATGTTCTCCGACATCGAAGCCGACGTCTACGTCATGATCGACGGCGACGCGACGTACGACCCTGCATCGGCTCAGCCGATGATCGACCTCTTGTGCCTCGAAAATCTGGACATGGTAGTCGGCAGGCGCGTGCACACCGCCAGCGAGGCGTATCGCGCAGGGCACGTTTTGGGCAACAAGATGCTGACCACGTTCCTGGCGCAATTGTTCGGTCAGCGCTTCACCGACATCTTGACCGGGTATCGCGTCTTCTCGCGGCGTTTCGTGAAATCCTTTCCCGCGCTCTCTTCGGGCTTCGAGACCGAGACGGAACTCACCGTTCACGCCTTGACGCTCAACCTACCGATCGCTGAAATCGAAACCAAGTACTTCGCCAGGCCAGAGGGCTCGGTCAGCAAGCTCAGCACTTATCGCGACGGCTTCCGGATCCTGCGCGTGATGCTGGCGCTGTTCAAGAATGAGCGACCTCTCGCCTTCTTCGGCATCGCCGCTTCCGTGCTCGCCTTGGTTTCGGTCCTGCTCGCCATCCCGATCGTGATCACGTTCGTCGAGACGGGTTTGGTGCCGCGCTTCCCGACTGCGATCTTGTCGGCATCGATCATGTTGCTCGCATTTCTGAGCACGGTTTGTGGGCTGGTCCTGGACACCGTGACGCGCGGCCGGCGCGAAATGAAGCGCCTCGCCTATCTGCAAGTGCCGGCACCGACGCAAGCCTCGAACCCGCGAGAAGTGCGCGTGGCCGTGAGCCAAGCCGTTTGAGTTTGCCGACTTGCGCAGCGTTCTCAGGGCTGTGCGGTGTTGTGCGCCCAGCCCGGTGCCTGCCGCTCGATGGCTTGGGCTTTCCATACCTTGCGTGCGATCAGCGAGTCGATGCTCGGGTCACGTTGCAAATAGAGCGCGAGCAGGCTCTCGTGCTCCGAGAGCGGGATTTGCAGCAGTTGAGCGTCTTCCGGGATTCGACTGTAGTCGAGCTGCTCGCCATAGAACATGCGTTCCACGATGCTGGTCGCGTCGGGCACGGGCGCTCCGAAGTCTGACTCCTGCGGATGCCCGAGGACGAGATTGGTGCCCGCTTGCTCCAGATACTGGAAGGTCGAGAGCCGCAAGTGACCGGCACAAACGTCGCATTTTTGCCTGACGTAACCGTTGCGGGCGACCCACTTATCGCTGAGTCCGAGAATGTCTATCGCGCGCAGACCCGACCAATAGGGGATCGCGCCGGCGGGTGAAATGGCGATGGTCACCGCGCTGTTGCGGCCCAGATCGGCCAGCAGGCGTTGCCCCATTTGGCTCCAGCGAAGCGTAGTGCTGGTCAAAACCGGAATGTTGCCTAGCCCGGGCGGCTTCTCGTAACTGCCGAAGAACAAGCCGTGCGTGACGCTGCTCAGGACGAGCACTACGGCCAGAACCGCCGCGCTTTCGAGCTTCGGAAAGGCTTCCCGCCAGCAAGCGACCAACATCAAAATCAACAGTGGGAAGACGCAGATCAGCTGGCGGAACTCCATGATATCGCCGCCGATGCGGATCGCGTACGCGAGCCAGATCACGGTGTAGGCGATCAATGGAAAGGCGGCGGGCCCCGAGGGCAGCAGCCGCAGCCGCGCCTTGACCGATAGCAGCAGCAAAATCGGCAGCCACCAATAGCTCAGGAAGGGCCACGCGACGTACGCCAGCCCTCGCAGGTACGTCCCCGGGCGGTGGATGCCGAGCTTGACGTAAAATGTGTTCGGTAAAATGCCGCCGTAGAAGTGCTGCTTCCACACCAGCCAGGGGACCAAAAGCAGCGCCGCGGGCAGCAGCAGGAGCAGCACACGCCCCAACGTGGCAGGCCGAACTCCTTCGAACTTCAGGGCCACGAAGGCCATCGAGCCGAAGCTCACCAGCATCAAGATGATCGAGTCGGGGCGCGTCATCATCGCCAGCGCGACGAGCACGGACAGCCCGGCAGCGCTGCCCGCAGTCACGACTCGCCGTTGCACGGCCCGCACCACCAGCAGTAGGGAGGCCAATGTCAGAGTCGTATTGAGCTGTGTCTCGAGCCCGCCGGTCGAGTACATCAAGAAGCTGTAATTCGCGCCGGTGAGCGCCATGGTCAAGAGCGCCCAGCGGTCGTCCTTCAGCACGCGCCGCGCGATGCCGAAAGTGAGGGCCAGCGAACCCACGAACAAGGGAATACTGAGCAGGTGCGTGGCTTGCTCGGCGGGAATACCGAGCTTGATGCAGCCCGCGATCAGCAACATCCAGGAGAAGTTCGTGTAGCCCTCGACGGCGTATCCGGGATTCCAAACCGCGCCCAGGCCGGACGCGAGATTCTTCGAGTAGCGGTAGGTGATGTAAGCGTCGTCCTGCAACCAGCGTTGCGTGAAAGCCACCAGGCAAAACGCGGCCAGCAGCGCCAACAGCAGCGTGCGAACGCGCGTCGAGGAGGACGAACTCTGCATGCTCTCAGATATTCGCCCGTGTTCCGCGTGTCAATCGCTCATCCGGCGCGCATGCGCGGTTCGCGCGAGCGTCCGCGCGTCGCGGGGCGCGATTCAGCCCGCGCGCGCCGCGCCCTGAGCTCCGCGTGCAGTCGTCGCGGGCGGCTTGGGTTTGATCGGCTTGGCGGGGCCGCCCCACTGCCCGCTGGCGACTGCCACCTTGCCTGCGACGGCGATCGAGCAACTCATCAGGAACACACCAGTCCAGGATCCGAGCCCGAGGTCGCCCCATGACTGTAGCAAGTAGATCAACACGCTTCCGAAGGCCACGAGCGCCGCGGCCCGGTAGGTCGGGTCTTCGGCCGTTTGGTAGGCGCGCATGGCGAAATACACGCCGCCCGCCCAAAGCAGCGTGAGCGTGGCGTAGCCAACAATGCCGGTGTAGCTCCACAACCCAAGAATGCTGTTGTGGGGCAGATATCGCTCGAGCGGATAATCTACCGGTGGCAATACCACCATCTCCTCGTATGGATGCCCATAACCGACGCCGAACAGCGGGTTGCTGCGGAACGTAGCAATCAGATTTACGTTCTCCAGTTCTCGCCACATGCTCGAGCCATCACTCTCGGCGTCGACGACCGAGCGGATCAAGCGCACGGGTTTGAAGGTGGCTCCATACATGGAGTTCCAACCGGCAGCGATGTAGATGGCGATGACGGGAGTAGCGGCCAATAGCGCGCGCCTCAGTTTTCGCTTGAACGCACTCTCCCGGCTGATGAAGTAGACAGTCAGGAAGACCAACCCAACTTGCACCCAGGCCAATCGGCGGTTGTTGGCCGCCGTGCCGAGGCCCAAGATGGGCAAGAAAATCAGGGCAAACCACTTGGCTTTCTTGCCCGTTCGCTCCACCACTAGCGCCAAAATCAGCACGAAAGCAGCCGCGAACAACATCGAGTCGTTGTGGCTCGTTGCGTAGACTGGACGCGTGCTGCCCGTCTCTGGGTCCGGCGCTACTTTGATGAAGTTGACGATGAACACGGCCAACAAACACTTGTAGGTGGCGGAGCCGAGCAGCACCTTCATCAGCGCACGATGGTCCTTCGGCCCGCGCAAGCTCGACTGAAAGAGCAGGAAAATCACGGGCAGGTAGATCACGCAATTGACCTGCCACAGTGACATGCCGAAATCGCCGCCTCGCAGCAGGCTCGTGACCCAAACGAACACCGTGCTGCCGATGGATAGCCAAGCCAACGTCACGAGCGGCTTCGGCGTCTGCAGTCGCCCCGCCGAGTCCAGCCGCGAGTTGCTGCTCTTGCGCACGAAGGTAATCGCGATCAGCACCACGAACAGCACGTCGAGGCCGGAAAACGACGCGAAGCTCATGCTGTGATCGACGGTGTTCAGGTGATTGAGTAGAATGCGGCCGACTGGAGTAAACGGAGGGTCCCAGTCGGTCGGGGTGCCCTCCGAGGGGTTCGGCAGCACGAACACCAGGAACATCAGGGCCATCATCGACGTCCGAACCGGCACGCGCGTCATCGCGTAGACCACCAACACGAAATCGATCAGCGTGACGATTAGGCCGAGGCTCGTGTCGCCGATCAGCCCGCCAATGACTGCCAGCACGAACGCTACGCTGAGCGCTCCGATCACATCCCCGCCCAGCTTGGGATCGGAGCTCACTAGCGTACCCGACCCAAGCGACGCGGAGCGCGTGGCGGTTGCTGCGGAAACAGGAGCACCAGCCTCTCCGAAAGTCGGTCACTCGTGAACAATGACCGGTCCAAACCAAGACAGCGTGCGCGCGCGCGCGCACGGGAATCAGTGAATGCGCGCTCGATGGACCGTTCCGTGGACAAGCCCTTTACTTATAGCGATTTTCTCACGCCGAGCGAAAGCCAAACTGAGCGAAGGCCGGGATCGGGCGGCGACGCGAACGTGGACGTGGACGTGGACGTGGACGTGGACGTGGACGTGGACGTGGACGTGGACGTGGACGTGGACGTGGACGGGCGACTCTGTCAGCGGCGGGTTCCGAGCAAGCGCTGAAGCGCAAGGTTCAGCGCGCGCCCCTCGCGGCGAGGTCGAATGACTTCCGATTCATTGCCGCTAGAGGTATACTTCCGGCTCGCTCGAACCCAAGTCGAGCCGCGCCCGCGAAACATGCTGCCTCATGACAAGGAACGCAACAGAGAAGCACTCCTGCTCTTTGCCTTGATTCTCCTGACCGTTGCCGTTCGCCTGCCGGGCATCGGCGCCAGCTTTTACGGGGACGAAGGGTTTTCGCTACTGCGCGACAGCAACCAGCTGCTCACCACGACCGAGGATCGTTTCCGCCCTCTCTATTTCAGCCTGCTGTATCTGTGGCGCTCGCTCGGGTTTCACGGTGAATTCGGGCTGCGCGGTTTGTCCCTCCTCTTCGGCGTCTTGCAGATCCCCGTCGGTTATCTGCTAGCGAAGCGGCTGGCTGGGCCGCGTGCCGGGTTCGTCTTCGGTTTGCTCTTGGCGCTCGATCCGATGCTCATCGAGTTCTCGCAAGAGCTCCGCATGTACTCACTCGTGCCGCTGGTTGCGTTGATGCAAGCATGGGCGTTCGCGGCAGTTGCGGCGCGGAGCGCCGAACGCAAGCCGGTGCTCGGGGCCTGGCTCGGCTTCGTGTTGGCCGGCGCGGTCGGTGTGTACTCGCACTTTCACTACTGGTTTCTGCTCGCCGGCTTCGGCTTTGCCGTGCTGCGTCGTCGGCGCGAGCTCGATCTCAAACAAGGGCTATCCGCACTTTTCGCCATCGTAGTGCTGTACCTGCCCAACGTTTCCAACGTGCTGCGTTTCCAGCGCGAAGCCGGCGGCGCGCCCCACCTACTTGCGACCGACCTTGCGAGTGCACTGCCGAAGCTGATCGTCGCCTGTTCGGTGGGCTTCAACTACTTCAGTCTGCCAGACCTCGGGATGGATCGCGCAGTTCGGTTGTCGAGCCTGGCTCCCAACATCGCCTTGACCATCTGCGTCGCGATCCCTGCGCTGCTCGTGGGCTGGCAGTTGGTCCGTCTGATCCGCACGCGCCAACCCGGGCCCGTGTTCTGGCTTGCGGTCGAGCTATTCGTCGTGCCAGCCGCGGTCAGCTTTCTGGCCGTCGTGGTCACGCACAAGAATTTCGTGCACCCGAAATACATGGTATTTTCTGCGCCATTTTTGCCGCTTCTCCTGTGTGCGGGATATTTGGCAACGCGCGAGCGGGCGGCGCGCCTCGCTCTGGCCGCGACCAGCATTTTCGTGTTTGCCGTGGCCATCGTTCACTTCAATCAACCGGAGCGCTACGGTAGGCGTGAGAACTGGCGCGGAGCCGCTGAGTACCTGCGGCCAGCGCTCGGGTCGAATGCCCTGCTGTTGCGTCTCGGCAACGTGGGCACGGGCGAGAGCGTCACCCTTTCGAACGGTACGCCCCGGTCGCTGTGGGAATACTACGCCGCTGATTTGTTCGGCCGAACCAAGACCGTCAGTTTGCCGACCGCGGACGCCGGCCCTCAAGCATTGGTGCCGGTGATTGAGCGCGTCACCCGCGACAAGCGCGACATCTACTACCTATGGTCGGAGATTGGCCGCAACTTCGATGACCCGAACGATGCGCTGCTGGCCGCGGCGCGAAGCGTGCTGATCGACGAAGACAAGCGCCAGTTCAACCCGCGATTCATCCTCTTTCACTGGCATACCAGATAAGCGGGAAGAGCTTACTTCAGTCGATACAAAGTCAACGGGGCTACGCGGTAGACTTTCTCTCCGTACTCGTCGACCAGCCGGCGGCAGAATGGGTACTCGTTCCTTCCGGCCAAGTACGAGAAGCCACGCCGATCCGGCGTGTTGGGTCGATCCGGCATCACCACGTACTGAATGGACGCCGCGCGAATACTGCTCAGGAAACCGGCCCAGTCTTGAAAGCCGATGAAGGTTTGTAAGTGACTATCGGTGGTGTAGCAGGTGCGGTCGACCCAAAAGCCGCCGGAGCTGGACGAGCCGAACGCATCGTAAAAATCGGCGAGTAAGACGCGCGCCTCGACTGGGGTATTGGCATTGATATACCGCCAAACGTTCCAGGCCGACTTCTTTTCGCGCGCTTTCGCGAGCGTATCGATTCCGGTAGCGATGCGGAAGTCGGACAACCAAGAGTCGTGTCCATTCGGATTGTGTCGCAGCTGAATGGCCAACGCGGCTGCCATCAATGCGGCGGGTGGCCAGAAGCCCCAGCGACGGACCCGTGGTAACTCACTGACCGCGACTCCCAGCACGACGGACAGCCCCATCGCTGACGGTAGCCAATACCGGTACAGCAGGCCGGTCAGGCACACCGAGATGGCTGCGAACAGCGCGGAGAAGATCACAATCCCCCTCGACTCCGCTCGCCGCATCCGTGGCACGGCGATTGCTGCGCATACGCCTATCGCCACAATGACCACGGCCAGGATTGCTTTGCGCCGGGATTCACTGAGGCCAAACCCAGAGCCGATCCCCCACGAATAGTAGCGGGTGTATCGCGAGAAAAGCGCTGCGTGCTGCGCCGGCCAGTCGCGCGTGTGGATGATGCTCGACAACATCGGGTACAGGGGGTTGCCCGTGACGCGGTAGGTTCTCGCGAACCAAGGGATCACGGGCAGGGCTGCAACCGCGCCAAAGGCGCACAGGAGCAGCAGCGACCGCGTCCAGGTGGCGCCCCGCTTCCGGAGTTCCATGAGCACGGGCGGTGCCCACGCGATGCCCGTTGCAAGCGCGGTCGTCTTGAACGAGCCGGTGAGGCCTGCGCAAAGGGCGATGCAAAAAAAGAGCGCTGGCTCCTGTCGCTCGCGCCACAGTAGCCACGTGAGCAGACAACCCATCGCCATCCAGCAAGCGCCGAGATCGACGTAAGCGAGCGCGAAGACGTACGGCAAGTCGACGACTCGGTTTGCGACGAGCAAGAACGTGACCGCAAATACGCCGGCGAGTGCGCTGGAGATTCGCTTCGCACAAACCCAAACACCGAGAAGCGAGAATACGCCTGCGCTGTAGTTGAACGCCTTTGCCGCTATGGCATCCCAGAGCGCCATTCCGAGTGCGTACAACATCTCGAACCCGTTCGAGGCGTTGGTGTTGGTGTACGTTGGCAAATAGGCGAGGGTGCCCAGCCCGAGCCAGCGCTTCGGCGATGCGAGATGATAGCCGTCGTCATCGGTCAGGTCGCCGATATTCGATGCCCGAACCAGCAGTACGAACATGACCACCGCCAGCAACCCGACCCACGCCCACGTGGCGCCAGAGAAACTCAGCGAGAGTTTGCGCGCTTCGGCCAGCAGCGCGCGCGCTACGGCGATCAAGTCGCGAGACAGGAGGAGTACGAGTAGCGCCGCGCAAACCCGCAGCGGCCCCGGTCGCAGGACCCCAAATGCGGCCAGACCATACGGCAAATACTGAAGAAATCCGGCGCCGAGTGTCCCGGCCAAGAACGCCCTCTCCCAAACGGTCGCCGATGAGAGTGGCACACGCAGCAAGGTGAGCGCGCGACGGCCAAGAGCAACGACGACCCAGGAGAACGCGAGCCCGGCGATGATGGCGCGCAGCAGTGGCGGGAGGAACGCCTGCGCAAGCGCAGCCTCGTTCATGCGGCGCTGCCACTCACGCTTCGAGCCCGCGCACCCGAGACGATCTCAGCGTCGCGGAAGCGAACCAGCACCGCGAAGCGAGTTTCGAGGGCACGACGATGTTGGCTCATCTGCGCTCGATCGATACCACGGGCCTGACGTGTGTTTCAAGCGAGCGGAGGCGCTCCGACTCGGCCGCAGTTCTCGAAACCTGTGACGGAAACAAAGCGACTTCGGTCGCGTGGCGCGTGCAGCTCGAAGCGAATCATGGGGAGTGTGAACTCGCTTTGGCAAAGTGGCTGTGTTTCGGGGGCGTGCTTTGCGATCTCTTTCTTCTGCGTTGCATCTTGCTCAATGGCCGGGCGGGCACCTGATGACGAGCTGACTAGCAAGCCGAGCGACCTTGCTGCAAAGCCGGATCGGCTCACGCATGAGGCAAGAGCCGAGCGACGCGAGCAGCAGCGTCGATGCAAGCTGCGGTCGAGCTGGAGTTCTCAGTGTCGAGCGTCTGCTGGTCAGAGTCGTGCGGCCTCATCCGGCCGGCGGGATGTCCGTTGCACTGCCCGAGCTCCAATGACTGCCGCACTGTCGCGCTCGCGGCCGCGCGGAGGCCTCACGCTGAGACAGATAGGTCACTGCAGTCCCGCTACTGTGGCATACGCGGTCGCCAGCGAGCCCCTGCCACGGGCGCGCTCGCCCGCCGAGCGACGCCGAGCGGGACCTGAGCCATGATATACCATGGGCTGACAATGCAAGCGGCCCGGCAAACCCCCAAAAAGTTGGATGCACGTCGTGCTCGTCGCGGAAGCCCCCAACGCGGCGGCGCGCGGCGCGCGCGCTTCGTACTCACCTTGGCCTGTACCGTGGCTGCTTCGCTCTGTCTGGATTGTCGAAAGCTGACTGCAGAGCCCTCCGCGCGGCCCTCCGAGCCATCTGCGCGACGCGTGAGCTCTGCGGTCGCCGAGACAATCTACGACGGCGGTCTGAAGTCGGGCTGGCAGGACTGGGGCTGGGGGACGCACGAGCTGAAGGGCGGAGCTGCGCGGCTCGACCTCTCTAAGTTCGGCGGTTGGATTCTGCACCATGACTCGCTCACGACTCGTTACGGTAGCCTGATGTTTCGCATGTTCGCGCCCAGCGCGTATGGCGAATTTCTGCAGGTGCGACTCGCCAATGGCAATGACGACAAATCACTGCCACTGATCGATGTTGGAGCGAAGTACGCACGTAAGCAACCCGGTGGCTGGCTCGAGATCAGTATTCCGTGGGCCGAGCTCAACCCGTCGTACTCTGCCTTCGATCGCGTTACGTTCAACGCGAAAACATCGGTGGGTTCGGACTGGGTTTTGATCGATACGATTGTCCTCACCGGACTCGATGCGAAGGCCCCGCTCGCGGCGGCGGCGGCCTCGGCGGCCTCGGCTGGGCCGGCGGCGCGGGCGCAATTGGTCGTGGATTGTCGTTCTACTGGGCATCCGATAAGTCCGTACATTTACGGGGTCGCGGGTGGCGGTACGGACGTTCCCGCTAGTGCGCGGCGTTGGGGCGGGAACCCGATGACACGCTACAACTGGCAGCTGGGGAACGCGTACAACGTAGGCAAAGACTGGTACTTCGAAAACGGCAAGACGGACGACTACCACGTCTTCTTGAGTGACAATCTGAAGCATCGGGCCGTCTCGGCGTTGACGGTTCCGATGATCGGGTGGGTGGCGAAGGATACCTCTTCGGTTGGCTTTCCGGTTTCCGTCTATGGACCGCAGCGCGCGCACGATCCGCACAAACCCGAGGCCGGGGATGGCGTAAAACCGGACGGTTCCGCCATTCGCCCGAAGTCTCCGACGCTCACGAGCGTCGCCGCGCCACCGGAGATGATGCAAAAGTGGGTGGAGGCGATCAGCGCGCAAGATCAGAAGGCTCAAACCCGCAGCGTTCGGCTCTACATCCTGGACAACGAACCGAGCCTCTGGAATGCCAATCACCGTGACGTCCACCCCGATCCGGTGACCTACGACGAGCTGCTCGATCGAACGATTCGCTATGGAACCGCGATCCGCCGGGCCGATCCGCAAGGGTTGATCGCGGGGCCCGCGGAATGGGGTTGGACGAGTTACTTCTACTCTGCGGCAGACCAGGCTGCGGGAGGCACCACGCTCAGACCAGATCGCCGGTCACACGGTGACACGCCGCTGATCCCTTGGTACCTGCAGAAATTACGAGACCACGACCGCGCGCCGGGCGCCAGCCGCGTGCTCGACGTGTTGGACGTGCACTATTACCCGCAAGCCAATGGCGTCTATGGAACCAACAGTGATCCGGCGACGGCTGCGCTCCGCTTGCGTTCCACTCGTTCACTCTGGGATCCGACCTACAAAGATGAGTCCTGGATCAATGACACCGTTCGTTTGATCCCTCGCTTGAAGGATTGGGTTCAGCAGAACTACCCGGGCTTGGCGATCTCGATCGGGGAATACAATTTTGGCGGCGAGCAGCACATCAGCGGCGGGCTGGCCGTCGCCGAGGCTCTCGGCCGCTTCGGTTCCGAGGGAATCGATTACGCCTTTTATTGGTTTTCACCGCCCAAGGACTCGCCGGCGGCCGTCGCTTTCCGGGCGTACCGCGACTTCGATGGCAAAGGCGGCCAATTTCTCAATCGCTCGGTCGACACCCGCATGACACCCGGTGTCTCGCTGTTCGCCTCACGCGACGACTCGGGCAAACACTTGGTGTTGGTTGCGCTGAACCTCGACCCGACGAGTGCAGCGCGCGCGAAGATTAGCCTCGACGGCTGCGCTGAAATCGCAAAGCATCGGAAGTTCAGTTATGTCGCGGGCGCCCAATCACTGGCTGCTGAGGCCGAGAAATCCGGCGCTGCCCTGGACGAAACCCTCGCGCCCTACTCGATCAACGTGATCGATGTCTGGCTCAAGTGATCCATCGATCAAAACATCGACGACCCGTGCTATGCGTCGATCGAGCGCAGCTTTAAGCAGGGTACTCCTCTGCAATCGTCCCCGAGCCAATGCCCCTGCCGTCCTTGAAGGAAGTGTATGAATCTGGCCCCGCGGTCGTGCGAGCGCGCTGGTATTTGCGGAGCGCGGCCCGGCTCGGCAAGAAGGTGCGCGTGTGGGGCACGCCGGTCGTGCACAACTACGGGAATTTGCTGATTGGAGATCGCGTTCGCATCGTGTCCACGATTGCTCCGGTCGAACTCGCGGTGGGCAACGAGGGCACCCTGGATATCGGCGACAACGTGTACATCAACGGCGGCTGTTCGATCGCTGCCATGATGTCGGTACGCATCGGCGCCGATTGCAACATTGGCAGCCACTGCACGCTGATGGATAACGACTTCCACGAGCTGGATCCAGACCGGCGTAACGAGCAGCCGTCTTCGAAACCAATCGCTTTGGAACGGAACGTGTGGCTCGGCGTGCGCGTGATCGTACTGCGGGGGGTGACGATCGGAGCGGGCAGCGTAGTTGGGGCTGGCAGCGTCGTCGTACGCGATATTCCGCCACGGTCGTTGGCCGCCGGTGTGCCGGCAAAAGTGATTCGCACTCTATGAAGGTAGCTTCAATGCCCGCATTCGATCCTCGATCGGTTTGGATCACCACGTGAAGATCTTGGTCGTCGCTCCGTATCTTCCGAGCCCCCCTCGCTTTGGTGGTCAGCGCCGCATGGACGGCCTGATGCGCGGGCTCTCGCGCAATCACGAAGTGTCCATCCTCGCATTCAATTCGTCCGACGCTTACACGCAAGAATCCGTGAGCGCGACTCGCGAGTACTGCAAGCAGGTCACCACGTTGGCGGATCTCGATCCCCGAAATCTGGGAGAGAAGCGCCGCCTGCAAATGCGGTCGTTGTTGTCCCTCAACAGCTTCGAATACTTGCAAGCGACGCAGCGCGCAGACTTCCAGCGAAAGCTCGACGAGCAGCTGGCGAGCAACCAATTCGATGTCGTTCAGGTCGAGTTCGCCAACATGGCGTCCTACCGCTATTCAGCGCGCGGCAAGAGGCCCCTCTTGGTGCTGGACGAACACAACATCGAGTACGACTTGCAACGCCGTACGGCGGGCACCGCGGGTGGCATATCGCGGGCCGTGTACAACGCCCTGAATTGGCGCAAGCTGGGCCGTGAGGAGATGGCCGCGTGGCAGCGTTTCGATGGCGTAGTACTCACCTCGGCACGCGACGCCGATGTGCTGGCCAAGACTTCGACCAGGGTTCGTACCGCGGTGATTTCGAACGGTGTCGACGTGGAGCAGTTTCGCCCTTCGTCGGCAGCTCCCGAGCGTGACCGCCTGTTGTTCTTCGGCGCCAACAACTACTTTCCCAATCACGACGCCCTGCTATATTTCATCGACGAAATTCTGCCCAAGGTGATCGAGCGTCGCCCCAACGTGAAACTGTCGATCGTTGGCCCCGGCGTTCAGCCTGCGGTGCTCGAACGTCAGAGCGCGCACGTGGAGGTAGTGGGGTTCGTCGACGACCTGATGCCGCACTTGGAGCGAGCAAGTGCCGTCGTGGTTCCGCTCCGCATCGGTGGTGGCACACGCCTCAAGATCGTCGAAGCCATGGCAAAGTCGAAGGCGATCGTTTCTACTCGCATCGGTGCAGAAGGCATCGAGCTCGACCACGAGCAGGACGTTCTGTTGGCGGACACGCCGAACGACTTCGCCGCTCAGATTGTCCGCGTGCTGGACGACCCGCAGCTGGCGGCTCGGCTGGGTGACAGCGCGCGAAAGGTCGCCGAGGACAGCTATGCCTGGGCCGCGATCGTGAATCGGCTCGAACGGTTCTACGAAGAGCTGAGTCGTTGATCGGACCCGCGTTGCTTCACTCGACGACCAGGGCATCTCCAGTTCGCAGGGGGAAGCTGGCCGCGCCCGCTTCGTTGTGGACGATTGAGTCGTAAGTGAAGCGAATGCCCTCCAAATTCGGGAATCGACGAAGCACGAATATTTTCGATTCGTCCGCGAAGTCAGTAGGGCCGCCCGCTTGGGCCAACGCCTCGATCAGCCGCGCTGGGGGCTCGAGCGTGAGTGTGCCGATGTACGCGAGTTCGCCCACGGCCGTCACTCTTACGGGTTGAGAGGCCTCGACATTCACGGTGACGCGGGGGCTGACGACGAACTCCTTCAGCTGCCCCTCGATCTGTTTGCCCAGCTCGGACGGATGTTTGCCGGTCGCCACGAGCTCGCCCACCAGGGGTAGGGAAAACCGCAGCTCATGCAATTGCGACGAGCCGAGCAAAGGCGGGGCAAGCTTGGGGACAAGCGTTGGCACTCCGTATCATCGAGAACTGGACTCACTCGGCCTGAGCATTTGCGCGTAGACGCGTGCCATGTCGCGAGCAAGCCGCTCGGGATTGAACCGCGTCTCTACTTGTCTCCTGCCGAATGCACCCATTTCACCGCGCAATTGCGGACTGCGAAGGAGGGTCGCGATGTTCTCGGCCAGTGCCCCCACATCGCCCGCCGGTGAGAGCAGCCCGCTCTTCCCGTGGTCGACCACCTCCGATGTCCCTCCGTCGTCGAAAGCCACGACTGGGCGTCTCATCGCCATCGCTTCGGCGTAGACCAGCCCGAAAGGCTCTTCGAACGACGGCATCACCAACAGGTCGGCGGCCGCAAACAAGCGCGGCACGTCCTTGCGCAAGCCGGTGAAGATGAGGCTATCGGCGACGCCCAGCTTTTCGGCGAGCGCTCGCAACTCGGCCGAGAAGCGCGTGCCGGGTGGATAGTCCTGCCCGACGATCAACGCTTTCAGCTCCGGAAACTCGGGTCGCAACAGCGCGATCGCTCTCACCAGCTTGTCTTGGCCCTTGGTCGGGAAAATCCGGGCCACGCAAATCAGCACGGGTGCGTCGGGGGCGATGCCGAGTTCGCGACGGACCTGCAGCCCATCGACGTCCGCTTGCCATCTGTCGAGGTCGATCGCGTTGAGCACACTCAGCGTCTTGCTCGGCGAATAACCGCCCTGAATCAGCGAACGTGCCACGAAGTCCGACACTCCGACAAGGATGTCGGCCTGACCCATCGACCAACGCAACATTCGACTCATCCAGTCGCCGTAAGTGACATGCACGTGGACGATGCACTTGGCGCCCGTCACCTTGGCTAGAATCGTACTGGCTAGTGCGTCGCGAGGACGATCGCTGGTGTGCACGATCTGAATCCCATGCTTTCGCACGTACGATATGAGCTTAGCCATGTTCCAAATCGCGGGCGCGGTGTCGATGGCTGCGCGCAAGCGTGCCGGCGTGGATTTGGCGAACAATTCCGGGCCGAGGTTGGTCGCGTGAACGTGCAAGTCGGCAATCGTGCTGACCGCGGCAAAGGTGGGCGTGGGTTCCGCGCTTGGCCCGGGCACACAAGCCACGTGCACCTCGTGTTGCGAGCGATCCAAGTGACGCATGATGAGCGTGTGGATCCAGGTATCCGCGCCCAGAGGTGGGCGGGTCGCCGAATGAACGAAGAGAACGCGAGTCTTCACACGGTAAAGCATACTAGAGGCGGCGAGCCGCAGGCTGGTCGAGTCCTCGCCGAGCATCGGCCGAATGGCCGGCAGCTGCTGCGTGAGGTCGCAGGAAGCTGTGACAACTCGACGCCCGGTTGGTGGGTCCCGGTCACCACCGCCCTCGTGGCGCCGGTTGTCGATGGCGATCAAGCGTGTGACTGTAGACCTAAATGCCGCACGCGCAGAACGCCGGAGACGAGGCGCTCGGACGCCTCGTCGTCAAGAACACCTTTTACCTGACGGTGTCTCAGGCGCTGACAATCCCGATTGCGATCTTGGTCAACGCGACCCTGGCCCGCTTCCTCGGCCCGAGCGATTTCGGTCTGCTCTATCTGGCAAGCACGCTGTGCGGGTTTGGCTTTTTGGTCGTGAACTGGGGGCATGACAGCGCCCTCCCTGCGTTGATTGCACGCGATCGCGGTCGGGCGGGAGCGCTGCTCGGCAGTAGCTTGGCTTGGCGCGTTGGCTCGGCGCTGGTCGTCTACCTAGTCCTTTCCGTGGGCAGTCTGGCTCTAGGCTACGGCAGCGAGTCGCAATGGGCCCTCGGCTTGACCTTCGTCATCTCAGGCTTCGCCTCTTTGATTGGCGCGTGCAAAGACACCATTCGCGGCTTCGAGCGTACCGATATCCCTGCCTACGTGCACGTAGGGCAACAGTTTTTGACCGCGCTGGTGATCGTGCCGGCGTTGTTCCTGGGCGGAAGATTGCGGCTGTCTCTGTTCGTGCAGATCCCCGTGAGCGCGGTCGTGCTGGTGCTGATCTGGCGTTCGTTGCGCACGGTCGGCATCGACTCGCTCTCGGTTCGAAAGCCCGAACTCCATTCGCTGCTGCAAGTCGGCACGCCGTTCGTATTTCTCAATTTGGCGATGGCGCTGCAGCCCAATATCGACGCCGTGTTCCTGTCGAAGCTGGCCCCTTCGGAGGTGATGGGCTGGTTCGCGGTTTCGCGCCGGCTGATAGGCGTCTTGCTGTTCCCCGCCTCGGCCCTGATCGGTGCCCTCTATCCAACGCTTTGTCGTTTGTACGCAGAAGACCGCGATGCTTTCGCGAGAGTGAGCCGAGGGGCCTTCTCGAGCGTTGCCCTCTTGGCCGTCCCATTCGCGGTTGGTTGCGGCCTGTATCCGGAGATCGGCGTCGCCCTATTCAGCCGCAATTCATTCCGCGAAGCCGAAGACAATCTTCGAATTTTGGCGGTGTTTCTCTTCCTCGTGTACTTCAGCATGCCCCTCGGTACGTGCATTTTGGCGGCAGGCCGGCAGCGAGCATCCAGCATCGTTCAGGGCCTGTGCGTCGTCGTTAGCGCCATCCTGGACCCGATTTTGATCCCCCTCTTCCAAAAACGCTCGGGGAACGGCGGACTTGGCTTGTGTGTCGCGGCCGTGATCAGCGAGACGTTGGTGATCATTTGCGGGGTTGCTCTGGCGCCCCGAGGCATCTTCGAGCGCACGCTGCTGAAGTCCCTGGGATTGGCCTTGGCGTCCGGTGGGTTGATGGCGCTGGTCGCGCACCTGCTTCGCCCCCTGCTTCCGCCGATTGTCTCGGCTCCGTTGGCGCTTCTGGTCTACGCCGTCGCCGTCTATCTGACGGGCGCCGTCGACAAAGCTCAAGTCGCGCAAATCCGGGCCACGATCGCCCGTAAATTTGCGCGGGCCCGCTGAGCGAAGCGTTTCGGACCCAGCCGTCGCGCCCGCGCTCACCGGGCATTCGTCGACGAAGCCGTGCGCTGTTCAGCGTGTGAGCGGGACGCTCGGGTGTGTGGGCGCAGCTCGGGCAGGTCGCGCCAGTTCAAGGGCGGAAGCGCGCTGTCTTGCCAGAGCGTAACGCTTCGCGAGCTAATGACTATCGCCAAAACCCTTTGCTCGCGTGCCCCATTGTGCAAGAATTTCACCACTTTGACCGCACAAACATCGTCGCCCAACTTTGATCCGTTTGCCGGTCCGAGCATCGTCGCGACAGCCCCATCGACCGAACCGCAGCGTGAGATTTGGACCGCCTCCGCGCTGGGCGATGACGCCTCCCTGGCCTTCAACGAATCGATCACGGTGCGTCTGCGCGGCGCACTGGATCTGGGACAGCTGGAGCTGGCACTGGCGGATCTCGTCGAGCGACACGAAGCGCTACGCATGACATTGAGCGGTGACGGTTTGACCCTGCTCATCAGCAGCGCCTCCGCCCCGCAGGTGGAAAAACACGACCTCAGCGGGCTCGATCCCCGAACCGCCGCGGAGCGCATGGCCGCGCTCGCTCGCCGTGAGGTCGAAACGCCATTCGATTTGTTGAAAGGTCCGTTATTTCGCGCCCACTTCCTGACGCTCGGCAGCGACGATCACGCGTTGATCTTCACCGCGCATCACATCGTTTGCGACGGCTGGTCGACGGCCGTGCTGGTCAAGGATTGGGCAGCGCTCTATCAGGCGCGTCACAGCGGTGAGCCGAGTCGGCTCCCGCCCGCGGATTCGTTCGGTCAGTATGCTCGCTCACGCGCGGAAGCCGCGCCCGCCACTCGCCAAAAGGACGAGACTTATTGGCTGGCGCAGTTTCCGGGCGAAATCCCGGTTTTGGATTTGCCGAGCGATCGCGCTCGGCCGACGCGCAAGACGTACCGCGCCCAGCGTCAAGATTTGGTGCTCGATGCCGAGCTCGTCTCGGCCGTTCGCAAAGCCGGTGCCAAGGCGCGCGCCAGCCTATTTGCCACGCTATTGGCTGCCTTCGAAGCGCTCGTGTTCCGCTTGTCGGGCGCTTCGCCGCTGGTGATTGGCATTCCGTCCGCGGGCCAAGCCAGCGAGGGTCACAACGAGCTGGTCGGTCACTGCGTGAACATGCTGCCGTTGCGCGCTGCACCCACGGCCGCCGAACCCTTCAGCGAGTTTTTGGGCAAAGTCAGGAAGAATCTGCTGGATGCGCAAGAGCATCAGGATTTCACCTTCGGCACCCTGCTCACCAAGCTGCCGATCTTGCGCGATCCGAGTCGTTTGCCGCTCGTCTCCGTGATCTTCAACCTCGATCGCGGCATGACCAGCGAGGCGATCGGCTTTCCGGGCGTCCAGGCCGAGCTCAAGGGCAACCCGCGCAGCTACGAGAACTTCGATCTGTTCCTGAATGCGGTCGAAATCGACGGCCGCATCGAGCTCGAGTGCCAGCACAACGCCGACTTGTTCGACGCCGAAACGGTTCGCCGTTGGCTCGCGAGCTACGGTGAGCTGCTCAAGAGCTTCGCCGAGCGTCCGGACGCGAGCCTCGGCGAACTGTCGATCGCGACGGAGGCCGAACGCGCGCAGCTTGCCGCCTGGAACGCGACCGACGCGATTTTTTCGCGCACGAGCTGCGTGCATGATTTGGTCGAGGCGCGCGTCCGGCAGAACCCGAGTGCCATCGCCTGTGAGTTCGCGGGCTCGATCCTCAGCTTCGGCGCGTTGGATGCGCAGGCCAACGACGTCGCGCGCAAGCTGCGCGAACTGGGCGTTCGCCGTGGTGCCCTGGTCGGCGTGTGCCTCGATCGCGGCCTGGATTTGCTGGTCGCACTCTTGGGCGTGCTCAAGGCGGGGGCCGGCTACGTACCGCTCGATCCGGACTATCCCCGCGAGCGCTTGGCATTCATGGCCGAAGACTCGGGCATGCTGGTGTTGATCACGCACAGCGCACTCGAACGAGAGCTCGGCTTCGGCGTCTCGAAAGTTTTGTGCCTGGATCTGGAACGCGACGCGCTGTCCGCGTTGGGCGGTGAGCCGCTGCCGAAGGACGAAGCCAGCGCCGATCCGGAAAGCATTGCCTACGTCATCTACACCTCGGGCTCCACGGGCAAACCCAAGGGCGTGCTCGTGCCGCACCGCGCGGTCGTCAATTTGCTGAGCAGCGTGGCCAAACGGCCCGGGCTGCGCGCAGAAGACGTCGTACTGGCGATCACCACCCTGTCCTTCGATATCGCCGTCTCCGAGGTTTGGCTGCCCCTGGTCGTGGGCGCCAAGATCGCGCTCGTTTCGCGCGACGTGGCCGCCGACGGAGCCCTACTGCGCGAGGTTTGCGAACGCTCGAAGGTAACCTTCATCGACGCCACCCCCGCGACCTATCGCTTGCTGCTCGCCGCTGGCTGGCGTGGTGGCAGCGGACTGACCTTGATCTGCACGGGCGAGGCGATGCCCAAGGATCTTGCGCTCGAACTGCCACGCTTGGCCGGCGCGGTTTGGAACGGCTATGGGCCAACCGAGACCACGGTTTGGTCGACTTTTTGGCAAGTGCCGGCGCACACCGAGCGCGTGCTGATTGGTCGCCCCGTCGACAACACGCGGATCTACGTGCTCGATCCGCAAATGCGCCCGGCCCCCCTCGGTGCCCTGGGTGAGCTGTTCATCGCCGGTGACGGCGTCACGCACGGTTATCTCAATCGCCCGGAGCTGACGCGCGAGAAGTTCGTTCCTGATCCGTTCGATGTGCCGGGGCGGATGATGTACCGCACTGGTGACGTGGGTCGCTACCTCGACAACGGCGACCTGGAGTGTCTGGGGCGCAACGACAACCAGGTCAAACTGCGCGGCTTTCGCATCGAGCTCGGCGAAATCGAGGACGCGCTCAGCCAGCACGAGCACGTGGTCGCTGCGGCCGTGATCTTGCGTGAAGACCGCCCGGGTGATGCGCGCCTGGTGGGCTACCTGGTGGCAACGCCCGAAGGAGCCCCGACGACCAGCGAGCTACGCGCCCATCTGAAGCGCACCCTGCCGGATTACATGGTGCCGTCCGCGTTCGTGACGCTCGCGCGCATGCCGTTGACACCGAGCGGTAAAATCGACCGGCGTGCGTTGCCCGCACCGGGCACGCCCGATCCGGGCGAGCAGAGTGAGTTCATCGCGCCGCGCAGCGAGACGGAGGCTCTACTCGCTGGGTTGTGGTCTTCCGCGCTCAACGTCGCCCGCGTCAGCATTCACGACGACTTTTTCGCACTCGGTGGTCACTCGCTGCTCGCCTCGCAAATTCTCGCTCGTTTGCGGCGCGAACACGGCATCGAATTTTCTTTTCGCAAGTTCTTCGAAGCGCCGACAATCGCCCGTCTCGCCGAGCTGATCGACGGCGTGCCGGTCGCGGAGCGCGTTTCGACCAAAGCCATTCAGCGGCGCCCCGAGGGCATCGAGCTGCCGCTGTCATTGGCGCAGGAGCGGCTCTGGCTGTTGGAGGAGATGCATCCGGCGCAGCGGCTGGTGCACAATCTGCCCGCCGCCTGGCGCTTCAAGGGCCCGCTCGATCGCGCGCTCTTGCAGCGGAGCTTGGACGAGATCGCCGCTCGCCACGAAACCTTGCGCATGACGCTCGCGATCGACGGCAACCGCGCGGTCCAGAAAATCGCCGAGCGTGTCGCCCTGGAAATTGCTCATGTCGACCTGCGGGGTCTGCCAGAAGAGCAGAAGCTGCCGACGATGCACGAGCAAATCAGCGTGCTTTCGGCCGAGCTCTTCGATCTGGAGCGAGGCCCGCTGTTTCGCTCCACGCTGTTCACGCTGAACGACGAAGAACACGTTTATTACACCCTGCGCCACAACATCATTTGGGACGGTTGGTCCTTCGATGTTTTCCTGCAGGAGCTGTGCACCATCTACGGCGCGCTTTCGCGCGCTGAGTCCCCGCGCCTGCCCGAGCTGCCGGTCAGCTACGGCGACTACGTGCTCTGGCAGCGCGAGTGGGTCAAGGGTCCCGAACTGGCGACGCAGGTGGCATTCTGGCAAAAGTCGCTCGCGGGCGAAGTTGCCGATCTGGAGCTGCCCTTCGATCGCTCTCGCCCAGCTCAGACCAGCTATTCCGGCGCCAACATGGCGCTCGCACTCACTCGGGAAGATGCCGATGCGCTCACGTCGGTAGCGCATTCGGCGAACACCACGCTGTTCAACGTGTTGTTTGCCGCTTACTGCGTGTTGCTCAGCCGCTACAGCGGAAAGTCCGAGATCGTCGTTGGTACCCCGGTGCGTGCCAGGAATCTGCCCGAGGTCGAGAACCTGATCGGGCCGTTCATCAACGCGGTCGTGCTCCGGAGCAAGCTCTCACCGAGTCGACCGTTTTTGGACTATCTGGCTGAAGTTCGCGACCTGACGCTGGACGCCTTCAGTCACCAAGAAATGCCCTTGGAGCTCCTGGGTACGCGGCCGCCAATCGTGCGCGCCTTCTTCTCTTACCAGGACGCGCGTTCTAGACCCTTGCAACTGGGTACGGCACAAGTCGCGCAGATTGACGTCGAGCCGCCGGCGGCCGCCAACGATCTGATGCTGTGGATGATGGACCGTCCGACCTCGCTCTTGGCCGTCGCCAACTTCAACACCGAAATTTTCGAGACCGAGACCGTCGCCCGAATTTTGCGGAGCTTCGTCACGTTGCTACGTGACATTGCCGCCCACCCCAAGACCGAGCTCGGGCGTCTGTCGATCTTGTCGGAGGAAGATCGCGAACGCTCCGATCCCCCCACCAGCGCCGCGATCCGTTCGCTGGGTTTCGCACACGAGGCGCTGCTCACGGCGGCGGGCGATCTGCCGGACGCTACCGCGTTCGAGCTCGATTCGAGCTCGGTCAGCTACGGAGCGTTGCTGGCCCGGGCCCGCCTTTGGGCAAGTGTGCTGCGCCAACGTATCGAGCCGAATGGCGTCGTCGCGCTCGCTTTGCCGCGTTCATTCGAGTTGGTCTGCGGCATCTTCGCCGCGTTCATGGCTGGCGTGACCGTCATGGTGCTCGATCCGCGTGCGCCGGTGAGCTACTCGCGGCGCCAGGTCCGCGCCGGCAGAGCCGCGCTAATTATCACCAGTGACGCACCCGGTCCCGATCTCGCCGACGGCGTTGCCCAAATGTTGCCCTTCGCCCAGCTCGACGCGCCCGATTCGTCCGGTGTCTCGCAGCCGCCCCCCGATGGGGGGTGGCAGGCCGCGTGGCTCGGCGTGCGTTTCGACGGCAAGGGCGAGCCAGTGCTCAGCCGTTTGACGAGTTCGGACCTGTCGGGGCGTGCGCGCGCGCTCGCCGAGCAAATGGGGCCTTCGCCAAAGCTCGTGCTTTCCGCCGAGCCGTTCAGCGAGTCGTTGGCTTTGGAGCTGGTCGTGAGCTGCCTACTTCGGGCCAAGGGCACGCTGACGCCCTCGGACGTTCCCGCCGATGAAGTGCTGTCGAATCTCGGTCACGGCACCACGGCCGCGATTGCGCCGGCCTCGGCTTGGGCGAATTTCGTGACCGGACGGAAAGCACCCTCGGCCGGTCTGACCGCGGTCGTCTACGGCGGCACTTCGCCTGGCCTGCTCGAACGGTTGCTGCCCCTGGTGGGTCGAGTCATCACCGTGAACGTGAGCTCGTCGTTGGCGGCCATGTTCTTGCACACACCGACTTCGGCGCACGAAGCGGCTGTGCTCGGTCGCCCCTGCGACGGGCAGACCGTGGACGTCGTCGATGGCGCTGGTGCTCAGCAACCGATTGGCGTTCCGGGACGCCTCGTGCTGAAAACCCGTTCCGGAGGCGATCTCGACCTCGATCTCCTCGGGCGGCGACGAGCGGATGGCAGCTTCGCCTTGGTCGGCAGGGACTTGAAGACAGCGCTCGTCTCGGGCGGGCGTTTCGAGCTGTCGGAGGTGGCCAGCACGCTCGGGCATCACAAAGCCGTCAGTCGTGCCATCGCGCGCCTCGAACTCGAGGAGGGTGGAGCACCACGCTTGGTCGCATTCTTTGCGCACGTGCCCGGGCAATCTTTCACCGACACGGAGCTTCGCCAACAACTGCGGGTTCTATTGCCCGAGTTCATGGTACCGCAGGTTTTCATCGAGCTCCCGTCGTTGCCGATCACGGCAGACGGTGCGGTCGATCACGATCGGCTGCCGGCGCCGTTCGGCTCGGAGCGCGCGATCGAATTCGTGGCGCCGCGTACCGCGACCGAACGGCGCTTGGCCGAGCTGTTCTCGGAAGCACTGCATGTCCCGCGCGTGGGCGTGTACGACAATTTCTTCGATCTCGGTGGGCATTCACTGCTCTGTTTTCGCGTAATCGAGCGGATCGAGCGCGAGCTGGGCAAGCGGCTCAGCCCGCGCACGCTGCTGCTCAATTCCCTAGAGCAGGTCGCGAACGAGCTCGGCGATGGCACAGCAAACGCCGTTTCACCGCCTCCGTCCGCTCCCCGAGCCGCAGAGCCACCGCGCGCAGCGGGCGGTGGGCTCTTCAAACGCTTGCAGGGCTTCCTCAAGCGCTAGAGCAACTGCGAGAAAAACGCGATCAATGCACGCGGGTAGGTGTCGGGCGCGGCCTCGGCATACTGCCCGTGCCCTGCTCCAGGAACGGAGAGCAGGGTCTTTGGGGGGCGAGCCGCGGAAAATAGTGCATTTGCCATCCATGGCGGCACCAGCTCGTCTTCTGCTCCGCTGATGATCAATACGCCGCGGGGCGCGATTCGTTCGATCACCAGCTCCGGCACCAGCTCTCGCAGTTTCATGCCGCCCACCCGAACGGCTAGCAACGCCGGCCACTGCGAGAGGATACCCCAATGCCGATACTCCCACTTGGTGTGCGCAATCGGATCATGCGGTGTCCCGGCGAGCGCAACGAGCTTGAGTCGAGCATCGAGCGCCGCACCTTGAGCGACGATGTAGCCGCCCATCGAGAAACCAAATGCGCCGATTCGATGCGGGTCGATCGATGGCTCTGCGCTCAACCAATCGAGCGCTGCGACCAAAGCTTCTCGCTCCGGCTGACCCCAGCGGATCTCACCCTCGCTCTGGCCGTGTCCCGGCCAATCGAAGGCCAATACACCGAAGCCGGCGTCGCTCAAGATCTTCGCCTCGGCCGCTAGGTCACTGCGCTCTCCCCCCGCGCCGTGCGCGAGGACCACCCCCGCGCCGTTGCTCGACGGCGCGAACACCGCACTGATCAGGCTGCCGCTCTTCGACGCGAACGAGAGCTCCGTCAAGCGCGGGATGGCAAAGCCAGCGCGGCTCAGGCGCGGCGTGCGGCGCCGGGGAACGAAGCCACGACGTTCGGCGCGATAGGAGCGAAACGCAATCCACGCTGGCCAAATCGGGAATAGCGCGGCCGCGACCACGAGCGCGGCACGCCGAGCGCGCGCCGAGCTCATGCCGTGATCCCCTCCCGGCCGCTCCCGAGTCAGTTGTTTTCGAGCTGGACGTATTGGCCGGGGCTGGTCGGATTGGGCACGAACCAGGCGGGGTTGCCCGAGGGATCGCGACCCAAGCGCGCGCCCGGCGCAGGCGGCGTGTTCGGATCCAGCACCGAAGAGCTGACGCGTTTGACCTGACGTTCCGGCAGGAACCCGGCGTCTTGCATCTCGAGCACGCTATCTTTGAAGGCTTTGCTGATGTGCGCAAAGTCCGACTCCGAGTGGGCCGTGGTGAAGAAGCACGGAAAGCCATCCCAGATGTGCACGCCGCGATCGCGCATCATATAAAACAAGAGATCGCCGTAGTGCTGATCGGTCGTGTACATCGTGCGCCAGAGTGAGGCCACGCTCTTGATCTCGATCGGCGCCTCGACCGACTTCACGAACGCGTTGAGCTCGCCCACGAACTGAGCCACCCGCTCGTTCAGCTTTCGCTGCAGATCGGGGCCCTCGGTCTTGAGGTGCGTGAGCACCGCTTTGGCGGCGGCCAGCGCCAACGGATGGCGCACGAAGGTCCCCGCGAAATAGGTGACCCCGACCGGTGGAGTCGAGGCATCGCCGAACTCCCAGAACCCGCCGTCGAGCGCGTCCATGAAGCGTTGCTTGCCGGCGATCACGCCGATTGGCAAACCGCCGCCCACGACTTTGCCGTACGAGGCCAGATCTGCCTGAAACCCGAAGTACTCTTGCGCGCCGCCCGGCGCCAGGCGGAAACCAGTCACCACCTCGTCGAAAATGTAAACGATGCCGGCCTTCTCGGTGAGCTGGCGAACTTCGGTCAAAAACTCACGCGGTCGAAAATCGGGCCGGCGGCTTTGAATCGGCTCCACCATGATCGCGGCCAGATCGTCGGCGTGCGACTTCAAGATCTCGAGCGTCTCGGGCGTGCCGTAGTCGAGCACCAGCACGTTGTGGGAGGTCGACGGCATGATGCCGGGCGCGGCGGGAATGGAGCGCAGCTTCTTCGTGCCCCGCACCACCACTTCGTCGAAAATGCCGTGGTAGGAGCCGGTCATGATCGCGATCGTGCTCTTGCCGGTTACGGTGCGGGCGATGCGCATGCAGCCCATCACCGCCTCCGAGCCGGTATTGCAGAAGGCGGCGCGATCGAACTTCGTGAACTCGCACATCAGCTTCGCGACCTCGGCCTGCAGCGGGTGCTGGGGGCCGATCTCGTGGCCGCGGTGCAATTGGGCTTCGATTGCGCGAGTGACGAACTCCGGTTGCCAGCCGAACAGGTTGAGACCGAAGCCATTCAACGCGTCGACGTACTCGTTGCCGTCGATGTCCCACAGCTTCGAGCCCGCCGAGCGATCGACGACGATCGGATAGACGAGCTCTTTCACTGCCGGCTTGAAGCCCGTCACCGAACGAGGATCCGCCACTTGTTTGCGGTTGTCCTGGGTGAACTGCTTCGAGCCCTTGGTGCGGGCGTTGTAGCGTCGGGTAAAGGCCTCGAGCTTCGCCTTTTGTTTGGGCGTCAGCTCTTCGGTCTTGGTGGTGTGGATGCGTGCAATCGCACCGAACGCCTTCTTCACGTCGTACTTCGCCATGCCGCTCGGCTCGGAAGGGGGCGGAAGATCGTCGCCCGCGGCGCTCTTTCCCGCTTGCGGGGCCGGCACGGCAGCTCGCGCGGCGACCTGCGCCGGCGGAGCCGCAACTTGAGGAAGTGGAGCCGCGACTTGCGGGGGAGCGGCGACCGGGGCGGCTGGAGCGGCCACTTGAACGGGGGGGGCGGCGACTTGCAAAGCGGCGGCGGGCGCGCCGGCCAGCAACGCCAGTTGTTGCGCCATGATCTGCAGCTGTTGATCGATCAACGTTTTGAGCACCGGCGCAACGCCCGCGCCAGTGCCGTACGCGACCGGCGCGGCGGGCATGAAAGCCGGTGCAGCCGCAATTGGAGCGGCCTGCACCGGTGCAGGCGCGGCTACCGCGGCGGGCGTTGCAGCCGGTGCTGGTGCTGCCACGGGGGCCGCGGCAGCGGCGAGATCGGGACGTAACGCTTCGATCCGTTCGGCTAGGCTGTCCATGGTTGAATAGTCCTCCTGCAATTCGCGGAAAGTGATTTTCACGCTGAACTTTCGGGCCACGGTCAGCGCGAACTGGGTCAAAAATAGCGAGTCCAGACCCAGCTCCACGAACGGCACATCCGCGTCCGTAGCAGCGATTTCGAGGCCCGAAGTCTCCTCCAAGGCCTCGCACAAAGACGTGACGAGTTGGGTGCGGTTGGTATTGGTCATGGCGTTTGTCGTGGATACGTCTGGGACGTTCGAGGGGGGGACGGGCGGAGCTGCGATTGGGGTGGGCGGAAGCTCCGGCGCGGGCAGGGTGGGCGGAGTCGGCTCTGCGAATGCAGGGGGCTGCTCGGGCGTGGTGGATGAGCTGAAGCTGGGAGCGAGGCTACGCGCGCGGTCGATCCAATAGCGCTTGCGATCGAAGGCATACGTCGGCAGGGCGACCCGCGCGCGATCGCTGCCGTGCACGGCGCTCGGATCGAGCGCCGTGCCGACGCACCACAGCTCGCCGACTGCGCGCCGGAATGCGTCGGCATTTCCTTGCGCGCGATCGCCCAAGCTGGAAAAGACACGCCCACGGGCTCGCTCACCGAGCTGTTGACGCGCCAACGTCGCCAGACTTTGCCGCGGGCCGACTTCCAAAATCATCGCCTTCGACGTGGCCGCAGTGGTGGCTAGAGCGCTGCGGAAGCGCACTGCCACGCGCAGTTGCCTGGCCCAATAGGTTGGGTCGGTGGCTTGCTCGTCCGAGAGCCACTCTCCGGTCACGGTCGACGCGATCGGGATGCGCGGAGGAGCCAAGGGAACCTCGCGCAGCAGCGCCAAAAACGGCTCCACGACGGGTTCCATCATCGGTGAGTGGAAGGCGTGCGAGGTGCGCAGTGCGCGGCAGGCGAAGCCCTCGGCCTCGAGCAGCTTGCCGAACGCGTCGATCTCCTCGCTGGGGCCGGCGACGACGCACAACAGGGGCGCATTGTCCGAGGCCAGCGCCAGGCCTCCCGTGAGGCGCTTTTCGAGCTCAGCGGCGGGCATCCGCACGGACAGCATGGAGCCCCTGGGTTGTTCCTGCATGCGCCGACCGCGTTCGGCGACCAAGCGCAACGCGCTGTCGAGCGGCATCACCGAGGCGAGTACCGCGCACACGAATTCCCCGACGCTGTGCCCGACCAGCGCCGCCGGTTTGACCCCGAAACCTTGCCACTGTTTGGCGAGCGCATATTCGACGATGAACAGGGCAGGCTGCGCCAGCGAGGTCTGGCTCAGCTCGGCCTCCGCCGCCTCGGCATCGTCCGAACTCTCGAGCGAAAACACGAGTCTTCGCAGCGCGCTGCTCGTTTGCTCGCTGAGCTGAGCGAGGCAATAATCGACGGTGGCTCGGAACTCCGAATATTCCTGATACAGCTCTGCGGCCATGCCCGTGTGTTGCGAGCCTTGGCCTGGGAAGACGAAGGTGAAGTCGGGCGCGGCCTCAGAGCGCGTCGGCGGCTTGGAGCTGCTTTCGCGCAGCGCAGCGCTCGCGCTAGCGGTGTCGTTTGCCAGCACGGCGCGCCGAAGCCCAAACTCGCGACGGCCGGCATGCAGTGTGAACGCGGCGTCGGCCAAGTCCGTCGTCGGCTGACGTTCGAGGTGTTCCGCCAGCAAACGAGCGCCATTGGCCAAGGCAGCCTCGGAACGCGCGGACAAGAGCAGCAGCTCTGCGCTGCGCTGACTTGGCTGATGGGCGCGCTGGGGCGGCTCTTCGATCACGACGTGGGCGTTGGTGCCACCGACTCCGAACGAGCTCACGCCGGCCAAACGCCGGGTGGCGGCTGCGGGCCAAGGGGTGTTCTCGGCCACCACGTGAAACGGGCCCGCCGCAAAATCGATCTTCGGGTTCGGGCTCTCGAAATGGGCCGTGGCCGGGATCAGGCCGTGAGTGAGCGCGAGTGCCGTCTTGATCACGCCGGTTGCGCCGGCCGCGATCACCAAGTGCCCCACGTTGCTCTTGACCGAGCCAATGGCGCACGAAGTGGGCACCCGCGAGCCACGGCTGAAAGCGAGATTGAGCGCCTCGACCTCGATCGGATCGCCCAGCGGCGTGGCCGTACCGTGGGCCTCGACGTAGCCGATTTCGTGCGGCTCGACGCCGGCATCGAGGTGAGCGCGGGTGATCACGTCCGCTTGGCCGTCGATGCTCGGCGCGGTGAAGCTGGATTTGCCACCGCCGTCGTTGTTGACCGCAGCGCCGCGGATCACGCCGTAGACCAGATCGCGATCGCGCACCGCGTCGGCCAAGCGCTTCAACACGACCATGGCGACGCCGTCGCTGAATACGGTGCCACTGGCCTTGGCATCGAAAGAGCGAGTTCGGCCGTCGGACGACAGCATGGCGCCTTCTTGGTACAGGTACCCGCTCTTCACGGGCACGGTGATCGATGCCCCTCCAGCGAGGGCCAGATCGCATTGTCCGAGCTCGAGGCTCTGTACGGCCTGCGCGATCGTGACGAGTGACGTCGAGCAGGCGGTATGGATGCTCAGCGCGGGGCCCTTGAAATCCAGACGGTGGGCCAGGCGCGTCGCTACGTAGTCTTTCTCGTTGGCGAGCATCACCTGAAACGCGCCTAGCTCCGCGATCAGATCCGGTCGCGTGATGACGTTCTCGGAGTAGTACGAGTCGTTGTACTTGCCGGCGAAGACGCCGATCGTACCCGTCACCTTTTCCGGCACGTAGCCGGCGGCCTCGAGCGCTTCCCAAGTGACCTCGAACAGCAGACGCTGTTGCGGATCCATGAGTGCGGCTTCCTTGGGCGTAATGCCGAAAAACGCAGGCTCGAATTGGTCAACGTTTTCCAGCACACCGCGTGCGCGCACGTAGCGCGGATCGCCAGCCAGCTCTGCCGGTACCTCTGCGTCCAGCTCGGCCGGCGTGAAGTGCGATGTGGAATCGACCCCGGCACACAGATTTTGCCAGAACTCACCGACATTTGCGGCACCCGGAAAGCGACCGGCCATGCCGATGATGGCCACGCCGCCCTTTTCGTGTACGGCGCGCGGCGCGGGGCTCGCAGCGCGCGCCTGTTGCGGCCGCTCCAGATGGGCCGCCAGGCTCTCCGCGGTCGGGTATTGGAAGATGCGCACGACGGGAATGTCGAGCCCGTGCTGCTCGCGCAGCTGCGCGACCGCGCGCACGACGAGCAGCGACGTCGCCCCGAGATCGAACAGGTTGTCGAGCACGCCGACCTTGTCGATCCCCAACAGGCGAGCGAAAGTATCGAGCAGCTTCTGCTGCAGCGGTGTTTGCGCGGGTCGGTACTCGACGTCTAGTTCGGGTCGGTCGTGAGAGGGCTCGGGCAGTGCGCGATAGTCGACCTTGCCGTTTTGCGTGACGGGAATGGCGTCAAGCCAGACGAAGGCGGCCGGCACCATGTATTCGGGTAGTGCCTTCTCGAGCTGCGCGCGGATTTCCGACGGCTTGGGTGTGGCGTGGCCGGCGGCGAGCACTGCATACGCGACCAGGCGCTTGGCCGCGCCCTCACCACGGGCCATGACCACGCCGTGTTGCCACCAAGGCAACTGGCTCAGGGCGGCCTCGATTTCGCCGAGCTCGATGCGAAAGCCGCGAATCTTGACCTGTTGATCGGAGCGCCCCACGTAGTCGACCGTGCCGTCGTCGAGGAAGCGCACGAGATCGCCAGTGCGATACACCTGTTCCCCCGGGCGAAACGGATCTTCAACGAAGCGCTCGCGGGTGAGCGCTTCGTTGCCGAGGTAGCCGCGCGCCAGGCCGTGACCGCCGATGTAAAGCTCTCCGACCGTGCCGGGAGGCACTGGCTTTCGCGCTTCATCCAGCACGTACAGACGAGTTCTCCGGATCGGCTTACCGATCGGAATCGCCGTCAGGCTTTCGGGCAACTCGCGCGGGATGCGATAGCAGGTGGCAAAGGTGGTGGTTTCGGTCGGCCCATAGCCATTGATCAGCTGCGTGCTCGGCAAGCTACGGAGCGCGCGGCGGATGTGCGGCACACTGAGCGCCTCACCGCCGGTGAGCAGCTCCGAGAGCCCGCGGAGCGCTTGAGCGTCTTCGTCGAGGACGGTGTTGAAGAGCGCGGCCGTGAGCCACATCGTGGTCGCACCGAAGCGCTCGATCGATTGCCGTAGCCCGCGCGCCGTCGGCACGCGCTCTGGGTGAACCGCGAGCTTGCCGCCGTTGAGTAGCGCGCCCCAGATTTCGAAGGTAGAAGCGTCGAACGCGACCGGGGCCGCTTGCAGGATGGTGACGCTCGGGTCGAGCTTGGCGAACCCGGGTCGGTGCACGAGCCGGTCAATCGCGCGATGCGGCACCGCGACACCTTTGGGCTTGCCCGTGGAGCCCGAGGTGTACAAGACATAAGCGAGGTGCTGGTTCGTCGCTGCGCAGACGACCGGAGCGCTGCTCTCGGCCTCCAGCTCGGGCAGCGAAATGTCTAGCGTGGCGCCCTCGAAAGGCGGCAAATCAGCCAGCAGCGCGCGGCGAGAGACCAGGATGCTCGCGCCTGCATCTTGCAGCAAAAAGCGGATCCGCGCTTCCCCATAGGAGGGCTCGATCGGCAAATAGGCGCCGCCCGCTTTGAGGATGCCGAGCAGGGCGACGATCAACTCGGGCGAGCGCTCCAAATACAACGCCACGCGTGCGTCGGGGACGACGCCCAAGCTTTGCAAGCGCCGCGCGATGCGGTTCGACTGCAGATCGAGCTCACGATAGCTGAGCGTGCGCTCCTCCGAGACGACGGCAATGCCCTCGGGGTTTTGCTCGACCGCGATCCGAAAGCGCTCGGGCACCGTCAACTCGGCCGTGTCTTCATCGGCCGCGGCGTTCCACGTCACGACGACGCGCGCGAAATCGGCCTCGCTCAAGTCGCTCATGAACGCCTCCACCGGAGCCAGGCCAACGTCTCGACGCGCGCTTCGCCCAGCACGTAACAGCCCGGGACTTCCATCCCGGCCTCGAGCTCACCCGTGAAAGACCGGGTTAGCGAGAGCCAGATCTTGCCCGAGCTCGAAGTGCGGGGGGTCACGCGGGACAAAAGCGCATCCGTGAATTCGATGAACTCGTCCGCGACGGGGTTCAGGCACTTGTACAGGCTCTCCTTGATCGAAAAGCCCAGCGACAACTGGCAGGCCGCAGACAGGCCGGGAAATGCCCGAGCGAGGAGCTCGAGCTCTGCCGGACACAGGACTTGGTCGATGATCTCCGCCGCCAGCTCCGCAGAGATCCGCTCTTCGACGTCGATGCCCAGACCGCGGTAGTCCCTGGCGCGCCCGACCACTGCGACCGCCGCACCGGCACCGTGACTGATCGAACCGACGAAGCCCGTGGGAAAGCGCGGAGCACCGCTCGGCTCTCGCCGCACGGCCTCGCTGCAACCCAAGCCTGAAAGCGCGAGCGCTGCGGCATGCCGCCCGGCCGCGAACTCGGCGCGCCGCTTGGGCACGGCGCTGGGAGAAAAGCTCGGCTCGCCGAGCACCTGGAACACGTCAGCAGGGGTGCCCAGTGCCAGACTCGCGAACTCGAGGTCGGGGGGGGCTTCGAGCGGCAGCCCCAAGGCGAGTTCCGGCAGCAGTGCCGGGCAGAGCGGACCGGCAGATTCCATGCGCTCCGCCGAAGACGACATCAGCGCTCTGCCCTCGGACTGGAGCTTGCCTGCATGCGACTCGATGGTGGCGCGCTGGCCGAGATTCTGCGATCGCCGGTCACGAAGTACTTGCGCATGAAAAAACCGATGCGCTGGATCACTCTTCGGCGATCCTCCTCTAGAAAGAACGTGTGATCCGCGTCGGGATAGAAATCGAGCTCGACTCGGTTGGCTCCGCCGCGTTCATCGATCATCTCGTAGAACTGCTCCTTGTAGGCGTAGTCCGTGTCGCCACCGACGTAGATGAGTAACAGCGCCGCGCCGCGGGCCACCAGCGCCGCAATGTCCGATTGTAGCTTCTTCGGCGTCGGGTAGTCACGCACATACACGCGTTCTCGGTCTTGGGAGGCTTCCATCGCTGCGGCCCAATCACCCAGTACGCGCATCCGCACCAAGCGTTCCCAGCGGTTTCGATTCAAGAAACGCAGGGGATACCTCAGGTAGAAGCCTTTCGTCCTAAAGCCATAGCCCTCGAGGTGGATCACGCCGACGACCCGCGGATCACTCACCCCGACCGCATGCGCCGCGTCCACGCTGGAACAGAAGCCAATCGGCACGAAGGTTTGGAATTGGCGCTGCTTGGTCAGCGCCGACATCGCCTCGCGCACGTCAGCCACTGCCCGCTCTGGATCGGGGCGGGTGTCGTCTCGACTCACTTCACTGTCACCCAACCCGGAGATGTCGAAGCGCAGACTGGTGAAACCGATCGCGGCTAGGGCGCGGGTGAGCGTGACGAAGAAACGGTGGGGCCCGATGTGGTGATGGAGCCCCACGTTCCAAGTCAGGACGGCGGGAGCATTCTCGATGCGCCGACCACGCGGCTCGACCAAAATGCCCTGTAACGCTCCCGACGGTCCAAAAGAGAAAATCTTTTCGGTGTACGTCACCCGACCAAACTCCCGCGCAATTCTCGCGCTAATTCTACCAGCACCGCGTTCGACAGCATGGGCCGCTCGCGCAAGCGACGCCCGGCGGTTTCTTCCGGTTCTTCCACGGTGCGCAGCTCCGTGGGCACACCTGAACGTTCGTACCAGTTGCGCAGCTGACGCTGCTCGTCGCGCTCGTTGGAACCCAGGATCACGACGCGTTTGGCCTTGATCGGCGCGCCAGACGCGAGGTCGATGGCCGCGGTGCGAGCACGCACCTGCTCGGTGAACGGAAAACCAAGCAGCTCGTCGCGCCGCCCACGGGTGCGATCCGCGTGTAGGAGCACTAAATTTCGCCTTTCATCCAGCGTTTCGAGCTCCCGAACGTAGGCTGCACCGTCGATCACCGGATCCCAGAGCACCAATTGCCGGGCCGCGAATTGCGTACAGGCGAGGGCCGCGCAGGCCGCGCCGAAGCGCAGCCCGACCAGGGAAAGCTCCCGTGCGCGGGAGAGGTCGCGCAGCTCGCGAAGGGCGGTGTGCACATCGGCGACCGCGGATTCGGGCGTGGTGCTGTCGCTATCGCCGTCCGAATCACCGGTGCCAAAGTAGTCGAAGCGAAGCACATGATGACCCTCGCGCGAGAGCGAAGTCGCGAGCCGCCGGAACATCCAATGTGCTGCGTTGTACTCCTGCATCCCGGGGTAGCACAGCAGCACGGCGTGCCGGCTCGGGCTGGCGGGCGGATGATACACCCCGTATAGACGGCGTTCTGCTTCGCCAAAGAAGAGAGGTTTCATCGTCGAAACTTCCGTTAGCCGCTGTGGGCGCCGACATGAGATCGACGATCGCGCAGTCCGCTTCGCTCCGTAAGCCCGAACGAAGCCGCCCGAGCAAATGACTAGCGACGCTTCCCCGGGCCCGAGATTGTTACAATAAGTACGGGCCCTACGCCCAACCAATTTACTTTCATACTCCTACCCGGTCGCAGAGTGAAGAGGATTGGGGAGATCTACTCGGCGCGCCAGGCACGAAGCCGGAAAAGGCCCTCGGCGGCGCGGCCGGCGGAAGCGCTTCCTTCGCTCCGTTCAAGGAGCTCCCGCTCCGAGTTATACAGAGCCGAGCACCACCAAGAACGCCGCCCAGTTCAGCATCAGTTGGGTTAGAGTCTCACGTATCGAAGCGTAAAATGTACAGCTTTCCCGGAATCGAGCGCGACGCCTCCACGCATTCGGGCGTGCGCTAACCCTTAGGGCTTCTGTCGGGCGTGGGCAAGGGAGGGGCGCTTCGAGTGAGCTCATGCTCGCACCCGTGAGACCCACTCCAAACTTCGAGAAAAAGTGATCAATGGACAGTCAGGCACCTGCAAAAACGGAAGCACGGGACCGGGTCCTCGCTCCTTCGCTTCCGATCGAGGAGCGGCATGCACGAGACCTACCGTACGATGTCTTCTTGCGCGACTACGTGCATGGCAAGCGCCCTTTGATAGTGCGCGACGCCACCCCCTCGTGGCCCGCCCTCAAGAAGTGGACCCCCGAGTTCTTCAAGCAGCGGTTTCCATCGAAGATGGTGCAAGTCAGTTATGACGAGCAGCTGAGCTTTTCGGATTTCATCGACGGAGTATTGGCTTCGACCGAGGACAAGCCCGGACCGTACATGTATCGGCTGTTCCTCCACGAGCATTTGCCAGAGGTGCTGCCCGATCTATCGCCGCCCAATCCGTATGCGTTCCCGCGCCGCTTTGCCAGTCCGCTGATGATGGAGTACTGGCGCCGCCCCGACGGTTACCTCAAACTACTGATTGGCGGCGTCGGTGGGCGTTTCCCCGTCATGCACTTCGATGGCGAGGACGCGCACGCGACCATCACCGAAATCTACGGTGATAAGGAGTTTCTGGTTTACGCGCCGGAAGACACTCCCTACCTCTATCCGAGCCCCAAGCGCGCCAACCACTCGCTCGTCGACGATCCACGAAACCAGAACTTACAGCGCTTTCCGCTGCTGGCCAAGGCGACTCAGTTCCGAGGGATTCTCAGGCCTGGAGACATGGTGTTCGTGCCCTGCCGCTGGTGGCACACCGCGCGCGCGCTTTCGCCCTCGATTTCGGTGGGTATGAACACGTTGGACGACTCCAATTGGAAGGGGTTCGTCGCGGATATCTGCGGGCCGATTTCCGCCCGTCCTCGCCAATTGCTCAAGCGCGCGTACTTCGAGGGGCTGGGTCCGGTGCTCTCGATGCTCGAGGGTTTTCAGCGAAAGTTCCCGGGCGCAGCCGAGCGCTTGATGGTGCCCGGTATCCTCGCTCCCGATTCGAGTGCGATCGCCCGTGATCCGTCGCTGAAGCCGCTGAAAATCAAGGTTCCTACCGGATGAGCCCCCTGCCCGCGCTCCGTCAGTTGGTCGAGCGTTCGAAGGCGGCGCTCATGTACGTGCGCGACCTCGAATACAATCGGCGTTTCGAGCGCTGGCCCGGCTCTTACCGCGGTGTCTTCGACTCGTTTGCCGAAGCGCGAGCCTCCGCGCCCAGCGACAAGCTGGGGTTCGATCATGCGGAGCTGGCCAACCTTTACGATTTCAGGATCGGTAAGGCATTTCCGAGCGACTACCCCGTCTTGTTCTGGCTCGCGCGCTTGTTGCCCGAGCTAAGCTCCGTTTTCGATTGGGGAGGGCACATCGGCGTGTCCTACTATTCCTATTCGAAGTACTTGAATTTCCCGGATTCCCTGCGTTGGCGGGTGGGTGACGTCCCGCAAATCATCAAAGCGGGGGCGGAGCTCGCGAAGGCGCGCGGGATCAGCGCGTTGAGTTTCAGCCACGACATCGCGGACGCGGATGGCTTCGACCTCGTGCTGGCCAATGGCTCCTTGCAGTTCGTGGAGACGCCGTTTTCCCAGTCACTCCGCGCGCTGCGCCAACCCCCCCGTCATCTGCTGATCAACAAGCTGCCCGTATACGCTGGCGCCACCTTCGTGACGCTCGAAAATACCATTCATTCCTACAACCCCTACCGTGTAGGCAACCGAGACGCCTTCGTTCAGTCGATCGCCGCTGAAGGTTATTCACTGGTCGACGAGTGGCAAACGCCGGATATCTCTTGCCACATCCCGCTCCACCGCGATCGTTCGATCGACGCTTACTCGGGGTTCTACTTTCGTCGAGACTGAGCGCGGGCGCGACGCTCGTGGTACGCGGAGCCTATCGCTGGTGGCTCGCTCAAGCCGTTGCGGGTTCGCTCGCTTTGGGTGGGTTTATTTGCACCGCCGGGATACCGCCCACCCTCGTTTGAGCGGGCACGTCCTTGTTGACCACGGACCCCGCGTCGACGATTGCTCCGGCGCCCACGCTCACCCCGGAAAGGATGAGACAGCGGGGGCCGAGCCAGGCACCGTCGCCGATTGTCACCGGTGCGCGCACCACTGGGCCAGCGCGGTGCTCGCGGATGTCGAGTTCGTGCGTGCTGGTGAGGATCATGACACCCGGCCCCAGCGTGACGCGATCGCCAATCGTGATTCGCTCTTCCAAGTCCAGCACACAATCGGCTTCGATCACGCAATTGGCGCCGACGATCAGGTTGGAAAATAGCTGGCGATTGCCATTGATTTTCGGCGTCGAGGCAATGCGTGTTCCGGCACCGACGCGAAAGCCCGCAACGCCGAACAGCTGCGCCCGCGCGCTTTGTGCCTGGTGCTTGGGCAAGAAGCTCAACGCCACCTGCAGCGCCATCAGCTGAGGATGAATACCGCTCGTCTCTTCGTGCACCAAGGTCAGGAATTTTTGCCAACCCGTGGGCTTGGGACTCGATCTAGACATTCAGAGGACCGCGTAGGGGCCTTCCAACGAGGCTCGCGGCTTACCGCGCGCCGCGCCGAGCAATGCCTTGGCCGCGAGGTGTGTCTTGAAGGCAGCCTGCTTGGCGTTGTCGCGCAGGGCGGATTCGCCGACTGGGTGCGGCTCGATGCCCAGCTTGCGCAGAAAGTAGTTCGCTTTGTGGAGCGTCTTGCGACGGAGCGTCGAGGCGGTGTAGTAGGTGAAGCTCACGGTAATCGACACGCCGTCGCCGTTCTTCACCCAATGCGGCGCGGTGGTGGGCATATAGCCGCCCATGCCGGGCTCGAGCTCGAACACCGTTGCCGCGCGCTCGAACTCTTCTTTGTACACGACCAACTCCCGCGAGTGCTCGGTGTGGAACAGCTCGAGTGCCCGCTCGGTCACCACGCTGCGATCCAGTGGGTCGAAGACGTGCAGCGTCTTTTTGCCGTGCACCTGCAAGATGAAGTTGTGCTCGTGATCCATGTGGTACGGCGTCACCGCACCGGGCGAGGTAACGAAGATCCAGCCGGCGCGATGGCACATCCCTGGATCCTTGTCGTCGATCATGGGGCGGACATAGTCCAGGATTTCGTCGACCAGCTTGCGGTAGAGCGCATCCTCTTGGATGTTGTGCAGAGCCATCCAAGCGTCCGCGCTGTCGATGTTTTGAATCGTCTCCATCGCCGTGAGCTTCGTTGGTAGTAGCTCGGGTGCCTTGGTGAAGCTGGTTTCGGGTTTGGCGGCGCCGTTGTGACGACGGACCAACCCTCGCGGCTCCAAACGCTGTGCCAGCTCCGTCAAGCTAGATAACTGGAGCAGCGGATGACCCATCAGCTCGTGTCTGACGGACTGAATGCGCATCGGCTGAAAACGATCGGTGTCGAAGCTGATTGCGGGAGAACTGTACATGGGTACACCTAAAACCCCACTATTCTAGCCCAGCTTCGCCGCGCACGGGAGCTACTTCGCCCACGCCAATCTAGGCGCGCGACTCAGCGCCATTTAGCCAGAGAAATGCGCCGGCTTCCCATGACTAGGATGTTGTCCGGCACATCCTTGCTGACCACCACGGAGGCGCCGATCACCGAACCTGCGCCAATTTTCACGCCCGGCAGGACCGTGCAGCGTGCGCCGAGCCACGCCCCATTTCCCACCTCGATCGGTGCGGAGCCGGTGTGACGCCCGCGTTGCGCAGGGTCTGACGTGTCATACGTGCGGGTGAGAAACATCACATCCTGCCCTACCGCGACGTGATCGCCGATCGTCACTTTGTCATAGAGCTCGAAGTGGCAGCGTGCGTTGAAACCGCAATACGTGCCGATTTGCAGCCGCGAATAGATATCGCCCGGACCCGTCAGCTCCGGCATCGCCCAAAAAACCGACGCGCTTCCGACGCGAACGCCAGAGGCGGATAGAGCCAGCGTGACCGCGCGTGCCGCCGCGAATGGCGGGCACCAGCCGAACATCCGGGCCATGGCGCGCGCGCAAGGCGCTGGCAATCGTGGCGGACGTCGAACCTGCTCGGCAGACATGTCTTCACAGCATAAAGGCCGGGGGTTAGGGCCGTCTAGCGCTGATTGATCTCGAGCTCGAAGCCCGCGTCCGCCGCCCTCGGCTTCACTCGAAGACGATCACGTCGCCGGTGCGCAGGGGGAAACCGGCCGCACCGGCATCGTTGTGCACGATTGCGTCGTACGTGAAGCGGATACGCTGGAATTTGGGAAATTGGCGGAGCACGAAGATCCGAGACTTGTCCGCGAAATCATTGGGGCCACCCGCCTGAGCGATGGCTTCTATCAGCCGTGCCGGCGGCTCCATCGTGAGCGGGCCCGTTTTCGAGATCTCTCCGATGGCCGTGACGGTGACCGGCTGCGAGGCATCCACGTTGACGGTCACGCGGGGGCTCACGATGAACTCCTTCAAACGTGTTTCGACCTCTCGCGCGAGCTCCGACGGATGCTTGCCGGCTGCGACGAGCTCGCCGGCGAGCGACAATGCGATCCGCCCATCGCGTCGGATCTTGAGCGTCGAGGATAGGCCTTCCTGTTCGTAGACGCGGATGCTGATCGTGTCACCGACGCCGATCACGTACTCCGTCAGGTCCGTACCCCACTCGGTTTTGGAGACATCCTGATACCAGACGAACGTCCCCGCGCTCGCGCAACCAGCGGTCGATAAGAGTACGGGCAAGGCCAAACATGCCAAGCCCCGGCGAAATCCACCGAACAGATGATGAAGCACGATGACGGATGCTAGCGCCTCGGTGGGGCGGACATCAAGCCGAGCACTCGAAACGGCGCGCGCGTGCAGATTGCGTCGGGCGCTGCCCCCGGCACTCGCGCGGGGCAGCGCCGGCCGCCTTCGAGCCGGCTGCCCGCCAAAGGTCGCCGCAAATCGCGGGCAAGTGCGGGTGGGGGCATCCGTTCTTGCGTCTCGATCGTTTCCTGGTTACTCAAAGGCTCCGCTAGTCCTCCTTCAAACCGAGTGCCGAGGGATTCGCGTCCAGCCATGCTTGGTCGCCTGACATCCAAGCGTCCCCCATGATCTTCGCCTTGGATTTGCTGCTGCTGGTGCTCGGGCTGCCCGTGTTGGCGGCAGCGAGCTACCTTTTCATCGCCACGCTGCTTTCGGGTCGCCCGCCCGCGCCGGCGCACAGCAAGGCTGAGCGAAGGTTTCGTTTCATCGTGCCCGCGCACAACGAAAGTGCCGGCATTCGCGAGACCGTGCGGAGCTTGTTGGCCGTGGACTACCCACGAGGTTCTTTCGATGTCGTGGTCGTCGCCGACAACTGCGTCGACGACACTGCGGAACAGGCGCGAGCGGCAGGTGCGGTCGTGCTCGAGCGCCAAGACGCCGAGCGCCGCGGCAAGGGCTACGCCTTGTTGCTCGCCTTTTCGAGCTTACCGGCTGAGGTCGATGCCGTCGTGGTGATCGATGCAGACACGCTCGTGTCGCCCAACATCCTGCGCGCGTTCGCCGCGCGCCGCGATTTGGGAGCAGTTGCCATCCAGGCGGACTACGCCGTGCGCAACCCGAACGCCGCCTGGCGGACGCGTTTGATCGCGATTGCCTTCGGCGCATTCCACATCGTCCGTTCGCGAGCGCGCGAGCGGTTGGGGTTGTCCTGCGGCTTGCGTGGCAACGGCATGTGCTTTAGTGCCGCACTCCTGTCCGAGGTGCCGCATGAAGCGTTTTCGATCGTCGAGGACGTCGAGTACGGCTTGCGCTTGGGCGAAGCCGGTTACCGCGTGCAGTACGCCGACGAGGCGCACGTGTATGGCGAGATGGTTTCCACCGCCGCCGCTGCTGGCTCCCAACGCCGTCGCTGGGAAGAGGGCCGCAAGGCGCTCGTCAGTCGCAATGGTCGTCGTTTGTTACGAGCCGGCTTGCAGCAGAAGAATCGAGTTTTGTTCGATCTGGCGCTGGATCTGTTGATCCCGCCGCTGTCGCGGATCGCGGTGCTGTCCGCGCTCGGCCTACTGGCGGCTGTGCTGTTCTCGCTCGCGGTTGGAAAGGTCGTTTACAGCGCGGTCGCCTACGCTTGGTGCGTCTTTGCCGTCGTGCTCTACGTGCTCCGCGGTTGGTCCGTCTCGGGCACCGGCCTGCGGGGTTTGCTCGATCTCGGTCTGGCGCCGCTGTATGTCGTTTGGAAGGCTGGCTTACGGTTCCGAAAAGCCTCTCGTCCAACGTCGAGTTGGGTGCGCACCAAACGCGAGCATCAATCCGACTGAAATTCTGTCTACGGGCGAATGCCTGCTGACCGTGAAAAGCGACTTCCGCTGTCGCCGACCCTCGACGTAACCTGAGCGTGCAAATCATTGAGGGCGCGAAGTGACCAAAAAAATTCTCGTTACCGGTGGTGCCGGCTTCATCGGCTCCCACCTCTGTGAACGCCTGATCAACGCCGGGGAGGACGTCCTGTGCGTCGACAACTACTTCACTGGTAGCAAGAAGAACGTCGAGCACCTACTGTCACACCCGCTCTTCGAGATCATGCGTCATGACGTGACGTTCTCGCTCTACGTCGAGGTCGAGCGCATCTTCAATCTGGCTTGCCCGGCGTCGCCCGTGCACTACCAGTTCGACCCCGTGCAAACGACCAAGACCAGCGTGCACGGCGCGATCAACATGCTCGGCTTGGCCAAGCGGGTGAAAGCGCGCATCTTGCAGGCTTCCACTTCGGAGGTGTACGGCGATCCGGAGGTTCACCCACAGCCCGAGTCCTACTGGGGCAAGGTCAACCCGATCGGCATTCGGAGCTGCTACGACGAAGGCAAGCGTTGCGCGGAGACTCTGTTCTTCGACTACCACCGCCAGCACGGTGTAGACATCAAGGTGATCCGGATCTTCAACACCTATGGTCCGCGCATGAATCCGAACGATGGCCGGGTGGTCTCGAACTTCATCGTGCAGGCGCTGCGCGGCGAGGACATCACCATTTACGGTGATGGTCAGCAGACCCGCTCCTTCTGTTACGTCGATGATTTGGTCGAAGGCATGCTGCGCATGATGGACAGCGACGGCAATTTCCATGGGCCGGTCAACATCGGCAATCCGGGTGAGTTCACCATGCTTCAGCTCGCTGAAAAGGTGCTCGGGCTGGTCGGTGGGAAATCCAAGCTCGCGTACAAGCCGTTGCCGCAAGACGATCCGAAGCAGCGCAAGCCGATCATCGCGCTGGCCAAGGAAAAGCTGAACGGTTGGGAACCGAAGGTGAACTTGGACGACGGTCTGAAAGAGACGGTCGCTTACTTCCGAAAAGTCGTCGCTCGCTGAGCGCTCGCCCACGCGCGTAGCGCGCGTTCTTCGCAGCCGAGACGCTCGACTCCCGCAGATTCAGAGCGTCGGGTTCAGTGGATCGTACTCGCTGTTGCCCTTGGACTTGGCCTTCTTGCCCTTGGACTTCGGCGGCGTGCTCTCCATCATCGACTGACCGATGGCGGCGTTCAGGCGCTCGCGTTCGGACATTTCGGAGGCGGATTTCTGCGCGACGGGGGCGGGTTTCTCGACCACTGCCTTTGCCGCCGCGGCGGGCCTGGTGGCTGGCGCCTTGGCAGGTGCGGGCGCGGCTGCTGGCTTGGGTGGGACGAAGCTGGCCGTCGCGTGCGCGGGCGCTGGGCTCGCGGGCGCCGCCGCGGCGGCTTGGAGCTTGGCTGCGGCTTGCCCCTTCTGCTCCTGTGCGAGCGATTCGAGCGAAACGACCGGCGGCGTGGTCGTGCCAATCGCCGCGGCAGGAGCGCTGGGCGCCGCCGCGGGCGCTGCCTCCGCCGCGGGGCTGATCGCGGTGCGCAGCGACGGGCTATCGCTGGCGATTGCGTCGAAACTGGGTTGAGCGGCCGCGCTCTGCTCTAGCGCCCGCAAAGTGCCGAAGGCCGGGCCACCGAGCGCGCTCTCGAGGCGTGCATAGAGCGCGTCTTGATGAGCTTGGTGGGCGGCATCACGCACGAAGTCATTGCGGTACGCGGTCACGCTGACACCAGCGAGCAGCGCCACTCCAACCAAGACACGGCCAAAGCCGCCGCCGCCCCGCGCAACCGGAGGTGCGTGGCTCACGACCAACGGACGCACGCTGTTCATTGCCGGCGCGGTCGCTGCAAAAGCCAGCGGTGCGGCGTACGCACCCTGTGCCGGATGGGTGGAGGCCACGGCTTGGACTGGCTCTGGGTAGAATGAAGCGGGCGCTAACGATACCGGTCGAGCAGCCGGCGGCGCGGGACGCACCGATGGTGAAGCCGGGCGTGGCGCGGGCGCCGCAGGGCGCACGGCATGCGTTGCTGGTTGCGGCGCCATGACCACGGTGCGCGTGGGTGGCTTTGGAGGCGCGCGCTTGGGTGGTGGGGCCGGCTCGTCCAAGCCGGCGATCACTCGCAGCGGCTGCCACTCGGTCATGCCCGTTTGCCAAACCTGGGTCTCGGAATCGACGATCGATAGCCGAAATAGGTCATCCAATTGTTCGAGCGAGACGACCTTCACTTCGTCCGGCGCGAATTGGACGTGCCACTTATCCGTGTCCACGATGGGCGGCGGGTTGCTCACCGACCAGTCGTCCCAGCTAACGGCTTCCGACCTCATGCCCCCAATTTAGCAGCCGAGCGATCTTTTCGCGAGTCATTGCTGCCTCATCGAGGGTCAGTTTTTTCTGCGGCTGCATTTTTCGATGCGCGATCGCTCGCTGGGTGTTCAGTGTGCCGCCGCTTGGCGCTGGCCAAGCTGCGCCAGAGAAAGTAGCTCTGTGGGCATGGCTCGCAAAGCAGCGTGGGAAGACATGGCCGATGCCGACCTTGGCCCATACGGAAAATCTCGCGCCACGCGCTGGGGTCGCGTGTTCGGCGGGCTCTTTTTCGTCGCGGTCGCCACGTTCGTTGCCGCTTACTACCTGCCGCTCTATCGCGCCCATCAAAAGCTCGCTCAGCAATACCAAGAGCTCGGTCAACGAACGCAAGGTTTGGCCGAGACCGTGAGCAAGGTGCAAGGCGAGCTCAAGTCGGCGAGTGAAGCCCGAGATCAATTGCAGGCCGAGCACGATTCCCATGAGAGCGCCAAGAAGGTCAGCGGTGAGCAACAGGAGCGGCTGCGTGCCGCGCTGTCGGCGAAGCTCGACAAATTTCTGAAGAAGGGCAACACGGCGCTGTTGGTCAACGCTGGTTCGTTGTTCGTTGCGTTCGACAGCGCAGCGCTGTTCGTGCCTCAAAAGCTCGAGCTCACACCCGGCGGGCGCGCGCTCTTGTGCGATGTCGCCAAAACCAGCGAGGCGAAAGTGCTGATCGTGCGCGCGTCACTCGCGCCGGGTTCGGGCGTTCCGCCAGCACTGGCCGGCAGCTACCCGAACCCCTGGGCCTTGAGCGCCGGGCGCGCGGCGGCAGTGGCTCAGAGCCTCGAGCAAGCGTGCGGTTTTCCCCCCGCGCAGCTCAGCGCAACGGGGTATGGCAATCAACAGCCGCTCGCTGGGCTCAAGCTCACGGGCGACCCTATCGAGCTCGAAGTCGGGCTGACCGCGCAGACCGCGCACTGAACGGCGCCCCCTCAAACGACAACGGCCGCTCGTTGAGAGCGGCCGTCGAACGTATCCTGGAGATTTGTGGAGCCTATCGGGATCGAACCGATGACCTCCTGACTGCCAGTCAGGCGCTCTCCCAGCTGAGCTAAGGCCCCAGGAGGTGCGGGTACTTACACATAAACTTCGCGGATGGCGAGCGCTTTCGCCCAAAAAGTGTGAGCGTTTCAGTCGTGAGGAGCTGGAACCGGTGCATGGCCGGGCGGCAGCGCCATCCCCGGCCGAAGTGCCGGTATCGGTCGGCGAGCCGACAGCGCTGCCGCCGGTGCGGCCGCGGCCGGCGCGGCGGGAGCTGCTGCTTCCTTGCTCGCTTCTGACGCCTTGTCGTCGGAGCCCATTAGGACGAACGCGAGAATGGCCGCCAAAAACAGGCCACCGCCCAAGAGTGGCAGCCAGCCCGGAGAGCGCGGTTCGTCCGCGGGGAAGTCGTCCGAAGTAGTCTCGTCGTGATGATCGTCGTGACCGGCGTGGGGGTCCGTGTCGGCGTCGTGGTGGCCATGGCCGCTCATGGCCCGCTTATGTCGTGGTTTTTCCAGCAACGCAAGTCCGCGACCTTTCTGGCCGTCGGCCTCCGGCACGGACCGCGCATTTAGTTTGGGGCGGACGCCTCAATGCGCTTTTCGGGGGATTGTCCCCTGCACCCGCTGGAGTGAATCCAGCGGGCTCCCGCTCCTCATTTGGGGCCCCGGCCCCAAATCGGTATTGTTCCAGTCGAACCTGCATGGCTCAGCAACAGCAACGCTACAAAGTCCTCGAGAAAATCGCTTCGGGCGGTATGGCCGAGGTATTCCGCGCGGAGAGCGCAGGGCTCGAGGGGTTCAAGAAGACGGTCGCGATCAAGCGCGTGTTGCCCCACTTGTCCGAGAAGAAGCAGTTCATCGGCATGTTCTTGGACGAGGCGCGCGTCAGCGCGCAGCTCTCGCACTCGAACTGCGTGCAAGTCTTCGACATCGGCGTGGGCGACAACACCTACTTCATCGTCATGGAGTACGTGGACGGCGCCGATCTCAAAGGGGTGATCGAGCATCGCAAGAAGACGGGCACTCCGTTCCCGGTGGAGGAAGCGTGCTTGATCTGCGTGCGCATTTGCGAGGGCCTGTCGTACGCGCACGAGCTCACCGACAACAACGGCGAGAGCCTGCACATCGTGCACCGGGACATGTCGCCGCCGAACGTGCTCATCACGCGCTTCGGTGAAGTAAAGATCGTGGACTTCGGCTTGGCCAAGGCCAACAGCCAACTCGAGAAGAGCGAGCCCGGGATCATCAAGGGCAAATTCAGCTATTTATCGCCTGAAGCCGCGCAGGGGCTCCCCGTGGATGCCAAGACCGACGTCTTCGCGGTCGGTATCATTTTGTGGGAACTACTCGCCGGTCGTCGCCTGTTCATGGGCGAGACGGATCTGGAGACCGTGCGCATGGTTCAGCAAGCGCGCGTGCCGCCCATTCGTCAAATCAATCCCAAAGTCTCGGTCGAACTCGAACGCGTGATGATGCGCGCGCTCGCTGGCGATCCGGCTGCACGGTACCAAACGGCGCGCGACTTCGGCCGCGATCTGAACAACATGCTGTTTCACATGGGCCGCGCCGTGTCGTCGTTCGACATTGCACAGCTGGTCGAGCCAATTCGGCTCGAGCGTGAGGACAAGAAGAAGCATGCGAAGTACGATCGTCGCTCGATTATCGGATCGTTGATCGACGAGGCGCTGTTCGAATTCACTTCACTCGAAGAGCAAGAGGCGGCGGCCGCCGCCAAGGCGTCGGGTCTGCTTTCCGCACCCGGTCAAGCGCCGCTGCAGCTCGGCTCGTTCGCTGGCGTTCCGAGTTGGGGCGAAGATTTGAGCAGTTTGGGCCTCGAACCGCCCCGCGCGGCGCCTTCCGGGGATTCGTTCGATTTCGGTAACCTAGCCGCGCTCGAGGACGATCCGCTCGGCGGCCGCGTGCGCTCCGAGTTTCCAGCCGCGGGTTCTAGTCGTCCGCCGATGCCGCGTTCCTCGCCGCCGCTGAGCGTTGGTCTGCCTCAGCCAGCACCACGTCCGCTGCCCGTGCCGCAGCCAGCGCCGCTCCCGCAACAGCCGCGTTCGCAACAGCCGCGGCCGCCGCAACCTGGCCCAACGCTCGAGCAAATCGTCGCGGCGTCCAACGCGGATGTCGAGTATCCGGGTGGAAAAAGCAAACGCGGCCTGCTCGCGGTGGTCGTGGTTTTGGTCGCGCTCGCGGGCGCCGCGGGCGCATACTTCGGCGGCGTGATTCCGCACTGACTCGCCCGTTGGATCGCGTCCGCATCACAGCCGCAACACCCAGGCCGCCCATTCGGCGTTGGCTTCGGCCGGCGTCTTGCCGACCACGGCTCGAAAAGACTCTTCGCCGCTGCGGTCCTCGGCAAAGTGATCGCGCCAGCGTCGATAGAACGGCCACAGGTCTTCGTTTTCGTCCAACCACTGGCACAGGTAGCGCGCCGCGGCGTAGTTCAGGTCTTCCTGGTCGCCGCGAAACTGCTCGTCGGCCAGGGAGAACAGCGTCGGTAGGCTGGCGTGCACACGTTCTCGCTCGGAGCGCAAAGCGCGAGCTAGCCGTGGATGGCGCCAGTTTTTGGCTCCGTGGATCTCAGCCGGCGAAGAAAAGTAGAAATGCTCGAACAGCGAGGCGATGCCTTCGTTGATCCAAGTGGGTGCTTCGGGAAAGTCCGCCTCCACTAGGGGGTGGATCAGTTCGTGCGTGAGCGTGCCAATCCCCGGAGCAACGTTCATCACGATCCGTCGCTCGCTAGGCCCATAAAACCCGAACGGCGAAATGCATGCGGCCGAGTCGCGCTGCTTGCAGTACGCATCGTACGGCGCAGCGGCGGGAAATAGGTAGACCGAGATGGCTCGCATCGGGCGCTTGTCGAAGCGGCCGTTGAAATACGCGGCCAACGCCTGACGCATGACGGCCAGCGCCGAGGCGAGCGCGCGCCGTCCGCCGGGCGCCGCAACCACGAACGTGCCCTCCACGACTTGGACATCGGTGCGTGGGCCGAGCTCGGCGATCGCTTCGCGCTTTCGACGTGCGAGATCGGCCGCCAAGTCATCGCTTGCGGAAGGTGAGGGAGGCGGCGGGGTAGCGCCGGCGTGGGTCGCGGCGAGCAGGCAGACGACGGCCGATATGCCGAGCGCGAGTCGCGGATCGAGCTTCATGGTCCATCTGTCGTGCGGCCAAACGGATCTGTGACAGCGGCCGATGGAAACGACTCAGCGCGCGCCCACAAACCGCGAACAGCACGCTTCCCCGAAGGAAAACGTGCTGTTCGTTAGCGACGTTGGGGACTACGGCTTCTTCGCAGGGGCCGGGGCGGCCTTTTCCGCGGCAGGCTTTTCGGCAGCGGGCTTCTCGGCCTCCGCTGCTTCGCCTTCCGCGTCGTCGTCGTCATCGTCATCGTCGTCATCGTCGTCGTCATCCGGCTCGTGCAGCGTCTCTTCTTCGAAGTTGAGATTCTGCGTGGAGTGGACGTCCCCGCGGTCGTCGGGCTTCTTGTCGCGCTGGGCGGCGGCCAAGCGCTGGAATACGACGGGCTTCGGGGCGACGAGCAGCGCCATGGTACGGGCTTCCATCGCGGGACGCTGTTCGACGTTCGCGATGTCGTCGATCTTGGAGACGATCAGCTCGAGCTGCATCTGCGCGCGTTGCGGATGCATGATTTCTCGGCCACGGAAGCGGCAGGTGACTTTCACCTTGTTGCCGGACTCGATGAAGCGGCGAATCGCGCGAATTTTCACGGCAATGTCGTGGTCATCCGTCTTGGGACGGATCTTGATCTCTTTGACCTCGACGACGGTCTGCTTCCGCTTGGCTTCGCCCTGCTTCTTCTTCTCTTCGTACTTGTACTTGCCGAAGTCGAGGATCTTGCAGACGGGCGGGTTGCTCTTGGGATTGACCTCTACCAGGTCGAGACCGACTTCACGGGCGCGGCGCAAAGCTTGGTCAGTCGTCAAGACTCCCAAATTCGAGCCGTCCTCCGCAACGACGCGCACCTCGGGTACGCGAATCCGGTGGTTGATTCGAATCTGTGGGCCTCGCGGCTCCCTGCTGAAGCGCCGACCGCCGCCTAATGCCATGTATTTTTCACTTTCTCGTGCTCCCTTTGATTTTCTTGGTTCCCACTACTTAGCCGTCACCGACCGCTGGAGTCGCGGTGGCTTGGCCTCTTCGAGCAAACGCTCGCTGAAGTCTGACACACTCATCGGGCCTAGCTCGCCATGGGTTGCGGATCGCACGGCGAGCGTGCTCGCGGCCGCTTCGGCGTCGCCGATCACGCAAATGTACGGGTAGCGCAGGTTTCGTGCGTTTCGAATCTTGGCCCCCAGCTTGTCGTTGCTGACGTCGACGTGCACGCGCAGGCCACGGGCCTTGAGCTCCGCCTGGAGCTTTTCGACGTACTCGACCTGCGTGTCGTTCACTGCCACCAAAATTGCCTGCTCCGGCGCGAGCCAGACCGGGAATTTACCAGCGCAGTGCTCGAGATAGATGCCGTAGAAGCGCTCGACCGAGCCCAAGATCGCGCGGTGCAACATGACCGGGCGATGGTTGGCGCCATCTTTGCCGACGTATTCGAGGTCGAAGCGTTCCGGCAGGCCGTAATCCAGCTGGATGGTCCCGAGCTGCCAGCTGCGTTTGAGCGCATCGGTGATGTGGAACTCGAGCTTCGGGCCGTAGAAGGCGCCTTCACCGGGGAGCTCTTCGAAGGAGACGTTGCTGGCGACGAGCGCCCGCCGCAGCGCGCCCTCTGCGCGGTCCCACAGGTCGTCCGAGCCGATGCGCTTTTCGGGGCGTAAGGCCAGCTTGACCGACACGTTCTTGAAGTCGAACGCCGCGTAGACCTCGAACAACAGCCGGTTGAAGTCCAAAATCTCCTGCTCGATTTGGTCTTCGGTGCAGAAGATGTGCGCGTCGTCTTGGCTGAAGCTACGCACGCGCGCCAAGCCGTGCACCACGCCGGCGCGTTCGTGCCGATGGAGGCGCCCGAAATCAGCGACCCGCCACGGCAGCTCCCGGTAGCTGCGCCGGCGATGCCCGAAAATCAGGCAATGGCTGGGGCAGTTCATGGGCTTGGAGCAGGTGTGCTCGACCTTCTCGTGCACGTCGGCCAGGTAGGAGGCGTGATCTTGATCGGGCTTGATGGCCTCGATCGTCGCCACGCGATCTTCGGTCGTGGCGAAGAACATGTTCTCGCGATAATTCGCCAGGTGCCCGCTGGTCTCGAACAAGCGCTTGTCGAAGATCTGCGGGGTAATCACCTCTTCGTAGCCGTACTCCACGTACAGCGCGCGAATGTACTCGACCAAGCGGTGATAGATGCTCGCGCCGCGCGGCAAGAAGAAGGGCATGGCCGGCGCGTATTCATGAAACATGAATAGCTCGAGCTCTTTGCCTAGCTTGCGGTGGTCGCGCGCCTTGGCATCTTCGATCGCCTTCAGGTACTCGGTGAGCGCTTCTTCACTCGGGAAGGCCGTGCCGTAGACCCGCTGCAGCATCGGGTTTTTTTCGTCCCCGCGCCAATAGGCGCCGGCCACGCTGGTCAGCTTCACTGCGCCGATCAGCTTGGTATTCGGTACGTGGGGGCCGCGACACAGATCCACCCAGGTGCCCTGCGGGCTCTTGGCGTGGCCGTGGCGATAGAGCGTGATCGTGTCGCCCGGCGGCAACGAATCCAAGATTTGCAGCTTGAAGGTCTCGCCCAGCTTCTCGAACAGAGCGTGCGCTTCTTCACGGGTGACTTCTTCACGGGCGAAGGGCCGCTTGTCCTTGATGATGCGGCGCATCTCCTTCTCGATCGCCTGCAGATCTTTGTCCGAGAAGTGCTCACCTTCCGGCCGCGCGAAGTCGTAATAGAAGCCGGCCTCGATCGCAGGCCCGATGGTGACTTGCGTGCCGGGGAACAAGCGCTGCACCGCGTCCGCCATCACATGGGCGGCGGAGTGACGGATCACTTGCAGACCATCCGGTTCGCTGCTGCGGACCGGCTCGAGCACCGCGTCCGCGGGCACGGGCGTGAGCAAATCGACGATTTTGCCTCCGGTACGGACGGCAACTACGTCGTCGGCGAGCTCTCCGCGTTGCTTGAGGAGCTCACCCGGCGTCAGGCGTGATGGCCGCGCGGGCTCCGTCATGCTCATGCGGTCGTCGAACAAACGCTCGACGTGGGCATTCGGAGGGCAAAAGAAAGGTCGTCATTAGTTTTGGGGCCGGGGCCCCAAAACACGAACGAGACTGTAGGCGCGGGCGGGATTGAACCGTCGACCCCTACCGTGTCAAGGTAGTGCTCTACCACTGAGCTACGCGCCTCTGGTATGGCGGAGCGAGCTCCACCTCGAAACTGTGTTTTCTGACTCGTCAAAATCAGGCGAGAACCCCACTACAACTCGACCCGAGGCCTGTCAAGCGCTCGCAGGGCCTTTTGCTGCGCTTCGGCTGGCCGTCAGTCGCGCCTTCCCGAGCATGCCCCCCTCGGCGCTTCGGCCTCCGAATTCCGGACGCGAACCGGTTCGCAGAAACCCCTGACGGGGAGGCTTGGACCCTAGCTTGCGCGGTCGCTGGATTCTGGGTATAGGCCCGGCCCTCTCCCGTCTTGGGTCGCCGTTTTTCGCGGCATAACCCGGGCGCCTGCAAGGGGCTCGTCGAAGACGAGCCACCCGTCCGCGGAGGACACTTTGGTCGCGCTGCTCTCCCTTCAAAATGTACCTCCGGCTCCGGGCCGGGAAACCAGTGCCAACACCGTCGCCCCGTCGGCGCCTGCCGACAAGGGAGCGCCGGGCGGCCCGCCGCATCCCGCGGAAGGCGGGCTCGGCGGCATGCTGCCGATGTTGATCATGGTGGTGCCGCTCATTCTGCTGATGGTGTTCACCAGCCGTTCGAACTCCAAGAAGCAAAAGAAGCTTTTGGAATCGCTGCAAAAGGGTGACCGCGTGATCACGCAAGGTGGCATGGTCGGCAAGCTAGTGGAGATTGGCGATCGTTACGCCAAGGTGGAGCTAGCGCCGGGCATGAAGGTGGAGTTCTTGAAGTCGGGGTTACTCGGGAAGGACGACGCCGAAACGGCTGCGTCCCTCGAGAAGAAGTGAAAGTGCGGGCGGTCTAGCCGTGATCAACACCGTTCTTACGTCGATATTTGGCGGCCTTGCCGCGCTGTTCGTGCTCGCGGGCTTTGCCTTTCGCGGCCACCGCTACACGCTGATCACCGCGGGCGTGTTCGGCGCAGGCGCCGCTGCCGCCGCGCACAACGACGCCTTCTGGCCAATGGTCGTGCTCGGCCTGATGAGCCTGTGGATCGCCTTCGCCGCGGTCGAGGTGATGGACCTCGGTTGGCGCATGCGCTGTGCGCTCACGGTCAGCTGCTGCCTGCTCGGCTTCTTGGTGCTCTGGCCGACTTTCCCGACTTGGAGCTCGGCCATCAAGTGCCCGGCGTACATCCAGGACCATGTGGGTCCGCGGCTCGTCGCTGGTTTGGATTTGCGCGGCGGTTTGCGGCTCGTCTACACGGTAGACGTCGACGAGGCGATCAAGGACAAGCGCGACCACTACTACGAGGACATGCGCCTCGAGGCGACCAAGGTCTACGGCTTGCACACCGGTGACGAGCTGCCGACCGACGAAGTTTTCGCCAAATTGCGCGAAAAAGTAGAGATCGACTCACCGCGACGCCCGGCGGACGAGATCCGCCTGACCGTGAAAGAAGGCGCGGATCCGAGCAAGATCGACGAACGCTTCTTGGAGAAGTTCCGCGGCGAGATGTCTTTCTCGCGCAGCAAGGATCAACGTTCGCTCGTATTCAAGATCCGGCCCGCGGTCGGCTCGCAGATCCGCGAGCGAGCGGTCGGCCAGGCCAAGGACATCATCCTGCGCCGCGTCGACGAGCTCGGCCTACGCGAAGCAGCGGTATCCGCGCGCGATGAAGACATCGTCGTGGAAGTGCCGGGCGAAGACGAGAAGAGCTTCGCCACGATCCGCGAGATCATCAGCCAAACCGCGCGCCTCGAGTTCAAGCTGCTCGACGACGAGACCGATTTCTTCGGCGCCGTGCAGAAGACGGCCAAGGCCGAGAGCTTGCCGGAAGGCCTCGAATTCCAAATCGAGAACGCGCCGGCGGGCAAAGATGCCGAGGGCGAGAAGCGCAGCAAGCCGACCACCTACGCACTCCTGCGCAAGGGCCCGAAAGAGACCTCGACCCAAGCGCTGCAGCGCATGCGTGAGTGGGTCGCGACCCTCGATGTGCCCTCCGATCGTGAAGTCGGCTACCATATCGAATCGCGCGTGGTCGACGAGATCACCTTGAAAGAGGAGGAGATCGGCGTGCGCACGTTCTTCCTCAAGAGCCGCGCGGAAATCACGGGCGACATGATCCGCGAAGCGGTCGCGCAGCCCGAGCAGAGCCAGGGCGGCATGGGCGGCTGGCACGTGTCGATCACCTTCACCGACGCGGGCGGCAAGATCTTCGAGAAGATCACGGGCGCCAACATTCAACGTCGGTTTGCCATCATTCTAGACGGCCGCATCAGCAGCGCGCCGGTGATTCAGGGCAAAATAGCCGGCGGTCACGGCCAAATCACGATGGGCTCGGGCGACCCCGAAGCGCAGCTCCGAGACTCCAAGAACCTGGAATTGGTGCTTCGCTCCGGCGCCTTGCCCGCGCCGATCTCGCCCTCCAACGAGCAGCGCATCGGTCCTTCTCTGGGTCAGGATGCGATCAAGCTCGGCATCCAGGGCGCCCTCGGAGGCATCGCGCTCGTGCTGGTGTTCATGATGGTCTACTACCAACGCGCGGGCTTCATCGCCGACGTGGCGGTGATCATGAACTTGTTCCTGCAGCTCGCCATCCTGTGCTCGTTCGGGGCCTCGATGACGCTTCCGGGTATCGCTGGTCTTGCGCTCACGGTCGGTATGGCCGTGGACAGCAACATCATCATCAACGAGCGCATTCGTGAGGAGCTCGGGCTCGGCAAGAGTCCGCGCGCCGCGGTGGACGTCGGCTACAAGCGCGCGCTGAACGCGATCATCGACGGTCACGTGACCACCGTGATCGCCGGTTTGGTGCTCGCTCAGTACGGAACGGGGCCGCTCAAGGGCTTCGCCGTGACGCTGATGGTGGGCGTGATCTGCAATATCTTCACCGGTGTCGTCGTCAGCCGTCTGATGGTCGATTGGTGGGTCAAGAACCTGGGGCGCGGCGCCCAGCTGGATTTGGGTTGAACCATGCGCCTCTTCAAGTCTGGCAAGATTTACGACTTCATGTCGGTCCGGTGGTACTGGATCGGCCTCAGCTTACTCATCACCTTCGGCGCCGCGATCTTGCTCTTGATGGGCAAGGCGAGGCTCGGTACCGACTTCACGGGTGGTACTGAAGTCGAAATCGCCTTCAAGCGCCCGGTGAGCGCGGGGGATCTGCGCGCCGCCGTGCTCAAGGCCGGTTTTTCCGCCCCCGGCGTGATCAAGGTCGACGACCCGAAGAACCCGAACCGCTACCTGATCCGTGTCGAAGAAGTCTCCACCATCTCCCACGAGAAGCAGCTCCAGATCGAGAAGGCGCTGTGCCTCAACTCGGGTGAGCCGACCGACGCTTGCCCGACCGAGCGCCAGGCGACCGAGATCAAGTTCAGCCCGGGCGGCGACAAGATCAGCCTCCGCTACCGGAGCGCGCCGGATCTGGATTGGGTCAAGGCCCGCGTCTCGACCATCAAGGGCCTCGTGCTCCGCCCTGGCGAGCACAACCCGCTGCTCCAGAACGCGCGCGACAACAAGGTCGAGATCCAGCTGATGAGCAAGGGTGACCAGCTCATGACCGGGCTCAAGCAGGGCCTCGGCGCAGAGGTCGTGCCCGAGACGGCCCTCCGTACGGAGTGGATCGGCCCGCGCGCGGGCGCTCAGCTGCGCGACAGCGCGGTGAAGAGCGTCGTGATCTCGATCGTGTTCATCATGGTCTACATCGCGTTCCGCTTCGATTTGCGGTTCGCGCCCGGCGTGGTGGTGGCGCTTACGCACGACGCGCTGGGCACGGTCGGCATCCTGATCTTGCTCAACAAAGAGATCAACCTGACGACCATCGCGGCGGTGCTCACGATCGTCGGCTACTCCGTGAACGACACGGTGATCGTGTTCGATCGTGTGCGTGAAAATTTGGGCAAGCTGCGCGGGACCAGCTTCTTCCAACTGATCAACATCAGCACCTCCGAAATGCTCGGCCGCACGTTGCTCACCAGCAGCACGGTCGTGATCGCCTTGCTCGGCTTCTTCATCTGGGGCACCGGCGAGCTCAAGGACTTCTCCCTGGCGCTCGTGATCGGCGTCGTGCTCGGCACCTACTCGTCGATCTACGTCGCGCTGCCGCTGACCGAGTGGCTGGATCACACCCTCTTCTCCAAAGTGGGTGTAAAAAAAAAGCCAGTAGTGTCCGGTAGAGCGGCCGCGGTCTGAGCCCGGTAAACGCCCAAATAGGACGGGGCGCATCGCCGTGCGCCCCAATCCGGGACGAGTCGGCCGGCTTGCCAGGTTGACACACTAGGTCCCGTCCTTATGTTCTGAACCATGTTTGCCGCATTGAAGTCTCAGATGGCATCTCTCTCCGGCCCTCCCAACGGTTTGCCGCTCACCATTCCGGAGGAATTGTGGTCGAAGATCGAACCCGAGCAGCGTGAGCGCTGCATCAACGCCCAGCGGGTGCTCGGTGCATTCGCCGGTGATCGTGACTTGGACCTGGATGATTTGGCGGAGCGTTTGGACTCCGAGCCAGAAGACGTACTCGGAGGCCTGCACGTCCTCGACGCGATGGCGCTCGTAACCACCGAAGAGTCGGACGACGGCCCGCGCTTCCACCTGCGCGCTTTGCCGGATGAGCACGTGCGCTTCGTGGGCCCGAACGGTCGCACGCAGTGGCTGTTCGTCGCGCGCCCGCTGGACCCGCCGGAAGTCGCCTCCGAAAGTCTGAACTGAAGCGCGCAGCTTATCCACAGGCCAGCTGAGCCGCGAGCGCAACCGCTCGAACGCCCCTCGCCCACACGGCGGGGGGCGTTTTGCGTTGGGGGTCGGACATTTTCGAGCAGGGCGGCGGGCTACATTGCTCGGGGTTTGACAGTGTGAATGCGCCATGTTGGAAGTCTCGGCCTTGAGCACCTCACACGCTGAGCGGTCTGAAGCGGCGAGTTCGCGAGTGGAGCGAGCGGCTCCGAGCGCGCAGGCGCGTGAGTTGGCACTCGGCTTGGGCGTGTCGGTCACCTTGGGTGAGCTCTTGGAGCGGCGTGGGCATCAGGACGTCGAAGCCACGCGTCGCTTCTTGAACCCGCGGCTCTCGGAGCTCACCGCGCCGGATGCCATGGTCGACCGCTCACTGGCCGCCGAGCGCATGGCGCGCGCGATCCGCGCGGGTGAGCTGATCGCCGTCTTCGGTGATTACGATTGCGATGGCATGACCTCGGCCGCGATCATGACCGAGGTGATCGAGGCGTTGGGCGGCCGTGCGGTGACGTTCATTGCCAGCCGTTTCGAAGGTGGGTACGGCGTCTCGGCCGCGGCGGTCGACAAGGTGCTGGCGAGCGGCGCGCCACTGCTCGTGACCTGCGATTGCGGCTCGTCCGACCACGTTTCGCTCGAGCGCCTGCGCGCGGCGGGCGTAGATTGCGTGGTCATCGACCACCATTTGGTGCCGGAACAGGCGCTGCCGGCGGTGGCGTTTTTGAATCCGCACCGCCCGGAATGCGGGTTTCCGTACAAAGGCCTGGCCTCCTGCGGCTTGGCTCTGTCGATTGGGGCGGCGCTGCGCACGGCGCTCGGCCGCGAGTTGGATTTGCGCCGCTGGCTGGATCTGGTCGCGATTGGCACCATCGCCGATGTCGCGCCACTCGACGGCGACAATCGCGCCTTGGTGCGTGCGGGGCTGCGCGCCATTGGCGAAGCGCGTCGGCCGGGGATCCGCGCCTTGCTCGAGCTCGCGAAGCTCGACGGCAACAGCCCGATCACCGCCGAAGACGTCGCGTTTCGGATCGCGCCGCGCTTGAACGCGCCGGGCCGGCTCGGCTCGGCCGAGATTGCCGTGCAGCTGCTGATGGCCAAGACCTTGGACGAAGCGCACGCGCTCGCCGCCGAGATCGAGCAGCGCTCGAGCGAGCGCAAGCTGCTGCAAGAGCGCATGGTGGAAGAAGCGCTGGCCGAAATCGAGCGCGAGGGCTGGTCCGAGCGCCCGGCGATCGTGATTGGGCGTGAGGGCTGGAATCACGGCATCGTGGGCATCGTCGCGGGCCGGCTCGCGGATCGCTTTCAGCGGCCGGTGGTCGCCGTCGGGTTCAGCAATGGCCATGGCCGAGCCTCGGTGCGTGGCCCCGCCGGTTCACGCTTGTTCGATGCGCTGAGCGCCGCGAAGCACGTGCTCCTTCGCTTCGGTGGTCATCAAGCGGCTGCGGGCGCAGAGGTCGAGCTCTCGCGCTTGGCCGAGCTCCGTGACTGCTTCGAAGCCGCGTGCGCGGCTCAGGACCCCCAAGCAACAGCCAAGCCAAGTGATGATGCGGCGTACGCTTGGCTAGCTCCGGGAGATGACCCCACGCGCGTACTGAACGATTTGTATTTGCTCGAGCCGTGCGGGGCGGGCAACGTTTCGCCGTCGCTCGCGTTCGCGGCCAACGTGCTCTCGGCGCGCCAGGTGACCGGCGGGCACCTGAAGCTGGAGCTGGAGCTGGAGGGTGGGGTGCGCATCGGCGCGTTCGGTTTTTCACTCGGTGAACGCGCCAGCTCGCTGACCGGAAAGATCTCCGTCGTCGGCAAACTACGGCCAGATCGCTACCGCGGCGGCAACGCCATCGAACTCAAGCTGGAAAAAATTCTAGACTGACCCGCGCATGGCCCCCCCGAGCAGCGAACCGATCATCGAGTTCAAGGGCATCAAGAAGGCCTTTGGGCAGAAGATCATCTATTCGGGCCTGAACCTGAAGGTGGTGCGCGGTGAGGTGCTGACCATCTGTGGCGGCTCGGGTGTCGGCAAGAGCGTGATGCTCAAGATGCTGATCGGACTGTTGCACGCCGACGCGGGCACGATCACCTTCGACGGTGCGGACGTGACGCGCATGCAGGAAGAGCAACTTTCGCTGGTTCGCCGGCGGATCGCGATGTTGTTTCAGAGCGGCGCGCTGTTCGATTCACTGACCGTTGGCGAAAACGTGGCCTACGGCTTGGAAGAGCATTTCCGCGACAAGATGAGCAAAGAGGAGCGGGCGGAGCGCGTGGCTTGGGCGCTCAGCTTGGTGGACTTGCCGGGTATCGAGCTGCTCCAGCCCGCGGATCTGTCGGGCGGCATGCGCAAGCGCGTCGGTCTGGCGCGAGCCATCGCCGTGCAGCCCGAGGTGCTCTTGTACGACGAGCCCACCACCGGTCTCGATCCGATCAACACCGCACGCGTGAATCACCTGATCATGGGCTTGCAAGAGAAGCTCAAGATCACCAGCATCGTGGTCACCCACGACATGAAGAGCGCCTTCGAGATCAGCGATCATTTGGCGATGGTGCGCACCGGTCGCATCATCGCCTACGGCACCGTAGAGGAATTCCAAGCCTCCAAAGACCAGCGCGTCAGCGACTTCATCGAGGGCCGAGCCCCGGTGAAGGAGGACGTCGAAACCTTGCTCAATAGCTGACCTGCGCCATTTGGCGGCTCGATCTGCTTCCTCTGTCGCTAGAATCGCCTTTGGCAAAAAAAACGGGCAGCCGAAGCGGGGCGCCTCGGGTATTCTGCGATACTTAGGGTTTGCTGTTCTTGGATTCTAGCCGCAGGTAAGCTTCAGCGATGGTTTCGTCGAAAGACGCGAAGGTTGGCGCGTTCGTGCTCGCGGGCTTGACCGCGATGGGCGCGGTGATCTTTCTGATTGGCGACGAGCGCCAAATCTTCAGCAGCAAGAAGCCGTACTCGACCGAGTTCGAAGACGTGCAAGGGCTCCGGCGCGGCTCGCCCGTGCGCATGGGCGGCGTCGATATCGGCACGGTCGTCGCGGTCGACTACGCCAGCGCGGCCAACGACAAGAACATCCACGTGCGCATGTCGATCTCGGTGGATGACGCGCGCCGTATCCGTAAAGACAGCATCGCCACGATCGAGGGCAAGGGCCTGCTCGGCGACAAGATGATCGTCGTCACGGTGGGGACGCCCGGTCAACCGCAGCTGCCCGAAGGCTCGGAGATCCCCTCGAAGGCCGCGGAAGACATGAGCAAGCTGATCGGCCGTATCAGCAACATCTCGGGTCAGGTCGAGAAGGTGGTGAACAATTTGGAGCGCGCCACCAATTCGCTCTCGGACGACAAATTACAGGGCGATATCAGAAATTCGCTGGCCTCTTTGGCGCGCATTTTGGATTCGGTCGATCGCGGTGACGGCTACGTCGGGAAATTGCTGCACGATCCGGCCGAGGCCGCGCGCTTGTCGCAACTGATGAGCAATCTGCAGCAAACCTCGGGAGAGCTGACGCACGCCACGCAGAGCGTGAATCAGATCCTGTCGCGCGTGAACACCGGCCCCGGTTTCGCGCACGAAGTAGTGTACGGGGAAGACGGCGCCAAGACCATCGCCAAAGTGGGCGTGGTTGCCGACGAGCTGGGCACGACCCTCAAAGGCATTCGCGAAGGCAATGGCCTCGCGCGCAGTGTGATCTATGGGGACGACTCGTCACAAGCGATGATGTCGAACCTGAACCAAGCCTCCGCGGATTTTCGCCAAGTCGTCAGTGACATGCGCGCCGGCAAGGGCACCCTCGGCGCGCTCTTGGTCGATCCCTCGGTGTACGAGGACTTGAAGCTGATGCTGGGCAACGTAGAGCGCAATCGCACCCTGCGTGCGCTGGTGCGTTACTCGATCAAGCGCGACGAAAAGTCGCCCGCGCTGGAGGTCCACGATCCGGACCCCGCGAAGGCACCGCCGCCCGCGGAAGCCGTCGGAACCGGCAATTCGGCGGTAAAAGTCGGAAAAGGCGAAGCGTCCGGCCAATAGTCCGCGGCTACGGGAATAAACGGCCCGGAGCGTCACGGAAGTAACCTGCGGGCCCTCGCGCGCTCACGTCGAAATCGCCCAAATCTTCGCGCTATACTCGCCGGATGCGAATTCTTCCGCGCCTCGGTCGGGCGCTGGTCGTGCTCTCGGTGTTTGCGCTGGCGTCGTATTTCGCGCTGCAATTCGGCACCGGTGGTTTGTGGCGTGGGCTCGAAGTCGCGCATGCCGTGACCAGCCCGGGGCAACCGAAGGCACCTTATGATCTGACGCAGCTGGTGGCCGTCAACGAGACGCTAAACACCATCCGCAACAAGTACGTCGACCCGAGTCGCGTCAAGCCGCGGCAGATGTTCTTGAGCGCGGTAAACGAGATCCAAAAAGAAGTCGCACAAGTGATTGTGCTGCACGAAGACAAGTCGAACACCGTCAAAGTGCAGGTCGACACCGAGTCGGCCTCGTTCCACATCGACAACGTGCAAGGCCCGTGGGACGTGGCCGCGCGCCTGCGCGAAGTGTTCGCCTTCTTGCAAGCGAATCTGAAGGACACCGAGGTCGATCTGCGAGACGTCGAGTACGCAGCTTGCAACGGTATCTTGCGCACGCTCGATCCGCACAGCGTGTTCCTCAGCCCCGAGGCTTACCGCGAGATGAACTTGTCGACCTCCGGCCACTTCGGCGGGCTCGGCATCGTGATCTCGGTGCGCGACCAGATGCTGACCGTAATGCGTCCGATGCCCGGCACGCCCGCGGGCCGCGCCAACTTGAAGCGCATGGATCGCATCACCAAGATCAACAACGAGTCGACCCTGAACATGCCGCTCGACGACGCGGTGAACCGTCTCCGCGGCAAACCCGGCTCAAAAGTCACGATTTGGGTACACCGCGACGCGGCCGAGGGCTGGACCGGCTCGCGCCCGTTCGAGTTGGTGCGCGAAGAGATTCAGGTCAAATCGGTCGACTACCGCGGGCTCGGCAATGGCGTGGGCTACGTGCGTCTGAAGCAATTCCAAGCCAACACCTCGGACGAGCTGGATGAAGCGCTGAGCGAGCTGCACAAGAAAGAGAAGCTGAAGGCCTTGGTCTTGGATCTGCGAGGCAACCCCGGCGGTCTGCTCGATCAAGCCGCGCGCGTCGCCGATCGCTTCTTGGAGGACGGCGTGATCGTCGCCACCGTGGGCGCCTCCGAGGGACGTGAAGAGAAGCGCGCCGTGCGCAAGGGCACCGAACCCAACTATCCGATCGTCGTGCTCGTCAACGGCTCGAGCGCCAGCGCCAGCGAGATCGTCGCCGGCGCACTCAAGAACTTGGACCGCGCCGTGATCGTCGGCCAGACCACGTTCGGCAAAGGCAGCGTGCAGCTGGTGTTCCCGCACGTGACACCCGAGAACGCGGCGCTCAAGCTGACCATCGCTCAGTACCTCACCCCGGGCGACGTTTCGATTCAGGGTGTCGGTGTGGCGCCGGATATCGAGCTCGATCCGATGACCGCGGATACGGTCGAAATGGATCTGTATCGCAACGCGCACGGTCTGCGCGAGCGCGATCTGACCAAGAGTTTGTCCAACACCGCGACCCGCGCCAGCGACCAACCTTCCCTGCGATTGCGCTACAATTTGCCTGAAAAAGAGCGCGCCGAGATCCGCGATCGCGGGGGCGACATGGAAGACGAGTTCGAGCTCGATTTCCCGATCAAGTTGGCTCGTGATTTGGCGGGTCGTCTGAGCCCGGGCAAGCGCACGGACGAGGTCCGCTCGGCGAAAGACTTCTTGGACAAGCTGCAAGTCACCGAGGTCGAAGCGGTCGGCGCGGATCTGGGCAAGCTCGGCATCGATTGGGCGCCGCCACCCAAGGACTACGCGAACCCGCCCAAGGCCTCCGACTTCGAGGTCAAGGTCAGCACCGACCACCCGAACGATACGTTCGCGGCTGGCGAGCAAGTGATGCTCAAGGTGACGGTCAAGAACAAGGGGACGAGCCCCGCCTACCAAGTGCGCGCCAGCACCAAGAGCGACGGCGCCTACTACGACGAAAAAGAGTTCGCCTTCGGCAAGATCCTGCCCGGGGAGACCAAGACGGCCACCGCGCCGTTCGGCTTCTGCGACGTGGAAGGCCACAAGCCGGGTTCGAGCGCGCCGACGCCGGACAACGCCAAACGCATCTGCAAAGTACCGCTCGACGCGGATGCTCGCGCGGACGTGGTGAAGGTGCGCTTCTTCGCCGAGGGCGCCGAGCCGCCGCCGGACGCCGAGCTCCGGCCCACGCTGAACGCTCAGCCGCAGCCGATCTTCGCCTACAACTACGAAATCCTCGATAATCGCCCCGGAAACGGCGATGGCCAGCTGGCACGCGGCGAAGGGGCGACCGTGTACTTGGCCGTCAAGAACGTGGGCAAAGGCCGCTCTTACGAGACTCAGGCCAATATCCGGAACCTGACCGGTGATGGCCTCTTGATTCACAATGGCCGCTTCGACATCTCCAACATGAAGCCGGGTGAGGTGAAGAACGTCGCCTTCACCTTCGACGTGCTCGACCAGCTGAACGAGCCCAACATCAACTTCGAGCTGAGCGTGGCCGACCGTGAACTGCGCGTAGTGTCGACCGAGAAGGTCAAGCTCCCCTTGTCGAAGAGCCCGCTCGCCTTGGTCAAGGCGCAGGGCAAAGTGTCCTTCGCCGCGGCGGCGCCCGTGCGCGGTCAGCCGCTCGCGACGGCGGCCGTGGTCGGCGAGGTCGACAAGGGCAGCGTGCTGGAGAAGCTGGGAACGTTCGGCACATTCACCAAGATCAGCCTGGGTGAGGATCGCTTCGGCTTCGTCGAGACGCGCGCGGTCAAGGACAACGCGGCCGCGACGGTCAAGGTGGGCTACAAGCCGCACCTCTCGCACTCGCCGCCGCTGCTGGAGGTCACGCCCGCCAAGCTCGCCACCCGCGAGGACAAGGTGCACATCGAAGGCCAAGCCACCGACGGCGACCGCGTGCTGGACGCGTTCATCTTCGTCGGCCCGCGCAAGGTGTTTTACCAATCGAATCGCAAAGCGGCAGATCCGACCAAGCTCAAGTTTGCAATCGACACCGAGCTACAACCGGGCATCAACGTGATCACCGTGGTCGCGCGCGAAAGCGACGACAGTGCGACGCGCACCACGATGATCGTGCGCCGTGACGGCCCGAACGGGGAACCGCTCGCCAGCCCCAAGGGCGAATCCGCCACTGAAGACTGGAGCATCTCCGGCGACGGTGACTGATGTCGGACGCGCTGCGGCATACGGGGGGCTGTCATTGCGGGCGAGTGCGGTTCGCGGTGCGCACCGACCTGGCCCGCGCCACGTATTGCAACTGTTCGATCTGCACCAAGAAGGGCTTCATTCACTTGATCGTCGAGCCCTCCGAGTTCGAATTGCTCAGCGGCGCAGAGGCCCTCGTCTCGTATCGCTTCAATACTGGAGGGGCAGAGCACAAGTTCTGCACGCAGTGCGGCATTCACCCCTTTTACACGCCGCGCTCGGACCCAGACAAAGTCGACGTCAACGTGCGCTGTTTGGACGACGTGGATCTAAGTCTGCTCGAACTTTTGCCGTTCGACGGCAGGCACTGGGAAGAAGCGATCAAGAACCGCGGCTCGCGCTAGGTAGGGCCGAGCGGAATAGCGACCGCGCTGTCTTGACAGGGCAGCGCGGCTCGGTACCCATTACATGGGTATGCGTGCGCGTGAGCCGGAAGCCATCATCTTCGACATGGATGGCGTGATCATCGATAGCCAAGCAGCGTGCAACCGCGCGTTGGTCGAGGCAGCCGCCAAGCATGGCGTGCGACTGGCAGTCTCCGAGCTCGAAGATTTGGTGGGCGCGAGCGCGCAGCAGTTTTGGCAATACGTGAAATGGCGCTACGGTTTGCCGGAGGCCATCGCCTACTACGCCGATAGCTACGACGAAAACAGCGAGATCGCGGGCTATGACGAAACCCTGCTTTCACCCGGGCTGGATGCGCTGTGGAACGAGCTGCGCTCGGCCGGAATCTCGCTCGCGCTCGCCACCTCCGGCTCGCGCATGCGGATGAACGCGGTGATCGAAATGTATGGCCTGGCGCGCTGGTTGGACGTGGCGCTGTGCCGTGAAGACGCCGCCCGCGAAAAGCCCGAGCCGGATTTGTTTTTGGCCGCCGCGTCCGCGCTGTCGGTCGAGCCGTCGGCTTGTCTGGTGGTCGAAGATTCGGCGCCGGGCATTGCCGCCGCGCGAGCGGCGGGCATGACCGTGGTCGGCTTCACCGCGTACTGCGGGCCGAACTCACTCCGCCGTGGGGCGGATGCCTACCTGAGCAGCTTCGAGGGGCTCGGTTTGCCAGAGCTGCAGACGCTCTGGCAAGGGTCTGCAAGACTACCGTAGATGACGTCCGAGCTCGTGGTCGAAGCGCTGTCGCTCGCGGACTTGCCATACAACGTCGCACTTTCGAACGCGGTCGGTTGGCCTGACACCGAGTCCGAATGGCGCGTGATTCACCGCGCCGCGTTGGTGCTGGGCGTGAAGCGCGACGGGCAACTGGTTGGCCAAGGCGCGCTCGGCCTATTCGAGGGAGCCGCCTCGATCGCGAAGATGGTGGTCGCTCCGAGCGCGCAGCGGCAAGGGATCGGCTCAAAAATCCTGGACGCGCTGCTGGCGGAGGCGGATCGGCGTTCTCTTTCACGGGTGGGGCTCGTGGCCACGCCCCTCGGTCGTCCCTTGTACGAAAGCCGCGGTTTCACGCCGACTGCGGAGGTCGCCATCCTGGTCGGCACTCCAACATGTCCAGCTGGCTCATCCGGCTCGCCGGCGATCGAAAATTTCGAACAGTTGCTGGCGATCGAGCGGCGTTTCACGGGCCAAGCACGGGCCGAAATGCTGCGCGGCCGGTTCGAAGACGCGTGCGCGAGCGCGATTTCCGCGGATGGCTTCGCCTTGGCGACGGCGCAGGCGTTGGGCGCGCGAGTTGGGCCGATCTTCGCAGACGGCGAGGAAACGGCGCGCGCACTCACCCGAGACCTGTTCCTGCGCCTGGGCGGGCCGGTGCGGCTCGATGTGCCAGGCGAGCAGCAGGCATTTCGCGGCTGGCTCCAGGGCCTCGGCTTGCACGAAAAGGGCGTCCATCTGGAAATGTCCCGCGGTGGTGCGCCGCCCTGGCACGTGCGCGAGCGCTTCGGCCAAGCGACTCAGGCGTGGGGTTGAGTGCCTATAATGTTTCGGCGGGCGCCTCGCGCCGTGCTCGGCGGCGAGGCAGCTGAGGGACACAATCCGTTGCGCAAGCAAAGTGGCTTCCCGATGGGCGGCGGAGGAGTTAATTTCGAAGTAGGGTCATGGCCTTTCGTCGTCGTGCGGTACGTGTCTATCTCGAAGCGGCTTCGCGCAAGCGTGAAGCGGAGTTCTTGCAGCGGGTCAAGTCGAGCCAGAAGCTGCATCGGCCCTGGCTGACGGCGCCGCACACGCCCGAGCTGTTTCGTGATTTGGTGAGCCGAGCGCGGAAACCGTCGCACGAATCGTTCTTCGTGTGCTTGATCGAGACCGGTGAGTTGGTGGGCGTGATCAACTTGAACGAAATCGTGCGCGGGCTGTTTCAGAGTGCCTATTTGGGCTACTACGCGTTCGAGCCGTTCGCGCGAGAGGGCTACATGACCGAGGGCGTGACCTTGGTCTTGGATCAGGCGTTCGGCCCGCTCGGCCTGAATCGGCTCGAAGCCAACATTCAGCCGCGCAACAAGCGCTCCTCACGGCTGATTTCTCGGCTCGGCTTTCGACTCGAGGGCTTCTCGCCGCGCTACCTCAAGATCGGCGGGCGTTGGTGCGATCACGAGCGCTGGGCCGTGCTTGCGGACGAATGGAATGGGCGCAGCGTGCGGCAGGTGGCTCGGGCTTGATCGCCCGCGAAATAGTGCCAATATCCGCGCCCATGTCAGCACTCGAGTTCAAGAACGTGACCGCGGTCGCCAAAGCCAACGTGTACTTCGAGGGCAAGGTGGTCAGCCACACCATCCTGCTCAGCGACGGCGCCAAGAAGACGCTGGGCCTGATCTACCCCGGGGAGTTTCACTTCGGCACGGACGCACCCGAGCGCATGGACATCGTGGCTGGTGCCTGCCGGGTTCGCTTGGATGGCAGTGGCGAGTGGCAAGAGTTCGGCGCGGGGACGTTCTTCCGCGTTCCCGGCAAGTCGGGCTTCGACATCAGCGTTGCGGGTGGCATCGCCGAGTACGTCTGCTCGTTCGAGTGATGCGTCTCTGGCGAGCCTCCCGGTCAGACGCGCTCGAAGCGCGCGACGGTTTCGACGTGGTCCGTGAACGGGATCAGGTTGAACGCCGTCAGCGCGCTCAGCCGTAGCTTGCCGCCCCCGAGCAACCGCTCCGTATCGCTCAGGAACGACGAAAGCCCGCAGCTGACGTAGATGAAGCGCGCGGGGGGGGCTTCGCAAAGGGCCGTGGTGAGCTCCGGATCGAGGCCTTTGCGCGGTGGATCGGCGATCACTACATCCATCCCCGCCGCCATCTCGCGCGCTGCGCCGGCGGCCCCGACTTGGACCGAGATCTTGGCGCGTTCGGCCTGCGCGAGCTCGCCCAGGCCGAGCGAGAGCCCGTGCAGCGAGTGCGGGCTGAGCTCGTTGAGCCGCAGCTCGCTCACGCGCCCGAGCACGGACAGGCCAATGGCACCGACCCCCGCGTAAAACTCAGCCACGCGCGCGCCCTCGGGCAGCTCACGGCGGACCAGCTCGATGATCCGCTCGGCGATGCTCAGGTTGTTTTGCCCAAACGCACCGGGGGGATAATGCACGGCGTTGCCGCCGAAATGCTCCACGACGCTGGCCGGGCCGCAAATGTGCTGAAACTCGGGGCCGAGGATGGTGTTCACGCGCTCGGTGTTCTGGTTCCACCACAAGCTGTGCAGCTCGGCACCGAGGCGCTCGACAATCAGATCCAAGCACGCGCGGAGGGGCTCGGGGCCCGCGCTGTTGCCGACCAGCACCACCTGCGCCGTCTGTGACGAACGTTCGACGACGACTTGTAAATAGCGCGCGAGCCCCAAGTGTGCGGTGTCCGAGTAGGTCGTGACTTTGGCATCGGCCAGCGCTTTGCGCACGACGGCGGCCACGCGGTTGATCAAGGGGTGCTGCACGAGGCAATGGGGGATATGGACGACGTGATGCGTGCCGAGCTCGAACAAGCCGAGCTTGGGCGAACCCAGGCGACCGCGGATGGCGAGCCGGGCACGCTGGCGAAAACCGGTCATCTCCCCGGAAACTACTGCAACTCGGGGCAGGCCGTGCTTCTCCGCGAGCTGGTTCAACGAGCGCTGGGCGGGTTCTGCGATGCCCCGCTCGCCAAAGCGCGGACAGCCGGGGCAGGGCGGGCGATGAGTACAGATCACGTGACTTGAACTTAGCAGAGGATCTGCCGTAGGGGTGTGTGGAAGGTCTGCTCAATGAAGCTGCTGCGTCGCGCGTTGCTCGCGCTCGGGATCTCGATTGTGGTGTTGGCCGTGCTGTTGGCAGTGCGACAATCCGCTCGCCGCAGGGTCATGCAAACGCGGCCCATTCCTTCGGCGCACTCCGAGCCTTCGGCGCGCTCCGCGCCGAAGCCGCCGCCCGTGCTCAGCGCATCCGCGAGCGCGTCAGCGCCGCGGCCGGTCCCGCCGCGACCACCGGCTCCGCCGTACCTCGACACCACGGCCAAGACGTTGCCCGAACAGCGCAGCGCGTTGTTCACGAACATGCAAAATCAGCTCGATCTCCCGCCCGGCGCGTTGGACAAGATCGAAGCCATCTTTGCCAAGTCCAATTATTTGGGCCAAGGCGAGCCCAAGATCACCAAACACCCGATGACGCGCGCGGAGTGCCGAGACATCCGCGAAAAGAGCCCCCCGCTTCACCCGGAAGATGCGCGCTGTGGCGCGCGCTACATGGTGCCGCTGTTCGATCCCGCGCGGGGGGAATCGGCAGACACCGCCAACGTGTGCATGGATCAGTTCGAATTCCCGAACATCCCTTGTGAGTATCCGGTCACCTGGGTGCGTTCCAGCGAGGCCGCCGAGATCTGCGAAGCGCAGGGCAAGCGCTTGTGCGACGCCCACGAGTGGGAAGGCGCCTGCGCCGGCGCGCTGCACACGCCGGAGGTCGACTACACCTTCGGCGAACGCCGCATCATGCAAGAATACCTGCACAACAAGACGCGCGAGCTGATCTGGGCCTACGGCCCCAAGGCGGACCAGAAAAAGTGCGCCACGATGAGTCACAAGAGCCCCGAGTGCTACACGCCAGATTGGGGGATCTGCGGCTCGAATACCTATCCGGCCGGCGCATTCCCCGAATGCGTCAGCACGTTCGGCGTCTTCGACCAACACGGCAACGCCGCCGAGCACATGAACCTGCCGATAAAACCCGAGCAATTGGGCAAAAACGGCGGCGTGGGCGAGACCGAGATGAAGGGCAGCTGGTTCATTTTTGCGAGCGAAGCCGTGCACCCAGACGATTGCCGCTGGCGCGCGCTGATGTGGCACGCCGGGCCAATTCGCGCGCTCGACAGCCACCGCAACTACCACCTGGGCTTCCGCTGTTGTAAAGACATCACGCCTAGCGTTTCGAACCAGGCAGACGGCGGTAGCCCATGATTCGACTTCACATCAATATCGACCACGTGGCCACGATCCGCAATGCGCGCGGCACCGTGTATCCGGACCCTGTCACCGCGGCTGCCTTGTGCGAGCTAGCTGGCGCAGACGGCATCACCGCGCACCTGCGCGAAGATCGCCGGCACATCAAAGACGATGACATCGTGCGGCTGCGCAGCGCGCTGACCACGATGCTCAACTTGGAGATGGGCGCGACCGACGAAATGACCGCCATCGCCGAGCGTGTTCGCCCGGACGTCGTGACGCTCGTCCCCGAACGCCGCGCCGAGCTGACCACCGAGGGCGGGCTCGATGTCGCGCTCACCCGCCCCGCGGTCGAAAAAGTCGCGCGCATGTGCGCAAACCGCAAAATCAAGCTCAGCTTGTTCATCGCGCCGGAGGAAGCGCACGTCCGTTTGTCGCGCGAACTCGGCGCGAGCCAAGTGGAGTTTCACACCGGCGAGTACTGCCACAAACACGGCGCCGAACGGGCCAGCGAGCTCGAACGCCTGCAGCGCGCCGCGACGCTCGCTCATTCGCTGGGCCTCGAAGTTGCGGCCGGTCACGGCCTCACCCGCTTCAACGTGCTCGACATCGCCGCCATCCCCGAGATCGAAGAGCTGAACATCGGCCATTCCGTGATCGCCGACGCCGTGTTGATCGGCCTCGACCGCGCCGTGCGCGATCTCCGCTCCGCCATCGACCGCGGCCTCAGCCAACGCCTCTGATCGCACCCCAGGTCGCTGGCTCGAGAGAGGGGCGATCGCGATCCAGCCGCGCACCTCGGAGCGCACCCTGTTTTCGACTCAGCCGCACGCGCAGGGTGGCGATAGGAGACGGTGAAATCCCGTGACCGCTTCGAGCGATCCCCTGAGGTCGCCAAGATCGCCAAGTCCTTACCGCGACCCAGCGGCCCCCAGTGAACCGCAGCGAACGATTGGAGTTCTGGGGTTCGCTGAGCAGGCCGCATCGAAACCTTGTGTAAGACTCAGACCGAGCCGCGCTTGCAAACAGAATACCGATGCAGGCGGACGGCGCACCTCCTCGTCGTTGAAATCTTCAGAAATCGCAGCACCGAGCTAACCCTAAATTTCAGTGAGCTCTTTGGTGTGGTGTTGAGTCGGTGCCCGCTCTGAGCTCTTGGCGATCTTGGTAATCTTGACGATCTTGGCGACCTCTCGAAAGCGTTCCACGCCTCGCGTCGACGTCGCTCGGGGGTGACGGGGCGTCTCGGCGAGCGCAAAGCGTGGCCTCGCGTCGGGCCGCACTGGTGCATGTGGGCTGCTTCGAGGCAGCCAAAATGCCCCGAGCCGTTGGGCCAGCGCTGCGCGCAGATTTGGCGGTATGATGGGCGCATGATCCCTGTCTTGTCGCGGGCGGAGATGCGCAAGTTCGATGCGCACGCGAGTGGCGCTTGTCAGGTGCCGAGCTTGCTCTTGATGGAGAACGCGGGGCGTGGCGCGGCGGACGTGATCGTGCGCGAGCTCGGCTTGGCGCCGGGCAGTGCAGCGCGGATCGTGATTGTGTGCGGGGCGGGGAACAACGGTGGCGACGGCTTCGTGGTCGCGCGGCGCTTGCTGCTGCTGGGCGCGGAGCCCCGCGTGTATCTGCTGGTCAAGGCCGAGCGGCTGACGGGCGATGCGCTCAGCAATTATCGCTCATTCGTGGGAGTGGGGGGCACGGTGCTCGAGCTCGAGCCGAATCAACTGAGCGTGCTCGGCAGTGCCATCGAGGGCGCGCGCGCCGTAGTCGATGCGGTGGTGGGAACCGGCCTGGATCGGCCGTTGAGCGGTTTTTTTCGGTATGCCATCGAGTTCATGAACGGCGCCCGCTGTCCGATCTTTGCGCTCGATGTGCCATCGGGTTTGGACGCGGACACCGGTGCCGTGCTGGGCGCGGCCGTGCGTGCGGGGACCACGATCACGTTCGCCCACGCCAAGCTCGGCTTGCTGACGGCGTCCGGTTTGCTGCATTCGGGCACGCTGTGCACCGTGGACATTGGCGTGCCCGATACGGGTCTGGCGCAAGTGGGCTACAGCGCGGAGATCGTGGAAGCGAGCGACGTGCTGCGCGCGCTCGGCACGCGCAGTATCACTACGCACAAGGGTTCGGCGGGGCGCGTGGTGATCATCGCTGGCTCGCCCGGGAAGATCGGGGCCGCGCTCTTGGCCGCACAGGGCGCGCTGCGCGCTGGCGCTGGCCTAGTGACGATCGCGTCACTACCCGAGACCGCGGCCTTGCTCGATCAACGCGTGCTGGAGGTGATGACCGCGCGCATCGATCCGGAGCGCATCGAAGACTCGCTCGACGAGCTATCCGAGCGCGCAGACTCCGTAGCGATTGGCCCTGGCTTGGGGCTGGATGCGAGTGCACGCCGAATCGCCGAGCACGTTGCGCTGCGCGTCGCCAAGACCAAGGTGATCGACGCGGACGCCATCAGTCACTTTGCCGGTCGCGCGGAAGCTCTGCGCGGCGCAGCGGGTGAACTCGTACTTACACCGCATGCCGGTGAAATGGCACGCATCGTTGGCGGCACGGCGGCGGACGTCGAAGCCGACCGCTTTGGCACTTTGTCACGCGCGGTCGCCCTGACGAACAGCGTCGTTTTGCTCAAAGGTCACCGCACGCTGGTCGGCGCTCCCGACGAACGCGTCGCGATCAACGTATCGGGCTCGGGCGTCTTGGCGACGGGCGGCTCGGGCGATGTGCTGACGGGCATGTTGGCGGCATTTGGCGCGCTGCTCGACATTCGGCGCGCGGCATACGTGGCCGCGTACGTGCACGGCATTGCTGGTGAACGCCGCTCACGACAGGGTGTCGACCGCGGCGTGCTGGCCCACGAGATCGCCGATGAAGTGCCGTTCGCTTTGGGGGCGCTGCGCTCGGCCTGAGCGGCTCGGCTTTTGTCGGCCTGACAGAGCGCGGCCGGTCGATGCCAGTTTGACACGCGGACCGCGGCCGTCAGCCCGCAAAAGCCGCACAAAAACCACGGCTATTCATGGCATCGGGGCTTGGCATGCGGCTTGCGATACGGGTGCTCCGTGGAGGCCACGATGTCAGAGCGACGATGCCGCGAGTTACAATCCGAATCATTCGACCAAGAATTGCGTGCCAAATTACCCGCGCTACTGCCCGGTCTGAACGCGCGCGCGCTCGCGCTGTGCAAGCGGAAGAGCGAAGCCAGCGATCTCGTGCAAGACACTTTGCTGCGTGCGCTGTGCTTCGAAGCGGGCTACGAGCGAGATACGAACCTGCGCGGCTGGCTGCAGCAGATCTTGTACAGCGTGTTCATCACGCGCTGTCGCAAGTCCGCGCGCGAACGGCGCGCGCTCAACACCTTGGCCGGCGACCCATGCGCGTGGACGCAACCGGAGGCACCGCCAGCCGTTCGGCAGTCGCTGACACGACCCGTATCGCGCGCCCTCGATGCCCTACCGACTCAGTTTTCGGCCGTGGTTCGTTTGGTCGACCTCGAAGAGCGCAGCTACAAGGACGCTGCGGGGCAGCTGTCGGTGCCGGTGGGCACGGTGATGAGCCGGCTGTTTCGAGGTCGGCGGCTGCTGGCCGAAGCCTTGGCCGAGCCACGTGTGGTCGGTGAGGCGGCCTAATGGGTTGACCCGCAATCGCCGGTCTGGCGCCCGTGTGGGCGCGCGTCGGTTGCGCTGAGTTTGCGAATCTTTTCGCGATTGTTCTGAGCGTGCGGTCTGGAAATGATAGAAATCCAGGCTGTGGCATCGCCGCTGACGGAGACCGGAGAAAACGCGGTCGATGGCGCGCCCTTGGCTCGCCTCGGCCGTCTGATCAGAAAGCAATTCGGTTTCGTGTGGCGGCTCGTGCGCCGCCTGGGCCTGACCGAAACCGAGGTCGACTCCGCCGTGCGGGAGGTATTCGACGCCGCCGCGCAGCGCATCGGGGACATTCGTCCCGGCAACGAGCGCGCATTCCTGTTCAGCACCGCGCTCCACGTCGTGGCTCGCGTGCGACGCAATCGCGACGAGCAGGCTGCGATCAGTGACCGCGCGCCCGCCCTCGAAGACCTCGACGAAGCCGGCCAAGCGCGAGAAATTCTCGGCGCGTTGCTGGAGCAAATGCCGCTCGAGTTGCGGGTGGTGTTCGTGCTGCGCGAGATCGAGCAGTTTGCCAGCATCGAGATCGCCGAGATCATCGGCATCCCGCTGGCGACCGTCACCACACGGCTGGCCGAAGCGCACGAAGACTTCGCGACTCACCTCGAGAACGGCAGCGAACTCTCGATCTCGCTGATCACGGCCGCTCGCGACGAGCAAGCTCCCGCGGCCGCCTTGGTGCGCGCCCTAACCGCTGCGGGCGTAACGGTGACCGCCGCCGATCGCGACACGGAGGCGTCGGTGAGCAGCGCACCGGGTGCGGACAGCGCTCGGGGAGCGGTCGCCAGGGGCCCGCGCTCCCCCATGGCTTTGGGGGCGATCTGGCTCGTTTTGGGCTGGGTCGTGGGTCTGATCGTGGTCTCCGCGGTTTGGGCCTTGAGCGACGCGGCGACCCATCGCGCATCGCCCACGTCCGCACCGCATTGAGCTTGCAGGGCTAGGCTCGCGGCAGCGCCGGGAAGAGCGGCGCGCCGAGTTTCGGCTGCGGGTCGAGTCGCGCGGCGATCTCGCGGGCCGTGGCCGGTAAGAACGGCGCCAGCAAGCGCGCTGTCACGCGCAGCGTGTACACCAAGCTGGACAAGCAATGCTCGAGGGCGGTGAAATTCTCCTGTTTCGCGAGCTGCCAGGGCGCGCTACTGTCCGCATGGCGATTCGCGGCCGTGATCAGCTCGAAGATCGCCCGCAGCGCGTCATGCAATGCGAATTCATCGAACGCGCGCGCCACTCGCCGCTCGGTGTGCCATGCGAGCTCGCACAGCGGCGCATCGAGGTTCCTGGTCACGATCGTTACCCCGTTGCGCTCGACCAACGCGCACACGCGCTGTAACAAATTGCCGAGCTTGCCGGCCAGCTCCGAACCGTACGCCGTTCGCAAGAGATCCTCGCGAAAGTCGCTGTCTTTGCTGGTATGGAGGTGTGCCAGCAAGTAGTAACGCACGGCGTCCACTCCGTAGCGAGCGACCAGCCGCCACGGGTCCAGCGCATTGCCGCTGGACTTGCCGATCTTTTTGCCCTGGCTCGTGATGTGCCCGTGCACGCGCAGTGAAGTGGGCAAGGGGAGCCCAGCGCTGAGCAAGATCCCGGGCCAATAAAGCGCGTGAAAGCGCAGGATATCTTTACCCAGGATGTGCCAACGCTCGTTCGCGTTCAGCCAATAGTGCTGAAACAGTTCGCCGTTCGGGTAGCCGAGCACGGACAAGTAATTGGCCAACGCATCGAACCACACGTACACGATTTGCGTGTCGTCCCCCGGCACCGCGATCCCCCAAGCATGCGCTCGAGAACGGCTGCGCGAAATGCTGAAGTCGGTCAACCCACCGGCAATGAACTGCAGCGCCTCGTGCTTGCGCTCGAGCGGCAGGATCTGCAGCCGCCCTTCGCTGATGGCCTGCAAAATGGGCTGCTCGTAGCGAGACAAGCGAAAGAACCAATTCTCTTCTGCGACCACTTCGAGCGGTTGCGGATGCACCGTACACTTGCCGTCTCGGGTCTCGGACTCGCGTAGGAAGTGCTCGCAGCCGACACAGTAGAGCCCGCGATACGTGTTTTTGTACACATCACCACTGTTCACGCAGCGTTGCCACAAAGCCTGCACGGCTGGTGCATGGCGCGCATCGCTCGCGGTGTGAATGAAGTCGTCGTGGACGACGTTCAATGCCTGGGCCAAGCGCAGGAAGCCCGCGCCGTTGCGAGCCACCAGCTCTGCGGGCGTGATGCCGAGGGTGCTGGCGGCGCGCACGTTCTTCAAGCTGTTGTCGTCGGTGCCGCTGGTGAAATGCAGCTCGCGCCCACGCAAACGCTGATAACGCGCGATGGCGTCGCTTTGCACGAGCTCGAGCGCATGGCCGAGGTGCGGTTCGGCGTTCACGTACGGGATCGCGGAGGTCAAGAAAATTGGCTTTTGAATGGTCATGGAGCTCTGCCTTCTCTCGACCGAAGTCGAGCCAATCAGGCTCGCCCGTGCCGTCCCGAAGCGCCCACGCTCTGCCGCTCACAAAGCAAAACGGGCCGCTTCGAGAGCGGCCCGTTCGAGCTTCGGACTATAAAACCGGTCAGCTACTTCGAACGCAAGGTCGCCCTGCACGCGCTGTGCATGAACATGACCTGCATTCCAAAATGACTGAAATTCATGGCTGACCCATCTGAACTATGACGGACGCTTTCGCGTGAGTCAATCTTCTCCAGCAAACTCTTTTTCGCGAATGCGTCAGCGCCGCGCGCTCGCGAAGGGGCGCACGATAGAGAAGAGCGGGTTCGCGAAGTTCGGGTACTGCGCGGCGGCGACGCTCAGTAACGGACGAACGAATTACCAGGCCCGAGCATCGAATGCTCGGATGAGGCCTTGGGCGTTCAGAGCAACTCGACCGTGCCGGCGATGATCGCGTGCACGACACCGGCGTCGTCTTGCAATAGCAGCCGCCCTTGATCGTCGAGTCCACGCCCGACGCCTTCTTGCGTGTCGACGCGGACGCGCTTGCCGCGCAGCGCGTCCGCTTGGTTGAGCTCGGCCAAGATCCCTGCCACGCCGCTCCGCTGATATTCATCTACGCGCAGGGCCATGGCGTCGAGCAATTCTAGAAGTAGGGGTTCGCGTTCCAGCTCGGCTTTGCCGAGCAGCGCGAGTGAAGTCGCGCGGGCCGCGATCTCGCTTGGAAAATCGCGGGTGGCGACGTTCAGACCCACGCCCACCACGACTGCTTGAAGGCGCTCGCCTTGTAACTGGGATTCGACCAACACGCCGGCCAGCTTCTTGCCGCCCACGTACAGATCGTTCGGCCATTTGAGCTGTACGGCTTGCTCGATGTGCGGGGCGATCGCATCGCGTAGCGCGAGGCCCACGGCCAAGGTCAGCGCGCTGGCCTGTGCGAGCTCGAGCTGGGGCCGCAACAGCACGGAGAACAGCAAGCTTTCGCCGGGGGCCGCGAGCCAAGTGTTGCCGCGACGCCCGCGGCCTGCGGTTTGTTCGTCGGCCACGAACAGCGAACCGTGGGGCGCGCCCGAGCGGGCGGCGAGCAATGCGTTGTCGTTGGTCGAGCCGGTCACCGGCAGATACATCAGTGGTCGACCGAGCTTGGGTTTGGCCTCGCGCGCTGCCGCACGAAAACGATCCGCGTCGAACGGTTTCATAGGCTTTCGATGTCGAGCCCGATGTCGGCGGCAGGCGCGGAGTGCGTGAGCGCGCCCACGCTGATCACGTCCACCCCCGCGGCGGCCAGCGCGGGGATGCGCTCCAGGGTGATGCCGCCCGAGACTTCGACCAAGGCGCGCCCATGCGCGCGTTCCACGGCGACCGCGATCTGCGCGCTGTCGAAATTGTCGAGCATGACCACGTGGGCGCCGGCTTCTAGCGCTTCGTCGAGCATGTCGAGCGATTCGACTTCGATCTCGATCCGGCTGGTGTGCGGTGCATGCTGCTGCGCGCGCGCGATCGCCTCGCGCACGCCGCCCGCGGCGACGATGTGATTGTCTTTGATCAGCACGGCCGAACCCAAGTTGTCCCGGTGGTTGAAGCCGCCGCCCGAGCGCACCGCGTAGCGCTCCAGGAAGCGTAGGCCAGGGGTGGTCTTGCGCGTATCGACGATGCGCGTCGGCGAATTTTCCGGCAGCGCGTCGACGAAGCGGCGGGTCAGAGTCGCGGTGCCGCTCATGCGTTGCGCGAAGTTGAGGGCGGTGCGCTCGGCCATCAGCAGCGAGCGCGTCGCTCCCTCCGCGATCCAGAGCACGTCATCCGGCTTGGCGCGTGCGCCATCGGCCACGCAGCGCTCGACGCGCACACCGGGGTCGACGCGATAAAACACGCGCGCGAACACGTCACCGCCGCACACGACCAGCGGCGAGTGCGCGACGGCGCGCGCGATGGCGCGATCGGTTGCGGCCACCGTGGCCTCGGTCGTGAGATCACCGCCGGCCAAGTCTTCGGTCAATGCCAGATCGACCAGTGGATCGAGGAGATACGAGGGAGGAAGAGTCACCGCGGAAAACCGTAACTCTGGCCGAGATACGAAGCAAAGAGGTTGCACAAAGCGTGAAATACTAGACCCGCGCCGACGCCCCGCGTGCGGGCGCGCAGGTATCCGAAGACCAGCGATGGGAAGAACACGGCCAGCCGCGCGGCGTTGAACTCGGTGCACAGGTGCCCGAGCGCGAACAAGGCGCTCGTAATCAGTAAGCTTGGCCCGAGCTCGGCCCCGAGCACACGCCAGCGCGGTTTGTACGCTTCGTCCAGCGCTGACTGCAAGTAGCCGCGATAGAAGGCTTCCTCAGGCAGCGCGATGACCAACAGTTGACCCGACAAATCGCTGACGAGTGAGCTCGATAGTGGCGCATGAAAAGGCACTTTGATGCGCCACCACCAAAGAAACCCGAGCCAAAACAGCGGCAAGAAGATCAACGCCGCGCCCAGCGCCCAGCGCAACGCCTGCGCAATCTCGCGCGCGATGCGCGTGACCGACAGCGGTTCGGGCTCGAACAAGCCTGCGAACGACAGCCCGTAGCGCGCGATTTTCTCGGTATCGTCCGAGCGCAGCACCAAGAAGTACGTAGCCGCCAGAAAGCCGAACCCCACCGCGGTCGCGGAGTAGCTATCTGGCAAGCGCGAGAGCAACGCGACCAAGCCGGTCGTGGCGACCGTGATCGCGACGGGTTTCTGCCAGGAAGGGGAAGGAGTCATACCGAAGCTGCGAAGGACGACGATCGGTCCTGCCGAGCGTGCCGCCGCAAGCTCTTTCACGATTGAGGAGCCAAGCGGTAGCGAAAATCAAAGCTCAGAGAGAAGTTTCCAGTGAAATCCGAACCCCGAGCCGCTGAAGGATCGACGAACCATGAAGGGAACTCTCCCCCCTTTTTTCCGCTTGGGCTAAGTTCGCGGCGAGCTGCAATTGCCCTGACCCGCGCCCTTGGCCGGTCCGCTCACCATCGCCGCGTTTCGCGGGAGGATCCATGCTCGATTCGAATTTGCCCGCACCGAAGTCCCCGGCTCCCATCCACCCGCCATTGCCGGTGGTGAATCTCGCCAAATGGCCGCCCGACGATGACCTACCTGCAGCGCCCCGCGGTGGTGGCGGCGTTCCAGCCGGCTTCGATTCCGGCGATGGCAATTTCAAGAAGGGCCGCTTCGCGCCGATGGCGATCTTGGTCGGCTTGTTGGCAGTGGGCGGCTTCGCCGCGTTCATGCTGATCGGCGGCAAGCAAGAGGCGGACAAGCTCTCCATCGAGCAAGGCGAAGAGAAGAAGAAGGCCATCTTCGTCAAACCGAAGCCGGAGCAGATCCCGGATTGGCGCAAGTGGGCCGCGAGCGACGCCAGCGAGGAGCTGCGCGCCGAAGCGCTCAAGCAGCTGGCCTGGGCCAAAGATCCGGAAGGCGTGAAGCTGGCGATCGATTCGCTGAGCGTACCCTCTGAACCGATCCAAGGCATGGCCGCCTTGGCGCTCGCCGAATACGGGCGTCCGTTGGGCGAGCCCGCGAAGGACGCGCTCTTGCTGGCGTTGAAGAAGGCCGGTCCGGGTGCGAAGCCGCAAATTGCCTGGGCATTGGTCGTGCTCGGCGAGCCGCGCGCGTTCGACGACATCATGGCGCTGTACCGCGCTGGTCTGTTGTCCAAAGTGCAACGTTTGGGCGGCGGCACCGCGTTCGATCCGGATCGCATGGTGCAGCTCGTCAGCTTGGACAAGCTCGCCAGTATGGCGGGTGACGCGAGCCCCGCGGTGCGCCAGCTGGTGGCCACGATTCTGTCGCAGAACGCCGAGCCCAAGTGGACAGACACGCTGATCACTTTGGTCAAAGACACAGACCCCGAAGTCTCGCGCCAAGCAGCGCCGGGCTTGGGCAAGATCGGCGAACCCAAGGCGCGCGAGCCGCTGGTCGCGGCGCTCAAGACGGCCGACAAGGACAGCCGCAACAAGTTCTTGGAGGCCTTGCGCGACGGCGTGGGCACCGACGGCTTGGTGCTCGCGTTGAGCTCGGTGGTCACCGACGACGCCGCGCTCGCGTACTACCAGAAGAAGCAAATCTTCGACATGATCGACAAGCTCAACGATCCGCGGGGCGGCAACGCCTTGTACGCGTTTCTGGAGAGCAAACCGCACATGCATTTCCAGACGCGTGCGGCCGTCGCGCTCGCGCAAATCGGTGACATTCGCGGCGTGCCGACCTTGGCCAAGCGCCTGCGCATGGATCCGCTCAAGCTCTACACCGATCAAAATGATTGGGAAATGATGCTCAAGCGTGACGACAACGAGCGCGTCGTCGCCGCGCGCATGATTGCCGATTTGGCCATGCTGCATCCCGAGAAGCGTCAAGTGATCAGCGAGCAAGCCGAAGACGGCGTGATCTTCTGGATCCACGAAATGCCTTCGCCGCACGCCAACGGTTTACGCGCGCTGGCCGCCATGGAGTCGACGAAAGACATCGCCAACCTGCGCAAGTGGTCGAACCCGAAGGACCCGCTGCCCAAAGAAGGCCAGCAGCCGCCGATGCCGGAAGAGTGGGTCGTGGCGCAGAGCGCGCTCCGCTACGTCGGCTGGTTGAAGGACGCGCCGTCTTACAACGTGCTGATCAAGTCGCTCACGCGCCGCCCGAAAGATTTGGACGTGACCATGGACGGCTTGCTCCAGGGCGGCGTCGCCATTTTGGGTATGAGCTTGCGCGCGATCGGCGTCGGCGCTTCCGACGGCTTGTCGGAGTGGCGCGATCGCAAGGCGTTCAAACCGCTGCTCGATTACATCGAAGATCCCCAGAACAACGAGCAGTCGCGCTTCCAAGCTTGCGCGGCGTTGGCTTGGGTGGCCGAGAAAGAGGACTTCCTGCAAATTGCCAAGAAGATCTCCGACTACAAGGGCAACGAAAAGCCGGACGAGGTGCGCCGCGCATGCTTGCTCGAGGCGCTGATTCAACGCCCCGTGCCCGGCACGGCCGGCGCGCTGGTGTCCTTGATGAATCCGCAATCGGCCGTGGAAACCCGCCATCAAGTGGCCCGCGCGATCGCCAAGGGCGGCTTCGACGCCAGCGTGGAAGCGCAGCTGTTCACGATGATGAGCGACGACGCGATGATGAACGACGCGGCGTTGGCTTTGATCTTGGGCGGCTCACCGGAGACCGCCGCGCGCGCCGTGGCGCTGTACGCGGGCAAGCGCAAAGAGGCGCTCGATGAGCTCGGCGACCTCTGGTATCGGAGCTTCGGCTACTGGTCCCAAGAGGATCTCGAGTCGGGCTTGCTCTTCAAGTACGTGGACAACGCCGAAGCGATCAGCAAACTCAGCGTGCGTCAGACCCAGCAAGAGTGGGCGCGCGTCTTGCTGATGAAGCAATTCGACAACCTGATCTTCGACAACGGGCCGCACTCCTTCACGCGCGTGGTGCTGCGTTCTCGGCTGTATCAGATGGCCAAGGGCGACGACGCAGCCAAGCGCGGTGGCGCGATTCGCACGCTCAAGTTCATGTCCGAGCAAGGCGTGCTCTTGGCGCTGCGCGACGAGAGCGGTCCCGCGGGCGAACAGGCGCGCGCCGCCTACTTCGAGTTGATGAACCCGAAGGTCGTGACCGGCGTGAACATCCCCGACGACAAGAAGTGAGCGCGCGCGTGGTTCGCGTCCTGTGCGCGCTGAGCCTGCTCTGGCTCGGCGCGTGTCAGCGGGCGGCCGCGCCTTCGGACGCGGTCGCCGAGGGTCCGGCGCTGCTCGGCAGTGTGCCTTCGTCTCTGGCCCAGAAGCCTTGCTCACCCACGGGGCCGGAGCTGTGCTTCAACGCCACTGACGACAATTGCAACGGCATCATCGACGAGGGCTGTGGGCTGCATACGGGCTTGGTGCAATTTGCGATCGCCTGGGACGAGCCACGCGCGGACGTCGACCTGCGCTTGTTCGACCCGAGCGGCGAGCTGATCGAAGTCGGGCGCACGGCGCGCAGCGGTCTAGTGAAAGAGCGTGATTGTCCGGGCCGAAATAACGAGTGTCACGGGCAAAACCTGGAGAACGTGTACTTGAGCGACGGCGAGCCGCTACGCGGCGAATACCGCGTCCGCATTCGGCTCGAGGCGCTGGGCGGGGAAAATCCGCCCATTGTCGTGGCTTTTGGCGCCCGTGTAGGGCCAAAAACCTACTCGCAGACAGTTTCCCTCGACGCGCCCGAGGCCGAGCGTGAGCTGATCTTTCGCTTATGAAGCCTGCGACAACGGTGCATTTCTGCCTGCACTCTGGCTTGCCCTGGGGCCGATGCTATTGTACGGAGGTCACCTCGCTCTGGCGCGTTCCTGCCAACTCTGAGAAAAAGCCATGGGATCTTTAAGCCCCGTTCACTGGGTCATCGTTTTAGTCATCGTCCTGCTCCTGTTCGGACCGGGTCGGCTTGCCGGTGTGGGCAAGGGCCTGGGTGAAGGCATTCGCTCCTTCAAGAAGGGCCTGAACGAAGACGCGGTCGACCCGCCCGCCGCAGCCAAGCCGCCGGAAGACAAGCCGCAGCTGCCCGAGAATCGCAGCAGCTAATCCACTGGCGTGCCCTGACGCGCCCATGAGTAGCGCTGAAAAAACGAAAAAGGCCGGCTTCTCTGCCCGGCCTTTTTCGCGTTTGTGCGCCGCATAGCGTGGCATTTAGCGCCGCCCCGCGTTGGTACCGGCAACGGTTTCGGCTATAAGCCTGCGCATGTTCAAGTCGCTGATCGATTGGTACCTGAGTGCTCTCCAAACCGGAGGCTACCCGTTGATCGCGCTGTTGATGGCGATCGAAAGCTCGATCGTCCCTTTGCCGAGCGAATTGATCATCCCGCCCGCGGCGCACCTGGCCTACGTTTCTGGGCAGTTCAGCATGGTCGGCATCGTGCTCGCGGGCACGGTGGGGTCTTGGGTGGGCGCGGCGGCCATGTACTGGGCGTCTCGGATCGCGGGGCGGCCGCTGGTGCTGCGCTTCGGGCCGTACCTGATGATCAAGAAGGACAAGATCGAAGGCGCGGAGCGCTGGGCGAAGAAGTTCGGTTCGCCGGGTGTATTCGTGTCCCGCCTCTTGCCCGTAGTTCGCCACCTGATCGGCATCCCCGCCGGCATCGTGCGCATGGATTTTCTCAAGTTCTCGATTTTCACGGTGCTCGGCTCGGCCGCTTGGTGCTCGGTGCTCTGCTACCTGGGCGTGAAGATGGGCCAAGACGAGCAACTGATGAAGGGCGAGCTGCACCGGATCACGATCTGGGTCGGCGGCGCGGTCGTGGTGCTCGGCGGGCTGTACTACTTCTTCGTGCATCGCCACATGAAGGCCGAGAACGAGAGCGTCTGAGCGCGGGTCATCGAGCCCGAGCCGACACCCTTCCGTCATTCGGACGGCACTTGCGTGCCCGGTTTAGGCCGGCTTAAACCAGGCGCAAGGAGTTCCTGATGCGAAGCGTTCTGGTCAGCTTGTGCTTGGTCTCGGCGCTGTTTTCGGCCTGCAGCTCGACGGATGGCGTCGAGCCGACGAACGGCGGCGCGGGCGGTATGTCTGGCGGCGCAGGAAAAGCTTCGGGCGGCGCTGGTGCAAATGACGCAGCGGGCGCGAGCGGCGCGAGCGGCGCAGGTGACGAAGCGGGCGCTGCGGGATCAGCGGGCAGCGCCGGCTCCGATGGCCCGAGCGTCTGTCTCGATGCCGGCCTGGGAGAGATCGAGCTCGTCGTCACCGGCTTACCGGTCACGGTCGCCGCTCGCGTCAGGATTTCAGGCCCCGAAGAGTCGCTGGAGAGTGAATCGACCACGCTCAGCAGTGTCTCGGGCGGACAGTACGTCGTCAGCGCGCAACGAGTGTACGACGCGAACCCGCTCGTGCGCACGGCCTACGACGCGCAGGTCGATCGGCCCTCGTTTTGCTTGGAGGACGACGGCACGCAAACCGTGAACGTGAACTACGCGAAGGTCACGCCGAGCAATCGACTGTGGGCCCTCGTTCGCACCCATGGGCCCACCACGCTGCTCGGTTTCGCCGCGAATCAGCTGGCCGCGTCGGGGTCGCCCGACGGAGCTAGCGCGTCGCTGCCCGTCGAGCGCTCCATGGCCTTCGATCACGACGGCAATCTGTGGGCTGCCAGCACGGGCGATGCGCAGCCGAGCGTGGTGCGCTACTCGGCCGCGTGGCTCGCTGGCGTGGGCGTTCCGCGTACGGATTTCGCGTTCAGCGTCCCGGCCAACTGTGCCCCGGCGATCCAAGCGGTCGCCCTGGATGCCAGTGGCAATGTTTGGTTGAGTAGCTGCAGTAAGCAGGTGTTGCGCTTGGATCCCATGGGCTCGCCCGGTGCGAGCGAAGAACCCGAGGATCTGGCCGCGAGCGTGACTTTGTCCGGGCTCAATCAGCCGAGCGAGGATTTGGCCTTCGATAGCGCGGGAAATCTTTGGCTCGCCGCGGGCGGTCGAGTGCTGCGCTTCGATCGGGCGCGCCTCGGCAGCGATGATTCAGGCGCGCCCGATCTCGCGCTCGACGTGACCAGTGACGAAGCGACCCCGCAAGCGCTGGTCGCGAACTTTCTAGCCTTCGACACCAGCGGCAACCTGTGGGCAATCGACTCCGCCGGTCACGCGCTGTTCGAGGTGGCCAAGAGCGACCTGGATCAGGAAGGCACGCACACGGTGGCGGCCAAAGTGAAGATCGCGCTCGCCCTCCCGTCCGTTGACCCGTATGCCATGATGAGTCGCCCGGCGTTCGACGACGAAGGTTCGCTGTGGTTGCCATTGGTCACGGGCGAGTTCGGCAAACTGACGGCCGAGCAATTGGCCGTCAGTTCCAGCGCTGCGACGCCGACCGTTCCCGCGGTGGTGATTTCCCACGGCGCTTCGAGCGACGCCTTCGCATTCTTCCCGGCCGCGGGTGGCTTGCCGCTGCCGAGCGCCCAACCCTGAGAGCCCGTCCTAGAACCCCGGACCGAGCCTCCAGTGGGCGACCGGCGGGCTTTTCGGATCGGCTCCGGGCGCCTCATTGGTACGCAGCGGCATATTCGGGGCAGCGCGCGAACGGGCCGGCGCACGCGCTGGCCGTGGCGGGCGGCTCCAGGCTCTCCAAATCGGTCTCGCAGGTGATCGCGGATAAGTACTCGATCGCGCGGGCCATCGAGCCGCGCGTGCAGGCCACGTATTCTTCGACGGTCACGTCGTCGCAGTCGGGGATGTCGTCGGCGGTGCAGCTGCCGTCGTTCGGCGTAGGCACGGGCGTGTGCGCCGCGCATTCGGCCTGGAGCTCTTCACACGTGCCGAGCTGCGAGGCCGCGCCGGTTTGACCCGAGATCGCGCACGAGCCCTGCAGTATTTTCTTCAGATCTGCGTCGCTGATCGAATCCTTGATTCGATTGCAGAGCGCAAGCGCCTGGGCATCGGTCTTGATCTCCGAGAGCTTGGTGCCGCTCGGAGCCGGATTCGACGGCGCGCCCGCCGAGCCTGAACCGGCGCTGTGCGAACTCGCACCGGCGCTGTGCGAACTCGCACCGGCGCTGTGCGCGCCCGCCGCTGCGGAATCGTCGTCGTTGCCCTGGCCGGCGCTCTCGCCGTGGTCGGGGTTTTCGTGGCTGTCGGTGGAACCGCCACAGGCGAGCAACGAGTGACTCAAGAATAGGGCTGAAACGCGCGCAAATCGAGACCAAGAAGACATGATGATTTCTCTTTTAGGTTTGGGGTTGGGGGCAGCGGGAGACGCACCAGTGCCTCGCCGTGCGCGACACCGGTGCTCCCCCGAGCAATTGAGAACATGGGGCTTTCCGCGCTGGGCCGTTCTTAAAAGATGCTTAAGCAGCCCCTCAGAGTTTCTTAACGGGACTCGGAGGCGAGCTTGAGCAGCGGATTGCGCTCGCGGGGGTCGGGTCCGCCTTCGGCCTTGGGCAACGAGCGCAGATACGAGTAAATCGCACGCGCGTCGTCCTTCGTCAGGCCTTTGAAGGCTTGCCAAGGCATGGGCGAGCCCTCGCGGCCGGCCCCAGAGGTCAGGCGCGCGGCGAACATGCCTTCGTCCCAACCCTGGAGCCAACCCCAGCGCGGGTCCGGCGTGAGGTTCGGGCTGAGGAAGGTCTTTTTCGTGCCGTCGACTGCGGGGTGCTCGGCGCCGCCGCCGAAGAGCGGGCCGACCAGCTCACCGGTGCGCAGATCCATACGCGTGTGACAGGAGACGCAGTTGGCGACGTGGTGCGCGAGGTAGCGGCCATTTTCCGGCACTGCGCCGCGGGGCGCGGACTTTTGGGGCGTGTTTTTCGGTCCAACCGGGGCCAGCACCCACGCGCGCACGACATTGCCGAGGAGGTTGAGCTCGTGCGCGGGGACCTGATGCGGCACCGGCTGCGTGGTTCGCAAATAAGAGATCACCGCCGTCAAGTCGTCGTCCGCGAGCTCGGCGAAGGGCATGAAGGGCAGCACCGCCGTGCCGTCCGGGCGCACGCCGTAGCGCAGAATGCGCGCCAAATCGCGATCGCTGTAACGACCGACGCCGGTCTTTACATCGGAAGTGATGTTGGGCACCCGGAACACGCCAACCGGTAGCTTGAACTCGTAACCGCCGGTCAGCGCGGCCGTCCCCGCGGGCGCCTCGCCGGAGGGCAGACGCGCGCCGTGGCAATCCGCGCAATGCGCAGGCCCCTGCACCAAGTAGCGGCCGCGCTCGACCACCGCTGGATCCGAGCTGGCCTGGATTGCGATGTCTGGCACGGGGAACCGGCGCTTTTGTCGGGCCCCTGTGAGCCCGCCCAAGCCCAGTACGAGCAGCCCCAACCCGAGACCCAAGCGACCCAAAACTCGACCCAGCTTCAGCTTCATGCGGGCAGAAGTGGAGCGAGCCGCGCTTTCGTTACACGCGGTCGGCGAGCGGCGGCGTTTTTTTGGTATGCTGGACAGGCATGCTGTCCGTCACCGAACCCGACGACGCCACGGAGGCGGCGGTATTGGCGGCCCGCGCCTTGGCCGGCGACCGCCAAGCCGAAGCGCGGCTGTGTCTGCGCCTCGCTCCAGCGATTCGCGCGTTTGCTCGCCGCCGCTTGCGCAGCATGGAAGCGACCCGCGAATTTCAGCAAGAAGTGCTGCTGATTTTCGTAGAAGCGCTGCGTCAAGGCCGGCTGGAGGATCCCGCGCGCGTGGCCGGCTTCGTGCTCGGGATCTGTCGCAACCTAGCGCTCGATCGCGTCCGCGAGCGCGAGCGCCGCAGCAAGTTGTGGGAGCTCTACGGCGAAGCCGTGTCCGCCTGTGACGTCGTGCAGCCGGCAGAGGTCACGCTCGAGATCATGCGCCTCGAGGATTGTTTGACCGAGCTGTCGCAGCGCGCTCGGCTTGCCGTTTGGTTGTCCTATGGCGAGCTGCTCAGTCACTCCGAGGTTTCGTCTCGGCTCGGCATCAGTGAAGGCAACGCGCGTGTGCTCAGGCACCGCGCGCTGCACGCGCTCAAGCAGTGCGTCGCGTCGCCGAAGAGCTGGGAGGCCATGCAATGACCGCCGCCGACGACTCGCTCGCACTGCTCGACGACTATCTGTCGGCCGCGCTATCCGAGGCCCACGCGGTCGAGTTCGAAGAGCGCTTGTTCGCCGCTGCCGCGGCCGGTCACGTGCCCGAGCTCGGCTACCTCGATGCATTTTTCGAGCAAGCCCAGTGGTTCACCTCGCGCGGCGGCTTCTCGTCGGGAGCCACCGCAGAGCAAATCGCCGAGCTGCGTAAGCTGCCGAACGTCCACTACATCGACGTGCTCCCGGATACGCAGGTCGGCGCCTGGCCTGCCGACACCAAGTTCGTGGTCTACCGTTTGGACGTCGATCTGCGCGGTTACGAGAACATCGACGTGGCCATCGTTACGCCCGACGGGCAGCACCGCAAATGGTTCCGTGACGTCGTGTTCGATCCCGCGGACGGCGCGCTGTACGGCGCGTGTGACGCACCCCTCGCCGCCTCCACCTTCCGACACGAGCCGCTGATCGCGCGTATTCAGGCGTCCCGCTCGGCGAGCGGCAAGCGCGAGATTGTCGCTGAACTGAGCGTGACTCCGAAGTGAGAGCTCGTCCCACGCGGAGAGCGGTGACCGCGCTCTCGATTCAGGCTAGCTTTGAGGGCTAGTGGCCGAAGTCCTCGCCAAAGTCACGACCCGGACGTTGAACGTGCCCCGTGGTCCGGACGTGACCCATCGCATCCGAGTGCCCGGTGCGTGGCTCGAGACCGGTGAGGTCGTGGAGTTCGAGCTGCCGCGCAACCTGACCTGCGCTGCGTGCGAGGGCGGGGGCTGTGACGCCTGTGAGCGCGCAGGGGCCATCACCCTGCGCGGGCGCCAAGAGCTGCCCGAGCTCTTGAGCGTGACCTTGCCGACGCGCAAGGCGGAAGCCGACGGAGAAACGCGCGGCGTCGTGATCCGGATCCCGGAGCAAGGTGGTTTAGCGCCGGACAACGGCGAAGTCTTGCCGCGCGGGCTGCTGCTCTTGCGCGTCGACCCGGCCGAGCTCGCCGATCCCGGTGTCACCCGGGTGGCCCCCCCGCGGCCTTTGTCGGAGCGGGTGATGCATTCGTTGCGCATCCCCGAGTCGCCTCGCGGCCGGGCTTGGCTGCTCGCGGTGGCGGTCGCGATCGTCGTTTTGGCGGGGCTCGCAATCCTCGCATTTCGGCGGCATCGTGGGCTAGGTTAGGGCCAATGAATCCCGTGGCCATGGCCCTGATCATCGTGACCTTGAGCTCGGTGTTCGCGGTCAGTGCCTGGCGTCGCTTCAACTTGGCCAAAGTCGGTACGGCGACCTGGGAGAGCCGGCTGAGCGAGATCCCGAAGCGCCTAGGCCTGGTTTGGACGTTCGCGTTCTACCAAAAGAAGATGCGCAATTACCTGTGGGCAGGTTTGGCGCACCAATTCATCTTTCTCGGCTTCGTCGTGCTCCTGATGCGCACGCTGATCCTGTGGGGCCGCGGTTTTTTCCCGAGTTTCAACCTGTTCGTGCTCGGTCACGAGCCGCTGCTGGGTGTGCTGCCGCTAGGCGCCATGTACGGCTTCTTGAAAGACGTCTTCGAGGGCTTGGTGCTGCTCGGCGTGGCCGTATTCGTATACTACCGCGTGGTGCGCCCGCAGAAGCGCATGACGCTGGGCGTGGAGGGGCTGATCATCCTCGGCATCATCTCCACGATGATGCTCGCGGATCTGCTGTACGACGGCGCCAGCACCGTGCTCGCGTACCGCTTCGCGGCTGAGTGCAGCGCGGGCGCCAGCGCCTACCCGTGCTCGGCGATGCAAACGCTGATCGCGCCGCTCGCGCCGGCCCAGGGCGAGCTCAGCTATCACTTCGCCGAGCCCGGCGGTTCGTTGTTCGCGCTCTTGCTCGCGGGCGTCGGCTCGAGCGTGCTCGTGGTGCTCGCGCATATCGGCTACTGGACGCACTCCAGCTTGGTGCTGATTTTCGCGAATCTGTTGCCCTACACCAAGCATTTCCACATCATCACCGCGATCCCAAACGTGTTTTTCGGGGACATCACGCCGCGCGGGCGCTTGCGCCCGCTCGCGCCCAGCACCGAGGCCTTGATGGCCGCGGTCGAAAAAGCGACCGAGGGCGAAGACCTATTGAGCGCGCGCATCGGTTACGCGCGCATCGAGCACTTCACCTGGAAGGACATGCTCGACTTCTACACGTGCACCGAGTGCGGGCGCTGCTCGGACAATTGCCCCGCCTTCACCACCGGCAAGCTGCTGAGCCCCAAGCAATTCACGCTCGATTTGCGCAACCACTTGTACGGTCGCCAAGAAGAGTTCCTCGCCGTGGGCCCGGCCGCCGTGCACCAAGCCACCGCGCCTGCGCCGAGCGAGCCAAAAGCAGAGCCAGCGGAGGCACCCAAACCAGAAGCCGCCGCTGAAAGCGAGCCAGCCGAGAAAAAGGCGGAACCCGCTAAAATCTACAAGCCGCTCGATCTGGTGCCCGGGGTGATTCACGAAGACGTGCTGTGGGGCTGCACCACTTGCCGCGCGTGCGAAGAGCAATGCCCGGTGAACATCACCTACGTCGACAAGATCGTGCAGATGCGCCGCAATTTGGTGGTGATCAAGGGCGAGTTCCCGAGCCAGCTCGGCAAGCCCTTCGAAGGCATGGAAGGTAACGGCAACCCTTGGAACCTCGCCCGCGTCGATCGCGCGAGTTGGTCCGAGGGGCTCGGCGTGAAGAGCTGCGCCGAGAAACCCGACGCGGAGGTCTTGTTCTGGGTCGGCTGCGCGGCGAGCTACGACGACCGCGCCAAGAAAATCGCCCGCAGCACCGCGCAGCTCCTGCTCGCCGCGGGCGTCGATTTCGCGATCTTGGCCGAAGAAGAGACCTGCACCGGCGATCCGGCGCGCCGCGCGGGCAACGAGTACTTGTACACGATGCTGGCCGAGACCAACGTCGCCACCTTGAACGGCTACAAGGAGCAGGGTGGAATCAAGAAGATCATCACCACCTGCCCGCATTGCTTCAACACGCTCAAGAACGAATACCCCGACTTTGGCGCCAAGTTCGAGGTCGTGCACCACACTGACTACATGCTCGAGCTCGTCGCGCTGAAGAAGCTGACTCCGAGCAAGCCGGTGCGCGCGAAAGTCGTCTATTACGACTCCTGCTACCTCGGGCGTTACAACGATATCTATGAGTCACCGCGGACCATCTTGCAGGGCATCCCCGGGGTCGAGTTGGTCGAGGCCGAGGGCGTGAACAAAAAGAAGGGCCTGTGCTGCGGCGCAGGCGGCGCTCAAATGTTCATGGAGGAGCAAAACAGCAACCGCGTGAACGTCAAGCGCACGTTGCAGCTGCTGGACACGGGCGCCACCACGATCGCCAGCGCGTGCCCGTTTTGCATGACCATGCTCAGTGACGGCATCAAGTCACAGTCCAAAGAAGAGACCGTGCGAAACATGGACGTGGTGGAAATGCTTGCGCTTTCGTGCGGCGTCGCCGACGGCCCCAAAAACTCGCCCGGCGCAGGCGCTGATTCGGACGTGGCCGCCGCCGAATGACGCAGCGTCAGCAAGTGCTATAGTGGTATACGAATGGCCATCAAGCCCACAGAGACCCAAATCAGGCCCGAACCGGAGCACACCCCGCCCTCCCCGGGTGAGGTGCGTCGCTTACAGGGCTACGATTGCGACTTCTGTGAACGCCACTTCGAGGGTCCCCCCGCCGGCTCGGGCCTGTTCCTGTGGTCCCGCGGCGACGAGTACCGCTTCGAAGAACCGCCGCTGTGTGAAGAATGCGCCATGCGCATCAGCGTCGGCGCCGTCCTGAAGTGGCAAAGCGAAGAAGAAGAAGGCTGAGCCTCGCCTCCCCGCCCTCCCTTCGTCGCGCTTGCTCGAAGCAAGGCCATCCAAGATTGGGTCGATGGTCACGCGCCACGCCTCGACCGGCCCAGCCTTCGGCGTCGCAGTTCGGCCCCCTGCCGCCCGGGAGCACTCGTAGTCGTCCTTTCGCGACGTGGATCGGCTCCCCAGATTTTTTAACCGCCGAGCCGCAGAGGACGCAGAGACCGTCGGTCGGCGTCGTTAGAAGTTCGCTGTGCGGCGTGCGCCGCAAAAACATTTAGGTGTCGGCGCGCTCACGTCGGGTGCCGGCAATCGGATTTTTCAATGCCGCAGTCGACCGCGGAGCGGGACCCCCAAACTCCTCTCGTTCCGTCCCTGTGATCTCCGCGGCTCTGTGGTCAAAAAATCAGGGAGCCGTTCGCGCCGACAGGTACCGAAGTTGCGAGCCGGCAATCGGATTTTTCAATGCCGCAGTCGACCACGGAGCGGGACCCCCAAACTCCTCTCGTTCCGTCTCTGTGATCTCCGCGTCTCTGTGGTCAAAAAATCAGGGAGCCGTTCGGATCAACGGGTACCGAGGTTGCGAGCCGGCAATCGGATTTTTCAATGCCGCGGCCGGTCGCGGAGTGCGCCCCCCCAAACTCCTCTCGTTCCGTCCCTGTGATCTCCGCGGCTCTGTGGTCAAAAAATCAGGGAGCCGTTCGCGAGCAGCGACCCGGCTCGGCTGCGCGTAGAGTGCCGATGTGCGCCCTACTGCAGGGTAGGGTCAGGCGCTTCGGAAGCGCGGATTGGGTTCGAGCCGTTCGTGGACGTCGCGATGACCTACCGCGGTTCGAGTGTCGTAGAGGCTGGCTTGCGACGCCTATTGGCAGCGATTTTTGCTGCGAGATGCAGTGCGCCAAAGCAGTTTCGGGCGTGCAGAAGATTGTGCGCACGGCAAAGCAAACGGATATTGCGAGCGTCGGAAGCGCCGGACTTTGCGTAAGGTTCAACGTGATCGAACTCGAGAAATCCGCGGGCGTTACAGCGCCGGCCGTCTGCAGAGACGAACGTGCACCGACCGCGGTCTCGAGCGTGAGTCTCTCGCCGAACCGCTACGGCCACATATCGTCCACGTCCGCCGTCCGGCACCGCGCGCGCCGCGTTCGCTGCGTTCATCGTAGGTTCGGTCGCTTCTGGCGACGCCGCAACTCCACCTGGTGGAGTTTGCTGCACGGGGACGCGCGCCGGCTTCGTGTTCCGATTGGCCCCACGCGGCCTCGCGCCGATGCCGAAGCGTCGCTTCTCTTCTTGGTGCACGAAGCTCGCCGCCATCAGCTTCACCAAACTCGCCAGATCGCCATTCCGAAGCCGGTGACTCGCGAGAGCCCACGCTCGCTCGATCAGCTCGCGTAGCTCGGCGTCAGCCGTGAAGTGCACGCCAAAGCGATCGGCCGAAAGCGGCTCGATCTCGCGAGCAGGCCGTCGGTCGTGGTGAACCGGTGGGACCGCGACCGCCGCGGGCTTCCGCACAACCGTCGGCACCTCTCGGGCCGCTGCCGGCGGTCCCGAATCGCTTGCTAGTTGCGGAGGCGAAGTTTGTTCGACGGCCGCTACCGGTACTTGAGCGCGCACTGGCAAACGCCGGATCTGCTCGCGAACATCCGGACGCGGAAACCGCACCGCGAGAAGCTCTTCGACCTGTCGTCGAGTCTTGCCTCGAGAAGCGTCGAACAATTCAACTGCGTTTTCAGGGTTCAAGTGCGAAGCGAGCGCGCATAACGCACACAAGTGCAATTCCCCACGGGCCACTCTCTCGAACACTTCAGGAAATCTTCGGCACACACGCGCCGCCGTCACGCGCCGACCAGCGCTGCCCTCGCTCATGCCGAGCGCTTCGACGCAGTAGGCAAACAGCGAGGAAAATCCCAGCTCGACATGGAGCATGCGCTGCTCGACCTCCACCAGGTACGCGAGCAATTGTGCTGTCAGATCGTTGCTCTGCCGAGCTAGTTCCGACAACTTCGCCAACAGTTCCGAATTCCCCATTCCCAGCAGGCGATGACGGTTCCCCATCACTTCTGTCTATCACGCGATATTTTTTCTGCCGGATTGGGGCAGGACCGCTCGCTTCTGCGAAAAAATGACTTCGGAATCAACACGCTACCGAACGCCTCCCCTCACTCAACCTCGTGCACGCAACCACCAAAAAACAACCGACTCCCCACGATGGCGCGACCCGATGCGAAAAACCTGTCTACAAAAATCGTCACTCCAACCGCCGAATCAGCAGGGACAGGCGAGCGAGTGATGCGCGCTTCGCCGCCCTCGTAATTCCCGCGCCGCTCTGGTGGGTGCGCGAATTCACTCGCGAGGCTGCGTGCAGGCTGCCGAGGCGGCACGGTCCAACCAACATTCCCTCAGCGGCGAGCCTGGAAAGCACGCGCCCCGCGATGAAGCCCGTGCGCTCCCCGAGCAGCAAGTCGAGCTCCACCTGGTGAAGTTGCTCCGCCATCAGCAGGGACAGGCGAGCGAGTGATGCGCGCTTCGCCGCCCTCGTAATTCCTGCGCCGCTCTGGTGGGTGCGCGAATTCACTCGCGAGGCTGCGCGCAAGCTGCCGAGGCGGCTCGGTCCAACCAACTCCCTCAGCGGCGAGCCTGGAAAGCACGCGCCCTGCGACGAGTTCGCGCGTACCGCGCTCCCAACGAAGCGCTATCCGCGGGAACACAGCTCGCCTCGAGCTGCGCTGCAGGATCGCGATCGCCCCCCTCTTTCTCCCTGAAATTTCGCCGGAATCGCCGGCTATTGAAGCGTGGGTTCGGGCACTTCGGACGTGCGGATGGGCGGGAGGCGTTCGAGGAGTTCGTGGGCGGCGCTGCGTAGCACGGGGGAGGATTCGGAGTGGTGCAGGACTTCGGACAGCTCGTTGCGGGTGCAAACGGCGAGCAGCGGCATGGTGATGGCGGGGGGTGAGCCGGGATTGAAGAGCATCGAGAGCCGCACGCGCGGGCGGCTGAGCCAGCGCCCGTGTCGAGCGATGGCCTCGAGCACCTCCAGGCGTGCGGGCCGGCGTGCGGTCATGCGCACGACGTCGTCTTCGGTCAGCCGCGGATTTTCGAGCAACTGGCGGATGACGAGCGGATGCGGATCGGAGAGCAGCTTGTCGAACGCGCGGCGATTGGGGCTGCGCGCTAGGCTTTTGCGCTCCCCGACGGTGAGCTCGCGGCCGGTGCCGTAGTCCGGGATCGGCAGCTCGCGGGCTGGGCGATCGTGCACTGCGGGCGGGGGCGCGCGGCGCAACAAGCGCGCGAGGCTGAGCAGGTGCCGGGCGTCGGCCTGGGCGCGCAAGCGGTCGGCCAGATCGCACTCGCCGAGCGACGCGAAATAAAGTGCCACGACCAGGATTGCTTCGCGTGCCTGCGGATCGGCGCGCTCGTTGTCCTCACACAAGGCGTTCAGCACGCTCGCGCTCTCGTGCTCCGGGCTATTGAGCAGAAAATCACGCAGCCAACCGGCGCGGAGTGCCAGATCCGGCAGTGACAGCAGCACTCGCTTGAGGCGTTCGACCGGTGCCATCGGCGTGACCTAGCCAAGGATGAGGCAGATTTTCGGGTTTGTCACGGCTCGGAGCCATCCCTGGGCTAAGCTCGTCGGGCATGGCTGCGGTTCCGCTTTCGATTGAACGCCTGTCCGTTGCGTTCCGAACGCGCCGGCGCGCGCCCGCGCGCTGGCTGAACCTTTCGCTGTTGGTTGCGCTGCTGGTTGCTGCTGGGCTCTTGGCGCGCTTCGGCAGCGCCTCGGCGCGCAGCGCCGCTGCGTTGCTGCTGATCCTGGCCGTGGCTCAGATTTTTGTGCGCCGCGCTCGCGATCGACGAGATTTCAAAGACGTGCAGCGCACGATTCGGCGCGTGCTGGTACCCGTGGATCGCGCGGTGGGCGAGCGCGCGTTGCGCGCGGCGGCGCTGGCCGAGCAAGCCGCCCACGATCCGCGCGTCGGTTCGCTCGAGCTCGCGCAGCTGCATTTTCAGCGTCAGCTCGAGCGTGCGCCGCTTTCGGCCGTGGAAGAGCAAGCGGCGCGGCGCGCCACTCTCTTGCGCCGGCTCGCGCTGGCTCTGGTGGTGCTGGCCGCGTTGGGCCTCGGTCGCGATCCGAACCGCGTGCTGGAGGGTCTGGATGTGCTGGTCGCGCGTCAGGGTCTGGCGCCCGTGCCCATGCCCTGGTTGGATTTGGTGCGCGTGACGGCGCAGCCGCCCGCCTACTTGCACCTGCAAGACCGCTCGATTTTCCCAGGTTTGGGCAGCGCCGAAGCACGCGGCAGTGCGGTCACCGTGCACGGTCTGCCGCTCGCGGAGGGTCGGCACTTGGTGCTCACCGATGGCAAGCGTGAGGTGCCGTTCGTGGCCGACGGTTCGGGTGGGGTGGTCGCTCGCTACGTGCTCAACGAGAGCGTCGAGCTCAGGATTGCCGCGCGCTTCGGGCAGGTGTTGATTCGCGAGCCCGAAGGGGTGGTGCTCGAGGCCGTCCCGGACGCAGTGCCCGTGGTCGAACTCGAGGGTGCGCCGGAGCGCATCGATCTCGAGGATTTCGATCGCCGGGAGCTGCGCTACCAGGCCTACGACGATCATGGCCTGCGCGAGGTCGATCTGGTTCTGAAGGCGGGTGGGCGTGAAGACCGCCGGCCACTGACGCGCCTCGATGGCGAGACCAAGCTGATCCGCGGGGCCTACGCGATCGAATCGAGCGAGCCCTTCTTGCGCCGCACGTTCCTGCCCGTAGAAGTTCGGATCGAAGCCCGCGACGACGACGCGACCGCCGGTGTGAAGTGGGGCAAGAGCGAGGCGTTCACGCTGATCCCAGTGCCCGTCGGTGAACCCGAAGCGGCTCGCTACGCCGCGCTGCGCGCCGTGCGCGACAGTTTGACCGATCTGTTGGCGAGTGAGCTCAGCCCCGACCCGGCCCTGAGCGAGAGCGAACGACGTAAGGCGGACAGCGCGCGCACCACCGCTCTGGCCGCCGAGCTCCGCGCGATGTTGGAAAAGCGGTTCGCGGGGGTCAGCTTGCCGCCCGCCCAGCGCGCGTTCTTGGGCGGTCAGGCACGCGTGCTCGCGCGGGCCTTGCCGACGCCCGCTTCGGCGATGCGCCGCACCGAAGACGTGTTGCTCGCGGTCGACGCTGCGCTGCGTGGCTTGGGTAATCGCGACGCCGCGACCGTCGCCAAGCGCCTGGGCGATGCCGCCGAGGAAGCCGCCGAGGGCGCGAAGGTTGCGCTCGAGAGCGAGCGCCGCCAAGCGGGGCTCAATCGCCTGCAGCAAGCGCTCGGGGTGCTCGACCCCGGCGCGCGCAATCTGGTGACACTCGGTCCGCTCGGTCGCGACGTGGGCAGCGTGGCCGAAGGCGAGATCCGGCGCATCAAGCGTGCGCAAGCGAGCGGCAATCTGCTCGCCACCGAGCTGGCCGCGCGTCACCTGGCGGCGCGTTTGCGCCGGCCGAGTCCGTCGTTTAGCACGGCGGGCGGGGGCGGAGTCGAATCTGGGGCCGGCTCGCAAAGCGGCGCCGAAGGCCACGCCTCCGACGCCGACAAGAAATTCGACGAGTTGGTGGGTGAGCTCGAGCGCCTCGCCGAAGAGCACCAAGGCGAGTTGGAAAGGGTAGAGCGCAACCTGAAGGACGCCGAGAAGGCCGTCGATTTGAGCGACTTGAAACAAGAAGCCGCCCAGCGCGCCGCTGATTTACGCCAGAAAACCGCGCCGCTGCCGCAATTCGGCGAAAATCCGGATTCGGCTCGGGCCGCGGCCGCGCTGGGCAGGGAGCATGCGCAGTCGATGGCCCAGAGCCTAGCGCGCTTGTCACTCAAGGATGCGGTCGAGAGCGGCCGCCACGCCCGCTCCGAGTTGGCCGATGCCGCCAAGCGCAGCTCGAATTCGAGTCCGTACGAAGCCATCGATCAAGCCGCGCTGGCCGAAGCGCGCGCCGAACTCGATCGCGCGCTGGCATGGGCCGAGCAGAGCCTAGCGCGCGTCGAGAAGAGCGCCGCCGAGAAGGCGCAAGCTGGCCTGCAAGATTCGTCGGACCGCGAACGCTCACTGTCGGACCGCGCGGCAAACTTGGCCGGGCGCGGCAACCACGGTGAGATCTCGCTACCCGAAGATTTGGCGGAGGCGTTGGGCAAGGCCGAAGGCCTGATGCGCGACGCCGCCAAGGAGCTCGGTGCGGGCCACGGTGAGCAGGGGCTGTCCTTACAGCGCGACGCGCAGCGCCTGCTCGAACAAACCAACAACGGTCAGAGCGGTTCCGGCGACAGCGACGGCAAGGACCAACAACCCCAGCAATCGCCGAAGGATTCGTCCAGCTCGAAGGGCAAGCAGATGCGGACCGAGGCCGATGTGCCGAAGGCCGAGAGCGGCTTGGCAGACGACTTCCGACGCCGCGTTTTGGAAGGCCTGAGTAAGCAAGGCAGCGGTCGGCTCTCGGACGCCGTGCGCCGCTACGCAGAAGGACTGTTGCAATGAAGTGGAGCGGGTGGGTTCGACTCGTGCTTGCTTCGAGCTGCTGCGTGGGCTCGGCGAGCGCGGCCTTGGATTTCGGCTTGGGCAATCCGGTCGAACGCGTCGCCAACGCGATCACCGAGATCGACACACAGCGCGCTACGGAACTGCTCTCGCACATCCCGGTCGAGTCGGCGAGCTTGACGCTCGAGCGTGCCCGGCTCGCGGTTTATCTCGGCGAGTGCGATCGCGCCGAAGCGATCTTGTCGAATCCGCTGTTGAACGAGTCGCGCGAAGGTGCTTCGCTCGCCGAGTTGGCCAAGAGCTGCGCGCGCGCCACGGCCGCGGGTTTCGTGCTGGAAGACAAGCAGCGCGGCGTCTGGCTGCGGCTGCAAGACGACGCCGACCGCGCGCTCGCGCCGTTCATCTTCGAGGTAGCGGCCGAAGCGCGGGACACGGTGTCGAAGGAGGTCGGCATCGATCTGCCCCGGCCCTTGCGCATCGATTTGGTACGCGATCTGTTTTCGCTCTCGTCGGTCTCGGGATTGCCGCTGAAAGCGGCCGAAACCACGGGCACGCTGGCGGTCGCGCGCTGGGGCCGCGTGATCATGCTCTCGCCGCGCGCCCCAGTGCAGGGTTACCCGTGGCAAGACACTTTGGCGCACGAGATCACGCATCTGCTGGTGACACGTGCCACCCGTGATTTCGCGCCACTTTGGATGCAAGAGGGCTTGGCGAAGCGTTTCGAAGTGCGCTGGCGCCCGCCGCGTCCCTTCGATCGGCCAGATTGGGCCGACATCGGCGCGCGCAATGCCGCGCTCGATGGGCGTTCGGTCGGCATCGACAAGCTCGGCCCGTCGATTGCGATGTTGCCGACGCCGGAAGCAGCGGGCATCGCCTTCGCTGAAGTGACAAGCTTCATGCATTTTTTCATCGAACAAAATGGCGAGCCCGCGCTCCGCCTGTTGTTCGCCGATTTGCGCGGGAACGGTCCGGCCGGTGCGGAGGCAGCGTTGCTCAGCGTGACCGGCTATGGCCTATCCGAGTGGAACTCCCGCTGGCAGCGGTTCTTGCGCGAGCCGGTCAAGCCGAGTGCCGAAGCGCCGCTGCACGCCGTCGCGCCGCGCGCGCAGGGCGATGCCGGCCGCCGGGTGCGGCTCGCCGATCTGCTCGCGGGCCGCGGTCACGGCCGGGAGTCCGCGAGCGAAGTCGAGCCTCTGCTCAATTCACTGTCGCGGCTGCCGCAGGTGCGCGCCCGCGTCGCTTCCGGTTTGTACGCGGCCGGTGACGACGCGGGCGCGGAACGTGCCCTCGGTACCGTGGCGGAAATTGACGGTCTGTATGGACCTTGGTTTGCCTTGGCCGGCCGCGGGTTCAAGCGTCGCGGCCAAGCTGCCGAGGCAGATCCGGCCTTCACCCTTGGCCTATCTGCGGATCCGCTGGCGGAGGAGGTCGCGTGCGAGGGTTACGCGGGTCCGCGAAATCACGCCGAATCGGGGGTAACCAGCGCGGCTGAACCGAAAGAACCACCATTGCCCACACGACCGGCGTGGCTAGAGCTATGTAAAGCGGCGCGGCTGGTGCCGCGTGATTGACCGCTGGTGCCCCTGGCGCTTAGGATAATCAGCTCGAATCTCTGCGAAGTTTAAAGGATTTACGTGGGTCTCGCGACGTACGCTGCTGCTCAGCTTTTGCGCGCACTGCCGCGTGTCCGAATTAGTCGGGCCGTCGGACAACTGTGCGAATTACCGCTCTCTCCGCCGGTGTCGCGCGCAATCATGGGTGCGTACTCGCGCGCCTACCGCGTGAACCTCGAGGAAGCCATGCCCGAGCCCGGGCCCTACGCGAGCTTCGACGCGTTCTTCACGCGGCCGCTGAAAGACGGCGCGCGTTTGATCAGCTCGGACGCCGTGGTCTGCCCCGCTGACGGCAAGCTGTCGTCGTGCGGTCGCGTCGATTCGGGATCGCGCATCTTCGTCAAAGGCCAACACTACGACGTCGGCGAATTGATCGGCGATGCGCGTGACGCGGCACGCTACAGTGGCGGCGAATTCGCGGTCGTGTACCTAGCGCCCGGGGACTATCACCGCGTGCACTCACCGGTAGACGGCGAGATCTCTCTGGTGCGCGGCATTGCCGGCGACTTGTATCCGGTCAATGCGATCGGCGAAAAGCACATTCCGCAGCTGTTCGTGCGCAACCATCGCGCGGCGATTGTGATCGACACGCGCGGTCTCGGCCGGGTGACGGTCGTGATGGTCGGCGCGGTGATCGTCGGTCGCATTACGATTACTGCCTTGCCTGGCCGCCCCTCTGCCGAGCCCGGCTTGCACCCGGTGATACCCGCCAAGAGCGTGGCTCGCGGTGAGGAAATCGGCATGTTTCATCTGGGTTCGACCGCGGTGGTCTTGCTCGAGCCAGGGCTGAGCGTCGGTCGCGCACTGGGCAAGGTGCGCTTCGGTGAATCGCTGTTGAGAGCTGGATGACGATCGAAAACTCGGAAGACACGGCGCTCGTTGGCGTTATCGATCCGGCCGAACCGCGGGCGCCGGAGGCTCCGTCTGCTTCGACGGACTCCGTCCACGATGGCGCGCCTACGGCCGACCCGCCCAGCGTCGTGATCGAGACTGCGCCGCCGGCGGGTGCACACGACTCCTCGCCGCCGCTGTCACGCAAGCTGGCGCCTCCGCCCAAGCCCAAGCGTGATTCGGGCGCGGCATCCGCGCCGCCCTCGGGTCGCCCCGCGGAAGGTCCGGATCTGCTGGCCGCCGCGAGCGCGCTGAAGGCGCCGATCGCCCCGGCCATCTCATTCTCCGGCGAAGGCGTCCCGAGCTTGGATAGTCCAGCGCCGAGCCCGGAACCTGGGCTGGCCGCCGCGCCCGCTGCGGTTGCCCCGCTCAGCCAACCGCCGCCGATGCGTCGCCGATCGAATCCTTCGTTCCCCGACGTGAACGCTGCCAGCACGCCCAGCCCGCGAACGCCGTCCGAGCCGACCTTGACCGCCTCGGACGCCGCAGCCGGGCGAGAAAGCGCCAATGCGCTCCGTCCGATCGCGTCGCCACCACGTCCGCGCAGCGATCCGCCCCCGCCGCGTTTGCGCTCGGACTCCTCGCCATCGGTGCCTGATGCTGCTGCGCCCCCTGCGCCAGCTTCTGCTCCCCCGGGGTTTCCACCGCCGTCTACGTCGCCCTCGGCAATCTTCGCCATGCGCATCATCGCGATCGGTGATTCGGTGCGCGCGCCCGCGACCCAGGAGTCGATGCCGGACTTCGATCCGGATGCCTATCCGCCCAACGCTTCGCGGCTCGGGACGAACGTGCGCCGCAGCTCGCGGCCGGTGCCGACCGCGGCCGCTGTAGCACCGGTCGTCGTGCCCCCGTCCGCGGCGTTGCCGACCGATGTCGGACCCGCGATTGAAATCGACGTGCCGATCGACGTCGAGCTGCCCGCGAGCATTTCCGACGTGCCGCCCCCTGATGTGGTGGCTGCGTTGGATGCGGCCGCAGCAGCGCTCGAGGCCGCGTCCGTCGAGGCGCCCTCGGCCCCGTTCCACCCGCCGGCCATCCCTTTGGAAGCGCGCCGTCCGCCCGCGCCGCCCCCGCCGGTGGAACTCGCGGGCGATCAGTTTTCAGCGGAAGCAATCGCCAAGCGCATCGCTGCGGCCGAAGCGGCCGAGGCCGCCGAAGCGGAGCGCGCCGCGCGTAGCTCTGGAACGACTGAAGTCGCCCCGGCCGTCGACGCCGCCTCGGTTGCGGAAGCGGGCCCGGTTGCGGAAGCGGCCCCGGTTGCGGAAGCGGCTCCGGTTGCGGTTGCCGAAGCGGCGCCGGCCGCGGAGAGCGCGCCGGCTTCCGATCCGTCCCCTGCCGAAGAGTTGGGTCGCGAAGATGCGATCTCGATGCCGCCGGAAGAAATCGCTGCGCTGGAAGACACGGCGAAGCCTCCGCCGCCACCCAAGCGCTCAGCGGGCACGCCGGCCTCCGCGCCACCCGCCGTCGAAGCCCTGGCTGCGGTATCGGCTCCTGCGGTATCGGCTCCTGCCAAAGAGCCGCCACCGACGCCGGACCCGGCCGCCGCCAAAGCAGCCCAGCGCTCGAAGACGCGCCAGCCGTGGTGGGAAGATCTGTTCAACGAGGACTTCATGCGTGCCAGCTCGCGCGTGTCCGACGAGCACATTCGCCGTGAAGTGACGTTCATCGAAGAATCCCTGGGCGTCGCGGCGGGTGGAGTGGTGCTCGATCTCGGCTGTGGCGCGGGCCACCACGCGGTCGAGTTCGCGAGCCGTGGCTATGGCGTCGTTGGCTATGATCTCTCGCTGTATCAGCTCGCGCTGGCCGCGGACGTCGCCCAAGAGCGCAGCCAAAAGATCAATTTCTTGCAAGGCGACATGCGCGAGATGGCCTTCGAAGAGATGTTCGACGGCGTGTTCTGCTGGAACACCACCTTCGGCTACTTCGAGGAAGACAAGAATTTGGCCGTCGCGCAGCGCGTCTTCAAGGCGCTGCGACCAGGCGGGATGTTCTTGATCGATGTGCTCAATCGGGATTTTGCCGCGGCATCTGCGCCCTGCACGGTTTGGTACGAGGGTGACTCGTGCGTGTGTATGGATGACATGAGTGTCGACTACATCTCGAGCCGTCTGCGCGTGAAGCGCTCGATCATCTTGGATGACGGCCGGACCAAAGAGTCTCTGTTTTCGCTCCGTCTGTACTCGCTACACGAACTCGGCAAGTTGCTGCATGAAGTCGGCTTCCGCGTCACCGAAGCCAGCGGTCACCCCGCGACGCCCGGCGTCTTCTTCGGGCCGAACTCACCGCGCATCATCATGCTCGCGCAGCGGCCGTAACGGCACGACGCTTCGGCAGCAGGGCGCGCCGTCACTTGCAGCTGACGTGTAGCCCGCCGCCTTGTTCACTACACTTGCAACCCGCGCCCAGTTTGCCCGAAAGACACGCGCAGCTCGATTTACGCGCGCACTGCGGCAGCCAGCCGCAAGCCGGACCGCCACTCGCCGATTCGTCGCAATACCAGCCGCTCGGGCAAACGCCGGCGCCGCAGGGGCTGCAGGTGCCGTCGTCACAGAGCGCGGCTTTGGGAGCGTCGGTCGGCTCGGCCGCGGGCTCTTCGCTGTCCGTGGCTTCATCGATTCGCGCGCTGGGCGCTGCGTGGGGCGCCTTGGCCGGCGTGTCCGAGCCGGCCGCGCCCCCGCCGCCACAGCCGGCGAGCAAAACGCAGTACGCACATGACCACCACGCGACGAGCAGCGCACAGAGTCGTTTCGAGTGGGTTCCCACGCCCTCCACGTATACGTCCCCGCGCACGCGCGCTACAAGAGTTTCGTGGACCTCGCGTCAGCCGTTCGGCTCAGCCTGCCTGGCCTGCGCGTCAGCGGGACCGCGCCCGACCTCTTCGCCGCCGCGCGCGACCTGTGGCCGCGCGCCCTAGTCGATATTCAGAGCGGCGATCTGCTCGCCAATCGCCCGGGCGCGGTGGTCTGGCCCGAGCGCGCCGAACAAGTCAGCGAATTGCTCGAGCTGTCGCGGGCGGAGGGCTTTCGGGTCGTGCCCTTTGGCGCGGGCAGCGGCGTGTGCGGCGCGGTCTTGCCGGACGAACGCACGATCGTGATCGACTCCAAGCGTCTGTTGGATTTTCGCGTCGATCGCGACGCGCCGGTGGTGCACGCGGGCGCTGGTGTGCTCGGCCTGACGCTCGAGCAAGAGTTGGCCAAGGTCGGCTACACGGCTGGCCATTTCCCTTCCAGCATCGTCTGTTCCACCGTGGGCGGCTGGGTTGCTGCACGCGGCGCCGGTCAGTGCTCGAGCCGCTACGGGAAAATCGAAGACATGGTGGCCGGGCTCGACTGCGTGCTCGGTACGGGTGATTTGCTGAGCCTGCGCCGCAGGCGCTCGGGCCCCGATCTGGTGCCGCTCGTCACCGGCAGTGAGGGCACGCTCGGCTTCATCACCCAGGTCACGCTGCGGCTGCACCCAGCCCCGCGGACGCGCAGATTTCTGGCTTACTCGTGCCTGAGCATCGAAAGCGGCTTCGACATTTTGCGCGCGCTGATGCAGGCGGGGCTCAGGCCGGAGGTCGCTCGGCTCTACGATCCGATTGATTCGGTGCTGCTCGCTCAGAGCTCGGACACCAAGAAAGCCCCAAAAAATCGCAGCTCTGTGGTGGGCCACTGGTTTGGCATGGCGGCCCGCCAGGCACTGCGCCAGCCGCGCTGGTTGCAGCGCACGATCGAGGCGCTGGAGGGCAACGTACTCGGCGGCGCGACATTGCTCCTGATCTTCGAGGGCGAACACGAAGAGGCGAATCAAGATGCGGAGCGCGCGGCCGTCATCTGCGCGCGCGCGTCGGCGCGCTCGCTCGGCGAAGGCCCCGCGCGCCGTTGGCTCGCGCATCGCTATGGCGTCAGCTTCCGGCAATCCTCGGCATTTCGGCTGGGCGCGTTCACCGACACGATGGAGGTCGCGGCGCCTTGGTCGAAGCTCGAGGCGGTGTACGAGAGCGTGCGCCGCGAGCTCTCCGAGCACGCGCTGGTGATGGCGCACCTGAGCCACGCATATCCCGATGGCTGCAGCATCTACTTCACGTTCTCTGCGCTGGGCGCGCGGGGCGGCGATGCGCGCCAGCGCTACGAGGCCGCTTGGCGGGCGGGTCTCGGCGCGGCACTCTCGGCCGGTGCCAATTTGAGCCACCATCACGGCGTGGGGCGGAGTAAAGCGGCGCGTTTGGCGGCCGAGCTCGGGCAGGGAACCGAGCTCTTGAATCGCTTGCGGGCGGCTTGGGATCCGGCGCGCATGTTCAATCGAGGCGCACTCGAAGCGCCCCTCGCGGAGCTGCCCGTGCCCGCCCCCGGCGCGCGGCCGCCGTTCGCGTTGGACGAGGTCTCGCAATTGGCAGAGGTCGATGCGCGGCTGTCGTTGGGGGCGGTCGAAGCGTTGCTCGCGCGCGCGAACTTTACACTGGCACTCTCGGCCGACGCCAATTGGTCGCTGTCCGTCGCCGACTGGGTGGCGCTCGGTTTTCCGGCCGCGGCCGATGCTTGGGACGATCCGGTCGCTGCGCGCGTGGCGGGTTTCGAAGCGACGGTGGGCGGCTTGCACGCGCGGATCCGCGCCACTCCCCGGCGCGCCACGGGTCCGGATTTACTTTCGCTGTTTGCCGCGGCGCGCGGCCAGGTGGGGGTCGTCGAACGCGTCGATCTGGCGGTCACCAAGCGTGGCACGTCGCCTGCGCGGGCTCAGCCGTTTCACTGGCATCGCGATCCTCCGCTCAGCGTCGCCGAACAGCACGCGTTCGAGCTGGCGGTCAACGCGCTGCGCGGACAGAGGTGAGGGCGGTTCTGCGAAAGCCTTGGAGACGCCCGGGCTTTCGGCTACTGATCGGGCTCTCGGTGGAAACAGTGGCCAAACAGCAGTTCGATGGAGCAAAGATGATCGTTCGCAGACTGGTGAGCGTGCTGCTGTGCGGGTGCGCGAGCGCGTGTGGTTCTTCGCCTGCGCCTGCGGCCAGTGCTGCTTCCGCGAACGCGCAAGCCGCCCCCACCGCCCGCCCCGCCTACGCGGAGGCGGATGCGGCGTACTACCGAGCGCGCGCGGGAGCGCTCGCCACCGAGGCGGCAGACGAGATCGCCGGCACCGACTTTTGGCGCTTTCGCCGCGGGCGCTTGTACGTGCCGGACGCCTCCAACATGCAAGAGCTCGAAGAGCGCTTGGCCGACGCCGCGCGCAGCGAGAGCGCGGCCGGTGTGATCGACGCCAGCGCGGCGCTCTTGGCTTCGGACCAAGCGGACATCAATGCGCACACGTTGCGCTCGAACGCACTCCGCAAGACCGATCACGTGACGGAAGCCGACTTCCACCGCGCGGTGGCGCAAGGCCTGATTGACTCGATCGTCCACGCGGGGGACGGCCAAAGTGCGCAGTCCGCCTGGACCGTATACCGCGTCAAGGAGGAGTACGAAGTCTTGAAGGCGAAGCATGCGCGCTTCATCTCGCAGTCGCGCATCAACGTCGGCAGCCGCAGCTTCGATTTACTCGACGCGGAGCGAGACGACGGCGAAAAACTGCACGTCTATTTCGACATCACCGAGCTGATGGCCGAACAAGCGCGCGCGCCTCACTGATCGCGCGCGCTGCGCTGACCGGGCGCCGCGTCTGCGTCCGCCGTTCCGTCTGCGTCGGCGAGGTTCGGATCCTCGATCTGATCCAGGGAACCTGCCACGCGCACGCCCTTTCGACGCTCGACCAAGCGGGCCACGCCCGCACCTGCCGCTTCCAGCAAGCGCCGCTTTTCGCGGTTCAAACGCCGCTCGGAGATGGGCGCGAACAGGCCAACCCCCGCGTGCACCAGCAAGCCCAGGCCCCAAAAGAAGACCGGGAACAGCACCCACCACTCGCCGGGCGTGGTCAGGAAATTGACCGCAAATAACAACGCATTGACGACCGCGTAGCCGAGCGCATGAGCCAGCACGCCGCGGCGCCTGCGCGACACGACTCGCTCCGTCGCCGTCTCGGTCAGCCGCGCTTCCGTCACCTCGCGTGCGGCACTCTCGATGGCGCTCGGTGACAAGCCCACGCCGGCCCCAATCGACAGCAAGTCTTGGTGGCTGACGCCGCTCTTGGGCTGCTCCTTCAAGGCGCGATCGATGATGTCGCGCACTTCGTCGTCGCCGTAGTTTCGATCTTTGCTCATTTCGAGGCCGCCGTTCGACTCAGGGCTGCGCGATAGTCACGACTGGCTTGGCTGGTCGTGGGGCGGTCGAGGAAGTTGCACAACTCGACCAGATCGATTCCCGGCAAGACGCTGCTGGTGGCGGCTTCCAGATACTGCTCGCCGCTCAGCACGAAAATGTGGATCCGCCCTTTGCGCCAAAACCAGACCTCTCGCACGCCGAGCTTCTGGTAGATGTCGAGCTTGCGGATGCCGCCCGACGTCCAAACCACCTCGATCGCCAAGTGCGGGCGGCGCGCGTCGGGCTCGCTGCCGAACACGTAGCATTCGTCTGCTTCGACCCCGCGCTCGGTCGCTTTGTCTTCCAGTGTCCACGAGCCGTAGGCAGAAAAATCAACGCCTTTTTCCAGACACCAGGCCGCCAAGAGATGGCCGATGCGCGAGGTGAGCGACACGCGCGATTGCGACGGCGTCATGATCTCGAGCTGCCCCTCCAAATAGGCCAAGCGCGGCGCAGAGCTGTCGCCGCGGACCTCCAACATCCGCTGGTAGTCCGACCACCGGAGCCCCTGGAGTACGACGATCCTATCACCCACCGGACTGTCGTCGTGGTTTCGCAACTCTTCGGCGAACATGGCGCGAGTGTACACTCGCGGGCGCGGCGCGGCTAACGGAGAAGCGGTCAGTCGAGGCCGCCGGTTTCTTGTGCCGGCTGCGCGGAGAGCAATCCCTCGGGCAGACTCAGATTCTGGCTCAAGCGTTGCAGCGCGTCTTCCACGAGCTCACGATCGGCGTTGTCGATGGTGCCCTTGCCCGCGCGAAAAAGCGCAAAGCGAAGCGTGGCGGCCTCCAGGCGCGAGAGCGCAGCGGTGCGCAGAAAGCCAATCTCTTCTACCCGGTAGCGCAGCAACACTTGGCCATCGGCCAGCACCTGCTCGCCGATCACTTCCGCTTTGACGCGGCCCGTGCCGCAAAGCTGCCGAATGATGCCGCGCACGCGGGACGCGCGCCGCCGCACCTTGAGCGCGGCCGGATCTTCGAACAACTTGAAAAAGCGATTCCGCGCGAAGGCCGTCGGCACCAGGGTGAGCGCGCAGAGCAGCGCGTCCAAATCGACGCTGGCTGGTGCGCCCACGAGCTACGCGTCCTCGTGCGTCTTGTTGGCTTCCAAAAGCGCCGCTTGGTGAAATGAGCCCACGGCGTCGAGCAGCTCGGTCAGATCACCGTCCATTACGCGATCGAGCTTGTACAAGGTCAAGCCCACGCGGTGATCGGTCAGGCGGTTCTGCGGGAAGTTGTAGGTGCGAATCTTGTCCGAGCGATCCCCGGCTTTGACCATACTGCGGCGCTCGTCGCGAATCGCGGAGTCGTGTTTTTCTTGCTCGATCTCGAGCAAGCGGCTGCGCAAGATCTTCAGGCCCTTGGCCTTGTTCTTGATTTGACTGCGCTCGTCTTGGCAGCGCACGGTGATGCCGGTCGGCAGATGGGTGATCTGCACCGAGCTGTTGGTGGTGTTCACGCCCTGCCCGCCGGGGCCACCGGATGCGGCGATGTCGAAGCGCAAGTCTTTGTCTTCGATGTGCAGCTCGACTTCGTCCGCCTCGGGCAGCACGGCCACGGTGGCGGTCGAGGTGTGGATGCGCCCTTGGGCCTCGGTCGCGGGCACGCGTTGCACGCGGTGCACACCGCCCTCGTATTTCAGGCTGGAAAACACGCGGTTGCCGGTAACCAGCACGATTGCTTCTTTGATACCGCCGGCTTGGGCTTCGCTGCTGGAAAGTAGCTCCAGCTTCCAGCCGCGCGTCTCCGCGTAACGCGAGTACATGCGCAGCAGATCGGCAGCGAATAACGCGGCTTCTTCACCGCCCGTGCCTGCGCGGATCTCGAGCAACGTGTTTTTGTCGTCGTTGGGGTCCTTGGGCAAGAGCAGGATGAAGATGCGTTGCTCGATGTCGACCAGCTTGGCCTCGAGCTCGGGCAGCTCCTGCCGCACCATCGGACCGAGCTCCGGATCATCGAGCGCCTCGCGATCTTCGGCGACGTGCTTTTCGACCGCGCGCCACTCTTGGAAGGCTTCCACGATGTTCGACAGCCCGCTGCGTTCGCGATTGAATGAATTGAGCTTCTGCGGATCCCCGAACACCTTCGGGTCGCAGAGCAGCTGATCGAGCTCTGCGTAGCGCCGGACGATCGATTCTAACTTGCCGACCGGGATCATGCCGCTTGAACAGCGCCGCGTGTCAGTGTCGAAAAATCATCGAACGTGCGCTCGCTCGCGGTCTCCGGGGCCGCGCCTTGTTGCTCGCGTTCGAGCGTGACCAAGAGCGCGGACAGCGCGACCTCGAGCTGCTTGTCATCGGGCTCGATGGTGGTGATCTTTTGCACGAGAAAGCCGGGCCAGAGCAAGATTTGGCCGGGGCCCGTGGTGCAGTACTTGGCCAGCACGCGCTGCAGCTCGAAGGTGATTGCGGCGATGAACGGCAAGAACGGCAGCTTGAAGGCGAAGAACAACAGGTTGTCGGCCAGCTTTCCCAGGCCCAAGTGGGGAAGCAGCGGCCCGAGTGCGCTGAACACGAGGATCGAAACCAGCGCCACCATCACGATGAAGGTCGTGCCACAGCGCGGGTGCAGCGTGGTCTTCGGGCGCGCGTTGTCGACCGTGAGCGCCTGGCCGGACTCGTAGGTGTAAATCGATTTGTGCTCGGCGCCGTGATACTGGAACACCCGGTAGATCTCGGGGAGGCGACGGATCAGGAGCATGTAGCCGATCAAGATCGTGAGCTTGGCGCCAGCGGTCAGCAGCTGAAACCGCACGTCTCGCACGTCCAGCCCGAGGCCGAAGGCGCTGCTCGCCCCTTGGGCGAAGGCTTGCGGTAAAGCCACGAACATGCCGACCGCGAACACCGCGGACAGCACGCCGAGGAACCGCTTCTTGCCGTCGCCTTCGGAGGGGGCCGGACTCGGGCTCTTGCCGAAATCTTGCGGCGCGTTGGTCAAGAGCGCGATGATCGGCAAAGACAAGAGCGCGAGGGTGCTCGGCCCCGCGCTGCGCGGCCCCGACTTGGGCGCGCTGCCGTCTTCTTCCAGGTCTTGTTCGAACTGCTCGGCCGAGAAGCGCAAGGCAGCGCTGCCCAACTTGAGCGCTTCGACCAAAGCGGCGACGCCACGCACGAGCGGCCAAGCCAACTTTCCGCGCCGCAGATCGGCCATTGGCATTTCACGCACGACCAGCGCGCCGCTCTTTCGTCGTACGACGGCAGAGAAGCAATGCGGCGAGCGCATCATCACGCCTTCGATCAGCGCCTGGCCTCCGATGTACGGACGGGCAACGCCATCAGGGCCGAGAACCGCGGGTTGGTTCGACATCGTCCTCAGTATAGCGCTGGTCCAAGCGCGATGTAGTTCGGACGGCGTATTAATTCACGCCGTCCGAACGTGGGGCTCACTTCGATTCGGCGGCCGCGGCGGCAGCAGCAGCTGCAGCGCCCGCGACGCCCGCCGCACCAGTCGCGCTCGCGTAGCGACGACGGAAGCGGTCGACGCGACCTTGGGTGTCCATCATGCGCTGCTTGCCCGTGTAGAACGGGTGGCACGCCGCGCAGACGTCGACCTGAAGCTCGGTCTTGGTGGAGCGGGTCTCGAACTTGTTGCCACAAGCACAAGCCACTGCGACCGTGTTGTATTCCGGGTGAATGCCGTCTTTCATCGTGAACTCCAGGCCTTCTCGGCTGCCTCGGCCAAGTGCCGGGGTGTGCGAAAAGGACGCGGAACCTAGCTTGCGTCGTGCTTTCGGACAAGCAACCCCTGCGCTTTCCGGAAGAATCAACGCGCAGCCCGAGTGAGGCAATTGGGCCAGGGGCCGGATCGGACTCGGCTCGCGGTCTGGCGCTTTGCCTTAATCATCAATGAATTCCTGCCGTTAGTGGCGATTCATCCAGGCCGGCCGCGAACTTGACCGCCGCGCTATTTTACTTCAAGGATCCCGCCCCATGTCGGATCCGACGCGACGCGACGCGCTGAAGCGGCTCGGGGCCCTGGGCCTCGTCGTGGGCGGTGCTGCGGCGACGGCCAAATTCGCCTACGACCCGGGCGGTTTCGGGTTGGCTCAAGCCAGCGGCGAGCGCCAAGTTCGGGATTTTCGCATTCATCATCCCGCATCGGGTGCTGACCCTGTATTTGCGATCGCCAAGAGCAGCACCGATCCGGCCGAGCTCGTGCGTCGCGCGCTGAACGCCATGGGCGGCATGAAGCGCTTCGTCTCGCGCGGCGACATCGTGGCCGTGAAGCCGAACATCGGTTGGGATCGCATGCCGGTGCACGCGGCCAATACGAACCCGCTGGTGGTGGCCGAGGTCGTGAAGCAGTGCTTCGACGCCGGCGCCAAAGACGTGATCGTCACCGATGCCTCGTGCAACGAGGCCAATCGATGCTTTCAGCGCTCGGGGATTTGGCGGGCTGCGTATGCCCTGGGCGCGAACGTGATTTTGCCTTCCGCACACCGCTTCCGCGATCTGCGCATGAAGGGGGAAGTGCTCGACCAATGGCCGGTGTATTTACCGCTCGTGAACGCGGACAAGGTGATCAACGTGCCGGTCGCCAAGCACCACAATTTGTCGAAGTTCACCGGCGGCATGAAAAATTGGTATGGAATCCTCGGTGGCCGGCGAAATCGCTTGCACCAAAACATCGACGTTTCGATCGCTGATTTGGCGACCTTCATGCGCCCCACGCTGACCGTGCTGGATGCCACGCGGGTGCTCCTGCGGAACGGCCCCCAGGGCGGCAACATCGACGACGCCAAAGACATGCACCAAGTCATCGCGGGCTTGGATCAAGTCGCGATCGATGCCTACGGCTGCACCCTGATCGGTGAGAAGGCGAGCAACGTGCGCTACCTCAAAATGGGCCACGAGCGCGGCATCGGCAGCATGTTCTGGGAACAGCTCCCGCACGTGGAGGTCTGACGGTGAGCGGCGGCACACCCCATGAGCTCGAGCCCGGGCTCAACGGCGGGGATTTCCCCGCGCCGATCCCGTGGCTCGGCACGGTCGGCAAAGTTGCGCCGCTCGACGCCGCCGAAGTCAGTCGCAAGCCCACACCCGCGCTGATCCAAATCCGAAAATCGAGCTCTCCCTCCGTACACGTGCCCGTGCCCGTGCCCGTGCCCGCGCCCGCTCTCTCTCTCCCCCCCGCGGTGCACCGCACCGCCGCGTCCGCCCCGTTGGTCAATAGCGGCGGGCCGAGCACCCCCGCCAAACCGAAAAAAGCCGCCAAAAAGCTGCCCGGTTCCGGCATCCCCGCGCGCAAAGTGATCCGCGCCTTGGTTTGGGTGCGGCGCGCGTCGCAAATCGGCTTCGTCACGCTGTTCTTGTATTTCCTGGCCCACACCGCGTTCCGCGGCACTTTCACCGCGACCGCGGGTGAGCCCGTGCGCTTGCCGCTTCCGGTCGAAGGCTTCTTGCTCGCCGATCCGTTCGTGGGCGCGATGACCTTGCTCAGCACGCACACGGTGTATCGCGGCTTGGCTTGGTCATTCGTGATTTTGGCACTCACGTTGGTCTTCGGGCGCGTGTTTTGCGGTTGGATCTGCCCGTTCGGCACGCTGCACCATTTCTTCGGTTGGATCTTCCCGAGTCGTTATTTGCGCGGCAACAAACGAGTCGAATCGAATAAGACGCATTGGTGGCAGGCCGGCAAGTACTACATCATGTGGGCATCGCTCGGCGCGGCGGTCGTGGGCAGCGCGATCGGCGGCCTGCTCGATCCGATCTGCGTTGCGGTGCGCACGATCGGCATGGGCGTGATCCCGGCCCTGCAATATTTCGGCGTGCGTTCGGCGACGGTGATCGCCAGCAGTAACGTGCGCGTTTTGCAGAACGCCACCGACGGCGCGCAAGACCTGCTCTCGCGCACGGTTTGGACCGCCAATCAGGGCTACTTCCACCAGACCTGGTTGATCGTGTTCTTCCTGGTCGGCGTCCTGTTCATGAACCGCTTCATCCCGCGCTTTTGGTGCCGGGCGCTGTGCCCATTGGGCGCGTTCTTGGGCTTGTTCTCGCGCTTCTCCTTGTTCGGGATGGAGAAGGATCACGCCAAATGTACCGATTGCAATCTGTGCTTGGTCAATTGCCAGGGCGCAGATAGCCCGCAAGGCGGCGTGAAGCACCGGCAGGACGAGTGCCACATGTGCTTGAACTGCGAGACGGCCTGCCCGGAGGACGTGATCAAGTTTCGCTTTTTGCCCAAGCGCACGAGCACGATCACCAAGCCCGATTTGCAGCGCCGGACCGTGGTCGCTGCGACGGCTGCCGGCGCGGTTTGTATCCCGGGCATGCGCATCGGCAATTGGCCGGACAAGGCGTATAGCGAGAAGGTGATTCGCCCCCCGGGTGCGGTCGAAGAGCGGGCCTTCCTCGAGCGCTGCATTCGTTGCGCCGAGTGCATGAAGGTGTGCCCCAACAACGCGCTCCACCCGGCCTTCTTCGAGGCCGGCATCGAAGGGCTGTGGACGCCGATTCTGATCCCGCGCATCGGCTACTGCGAGTTCTCGTGTGTGCTGTGCGGCCAGGTTTGCCCGACGGGGGCGATCCAGAAAATCACCGAGAAGCAGAAGATGGGTCTCGGCCAAAAGCCGATCTCGATCGGCACTGCGATGTACGATCAGGGTCGCTGCTTGCCCTGGGCGATGGCCACGCCCTGCATCGTGTGTGAAGAATTCTGCCCGACTTCACCGAAGGCGATTTGGCCGGAAGACGCCGAAGTGCCGAAGCGTGACAGCAAGTATCGAAAAGAAGGCGAACAGGCGGCGATGCTGACGGTGAAGGTGCAGCGCCCGCACGTCGACCCCGGGCTGTGCGTGGGCTGCGGAGCTTGCGAAAAGGTCTGTCCGATCGTCGATAAGCCCGCGGTCTACGTGACGAATGCGGGCGAAACGCGCTCCAAGACCAACGTGATCCTGCTCGAGAACACGGCCTACGGGCAATCTTGAGCCGCGCCTCGGGCTGGTGCTGGCTGTAGGCGGCCCGCGCCTGCCCATCACCCGTTCAGGTTGGACCGAGACAGCAGCGCCAGGGGCTGTGCCAAGCTAAAACTCGACGAGAACTGGCACACCTGGCCCGATGTCTGCGAAAATGCCAGCGTCCGAGTCGGTGAGTCGCTGGCGCGTGGGTTGCCCACCGGTGTGGTCTGTAATTTGCGTGGGGAAGGTCTGATCCATGGCTAAAGTTTCGCAGCGGTTCTGGTGTCTCGTCGCTCTCGCGGCCGCTCTGCTCACGCTGAGCGCGGGTTGCGGCCGCAACGACGTGCCGATCTACGGCGGCATCGGGCTGGGTGGCGAATCTGGCGCTGCGACGGCCGGTTCGGGCAACTCGGGCAACCACGCCGGCTTTGGCAACAGCGGCGGCTTCGGCAACAGCGCTGGTTTTGGCGCCAGCGCGGGTTTTGGCAATGGCGCCGGTTTCGGCAACAGCGCCGGCGCGGGCGGCGTGTTCTTCTGTGGGGATGGCGTGTGTGGTCCGGGGGAGACCATGAACACCTGCCTCATCGATTGCCATCCGTTGTGTTTCGACGGCAAATGCGACCTACAATACGACCCGCAGGTTTGCCCCGAAGATTGCGCGACTTGCGGCAACGACTACTGCGACAACGGCCCTGACCAGTTCAACGGCTGCAGCTTCGAATGCGCCTGCGGCAACGGCCGCTGCGACCCGCAGGTGAACGAGACCGCGCTCAGTTGCCCGTCGGACTGCTCACCGTGCAACTTCGATGGCAAGTGCTCGGCGCTCGAGAGCGAGCAAACGTGTCCGAAGGACTGCTTCTGCGGCAACGGCCAATGCACCGCCAGCTCCGGCGAGAACACCTTCAATTGTCCGATCGATTGCGGCGTGTGCAACAACAACGGTCGCTGCGAGGGCGCCGAGACGGCGAAGCAATGTCCGAAAGACTGCTATTGCGGCAACGGCGTGTGCGAGCTCGCGGAAACCACGCTCACTTGTCCCGGTGATTGCGGGCTGTGCAACAACAACAAAGTTTGCGAGGGCATGGAGACGCCCTTTCAGTGCCTGAATGACTGCTTCTGCGGCAACGGTCAATGCGAGCCACAATGGGGTGAGTCTTCCGCCATTTGCCCGGGCGATTGCCCGGTGTGCAACAACAACGGCGTGTGCGAGTCTTTGGAGACGCCCACGGGCTGCAAGTCGGATTGTTATTGCGGCAACAAGCAGTGCGACATGCAGTTCGAGACTCAGCTCAACTGCCCGCAAGATTGCGGCGAGCCCTGCAACAACGACGGCTACTGCGGCCAGGGAGAAACGCTGGCCGGTTGTCCCAACGATTGCACCTGCGGTAACGGCAAGTGCGACAACCCGAAGGACGTCTACAATCAGTGTGGCGAGGAGTGCAAGAGCCTGTGCGGCAACGGCAAGTGCGACTGCTTCGCGGATTTCGTGAACGGCTGCCTGCAGCAGGATTGCCCCAACCCGGATGTGTGCAACACGCCCTGATCGGCTACGAACGCTGCAGAATTAACCAGGAAGGGCGGATTCTGCCGCTGACGAGCGGAGGACCGGCCGCTGCCGCGGAGCACGGACGGAGAAGAAGGCATAGGCCCGGGGGCGAGATCTGGCTAAGCTGGCCCCAAAGCGATGACGGCAGAAGGCAACATCTCGGCCCTGCGCGCGCAGGCCGCGCGCGTGGCAGCCTGGTTGGTCGAAAAGCAGCGCCCGGACGAGGCCGTCGCTTTGCTCAGCGCTTGGGCCGCCAACGGCCCGAGCGATCCCGAAGGCCAGCAGTTGCTCGCGCAGGCCTTGCGTATCGATCCCGGAGCGCGCGTCGCGCAGCTGGCGTTCGAGCGGATGGAAGGCGTGGAGGGCGATCACGCCGCCCTCGGTGAAGCGGTCGCGCGCTACGCGCCCGGCGAGCTGGCCAAGCTAGACGCCGAGATGAAGCGGCCGAGCTTTCGGCGCGCGCAGATGGGGTTCAACAACAACATCAAGTTTCGGGCCACGGTTTTCCACGTTCAAACCGAGGACTCCGGGCTGGATCAACCGCACATCATCACCCATTTGTTCGCCGACGGCGGCCGCGTGATCAAGAGCCACAAGCGCGCCTACAACGAGCACGTGAACCGACCCGACGTGGCCGAGTACGTGCGCGGTCTGATGAAGGCGCAGCACCTCGAGATGGTGATGGCGCTGCGCGACGGCCGCTTCGACAACATCATCGCGGGCCGTGAAGTGGGCGGCGTTTCACTGCTCACCGAAGCGCCCACCGGTCCCAAGCAGCGTCCGGGTACCGGTAACCAAACGAAGGCCGATGGTGCGCCGGCTTCCGCCCGCGAAACGCCGCCCCCCGCGCCCGCCCCCGTAGCAGCGGCTGCTCCAGCAGCCGCGCCCGCGCCCGAACGCGTGCGAGCGTTCGTCACGCTGCACGTGTTGCGTTCGCTCTCCGGCGGCCCAGAACGCTACGATCCCGCTGGGACCGAAGCCTTGATCGGGTCGCAGGGTTCAGTGCAGCTGCCCGGCGAGCAGTTCTGCCATCCGCGTGAAGCGCGGCTCAGCGCGCGCGATAGTCGACTTTGGATCGAGGACTTGGCGGGCGGCAACGGCGTATTTTTGCGCATTCGCACGCCCGTCGAGCTGGAACTGGGCGACGAATTCGTGGTCGGCGATCAACTGCTGCGGATCGAGAAAAACCCAGTGCCGGACGACGGCCCCGACCCGGCCCCGACCTACTTCTATTCGTCGCCCAAGTGGCCCTCGTCGTTCCGCGTGCTGCAGATCTTCGAAGGCGGCGCCAACGGCTGCTGCGTGGTAGCGCGCGGCAACACGCTGCAAGTGGGCTCCGCGATCGGCGATCTGGTGTTCCCGGACGATCCGTTGGTCGGCGAGCAACACTGCTTGATCGAAGAGCAAGCGGGCTCGGTCGTGATTACCGATCTCGGCTCGCGCACTGGCGTGTTCGTGCGCGTGCACGGCGAACAGGAACTCACCCACGGCGACGAACTGTTGATCGGCCGCACCCGCCTCGTCGTCGATCTCGGCCAAAATCGCGCCGCGTGAGGCCGAACCCTTAGCTGACTCGGGCCGCTCGCGACGCCCGGAAGTGCCCGCTGCGCTCGAAAAAAGCGTGCGAATTCGAACTCGAGTTCCGGCGCGGCATGGGTCTGCGGCAACTCGGGCGAACCTGGAGCGAGGTCGAAATTCGAGCTGCGCCTCGCCTCGGCACGAAACGCTCGCCTTGCGGCGAAGCGCGGAACGAAGGGCTCGCCTTGTGACGAAGGGCTCGCCTTGCGGCGAAGCGCGGGACGAAGCGCTACTCGGGGAGTGCCCGTGGGTTCGACGAAAAGGGTTCGAATTCGAACTCGATTTTCTGCGGCGCGAGGGGGCACACGACGTGGGCTCACCATGGGGGGCGATCGCGATCCAGCCACGCACCTCGCGTTTTAGCTAAGTTCCTCTGTCGTTTTGGCGGTCAATTCTGGGAGCCGTCAACACCGGAGCCACGATGCGGCGCGAGCTGCGCTGCTGGAGCGCGAGCGCCCACAAAATAAAAACAGCCGGGCAAGCCTTTGCTCACCCGGCTGTTCAAAAGAGCGAGTTTCTAAGAACTCACTTCTTCTCTTCAGCAGCCGGAGCGTCCGCCGCGGGGGCGTCCGTCTTCTCGCCGTCAGCCGGCTTGGCCTCGCCGTCGGCCGGCTTGGCTTCAGCAGCCGCCGCACCTTCCGGAGCAGCAGCTTCGGGGGTGGCGCCGCCGCCACAAGCAACAGCCAGCACGCACACGGGGACCAGAGCGAACAACTTGGAAATCGACATATTTCAGACTCCTCTTGCCAGCCCACACCGAAGTGGGCTTGGGACGTGGTGACCAGACGCTCGACTACTAAGAAGCGGCTCACGAGAAAACCGAATTTTCTGGCCCCGCTTATGAAAGGGTAATTATTTCAGTGTGTTGCAGGCTAGTCACCCGACACGCACCGTTTCGCATTCGGGCTTTGTTGGCCCTGATTGAGCCGAAAACGGGCATTGTTGCGTCTGAGATCCGTGCCGTCTGACGCCGCTCCCCGTTTGCGCCTGATCCCAGGCAGCGCTCAGCCGTCCGAGCCAGGCCGAGCGGCGGATTCGGGTGTGCCTGACGAGCGGTTGGTCGCACGCGCGCTAGAGAGTGATCTGCTGGCCTTCGAGGTTTTGTATCGGCGCCATGCGGGCTTTGCGCTGAACCTCGCCGTGCGCATCCAAGGTAGCGCGCTCGACGCTGAAGACGTCGTGCACGACGCTTTTCTCAAAGCCAGCGAGCGCTTGAGTGAGCTGCGGGATGCGTCTGCCTTTCGTCCCTGGCTGGGCAGCATCGTGGTGCGCTTGGTGCGCACGCGTTTGCGTCGCAAGCGGCTGCTGCGCTCGCTCGGTCTGGCCAGCGCAGAGCCGATCGAGCTGGATGCGATCGCGTCGCCCAACGCAGATCCGGAGAGCCGCGTGCTGCTCGCGCAAGTGTACTCGCTGCTGCAGACTCTGCCCGCAGACGAGCGCATCGCCTGGACCTTGCGCTACGTCGATCATCATCGGTTCGAGGTCGTGGCCAAGCTGGTGGATTGCTCGCTGGCCACGGCCAAGCGTCGCATCCTGCGTGCGCAGCGCTTTTTGAGCGATCACTTCGTGCCGGCTTTCGCGGAGAGCGAGTGATGAGCCAGAGGCGCTTGCCCGAGATCCCAGAAGCCGCGCTGCGCGACTATGACGGAAGCGAGCAGTCAGTGGCGGTGTGGCGTCGGCTGAAGCAGGATGTGCGCGCGCACCGGTCGCGCGCACGCCGCTCGCCCTTGCTCTGGGTCTGGGCACCCGCGCTTTCGGCCGTGCTGTTTGGTTCGGGAGTGTTGGTGGGCGCGCGCTTCGTGCGCCCGCAAGCGTTGCCATTCGTGCAGGCCGAGCCGCGGCTCCAGCCCGTACCCGCCGCGGCTCCAGTGCCCACGAAAAATACCGCTGAGCCTGAGGCCTCGCTGCCCGAGAACAAAGCGCTGCACACCCACGCGCGTCGTTCCGCGAGGCTCAGTAGCTCGCCGGCCGAGCCGCTCGGCTATGGCTCACTCGATCCTTCGCCGCACGCCCAGCCGGCCCAAGCGCCCGCGCCAGAGTGGCAGCGCTTGGTCGAAATCGGGGATTTTCCGGGCGCGAGGCGCGCGCTCGAGCGGCTGGGCGGGTTCGATGTCGCGATGGCGCATGCGTCGCCCTCCGAGCTGATGAGCTTGGTCGACATCGCGCGCGCGTTGGGCGAGCGCGGTCAGGCGATCAGCGCGCTGCGCCAAGTGCTCGCTCACGCGGAGGCCCCCGAAGCGCCCTTGGCGGCTTGGACTTTGGGCAATCTGCTCGAGCAGGCGGGCGATCAGCCGGGCGCAGCGCAGGCGTTTGCGCTCTATCGACGCTTGTCTCCGACCGGTGACTTCGCCGAAGATGCGGCCGCTCGCCAAGTCGATGTGGCGCTCCGGGAAGGCAATCTGGAGCTGGTCACGCAATTGGTCGACGACTATGCGCGCGACTTCCCCCATGGCAGACGGCTCAGCGAGTTTCGCAGGGCCGAGCGCGCGTTGCAGGCCCAGGGCCAAGACGCCGGCACCAAGCCGGAAGCCGTCCACGACGAGTCCGAGGACGAATCCGAAGAGAGCCACGCTCCGCCCAGCACCGAGCCAGCATCGAGCTCGCCCGTTCCGAGCGAAGCGCACTGAGTCGGGGTTCCGAGCGTTGCTGCTCGTGAGCTGCCTGTGCGTGCTGCTGCTCACGAGCCGCGCTGGGCTGGCGCGCGCGGGCACGACGGTATTGGTGGAGATCGGCGATAGCGTCGAAACGCTGCTCGACGCACGCGCCACGCGCCGCTTGGTGCAGCTGGAACTTTCGGAGATCGACGTGCCTCCGGCGAGCGGCAACAAACGCGCGCGAGCGCCGTTGTTCTTTCGCGTCGTACAGGCCGGCCCAGACGTGCGCGTCGAGCTCTGGGAACGCGGTGAGTACCATGGCGCGCGCATCGTCTCGGGCAGCAACGCGGCCGGCCAACTGGGCGCGCGTCGCGTCGCGCTGGCCGCCGCCGAGCTGGCGCGACGTTTACAAAAGAAGCGGCAAGTACAGGCCGAACGTGAACGCGCGGCGGAAACCGCGCGCGAAGCCGAGGCCGCACGCGAAGCCCGCCGCGCGCTCGACGGGCCGCTCGCTCTCCGACCCAGCCTCGAGGTGGCGAGTATCGGCGAGCTTTCGACGACGCTCGTCGGACCGCGCTTGCTCGGCCAATGGACGTTCGCCCAGCGTACCCGGATCGAGGCGGGTTTCGCTTGGCTGGCCGGCACGGCGCCCGCGTCGGCGAATGCCGAATGGCTCGAGTTGTCCCTGGCGCCGATGCAGCGCGTCGCGCTGGCCCAAGCCGTGGATCTGGATTTCGGGCTAGCCGTGGCGGCGGCGTGGCTCAGGCTCGCCAAAGTGCGAGGCGTGGACGACATTCGCGACCAAAACGAGACGTGGTCGGCACGCGCCGCGGCCGTGGTTCGGGTCGAGCCGCGACTCAGCCGGCAGTTACGACTCAGCCTGGGAGCGGACGCGGGGCTCTTGCTCCGCGAAGTGCGCTTCCAATCGCTGGCCGGTAGTAGCGAGCGCCTACGCGGAGCCTGGCTCGGACTCGGCGTCGGCGTGGTATTCACGCCGCGCTAGTCGGAAGACGCGTGCCCGAAGAGCGTATCACGCGCGCTCCGCGTGACGCTGACCAGGCGTCCCTCGATGCGAAAAGGCAATTGGCTTTCTGACAAGCGTTTGCAGCCGCGCACTTTGACCAAGACCGGCAGGTCACCGTGTTTCATGGTCAGCGTCGAGCCAGGCGGTGAGGCGATGCTCGAGCGCAACACAACATGGTCGCCCTGATTTTCGACGATGGCCGCCTCGCCGCCACTGTCGATCGTGAGCGGAACGTTCATGCCTTTCGACCTCGCTGCATGGCGGCGCGCGCCTCCTTCAAGCCGTCTTTCTCGCGCAGGGTTTGGCGTTTGTCGTAATCCTTCTTGCCGCGCGCCAGCGAAATCTCGATTTTGGCCCGATTATTCTTGAAGTAACACTTGGTGACGACGATCGTCATGCCCTCGCGGTGCACGCCCTCGCGCAGGCGTTCGATCTGCGCTTCGTGCAGCAGCAGCTTGCGCGTGCGGATCTCTTCGTGGGCGAAGGCGGCGTGTTTGAGGGTGGCGATGCGCATGCCCTTGACCCAGGCTTCACCGCGGCGATCGAGCTCCACCCAAGCTTCGATCAAATTGGCCGGTCCTTCGCGCAGCGCGCGCACTTCGCTGCCCATCAATACCAAACCGGCTTCCAGGGTTTCGCCGAGCGTGTAGTCGAAGGTGGCACGACGATTCTTCGAGACCAGTCGATCGCCCTGGTCTTGTTTTTTCTTCTGAGCGGCCATGGCGCGGGGCGAGCACTATGCCGTGCACGCGCGAAGGTGCAACTTCACCCTTCCGCGTGGCCACTTTTCGGCACAGGATGAAGCATGGCGTTCTTCCCCGAAGGCCGATCCAGCCTTATTTTAGCTTTCTCGATTGTCAGTTGGTGCGGTTGCGGGGAATCGTCCAACGCGGACGGCGGAAATTTACCAGGCGGTGCGGGCAGGGCCGCTAGCGCGGGTGCACCCGGCGGGGCGCCCGGCAGCTCGGGGTCGGGCGCAGGCGGCGGCACGCTGGCGGCAGATGGCGGCGAGCCCGCGGAACCCGCGGGCGGCGAGCCGTCCGCGGTGGGCGGCGCCTCCGTGGGGGCGGGCGGCATCGCGCCGGGCGCGGGCGGTGCCGCGGAGCTCGCGACCGTGCCCTTCGTGTACGTGGGCAGCACCAACGGCCAGATCTCGATCTTCACGCTCGATGCAGCGCTCGGAAAGCTGACACTCGTCAAGAGCGTCGCGGCCGGGAACTATCCCTCGTTCGTCGCTTTCGATCCGACGTTTGCTCATCTGTACGCGGTGAACGAGCCGGACGGGAAGCTGGCGTCGTTCGCCGTCGATCCCCAAACTGGCGATCTGACGTTTTTGAATCGAGTGGATTCCGGCGGCGCAGCACCCGCCTTCGTGTCGGTCGATCATTCTGGGAAGTACTTGTTGGTCGCCAACTACAACGCCGGCACGACCCGCGTCCTTCCCATCCGCTCCGATGGCAGCTTGGGCCCACCGAGCGACGACAAATCTCCCGGCGCGAATTCGCACATGATTTTGACCGATCCCGGCAATCTGTTCGCGTTCGTGATGAACAAGGGTTCGGACACGATCACGCAATATGCCTTCGACGCCACGAACGGCACCCTCACGCCGAACAGCGTGCCCTCGGTGATGACCGCCGCCGGTTCTGGCCCGCGCCACCTCGCCTTTCACCCCAACGGCAAATTCGCGTACGTGATCGCGGAGACGGACGACACCCTTTCCGCCTACGCGTACGACGCCAAGCTCGGGCGGCTGACGTTTCTAGAGAGCAAATCCACCTTGCCCGCCGGCGAAAACGGCGACGCGAACACCTGCGCCGAGGTCGTGGTCGCACCTTCCGGGAAGTTCGTCTACGGCTCGAATCGCGGACACGACAGCATCGTTCGGTTTTCGATCGACAGCGACACGGGCCGGCTCACCTTCATCGACACGACGCCCTCCGGCGGCAACGTCCCGCGCAGCTTCACCTTGTCGGCCGATGGCGAGTTGATGCTGGTGGCCAACGAATCGGGCAATGTCACGTCGTTTGCCGTCAACACCAAGAGCGGGGCCCTGACCAAGCTGCTCAGCCTGGACGTGCCGCAGAAGCCGCAATTCGTCGGCATCGCCAGCTTGCCGCTGAAGTAGCTAGCCACATGCCGAGCGCGGTGCTTTGGACGGGCGGCAAGGACAGCGCGCTCGCGCTACATCGCAGTGCCGATTGCGGCGTGACCGAGCTCGTCACTTTCGTGCCGCCCGAAGCGCATTTTCAAGCGCACGATCTGGAGCTGATGACTTGGCAAGCGCGCGCGATCGGTTTGCCGCATCGGCGAGTCGTGGTCGGCTTCCCGTATCGAGAGGGCTACGAGCGCGCCCTCGGCGAACTGCTCGCTTCCGGCATCGAGCGCGTGGTCACGGGTGACATTGCGCCCGTCGATGGGCAGCCAAACTTCATTGCCGAGTGTGCCGAACGCGTGGGCATGGGCGTCAGTTTGCCGCTGTGGGGCGTGGATCGGCGCGAACACGTGCAGCAAATCGTCGCGCTCGGCTTCGATGTGGTGCTGACCTTCGTCAATGAGCCGTGGCTCGACGCGACCTGGCTGGGTCGCCACTTGGACGCGCAAGCGCTCTCGGAACTCGCTGATTTGAGCCGCCAGAACGGCCTCGATCTGGCTGGTGAAAATGGCGAGTATCACTCGATGGTGCTGCACGGCCCGGGTTGGCTCTCGGCGCTCGAGATCACCGGCCGCGCGCTCAGCGCACCGCCGCGACACCGCCTGGAGATCGGCGGCATTGGCATGCGTTCGCGGTAGCTCCGGCCACGACAGCGTGTGTGGAATTGTCGGGAGAGCGACGCGTCCAAGTCGGGGACTCGACGTGCTATCCTCTGGCCGCTCCACATTGCTCGAAATGTCGAAGGCCAACGAACCGCAAGTGGTTGAAAGTGTCGAAGTCCTCGATCCGCTGGCGTGGACGGGCGCCACGAAACCGCTGGATATCGGCGAGGATCTGATCGGCGTTACGCTGAACGACACCTACGTCCCGGAGCGCATCCTCGGTGAAGGCGGGATGGGGCGTGTTTACCTGGCCCGCCACACTCGCATCCGCCAGAAGCGGGTCGCGGTGAAGGTGCTGCACCCGGAGTGGTTCGGCAATGCTCAGGTGCTGGCGCGTTTTCAGCGCGAAGCAGAGACGGCCGCGGCGGTGTCACACCCCAACGTGGTCACCGTGCTGGACGTCGATCGCACTCCGCACGGCTTGCCCTACCTGGTCACGGAATACCTGGATGGCATCGATCTCTCGGAACAGCTCAAAGCGTACGGGAAATTCTCGGCCGGCACCGCGGTGCACATCGCCCGTCAGCTGTGCAAAGGCTTGGGCGCCGCGCACCAGAGCCAGGTCATTCACCGCGACGTGAAGCCACAGAATATCTTTCTGGTGGGCGACTTTTCGGGCGGGATGCCCGAACGGCCGCCGATCAAAGTGCTCGACTTCGGGCTGTCGCGATTTTCAGATCGCTCCGACAATCAGCTGACTCAAACGGGCTGCATCATGGGCACGCCGGCCTACATGGCGCCCGAGCAAGCGAGCGGGCAAGCAGTCGATCATCGCACGGACATCTATGGCGTGGGCGTGGTGCTGTACACGATGCTCACCGGTCGCCCGCCGTTCGAAGGCGAATCGCCGCAAGCGACGGTGCTCGCCGCGATGAACAGCGAACCGCCCCGGCCACGCTCGGTCGAACCCACCATCGCGCCGCACCTCGAGCTGATCATCGAGCGAGCCATGGCGCGCAAACCCGACGAGCGTTACCAAGACATGGCCGCGTTCGAGCAAGCCCTGACCAGCTTCGAAGCGGAGAGCCTGGCGCGTCCGATCGAATCGATGGCCCCGCCCCCTCCCACCAAGCAAGATCCCAGCGTACGGCGCACCATGCATTCGGACGCCGACGTGCACGCCGCGCGTCCGCGTTTGGTGCTGTTTGCGCTGGCGGCGGCCGCGCTGATGATTTCGAGCGCGATTAGCTCGATTGTCGGCATCGAGTACGCCACGCACTATCGCTTCAGCCGCGTGGAGCTCGAGCTGCTCTCGCTCGGTATCGTGGGCAGCTCGCTCACGCCGGCCTTGCTTTGGGTGCTCAACGTGCGCCGGCGAGTGTGGGAAAATAGCAATCGTGTGCTCTCGCTGCTCGGGCAAGTCCGAGCAGCGGTGATTGCCGCCATCAGCGTGTACGGGCTCGGCTTGCTGGTCTTGCACGTGACGGATGACTTTGCCGTGCGCCTCACCGGCGGTTCGGGCCAGCCCGTGATCGGCGCCGCGTGGCCCGGCTGGAGTTTGCTCTTGCCGGTCATGGCGTTGAACGCGGCCGTGACCGTCGTTTGGTGCCGGCGGCTTACGGTGATTCGCTCGGGTTGGCGGCGCCGGCTGGCCATGGGCCTGGTCACGAGCCTCGGCCTCGCCATCTTCGGAGCGTTGGTCGTGGGCGGATTTTGGTGGCGGCACCGGCTCGGCTGAGCCGGCAAAATGCGGCTAAAACCGGACTGGAATCGGTTCCAGAATTTGCTATTCTGCGCGCCATGTTCGTCAATCCCCTCTGGTGTGCGCGCTGCGCGCTCCTGCCCGTGCTCGCTGGCGTCGCGCTCGTGAGCTCGCTGGCCGCCTGCGACAACGGCTCTTCGTCCACGGACGACACGGCGCCGCCGCCCAGCACCGTGCTGCCCAGTCTGTTCGGCACGCCGACCCAAAGCGGGAGCGGAACCACCAGCGAGCAATACATGAAGAGCGACGTGCAGCGGGACGGCGTCAATTACTACTTCATGGCCAATGGCTGGGGCCCGGGCTTCCAGTCGCAAACCGTCACCTGGAACGGCACGTATTTCAGTGTCGATAGCATGCAAGGCACGCGCGGCGAAAACTACGAGCCTGCCACGTATCCCACCGTTTTTTGCGGGATCTACTCCGATTCGCGCTCCAAAGAGTGCGGGCTGCCGAAAGCCATCGCCAGCATCCAATCCCTGCGGACCGGTTGGCGCTGGAGCGCCAACGGCAATAGCGGACAGTACAACGCCGCTTACGACATCTGGCTCTCGAACACGGCGGACATGACGGGCTTCAGTGCTTACTTGATGGTCTGGCTGCGCGACCCGACCGGCGCGCAGCCCGCCGGCTCACGCAAGTTTTCAGACGTCGAAGTCAAGAACGCGCCCGGCAGCTGGAACATCTGGGCTGGCATCGTCAACAACAAGCCGATCGTCAACTACGTTCGCGCCGAGGGCTATGACTCGCCCGCGCTCGAGATGGACGTGATGGACTTCGTGCGTGACGCCAGCGCTCGCCAGCTCAATCTTCCGGGCACGAACATCCTCAGCGTGGCCGTCGGCTTCGAGATCTGGAGCGGACCTATCACGAAGCTTGAGTCGAACGACTTCTACGTGCAAGTCCAGTAATCGCCCGCACATTTCGTGGCTGGCGCTCTGGCGCATTTGCGGTTCTGCCCCAGACTGTCGTCCCCTGAATGCTTCCGACGATCCTCGAGGGCGCTGAAACCCACAACCTCAAGCGCGTCGATCTTTCGTTCGTGCCGGGTGAGGTGGTGGTCATCACCGGCGTGTCCGGCGCAGGCAAGAGCAGCCTAGCGATGGATACGCTGTACGCCGAAGGGCAGCGGCGCTTCGTCGAGAGCTTTAGTCCGTACGCGCGCCAATTCTTGGAGCGCTTGGAGCGGCCGCCGATGAAACGGCTCGAGCCGATCCCGGCTGGCATTGCCGTCGACCGGCGCGCGCCGATCAAGAGCTCGCGCTCCACGATCGCGACCATGGCCGATTTGGAGCCGTATTTGTCGGCGTTGTTCTTGCGCGAAGCCTTGCCCGTGTGTCCGGAGCACGGCTTCGAAGCGCGCGAGCTGGATGTGGTGAGCGCCGCACGCAGCGCCGCCGAAAGCTTGGGCAGCGCGCGCGCCGTCGTCACCTATCCGGTGCGTGTCACCGGCACCGAGGCGTATCTGGAGGTGCGCGAAGGTTTGCTGAAGGACGGCTATCGGCGCGCCTGGCTGGCTGGCAAGACCGAAGAGCTAGACGCGATCAAACCGTCGCAAGTGCTGGAGACGGGCACGCTGGAGGTGATCGTCGACCGCGTTGGCGGCGGAAAAGACCAGAAAAGGCTGGCTCAAGGCATCGAGACCGCCTGGGCGCGCGCGGCCGGCCTGGCCCACATCCACACCGATAGCGAGCGCTTCTTGCTGAAGCGCGGGCTCGCCTGCCCCGAGTGCAGCCGTGAGCTCTTGCCCGCGCGCCCCGGCCTCTTCTCGTATGAGTCGCCACTCGGTGCGTGTCCGGCGTGCCGCGGCTTCGGTCGCACGCTGGGCGTCGACATCGCGAAAGTGATTCCAGACGAGTCGCGCAGTATCGAAAAGGGCGCGGTTCGGCCGTGGCGCGGCGCTTCCACCAAGTGGGAGCGCGCCGAGATCGCCAAGCTGTGCCGCCGTCACGGCATCCCGCTGGACAAGCCCTGGTCGGCGCTGTCGGCCGCGCACAAGAAGATGGTGCTCGAGGGCGACGGTGGCTGGAGCAAGGGCACTTTCCCCGGGGTCGTCGGTTGGTTCAAATGGCTCGAGACCAAAACGTACAAGATGCACGTGCGGGTGCTGCTCGCGCGCTATCGCTCGTACGACCGGTGCCATGCCTGCCATGGCAAGCGGCTCAATCCACTCGCGCTCAGCTATCGCGTGGCCGGCATCAGCCTGGCAGACTTTCATGCGCTCGAAATTCTGGAAGCCAAGCGCCAAGTGGGGCTCTTGAAGGCGCACACCGCCCAGGGTGAATTGGCTCGCAAAGAGCTGGAGAGCCGGCTCGGTTACCTCGAGCGTGTGGGCCTCGGTTACCTGACGCTCGATCGTCAGGCGCGCACGCTCTCCGGCGGTGAAGCGCAGCGCGTGACGCTCACGGCCGCGCTCGGCACTTCGCTCTGTGGGGCACTGTTCGTGCTCGATGAGCCCACCGTCGGTTTGCATCCGAGTGACGTGGAGCCACTGAACGCGATCTTGCAAGAGCTCGCCCAGCGCGACAACTTGGTGCTCGTGGTCGAGCACGACCCGGCCGTGATCCGCGGCGCAGATCGCGTGATCGAGCTCGGCCCGGGTGCGGGCAGTGATGGCGGTCGCGTAGTCAAGGACGCTCCGCCGAGCGCATTCACGACAGCGGACACGGCGACCGGACGCGCCCTCGGAGCGAGCGTTCACGTGCGCGGGCCGCTGCGCAAGCCCACCGGCTTTCTCTCCGTCAAAGGTGCGACGGCCAACAACCTGCGCGCGATCGACGCCCAGCTGCCGCTCGGCGTGCTGTGTGCCGTGACCGGGCCGAGTGGCTCGGGCAAGAGCACCCTGGCGGTCGACATCGTGTACCGCACTTTGGCCCGCAAGCTGGGCGACTTCGACGAAGAGCTACCCGGCGCGTGCGCGGGCATCGATGGCACTGCTGCGATCAAATCGGTGACGCTGGTCGACCAATCGCCGCTCGGTCGGACTTCGCGCGGGAACGCCGCGACGTACACCAAGGCTTGGGATTTGGTGCGCGCCTTGTACGCGAAGGAGCCCGAGGCGTTGGCGCTCGGGCTCACGCCCTCGGACTTCTCGTTCAATGTCGATGGTGGGCGCTGTGAAGCCTGCTCCGGTGAAGGCTTCGAGACTGTCGAGATGCAGTTCTTGGCGGACGTGCGCTTGGTCTGCCCGGCCTGCCGAGGCCGCCGCTTCAAGGACAATGTGCTGGCGGTCTCGCGTGCGGGGGTGAGCGTCGCGGACGTGTTGGACATGACCGTGACCAACGCGCTTTTGCATTTCAAATCCGAGGTCGGCGTTCAGCGGGCGCTCGGGCCGGTCGAAAAGCTCGGACTCGGCTACTTGCGTCTGGGCCAACCGCTGTCGACGCTATCGGGCGGCGAGGCGCAGCGTTTGAAGCTGGCGCGAGCGCTGAGCGAAAAGCATCAGGGCGCGCTGTTCGTGCTCGATGAACCGAGCGCGGGGTTACATGCCGACGAAGTCGCGCGAGTACTGGCGGCGTTGGATGTGATCGTGAGCGCGGGCGGCAGCGTGATCGTCGTCGAACACGATCTCGATCTGATCGCAAACGCGGATTATATCCTCGATTTGGGGCCCAATGCGGGGGTTGGGGGTGGGCTCTTGGTGGCCCATGGCGCGCCACGTGAGCTTGCCTTGGTGCCCGAATCGCGCACGGGGCGCGCCCTCGCGGAGTACTTTGCCCATCGAGAGGGGAAGCGGCGTGGCGCTTCGGAAGTAGCGCGCGGCAAGCGCGCATCTCGCGCGGTCGAGAAGCGGCCAGCGCCGCGCTCCGACGCCGGCTTGGTCGTTGCGCGCGCTCGCGAGCACAACCTGCACGACGTGAGTGTCAAGATCCCGCATGGCGCGCTGACCGTGGTCACCGGTCCGAGTGGCTCGGGCAAGAGCACGCTGGCTTTCGACGTCGTGTTCGCCGAAGGGCAGCGCCGGTTCCTCGAAACACTGACGCCCTACGCGCGCCAATTCTTGCCCACCATGCCCCGGCCGGACGTAGACAGCGTGACCGGAGTGCCGCCGAGCATCGCGCTCGAGCAGCGCACCTCGCGCGCCGGCGGAAAATCCACGGTGGCCACCGTGACCGAAGTCGCGCACTACCTACGCCTGCTCTACGCCAAGCTCGGCGTGGCCCATTGCCCAACGCACGACACCCCCATCCTGCGCACCAGCCCCGCGGCGATCCTCGACAAAATCCGCGGGCTGCGCGCGAAGGTCAGCCTGCTCGCGCCGGCCGTTCAAGCTCGCAAAGGTACGTATTTAGACATCTTTTCAGCGGCGGCGCGGGACGGCATCGAGTCCTCGTATGCGGACGGCAAGTTGGTCTCGAACGACGACCCGCCGCGCCTGGTGCGAAGCCAAGAGCACACCATCGATCTTTTGATCGGCGCGGACATCGAAGCCAAGTCGCTCTCCGACGCCGATTTCGCGCGCGCGCTCCGTTGGGGCAACGGCGCGGTCAAGCTGCGCGTGGGCAGCAAAGAGACGCTGTACTCGACGCTCAGCGCCTGCCCTCAATGCGGCTTCTCGGTGCCTGAGCTCGATCCGCGCTGGTTCTCCTTTGCGACCAAGCAGGGCCGCTGTGAGACCTGCGAAGGCAACGGGGTGATCCTGGAAGAACCGAAGCGCGGTCGCAAGAAAAAGGTCGAGGTCGAACCGGTGGCGAAGCCTTGCCCCGACTGCCACGGTGCGCGCCTCTCGCCCATCCCCCGCGCCGTGCGCATCGGCGACGAACGCTACCACGAGCTGTCCGCCCGCTCGATCGACGGCGCCACCGAGCGCGTGCAAAAGCTCAAGTTTGCGAGCGAGCAAATGCCAGTCGCAAAGCCCATCTTGGCCGAGCTCCGCCGCCGGCTCGACTTCTTGCGCGACGTGGGGCTCGGTTATCTTTCCCTCGATCGCGCCGCGCACACGCTTTCCGGCGGAGAAATGCAGCGTTTGCGGCTGGCCGCGCAGCTCGGCGCGGGCCTCACCGGCGCGCTGTACGTGCTCGACGAACCGACCATTGGCCTGCACCCGCGCGATACCGGTCGCTTGCTCAGCAACCTGCGTAATTTGGTCGACCTGGGTTCGACCGTGCTCGTCGTGGAGCACGATATCGAGACCATTCGCGCCGCCGATCACTTGATCGACTTGGGCCCCGGCGGGGGTTCACGTGGCGGACGCGTGATGGCCGAGGGTACGCCGAAGCAAGTGCTGGCGGTCGCCGCCTCACCGACCGGTCGCGCGCTGGCCACCCCACCCGTGCTGCGGGTGGCGCAGCCCATCGATCGCGCGGCCCAGCAGCTGGTCTTGACCGGCGCCTCGCAGAACAACTTGCAGAACGTGGAGCTGAGCATTCCGCTCGGCTCGTTCACGGTCGTGGCCGGCGTGAGCGGCTCGGGCAAGAGCACGCTGATTCGCCATGTGCTGTTGCCGGCCCTGCGCGAGAAGCTGAAACTCGTCAGTGAGCCACCGGGAAGCTACAAGAGCCTGCGCGGCTATCAGGGGTTGGTGCGCGCAGTAGCGGTCGATCAGTCGCCGATTGGGCGCACTCCGCGCTCCACTCCGGCTACCTTCCTCGGTATCTGGGACACCATCCGCAAGCTGTTCGCGGCCACGAACGAGGCAAAAATAGCCGGATTTGCTGCCACGCGCTTCTCCTTCAACAGCAAGGGTGGCGGCCAATGCCCCACTTGCGAAGGCCAGGGCTCGGTCACGCACGAGATGAGCTTCTTGCCCGACGTGGTGACGCCTTGTCCTACCTGTAACGGTCTGCGCTTCGAGCCGCAAACATTGGACATCAAATACCTCGGCCGCTCGATCGGAGAGGTGCTCTTGCTCACGGCCGAAGAAGCAGTCGAGCTGTTCGCCAACCACCCGACAATCTCCGCGCCGCTGCAGACCCTGGCGGACCTGGGCGCAGGTTACATCACGCTCGGCCAAGGCTCACACACCTTGTCCGGTGGCGAGGCCCAGCGGCTCAAGCTGGCGGCCGAGCTGACCGCGACGCGGCGCCACGAAAAGACGCTGTACGTGCTGGATGAACCGACGACCGGCCTCCACATCGCCGACGTGGCCAAGCTAATGAGTGTGCTCGGGCGACTCGTCGAGCGAGGCGATACGCTGGTCGTGATCGAGCATCATCCGCAAGTGATCGCCGGGGCGGATTACCTGGTGGAGCTCGGACCCGAAGGCGGCGCGCAAGGCGGCAAAATCGTGGCGGCGGGCAGCCCGGCAAAGGTGGCCAAAGGCAAGACCGCGACGGCCGTGGTGGTGCGCGAGTTGCTCGTCTGACCGGCACTTCACGGGCCGCGCGCGGGCGAACCGGTTGCGGTTTGAGCCCATACAAGTCGGTCGTGCGCCGTCGGCGTTTGGGTCTGTTCTCCGGGCAAGTAAAGAGCCAATCGTGGCTGAAAACACGCGGAGCCTGCACTTCAACGGGTTGGTCGCTCAGAAAGGGCCGAGGTCGACGCAATCCGATCCATTACCGCGGTGGGATCCACGGCGTCCGCGCTTTGCGCGACGCGCTGGAGCAGCGCCAAATGTGCGTCACAGCGCAGCACGTTCAGCTCGGGTTTTTCCAGCGCTGGCTGCGCATAGCGGGCCGTGAAGGTTTGGATTCGTCGGTTGGCGTTGGCTAGTATTTCACGGCTGACGGTGCCGCGCTCGACTGCGTGCACTACGGCTTCAATCGCGCGTTGAGCGAGTTCGGCCGTATGACAGCAAAGAAGCTGATCCACACCTGCGTTGAGCCCGCGTACGACCACTTCTTCTACGGCGTAGTGGTCGGCGATGGCGCGCATTTCGAGGTCGTCGCTGACGACGAGCCCGTCGTAGCCCAGCTTTTCCCGCAGCAGGCCGTGTAAGGCGGCGCGACTCATGGTCGCGGGATAGACTGGATCGAGCGGTTCGAAGATGACGTGAGCGGTCATCAGCGCCGGGATGCCCGCTGCGATTGCGGCAACGAACGGTGGGAGCTCGACCTTCTGCAACCGTTCGAGCGAATGGGGTAGGCGAGGCAGCGCCAAGTGCGAGTCTTGATGAGTGTCGCCGTGACCCGGAAAATGCTTGCCGCAAGCCGCGACGCCCACACTTTCTAGACCCTCGGCTAGCGCGACCGCGAGCTCGCCGACCAACTCCGGCGTGCGCCCGAAGGAACGCGAACCGATCACCGGGTTGTCGGGGTTGGTGTCGACGTCGAGCACGGGCGCGTAGTTCATGTCGAAGCCGACCGCGCGCAACTCTCGGCCAATCAACACGCCGACATCGCGCGTCAATGCCGCGCTGCCTATTTCGCCCAGCGCCCGCATCGCCGGCAGCTCGCTGAAGCCCTTCTTCAGGCGCGCGACCTTGCCGCCCTCTTGGTCGAGTGAGATCGGAATTGGCCGCCCTGCTTCGCGTTTGATGGAGCTCGTGAGGGCGGCCACCTCTGCCGGCTCTCCCACGTTGCGGGCGAACAGCACTACACCGCCGACGCCGCGCGCTAGCAGCCGGCTCAAGTCAGCGCTGATCGTTTTGCCCTGAAAGCCGACCGTGAACAGCCGCGCCGCCTGGGTCTCGAGCTCGGATGACATGGCCGGATTCAAGCAGAGCCGCGCTCGCGGCGCATCTCTTCCAGCTGCGCCAGCGCGCGGGTCAGGGAACCTTTGCCGCCTTGGCCGGCGAATGCCACGGGCACTCGCGCATCGCGCGCGGCGGCGACCACCGGTTCGGTGTGTTTGTGCGAGACGATGCGGTCCAAGATGATCACACCGCTGACGCGGCCTTGGCGGATTCGCTGCGGTAGATTGCCGACCGCGTGCACGCCGTCGCGCTCGGTGTCGATCCACTCCGCGTCAGCCGCGAGCTCGGCCGGAAGGGCCCCCGACTTTTCACGGCCCGCGAGCGCCCCGATGATCACCAGCTTGCCGACGTGCGCGCGCACCTTGGGAGTTGCCGGTGCTTCGCGTTCCGGAACCGGCTCGGACTCGGGCGCGATCTTTCGAGCCTCGGGTGTGCCCTTTTGAGGCTGAGCGCTCGGCGCGAGCTCGGGTAGATTGGCGACCACGCGGGACAGCTTCAGAGCCGCCTCGGCCGCATGCTCTTGGCGCGCCGGATGCTTGAGTCGGTGTTCGCTGGCAAACGATTCGGCGATTTCGAACTCGAGTGCGCGTTCGTAGCCCCTGAGCGCGCTCTCGATGGCGGCGATGCGCTCGGCCACTTCACCGCGCTTGGCGTTCAACGCGGCACGCACGGATTCGACCACGTCATCGAAAGCGGAAGGGGCCATCACGGCGGAGCTTGCCCGCGTGCGCCGAACAAGTCGAGCACACGCTGAGGCGCGAAACCGCTCTTGGCAGTGGAATTGCGGCCTGCGATCCCGCGCGCGGACCTTTTTGCTGGCTGGCGCCTGCGGAGCGAGGGGCTATGATTGGGTTCGGGAACGCGCACATTCAGAGCCACTTCTGAACGGGCACCGTGACGCTTCGAGCTCGCGGTTTGCCGCCAAAGAAAGGGTCGCCAATGTCCATCGCGAGGTTCGAGCTGCCAATCGTTCTGTGCCTGCTATTTCCGATCGTGAGCTGCGCCGAGCATCCCGCGGGCGAAGCCAAGGCGAGCAACGAAGCGGCTCCAGCTCCGCCGAGTAAACCGGCCGAGAGCGACGCGCCCGCGGCCGGCGAGGCTTGCAGCGACGTCGCCTGCCAGTCGAACAACGACTGCTGCAGCGGCTACGTTTGCGGTTTCGATCCCGAGCGCAGCCGCGTTCAGCGCTATTGCCTCGGTCAGTAACCGAGTTGAACTCAGCGCTGCGGATCAGGAAAACGCGCCACCGAACTGAACGGGGCATGCAGCGCCGGTGCGGCGGTCGCGGCCGGCTTGGCTGAAGCCACCGTTGCCGGCTTGGCCGGGGCGACCGCGACCGGCTTTGCTGGGATGACCACGGGCGGCCTTGCTGCGGCCGCCTTTGCCGGGGGCACCGCGGGCGGCTTGGCCGGCGTGCTCGCCGCTGGCGTCGATTCCTCGATGGTCATGGGCACCGAAATGATGCCCGGGCTGGGCGACTGCGGGGAACCCGCTTGGTCCCCCGGGGAGTCTAGCGGGGCGTCGCGGTCCGCGAGCCGCAAACACATGGGCGACGGTGCGGCAATGAAGGTTTTGATTGGGCTCGCATCGGGGCGAGTGAAGAACGCGGTGAGCGCCGTGTCCGCAGGGAACGGTTCGGGCGCAGGAGCGGAAGCGCGAATGGTGACAGCCGAGACGGCCGAGTTCACCGAGGGCGACGCCTCTGGCACGAAGGCGGACCAGGCTTCGGTCAGCAGCGCGGACCATACATCCGGCACGCGCTCAGACGAGGCAACTGGCGCGCGGCCGGCCTGCACCGTTGCCGCGGTCGCCGTCACAGTCGGGGCGGCGAGCGACGAGCCATAGTGAGCGACGAGCTGGCGCTGCGAGCCTGACGCTTGGGAGCCGTGCACGCCGAGCGCGATGATCGACAACAGGGCCATGCCGCCTACGATCCCCGCAACCGGCCTTCGGAAGCGCTCGAGATGCGCACGCTGCTCAGGACTCGGAGGCTGCAGCGAGGCGTCGAATTCGAACGAGTCATGCGACGCCTGGCCGCTGGCTCCATCGGCATCGTAGCTCCCGAAAAAAAAATCGTCGTCGTCGAGACCGGTCGGTGAATCCATGCGCTTCTTGCGTGAGCCCGTGCGGGCTTCGAGCTCAAATTAGCTTAGTCACCGCGAACGGCAACCGGCAGGCACGTGCTCCAAACGTGACACATCCCGTTAGGTTGAGCTCGCGCAGGTTTCTGCGAGATGGCCAAATCGCGCTCGGCGCGCGTGGGGCTCGTTCTCGCTTCCATTTGTCGCTTTGCTCACCGCGCGGCCCGGTGGCGCTCGTACGCCCCGCCGGGCCGGCGTGGCAGCTGTGATGCCGCCTGCGCGCCAGCCCTGCCTAGTGGCGCCCCGTGGCGCGTTGCGCGCCCTTTTCAGTTTGGCCCCTCCCCAAAAATCCAAGCCAGTGCGAAGTTAGCTCGGCTTGACGCGATAGCAAGGCTGGTAGCCGCCGCCGATTTTCATGCGGCCCTGGCGCACGAAGCTCTCGAGCAGTCGATCGAGGGGCGCGGTGATCGCCGGCTCAGCGGTGATCTCGAACGGGCCGAACTGTTTGATCAGAGCGACGGTCGGCTGCTTGATATTGCCGGCAACGATGCCGGAAAACAGCTTCCGCAGTTCGCGCGCCAAGACATACGCTTCTTGGTCGCGATGCAGGCGTAACGCGGCCATGCTTTCGTGCGTGGGCTTGAACGGCCGCTGGAGCTCGCCATCGACCACCAGCTCGCTGTGGTAATACATGGGCTCTTGGCGTTCGAAGCGGCGCTTGGCGGCTGCTTGGTAGCCGGCCACGGCCGCGCGGGCCACGGCCACCGGAGAGTCTGTGATGATCTGGTAGTGGCGGCGAGCATCTTCGCCCAAGGTCAGTTTCACGAATTCATCGAGAGCCTCGAAATAGCCAGCTTGGTCTTTTCCGGCCGTGAGAATCATCGGCATTTGGATGTCGCGATTGCGCGGATCCATTTTGAGTGCGAGCGCGTACAAGAGTTCTTCTGCCGTTCCGGGGCCACCCGGGAAGATGACCAAGCAGTGCGCGACGCGTACGAACGCCTCCAAGCGCTTCTCGATGTCGGGCAAGACCACCAACTCGTTGACGATTGGATTGGGCGGCTCGGCGGCGATGATGCCGGGCTCGGTGATGCCAATGAACCGCCCCGGCACCCGGCGCTGCTTGGCCAAGCCCAAATTCGCGCCTTTCATCGGGCCCTTCATGGCGCCCGGCCCGCAGCCGGTAACGACGCCCAGGCGCCGGAGACCCAATTCGTAACCCACTTGCTTGGTGTAGTCGTATTCGGCCGAAGAAATGGAGTGCCCGCCCCAACACACGGCTAGGCCCGGCTCGGCTTCGAGCCGAAACAGCGACGCGTTGCGCAGCAGCTGGAACACGGCCGAGCTCGCATCTTCTTCAGCGACTTGGGTGCTCATCCAAATGAAATCCCGCAGCACGGCATACAAATGCTCGCGGATGCCCTCGATCAATTGCCCATCCACGAAGGCGCGCGCGGGCGCCTGGCTGAGCTCCAACAAAATGCCACGTGAGGTCGGCACGAGCTGGACCTTGAACGCCGAATACTGGGCAAACAGGTCAGCCGGATCGTCGCTGTCGCTGCCGGTGTTCAGCACCGCCAGCACACACTGACGGAAGAGCTGCCGTAGCGCCCGGTCGTGCGCGCTCGCGTTCAGGCGATCCAGCTCCGAACGCGAAAGGATCGGCATGCTCGGCGGCGGGGTGATCGTAGCCTGTTCGATGATCGCGCTCATGGGCGCATGATGATCGCACGCGGGTCGGTTGTCACTCGCTCGTGCTGGCCCGCCTCGCCCGGGCCGATTGCTCGTGCCGAGTCGTCGAGCCTACGGCTTGACGGCGTGTTCGAGCCGCGAAAACACCGTGGAAGAGGCGTGCTGCACGCTGCTGACGACTCCGCTGTCCGGTGGTTCGCTGCCGAGGGCGGGCGGTTTGCTCTTGCTCTGCTCGAGCTGCGCGGCGGTGGGCACGCGCTCGCCGCTGCCCGAGCTCTCGAGCGCCAGGTTCGAGTTCGTCGAGGTGACCCTGGCATCCGCGGCAAAGCCCAGTTCGCGCTGGACGTTGGCGAGTTCCAAGCTGAGCGTGATGAACGAACTCGCCTGGCTCGGCAAGAGCGGGATGCTCAGTTGCCAAGCGGTGCGCAGGGGCCCTAGCGCACGCTTGGGAAAGCCTGCGCGAATGAAGGCTGCGGCAGCCCGGCGATAATGCAGCACGGCGACTTCGGGTTGCTTCAGCCTGCGCGCGAGCTCCGCCGTGCGGTGCTGTAGCCAGGGCGCTCCAAGCATCAAGCCCGACGCCGTCTTGTATGCCTCGAGTGCTTGCGCCTCTTTGCCTTCGCCCGTGAGTTTCTTGGCGACTGCCGTGAGCGTCTCCACTTGCGCTTGCACGGTGTCGGTTGGTTTTGCAGAAGATTGGGTCACGGACAGCCATTAAGCAGGGAACGTGCCGGCCGCCGCGAACTCGACCTCCCTGCGTAAGTGTCGAAAATGGCGAGAGTTTGTGAATCGGCTGGCGCTCCGCTTTGGACTCGAAAACCTGAATTGAGAATCGCGTCGTCTCAAACGGAGAAGCCGGCTAAGACAGCCGCGTGCGCTGGTCGCGATTCGTGCTTGCCACAGTCGGCTCGGTCGCCTGTGTAGGTGTCGCGCTGAGCGCTCGGCGCGTGTTGTCTCAGCCCCACTCTACGACACAGACCGCGCACGTGGCAGCATCCGTCGCGCCGACCGACCCCGTCGTGGCGGCGCGTGAACGGCTCGAGCAATTCGAAGCTTCCCATCGGCGTACCACCGACTTCGCGCACCTGCCGCCCGCAAATCGTAGCCACGGGGCGGATCCGTACGCGCTCGCCCAGCTCGATGCGCAGCACGTGCTCGGCGTGCTGCGTGGTGCCTCGGCCCTGGTCTTGCTCGATCGGCGGCTCCACGAATTGCAACGGATCGACATTCCGGGATCCGCCGTGGCGGTCACCGTGAGCGAATTGGGCGAGGTTTGGGTGGGGGCCGAAGAGTCCGCGACTTTGCTTCGGTTCCGCTTCGACGGTCAGCGCTTGAGCCCGTCGGGGCAGCTGAAAATGCCGGGAATTCTCGGCGTGCGTGCGCTGGTGGCCGGCGTTCGAGGAGTGTTGTACGCGCTCGACGTCCACGACGGAAAGTTGCTGACGCTCGACCCCATGGCCACAGCTCCGGTGCGAGAGGCTCGCAGAGTCGGTCATGGCCCGCTCTCACTCCGGCGCGTGGGTTCGCTCTTGCTCGTGGATCTGCTGCTCGACCACGCGCTGGTCGTGTATCGCTTGAGTGAGCGAGGGAGCGTACTCGAAGAGCGCGCACGCGTGCATCACGATGGCCCGATCTGGGGCTTCGATGCCGCGCCGCTCGCTGATGGACAATTGCTTTTGGCTCTGGCGGGCGTCGAAGACCACGCGCTGGATCGCAGCGACGGTTCGTTCGGCTACATCGACTCGTTCGTGTTCTGTTACCAATTGCCGAAGTCTGGGGCGATCGCTCCGCTGTGGCGAAAAAATGTCTCCGAGCTCGGCGTGGTGACGCCCAAAGCGCCGCTGCTGTCCGTGGACGGCACCGGCCAAGCGCGCCTGTTCGTCTCCGGCTATGGCAGCGATCGCGCGCTTCAGCTCTACTTTTCAGCCACATCGCAGGCTGAACCACGCGTCCAAAGTGAACCCTTTTTTCCGGGCACCGCCGCCGCGCTTCACCTACCGTCGGGCGAAATCGCCTTTGCCGATCCGTTGCTCGATGCCTGGCTGCTACGCCAAGCGACGGGCCTGCGAGACGAGCCCGCGGACGTCGTGCCGGTGACGGCCGCCTCCGCGCCGCTGGCGTCGACCGAAGAGCGCTTGGGCGAAGCGCTGTTCTTTACGACCTTGCTGGCGCCGAGCAACTCCAGCGAGGGCGCGCACAGCCGCTTCAGCTGCGAAACCTGCCACTTCGAGGGCTATGTGGACGGTCGCGTGCACTACACGGGGCGAGACGACGTGCACGTCGCGACCAAGCCGTTACGTGGTCTGTTCAACAATCGACCGCACTTTTCCCGCGCGCTCGATGCCGATCTGGCCACCGTTTCGCACCACGAGTTCCGCGTTGCCGGCAAGGGCAGTGGGACCGACCCTTGGTTCGAGATCCAGACTGAGCACTATCCGTGGCTCGCGCAGCTCGGCCTGCACGACGAAACGCTCACGCCGGAGGCGCTGCGCCGCGCGCTGATCGCGTTTTTGATGCGCTTTTCGCACAGCAGCAATCCCGCCGTCGCGGGTCGCGATGGGTTCAGCGCCGAAGAACAGCGAGGAGCGCTGCTGTTTCGCGATCAGTGCGCGCGTTGCCACGCCGCACGCCTCGAGAGCGATCTCGCCGACAGCGAGCTGCCGTTCGCAGCCTGGCCGCGCGCGATCTTCTCGCCCGAGGGTGCGATTGTCTGGGCCAGCGCGGAGTACCAAAAGACGGGCGTGACGCCGTACGTGCACGAGTCCGGCACGCGCGTGCCTTCGCTGCGACGCGCCGCCGCGAAGTGGCCGCACTTCACCAATGGCTCGGCCGATACGCTGCTGGAAGTGGTGCGTCGCGCGCGCTTCGATCGCACGCGCTTCTTCCACGACGGAGCGCCGCCCGCGGCGCTCCCGACCTTGACGGCCTTCACGCCCGAGCAAGCGCGGGATCTGACGGCGTTCTTAGAGCTGTTGTGATGAGGCCGGCAGCGTGTCGCTCACCGGATCGACCGCCGAGATCACGGCCACCTGGATATCCAAGCGCCGCGCGGAGCTGATCGGCGAACCATCGAACTCGACGATGTGGAAGCGGTCGAACACGCGCGTGCCGGTGGTTTTCACCTGCGAACCGATGATCTGCACGCGCTGCTGGAAGAGCGCTTGCGCCAGCGCCAAAAGTAGCCCCGAGCGATCGCCGGTCTCGACTTCGAGCGTGCTGAACACGCCGTCTTGACCTTCGATGAAGCGCACCACGGTTTCCGAGGAAGAAGGGGTGGGCGGCGGGCGCACGCTCGGATCGGCGCGCCGCCGATCCAGCTTGCCGTCGAGCAAGCCGATCAGCGTGGTGCGCAGCAGATCGATCTCTTCTTTGCTGACGCGGAGCTTGCGTTGTTGCTCTTTTTCGTGGCGAACCCAGAACACATCGACCGCCTCGTTGGCGCGCTGGTCGACGCGGCGCGTGTACGCTTCGGCCTCGATGACGTCTAGCCCGCACAGCACGAGGGCGGCGCTGATGGTAGCGAGCAGGCCCGGACGGTCGTCGGCCACGACGCATACGGCCGAGCCGGGCACGCGACTCGAATTGAAGCTCCCGACGTTGGCCGAAGCCGACTCTCGCTCGCGCGCGATCTTGGTGTGCGCGCCGATGGCAACGATGTCGAAATTTCTGCGATAGCTCTCGGGCAGCGATGCCGCGAACGCTCGCACCTCGTCGGATTCATCGGGGGAAGTAGACACGGGCTCAGCCTAGCGCGGGCGAAAGGCGGGCGCCTTTCATGATTGTTTCCAACACATGTTGCCGCATTACTTAGCCCCGGCCCCGGCGGCCGCGGGGGCTCCTGGGAAGCCAGGAAATGTGGGAAAACCAGGGGGGAGACTGGTCGGAAACGTGCTCGGAAAAGTCTTCGGCAAGGTCGGAAAAGTGCTCGGCAATGGCGGCAAAGTGCTGGGCAACGGAAACGGAAACGGGAACTGATTGCGCCCTGCGTCAGCGACCACTGGCGTGCCTGCGTCGGTCGGACGGACCACGGTCGGACCCGTAGCGGGGGTGCTGGTGGGAGTGCTGGGGCGAGTCGGCGTCACGCCGATCACGGGGGGGTTCGTGCCCACGCCGACCTGGGCGCCCGAGCCGGCGTCGATCAGCGGACTGACGGTCGTCTCGGGCGTCGGCGGGTCGAGCACGAGCGGCGGTGCGCTCGAGTCGGGCTGGTGCTGTTGATAGAACACCGCCGCCAACGCCGCGCCGCCCAACCCGAGCAGGATCAGCAGGCTCAAACCGATCCACAAACCGGTGCGCGAGCGGCGTTTGTGGACGACGGGCGGCGAAGCGTAGGCCGCGGCGGGCGAACCGTAGGCCCCCGGAGCTGGACCGTAGCCACCAGGTGGCGAGCCATAGCCGTAGGCGGGCGGCAAATTGCCCGGCAAAGCGCTAGCGCGTAGCGCCTCGCGCACGGCGTCGTCCGACACCTCTTGCGTACCGCCCTTGTAGGCCAGCATCGCGGAGTCGCCCGCGGGCGGCAGCGTCTTGGGCACGGTCGGGGCGACCTCGAAGACTTGCGCGGGCCCGGTGTGCTGGTGCTGCGGAGCATTCGCCGCTGCCGGCGGCTGCGCTTCGGGATTCGCGGCTAGTCGTGCCGCGTGACCCATCCCGCCGGCAAAGGGCGCGAGCGCCGAGCGCATTTCGAGCGCCGAGCCGAAGCGCGCGTCGCGATCCGGCAGCAGCGCCCGCTCCACGACCGCCACCAAGCCTTTCGCGAGGCCCGGCTCCAGGTCCGCCAAGTGACGCACATTGCCGGACACGACCGCCGCGACGATCGCTTCCACGTCGTCGCCGTCCGCGGGGCGACGCCCAGCCAGCATTTCGAACAGAATCACCCCTAAGGAATACAGATCCGCGCGATGATCGACGTTCTCGGCGGCGAACAGCTGTTCGGGGGCCATGTACTCCGGGGTGCCCATGATCACGCCCGCGCGCGTCAGCCCTTTTTGGAACTCGGTGCTGGCGCGCAGCTTGGCGATGCCGAAGTCGATCAACTTCAGCAGTGGGCCACCCGTCCCTGGCACGATGAACACGTTGTCCGGCTTGAGATCTCGGTGCACCACGCCGATCGCATGCGCAGATTCCAGGCCCGACAGGATCTGCAACGCGAAGTCGACCGCTTGCTCGGGCGGCAGCTTGCCCAGGCGATCCATGGCATTTTGCAGCGGTTCGCCCTGCAAAAGCTCCATCACCAAGTAAGGCGAGCCATCGGCCGTCTGATCCACGTCCGTGACGTGAGTCACGTGTGGGCTGCGGATGCGCGCTGAAACGCGCGCTTCTTGTAAAAAGCGCGAACCGAGGCCGGCGCGCTTGGCCAAATCCGCGTGCAGGAATTTGAGCGCGACGCTGGTCTCGAGGAACTCGTGATGGGCCTCGAACACGGTGCCCATGCCGCCATCGCCGATCAAGCGCACGATGCGGTACTTCCCGCCGATCACGTCGCCGACAGCGGGCCTCATTTGGCGACCACCGCTTTCCCTTGATCGAGAATGCGCGCCGCCGCGGGCACGAAACGCTCGTATTCGCGGAGGAAGGTCAAGCTCTTCGGATCCGCGCGATCCACGTACAGTGTGCCGAACAAGTGATCGGTCTCGTGCTGCACGACCACGGCGCGGAAGCTCTCCCAAACGAAATCGAGCTCCTTGCCCGTGCGATCCAAAGCTTGGACCCGCACCTTGCGCGGCCGCGCCACTCGTCCGCGCATGCCGGGCACGGACAAGCAACCCTCGTACATTTCGAAGCTGTCTTCTTCGCTCAGCGTGCCGCCGCTCGTCAGGCTGCCGACGAGCGGTGTGACGAGCGGGTTGATCAATACGGTGAGCGGAATCGGTTCGAATTGCGGGTAGCGCGGGTTCTGGTCGACCTCGATCACGCACAGCTGCAGCGACTGATACACCTGCGGCGCGGCCAGCCCTGCGCCATCGGCGTCGTGCATGGTCTCGATCATGTCGTCGATCAATGTCTGGATGAAAGGCGAGCTGATCTGGTTCGGATCGACCAAGTCCGCTCTCCGGCGCAGCACCGGTTCGCCCATCTGCGCAATCTTGCGAATCGCCACGGGGGGATCCTAGTTCAAACTCGGTCACGGGCACGAACCGCTCGCGCAGGGCCGCGGCATTTTGCCTCAATTGTCCCGCGTTTTGCCCTGAACTGCGGAAATTAGGGGGACAATAATCGGTTTCGAGAGTGGGCGATCGCGATCCCGCATCGCACCTCACGGCCCGTGCTGTGCCCGTGACCCTGATCCCGACGGTGGTGCGTGTGCCAGCTTGTGTCAGCGCCAGCGGCAAATCCCCGCCGATTATCGCAAGTACTTTTGGGCACGCAGCTTGCTGTCATCGACCGCTAGACCGTGGAATCAACGGGAGAGACCAAAACGCGCAGAGCAACGCATTGCTTTGCTAAGGTATCGACCTGAAGGTCACGGTTCAATGGGGAGCGAGCAAATGCGGAGAGCAATACAGTGGCTGGGAGTGGCGGCGGTGGGGACGGTTTTTGGGGTGGCATGTAGCTCGAGCGACGACCGGTCCAGCTCGCCTTCGAAGATCACCATCATCTCCGCGTCCAATACTGCGGGCGCTGACAGCAGCGAACCGAACGCTACGGCCGGTGCCGCCAACGGTGGCGCGACCAGCGGCAACGGTGGCGCGAGCACGGTCCTCGCTGGCGCGGGCGGTGAGGCGGGCGCGGACAACATCGCCGGTGCCGGAGCAGGCGGCGCGGCCGCGTGCGAGGGTGAGTATGAGTGCCCATCGGTGCTTTATTGGTCGCACACGACCATCAACGTCGATTTGCCGGTCTCCGTTGCCGACACCGCTGACGCCGTGTTCACCGCGTGTCGAAATAGCGAGTGCTACAGCGCAAAGGGCAGCGCGACCGTGCCCGGCATCCCCGACTTTTTGGCACCCGACGTGGAAGACGGATGGGTGCACACGCAGGAAGGAGCAGACATCTATCTGAAATTCCATAGCTCGGGGGCCACGTCCTTCGCCGTCCTGGATTGGCAATTTTCTTATGGCGGCCTCGCGCCGAACGTCACTAGCGAGCACTACTCATTGACGATCGAGCCCTCGGGCGGCGTCGTGACGACGCTGTTCGACGGAGAAGTGAACTATACCGTTGTCCAGGCGGACCCCAGTTTGGTGAGCGAAGGCTTCTGCGTCCATTGCTCTGAAGTCTCGAAGGCGACGGTCGACGCTCGGATCGCCCGCTGAGTGCAGATTTCGACGCGCACGTGTCGGCAGGCAGGTTGCTGTTTGAAACTGGACTGACTGGAGCGGGACCGAACTGAACTGGATTGAACTGAACTTCCCAATTCCACGAAGAGTGAGCAAATGCACAGAGCGATACAATGGCTGGGGGTGGCTGCGGTGGGGACGACTTTTGCGGCGGCGTGCAGCTCTACCGACGATCAATCCAGCTCGCCTTCGGAAATCACTATCATCTCGGCGTCCAATTCCGCGGGTGCTGACAGCACGGACCCGAACGGTGCCGCCGGAGCCGCCAATGGCGGTGCGAGCATCGGCGTCGGCGGTGCGGCCGGCGACGCAGGCGCATACAACAACGCCGGCGCTGGCGGCGAAGGCAATTGCGATGGCGACTATCTGTGTCCAGAGGTGATTCGTTGGTCGCATACGAGCATCCAGGTCGATCTCCCAGTCTCCGTTGCAGACGCGGCAGACGCCGTGTTCACTGCGTGTCGAGATACCGATTGCTACAGCGCAAAGGGCAGCGCGAAGGTACAGACCGATGGTCCCGGTCCTGGGGGAGGCCAGTCAACCGGGAAGGAGGATGCTTGGGTCAAAACTGGGCAGGGTGGAGCCGGACTCTTTTTGAGCTTCGATGACTCGGCGCCCACACCCTCCGCGACGCTGGTTTGGAATTTCTCTCTTTTTTCGGCACCCATAGCTGGCGAGCGCTACTCACTGACGATTCAGCCGGCAACTGCCGCAACTGCCACGACCCTTTTCGACGAGGAGGTCAGCTACAGCACCATCGTTGCATATCCCCAGTTCATTTCCTTGGGTTACTGCCGAGCCTGTTCTGAAGTCGTTACGGCCACGGTAGACGCGCGTGCGGTTCAGTGAGCGCGGCGCGCGACCTCGAAACGCGCCGCCGAAGGCAAAGACGAGATCTGCCGCAACTCGTGACCATCAACCCCCAGCCAACCTCAACGCGAGCGCCAGGGGATGTCACTCAGCCCGGCGAGGTGATTTTCGTAGCGCGCCAATACGAAAAGCAAATCACTCAAGCGGTTCAAATAGATCACGATCTCGGGCCGAACCGGCGAGGTTCGGCTCGCGCTGAGCGTGCGCCGCTCGGCTCGGCGGCACACGGTGCGAGCTCGATGCAGCTCGGCCGCACTCGCGCAGCCGCCGGGGAGCACGAAGTTCTTGAGCGGCTCGAGCGGCGCTTCACTGCGGTCGATCCAGCCTTCTAGGCGCGTGATGTCCGCGTCGCTCAAGAGATCCATGCGCAGCTTGTCTTCTTTGCCCGGCAAGCAGGCAAGCTCTGCACCCAAGGTGAATAAATCAGTCTGAATCTGCAGCAACGATTCGTCGGTTTCGGCCGACGCGCGCAGCGTGCGCACCACACCGAGACAAGCGTTCAATTCATCGATCGTGCCGTAGGCTTCCACACGCGGATCGTCTTTGCCGACGCGGGCACCACCGAACAGACCGGTCTCGCCGGCGTCGCCCGTGCGCGTGTAAATCTTCATGCCGGGCAGCGTAGCCGCTCGGGACGCGTGAACTCAACCGAGCGCGGCAGAAATCGTGCTGTACGCGTCGTTCCAAGTTTGCAGATCGGCCTGGGCGCCGTCGACGATGCTCAAACCGAAGCCGGGCGGTACGGTCGCGTTTTCGTTGTGGTTGAAGCGGCGACGCCAGGCAATTTTGCCGACCAGGCGCACGCGCCGTTCGCTGCGCGGGGGCGCCATTTCGATCCACACCTCGTCGTCTTCCGGCGGGGCGAGCGTGCGCACGTATAGGCCGCCTTCGCTGATATTGTAGGTGAAGCCGTAGTCGTCTTTTTCACGGCCGGCGCCGCGAAAAGCGACCGTCGTGCCATACAAGATGCGCGCGCTGCGGCGATTGTTGACCGCTCCGCCCTTCAAGTCGTTGGAAGCGAATAAGACGTTCTCGGGCGGCGCGAAGGCGTCGATCACGCCGACGCCGCTCACGCCGTCGAGCGCCGCACGGATCGTCTTCAAGTCTTTGGGGTTCGCGCAGACGATGAAGTTGGCTTTGCTGCCCGCGCTGCGCGCGAGCGCAATCGTCGTCGGGTAATCGTCGGCCAGCTCGGCGTTGAGCACGGCCAAGGCAATTTCTTCTTGTTGTGCGAAGCGCGCGGCGTCTTCCTTGGTGACTGCGAACATCACCGCGTACCCCGCGTTGCGCAGCACGCGTCCGACGACCGTGCGCCGGGTCTTGTCGCTCTCCGCGATCAACGCCGTGCCGCGGGTGGAAGGCGGTAGCGTGCCGGCTTCGCGCGGTAGCGTGCGCAGCCGAGTGAGTAAGGGGCGCGTGCCGCTCAGCGGAAGTACGTCGTCTGCGCCCCAGCTGAATGCGTCACTGAAGGAGAGATCGCCCATCTCGCGCGAGAGCGCGATGATCGGCAGCCGCGCGTGCCGCGCGCTGCTGCGCGTCTGCACCGCGAGCGCTTCGGATGCCTCGGTGTCGAGCAACATCGCCATCGCGTCGTGAGACTCGAGCCAGCGGCCGGCATCTTCCGGCGACTCTTCCGCATGGAGCGTGAACGCGGCTTGTTCCGCGGCCATGGACAGCGCCATCCGCTCCTCGCGTCGAAAGCGGCCGAACGCGAGCATTTCCCGAGTTTCCATGAGTCTTTAGAACGGCCGCCGTCGACCGTCCTAAAGCCCATGTCGTCTCAACTCGGCACAAGCCGTGGTTTTATGCCCCGACTCGAAGAGCCGCGATACCGCTACGCGGAGAAGATCTGCTGAATCTCGCCTTCCATCGCGGAAGGGAGAACCTTGCGGGCCAGCGCCAACTCTTGCACGAGCAGGCTGCGGGCTTGATCGAGCAAGCGGCGCTCACCGAAGGACAAGTCCTTGTCGAACTTCAGCCGGTACATGTCACGCAGGACCTTGGCGATTTCCGACGGTAGCCCGCTCTTCAACATTTCCGTGTAGGCCCGAAAGCGACGATTCCAAGGTTGCAGATCGACTGCCACCTCGGGCGCCTTCAGGATCTCCAAGATATTTTGGGCCTCTTTCTTCTTCATCACCGGACGGAGACCAACGCGTGCGGCCGCCTCGGTCGGCACCATCACTTTGAGCCCGCTGTCCTTGATCTTGATGACGTAACAAGTCGTCTTACGGCCGCCTAAATCGCGATCCTCGAGCTGCTCCACCTCGCCGACGCCATGCGCCGGGTGCACTGCCATATCACCAGGTTTGAACGTGTAGCCCTTTAAGACTTCTGCTGTATTCACCGACGATTGCCCTCTCGTATGGAAGCGAATGTGCGACGCCCACCGAGGCGCGCGCACCTTCGCAGCGCCGTAGTTGGCTCCTGCTCACGCATTGTGCGTCAGCGCCAACCACGACGAGGAACCCTCCTGCACTCACGCGAAGGCCGTCCTAGCTTCTACCCGACCGCCGCAGTGCAGCACCGGGGAGTCCTAGCACTGTATTATGCGTTTGGTCAATCAAGCTGCTTCTTCCACAATCAGTAATCGAGCAGTAATCGAAGGAGCGCTCCCCGCTCATTCCCCATGCATTTAGGAGGACGGCTAAGAACGATTCGCGAAGCCTGAGTGAACCTAAGTGCTTGTCCCACACGCTCGCACTCATGATTGGTGTCAGGGGCTCGGCGGTGCGGTTTTCGTCGGCGCTGCGCCGGGCTCCGAGCGCGGAGGCAGAGTCAGGATTTGCGAGAGATCAGCGAGCGCGGAAGCTCGTAGGCCGCGAACCAGAGCGGCCAGCTCGAGTTCGACGCGCAAACGTAACAGGTCCGGACTCGTGCTGACTTCGGCGACGTCGCTGAGTTCGAACAAGTGCCCTGCTGAACTTTGCGCGAACGTCGACCACGCAGCACTGAGTCGACGCGCGGCGTCGTCTGCCGAGTCGCGCCAAGCGCCAGCAAGGTACAAAGTCGTGGCAACTTTGCCGTTCCCCAGCGGCTGTGCCGTGATCGCGATGGCCACGGCGGATTGAAGTAGTCCGCCTGCAGCGCGCTGCCACTCATCGGCGAACGGGCCCGGTGCAAACAAGACTGCCACGTTGTTCGACGCGAGCTCCGGTAACGCCGAGAGCGACGCCCCACGCAGCGCGGGGGGCGAATGCTTCAAACGCTCCTCGGCGTAGGCCTCGGCGATTTTCACCGGCACTGGGTCGCCCACCGAGATCGCGAGCACGCGCTCGTCGAGCGTGAGCAGTGTTTCTGGTGTTTGCCCGATCACCCCGGTGACACGGATGAGGCCGGGGTGCGGCCGCTTGGTGACCGCACCAGCCAGCAATCGCTCTCCGAAGCGTGCGCGCGCGCGCGCTGCCACGCCACTCGGCAACTCCGCGACATACAAGGTGGAGTACGGAAAGCCCGCGATCGCTGCTTCCGATACGACTCGCAGATCGACACCACTCGATTCCGCAAAGGCAGCGAAGCGCGGATTCGGAATGATTTGGGAGATCGCTCGTGCAAGCTCTGGCTCGGCCAAGATCTGTCGCGGCTTGAGCAAGAGCAACCAGCGGAGGCCGGCCGAAGAAATGAAATCGGACAGCGGACCACGATGCAGGGGCTTCGCGGGCGGGGTTGCTGCCTTGGGTGCGATCGGTTTCGCTGCGGGCGCCGCACAGGCCGTGGCCCAGACTGCCGTCAGCAGCAGCCAGCGGATGCGAGCGGGCATCGACGTTGCGAAACGGTTTGCGCTCAGTCGTCCGAGTCGTCGTCGCTCTCATCACCGCCGGTGATGGGCGTGTGACGACTGGCATTGACGAGCTCTTTCAACTCTTTGCCGACCTTGAAGAACGGCAAACGCTTGGCCGGCACCGGGACGGGTTGCCCAGTGCGCGGGTTTCGCCCCGCGTACGGCTTGTAAGGTCGCACGGTGAAGCTGCCGTAGCCGCGGATCTCAATGCCTTCGCCACGTTGCAGCGCTTCGGTCATCGCGTCGAACACGCAATTGACGACCATCTCTGCTCGGGCCTTGGTCAGCTCTCCTCGGGCGGCAATGGCCTCGATGAGCTCACTTTTGGTCATCTGCTCGCTGCCTCCCTCGGCTCAACAATTCGCTAAGGCTCTGCTCTAACGCCTCAATTGTCAACGCCTTTTCAGGAACGCGCCAAGACGCCAAGGGCGCCGCAAGTAGTCTTTGGTGCGCTGGAAGCGTGGCCGATGTTTCACCGCAGCTGCAGTTTTCAGTTAATGCGCGAAGCCCACGAGCTCGATGTAATCGAGTACCCCTCCGCGCGAAGCCTCTAGCCGCACCCTCGCCGCTCCGGCCCGCCAATGGATCGGTCCCCACTCCACCACGCCGCATCCCTCTGTGTTCAGGACGAAGTCCTGACTGGGGTCGAGCTCCTGAACCGAGCTGAGGCGCAGTTTGGTTGGAGGGCCGGGGGCAGAGATCCAGCCGAGGCGGAGGCTGAGGGGGGCGCGCTGAGCGGGAAGCGGGAGTTCGAATTCGAGCGCGGTGCTGGTGGCGGCCGCGCCGGGGTGGATGCGCAGGCCGCGCCCGTTGGAGGCGCACGGGACGAACTCGGGTTGAACCCAACCTCGGGCGACGGCGATGGGCGGCCACTCGGCTTCCGCTTCGAAGCGCAGGCTAGTCGCGCTGCTCAGGGTCGGGACATACGGCGTGAGCCCGCCGTGCGCTGCATTCGCGCCCGCGTCATACGAGTAGTGAAAGCTCGGCGGGCGGCCGAGCTGATTCCAGAGCCACCAATCGTGCGCATCGTGCTCGTAGCGCGCGACGACGACTCGCTCGTGCGCATCGAGCTGACCCGGATCGTGCCCGAGGTTGAAGCCGTGGTCGGTGTCGATGAACACCAAGCCGTGGTCGACACCGGCGTTGCGCAGCACGTCTGCCTCGAACATGGGCCGGCCGCCTTCGCGTTCGGCCAGCGCGCGGTGCGCGAAGCTCGCATGCAGCGCGAAGCCGGCCAGCGAAAGCGGCAAAGCGACCTGGCTCCATTGCAGGCGCACCAGCGCGATCGCCAGCAGCACGTGCTCGAGTGGCAACAGATCGGCGAATAGACGCGTGCCGCCGCCGGGGTAACTGCCATCGAAGTAGAACGGGGCGTACGCGAGCATGAAGCCGAGGCAAGCGTAGAACAGCACCCGCACGCGACGATCGTTGCGTGAAAGCCACGCGCCCACGGGACAGAGCAGCGCGAGCGGGGCCGCGTTGGCAATGTCGATGCTGTGCACGGCCAGCCGCCGTACGGTGACGCTCAGCGCTTCGCGTACGCCGTAGCCGTGCGGAAGGCGAGCTCGCACGTATTCGCCATGCTCGTACAAGCAGCCGATTGTGCTCCCAAATCCATAGCGAAAGCAGCCCGGCGGGCCATCGGCGAGCGAATAGTACGCGAGCTGCGTCGAGCCGAAGAAGCTGCCTGTGCCCGAGCGTTGGTAGAGCCCGAGGAGCGCGATGCCAGGCAGCAGTCCGGCCGCGAACCACGCCCAACGGCGCGCGCGACGCTCCAGCAAACAGAGGGCGAGCGCGACGCCCACGGCCCCGGACACGGGGCGCGTCGCGAGCAACCAGCCGAGTGCCAAGCCGCTCAGCAATGCATCCCAACGCCGAGCACGCAGCGCCGTCAGCGTGCCGACGCACAAGAGGAGCGCGCACCACCCGTGCGACATGGTGTCGGCTGTGTGGTAGCGGAGTGCGGCGCACAATACGGACAAGCCCGCGGCCACGCGAGCAACGTCCGTACGGCCGCTCAGCTCGTGTGCGAGCGCGTGAGTCGCGAGCACCAGTAGGGCCGCGATCACCGGACCGACCAGCATCGGTGCGTGCAGCAAGAAGCCCGCTGCGAGCACGGTCGCGTAGCCGGGCGGAAAAATTACGGCTAGTGAGTGCGGCGCGCTCGGCAACAAGAAGCGTCCGCCAAATGAGCCGAGCGGTGCAGTCACCGGAAACGCGAAGTATCCGTGCGCGATCGCCCGCGCCTGCAAGTAATAGCTGGTGGCGTCGATGATGCGCGGTCCGCCGCGCAAGTAGTAGCTGACGTAGCCCACGGACAAGAGCCCTGCGCTGAGCGCAAGGGCGGGCAACGCGAATTTGGTTTTCAGCTCAGAGCCGAGTGCATTGGGCCGGCGTGCGTGGAGCAGCGGCAAAAGTGCGCAGGCAGCCCCCAGTGCGGCCCACGCGACGCCGTCCGGCGGCCAGCCGAGCGTCGTATACGGTGAGCTCAAGGAGCGGCCACCGCCCAAACTTGAAACAGGGCGCGCTCGGTCGTACCGGGGCCAAATTCGAGCGTGACTTCGGCCGCGCCCGGAGCGGGCAGCGTGACGCGCGTCTCGACCCAGCCATCGTTGGGCGTGAGCCGCACGTGCCCCAAGACTTTGCCGGAGGAGAGCACGTCGAACTCGGTCTTCGCGGTCGGCGCGCTGCGCAGCACGAGCGTCAAGGCTTGGCTCGGCGCCAAGTGCTGCAGCCGAAACGACTCGCTCACCCCCGGCGGTACGATGCGCGCCGCGTCCCACAGATCTTCGCGTGGGCGAGCGGGGTTCGGCAGCAACTTCATGAATACGAAACCGATGTGCTTCACGGACAGCGCATAGTCGTGCTCTTTTTCGCTCACCAGATCGGCTTGGTCCAGCGAATCGAGGACGCGCTCGCCGACTCCCAGTGAGTAGGGCACGCCGCTGCGGTCGAGCGGCTCCCAGCGCGGCCGGTACAAAACCTTGCTCGCGCCGCCGCAGATCACGTTCCCGCGCACCGGGACTTCACCCACCCGAGTACCGAACCAGAGCGGGAAATCCGACCACCAGCCGGGGTAAATTGCGAGTAAATCCGGGCGTTCGGCAGAGGGGATGCGTTCGATGAGCTCGACCGCAGCAGCGATGTTCGTGCGCGTTGCGCGCGCAAAGGGCAGCCCGCGAAAACCGCCCAGGCCGATCACGTCCAAGGCGGGCACGTCCGAGGCGTAAGGGATGGCGCCCGCGTCGCCGACCAGCACGCGCTTCGACTGCAGCGCGGCATCGTGCCGGATCAGCGCGCCGGCGGTCAGGTGTTGGTCCAAAATGTTGCGCGAAGCCCGCCCAAAGAACCAAACCTGCTCCCGAAATCGCGGCGCTTGGTGATACACGAAGAGACCCGTGGCAAGCACGGCCGCCGCGGCCAAACCCGCGCTCACCAGTCGGCGCGAGCGATAAGCCTGCGCGAGCAACACCGCTAGCCCGAGCGTGGAAGCCAAGAGCAACCAAGCGACGGCAGGCATGGTGTAGCGTTCGTTCTGCCAACGCACTTGGCCGTTCAATGCCACGATCATCATCCAGCTGAGCATGCTCGCCCAGAGCACCAAAGCGGCGCGCCTGGTGCTCGCGAAGAAGCAGGGCACGGCCGCTAGTAGCCAAGCCAGCCAGCCGTAAACCGGCGTATCCGCAAAGTGATACTGGGTGACGCGCAAGATCTGATACTTGAAGTGAAACAACCAAGCGTCCCAGATGGCCTGCGGGGTGAAGAACGGGTGGTTCATCTCCAGCTTGACCAGCGCGCCGGCCGCCGTCGATTCGCCGGTCAGCAGGCGATTGGCGACGCCGTGAGCGAGCAGCACGCACAGCGCTGGTAGGCCCGCGAGCAACAGCAGCTTCAGCAATTCACGCGGCGGGCGTTTGCGTGCGGGCCACAGCGCAGACACGGCCAGCACCAGCAACGCCGCGCCGCCCTCGGGCCGGGTGGCCACGATGCTCGCGCCCCACGCGCCGAGCAGCGCGGCAGGCTTGAGCAGGTTCACTTCGGGCCTCGGCGCGAGTTGCGATAGATCGTCCCAGGCGATCAGCGCGCCGCCCCACAACGCCAAAAATAGCGCTACCTCCATGCCGCTGAACAAAGACCAATCCAGCGCACCGACGCACAGCACGCCCGGCGGCAACAAATAGCTCAGCGCGCGCGGTAAGCCCTGACACAGTCGGCGGGCTGCAATCAGCAACGAAAATACGCTCACGCAGGCGACGATCGCGGCCCAGGCCATCAGATCGAGCTTGCGAAAGCCGAGTAGGTAACCGACCGCGAGCACGAACGGATACAAGAGGCTCGTGCCACCGCTCGAGTAGCCTGCACCCGGTGACCATTGAAACGGCTTGCCGCGCGCTGTCTCGCGCGCGAAATCGAAATGAATGAAGACGTCGTCGAGCGGCGCCGACCAAGTGCCGAGCACGCGTTCTTTTGCGAGCATCGGATATACGTCGGGGCGCGCCCAAGCGTAAGCATGCAAGGTCTGCAGCTTCAGTGACGCGTAAAATCGGCAAGCGACGAGCAGCGTGCACGCAGCCGCGAACAGCAAATACAAGAGTGGCTCGAAGCGCGCAAAGCGTTCGAAGCGCGTCTGCTCATTGGGCGCACGCTTGCGCCCTTCGCTGGAAGCGAAGCGCTCGGAGGAATTTTCGATTTCGGCCATGGGCGCCGCGCGCCATTTAGCATCGCCCGGGCCAGGCTTAGCCGAGATCCGATTTCGGTCCGGTTTCTCCCGAAGAAACAGCGCCGTTTGCCCGGCAGGCTGGGAAAGTACCCGAACGCGGGCGTCCGAGGCAGCGCGGGACGAACGCGTGTCTCTTGGAGACACGGGCAAATGTCGCGCTTGGAGCTTGCGGGAGCGGCGTGGAGGCGCTCTACTACATGTGGTCCCTCGCAGGCGGGCTCGAGTTCGAAACGGATATGCGTTGGTTCGTTGAAGTGTCCCGTGTAGGGGAAAACGGTGTCGCGGACGAATACTGCGTCGAAGCGAAGCAATGGCAGGCAGCGCTGCAAGAAGCGCGCAAGCTCCGTGGCGACTCGGGCGCGCTCTCCAAGTTTTCGATCGAGTTGCTCGACCGCGGCTACCGGGCCGTGGATCCTTCGCTCAAGCTTCGTTACCTGATCAACGAGGCGCCGCCCGATGCGCCCCTGACCGGCAGCAGCGAGGCATCCAAGAAGAACGGCAGCAAGGCCGACGCGAGCAAACCGCGCGCCTCCGATTCGTTGGCGCCGAGCGCGTACGCCAATTCGCTCGCGCCGACGCCGTTCACGATCTCGCTGGCGCCGCCCGCAGCGTCGAGCCCCGTGCCCCGTCCGTCTTCGCACGCGCCGCGTCCAACTTCGGCTACGCCCCCGCGCGTCGCGTCGGTCGAGCCCCCGCGCGCCGTGTCCGTCGAGCCTCCGCGCGCCGTGTCCGTCGAGCCTCCGCGCGCCGTGTCCGTCGAGCCTCCGCGCGCCGTGTCCGTCGAGCCTCCACCGGTCATCGAACCTCCGCCGGCGGTATCCGTCGCTCCGGCGCGCCCTGCGCAGTTGGTCGTCCCAGACGATCGAGTGCCGCCCGCGCCGCCGTTGCCCGGTGCCGTCCGCTCCCAGCCGCCCGCGCCAGCCGTCCCGTCGTTCGAACTCGTGCGTCAGCGCGCCGAGGAGCCGCGTCCAGATAGCCCGATCACGTACCGAGAGTTCGCGTACGCGGTAGAGCCTGGAAGAACGCGCGACGAGGTCGAAGCCCTGCTTCGAGATCGCTACCAAGCAACGCTGGCCACGATTGAAGATCGTCCCCCGGGCAAGTTCGTGCAGCTCGCGGTTTTCGACCACGTATTCAAGCGTCGTCCGGAGCGGCCCCCGCTGGCCACATTCGCTTGGAAAGATTGGCGGGGTGAACCCGTCTTGGCCTTCCCGGGCTTCGGCGAGCAACCGATGGGGCCCGTGTCGCGCGTGCCCGCGCCGCCCGCATCCGTGCCACCATCCTCGAATGGCGTCGCCGCACCGGCCGGGACTTCGATCGCGCCTCCGTCTGCGCCAGTCGTGCCGATGGCGCCGGTGGTGATCGCCTCTTCCGCCCCCCCTGCACCACAAACGCCCGTCCAAGCGCCCCCCGGGGCGAGGGCCGAACCAGAAATCCCGATCGTCGATGCTCCGCCGACGCCGGCCGAGGAACTGGAAATCCCGATCGAGGACGTTGCGCCCGCGCTGGAAGCCACCGTTCCGATCAACCCGCCCGCGCCGGTGCTCGAGGCAGCAGTTCCGCTGGTCGCCGCGTCGGCCCCGCCGGCCGTCGAGGTGGTCGTTCCGATCGTGGAAAGTGGGCGCGCGCCGGTGGTCGAAGTGGCACCGTTGGGTGCCTCACCCGCGCCTGCGCCGGCCGTCGAAGCGGCCGTTCCGATCGTGGAAGGCGGGCGCGCTCCGGCGGTGGAGGTGCCCATTTCGATTGTCGAAGGAGCGCGTCCGCCGGTGGTCGAAGCGCCTAATCCGGCGCCGGCGCCGGCGCCCAGCTTCGAGCTGTCGTTCGAAGCCCCGGTCGCGTCGCCCGCGCCCTCGAACCCCGTGTCGGCCGAGCGCGCCTCACGGCCACGCATTGCCGCCGAGGGGCGTCGTCGTGCCGGTGAAGACTTGATCGGCGAGCTGTTCGAGATCATGCACGATCTTCACTTCGCGCGTGACGTCGCCGAGGGTTCGGAGTTCGTGCTGTCGGTGCTCAACGAGCTCTTGCCGTGTGAGGGCGTACTGGTCCACGTCTTCGACATCAATACCGGTCATTTCGTCGTCGTGCGTGCCAAAGGCCCCCACGCCGCCGCGGTGCTTTTGCAGCGCATGTCCGATCAAGATCCACTGGTGCGCTCGGTGATGCGCAGCACGCACGCCCAATCGGTCAAGAACGCGGCAGATGATCCGCGCTTCGCTGGCCCACGCTGGCAAGCTCTGGGTGTGCTGCCACGCGCGGTGCTGTGTGGTGGCGTGCAACTCAGTGGGCGTTACCTCGGCTTGATCGAGATCGCCAATCCGCACGGGGACATCCCATTCCACCAGAGCGAGCTGAACGCGCTGGATTACATCTGCGAGCAATTCGCTGGATTTTTGAGCAAGAAGCCGATCGTTTTGAGCGCGGACGTGGTCCTTTCTCGGACCTAGCGCGCGTCACCCGCCGCTCTCGGCTACTTTTTCCTCAGGCATGCCGGACATGGCGGACCGACCCAGACGCGAACGGCTGCTCACGTTCCTGCTCTTGCCAGTGATCGTGCTGGCCGTCTTGGTCTTGGCCGGCGTGATGTTTCGTTCCAGCTTTCAACTCGAAAAGCTACGTGAACAATCGGTGATCGAGGCCACGCTGCTGCTCGCCAACGAAAAAGCCGATCGCTTGGACAAGCGCATCATCGAGCAGGACAACGTGGTCCGCTCCGTGATCGACGTGCGCGAGCGCGAAGGCTTCGGTGCCAAGTGGCTGGAGTCGGCGGCACTGCAAACGCCCACGGTGCGCGCGGTGTTGCTGCTCGACCTGAGCTCGCCGCAGCGCGACGTGGTGGCCGTCGCTTCACGCGCGCCCGGGCCGGAGCACGAGCGGTTCACGCACTTGCTGGTGCACGCCATGCTCGGTGAGATGAAGCTCGAGCGCGTCCCGGTCGACGAGCTACGACACATCCACAAGAGCGTACGCGGTCAAGCGTATCTGCTCAGCCACTGGGAGCAGCTGCAGGATGGCCGGCACTACTTGGTCGTGGTCTGGCACGACGTGCCGCGCATCGTGCACGACGTGTTTCCGGCATTGTACTCGGACGCGCAGCAGAGTCGCGTCAACGTGGTCGACGGCGAGGGCCGCATCGTCTTCGGTCCGCCTTTGAGCCGCGGCGGGCTCACCCTCGGACGACCGTTCGAGACCACGTTGTACAAGTGGACGCTGAACGTGAGCATGACCTCGGCCGAGGAGCTCGCGGCAGCCGTTGCGCGCCGGCGGGTGTTGGAGATGGTGCTGGTCGGCCTGTCGGGGATCGTGGTGATCGCTGGCCTATTCGTGATTTTGGTGGCGGCCGAACGCGAGCGGAAGCTGTCCAACCTGAAGAGTGATTTCGTGGCCAACGTGTCGCACGAGCTGAAGACCCCGCTGTCTTTGGTGCGCATGTTCGGCGAGTTGCTCGAGAGCGGCCGCGTGGAAAACGACGAGAAACGCCGCCAGTACCTGCAAATCATCGTCAGCGAGAGTGAGCGTTTGGGTGCGCTGATCGAGAACGTGCTCGACTTCGCCAAGGTCGAACGCGGCAAGGCGGCCTACGAGTTCAGCTCGGGTCGCGTGGGTGAAGTCGTTTCGCGGGCGGTCGAGGCGTGCCGCGTTCGCGCCGAGCGTGAACAGGTGGCGCTCGAGCTCAGCGTCGCCGATGCCCTACCCCTCGTCGACCTGGACGAACGCGCGATCGAGATCGCGGTCATCAATCTGGTCGACAACGCGCTCAAGTACGCGCCGGAGGGTCAGCTGGTCAGTATCGGGGTGCGGCAGAAAAACGGCAGTATCGAGATCCGCGTCAGCGATCAAGGCTCGGGCATCCCCGCTGAAGATCGGCGACGCATCTTCGAGCGCTTCGTGCGCGGCAAGACGGCCTCCGGCAAGCAGGTGCGCGGTAGCGGCATCGGTCTCGCGCTGGTCAAGCACATCGCCGAAGCGCATGGCGGCAGTGTCTGGGTCGAGGACGCGCTCCCCCACGGGAGCCTGTTCGTGCTCACCCTTTCTCTTACTCCGAGACCTCACCCTCGTCCGTCGCGGACTGCATCTTGAGCAGCTCTTTGTCGCTCAAGTACACGGAATTTCCCGGCGCATTCGCGGCCGGGGTCGGCCGGGCGCCAGCGGCGGGCGCCGCTTTGCCGACTTCGTCGAGCTCGCCTGCGCCCTCGGCTGCGCTCGGATCTTCGCCGCTGCCCGCCGGGGGCGCGCTCTGCGAGCTCGCGGGCGGAGCTTCGCTCGCCGCTGCGGCCGCTGTTGCCGCACCTGGCAACGGCGGCGGCAACGTGATCGCGTCCAAGAGGGGGTTGTATTTGGCGACGACGGCCATGAACTGCTCGCGTTGATCTTTGTTCAGCACCCGCATGCCGTCCAAATTCAGCGTTTCGGCGTCGAAGAATTTGCCGTCGCGTTGCGCGCTGAAGTGCAAATGCGGGCCCGTCGAACGGCCCGTCGAGCCGACATAGCCGACGGTCTGCAGGCGCTTCAGCTTGTCACCGACCTTGATGCCAAGGGCATAGCGGGAGAGGTGCGCGTAGCCGGTTTCGATGCCATTTTCGTGCATCACCTTGATCAGGTTGCCCGCCGGGCCTCCGGGGCCGATGTAGCTGACCGTGCCCGGCGCGGATGCGCCCACGGGCGTACCCATCGGCGCACCGATGTCGGTGCCCAGGTGCGGCATGATCTTGTGCAAGATCGGATGCATGCGCCGCGGATTGAAAGCCGAGGTGATGGCCGCGCCCGGGATCGGCTTGCGCCAGCCGCCCTCGTACGGGCTCTTGCCCGTTCCGTCGTAGTAGCCACGTAGACTCGGGTCGTCGAAATAGTAAACGCGAATCGCCTCACGCTTCGGGTTCGCCGGCTGCACTTCGATGGCTTCGATGCCCGTATAGCGCGCAAATTCACCGAGCACCGTGACCTCTTGCCCGATCAGCCTCAGGCGATCGCCGCGCTCCAGCTCATCCATCCCGAGATGCCCCTGCAGCGAAAGCCCCACGACGTGCGCCAGACCGGCGTCGAAGCCGGCGCGTTCGGCCGATGTATCGAAGCTCTTGCCGTCGTAGACCAGCGAACCTTTGACCTGATTGCGCTCCACTTTCAGGTCGAGCTTGCTACCCTTCAAAAGGCCGTCATCGCCTTCGCGCGCTTGGTAGATTTCTTCGGGCCCGACCGCATACTCGAAGGCCTTGAGGCGCGACGAGCCACGTTCGATGAGCGCGCTGAAGCGATCCGATTTGTTGCACTTGTCGAAATCGCGCACGCCTTTCATGGCGGTGATCACGCGATACGCTTCTTTTTCCGGCACGCCCGCGCCGCCCAGGGCTTTGATGAATGGATCGGTCGAGACCTTGCCTTCGACCAGCCGGAGCTTCGGATCGTCCTTGCTGTCGGCGATGCGCCACGGGCCGGGCAGCTTCTGACGCTCGCGCTTCGGAACCGGGGCTGCCTCGGCGGTTGCGGGAGCGACGCTGGCAGAGGGCACTGTCCCCACCGGCTTGACGAGCGGGGCGTTTCTCTGTCGGTCGAGGTTGATCAAGAGCGCGATCAAGGTGAGCACCGTCGCGACGCCGATCAGCGTGCCGAAAAGCGCGATCAGCGTCGGTGACAGCTGGCTGCTCACGCCCGGCAGAAACGGCGCCGAGGGAGCTCGCCCCCCGGTGCCGATCGCCTCGAACTCGGCGTCGGCTGGCTCGCGTTCTGGCGGCCGGCCGATCTCGTCGAGTCCGCCGCGCACCGGGCCCTCGCCGCTGGTGTCCGGCCGGGCGGCGTGGGCGCGAGCCAGGAGCCGGTCGCGGACAGACTCCTCCTCCGCCGCGACTTCGGTAGCAGCTTCCGACGCTAATTGAAGATCGGGTTCAGGATCTCCGTCGTCGCGTACTGAGGGATCGACGACACGGCCTACGTGACGCGAGCCCCCGGCTCCCGGAGAAGAGGACACGACCGCGGGGTAGCAGTGGACGCCGAGCGGAGCAAGCGAGGCCAACCTGGCCTCACCGGAATCCGGCGCGATAACAGCTACTTATAAAATGCTTTCCTTAGTGTAAGAGCGCCCATGCGGGATCCAGCGAGGCGGGCCTCGAGCCGGACCGCTCGCGGGCCTTTCGCACGACTGCCCTTTGAAACAGACTGCCAGCATGGACGACCATCTGAAGCAGCTGCTGCTTTTGGGGCGCGAGCACTATCAAAAGCGAGAATTCGACAAGGCGGAATACTTGTTGAAACAGGTCGTCCAGCAAACTGACCGCTTTGCCGATGTGTTCGACATGCTGGGCGTGATCGCCCACGCGCACGGCGACTTTGCGCAAGCGGAGCTCAACTTCGAGAAGGCAGTGGGCCTGAATCCGAATTACACGGAGGCCCAGTTGAATTTGATGGTGACTTACAACGATCTCGGCAAATACGATTCGGCGCGCGAAATTTACGCGCGCATTCGTGGCCGCGCGGCTGGTGGTGATGGTCCGACCGATCCGTTCGTGATCGGCAAGATCGCCAACATGCACGCCGAGACCAGCCAAGCCTACCATGACGCGGGGATGCCAGCGGAAGCAGTGATCGAGCTCGAACGCGCGGTCGCGCTCTGCCCGTCATTCGTCGATCTGCGGACGCGGCTCGCCACACTGTATCGAGACATCGGCCAGAAGGAACGCGCGCGGGAGCAACTCGAGCTCGCCAAGCAATACAACCCGAACTACGTGCAAGCGCGCGTGCTGCTGGGCGTGGCGTTACTTTCGGCGGGCGAACATGGCGCAGCGATCGAAGAATTCCAGGCCGTGCTGGAGCGCGACGGGGAGCACAAGAGCGCGCAAATGTACCTAAAAATTGCGCAAACCCAGCAGCGCAACTCGGTTTATCCGCCCGCTTGATGTCCGCCTCGAGTGCTGATGCGCGCTTTGCGCCGTAGTTGGTCGCGAATTTGGCGCCGCGTGCGGGGCGAGCGACAATCACCGGCGCGCGTGGCGCTGGCCGTCGCGCTCGGTCTGTTCATCGGCTGCTTGCCCGTGTACGGCTTCCATTTCGTACTCTGCGTGCTGGTTTGTTTGCCGCTGGGTTTGGATCTCGTGCTCGCGTACCTGGTCGCCAACATCTCCAATCCACTGGTTGCGCCGTTCTTGATCACGCTGGAGGTCGAGATCGGCTCGCTCGTGAGCACTGGGCGGCACGCGGGCTTCACTTTGCAGCAGGCGAAGCAGACTGGGATTTTGGGGTTCGTCTATCAGGCCGCGCTCGGCAGTATCTTCGTCGGTGCCGCGCTCGGGGCGATCGGCGGCGCGATTGCGTACCTGATTGCACGCCGACGCGGCGCGCCCGCGAACGCCACGGACGATGAACAGGCCGCGACCGAGGCCGCCATGCAGCGTACCATTCAGCGCTACCGCACGGCAGCGAATGGCGATCGCATCTATGTCGCGATGAAGCTGCACAGCGATCCGTTGACTCGACTCTTGGCCGCGCTGCCGGGTGATTTCGGGCGCGTGCTGGACGCAGCCGCCGGGCGCGGCCAATTCGGCCTTTTCTTGTGGGAACTGGGCCGCTGTCGCGAGCTCTTCGGCTTCGACTCGGACGCTCGCAAGCTGGCCGTCGCCGCGCGAGCGGCGGCCGGTGACGCGTCCTTCGAAACCCAGGACCTGCTCGAATTCCGTGAGCGCGAGGTCGACACGCTGCTCTTGATCGATGTGCTGCACTACCTCACGTTGCCCGAGCAAGATCGACTCCTGCAGCGCGCGGCCCGCTGCGTGAAAGAAGGGCGAATCGTGATCCGTGAATTGGACGCGGGCCACGCCGCGCGCAGCCTGATTACCCGCGGCTTCGAATGGATCGCCAAGGTCTCTGGCTACAACCGCGGCCGCGCTGGGCGCCACTACCGACCCGCGCGCGAGATCGTGGCTCAGCTGACCAGTGCGGGCTTTTCGTGCGAGGTGCTGGGCGCTTCCGAGGGCACGCCGTTTGCCAACGTGCTGATCGTCGCGGCACACAATTCGGGTGCCTCGTAGCCGAAGACTTGCGAAAGGATCGGCAATGCGCGCTCGGCCGCGCTCTCGACGCTGGGCGCCGCGCCGGTGAGTGAAGCCACCGAGCCCACGCCGAACTCCTGGATGCCGCACGGGACGATCAAGCGAAAGAGCGACAAATCAGTGCTCAAATTGAAGGCAAAGCCGTGCATCGTTACCCAGCGCGAGATGCGCACGCCGATCGCGCCGATCTTCACCGGCGTGCGCGCGAGCTCCACGCCCGGCCAGGCGCTCGGTTCGGCCAGGTCAGCCCACAAGCCGATGTATTTTTCGATCACGCCGCTGTCGATGCCATAGCTCTGGGCGAGGCCCATCATCACGCGGTTCAGATCTTTCACGTAGCGCCGCACGTCCATGCGATCCGGGTGCAGATCCAAAATCGGATAGCAGACGAGCTGGCCCGGCGCGTGCAAGGTCACGTCGCCGCCGCGGCCCGTCGAGACCAGGGCGATGCCGGCTTCGGCCAGCGCCGCTTCGGAGGTCAACAAATGATCGACTGTCGCGCCGCGCCCGAGCGTAATCGTCGGTTCGTGTTCGACGAACAACACCGTATCGGAGATGCGGCCGGCTTTGCGCGCTTCTTGCAGCTCGTGTTGCAGGGCGTGCACGGGTTCGTACGCCGCGCGGCCCAACCAAAATGCGCGCAACTCTCGCTCGCTCGTCATTCCGGGATCTTGGCACCAGAATCGACGAGTTCACTCCGAAGCCCGTCGATTTGTTCCGTGAAAATGTTGGCCACGTCAGGGTCGAACTGAGAGCTCGAGCAGCGTAAAATTTCGTTGACCGTGACCTCGTGCGGCAATGCTCGGCGATAGGCGCGATCGCTGGTCATGGCGTCGTAGGTGTCGGCGACGGCGATGATGCGTGCGATCAGCGGAATGTCGTTCCCGGCGAGGCCCAGCGGGTAGCCACGCCCATCCCAACGTTCGTGATGCAGGTGCACGCCGGGAATCACCGGTTGCAAGAACTTGATCGGGTCCAAGATCTCGCGCCCGTAGGTCGGATGGCGCTTGAACACCTCGTACTCTTGCGGCGTGAGCTTGCCGGTCTTGTTCAGGTTCATCACGCAACCGATTTTGCCGATGTCGTGCATCAGCGCTGCGTTTCGCACGTGGTCGATCTGCACCGCGTCCAGGCCCAGCCAACGCGCCAAGTTCACGGCATAACGTGCCACGCGTTCGGAGTGACCCGAGGTGTAGCGATCCATCTTGTCGATGGTGCGCGCGAGGCTGGTGATCGTTTGCTGAAAGGTGGCCTGCAGATCCTCGTACAGGCGAGCATTTTCGATCGCGGCGGCTGCGCGCGAAGCGATGATGCTGAGCAGCTTGCGCTGCCCTTCATCGAAGCGCTTGCTGGCCGTGAGCGACACCACGGCGATCCAGCCTAGCAAACGATCGCGCATTTTCAGGGCGATGATGGTGATGCTCTGCACCTGGCGCGAGGGATGGGTCGCAAATAGCTCGCGTGCCCGTGCGCCATGTTCGATCAGGAAGCTCTCCTGCTTCAGCCGCTCGCAGACCGTCTGCGCATTCAATTCTCCGACCTCTTCGCCGTCGGGGAAGGCGGCCGCGAGGCTGACGTTGCGCGAGAAAAAGGCCCCCTCACCGTTGTCCAACCAGGTCATCACCATGTCCGCGCGGATCTCGTTCAAGCCGCTGTCGGCGACCGTCGCGATCACCTCGTCGAGCGACAGGCTGGCGGTGATTGCTTCGCTCACCTTGTACAGCGAGAGCGCCTCGCGCAGGCGCAGGTTCTCCGCCGAGAGCCGGCGCTTCTCCAACCCGCGCTGGACGATGTGCACGATCTCTTCGACCTTGAACGGCTTCAAGATGTAGTCGTACGCGCCGCGCTTCATGGCATCGATCGCGGTTTCGACGGTGCCGAACCCGGTCATGATCACCGTCAGCGTGTCCGGATGCGTGCGGGCGACTTCGCGCAGTAAGTCGAGGCCGCCCATCTTCGGCATCTTCAGGTCGCTGATGACCATATCGTAGCGAGCGCGCTCGAGCTCGTTGGTCGCGCTCACGCCGTCTTCGGCGGTGCGTACGATGTAGCCTTCCATGCCGAGGAAGTCGGCAATGATGTCGCGGATGAACTTCTCGTCATCGACGACGAGCACCCGCGGGCGATCTTCGGGGTAACTCGAGTCGGACGCGGCCATCCTGGATGGGTTCTTTTCGGTGGAGCTCAGGCCTGCAGAGTACCCCTTCAATCGCGCCCCTTGCACGGCCCGTGATCGAGGGCCGCCGCTGCCTGCAAAAATGCCAGAAAATCAGCTGCCGACAGTTTTTTCCGCCTGGGGTTGCGTAGAGTCAGTGCTAAAACCCCTCCCGTCGCACGCTGGCGGATGGCAATCGACTTAGCCATGCGCGGGGCCTTAGCTGCGTTGGCTGAGCAGGCCGCCCAGCGCGCGGCGGCGCGGCTCCGGGTCGTGGCTCTTCAGGTACGACAAATTGAGGCAGTTTATCAACGCGTGTGCCGCGATTGGTCCAGCGAGCGAACCGGTGAGCTGAAAGGTCGCGCCGAAGGCGAGGCCCATGATGGTCGCCCAACTGATCCACGCCCAGCGACTCGGACCACGCAGCTGCGCATGGACGATGCCGAACGCCGCCGCCTGCAGCCATAGACCGAGCCATGGTTCCAATATGCCTCGAAACCACAGCTCTTCGCCGAGTGCGCTGAACGCGGCCACGGCCACGATGCCGACCGCGCTCAGATCCCGCGCGACGGGACGCAGCTCGCGGTGCAGATTCTTGGCCCAAGCGTAGCGCGTTACGAAAATGCGCGTGCTGAACGCGACCAACCCGCCCAGCGCCAGGCCAATCACCAGGCTGTAAACGTGCGCGAGTGCGGGCGGCAGAACCAGCCACGGCTCGCCGTAAGTGAACGGCGAACTTTCTCGCCAGAACAGCGCAACCGCAACCGCGCTCGCGCTCGCGGCGAGATAGGCGACTGCGACTCTGCCCCAGCGAAGCATTGCGTGCGCGAGAATATGGCACGGGCGCGACGCGCTCGCACCTGAGCGATTGCTGAAGAAGCGCAGCCTGCAGCCGAAACCAAGCGGGAACGTGCAAAACGCGTGTTCGGTGGCGGAGACCACGGCGAAAGCTAGTGATGCGCCGCTCCGTTTGTTAGAGTCGCGCTTGCGTGGGAGCGAGCAAGGAAGCGCCAGAAGTCGTCGAGCGGTTTTCGTCAGCCCTGGGGCTGGTGGACATCATCGCGCGCCAAATCTTGCGCACGCTCGGCGGCGCCAGCGAGCTCGAAGAGCTGCTCAGCTTCGGGCGCGAAGGCTTGTGGGACGCAGCCCGCCGCTTCGACGAAACGCGCGGTGTGCCATTCCGTGGCTACGCGAATTTCCGAGTGCGCGGAGCGATCATCGACGGCGTGCGCGCCTCTGCGCGCCTTTCTCGCCGCACCCACGAGCGTTTGAACGGCTTGCAAGCGGCGGCCCGTCTCAGCGAGGGGGCGTTCGAAGACCTCTCTGTTCCGCGGCCGCCCGGTTCCGGCGCCGCCGAAGCCGAAACGGCCTTGACCGATCACTTGGCGGCGATGGCGACCGCGATTGCCGCTGGCCTGATCGCCCCGACGGCCCACGGCGATTCTGGCGAGCGTACCCTCGTCGATCTGAGCGAAAACCCGGAGCAAGCCTACGGCCAAGCCCAGCTGCTCGAGATGATTCGCACCGCGATCGCCGAATTGCCGCACGAAGAAGCCGAACTCGTTCGCCGCCATTACCTCGAGGGCGCCCGCTTCGACCATGTAGCCAGCGAGCTTGGGCTGAGCAAATCGTGGGCGAGCCGCCTCCACACCCGCGCGCTCACCCGTCTCGCCAAGCGCCTCCGCGGCCTCTCGGACTAGCCGACCGGGTCGGTCCTTTGGCCGATCTGCTGCCCGCGACGCAGAATTTCGCAACCGCTCGGAGGGGCGGGCCGACAGGGGGATGATGGCGATTTCAGGCGTGGCGACCGAAGGGAGGCTGTTTGAGCGACGTTCTGGGGCGCCGGCCCTGGCGGTACCGAAAGCGAGTGTGGGTGAGGGCGTCACTGAGGGCGTGTTCGCGCGGGCGATGCGCGGGCTCGGGCGGGAGATCGACGTAGGGGAGGCGCGAACCGCGGGGGCCGCGCAGCTCCGCAGCTACGACACGGGGACCCTGATCGCGCTCCAAGTCGGCATTTATCGCTATACGGAAGCGGTGGATTTGGCTTCGAAAATCGTGGATCGGGCAACGAACGCGGTGCGCACGGTGCTGCAGGGGGGCGGGCACTAGGGCTGCGTGTTACGCTCGGACGCGATGTCTGAGCGTGTGCTGATCGCCATGAGTGGTGGCGTCGATTCTTCGGTCGCGGCCGCGCGGCTGTGCGCTCAGGGCTACGACGTCGTAGGCGTCACTTTGCACTTGTGGGACTACCCGGACGACGGCTCGGTGAAGAGCCGTTGTTGTGCGCCGGAGGACGTGCACGACGCGCGGCGAGTGGCCGATTTGCTGGGTATCCCGCACTACGCGTTCGATCGGCGGGAGCTTTTTCAGCGCGAGGTCGTGGCGCCGTTCGTGGAATCGTACTTGGAGGGCGAGACGCCCAGCCCGTGCGTGCGCTGTAACCGCGGCGTGAAGATCCGCGAGCTGTTTCAGCTCGCCGATCGCTTGAGCGCGGCGCGCGTGGCCACGGGGCATTACGCGCGTGTCCGGCAAAACGGCGCGAGTTTCGAGCTGTATCGTGGCCGCGATCACGGCAAAGATCAGAGCTATTTTTTACACATGCTCGGGCAGGCGGCGCTATCGCGCTTGATTTTTCCGCTCGGCGACAGCGACAAACCGGAAATCCGCGCGGAGGCGCTGCGGCTGAATTTGCCCGGTGCGCAGAAGGGTGAGAGTCAGGAATTGTGCTTCGTGCCCACCGGGCGCTACGACGCGTTCGTAGCGGAGCGTGCGCCAGAGCGCGTGCGGCCGGGTCCGATTTTGGACGAGCAGGGGCAGCAGCTGGGCGAGCACGACGGCGTGTTCCGCTTCACGCTCGGGCAGCGCAAGAATCTGGGGGTGGCCTTGGGCCAGCGTGCGTACGTCGTGGGTGTGGATGCCGAGACGGCGACGGTCACGCTTGGTTCGGTGGATTCGCTGAACTTCGACAGCGCCGAGCTGTGTGAAGTCGCGCTGGCCGCGGACGTGAGCTTACCGTTGCGCTGCGAGGTGCAGGTTCGGTATCGCGGGCGCCCCACCCCAGCCGAAGTTCGGCGCGTGGGAGAGGCGCTCCACGTGTTCTTCGACGAGCCGCAGCGCGCGGTGGTGAAAGGGCAATTTGCCGTGTTTTTTCAGGGCGATCGCGTGCTCGGCGGCGGCATGATCCGGGCCGCTTCGCGTCCGGCTCGGGTCGAGCCAGCGGCCCTGCCGGCAGAGAGCTTTGCATGAACGCGAAGGCACGCAGGGCCAGTCTTGCGGCGGGTCTGCTGGCGCTGGCTTCGCTCGGCTGCACGGTCGGTGAGGGCGAGGGCCGTGTCTCGAGCGACCACATTTGGGTGGCTGGCTGTTGGAACGGCGCTTTCGATCTGAATCCGGACTTCTTCGGCGTAAACCCCGATCAAGGGGAGTCTCTGACGATTCGCGTGCAGCGCGGGGACAACATCGAAGACGTGTCCGACGGCTTGATCGTGCTGGTCAATGATCTGCCCAAGATCCGCGAACAGCTGGGGCAGGACTTACCCGTGGGTATGCCGCGTGGGGTTTCGCCTTCCGGAGTGCCGGTCGAGTTCCAGGACAATCCGCCCAAAATTAGCTTGTCGCTTTATCTACACAGCAGCTGCCATCTGCAGAACGGCACGATCTATTCGATCGCCGGCACGATCAACTTCAGCTCTTTGTTCAGTGGTGACCCGAACGAGAGTTCGTCCGAAGCTCGCCTGACCGACGCCACCTTCGATGCGACTTTTGCCGATCCGCGCGAGCTCGTGGACCTCCAAACCGACGCCGAGCGCGCCGCGGTGACGAGCCGCGTCACGGGCAATTTTCATTTCTTCTTCCAGCGCGGGCAACCGTCGCAGCCATTTCAGTGAGCCGTGCGAACCCTCGTCGACCTCCGGCTGCGCGAGGAAGCAGCGCGCTTCCAACTGCGCTTTACCTGTGAAGACTGCGTGCACTTTGCGGCCGAGCGCCGCGCCTGCGCCAACGAATATCCCACCCTCGCCCACCTCGCGATCGATCTCGAGCGCGCGGAGAGCCTAGAATTCTGCAAGGAATTCGAGCTCGTTTGAGGCGCGCCGAGCACGCAGGCAAGCAGGCCAATTGGCGCGCTCTCATCCCCCCACGTTGATCACCACCGTGGCTCGCACCCTGCGCGAGGAGTGCGGCCTGCAGCGCGGCACGCGCGTCTTACTCGCACTTTCGGGTGGTGGGGACTCGATGGCCCTGCTGCACGTACTCGCGCTGCTCGCGAAGAAGCAGGGCTTCTCGCTGTTTGCTCATGGGGTCGATCACGGCCTGCGCGCAGGGGCCAGCGGTGAGCTGGACGAAGCCGATGCACAGTGCGGCAGATTGGGCGTGCCGTTCACACGCTCGCTGCTCTCGTTGAGCAGTGGCGGCAATTTACAGGCGCGCGCGCGCGACGCGCGGCGCGCGGCACTCCTGTCGGCCGCGCACGGTGTGGGCGCGGAACTGATTGCCACGGCACATCACGCCAACGATCGTGCCGAGACCGTGCTCTTGCGCCTGCTGCGCGGCTCTGGGCCCCCTGGCCTGGCCGTGCTGCCGCCGCGCAGCGGGCTGTGGATCCGTCCCCAATGCCGCGCCCGCAAGGCCGACATTCTTCTGCATTTGAGCCGCCACCGGCTCGGCTTTGCCGAGGATCCCTCGAATCAGCAGCACCGTTTCTTGCGCACGCGCGTACGCTTCGAACTCTTGCCGCTGCTCGAGCAGCTCTCACCGCAGATTGTGAGCCATTTGTGCGCACTGGCGGACGCACTGGGCGAAGGTGGGCAACCTGACGCGGAGCTGGCCGCGCTGACGGACGAGCGCGGCGTTGCGCTCCTGCTCAATCGTGCGCAACGTCAGTTGGTCGGGCGCGCTCGGACCTTCGGGCAGCGGTCGGCGAGGGTGAGCTTGGCCAATGGGCGTGAGCTCAGTCTGGATTCCACCACTCTTCGGCCCATTGTCACGGCTGCGCAGCCACGACCGCGAAAACGCTGACGCAGCCGCCAAAGTCCACGCACCCGAGGCAGACGGAAAAGTGACCCGTGCCTCGAATGTTTCGGGTGTTTTCCGGATCCCCAAACAAATCTGCCCAGCCACTTACGATCGCGCCGAAATGGCCTCACAAAAGCCCCAGACGAGATTGTGGAAAGCATAGCTACTCTGGAATCGACGTTTGGCCGTTCGGGTGGCATGCTCCGAGAAGTCTTAGGCACGAGTCTCCGAGGTTTTTAAGTGAAACAACCGCACAAGACCCTGCTGCTGTGGGTCGTTCTGATCGTCGCCTTTCTCGCGATTTGGCAATTCCTGAATCCCGAGAATCCGAGGAATCCGGACATCCCGTATAGCGAATTCGTTGCGCTCGCCAAGGCGCCGCGTGACGCGAAGCACATCGAGGAGGTCGAGATCAAGGATCGTGAATACACGTTCCAGATCAAAGACCCGAACGCCAAGGGCACGCCGCCCCGCGGTCGCACCGTCGGTCCCGCCGAAGACAATGCCCAAGACCTGCTCACGCACGGCCTGAAGGTGTCGTACCAGAAGGAAGAGGGCAGCCCGTTCTTGACGCCAGTGCTCACCATCGTTTTGCCGATGGTGTTCGTGATCGTCATGTTCTACTTGTTCATGCGTCAGCTCCAAGCTGGCGGTGGCAAGGCGATGAGCTTCGGCAAGAGCCGCGCGCGCTTGCTGAGCGAGTCGCAGAACAAGATCACCTTCGCCGACGTCGCTGGCATCGACGAGGCGAAGGACGAGGTCGAAGAGATCATCGCCTTCCTCAAGGACCCGAAGAAGTTTCAGCGGCTCGGTGGGCGCATCCCCAAGGGCGTGCTGATGATGGGTCCCCCCGGTACGGGCAAGACGCTCCTCGCTCGCGCCATCGCGGGTGAAGCCGGTGTGCCGTTCTTCAGCATCTCGGGCTCTGACTTCGTGGAGATGTTCGTGGGCGTCGGCGCCAGCCGCGTCCGTGACTTGTTCGAGCAGGGCAAGAAGCACGCACCGTGCATCATCTTCATCGACGAGATCGACGCGGTCGGTCGTCACCGCGGCGCCGGCCTCGGAGGCGGTCACGACGAGCGCGAACAAACGCTCAACCAGCTCTTGGTCGAGATGGACGGCTTCGAGTCCAACGAGGGCGTGATCATCATCGCGGCCACCAACCGCCCCGATGTGCTCGATCCCGCCATCTTGCGCCCCGGTCGCTTCGACCGTCGGATCACCGTGCCGCGCCCGGACATCCGCGGCCGCGAAGGCATCCTCGCCGTGCACACCAAGAAGGTGCCGCTCTCGGGTGACGTGCAACTCGGCATCATCGCCGCCGGCACGCCCGGCTTCGTCGGTGCTGATTTGGAGAACCTGGTCAACGAAGCCGCGCTCTTGGCGGCTCGTCAGGACAAAGAAGCGGTCACGATGGAAGACTTCGAGCTCGCCAAAGACAAGGTGCTCATGGGCACCGAGCGTCGCTCGATGGTGATGAGCGCCGAAGAGCGGCGCACTGCCGCTTGGCACGAATCGGGTCACACCATCGTCGGCAAGCTCGTGGCCGGCAACGACGCCGTGCACAAGGTCTCGATCATTCCCCGCGGTGCTGCCCTGGGCGTGACCATGTTCCTGCCGGTCGAAGACCGTCACTTGATGACCAAGGGTCAAACCTTGGCTCGCATCGCCATGGCCCTCGGTGGTCGCGTCGCGGAAGAGGTCGTCTTCGGCGAAATCACCACCGGCGCTTCGGACGACATCAAGCGCGCCACGCGGCTGGCCCGCGCCATGGTCTGCGAACTCGGCATGACCAAGAAGCTCGGCCCCGTCGCCTACGGCGAAAACGAGGAGAACGTGTTCCTCGGCCGCGAAATGACCTCTCGTCGTGAGGACTACTCGGAAGACACCGCGCGCGAAATCGACGAAGAGGTGCGCCGCATCGTCGAAGAGCAGTACGCCGTCGCCAAGCAGGTCGTGGTCGAAAACCGCGACAAGCTCGAGCGCCTCGCGCACTCTCTGCTCGAGCGCGAGACCTTGGACGCAGAAGAGATCAGCGCCGCCCTCGACGGCCGCGAGCTGCCCTCACGGCAGCGCGTGGTCATCCCGTCCTATGCCGACAAACGCAAAGACAAGGTCGAAAAGCGCCGCCCCGCGAGCATCTTCGGTGCGCCGAAGCCCGCTGGCACCTGAGCCAGTTCTGTAACTAGCGTGACGCGAGCAGGCTGGGTCTTCGGACCTGGCCTGTTCTGCTTTGTGTCCTCGCGAAACCAGTGTTGCCCCTCTGTGCCGTTCGCGGTACCGCGGCAACCCAATGGCGGACGACGCGCCCCAAGCCGACGAGGCCTCCCCAGCCGCCCCGGCATCCCCCGCCAGCCCAGATCGGGCGCCCGAGGTTCCGAGCCCGCCCGAGGTTCCGAGCCCGCCCGAGGTTCCGAGCCCGCCCGAGGTTCCGAGCCCACCCGAGG
>Ga0247778_1000033_pt1 | contig 226015 bp, 236 predicted proteins | sample UWRJL049202B5_FD_179939 | JGI IMG/M metagenome (GOLD analysis project Ga0247778, IMG submission 179939) | Plant litter microbial communities from Arlington Agricultural Research Station in Wisconsin, United States - UWRJ-L049-202B-5 | ecosystem: Environmental > Terrestrial > Plant litter >...
AAAATTATTATTAATTAGATCTAGGTAAATAAAAAATTAAAATTATATATTTGATTAATTTTATAAATAATATTATATAAATTAATAAATTAAAATATTTTTTAAAATAATTTGATAAATATATATAATAAAATATTATAAAATAATATTTTTTGCAATAAAAATTATTTATAATAATAAATAAAATATATTAATATAAAATATATAATTTAAAAAAAATTTTGATAATTCTTTTTAAATAAATCAATTTGAATCTCAATTTTTGAATATTTTAGCATTAATATAAAATATTTATTAATTAAATAATATAAAAAAATTAATAATATATATTTTATAATTTATATAAATTTTATTATTAATTTAATTATAAAAAATAATATACCAAAATTTAATTTGAATAAATATTTAAAAAAAATATTATATATATTAATATATATAAATATTTTTTAATATAAAAAAAATAATATATATAATAAGATTTTTAATAATCTTTTATTATAATTATTTTTTTTTTTATTGCCGATATATTACTAATCCAATTATTATAAAAAAAATTCCTAAATTTAATATATATCAAAAATAAAAATTAATCTTTTATAAATTTATTTATTATAATATTTTTTAATATAAAAATAATAATATATATAGATAAAAATATTTTTCTAAAATATTTTTATATTTTTTATTTTATAATTTTTGAATTATTAATCGAATGATAAAAAATAAAATATCAAAACTTAATTTAATTAAATCTTTACAAAAAAGCCTATATATATTAATATTTTTTAATATTTTTTAATATAAAAAGACAAATATATATAGCGGGGTCTTTTTAGCCAAAAAACTGGTCCGTGCGCTCGCGTGTATGTTAGTAACATACACACCAAAAGTTCGCCGGAATAAAGGATAGACACGAATGCATGTAACAATTAGATTTGGCCTCCAGAGCACGGTCCTGGGCCGAGATATCTACGAGGGTATTGAGTATTGTGTACAAAAAGTACAACATTTATATATATCTGTTGTTGTATTAGACTTTTACATCTGATGCAGTAAATGCTGTGTGTGTATGTATATTAAGAGATGATGGTGCCGTAGGGGCAGGAAGTGAGGTTATTTACATATGTGGTGCCTCAGGCACCAAGGCAGCCAGCACGTAGTGCAATACGTGCAACAACATCCCATTCCGCACTTTTACGTTTATTGGACTTCAAAAAGGGTAAAAATGCAAAATGAAGTCCTAGGGCTCACTTGCTGCTGAGACTTCCTCCGATAAATAAGAAATTGTATATAAAATCTAGAAATTATTTAAATCGGCGATATCTTATGTCGTGTTACGAACGGAACCCATGGAGAAGGTAATTCTCGGCATGAACAGCATCGGCCCTGAGGCTCGGCAGTGGACCACTGCACAGAGAAGCCGACGCTCAAGGAAATCACGTGACGGAACGTCACGTGGGGGATCCCTTGGATCCCTGGATCCCCGCCAAGAAAGGATCCACGGAAGCGTGAAGGTTCTATATAAAACAGGGTCTTCACCCATTAGATAGGAGCTTCGTGCTCAACTCAAATAGTATTTCAATACATTGGTATTTCTATACTTGTAACGGCTACACCGATATAGTGATAACTCCCTTCGAAGGACCTCAGACACAAACCCAACGCACGCGCTGAGTCAGCAACCAGAGCAATCGTTACAGAAAGTCTTTTTGAAGTATATAAATCAAATTCGATAAAATGTGTTCCTGATATGCTTCAGGGCTGAATTTCTGTTTTTACTCGATTTCAAAGTCAAACAATTCAAAAAGAAAGATAAAGACTTCTGGCTCCTCGTAAGCAAAAGATATTGTCAGGTGACCTATGAAATAATTGAGTTGAAAACCCAAAACCCTTGTTTTTCAGCCTATACATGACTTTTAGGTCCAAAATTGAGTTTTTAGGTGCTTGTAGGTTGAAATAATGTAAAAATCAAAAAATAGGCCCTAGCGGATCATATTATCCTATAAGTAATAAATTTTCTTTTGTAGGATGATTTTTATATATAAATTAAATTTGTATTTTGACTTTCTGAGATTAGTATCAGACTTTTATGTATGACCATCTGTTTTTAGACTCTTCTAAGTTCAAAACGTCTAAAAGTACAAAACTGGCCTCAGAGGTCCAAGAATGCTTCAAAAAACCCAGAAAAATAATCGTACATAAAATGGTTGAAGTTTTTCATCAAGCGAGAAACAACCCATGAGATATTTTAGAGACCAAAACTCATCGGATCTGATATTTGGGATGATGATGGACGTAAAAATGCAATTTGGGGTCCTACAAACCTATAGCGCCCGAGGAAATCCGGGTTTCAAATAGTGACGCTACGACTCAGTTCAACACCGGTGCCCAGAACCCAAGCCGAGGATTGCATCATTCCCCCATCTGTGGAGCAAGTACCTATCAGCTTTCCGATCGCTTTCCGGTATGCAGGCTTCTTGGTTGCAATAGCATGCTTGGTTGAACAGCGGATGAGAGTTGGGAGGACCTCTATCTTGACAGCACTTGACCAGTCACGCCTACACACTTCTCCGGACCAGGAAAGCAAGATACTCGGCACTCATTTGTAATGCCCGACCTCCTATCTGAGATCACACAACAGCCGAAGCCCAGCAGACCAAGCTTCACATCATCACGGGGTAGTACAAGCTGCGAGCGTCCTAAAAGGTGAAAAGGGATCGTGGCATTTCTCGAACCCCACGAGCTACGAGAACACATTGATGGTATCCTCTCCCAGTCCTGATTGCGATGTTTTGGTTGGTAAATGACCGAGTGATCTTCAATGCCCGCGTTGAGGCTCATCATTATCAAGCCAGCAGAGACCAACACGGAGAGAGAGAGGGCTTCATCAGATACGTCCGCCGCGTCACTGACCTCAATGCGTCGAGGGATGATCAAGACGTGTATCTGGCGATCCGCTTCGTGCACATCATGCACGTCAACATCGTTACTACCTTCACGAAACATCCAAGTGTTTGGTTATGGAGTTTGAAACGATTGCAACGTTCCCGTAAAAGCCAGACAGACAGTACTTCGACGAACAACCCCTCTTACAGGCAAGCTGGTCGAAGCCAGAACACGCAAGATTCTCCGCGCGCTACGGATTGCTTGGATTTCTAACAGCTAACAATTCTAGTATTCTTGGCTGGTCAATTCTATGCATTATATTGGACTTACTTCTCCCCCCTTCGCACCTCGTGGATACCGTGGCTAATGAACGTGCCTACATCACAAGTTGATGAAGGGTTGGCATTGGCCTCGAAGCGGTAAAAGCGAATACCGTGGGAATTTGCTACATGGTGATAGACATCTTGAAGCGCAGCATTTCCCATATCTCGCCCAGGGATTCCAGGACATCACCGCCACTGCGGAAGCTCTGGACGCGATATCGAGATCAGCGATGCTGTATAAATGCTGTCTTAGTAGCCACCAATAAGATCTCAGCTCCATAAGCTCCTCGAAGCATCGACCGTTGTAATACTGTCTCATTTTGGGAGGTGAATCCATTCAACATACTGTCTTTCAAGTGAACTGGCTATCTTTCGAGGGCTTGCTACAAGGAACGGGGAGGTGAAGAATCCATGACAGTTCCCCCATCAGGCATTTCACATGCGTCTACCGTTCCATATACTCGTGTATCTTCGTTCGGCGCAAGCCTGGACTACGAACACCAGCTTACAATATCTGGCTGTTGTCTTGACCTTCAAACACAGAAATTGATCAATTGCCGATTGATACCCAGTCTCGTGCCGCGGCTAGTGCGAGGATGCCTTTCGCAGACACCATCCCTCCGATATAAGGCTGGAAGATGTTGCAAAACCCCGGGATATGTGAGCCGCTACTGTCCGAACAAGGCATCGAGCATCTAGATGTTCTCAGCAATCATAGTAAAGGAGCATGGTCCACGAAGGTATCGTCCTAGGGGAAGCATCTGAAGGGCTGAACGTGCGCCTGTGATACGTCTGGGTTCTGTTTGAATCAAAAGAACATCACTTGTAGCCCCGTCGCCAGATGTCCGCCTTGGTTATTCGACGAGTATCTAATAAATTTCGAGGGTGTCGTTGGCCCATCAACCTGCGGGTGCTATCGGGATGCTCCCACCACCCGCTGTGTTTGATTACTGTAGCTGCTTGTACGGATATGATGAATCGATTTATTTCTCTCACCAGTCCACATGCAGTTCCGCTGAATACGTCGGATGGTCCCTTCCCTTCAATTTTACTGTGCGACTGCTTGTAGTAACAGTCGCTCTCTAATCCACAAAGAAATGCTGCACCTTGAACTTCTGGCCACAATTTCTTCACAGTTTGCCACCAGACAATCGTTCCGAGCCGTCCATACTCGTATTCAGACGCTCACAAATTGTAACAGAGAGGATCTGTTTCCTCGGCCGTTGCAAACACCCGTTATTATGTGATCCGCGCACACTGCTATTGTGTCCGAAGAGGTGTGAACCCCAATATCTATCCCTGACTCCCGGGTTTCTCCGCCGTCGTCACCGCATATTTGGAGCCTTGGCTGGGGAAGAGATGTGTATACCGTACGTCGAGCTTCGATTCAAGATTACAGTGTAGACAGTGCTGAGGTGCATGCCATGCTCATGAGCTATATCTTCCGGGATGACAAAGACCCCTCACCTCACGACTTCACCTGGTAGGGTCAAAATTGGAAGTGCCGAGCATGGTGTCGCTCGTGCAATGGGACCGTTGACACGAACCAGATGAGATGTACCTTCGGCGTAGCTTTACTTGAGATATGAGGTCTTTGATGCGCATTTGAACCTTCCTTTTGAACTTAAATGTACAAAGAAAGACACAGACCTCTTCGTCATGACCGGAGTGTGTAGTCGTAAGCGTCGTATCCTTGGCATAAAATCCCCCTCCAGAATTCTTATGCAAAAATGGAGGTCCTGCTTGATCTTGAGATACAAATCTGCGTTGACGGACTCCTGACCGAGACCGAGAAACACAAGAACGTCAAGTCACAGCTCTGCAAGGGCGGGCACGGTGCTGAGAAGGGGGGTTGGGTTCATATCTTCTCTAATCAAATCAACGATTGATAGATAGAGGTGCTGGTACAAATTCGCAAGGGGGCCGAAATCACCACTTCCTGTCCATGGAGCAACATGTTGTGAATCTATCACCAATGGAGACACAGCTAGCAGGTCATCGGTTCAACAGCTATTGCTCTTCGGGTTGCATTGAGCCCAGGATCAATCCGGCGTCAGTTCCCAGTAGTACAGTTTGCTGAGAGAGGTGAGGGGAGCGTAGTTATCCTCTGGTAGAACCTCAAGTTCTCGGTAACAGACTTAGCCCTTGTCGCTACCTAGTACTGCCAAAGTCTCCCAAAAGTGAACCATCTGAGCACCAATACTCTCATTGAAGGCACAGTGCTTATCTCCGAGTTCCTCGAGTCGATACGCTACGATTGAGTTATATCCTCGGTCCCGAAAGAGCCAGTTTTGAATGAGGACAAGATTGGAAACACCCCAGAAACCTGAAAATTGTTGAAAACAATGGCTATCGCCCATGGCTGCTGTTGAATGTTGATAGCTCCCTTTATTTTCTTCTGCATGCCCTGAATGGCATTAATCCAGACATACCAGTCATATGTTGGTTATGCGGTCGAAGAGATTCCGTAGCTCAACATCTCTTGTGCTATCCCGCCGGAACGCGCAAAATCTCGCGCTCGCAACTACATCCTTGGGGTCATAATAGGCGATTGACGTTCCACGTTGTTGGTATACTTGCTGGTGGGATCTTTCCACCTTAAGTCCTTGTTTCGATATGGTGAAGCGGCATCTCGGGATCTGTTTCAAGGACAAGGCGGATAACCTCGCTGTCTCTGAAGCACCCAGAGGTATAGAGACTCTCACCTTCAATTTTTCTGATTACATATCAATTGTAACTAGGACGTCAAGTCAAGAGAATTGAGATTACTCGTCGTGTGTACCATATCACTGGCTGCATTTGAACTTGAGTGGTTCTGTATCTGCTTCGGAGCTATGAGAGCTAGAGTTGGGAGACGCAACAACCTCTGAGAAGAACTTACCACTGGCAATGAAACGGGGACTTGCAGGAAGTCCTGCGGCGGGAAATTTGAGAAGGAGCTAGAAAGACATATCAAAGCGAGATTGCGCCGGTCATCTTCCAACCAGATGGCAAAGGACATTGATACCTGGTTGGAACTTGCCTTTTGGCGCACTGCTGCGTGGTCTATCCGCTCCCGACGGGTTCCCCTCAGTTTCACAATCTCGTTTGTGTGGTCAGCCGAGGCGTCATCGGGCCATCATGGGAAAACTGATCCTACGAAGAAGGTACATCAACTCAACAAGTCAGAAATCAGAGTGACAGACAAGTGACAGCCACTGGAAGCAAAGCGTACCCCTCTTCAATGACAAGGATCGAACATAGCCAAGATGACGAGTATGCAAAATGCAAAAGCACTCTGTTGAAGTTCCACGAGACGGGGCTCCTTTCCTACAGACACGTCGTCCAAGAAAGCTCAAGATATATCGCGGAGCTCAACTCGCGAGGACTTCGATGCCGGGAGTGGCAAATTGTGTAGACAATGGTCCCTCAGCTGCGAACGAGCAGATCAACCGTGTGCAAGTCCTGGATCCTCAGGATATTCCTCAGCCATGGAGGTATCTAGAAGCTCGAGAACCATATCACATAGAATGATCTGATCAACTTAATTGGGCTCTTATCAACGTTATGAGCCAACTAAAACATGAAACATATCATGCCAGAGCGACGTCGAGCGATTTTAGCGGTTCCCTCAGTTCGTAACTTTCGTCAGACGTGCAAATTGAGGAGATCAATAGCGCCATGACGCTCGAAGGCGAAGCTTTAGAAGATCTTATAGTTCACACTGAAAACTGATGCCAGAAGATCAAAATTTTGAGCCTCGCCCGGGGTACAAACGTCTCCGGAACTCGCCAAAAAAGCGCGAGAAATGGAGCTATTAACAGACAACAGGCGATTTCACGTCGAACAAACCAATCAGATTGGATTCAGACCAATATACTCAGGAATTTGGCAACGGGCTGGTGCCCCGATGCAAGCAAACCAAGAAACCCATAGATTTTAAATCAGGGATGCAATATAGAAACGCAGAGGGAGCAGGTTTCATAACAGTCTGAACGAGGGTCTCTACCCGCGCTATCGAGCGGCTCGCATATCCTGCAGCTTGGAGAAGGCTTTGAGGATCTCTAGCATCAAGTCATTAACTTCACGAGCGATCTAGACGACTGGCTTGCAGTTAGATGTTTCTGTAGCCACGAAGAAGTGTCCTGAGGGTTTGAGGATGCAGGCCTTGCGCTCAAGCCCATAAAGATACACGGTGCCTGGTTGAGAATACTTTCCCAGAACCTCCAATACCATCCGCTTGGTATTTGGTGTGCCGGATGGGTAAATGGTTGAGGATGAACGGTGATCTAGACTGTGATAGAGCAGGAGTTGAATACCTAGATACCTCCAAACTCCGTTGAAGTAAAAGAAGCCAGAAACAGTGCCTGGTACAGCCGGAGAAAGCGATTCAACACAGAAACGAATTTAGACTTCAGAGGCCGACTTTGTGTTTGAAGGGCACTGCAACAATCTTGTGGCAATGTTGGCGATGAAACATGGGAAGCTAGACGAGGCAGAAATATATAGGGTGGTCAGAAGTCGTTGATCTTCGACGCTGCCGCGGAAAGGGCGCCTCCACTTCTGCGAATAGCGGTCGATTTCGACTCCGGGCTCATGGTGTTTCGACGAGGCTTATTTGGACGAGCATATTCGTTACAAGGGGCAGCGGGACTTCTACTGAGATAAAAAAACAAGAGATGTCCAGACTCGATGTGTAACTGGCGCTCCGAGAGATCGCCAGCCAAGCCAGCGCTACAGTTGCCATTGCCCTTGCGACCACAAGATCTGCGATTAAAGGAATATTGCAGTTTCCAGGGATAACTAACCAATTCGCATCGGGGCCGATCATGAGCCCCAAAGGGATATTTGCAAACTGACACAGAGAAACATCAACCTGGCTCAGAAATTTCAACACCCGAAAAGTGAGCTCTTGCGTGCGGATACCTGCCACAGCAGTGGTGAGGCTGATACTACGTCAAGATGGCTACAGCAAGCCTTACTCGGCGACTTGGCGATAGCAGAGATGGGGAAGAGCTCCTTCAAAAGTCGCTGAAAGAGGAGGACTTCGGGGCATCTCCCTGCCAGAGCCCTGTCGCCCCTGTAGATGTCGAAAGAAGTCACAGCGATACCAATTTGTTACAGTCTGGAGTACTTACGCTGTCTACATCGCAATCTCAGACCAGAATACACTGGAAGAGGAGCTCGCACCGTTTGAAGAAGTTGGAGGAGAAATACGGTACCGCAAAATATTCGTCCGGAGCGTCGATATGTTGCCAGACGGCAGTTTGATACCAGCCCTAGATGCGACCGGGTTACCCCATCGAATCGTGTCTTCTGGTACATTGCGACTGATTCAGGACGACTAGATTCATTTTTATTTCAAGGCTTTGCAGATGCTCCCAAGAGAACCATCCATACAATTTCCCGGAAACAGACGTTGCTGCAAACGATAACATCTACCACCGGCAGAGATTGGACATTGACAACGAAGAGAGAGTTTCTTGCTATGCTTTTGGTCAGTTTTTTACAACTCTTTGACAGCCAGATCCTGATTCGATAGCCCCTCTTCTCTTCAAAATGTGACAGACAATAACTTTTCCCTTTGTGCTGGTCGCGTCTGGAACATGGAGGGCCTGTTTCGCGATTTGATGAATTTGATCAAACACCGGAAAGGCAGAACAGTATATCGATGACCCAAACGCAAGTTCGTTTGCTACAAACAGATCCGGAGCGTTCGTTTGCGCGCATTGCGCGCCGAGCCTCTCGGGGTTTCTGGCGCGTCACCAATCAAATCTCGAATTGCTAGATGAGGTTTTGCCGACCTTTCCCAAGCACAGGAGTTCCAGGATCTCAACGGAACCCTTTTGAGAGCGAATGAGGCCGCACAGGAGAGGTCACTCGAATCTTTCGTCCAAAGCAAAAAGGGATGGTACACAAGAAGGAAGCTGTAACTGGAGTTGACGTCGGTTTAGCCCCTCGGAAGCACTCTCAGGATATAGAGACGTTCAATGGGGCTACAGAGACCTATGCGCGTCTCTCATCTATACTTGCATATAGAACTGGGGTACTAACGGAATTTTAAGGCTTGCAAAGGGTACAAGAAGACTGACGTTGAACGCTGCAGTACCTAGCTCTCAGGCTACGGGTTGATTGTTAGGACTTGAAGCGGAGATAGGACACAACTATTGGATCGTTGAGTGACTAGAACAATAACGGACTTTATCCATGACTTACAAGGCGAACACTCCCATGAGCTTTAAGCTACCACTAGCTGCGTTTGGCCCGAAATCAATCCCAGTTGAGCGGGGGAATTCATCCACCTCCATTGTGAAATACTTCATTTGGAAGCCAGGGCTCACTACTGTCTGCAATTTCACATTGCTGGGGGTCATCATAAGCATCGAACTACGAGGTATCTACTGTATTGGCAACCCCCGAGGTCGTGGAGCTACCTTCGGCAGCCAAAGCCACCAGCCAATCGTGGAACCCAGACGCTCTCCGATCTCCTAGAGGTGCTCCGAAGAATTCCAATGCGTTACGAAAGTATGCAACACTATATGCACGGCGTTCCACACCTCCGAGCTGCTAACTAGCTGGAGCAGATGAATGGATCATGTGATCAGCCCCCCTTTCCACTAACTGAGCTTCGATGCAGTGTGGTACAAGCCGATTTCACCCAACAGAAGCCTCATGGTAGTGCATCCGAATGTCCGTATGTGACTGGAGAGGATCGCACTATGCCCCCCTGGATATGTACAGTTCCTGGTCGTGCCCCGAAGTAAAACCCAGAGCCATCCCATCACCCCTTCATCCTCAGAGTATCGATAACACAAAAGACTGGCACTCACGACGCAAATGCGGTGTCTGGGGTGCTCCTCCATCTCCTCGAACACAAGTGGCCCCGCGGAAACGAACATCAGAGCGCAGTCATGAGTCTCAAGTCACCGATACCCCCCGCCTATGACCTTATTATATGAACTTCATTACTTCCAATTACTAGCGTATAGTGACTGCCTATCCGGTACACGCACTTTCAACTCCAGCATCTACCTGCCGACCTCAGGACTGGCTAATACCCATAAACCGGCGAAACAATACTTCAAACATTACTAGCCGGTTGATGAAAGGCATGCGGACGGGGGAAATGTCTAGTTCATAGAGTTGCGTAGCCACATTGCTCGTGATGACGACTGTGGTCTTAAAACTTGACCCCTTGCTAAGCTCAACTAAACGGTCTGAGCGTCGTAAGATCACCAAAGCTTCTTTGGGACACGAGACAAATATGGAAGAAATGGTGATAAGAATTTGAGGAGTTCCTAACGGGATGGTGTAGGGAGACCTTCAAATCACGTCTTAAGTACATGCTTCGTTATATTAGCCCTTCGAAAGCCATTCCAGTTTCCTGGTGGTGGGGGAATAAGGAATTTCCAAGCTTTGATAATCCTAAAGCCTCAAAAGCAGCTGAGTCTTATACCCAGATCCAGTGAGAATACAGCTGCAATAAGACACTCCGACCATCCTACAAGCTATCATTCAACTAGCATCGCTGTCTCCTTGTGTTCAAAGACCACGGCATGCCAAACGCTCGGCTTTACCTATGCTTATCATCTGAGGAAACTTTCAAAATTACAAACGTAAGGGCGAGCCGGGAAATCACATTTTCAGAGCCTTTCAGGAGATTATGTGTTCTTCCTGGATCTCACAAGATAACTACCTGTTTAAAAGCGCCAGTCAGCTTACGTACCAGTTATACGGAACGGGACAATCGAATGAAACCATCACAGGATTCAAGAGCGTGAATGGATGTCCTTGGTTACAAGCTTCATCATTGGCAACCGCGAGCATGCAATTGTTTCTGGACCGTCGAGAGAGTGTGTTGATCCCCTCGCCGCTGTGGAATACAAGCGTTGGTAGGAACCCAAACAGCCTCAGTGGGCGCTTCGTAATTTCGCATACTTTCTACAGAATGATTCCATCCGAATATCGAGAATTTAATTTTCGGTCCGGCAGCCTAACGCCTGACAATGTCCAAGTCTCACATTCCAGACGCTTTAGTAAGAAGGGACAGGTTTCTAGGCAGATACCGCCAGCCCCCCATGACCGAGCAGAAGGATCCGCAGACTTTTTGGTTCACACCGTGTTGATGTCTATACTCTCGTGTAGCCTAGAAGCCTGTCCAAGAGTTCTAGCTTCTATAAGAGATCTAGGCTATAACGTAGGAATAGTTAGAATGCTTCGCAACATTGTCTTACATCATTACAGGGGCCTAGAAGTGTGTTGAGGGGAAAATTTAAGCCGATATCCCTTCACCGGCTCGTTATATACTTCATTGCTATCCAGTACCAGCATCCGGAATATGAAGTCGCTCAAAACTAGCGTTTCAAGTTGAATTTCGTGTCAACAAACCGGTGGTTGGGTCACCCCGGATCATAGCAAGGCAAATATATGAATCAGCTTCGAGAGCTCTCCCCAAAGTCTCCTCTGCAGTGGTTAGAAGGACACCAAGATGTGAATAGGGAGTATTCATCTTATTTCTAAGCAATCCCGATCACAGACTTCTATAGTCCTAACCTCCAATATTTAGCATTGCAGTTGAGGGACGGGGATTGGGCTTCCTGTTGAGTGTAAGAGAGGGGCGACACCGAGCCCAGCGACATCAACAGAGGCAATTTACCCTCACCGCAGAACAATTAGAAATGCTAATCCTAGGATCACTTTGTCACAGTTCACAAACCTAAAAACCAGTGTTCCGGAAAGTTCGGGCTACCAGCGAAAAGAAGGGCTAACCAACAAGGCCATTTGAAAAGGCAAACCGGTCGTTTTAAGTATACTGAAAGAGACCACTAGGGTCCAGAACTTGACAGACATGGAATCTCAGGCATCCACACGAGACCATTATCTATTCTTGATTGTTAGCCGTAGGGTTTCAGAGGTATTTGGTATTGAAAATCCATCAATTATCCTCGGGGTCGGCCGTTGGGCTCGCTCCAAAAGAGATATAGGAATTACGCGGCTTCTGTATTATCTAGGCCTATGAAAGCACCATAAATAGCCAGAAGTTCTCGCGGATTAGATTTGCAAAACAATATCGCTTCATTTGCCCGTACTTTGATGACACCACCCACTAGTTCTGGCTCTTGGAAATGGAGGAGAAGTTTATCTTATACTTTAAATCCATATCCTCGCGTTCGGTGGCTGTGTGAACATCCCTCGTCCTTGCGTCGCGTCATCGCAGGGCGGAGCTTTCGCGCACCTCGGTGATAATTCGAGCTATTTTTATTGGACCGCTGCCCACGATGAAACGCGATACGACTAAAACATCTACTCGGGATAGGAATTCCTCGGATCAGACTCAAGTTGCGATGAGGAGACCGAAGTTTGAATTGAGGTCAGTTGGGCATGGGAAGTGCAAGTTCAACTAGCCTGGGGTCTGGCGTTTCATAGCCAACAATGGATATCTATTAATTATCCGACCAAACGTGCTACTTGATCCTATAAAACCCTTTTTTCAAAGACGGCGCGACTGGATAGTGTTTGGTGCGGAGTCAGAGGAAATGCTTGCCGAGTTACCAAGTTCATTTATCAATCGGACACCTGCAGCTGCAGAAGGAGCAGGCTAGTGATGATAACGAGTGATAGCCTTGCAACTAAAGGGAGTCTGTATCATATGACAGGCATTGGGATTCAGAATCTCACTCTCGAGGGCTTTTGTGATGGCGCCAATATTGCGCAAACATCAAGAATAGATGTCAAATGATGAACAATAGAGTAATCCCAGCGATCTTCCGTTTTTACACCCTGTACAGCCCATAGATTATTGTTAAATAGAATTCGAACTTCAAAATAGTACTCTCGGCAAGGAAATGTCTCATGAAATAATATGGAAGTTTGTACTGAAATTTTGCTTTGATATTTTATCTTCAAAAATGCGCCTGGAAGTCCAATTTACAAATCGTGCATAATTATAGAGTGAAAGGATGTAAAAATCAAGTGCCATGCCTAAAGCTCATATAGGGCAAAATCTAGCGCCAAAAGATATTTTTGGTTTTTATTTTGCAGTCAGCCTATGATCTTGTTTTGAAATTCATGCACACAAAAATGATGCTGATATTCTGAAACTGAATTTTTATATTCTAAGATATAGATTACACTTAGAAACAAAGTTTGGGGTATAAAAATAGTATAGTCCAAAAGACATATCGAAACTAACCTCGAATTTAATAGGTTAGCCAGTATTTCCAACCACCATTTTTGTGTTTGTAGTCACAGGGGACTCATTTTTGATTTTTATACACAATCAATATAGAATAATATAAAATTGCAATATGGGCCACAAAAATAGGGTAGAACCAAAAATAAGCCTAAATTACTAGTTTATTAAAGAGAGTCCTCTTAGTCACCCAACGATGTACTGACGACCTATTGATTTTGACTCAAAATTTCATCTGTATTATTCTTAGAGTACAAATGACCTAAAAATACAAAATGTGGCCCCCAGGTTACAGTGTGGTTGTAATATAATTATTTTTGTTTTAATCTCAGTATGGAATTAAATTCGTTCGGCTATATCTTAGCAGCCTATGCACTTTTGCCCAGGATCTTTCATTTCTACCTATTTTGGATATCGAATGGCGTAAAAATATAAAATCACGCTCTACCGGCCAGAGATAAAGTATATTGAGTCTCACTACCAGACTCATTATACGGTATCGCTCGTGGCATATCTTTGAAGTCTGAACATTTTTACGACCGATTTCCAGTTTTTATATCCATTCTGACTCAAATGAAGTAAAAACTTGAGCTCTAGTGCACAGCTTCTCAGCTAAGCCTGTGACTTCAAATATTCATGCAAAAAAGTAGCTTTGTACCGCGAGACCTCGAGATACTCACCATCCTAGGATAGCGACCTAGTTGTTGATGCACGGCATCTTTCTGAAGAGCTAGAGTGGTGTTTTATACCTTTCTCTGACCAAACGACGCAAATGATGCGCTGGCCCTCTGCCATTGCGTGCGTCTTTGTGTAAGAGCGCCTGCTGATCAGATCACAATTACCAAAGAACTACCAAACACACAAGCTGAACTACATACCAGTCTGGTCATTCGCTCAGATGCATGAAATAACGAGGGCTCAATATGCCCTACGGATTTAAACTAGCAATAGATCGACACCGCAAGTCCAATTGGCTCACCCATATTTCAAGTTCTTGGTGTCAAGATAAGTTCACTAGCTGCGTCTACTGCCCATAGAGTCCTGGCTTTGCCACTCCGCGATTACGAGATCTCTTTTTGTTCTCGGATCCGAATCCAGATATACTTCACCGTCCTTGGCGATATCTACAGCCCCAGCGTCCCAGACGAGAAAATTGAACTCGAAAGCAAACTCCGCAAGGTTGAAACCATACTACAAGGTGCTGCTCCAAAATCTAGCAATATAGACCCCTATTTCTCGTGCAACACCCTAGAAGGACTGCAGTAAAAATTTCAAACTGGAATTTGTTTGCTCTGTTCTAGAGTAGATGAAAATGTCTCTTTGGCTATTCATCCACGGTTAGAATCGAATTCTCAACACGTCCTAGGCTCATAGACACCACAGCTGGTATCATTTAGGCCGTGGTGCCCTTAAACTACCCACCAGGGAGTCGGATCATCATCTAGACACAATACCAGGAAGACAAGATACCCCTAAGCCGGCCAAGCGAGCCGCCACATTGTGGCGCGAAAGCACCTGACCAACGCGTCCACTTTTCGAAGCGCCAACCTCTACATTGATTTCCTCAGCAAACACATACCATATTAATAAGCAATTTGTTGACATAACAAGAGCTAGTTTCCTAATGTAAGACGCTGAATTGCTACAAAGACCTGACCCCCATTCCACTAGATCCACACCCTGTTTAATAACGGCAACAATACTTTTCTAATGGTCTTATGTTTAATTCGGAAATTCTCCAGCACTTCTTTAACTGCAGAAGTCAGATGGGCAAGCGGTCTGAAAATCACGGGCTTGGACTTCGGTCATTTGAGCGCGATACAAGGCTAGTTGACGAATAATTTGGTCGAGAAAGCGCTCTAGCGGTAATGCGGTGTCTGCAGAAGAGTTGTAGGTCGACAACAGGTTGGCTAAAGACGGAGGATTCGAAGGTGAGAACTCTGGTAGAGAGAGCGGTGTAAGCGGTACCGACATGCTCGAAGGTGTGGCTAGCTCTGAGCCGCTGTTACTGTGACTCGTTGCTACTCCTTCCGAGGTTGTCCGCCCTATGCTGTTGCTGTTACACTTGTTGCTGAGCGGTATGTTAACAGTGCTTCCGAGAATTTCATAGTCAGTTTGCTGCTGAGGTGGTTGTGCTGTGTTGCTTTTACAAAGTTGGTGGAACGCTTTCTCCAGGTCCAAGGCTGACAATTGATTCAATGGGTGGGCATTCTCGTCAAATGCAAATGCGGCCGTAGGATTAAACGTTGAGTCATTCCTTGAGAATGTATGTGTATCACAGTTTGTTGGGCCTTGGTAAGTGTCCGTGTTTGGAGTTGGAGTTGGAGTTGTTAAATTTTGGCTTTGGTATGAGGGTTCCGTCGGTGAAACGGTAGAGAAGCTCTCCAAAGGGGAAAATGCAGGACTGGGCTCAGAGTCCCAACCAGAGGGCATGGCATCGACGTCACGAACTCCAGTTTCAGGCGTATTGTAGCAGTCTAGAAGCTGGCCATATGTAGAAATTCCCGGTAATGAAGATGGCGATGGGTGGTCGGCGTTCTTATAGCTCGATCCTAATTGAGACAATCCTTCCTCCTCCATGGCTCGCATTTGGGGATGATGACCCTTGGTGGTGCTGCTACCAGACGCGTTCTCGAATCTTTGCTTGTACCTAATTAATGTCCAATTTCATTAGCCACATGAAGACAACTCTACCCCTGACAAGTTTTGAGACACTCGTGGGTAAATCCAAAAACGAGTTTGAAAAGTTGACATGCGGCAAGGATTGACAATACCCACCGGTTTCGCGTTGCTATAGGAGTGCGATCTGGGAAGAACCTCTCGATAATCTCAGTCCAGTTACGCCCATAAATCTGAACCGCATTTTCCAAAATATAATCTTCCAGTAGCGACCATCTTCCACGATTGATATCGGGGTTCAAACACTCGTGCCACCTTCTCGAGCATTCTATGAATAAGGACGATTAGCACTTAGAGCTGTGAAACATGTCTCGAGTTGCTTACGATCCGCTTGTCGAGTACCCACAACTTCTGATACTTTGTTCCACCTAAAGACAATGTTAGCCATTCCGGTTGGGACATAATTCCGAAACTTGGGAATTTCTACCTGCGCCCGTGCAATTCGACTCCTGCCTTGAGCCTCTGGTCTTCGTCCTGTCCCCATGGCCCTTTCGTTACAACGACGCTCAAGGTATAAACCCATCGCTTTCTACAATCTTTATTGGTTCGCCCTTTGACGTGGGAAGCAATCTCCTGCCAGTCCACGTCTCTACAATCTGTTGTAGTACGTTATAATAAGCGTGCAAGCACTCATCATCAGAAGCTTTTGGCGTACTTACCGTATTTTGCAATAGCCTTGGAAAGCAGCGCATCTTCCTCTCTTGTCCAACGTCTCGATGGTTTCCTCTTTTCTGCCATTACGGCTCACCTGTACGTAGATCGGGAACTGCCAGTAATAACTCCTTGGTTTATGTTCAGGTCAAAGCTGGTTGAACATTGGGACGTACGAACTCTTCATTTTCTGCTGCAGCCAAAGTTGTCTGCTCAGCCTCGGGGGTGTTGATGCATTGTGTCATTTAGGAAGGTAGAAACCAACGGCGGTACGCGTGAAGCTTGGGGACACTGGATCCTGCGTCGACTACACATCCTGCATTTCGATCTGTCGTATTCTGAGCAGGAAAAGCTTTGGTGGCTTGTAGATCTTTCTGCACTACGAGAATCCTACCGCGGCTTGGGCTTAACTATGTGGTACGGCTTGTGCGATCGCGGCAGCCCCGCTCGATGTCCACCGAAATCTGAGCCGTTTTCTTATATTAGAGATTAGAGCTTCCTAATTAAACGAAAATGACACACGAGGCTTTCTGCTGGTGGCTTGCAGTTTATGTTCAGCTCGAGTGAAGAAACGCAAACGGTTGGTTGGATAAATATTTAAAATTAGCGGTGGATAATGACTTGCACTCGGCTGCCAACCACATGTTGCTTACGGTTACACAGAGGCTTACCGGATTTGCTGGCTGCAGCATATTAACGTTGATTGGGTGATTGATTGGGCCGGGAAAAGACGTGCTGCCGAACGAACCACTTATGCAAAGCCCCTAGCTTGCCAACCTTGTTTCTTGTATAGCTGACGGTCAGTCTATGCTCCGAGCCGAGCCGTCCCGTTAAGCCACACTGCCGGTGAACGTTTTGGGGCTGACGGGATAGAACTTTCTAGAGACCAGACACGGACCAGACTTTCGGAGGGTGCCTAACATCACTGGCTTATGATTTGATCTGAACATCGTACACGTGCTCCCTTGAAGATCTTGTTCGATTTCGTAGGAGCATGGATGTTCACTAGAATTTCCCACAATAAGTATAGTAATGAAATCATTTTTTATCAAGTTTGAAAGATGCATACCTCAACCTTCGAATTCAGGACACAGGCCACGCATTCTAACTAAATACCTACCTTAAATTCTGTCTTTATTGATACAAACTTGCTTGACTCGATATTCAAGTAATGGAACAATCGAACAGCTCGTTGTCTCACGCAGGCAAAGACGCAGACGCCGAGAAGTCACCTCCCAGCACTGTTCAAAACGGCCTTGAACAGCCCAAGGCGCCGCCACCCGCACCACCTGACGGCGGTCTTCAAGCGTGGCTTGTCTGCCTCGGCACATTTTGTGGATATGTTGCAACCTTTGGCTGGCTTACTTGCATTGGAGTTTTCCAAGATTATTATCAACAGAACTTTCTCTCCTCCTATTCTCCCTCGGCGGTTGCTTGGATTCCTTCTACCCAAGCCTTTATGATTTTTGGAGGTGGCCTCATCTTTGGCAAAGTATTCGATAGCTATGGCCCTCGCTGGCCGATGCTGATCGGGACCTTCCTCCAGGTCTTCGGTCTGATGATGACTAGCCTTAGCACAAAATACTATCAAATCTTTCTGAGTCAGGCCATCGTCAGCGCAGTGGGTGCCAGCATCATTTGGCCATCGTTTGCTGCATCTCTCTTAACTTGGTTTCAGAAGAAAAGATCAACCGCTTTCGGTATTGCTACGACTGGAAGCTCTATAGGCGGAGTTATTTTTCCTATCATGGTCTATCGTTTGATACCTCTAGTGGGATTTCCGTGGACAATGCGAATTGTCGCCTTCCTCTTGCTCGCCCTGCTCGGCGTGACGAATTTTACTGTCAAGTCCATGCTCGAGCATTCACCGACACCATTCACAGCTAAGGAATACATCGTACAACTTAAAGATGCCAATTTCGCTGTCACCGTGCTTGGCTCCGCAATTTTTTCGTTTGGCTTATTCGTCCCATTCAACTTTATAATTCTGCAAGCGGAGCATAAGGGCATGTCCAACCACCTCGCTCAATATTTGGTTTCTATCTTAAATGCAGCAAGGTTAGCCCAACTTCAACACACCTCTTGACGCTTTTACTGACCGACCTTCAGTCTCCCTGGCCGAGTATTACCCGGCTTTCTGGCTGATAAGTTTGGCCGGTTTCACGTTTTGATCTCGACCACCATGTTTTCGGGTATTCTCACGCTTGCACTCTGGATTCCTGCTGGTTCCAACGCTACAATTATCACTTATACTGCCTTGTATGGCTTTTTCTCCGGCGCTTATGTTTCTCTTGGGCCCTCGGTCGTTGCGCAGATCTCCGAGATCTCACAAATTGGCTTGCGTAATGGCCTGCTGTATTTCTTTGTGGGCATAGCTGTACTAGCCGGAAATCCCATTGCAGGTGCTTTGATTGACTCCGATAACGGCAACTATACCAAGTTGCAAATATTCGCTGGTGTTATGATGATTGCAGGTGCTAGCTTGTTGTTTTGTGCTAGAATTATGGTAGCTGGATGGAAATGGAAAGTCACATAATACGAAGCATATTCAACAGGGGTAGCTTGAAAAAGAGCTTTAGGTGAGAGTTGTGGCAGAGGGTCGGACCGGGATTTGAGAAATAAAATAGCTAGAGACTAAGTAATATAGAACATATATCTGTATCGGAGTTAACGAGTTTCATGAAGTCTATGTCCGAACTGTCGCCAGCCCCGGCGGTCGCCATTTAAAACCGCTTTTGGCGCCAGGTTTTGGAACTAGATGTACCCCTTACATTTATACCCTCTAGGACGTAGACCAATTAATGCGGTATGTTGCCGGTTTGTAGTGTTTCTAAGCTCGTCTGCAATTCACCAAGTACCCTGTCCGACAACAGTTACCCAGCAAACTCCTTATAATTCGGACGGACTAGCATAAGTAAAGATTGATAATTGGTTGTTGCCATACTAGAAGCAAATGAAGGTCTTAGTTGGAGTAAACTTCTGCCTCTATAATCGGCCCAACAGCCCCTTTTGGGGGCATCAAAAATTAGTTTGAACCATTGTCAGCCTCTTTTCCCTTCCCCAGTTCTTGTTCTACCTTTCTACTCAAACTCTCTACACTGGTCGTAGGATGCAGCAAGTCCAATAGTGCGACATTGATTCCTGAAACTTTGAAGAGCCAATTCCTCAACTCGGCGGCTACCATACTGTCAATGCCGTAGTTCTTGATTGGCTGCTTGCACTCAATATCATCCATCGAGACAAAAAGCAACCGAGCGACCCGCTTGTGTATCCGATCAACCAGGGTGCTGTTCTCATCATCATCCGAAACCACGATACCGTCGCTACCTTGACCATCAGGAGATGATTCAAGATGGTGGAGAGCCGAGAGAAGGCCGGAAAAGCGGGGGTCATTGTACCAAGCCATTTCAGAAACAGGATATCGGATATTGTTATTAAGAAGTCCATTTTGGTCGAGACCGGCAAGTAAGTGGCCTTTGCTGAACGAAGTGTCGTCGGCGAATGCTGATACCGCTGAAGACGACTCTGAAATAGCAGCTTCGCAGTATTGAAGGAAATCAATCTCACCATTGCCGTAGAGCCCTATTCGATTCAAGTGCTCTTGGTATTGTAGATTGGTGCTCACGATACCTACGTCGAGTATGTGGCCAAGAGATAGTGAGGTCGCAGGAAGACCTTGGCTAAGTCTGTGACGGGCGAAGTCGTCCATGAAAGAGTTTGATGCCATATAGTTTCCTTGAGAAAGGGAGCCCAAAATTGTAGTCCATGAGCTCCACATGATGAAGAAATCAAGAGGTGAATTCAAAAGGGCGTTATGGAGATTTATGGTACCAATGACACGGGGACGCATCGTCTTGTTGAAATCCTCCAATGTCATATCGCTATAAAAGGAATCCTGCCAGCTGGTCAGATCAGGTAATTTTTGGATAATTCTCTTCTATTAGAACTTACGTTGAGGTGAAGTGGTGCCTGGATAACTCCTTTGATCGGTCTCGAACTCGCATGTATAGCTTTTTGCACATCTTGTTCTGATGCAACGTCCCCCTTCACCACAGTAGCTTGGACATCACAGCTTTGGAACCAAGCAAGAAACTCCTTAGCTTCTCGACTCACAGCGCCATACCGAGAGAGAAAGATGAGATTTTTTCCACCTCTTCCAGACATCCACTTTGCGAAACTCCGGCCCAGGCCACCCAGGCATCCGATCAAGAGATACGAGGCATTTGGATCAAATGACACAGTGATGTTCGAACGGCAGAACTACCATACTTATTACTGAAGATCCCTTTCAAGCTAAGGAAACTACTTACCGGAATACTGCTCTTCGGGTCGTCCAAATCCAGAGTTATTGTTGTTCCATTAGATACTGTGTCATTGAGTTCCGTAAATGCCGCCTGAACGTTCGATATAGCGAAGATCTTGGTGGGGTACGGTCTAAGCATACCCCGCAATATTATATCCCGAGCTTGACCCATCAACCTATTGATAAAGTTAGGTAACATGACGTTCTCTTGATATTCAATTACTTACTTCTTGATGACGCTAGGTCGATTGCTCGCCACTGATACGAAGTCTATCAAAGTGATGCTCATGTTCTGCCTTTGACCACCACCCGGGGTACTGCCTTGCCCAATCCTAACGAATCGTCCCAGGGAAGCTATTAGTTGCTCATCAGTGTACCCAACACTGTCTGTGAAAATAACATTGAAGCCTTTTCCGGTGGTGAGCTTCAGAAGCTTGGATGAAGTCCCCTTGTCTGCAGTGGAGAACAAGAGGTTCAAAGGTACGCCCAAGCTAGACAACGTGCCAATATTCTTTTCAGAGGTTTCTATGGCAGATATCTGCACACTTTTATTAGCTTTTAGGTTTGAGTAGCAGCGATAAATTGAAATTACCTCGGCTCCGAAGGATTCTGAGACCTGATAAGCAGCAAAGCCAAGCTCAGCTGAGTCGGACCTGATCAAAACACACTACAGAATATCAGTTCTTGTCCGCGATCTGGATTGATCCTTACTTCTCCTTCATCAAGTCTGCCAATGGTATGAAGCCCATAAATTGCTAAACACGTTGCAAAACTAGCGAACCCCACCTATAAAGTTAGCGCTTTTTTTGGTTGAGAATTAGAAAGTGAGACTTACTTCAGCTAAGTTGTTGCTTGGGGCTTTTTGGAAAAAGTCTGCCTTCTCTCGTACAACATTGCCCAGTCTACCGAAAGAAAACCCGAAGACCACGTCGCCAACTTCTAATGTGGTAACAGACTTGCCAACTTTCTCGACGACGCCGATACACTCACTGCAGGAGGGATAGAGGGAGGAACCGTTGCGGACAGAATCAACGAGCTGTATTGGAGTGAGTGGTATACTTGCGTGGAGGAGAAATGACCCACCATTTTACCAACCCGGAGAGATTGGACTTTTACTTTGATACTGTCATCGTCTAATATGTCCACGATGCTTTGGATTTCCTCCAGCCGAATGGATGCAAGAGAAGCGGGCTTTTCAAGAGACAATTGCCAAGGAGTGTCTTTGATTTCTTGGTATGAAACATGATCAAGGCGTGAAAAGTTACCCCTATTTTGCTGTGATGTTTCGTTCAACTCATCATCGCTCTTTAAGCGGGAGACGTGAAGTAGACCCTTTCTGGCCCTGAACTCAGTGTCTTCATCTGAGATATGATTGTGAGCCAGCTCTTCAAGCTTTCTCAAGTCTTCAAATGTTTCATGGAGGGGAATGGTGTTGTTCGTTTCGATGTCAACCGTCAGCATCTTCGAGGACTTCAACTCTGTTCTAAGCGCACTGAACAACCCAGTGATCATCCCGCACTCAGGCTTTCCGCCATCGAGCAAACTGCCTCTTGTTACCCACAGCAAGGACTTCGAGGTAAGTATTTTGCGCTTGAGACCTTGCCACTCTTCAGAAGTAAGGCTGGTAAATAATGGTGCGTCAATTTCAGTAAGGAAGATCGATCGCTTATCATGTAAAGTGTCTGTCGAAGTAAGCGACAGAAGCTGGACCGAATATTCATGAGTGGACAAAAATGATACAAACTCATGCACGAAAGACGAAGGAGAGTTTCTATAGACCTATTGTATTATGTAAATAATTTGTCATTTTCGATTCGAAACATTTGGAGCACCTACTAATGTGACCTCTTTGACAGCCGGTAAACTGCAGGGTGATGGTCCTTCAATTGCCGTAGAGAACATTACTGCCGCTTCCTTGTATTCTGTAAAACTGTCCAGCATGATATCGACGCCTCTAAAGCCCGACTGTGGGAGAACTGCGTTCCACATGGCATGTGTGAGAAAAGGGCCTTCAGTCCTACGAAACTTGACGTCCTGGTCGCCGTTCCAAAAGTCGGAAAAGGTACCCTATGGGAAGTTAGCCTACTAAAGTTATATATTCTAATTTATTACCAAGATCATGACCCAAGACAGCCTCGCTATAAGTAATCAGCATGGAGCAGGAAGAAATGGATAGGGTTAGACAAACGTTGAACAATTTCGAAAAGCGCAAGTTGTCCACCTGGCTTGAGTAGTGACCGAATGTTTGAAAGTGTTTTCTGTATGTCGGTCGTGGCATGAATAACCTAGAAAGCTTATTAGGTACTTGGAGATAAGTGAGCGGTGGGGGATTACATTTGAGGCGATAACCAAATCATAGTCGGAGTCAAAGCCTTGCTCACTAGCTGGTGTCTGCATATCGAAGGTAGTATATTTCATGCCCTTGTACTTGTTGAAACTGTCATGTGCTTTGGCCAGAAAAGAGCTGGTAATGTCCGTAAAGGTGTAAGTCTCGTATCCACGATACAATTTGTCACCGTGCAGTGCAGGTACGACTTCCTTTGTTGCACTTCCAGTCCCGCCGCCAACTTCAAGTATTTTAAGGCAGGGATTTTTATGCGAGAGAAGCTCTATGACTTCTGTCAGGGCTCTGTTTCCAGCTGAGTACAATTCCATGTACTCGTAAGTGTCATCCAGCAGATGATCTTGGACCGCAGCTTGAATTCCGGTCATTTCGCCGCGGTACACTGCGGGAAGGCTTTCGTACATGTGGACCATAAGCCGTGTCTCTGGCCCATGGTGGTCCATTAGTGCCTCTGAAAGTCTTCTCATTTGAACGTCGCGCTCTTGAAAAGATTGGGCCAGAATATCTCGGCCTCCAGGAATTTCCCCCTGCTTTGCAAGTTCGACTTTCTCGCTCATCCAATCGAGATATCGCTGAAGGAAGGGTATGCTTGAGCCTCCGACGAAAAACTCGTGATGCTGTTCATGGAATTGCACAATCTGGTATAAAGCGAGCTGCTCAAGCAATGGAACCTCAGGCATTTCACTGCTGTGCCTAGAGGGGTAAAGACGAGCTAATTTATCAACCGTAAGGAGGTCAAAGTCTGGCTTCCAAACCATTCTAGTAAAAGGTGCTACACTTTTGTTGGATTGTGGAACTGAATCGGCTTGAGATGAGATAAATGTAACATCAGAAGCTCGGACGATATCACTACCGTCATCTGCAACTATGGCGATATTGCTCGCAAATCCACGGTCCTCGTGCTTGTTAATCTTTGCTGTTGCCTTGAGAGAATTTTGATTCTCAACAGAAGGAGTGACTTGAATACTCAAACGTCCAACGGAAACGGGGAGAAATGCAGATTCACATTCGCTGGCTCGCCCTCTGTGAACTGCAAGAATAGCCAATTGCAAAGCTGAATCTAATGTGGCAGGGTGAATGAGATAGCGCGATTCTTGAGTCATCAGGTTCTTCGTTGGGTTTGGCGAAAGTAGACTTTCGGCAATACGCATGTCTCCATCTACAGACACTTGGATTTTGGATAGGCCTTGAAATGTAGACCCGTAGTTGAGACCAACGCTTGCGAAGGAATCATACCATCTGGTGGGGGAGATTGGTTTCAGAACCCGAGAAGTTGTGGCAGTTGAGGTGGCTGCTTCCAGTAAACCTTTGCTCATTAGTACGTGCAATAAAATACGAATCACTGAAACTACCTCTGGATTCAAAGGTATAACCAATCTTGCCGCGGCAATGCTCCGTAAATACATCGTCACCGTTAGCGGTTACTACAGATGTCAGACTGAAGCTCCACTGTCCGCCTTCGTTGCTATGTTGATCAATCTCGGGCCGGAGACAGGTCAGCATTTCCACCCCACGATCGTCGTCAGGAACAATAAGGGCTGCAGAAAGTGATACATCCTGGAACTCGAAGGTTTGGATTTTGGAGGGAGCCACGGCATTGATCTCTGCAGCTTGTAGTGCAGCTTCTATGGCGATAGCAAGGTACCCCGTTGTGGGAAACACAACATTCGTCCCGATCTAGATTATCTTCAGCATCCTTACTAGCAATAGGGTCATGAGAGGAGAATACTTTATGATCCTGTAACCATGGCACATTCTTCAGTTTCAGAACGTTTCTCCAGGCAGGCTCGTTCCGATTCCCTCCAGGGTTCCGGGAACCCAACAAGTCGTGTCGAGGATGACTGCGAAGGCGAAACTCCCGAGTCCAACGATTTTCAAAATAAAATATGCGATTATACTGCCACTGATATTTCGGCAAGTCAACGATGATCTTACCGACTTGTCCATCCGAGACTGAATTTGTTGACGAGTCGTAGTCTTCTATGGTGTTGACGCGCAGGAGGTCAACGTCGTGACCGTTAGAGAATAGAGCTCCTGCTGTGGACAAAATATTCTCAGGTCCATTATTCCTCCTCAGAAGAGTCGACAAGTACGGAGGGAGCTTGTTTCCTTCCAATGCCTGGCCGATTTGACGTATTGGGCCTTGGAGAGCCGAATGAGGTCCAATCTCGATCAGAAAGTCCAGGGGTACAGTCTCGGTTATTTTGGTGAGCCCTTGGCTGAAACGAACGGGAGACTCAAGGTTCAGACGCCAGTATGTAGAGTCTAGCGTTTTCTTCATGAATTCGGAGTACACAGTTGAAAGAAAATCAATCTCATCATTTCCTGGACGTCTATCGACCGGTGACAGCTGGGACAGCATGTTGTCCAACTCTTCCTCATAATGCTTTCCTAGGGCTTTCATATGATGCGAATGATAGGCATTGCCATCAGTTCGTAGGACCCTTGCAAATATGCCCCGAGCGTCGAGGATTTCCTTGAGAATTTGGACATCGTTCTGATCGCCACTGATAGTCAAACTTTCTGGAGAGTTATAGCAAGCGATGTTGAGCGACGTGAACTTGGTCAAGAGCGGGTCAATGATCTCGGTGCCGGCTCCTACAGCCACCATAGCGCCTTTTGTTGTGTTTCTTGAGACTGCCCGACCTCGAGCATAGGCGACCACAATGGCCTCTGCAGCGCTTAGAATTCCGGATGCGTAGGCCGCCGCAATTTCCCCTAAACAAATATTTAGCTACCGTGGAAGTAAGTTGCATATGGAAAACGTGTTTTACCTGATGAATGACCAATAGTGATTATAGGCTTGATGTTCCACGATGCCAGCAGGTCGACCAAAGCAACTTGAATAGCTGTGACAAGCGGCTGGGACATTGCCGCTTGATGAAGCAAGCTTGACGCTTCGGGTGTGCGCAACGCATCTATCAACACAGTCAGACTTTTCCTTTAGCATATTTAACTAGAATAAGTGGAAGTTACCTTCGATAGTCCAATTTGGTTGCTCGGATAAACTTCTAAGAGCTTTGTCCATGTCGCGAATACTCTTTAAGTATGTAGGAAAGGTTTCCATAAGATCAAGACCCATCTGAGGCCACTGCGCCCCTTGACCTTTGAAATATTAGCTGAGGAAACATATGCCCTGGGAATAATTACCTGTGAATATAAAGCCGAGTTTCAAGCTTCGTGACCCCATTGCTTTAGAGATTGCGAGAGTCTCAACGTTCAAGGATTCAAGAACTGCATCTGGAGCAGCTACAGCATAAGTTCTGGTCGAAAGCTTTGATCGGCGGCAACCCAATGTGTAGGCAACATCAAGAAGGCTGTATTTCTCAACCTGGTTGCGGAGAGCCCCGACGTTACTTTTGAGGGTCTGCTCGTTGTGGGCAGAGAAAGGCAGCAGGAAGGGCCGTCGAGAGAAACTCGAGTGACCATTGATCCCGTTGGTATACCCATTAGTATGTCCATTCGTGAAATGGTTAGATTCGCCACTATTGACTTTGGCCTTCACGCCTCCACGTCCAGGTGCAAGATGACCAATTCCGTCGAGAATTGTGTGAGCATTAGCACCACCGTAACCAAAAGAGTTGACGCTTGCTCTTCGTAGTTCTCCCATTGGCCAGGCCACTGCATCTTGGACAATCTTCAACTTGCCGTCTTGGAGATTTACTGAAATCTATTAGCAGCTGGACATATGACTTCACGGCAAAAGCTAACCGTTCGGATTCAGCTTGTTCAACCCAAGAATAGGCGGAACGACGCCGTGTTCAAGGGCCAGAACAGTTTTCATTATTCCAGCAATACCGCTTGCGGGCTCGCAATGGCCCATGTTTGACTTAATCTAAATGGCTATTAGCAAGATGTATTATTTAGATTTCTAGCAAATAGATGTTCTTACAGAACCGATGTGCAAGGGACGGTCGACTGGTCGATTTTTCGCAAATACTCTACCAATTGCTTCGACTTCTAAGGGGTCACCAACGGGTGTACCGGTTCCGTGACATTCAAAGTAAAACGTGGTATTTGGATCGAGGTTGCCAGCTCGCTCATATGCTCTTCTAATGGCGCCCTCCTGTCCATCCGGATCTGGATGTGTGATGCCGCCGGTGCGGCCATTCCTGGTTTACGTCAGTATTAATCTAATTGTGACATAACGGCACACATACGCATTTATTGCTGTACCTCTAATGATTGCCCGTATGGGGTCATTGTCAATCATGGCCTGCCTCAAAGGCTTAATATACAGAGCACCTATTCCGTCGGCTCTGGCATAACCGTCCGCAGCAGCGTCGAATGTCTGGCACCTGGAAATTTTCGAAACCGCACCTAGAGAGGCTGAGAACACTTGACATTCTGGCGTGAAGATGAGATTTGAGCCACCAACTACAGCTGCATTGCATTCTCCGGACTGAATTGAAACGCAGGCCAAATGCAACGCATACATAGAGCTTGAGCAAGCAGTGTCCAAAGTCAGACTAGGACCTTGAAGGTTAAACACGTAGTTGATGCGATTGCTTAATAATGCAATTCCTCCACCCGAAATTCCATAAGGCTCTGGATACTCCGTGTCACGATACTGCATTAGCTGGTGGTCATAATTGAAATTTCCTACAAAAACACCAGTCTTTGAACCAGACAAGGACTCAAGAGAGGCACCGGCTGACTCAAAAGTCTCGTAGACCACTTCGAGAAGTTTTCGCTGGGCAGGATCAAGGCTAGTTGCTTCTTGCGGGTTAATGCCAAACAAAGTTGGATCGAACTGTCGGGGGTCTTCTTTCAGAAAGCAGCCCCCCCGGGTGTAGAATGATCCAGGTCGATTGGTCTCAGGGTGATACCAAGACTCTAGATTGACTCGCTGGGAAGGAAAGTCACTGTAAGAGTCTTTCTTCCCTTGGAGATACTCCCACAAAGCATGCGGCGTATCGACATCAGTCGAACTTCCGGTTTCTCCAGGCCAACGACAACCTAAAAGAATCAGTAAATGTTCAGGTATAATAATTCGCACTTGAAAGATGAAGTGTGCTCACCCATGCCAATGATAGCGATAGGCTCCCCCGCTTGTTTCAGAATTTGGTCTTCCGCCATGTTGAACTACCTTTCTCTGTCAATAAGTTGAAATTAGATGTTGAAGATTGATTTTCAAAAATTTTGAGAGCAAAGCCTTTACGAAATTCCTATCTACAAGAGAGCCGCTCTTATCTGAGATTGATTTTATGTCAGAGAAAAGCCCTGAATAGTCTCTCAACAGGATCTGGGATGTGATTCGACCTATCTTGCAGATATGTCTTAGAGCGGACATTTTACACATGCGGGCTGAGTACGGATCTCGTCTGGAAAGTCTGGGTAATGCAACACGACAAGGATCTGTCTCAGCCCAGTGATTAAATTTCATTACGCTGTTCGTAAGAAAACAGTACGATAAAAAAGCCTAGCTGCCTATCCGTGACTATCAGTCCGAGTATTCCCTGGCAAGGCCAGGTCAACGAGAAAATTGCCAGGGTTCATTGCCATGTATGAGCAGCGGTGAAGGAAGTAACTGCAATCCTCCATCATACGGATCATTCTTGGCGGTATCTTGCTGATCCGGACATTTACATCCATCGCCTATTTCCATGAAATGGGACCGCACATGGACCAGACTGGCCTTTCTCAGCCTACAGCGTTAGATAAGCGTACGCATTGTTGATTCGTCAAAAGACATGGGAGCAGACAAGACTACACTTAGCGATCCATGGCACCGGAGTTTTCCGAGAATCATCTAGACGTTTCACGGCTTCACTGGCCATATGGATAAAGTTGATGCATAAGAATATTTACAATGATAGGGAAAATTACAAGATTTTGGGCTTTGCTAGCAAGTCATACACGCTTCCAAAGCATTAATTCCGTTTCCCTACTGGTGCTTCGATAACGAACAGTTGCCCATTTAGAATGGATAGCGAGTAATGATGTGATGCTTCACGCGTATTACAGACGGACCATATACTCATACAAGTTCGTAGTTTCTGGGTGAGAACTGGGGGTAAAATGAACCTATAGTCAAGCGTTTATCGATGAAACTAGGGGCCGGAATACTTTGATCTGGAGTCAAGTACCATGAATTTCGAGTTACAATACATATCTGAATTAGACCTCAAGTTATGAAATAGAAGCTCATGTTCCATGTCACCTGTTTACATCAGAGTCGTAGCACACCCCGCCCTGAATATGTCACGTCTTGGCAGACTTTGCTTTATCTGCAAGTCCTATGATTCGCAATACCTTCTCCTTGCCCCATTCTTTCGCTGTTTGGTCTGCGTCAAGATACTGTCCAGGACTAACTAAGGGACTGTTCACCGTTCGCATCATAGCTTCCTCCCAAGGTCGCGCAACAAGGAGCACACTGAGTCTCTGATATTTTTCCTGTGAGCCTGGTGGTGTCACTACGCGATGCTTGCCCGAGTTGAGTAAACCATTTGTCATAATATGCATCACATCCCCCAGATTCATGATAACGTGTCCTGGGATTGGGGGAACATAGAACCAGCTTTCTTCTGGGTCAAGCTCGGTATCTAGTCGCTTGTACTCGTTGGGGGCATTGGTTATTTGTAGCCCGCCTTGCCAAGTAAATAGAAGAGCAACAGTGACAGCATCCCGGTGAGGAGGAGTTGGTGGATCCGCAAGTGGCTTTCCATCTTTCGGCGCCGGGTAGTTGAGAACTCGGACGAAATCGCCGGAACGCTGCGTTAACTTATGAATGGAGGTGAAAGTACCCGGGGGAATTTGCAGCTGCTTCTCGAGGATGGAAAGGATGACATTGTGGATTACGTTTGCGTCCCGTAGTATTGAGCGGAAAAGATTTTCGTATGGTGCGAGAAAGGGAGGCAGTTGGTAATTTTCAGACTCAGAGAATAATCCGGACTGGGCGATCTAAAATACAAAAGAGAGAGGTCAGTTAAACGTCAGATTTGAGGTGTGATGTCTTACGTTGACCATTTCCATCTTGTTGGGGTTCCCATCTTCATCACATCCTGTCTCTCTATAGCTGTGAACAAAAGTCAATTAAAGATCCTGCTGGGTGCGACAATATACAGAAACGTAAGTTACCCTGTATCAAGGAGCCCGGTTTCCGGCGGGCGAGTTTTGAAAGTTCTCTTCTCAGCTACGGGAGCGCTAAAGAACTGTTTCGCTGCGTGGTGAACTTGCTCGGCCTGTTTAGCCAACTTCAAGCCCTTTTCATGAGTCATAAGATCGAGATAGCAAAATCCTTTGTCTTTGCAGACTTCGAAAAGCATAGCAGCTTCGTCTTCGTCGCCATCGAGAAGTTTGGCTAGGCTAATTCTTGCGAGATTGATTACTGGCAGGCCTTCTGGAAACGGCTCTGGGTAGAATTCTGAACTTAAGTCAAGCTCTGCAGTGGCCATGGTAATAGAACTAGGGATTTCAGGAGTGGAGTCACTCAAAATGGGAACATATACAATGCCTTCTAAGCAACAAACATGATGTTTAAATCCAAGCAGTGTAAGGTACAGAGCTCTTGGCGTTCCGTTGAGTCACGCCACACATTTTCGTGCCTGTCAAGGATTTGAGCGGACCAGACCTGACCCAGACTCATGTTGTCAGATCTTAATCCAGTCACGCTTCCATGGAAGGTAGTGAGGCAGTATCTGCGGGAAGAATTTTAGGGGACCAAGATTACGTGGTTACGAATGCTCAACTCTCAATGGTTTTGCTGCCAGTATTTGTTCAGAATTGCTTCTATGAATACCTGTATGCGCAGGTTTTTTCGAAATTGTTCTCATTACCATGAGTAAAGTCACGCTGTCACTATTGACCAACTGAATGATCGTCCGCAAGATCTGCGGGCATATTGATTGTTAAGCCTCGCATTCTTAAAATATATAGGCTACAAAACTTTGATCACGTAGTACAGGCACCTTCTATTTGCTGTGCACTGCCCCAGCTACAGCGTCGTACCGTCATCATGCCACGTATTCATTCACTCAAGAATCACAAGTAAACGCCATCCTTCACGGCTTGAACAGAGGACTCCGGCAAATCAAGCTCAAATTGACTTGCAGTCTCGTTACCTGACACCTCAATGAATTTGGCGATCGTTTTCTGCTCCTCGGGTAGATTCATGAGTGGCAAGAATCTAGCGATCTGATCATCAAGCGACTGAACGGTAGGATTTAATAGACCCAATGTCAATTTCGTGTCGCTGATCGAGTGTTGTGGAAATAGTGCTATGCGATCTGCAAGAGCAGAAACTTCACTTCTGAGCTTATCGGCAGAATCATAGTAGGTATTGAAAAGGCCTAGTCTTTCTCCTGTGGGACCATCGAAAGCCTTGGCTCCCAACAAGTACTCCATTGCTCTGCCCTTGCCAATTGTCGGTCCTAAGAATGGCTGGCCTCCCGCAGCGGCGGTTAAACCCAGAGAATCTTCAAAAGAGCTCGCAAGAGCTTTGGGTCCGGCAAATCGCATATCCATTTGAATACTAAGTTCCTGGCCTAGCCCAACCGCCCGCCCATTGATCTCTGCAATAAACGCCGTCGTAGTTGTATTAAGGATATAACGAGTACAAGCAATAATCTTGTTAAAGACGTCGCTTTTGGTTTCTGTGAGGGGGAGCACAATATTATTCAGATCGTAATGGCCGAGAAACCACTCGGGATTGTCACTATCGAAGATAACAACTTTGGGGGTTGTCTTATTCGGCGCCGGCTGTAGCCCTTGCATAAAGTCGAAGAGGTCCAAGACAAAGGGGGTATCGACAAGATTGATGGGTGGGTTGTTGAAAGTGGCCCGCGTGACATTGCCAATGTACTGGAATTTTAACTTTCCGTATTTGGAAGTCGTTGGTTGATACTGCAGCTGGGCTGCAGCTGAAGCCAATAGGAGAAAGGTGACGAAACTGACGCTGTTTGAAATCTGCATCTTGCCAGAGATTTCAGCCAATGTTGGTGCAAAACTCTCGAAGTTATAGAGAAGCATGGAATTTAAAATGTCAGACTTATAAATTGTAAGCCTGTCATATCCTAGGACTAGAAAACAATCGGCGCCCATTTGCGATATCACATTACTTGAGAGATCTGGTCGGCCATCAGACACTAAGTCCGGGTTGAGGTTGGAAGCTGCATATGCAGCTGAAGTTGTGTACACCCTGTAAGTCTGGGTAGAGTCTGTTCCCGGAGTACAGCCTCCGTGCCGCTGCTGAGATTCATTGGGTCATCTAATGGTTGTAGCGAGACGGTTACCCGATCTGCCTTAAGTCCGATACAATGATTTCAAATCGCTGTTACACAATATTTACTGTAGAGGTGCTGTAAGCGAGACCACTAGTTGTGTTACAGTATGTAGACCCAATAGAAAGAAAAATAACTTGAGCCCCGCACCGCCAGGAACATAAGCAACATCAAGTCTTAACTAAGAAACCATCTTCTTGTTCGACACATGCAAACAAACTTTGAGCTGTGCTTCTACTCTCTCTGGAACCTGTCTGACATAAGGCCAAGCCTACACATCACACAAAGTTTAGACCTATTTCTGCCAAAGACAAACAAAGACAATGGTTTCTATTCCATACCCTACCACCGCTCTACCTATGAAGCCAACGAGGCATGATATATACGATTTCATATCTCCAGAATCCGGTACGAAAAATGCGGCTGAAGGAAAGACTGTTCTTATCACAGGAGCTGGATCAGGAATAGGAGAGGTATGCCATAGTCCATTAGCAATTTATTTCACTGCCTGAACATTTTGAGCTGCCCCGGTCCATTCATACCAACTTTTCAAAGCTCGGATTCTCTAATATTCTCAATTCATTGACCTCTGGTAGCATACAGCAATATATTTCGCAATGGCGGGTGCCACTTCCATCATTCTTGCCGGACGGGATGGCTTAGCGCTTGAGGATACCAAAAACAAGATTCAGAGCGAACATCCAACGTGCCATGTTACCTGCGTACCAACAGATATCACAGATCCTAAAGCTGTCTCAATACTTTTCGAGAAGTCAGACAAGGTCGACGTCCTTGTCAACAATGCTGGGTCCACCGGGACGATGGCACCGTTGGCTCAAACAGACTTCGAAAAATGGTGGCAGGCTTTTGTAAGGATCTCCAAACGGGTTTGTTGCTACATGCAAGGGCTAATATAACGCAGGACGTTAACGTTAAGGGCACTTATCTGGTTACCTGTGAGTTTCTGAAAAGACTCAAAGGGGGTCCTGGGGCTGTCATCAATGTATCGTCTCGGTCTTCATACGTCACGGCACCTGGCATGAGTGCATACCAGACATCTAAATCAGCGTTGAATAGGTCAGTATGCATCACATACTTCCATAACACACTAACCTCTTAGACTTACTGAGTATGTGGACAAAGGTATGTTAACAATCCATTAGAATAATCTAGAGCAGGTTAAATGCCCTTGAAATGGCTTAATTCTCATGAACTATTAGATTACTCGACTCAAGGTGTCGTGGCCGTTGCCTTTCATCCCGGTGGTGTCGCAGGTACAAAAGTGGCAAACAATGCGCCTGAGTGGCTTCGAAAGACTTTCAGAGATACCCGTGAGTTATTCTTGCCAAGATTCAAACCCTATCCTACTCTCACTTATTGCCGCCTTTTCGACTCTTGCGCAACTAACATCCTGTTTTCTAGCGGCTCTACCAGCTGCGACGGCAGTTTATCTTACCACGCCCAACGCCAGATACCTAAGTGGCAGGTTCATCAGTGCCCAGTGGGACATGCAAGAGTTGGAAACTCATCGCGAGAGAATCATTCGTGAAGATTTGTTGAAGATGCGGGTTCTGGGCATTGATGATCACCTCTGATATCAATAAGCAGGGTAGCTATGGAAACTAGTCATAAGAATGTAGCCCCCCTCAATGAGAAACGGAGCTTAAGCTTAAATAAAATTCATGAGTTCATGGCATGCACTATACCTTCAATTTTATCCACCTCTGCAGGAGCTGGGTTCTGCCTGAATATCAGTGCACTTCGAGGTGCAAATCATTATTTATAGCCCTCCCTAGATATTTTGCATGTCGGAATGTTTATCCATTGAACAACCGCGTTGATCATTGAGATGTTGTCTAGAGACAAAGTTTGATTTAAGCTGTAAGTTTTATAGCATATATCATAATAATATCGGCAAGAAATGATTGTAGACCCTTTAAAATGCTATTATTCACAAGAATGACACAATACATGCTAGAGATTAGGTCTATCACTTATTAATTTGGATAGTCTACCAGGTGCACGGATGCACAGGAGTAGTGTTTAAGTGCCGTATAAGTAACATTTCCAAGTCACAGCTCCACCAATCTGTATCAAGGTTCCTGGCTTCATTTCATTGCCCATCTTACCAATCATTTAAGTAGGGATCGGGTTCAGGAACCCGAATTGATTCCGTGGGTCCCATTTCCTTTTCAGTGCCTTTAGTTTCGGCAACTGCTCTCGGTACCAAACCTCCGGCCCTTCATCTCCATGAGAGTACGTAATATACAGCTCCAAGTCACCGAATCCACTTGTCGAAGCAAAAGAGGCGCGTGCGTCACTCGCAAACTTGTTGACTTCGTCGTCTATACTTGAATCTTGATAGTTATAACCCCACAATCTATGTAATACTCAAATCAGTACTAATACTCCAAAAAGGTTTGTTGCTCTGAACATGACAGGCAAATGACGCTTAAACAAAGGAAACTGAGTCGTTAAAGACTTACACGTAGTTTTCGATCTCGCGGTGAGCCTCGGGCACCGAAGTGCTATCTTTTGGCTGGGCAAGGACGGCTTGATTAGGAAATGTTTCAATGAAAAATGTACTAGCTCGGGTCTGGGGGTATTTGTTGTAGAGCTGAGACATGTTTCGGAAATGGGTCTCGTAGGTAGAGACATCCAAGCCTTTGGTACCAACGGTGTATGTATTGACATGGCGGCCTTTGGTACATTGGGCGTCGGCAAAGAGACCAAACATAGCAACGTCAATGAGCGATTTGGCCTGAACGTAAGTAACGTTGGCGACAAGAGGGCTGTTGTCTAGGAATGGCTTTATAATAGCACGACCTTCAGTTTCCGGGCCATAGTAGACTGCGTTGAAAAGGATGTTTATCTAACAATATCAGGGAAAGTTAGTACTGGGTTTGAAACCCCTTTATAGGGATTGGGATTCGTACACCACCATAATTTGCATTATAATTGACATCGGTAATAAGAGCAAGTTCGGTAGGAATATTCCCCGAGAATTTCTTCAGGATATTCCAATGCTCTTTACTAGCATTTGCCGGGAAGATAAAGTCGGCATTGAGAACGTATCCGCCATTAGTTTGGTCATGAATGGCATATTTAGCCCACAAGATGATACCAAAGTTGGCACCAGCTCCACGGATGCCCCAGAATAAATCGGGATTCTCGGTCTTCGACGCTGTCAACAAGTCGCCACTAGCGGTAACTATAACCACAGAGATGAGGTTGTCAACGATGAAGCCGTGGAGGCCCTGGAGCCGACCGACACCACTACCTACAGTAGCTCCCACCATCCCGGGACAAGCGCATGACCCTGTTGCTGTAGGTGACAGACATGTTATTATCTTCAATTGAAATAGGATTGTTTAGCAGGCTTACCCAGTTCTTTGCCTGCATTCCATACGGGCTCAAAAGTATCGCCGAAGACGTTCGCTCCCCCCAGAGTGACCGTGTTAGCGGCTTTGTCAACTGTAATGTTTTTAAAGTTGCTAAGATCAATGCTAATCCCATTGCGTAGTTTATTCAGTGTAATCGAAAGCCCATGACCACCTCCCGTTGCCAAAAAGGGGATCTTATATTGAGTGCAGGTTTTAACCTGCGGGGTTAGCAACGGCATGTCTTCTGCATCATTGAAGTTCAGAGGGCCTTACTATAGCTTTAACGTCATCATCAGTGGCTGGTTTGATTGCAGCAATATAAGTTGGCTCTTCATACACGGTCCAACGCTGAATAGTTTCGTTCACATAATTGGGGTCTGATGGGAAGTATATCTTAGCGCCAGGGGAAAGACATGCTTGGAAATCCCGTATAATATCTTGCCTCTTTTGAACAGAGAAAGCATTGGATAGATGTAGAAAGGCTGTGAGCGCCATGACCATAGTGACTAAGGATGCCACCATGTTGGCTGTAAAAGGCAGACTAACGACTGAGGGCAAATAAGAAGGACAACGATATCTTACAATCAAGATGAAGAGAGAAGAAGAAAGATTCTCGAGAATTTATTCTAGAGATCAAGACAATTTGCTTCACGAAGAACACGGCACCAGAGGTCCAATCATATTGGAACGAGAATCTCATCAACACTCAGACGTAAGACCTGAAACCCCTCGCGATCTCTTTCTTTTCGCTCCCTTATGCCGCCAAGGCGTAGACACACCAATCAATCCACTGTTCATGCCAAATGAGGATAAAGCACTCTTCCGCACTAGATGAGGCGTTTTCAGTGGCGCAGTTTCTCAAATTGAGGACCAGACTTGGACCTGACTGTAAAGTAACTTTATGGGGAAGTTGAAAAGTGAAATGAGATTTGATGTGAGCTTGTGGCTTGCGGGATCAAATCCTTCTACAGGTGGCTGCCCTACGGGGGTAATATTTCGCACGGATTGCACATTATTTATGGCGTGCAGGGGCCTACACTACGGGTACCCCGGCCCTGAGGTCCAGCCCAACGTGCATCACCGTATCGTATCAGCAATGGCTGAAAATGTTTATTCATGAAGATCTAAAGATCCAACCAACGTCGTGCCAGAACGACTGTCTACCAGCGGGACAATATCACAGCAGCTGCCTGATGCGATGCTGATCACGTCAAGAAGTTCACGCCATCTCAACAGACTGGTCAAAAGGCCAGTGAATCACAAACCAAGCTATCAGGCGCTTGGAAATACCCTAATCAGCGCTGATCTGCCCAAGTATTCGCTAAATTGATGCCTGACTCTAGGCCATGTGCCGCAGTCGTATCTCTAGGTTCCATGCTAATGGACAGGCTTCAGCGACGAGATTATGCCGCCTCGTGCCGCAACTGTGTCAAGGCTTTCTCACAAATCATACAAGGTATCCAACTAATCAACGTTTTCTGTTTTTTTGAAATATGCCCATCTAAAGACCGAAGTGATTGCGATTGCCCTGACCGTATAAGACCAGTCCTGGATCACACTGGTTCGCCCAGATTTCCCCCCGGGGGTTGCATTTTAACCTTAATACTATTATTATGAATACTTGAATGTCACTTCTCATGGATCTACGTTTAGTGGTCCTTGATCGACACCAAGTTTTCGACCTGGAGTAATTGTTTCCGGCTTGGTTCTTGGACATAGATAAAATAAAATAAATGGTTAAGGTGTAAACATTTGCCACGGGGTTGCAGGGACATCAATAATGGAACAGGCTACATCAGCTATTGAAGTCCGTCTAGAGACATGTGAAACTATACTATTCCTGTTCGGACTTCCTTTTTTGCCCATTCTAGCTGATACGGACAAGAAAGCACAGAACAAAATTGGCACAAGTTCAATTACCACGGATATGACTCAGCAGGTGAGTAATTTACCAAACGCTGTAAAGATAGCGTTTGCTGTTAAGCAACTATATTTCGGCGCGTTTCTCGATACGTACGTAGAAACCTTGTTGTTTCAAGAGCCACCAGTTCTCAACTTCGAGCAGTTTTGGGTCAATGATGTGTATCTACTTATGTCGTTAGAAACATATTTGGGCGAATTCTCATGCTTTTCTTTGTAATGTGACTTCGGAACTCACGTCATAGCCCAAGAGCAGGAACGATATCATCTTCTTAACTTCGAGAATTCCAATATGCCGTCCTATACAGATTCGCCGTCCCGCGCCAAACTGAATATGATAATTTAGCATCTCTCTTAATCACGAAGGCATTATTGAGAGCCGAAGGATACTGACCGTCAAGTTACACTGCTGTAACTTATTTCTATGCTTTTCACCTCCCTCGGTCCACCTTTCAGGCCTCCAAAATTCAGCGTCAGCACCGAAAGTTTTCTTGTGCCGATTTACAACATAAGCGTTGCCCCCGATCCACGTGCCGGCAGGGAGATAGTATCCTAGAACTGTGATTCCGCCGTCTGGTACGACTCGCTCAAAAGGTAATGCAAATGCTGGATGCATTCTGATTGCCTCCCACATACAGGCGTCGAGGTATGATAGGTTCTGTATCTCACTCATCCTGGGATACGGCTGGGTAAGATTGGCAGACGAAAGCTCTTCCCGTAGTTTCTGTAGGCTGTACGGATTCTGGAGGAGGTGATACATCATGGTTGTCATTACAGCGCCAACAGAATCGGAACCTGCAATGACATTGGTGAAGGTCCAATTTGACACGATTCTATATATCTTGTCAGTCTACTCACTCAATAGCTCTTCCCCTGTGCTAAAGGTGGTGAATTTACCCCGGAGGTAACTCTGGGTGTTTATCCGCAATCTCTATATATTTAGCCAGGAAGTCGGGCTTCTCCCTCGACTTAACTGGCGTATTATCGTCGGTTTTGGCAATTGCCTGCCTGTCTCTAATGGCGCCAGCTACGAAGTCGAGAATTTTCAGGGATGGTGCCTTCCTTATAGCATGGGCGATATAATTCTTGAAAAGAACCCTGTCCAGCCATGGGATTTGAGTCAACTAGAAATATTTAGTAAACCATTATTTTAGTCTGCCATCAGAAACCGGGAACAGAATCGAACTCACCGGTGACAGCTTCTCCATATAAATATGAACGGCTCTTATTATGCCGCCAATATCTTCTCCCTCATCAAGGAACGAATATCTCTTCGAGAAAGTCATTGTTCCCATTACGTCAAAGGCAAAATACTGGAACCATAACCCAAGATCAAAAACATTTTTATGTTCCAGGTATCGTCTATCAATATTTCCAGAAAAGCACTCCAGGACTTCATCAACAAGAGGCTCGAAAGACAACACGTTTGTTGCAGAAAACAACGGGGCCACTGGATTCTTGATCTTCTTGAGCACTTCTTCGTCTGTCGCATTAAAAACAGTGACCTGGCCAACGCCTGGGCCGTACGCTTTGAATATATCATAAAAAGGTGACTAACAGTTCAGATCAGCTGAAGAAGACTAAATGATATTTCAATAAATTGAGCCAAAATTAAGACACTACACACTTTTGGAGACCCCCGCCTCATGACATGTACGATTGGAATAGCTTCAGGATTGCTGAACATAACCATATTGGGCCCAGTTCGTACAAGTTCGCCGTATTGTTCATGTATCTGCTGGTGAATAAGATGGGCACGTGCCGTTTTTACCCATGATACCCGTTGTAGGTTGGTAAATCTACTTAGGAACGGGCCAGGAATGTGTCTGAGGCGCCAATATGTCCGGAATAGGTGCCAAATAGCGAGTATCAGCACCGGTACTAGTATTAGGAGGATAACATTATACGTCGAAACGTTCCTCATCGAGAAAGTATTCATCATTGTCGGATAGAACCGCTTCTCGAATCCGATGGCCACAAACGCCAGCCGGAGTTCTTCAATGGTAAAAGTAAGCTGTCCTAGGGAAGCAATACGAAGTAGAGTAGAAAGATTTTGGGGGGGTGGGGATGTTAATCGACGATTGAACCAAAAACGAGGATTCAAGTTCGCGAATCCAAGCGTTCAAATGATGAGGGGAAAGATTGGAATAGTCTCAACATTAATTTCAAAGCATGTAAATTAAAGTCCGAAAGCGGGCATAAGCAGCTTCTCGGTTCTATGCGCATCGGTGCGGAACTAACGAATTATTAGTAGTAAATGCCGACGCACCGAGACCAGACTCGGACCAGCCCAAACCAGACTTGCTCTGGGATAATTTTCATCTGCAGAGTTAATCAAGCCTCGCCATTCATTATCTCCAAACTCAACAAGTCTGAAGATTAATTCCCACCGAAGCCGCCCTCGATCTGCATGCAACTAGGAGCACATATGACCAGCCTTGCGCACATTTGATGCCAGATCACAAAGTGGCTGTCTGGAACAAGGCAATGGGGCCTGGCGGGTTTCCCATATAGACCCGCGCTAGCCTTTTCGGTTACCTATTTTCCTGAATTTGAAATACTCGGGGCGTCGGGTTGGGTCCCAAGGCCTACGGCTCACCCCAGTCGGACTTATGGGTGAGCCGACTTGCGCGGGTCCGTGGGTCCGGGGTACGAATGACGCAGCCAAATGTATGGATCTTGTAGTGGGCCTGAGCCCTGAAGGGCCCCCTAGGCCCCTAATTTACAGCGTGTAGGTCCTGTAGGGGCCCCTGGAAGGCAATTTCGGCTGTCTCAGCCTTAGGGCAGGGGCTCCTTATTGGGTAATGCGGGGGTTGATGATGTGATTTAGGAGTAAAGTGCAACATGAGAATATATTTATCTAATGAACTCGGCGCTTCTCTTTGCTTTTAATCTGCCTTCTTTATACTAATTTCCACCCTCAAACTCAACACCCTTCTTTATATGCTCTACTATGCTCTCGATCCAAGCATGAATAATGTAATCTAGCATGTCTTCCCAGCACTTAACCCATGCAGCCTTCAAAGTAGTCTCTGATGTGATCAGACCTTTCTAGGTAGTTTTCTTCTTCATCCAAAACCAGCAGGGCTCGGTGGCGTTCAAGTCGGGAGAATTAGCAGGCCACAATAATCTCTGAACGTTCTCAGCTTGATACACCTCATGCTAATATTTTGAAGCGTGGGCAGCGGCTCCATCTACCTGAACTACAGTGAAGTGGTGCTTATTGAGACAATCTTTGGCAAAAGAAATGAGCTTGGGTTTCAATACATTCTGTTGATAATTGTACCAATAGATGCCTCCACGCCCCAATTTTAAGACATATGCCCTTGTCTCTTCAGTGTGTCTCCAAGTGGGCTGTCTTCCAGGATTATTCCGATCGATCCTTAACCTTCGAGCCCCATTCGCTGTCTCCCGCTCCATTCTGTGCCGTGCTTGAGACCCTCTATTCCTCCTAGCTAAGTCTTATTTGCAAGCCTGCTTTTTAGCCGGTGTATTTTCTTACAGGGGCATTTTCTGTCATAGCTAAAGCAGCTCCAACACATGAATTCCTTGAAGACTTTCTATCTTCTAACTACGACATGAGGATGGTAGACTTAGTTTTTCTTCCTCTAGATCCTACGCTTCCCAAGCACTCCCTCGTTTTAAACGCTAGTTTCATCATTCCATATAACATTCTGCCAGTCGTCTAACGTCCAATTCTCATGTGCTTTCACACACGTGTATCGCCTCTCTTTGTCTTCGTTCAAGCCTGGTTTGACAGTACACTTCAAAGAACCGGAGTCCTGGGTTTTCCAACCTTAGGAGTATCAGTGAGGAATTTAGCTAAGATCACCTGGGAGACCATTCGATTCTAGCCATTACCTTCCGCCTTAGCACGTTGCTCTGCGAGACATGCCGAGTTTGGCAGTGATAACCGTATCATGAACTCCATACTAAAGTAAATTGAGAGCTTGGATCCTAGTACCGACATCATAATAACCAGCCCGCGAAAAGGAAGAAGATGCTTCAGAGGTAGGGGCGGTAGTAGAGTCTGCTTCAGATAGAGCAGGGGAGGCTGTCCTAGATGAGGGAGCATTAAGATCTGCACCACCATCTGAACTTGACTCATTACGAAAGTCAGACTAAGAGAGTTATTTAGAATGTGAAATATGAAGTAAAAGATAGTCCTTGAAAATGAGGGGTAAAGATGGGCATTTATCTTCACCGAAATCCCTAAGTTCCACTGTAGTGGTGGATCAGGTGACTGATACTCGTCAAGTGATCTGCCTTGATTCTGTATCTAATATTTAAATGCAAGATTTTTCTTCAGATAGAAAAATAACGAATACAAGATTTCTTCTCCTCACTATTAGATAACAACCACTATTTGAAGGGATGTGGTATATTCTTCTTTTGTTTTGGCCTCTTCACTGACCCTGTGTTTTCAACAGACTCGGCATCGGTGATATCAGACCCTTCGTTGATTCGTCACTTGTAGAACCAATTGCGCCGCAGCCTAACCCAGCAATACTCAGCCCCGTCTTACACCCGAATTATCAGATTTTTACCGACGTTCTGTAATTCCAACGCGATCTCAATCTTTCCCCTTCTCAATATCCAACTCCAATATCCTATTTCACCCTGTTTAACATCACAATGGCCGAAGCACTAGGCTTCGCAGCCAGCATAATCGCCGTTTTCGGCCTCGCCGGACAGGTAATCCAAGGCTGCCAAAACGTCAAGACCTTTATCGGAGATTTCAAAAATGCGCCGAAAGATATACAGGATTTAATCCTCGAGCTCGACGCTATCGAAGAAGCTGCTAAGGTCACAGATATGCTTAGGATTAAGACCGCTTCCGGAGCAATGGAGCACAGTCTGGCGACAGCCTTGCAGGGGTGCTTTGATGCCGTGCAAGAGCTGAGGGATTGTGTTTCAGAGAAAGAGAGAGTGTTTGGGGAAAGAGGAAGCAGTAGGAGAGCGCGGGGCTGGCAGCATCTTAAAGTTGTGCTTGGGAAGAAGGGTATTCAGGCCTCGGTAGACAGGCTGTTGAGGGCAAAGGCTCAACTTGTGGTTGTGCAGTCGAATGCCCTACTGTAAGCTACTGGTCTCTCTCATCCTCCCGCCCCTCTTTTTTGCTTTTCTTTTTGGTCTTCGTTGCGCGACTTGGCTAATCAAAACATAGCTATCTCAACCAGTGCCAGCAACAGCAACTGATAGATATAAACGAGTCAATATTGCTCGATCTACGCACATCACAGGAGTCGGCTTCTGTGCTCGAGTGTATGGATGGGGTGATTCAAGGGATGTACCATCAAGGAAAAGATACAGCGACCGTTGTTACTTCTGTGAGTGCGGATCTCAAACGGTACTTTAAGGAAGCGCGTCAGCCTCACAATGGGACTGATTTGGAAGCTGCGTTTGAGAGAACAATGGAGAGGGTGTTGCAGAAATATACTGTTCCTGCTTCTGTTTCTCATGGAAGACGCGCAGGAACCGGAATCGTCCCCTGTATGAGTATTGACACCGCTGAACACGGCACTCCTCATCGAGAGCTCAACGTGGCCCTCCAGGGGCCCCATTACCGTACCGAGCGGAAGTTTCTCTGCCAAAATTCTGTTATAACAGTTTCAAAGACCACATCTGCTTCTGGTGTGCAGTTTTGGGAGAGCAAGGGCGAAGAAAGCACGGAAAAGGCGCAGGCGTCCGACCACTCATATCACTACATCACAGCATTTGAGATCCTAATAAACCTTGGGTTTTGGAGACGTGGATTGAAAGCAGTGATGGGCCGGTCGAAAACACCACGCACACCTAACTTAGACTTTCGCCTCAGTACTTATCATATCGTCGACGAAAATGCACCTGTCTTTCAAGCTGTCGGGTCGTTTGACACCGAGACTGTTCGAGATTTATTTTCGTCGGGGCGCGCTTCCCCATTCGATCAAAATACCGAGGGCTATTCACTTTTTGATTGGGTAGTTTATCGTTTATGCGGATCCCTTCAGTCGAAAGATGCGATTAAAGGGCTAGAACTACTGAAGTTTATACATAGCTGTGGTGGTATGCCTGTTTCGTTGGGTGGCAAGAGCCTACCTGGAAACTTTCCGTGGATCGAGACAGCTATGAAGGAGGGCATTCCACTAGAGATCCAGCAAATCCTTGCTGAAGCGATACGTTTATTTTTTCAGACGAGTTCCCAGGATCCAATCTCCAATTGGAACGTGGGTATATGCATGACTCTCACATCCCAAAGAAGTCCAGTCGCAGAGATTGTCAGGCAGCAAGATCAATGGCCTGTGGAGTTGGGACTTCGACCTCGTTCCTATAACGGGATCTCTATGGTCAATGAAAACGATCGCCACATAGTCGAGGACGAAAATGGAGTTCACATGGAGCCTTTGATAACTGCGAGGACACGGTATTTCGCAATAAATCCTACTACTCGAGGATGGGATGCACCTGAAGGGATCCACTCGATACTCCATCTATATCACGAATCAAAATTAAAAGAAAGGATACGTGCAGGTTGTAGGAACAGGATAATCATCCTACTTAAAGTCGGATTTGATCCTCGAAGCGTCACGAGCTGCCGACTCAATAGATGGGATGACTGGAAAGTGGAGTTGAGTGTTACTGAATACGCTCTATTTACAGACACATTTGATCTATGGCAGGGAGCCCTAGAGATTTTCGGCTGGACTAGAGCAGATGTTGATAGTCTTTTAGACGAGGAACACTACCTAGGCGTGCCAGAACTTTTGAGTGGAGAGCTCAAGTTCACAAATCGGGCTGAGAACCGGGAGGAGTTCTTGCAAGTCATTGCTAACGGCGGATATGACGAGAATACTGTAATGGATAGTCAGTGTTTTGCTGCCTATTTATGCATGGCGGAATTCGATGTTTGGTACACGCTTCGTGAAGGGCGTCGGGCGTTTCAAAGGAAATCTACCCCAGGAAGTTGGCATGAAGACGGATTTTTAAATCTTGTTTTAGGGAGAGATTTTTTCATCTGGGGATGCTCGGTGGATCCGATATGCTACACTTCATTTGATGAATACGACAAATGTAGATATAGGAGATGAAGAGGATGGAGAGGTTGAATTATGAATCGTTCTTAGAGGAGAAGGATCTATATCATCATTTCATTAGCTTAGGGGTACATTTAGAAAAACAGAGCCTTGACTCAGCCTGAGCAAAACATTAAGGCGCCGGGCAGTCACTGACAGTTGCGTCTTTAGAGATCATTTTAATTCGTGCTGCTTAGTACAGAAAACTATTGTATGAAAACGTTCATCTCTTTTGATGGAAGGTCGGGTGAGCCTTCCTATTCTTTGATAGGAAGATCAGAAGTTATACATCTCTCCCTATTAGCACTTCAAGCATCAGCGCGGGTCGAATTAGGTTTCCACGAAAACCTGAGGATTTCTTTTTTATGCGAGCAACCCTTGCAATTGTTGACAGGAGAATATTATTGACCAAAAGTTTATTTTGGCACAAAATTCATAATTCTTTCTTCTAAACTCCAGGTTAGAACAAGACTTGGGCATTTTCAAGTTTCCTAATAGACCAAGCAAATAGCACCGCGAGCTCTGTATCAGCCAACGTGCTAACAACGACCTGAAACCCGAGAATCGGGGTAAGTAGGCCTGGCAAAAATCGACTGCCGTCGAACGTCCGCGATTTTGAGGCGCTGCGGTCGAATTAGAAGGATTATACAAGTGGACGCTGGTACAGGGCCAAAATGCGGTTCACCTCGCAAAAATGGCCCATTAAGCTTGCGTAGCGTTGTCATCCACTTCCATCGTATACCGAGGAGATTCGGGTATTGCAAACCGCCAAAAGATAGCCAAAACTGCCGGAGTAACCTGCGCCAACTACCCATCGCCATATGCTATCAATTGCTGACAGTATCGCATATTTTTGATATTTCTGTAGATCTGCGCCATGTCCTTCAATTTGTCCAAATGTCGCCTTTTCATGATATTTTCTAGAATCCCCAATCGAATACCTGCCGTTAGAATCTGTCAAGTGGCTGCACGAGGAAAACAAAGGCCATCATCTGAGCCCAGTACCTTGTATCTGCGAACCTGCAAGTGAATCAGCTTCCCACACAAAACGACCCAAAGGGTCTCCTTTGAATGGACGGTTTTCTTACTCTGCCATTATGACTGCGCTCAAAGGATGTTCGGCCCCGATTCCCACGCCTAATACAAAACGATAAAATGTTATCCAACGGAGGATGTTGATGTTGTTTTCTATGCCTGAGGAGACTTTGGCCATTCCAAGTGTGCCAAATATGATCAAGACAAGCTCCAATCCGTATAGCTTGCGTCTACCCCACTTGTCTGCAGCCCATTCAAACGACAGCTAACCGATCATAGATCCTGCAACGGTCACACAATTTATAGTGAGTTCGGGAGTCCCATCTGCGACATCAGGCCAGTATATGTAGCGCAGAGATGGCAGAATTACATTTGTCGCAAACAAAGCATAAGAGTCCGTAAAAGGCGGAGTACTGCGACGGTGACAACCTGCCAGTCGAACCCATGATCATTGAACTCGTCGATAACAGCGTACCGCCATAGCTGGGGGTTGTGTTCCTATGACATCGTCAGCCGTGCCCTAACAGGACGCTATCTCTCTTTGAAATGAAGGAAAGTAACCTCACAATGCCCTTACCTTAGTAAATGCTACCCTTGGTGATTCTATCGACCCACCAGGATCCACTACCAAATGAGAAGGGCCACTTATCGCGAGGGATGATATTATCCGACATCGTGTGACGCACTGCATGGCAGCCTATTCGTGTTACACAACTAGAAGGATTATAAAAACCCACAGCTAACGGGCGTAATCAACGCTTGGCCTCGAAACACCAATTTTTCTGATCTGAGCACTATTCAAGAAATCATCTATTGCATACCTTCTGGGGTGTTACTGGCACGCCCCCATCATTGCTGCATATAGTCACCGCAATACAAAATGCAGCGTGATGCAGATCTTACATTTGGAGATATCCACGGAGATTTTGCCACTTTGATATCTAGAATTACCCAGTGTCAAACTCAAACACTTTACGCAGAGCAAGAGAATGATGCGGCATCGGACTTACGATTTCTCTGCACGCCACCAAACTGGATTCTGGCCGATTCGGAGCCCCCGACAGTAATACGACTTGCAGATCGCGGAGAGAATATTGGGGTCTCCGATTATGTTGCTATTTCATATTGTTGGGGATCCCACTCTGGTGCTGGAGTTTCCGCGCATCGATTTTCGATCTCAACAGCCAACGGAGAACGAAGGCCACGATGTCCAAATATGGTCCTATATCGCGCAATCAAGTTCGCTCAAGGAAGAAATATTCCGTTCATCTGGATCGATCAAGAGTGTATCGAGCAAGACGACACTTCTGATAAGGAACGATATCTGCAAGTCATGCACAAAATCTACTCACGAAGTCGATTTACTGCGGGCCTGCTCAGCTTCCCGTCAATCACTCTTCGTCAAATTATGTCTATCCTCTATCTTGAAGAACACTCACTATTGATCGAGGATCACACAAATAGCCCAAGGGATAGATTACCGGAAGACTGTGATTCTACGACCATTTTAGAAATTCAGAGGCTTCTCAGAGCTATTTCCAGAGACCGGTGGTTTACGCGTACTTGGATATTACAAGAGAAGATTGCGGCCATGAAGCAACTTATATTATTACTTCCAGGCCCGCCCACGCAACTTCCTGGCTGGACTCACAGTGAAATAGAATTTATGCCAGGCAAAGCGATGGGGACCGCTTATTACCTAAAGTCTCAATTTAGCTTAATCGACCCCCAAACCGCCTCTAGTATAGACTTACTACTCGGCCAACTTCATTCGATGTTTGGGTTTGATGTCTTGGTAGAGTCTATAGTGGAACCTTTGCAGTCTACTGTGTATTTGGACATGTCCGAGTCATCAGCTTTCAAAGCCATGGAATCTTGTGACAATGCCATCGTTCCCGATAGGATTGCAATATACGCGAACATATTTCACTTTCCGAAAAGACTCGATTCAAGGCTTCTAAGCACGCATGGATTCACGTCCTTCAGTACGGCGTTTCTAGCTCTCCTTTTGCACAACGGACGGATTCCAATGGTTATAGCGTCTCATACCTATGACTCACCTTCTAAGGCTGCTCATACTGGACCTATTTTGCCAATATCGGCAACACTTGCAGAATTAATGGATGGAATTATGCGTTTAGAAGATGTTGAGGATACTGAAGATCGTCGAGAGGTTGATGCACAATTGATTAGATATGGCGTTATTACAACACCGTTTTTCAATCCAGAATCGAGGTTTGTTTGTTATGGTGGCGATTTTGCATGGCGTATTGATTTTATCAAAACTTATTTCAGGGAATCCGATGCACCTCGGTGGGATCCTATCCGCTTCAATCTGCTAGTAGAACAACTCAATTTAGGTAGAATACTGGGAATCGAAGAATAGGCTGGGCTGAGCGTTGGAACATCCAGTCCCAGCAGATATTGGCGTTATTTGATTTTAGTAATGATTTGGTGACCTGGTAGTTGAGAGTAAGATACCGGCGGCTTATTCATCATATAAACACTGTTCTGTTATTGAACTTTGTTCGTGATTGACTATGATCCCTAAATTTTACTAATTCCTATCATTCTAGCAGTCACGCTGACTTCATCTGGGTTCGAAGCCGCGAGACAACAACCTTTTAATTCTCATTGACGCTGTTATTATCGTTTGATGCTCTTCCTACTCACGGTAGAGTTAGCCAAGTCGCCAGCACCTTTGGGAAGTTTGGTGTCCCAAGACCAGTGACGGGATCCCAGGCCTCAGCTGCTGCGAATCCATCTGTCCCGCACCCGGGGTTGTTTCCCACAACCATATCATTCAGCATGTTGGGGTATTTGTATAATACTGGGTTTATGAAACCAATCGCACTCTTCCCAATGTTCATCCGTGCGGCGTTGACCAAAGTCAAGATCGATCCGACGACAGGTGCAGAAGCACTGCTTACATAAACCAGCGTCCAGATGCCATTTGCTGAAATATCTGGAAATCCACGCGATATGGAAGTGTTGTATCGATCTGTGCCAAAAGGGGGCGGATTATTTTCCAAGTAGGCCTTTGCAGCCTCGACTTGGTAGGATGGAACTGCGAAAACATTTGAGAATCCGCCCCCTGAGTAGACTTTGTTGTATACGGCTTGTTCAGGATCCAGCACCGAGGCGTTTGGTTTGATTTGTGTAGCTCCCACCGCAGTGACGTATGGGCAGCTGGCGGGGTATGCCGGATTGAATCGCCCAGAAGTGCCTACTCCAGTTAGATTTTTTTGTGTTGAAAATCAAACCGATGATATCCATGACTGCATAAGTTCGAAAGAAAATTCTCCTTGTCACCTAGCGAGGGGGCTTCAAGTTGCTTACCATTGTTCAACTCGCCAGTGTTAGGATCAAGGCACGAAGCCCCTGTCAGTCCTCCTCCCGCAACGCCGTGGTCTCAACTTGCATAGAGGAACATTACTCCCTGAAGGCCGAGTTTTAAGTACTCATGGAATTGGCGAGTCTCATACGCGGGAGTGAGATCGGCTTCGTTGACACCATACGATAGTGAGATCACCTTCGTAGCAGCAAAGCCTCCACAAGTTTCCGGTCCTTTGTAACTGCCGTAATCACCAGCAGCGCAGTACGGATCAGGGTAGACACAATCTTGACTCGTATCATGTCCGGTGCAATAAGTGCTATCATTTGCATCAAGAAAGTTGTTGAATGAGGCGCCCTCAACGAAGTCACCTGCCCGATACAATGTCGCTTGCTGCGGGTAGGCAAGTGCCATGGCATATTCAAGGTCCAAGTCCTGAGCCCAAGAATCAGTAACAGTGCTGTTTTGTAAGAAGTAAATTACTCGCCAATTCTGCGCTGAAGCCAAATGACGGGTTCTGAGTTTGAAGAAATCCCCCATCAATGGAGTCCAAAGCTGGTCTCTCTCCCCCACGAGAGCTTTGGAATAGTTTTTGAAAAAAATTTCCAGATCACTTGCTCCAGGTTGAGGTTCAAGATTCCGAGACGTTCGTGCTTGATTATGATAGGCACCTAGCAGATACTTTCGGCAGTATCCCCAGACTTCCACCATTCGACGCAGAAAAACAACTCTTCCGGAGCGATGAGTTTATCTACTGGCGTAACTGCAGCGGGTCTAGTCTGATACTACTCCAGGGTAAAACGGTGGCCCCGGACCGTACCCTCTTGAGTTGGCACTCTTCAGCGACAACCAGACTAGTTCGCGACTCCGACAAGTACCTTGACACGAAGGGTTCGAAACTTCTACCTGTGCTCTACTGCTTTTGTCAGGTCGCAGAGTATTGGGATGAGAACCCTCCATAATTGCACTTTGCTTACACTGTCATCTCGGAGATCGTCTGCCAGCTGCTTAAGACAGAAAATGCACGGCCACTACTCCGCGATGATAAGCGCTACGGAAAACTAAAACGGGACATCGAAGACTTGAGCATTCTCCCCGCACACAAGTTGGCCGAACAAATGCGAAAACTATATTCCATACTAAAAAGTCTCTTCAATGATTTGGCGTTGAAAAAGGTTTTCATTGTACTTGATCGTGTAGACCGGATCCAAGGGAATTTAGGGAACTTTCTTGAGTCTTTATTGGAACTGATTGAGAAGTCCGAGTGCGTCCTGAAGGTCCTCATCACGGTACGGACAGAGCACGACCTCGATGATTCTATGATGAGGAGCATGGAAACATACGCACGAGTAATTCTTGACCAGGACTAACCAAGAATAATATTATTGGAGGGAGGGGAGTCATAGAACCTCACTCGATTTGGCTCTCGTTTCTGGGGGGGAGGAGTTCGTATGTGAGTGGTTTGGAATCCCCGCTTTGGTATCTACTGCGGGAGTATCAGAGCAAGGTCAGTTGCATTGGGTCCAATTCGATACATCGGAATGAAAAACACCCTGTGTGCATCGATATGCCTAAAAACGAAGAATTGAGATACAACAGTGATTTTCGATTTAAAATACTGTGAGATGCCACCGTGCAAATGAAGATAAAGCAGACTGCAAGATTTACCACACAAACTCAAAGACCAAACAAACCATCAGCCCCAACTATCGTCCTCGAAATGGCTCCTCAGCAGCCTAGCAATAGTCTTATGACCCCACTCCCTCGCTTTCTTTTCCGCGCCTCGGTACCTCTTGCTCCCTGGAAGATGCGTGTCTGCCCCCTATTTATCAGAAACTGCACCATATCAAGATAACCATGTCTTGCCGCAGTGTCTAGCGCCGTTCCATCCCCGTAGGGATATCGACACCCAGCTGTATTTACATCTGCGCCCTTTTTAATCAACAAGTGCAGAATCTCCAGAGACCCTGATTCGACAGCTAAAATTATCGCTGTTTTACCCCGAAACCCACCGCAGCGGTAATTTCTGGGGGTGTTCAAGTCAGCTCCGAGATCAATCAGCCGCGCTACCAACGGAAACTCAAGGCACTCCACGGCATATTGAAGTGCTGTGTAGCCATTGCATTTATCTGGTGGTCCATCAACGTTGGCGCCTTGTGCTAACAAAAGATCTATCATATCAAACCACCCTTGTCTTCTTTGACCAACCCAACCCATGCTGTGTTTACTGGCCGACAAAAGACCCCTGAGTGCGACTTGAAGAGGCGTTTGACCCTCGTGGTCCAGTTCGTTGATGTTGGCTTTAAGTTTTAGGCACAACCGCACGAATCCTATATGTCCAGAAGAGACTGCAGTCCGGAGCGCGCAATTAAAAATAAACCCATCAGCCTTAATAGGGTTGACACTTGCACCTTGCTGCAACAAAAGTCCAGCGACATGAAATCTTGCGGGCGACCATCCGTTCAAACCATCTCTGCCAAGCAATTCAAGGGGGAATTGCAGTCGTGTGACTCCCGTTTACTGCGTGGAAAGCACTCCATTGGAGCCTCCTATTACGTGTCCTATGCTTCTGGCTTGACGCAAACTCTCTTTTGGTGTTCTAACTTTCAGAGGGATAAAAAGTTGTTAACGATGTCCTGGTTACTTACCTCCCGGATTCGGAGGGTCTTGTCGCTGCTTTCGGGGCCTTTAATTATGCTCGCACCCCTCCTCCAGTTTCCTCACATCTTTTAGAGCCTAAGCACCAGCACTCGACCAAACAGGTCTATTAATATTGTTTCTATTTTATCTTATATAACTATAAATAAATAAATAAAGTTATTATGGTCAAAAAGAAGGATAAGTAATCAAGGAATGTGGCCGGTTACAGGGGGTGATCTAACTTACTCATAATTTAGGCTAAGATAATAATAATTCAGGTCCAAAAACAAAATAGAAAATGTGATGAGAACATTCCTATACTAAACTGCCTGTCATTTGCTATAGGAGATTGTCACCGGTTTCACTTCATCATAAAGTTCCTGAGGTACATGAAATTACATCCTCAATTAAGCTTCATTCCTTCGTACGTCGTCTCTCCATTGGGACACAGTCGACTCAGCGAACGCACTACTTGCAGAATCATCAAAGCTTCGCCCCTTGGGACTCACGGCTTGTGATGGCTTGCGGCCATGACAGTAGAGACCGGCTGCCAAGGCAGTAGCGATCAAAGCAACAGCTGCTATTACGAAGCCTGCAATTGTCCCACTGCTAAATGTAGGTTTTCCTTTTTCGTTGGGAGTGCCACTTGCAACGCTGCTAGTTTGAGCCCCTAAATTATACATCCATTTATCAGCCTAATGTCGAATATAATGTCATTGGGCTCAGAAAACGTGTTTACATACCAGTAGATGCCGGCTCGCTTGACGAGGCACTAGTCCCTAGAAGTCCAGAGCCAGCAGTCGATGTCGCCTTCGGCGTAGCACTGCTGATCGCCGAGGTTCTGGTAGCCAAACTCGCTGCACTCAGAGATGCAAGATCCACTGAGTTACATGGCGGTAGCGCTTTCCCTTGTGCTGACTTCTGGAACGAGCTGGCAACTCTAGTATCCGTCTGCCCACTCCACCAGTTCTCTTCGGAGCCTTTCTCATCCACCCAGAAACACAACAGCCCATTACTGTTGGGATCTCCGGGCTTCGCTGAAGAGGTACCAAATGCCGCACAGATGCATAGTTGAGTACCACCACCAGGTAAATCGGAGGACGGGACGCCAGATAGATCATAAATGCCAGCCGTCAATGAAGTGGTATTGAAAGTGGACATGGCGGCGGTGCATTTATCTGTGAGAATAAATATCAGCTTTAGTCAATAAATCTGAATGTTGTCGGAGATACTGACCTGAGAGATCGCTTTGTTGACTCAATGAACTTGAGAGAGTGCCACATACAGGCGTGTAATTTATTACTTGAAATACTGTTCCTGTGAACCCCACAAGGTTGACGATACCGTCTCGAATGAGCAAAACTCCATTGCTCTGTCTGTAAACCTCTTGGCCATGGATGCTAGGTAGCGAAAGGTACACTATAATGAAGATCATGTATTGGAGCATTATGCCAAAGTAAAATAGCGTTCGCGAGCAGATAATAAACTAGAAAAGCTCACACCCTGTTCTGTAGCCGGTGATGAAAGTTCAATGAGTGGTTTTAACAACTATAATGATAAGAATAAGTGCGAAAACTCCCAGGTGGAAAGGCTGTATTTTCAAGGCAACAGTTTAGATTACAATGCATAACCAAGGGGTTTTGAGTAAGCCAACCCCATCGGCGGCTCGATAGGGCCTCGCTAAGGATCGAATGACTATACTCTCAGAACGTGGTCAGACAGCATGTTCAATGCTCGAATAGGGATTTCATTTAATATTTCAGGGAAAAGGGGTAAGCCCAGAAGTCGGGCGTATCCTTTATTAGGTTTGCCGCACTGCAGGATCGCATCCTACAAGCGCTGGAGAATAAAATCGCGCAATGATACCCAATTATAGTAGGTTACACTGATTCAGTGTACCGCCCGGTTTCATACAACCGACCTGTAATTGGCTAATCATCACACCATAATGCAATACAACCCTTGTGCGAATCCTTCTTCTCCTATTTCGCTGTGATATTGCAGCTTTGCAGCACTCACCTTCGTACTCAAGCCTCAATTAATTTCTTTCTTCAGCTGAGGCTTCTTTGGGGGCATTAAACTGTTACCCTCCCTCAGCGATTAGTCGAACGTTCACGCGAAGCTGAAACTCGTGAGACAAAGTTCGGCGCTTATCTCGCAAGCGTCGAAATCTTTTCCCTCCCGACTGCTTTGCTTCTTCTACACTTTATCCTGGGATATCCTTTCACCGTGCAACCGTCTGGAAACCCTGAGAAAATTATTCTGAGCTTTTGTGTTCTCGACATGGCCGAAAGGAAGCTTCGTTTACTTTGCCTCGATGGCGGTGGTGTTCGCGGACTCTCCTCCCTATTCATCCTTAAGCAACTGATGGAAGCTGTCAATCCTGAGACTCCTCCTAAACCATGCAACTATTTCGATATGATTGCAGGTACAAGTACAGGAGGGTGGGTTTATAGATCTTCCGTTGTCATCCACGTGCTAAATTTCCGCATAGACTTATTGCCGTGATGCTTGGCCGGCTCAAAATGGATATTGATCGCTGTATTGATGTTTACACCAATATGATGGACAGTATTTTTAAGAAGGAGCGCCATAGAATCAATATCAAAGGTAGCTTTCAAGCGAGGTTTAGCACAGAAGAATTGGAACGTTCAATTAAGAAAGCTATCGTAGACAGCGGCTTACCTGTAGACGCGTCTATGAGGTATAGGGGGTCTGATGTTCGTGAATGCAAAGTGTAAGCCTGCTCTACTATATCTTTCCTGCGTATTTTTACAGAAAGAATCTCAAGTCTGATAGAGAAAAAAACAGATTTGTTTGTGCAGTCTCGGGAGAAAATCGAAATCTCACCGTCGAATTCTCAAGCTATAACCGGAACCTGGAGGCGAACAGCGAACTTTTCAATAATGTCAAGATATGGGAGGCTTGTCGGGCAACTTCCGCTGCAACAACTTTCTTCGAGCCTATAAAAATTGGGCGAAATGACCAGGTGTTCCTCGACGGTGCTACAAGTGCAAACAATCCAGTCCAGAAGCTATGGCTGGAAGCTGAAGAGATATGGGGAGGTTCACTAGACACAAAAGTACAGTCTTTGATTTCCATTGGTACCGGCATCGGAGAGGTCGCTCCATTTGGAAATGATTTTGTTTCGATTGCGAATACTTTCAAGGCTATCGCGATAGAGACTGAGAGAACGGCAAACGAATTTCGGAGAGGTCATCGACACCTTGACGATAGAAATGCCTATTATCGATTCAACGTGAACAAAGGTCTCGAAAAAGTTGGACTTGAGGATGCTCGATCCCGAACCAAGATTGCGAGTATGACACAAGCGTATATGACAGAAGGAGAGACCATGAAGGCATTGAGGCAATTTCAAACAGCCACGAAGGCCACTAATAGTATGTAGCTCGTCCTTTGGGTTGCTCTTATTGCTTGAACAACTCTTGAGGCATCGGAAACATACCCATCCAGATGTCCGCGGTGCTGATTCCTCAAGTAGTTCCATATATACCGCTAGACCCACGCCCGAGAGCATCCGCCTTTTTGGCCTTAGATGACTCCCCAAAGTTTCTCCAAAAAGATGCAGAATCTTATTGGGGCCACCTATCAATTGATGCCCTCGGCGTGTATGAAAGCATATACGAAGCCTGCGCTAATCAAGAGACGGGTTTAGTGAGCTGTAAGTATCAGATTTCTTGAATCGGCCGAACGACGAGGGGGGCGACTTCCTTACTCAATAGCCGAGTTTCATAGATTCAAGCGCGCGACTCGTCACTAATCAGCCCACAGTTAAAGATTTCCACCAGCAATTTGACGGCAATAAACCACACCCTAAGTTAATTCCTCGAATGTGGCAACGTATCGACCTCGCCGGAAACTCTGTGCTTCCCAAAAACTTGACGCTAGCAGTTCTATACATGTTACACGTTGAATCTTTCATCCCCAATCACGAACCAAAGCCAATAAGTCTCAACCGCCGTAAGATCCTGGAATGTTATGGTAACTGGGTTTCCTGCGCCTGTGGCTGCGGCCGAAAGTGGAACTTTGCTAATGGGCTGGAGGGCTTGAGGCGTGACGGTAGTAGGACCAAACAGTGTAAGGTGACGAAATGGAAAGAGGCTGGAACTTTGCGGAGGATGCTCCTCATGATGCAAAGAGGGACGACCACTGAACCTGAGTTTCTTGATCAAAATCGGAAGAATTGGTTTCGAGATCGGCAACTTGCAAGGCCTATTTCACCACTTAGAACCAATTAAAAGAAATAATATTGCGACACGACGTTGGGAAGTAACTAGAGTATCATACCTTGTGGCTTAGATCGTAGTAATATAGATATTGCAAATAACCATAAAATGGAGGGAGCACAATTGGGATAAAATTGACTAAAGAACTAAGTTACACCTAGCTAGTGAAGTCCCTTATATACGCCTAGGTAGGCCACGGGTCTATTGACCACGTGACCTGCCCCCTTTTCAACCATTACATGACCTGCGAGAATTTATCGAGCCATCGACTTGAGGCTTCAACTCCGCACCTAATGATATGGCTCCGGGTTTCGGATTCGAGCCGGAAACTAATACTAATTTCATAGGTAATTTCTAATTACCCTACTGAAAAAAACATAAATTGCCTTAATCAATCCCGAACCGAAACCCAAAATATGGTTCGGGGTGGGTTATATACAGAGCTCTGTGTGTCGTAATTCACCGTGGGAAGTACAGCACTGAAGGAGCTACTGATGTCTTTCTCCGAAAGGTTTAACGATTACTAGTTGAGAGCGATCGCAATTTTCGCCAGGCAACAAACCTCAATATCCTACAATGTTCCACAGTTCTTATAGCAAAGTCGAACCTCATGCGTTGTGTCTTTGATTATAAAGACTACAACGCCAGGCGAGTCGCTATTTCTCGTTAACGGACTACCGAAGAACGATTGAGGCGGCTGGACCCCGAACTGATCCCCAACGGAATTTAATCGTAGAGCGCTTCATGCTGCATTAAATACATGGATCTAAAGATGAGCCGACGTCGATCCCCCGGTAGCAAAGATTGCCGAGAGAGCTGAGTGTATTAAATCCCTAGCACCTCCTGAAGTCTTTAGTAATGGACCAGTTCCTTCTCGGCACCTAGGAGACCCAAAATCTCCCAAAAATAACCCATCTGAACATAATACTACCATCGCAGACACTGCTCTTGCCTCCCAGTTCACGGGGCTTACAAAGCTGCGATTGAATTATATCCACGATCCCCAAAAGGCCAGTTATGAATGACGATAAGATTGCGAGCACCTCCGAAGCTCGCTGAAGGAAATCGCCATCGTCTTTCACCGCCGGTATATTGTGTCGACAGTGCAGTCTATTTCCTTTACCAACCCATATTACACTCCCTAAATGACAGCAGTGCAGAAATACCAGCCAATTGTTGGTCGTGCGGCCTAAGAAGCCCCAAGGGATCAGATAGAGTCTGACCAAGTTCTAATATAATCCAAAAGTGTGCAACCGAAATTTAAGGTAGGTGCCCGTGTCCTTTTCACTTGCTATCGTCGTCGAGTGGCAACGGGCGCAACCACAAGTCAACCTTGAGGTACAGCAGGCCACCAATCCTGAGGAGTCCCAGAATGCAGACGATGATGTATGAGTACGTGAAAAAATTGTATGCTTGACTCAGCATCAACCTTACGCCCAACATGAAGATGAAGACTTCAAATACCCAGTGGAGCACCGTGGCAGCGATACGCACCTGCTGGCGGTCGTTTCTTGGACTGGGATGGTAAGGGCCGCTGCCGCGATCGGACAATGGCGACCGGCGGCGGGCAAAGCGAGGTTCAGCCGAAGTAGCGAAGAAGCACGACAAGGAAATGAGGCCTGCTCTGGCGACCTCCTGTTTGACACGCCTGGCGGCGGTTCGTGACGTCGCCGCCTCAGGGTCTGTTATCATATTTTGGAGTGTCGCCCAGACAGATAGGGCCAGGTCCTCTTCACCCGAGTCTGCGCCTGTAGCAACGGTGCCAGACGGACTTGATATAGCTGCCGCTTCGTTTATCTCTGCAACTGCTCCTTTTTGTAACAATACGGCAACTGCGTCATCAGCCTTAGCTTTCTGCGCGTAAAACAGCGGCGTATGCCCGAAGTGGTCTTTCGCATTGACGTCCGCGCCAGCTCCTAGGAGCCGTTTTAGTATTGCCGGATGGGGCCGGCAGGCTGCCAGATGCATAGGCGTCTGTCCCGAGTGAGTTTTCATTTCAGCTTCGACCCAACGGTTCTGCAAGATGAGATTCACGATGCCGACACAGTTCATGGACACGGCCTCGTGCAAGATCGAATAGCCGGAATCATTCAGGTTGTCCGGGTCGTCTGTCAGGAGGGTAACATCGGCCCCGTACCTCACCAGCGTCTCAAAAGCGGTAACCTAATCGTGATCTAGCGTGCACGAGAGCGGGAGGCGTCCATCTTCCGTTCGGATATTAGGCCCCATGCCGCACGCTACTAACTCTTGGATGGATGTGAATTGCCCTGCTTCAGCGGCGCAGTGCAGTGCATTGCCGTACCAGTTTCTCAGCCCCGGTTCGGCGCCGTGCTCGAGCAGAAGTTGGAGGGCTTTGAAGTGACCGCCACTTGCTGCCAAGATAATGGGCGTAGAGCCTACGATTTTGGTAACTTGGTTGATGCTCAGGTTGACACGCTCCTTAGGCTCGAGGAGCGTCTGCAGGGTGTGGCAGAGACCAAAGCCGGCAGCCATGTGAAGGGGTGTTACTGAGTAGGCTTTCTGGTACCTCCAGTAGTGTCTCTTGCGTCTGCGACTGAACTCTTTGATTTGGTTCGATAGCGCCGCTGCGTTGCGGCGATCTGGGCAGAGGAAATCGGTCAGGACGGTTTGGAGATCGATTGCTCTCTCAATTTGACCGGCTGGCCTGTCATCGAGTTTGATCACCCATTCCTTGACGTGTTGTCCCCAGAAGCTAGCAGCATAGGATAAGAGTTTATAGCCTTCTAGGAGAGACTTTATCGAGTGCATGTCGGGCTTTGGTCCTTTGAAATCCGCGAGCGTGAGGTACCGGAGGCAAGCGGCACCCAAATCTGCCTCTGCACTCGGGAACAAGTCGGCGGCGAAATTTTCCAAGTAATCCTGAACTGCGACGTGGATAAAGGTAATCTCGTTCGTTGTGGTATCGATCCATACGAGCCCCTGGCAACATTCTAAGATGACATCCGCCGAGGGGACGTAATTTGTATTGAAGTTTGATCGCTCTGGGCTCACAGATATGGCTTCACTAAGCTCGAATATACTCAGTTTTCTTTTGGCATATAATATCCACATAAGTGTGCTCATCCCAAGTCTCTCCCTGCTGGGGTGCTGTTGATGGATGCGACCAATTGTATCGTTGAAGGCTTCTGGCAGGCTGCCGCAGAGCTTCCTAAGCGCATCCACAATATCTCCTGCTGTGGGTTCATGCAGGATGTTCTCCAATTGGATCTTTGCGAGCAGAAACCTAGTGCACGTTAGCATTAGCCTCATGTGGGCCCAAGATACTTACATGCCCTTAGCCCCTTCTTGAAGTTTGTCGACTATATTCTTACTAAGGTCCTTATTTACCCTCTCTTTCACCCTATGATCGCCGAGTCTGCGACTGATGTAGAGATTAAGATCTTCGGAGGTAGCTTTAATGGGCATTTGGTGATCGTCTTTTAAACCCTCGCTGATCACACGCAGATGCTGACGGCTGGTAATGAGGACGCGAATTTTGACATTGTTCCTTAGCTGGCCATAGAAGCTTAACATGGAGACTCGGTAAGCTTCCGCACACTCATCGAGAGCGTCTATGACGATGTAGGCCACACTCATGGAGCCCAGGACGCCGAGGATGTAGTCCTGGAGCTCTTGCTCGGCCAAAGCGTTTCCAGAAGCCGAGCGTTGTTTATACGTGTTGGAGATGGACTCGGGTATCCCCTTGAGATACGCGAGACTCTGGCGTAGAATGCTGGAGAAAACTGCAGTTGGGGTTTGGATATTCTGTAACTTGTAGTCGAAGTACATGTACGCTAAAACAGAATCGCCGCTCTCGCACAAATTGGTCAAGTCATCGATGATGGCGGATCTTCTTGCCGATCAGCATTTATCGCCAGCAGAGGAGATTTAAACGGCCATGACTGACGTTAAGAATGTCTTCCCTGAACCTTGAATTCCTGGACACCACAAGATATTTGTTTTTGACAAGCCCCTCCGCCACTCCCCGTATTCTTGATGCTCCAGAAACCAACTTCCCGTTCCTTGGACACGGTTAGAGCGGGTGATATTATGCTTGTGGCTATAGTCCAAGATCGAGATCCAGTCGAGCAACTCAGCCCGGACCTTCGCCTTCTTATCGGCCTCAACGATATGCAGCTGACTGTCGGCGCTTTGTTGGAGCCTATCCATCCGGCTTCCAAGCGTCGTCAACGAATCGATGGTTACTTGCCCGTCCAAATTTAGTCTTCGGCGTTCGTTCAGAAAATGGGAGATTGATAAATCCCTGGATATTTGATTGATAAATGTATAGAACAGTACAGTATTTAATATAAACGGGTTTCGAAGCTCGCAGATGTCTTCTAGTTTTTATTTTAGTCTCCTTCAAGCCTTCTTCGTTTCTTTGCTTAAGTTCCCACTGTACGTCTGTAGTTCACTGTACTTAGCGAGTATCTTTTTTAGATCGATGAAAAATTTATAGCAGTTACTAGTAATTTCCTATATATTCGTTTTTTGTTGTTCGTCGGCCTCACGCTCGGATAAGAGGATATCGGTATCTTGAAGAACGATAGAAAGGCTTCTGATTCTATGAATGAAGCTATCAACAACAAATCAGCTATATCCTCAGGTAACATACTCGTCGGAAATGTTCTTAAACTGGATCGGCGCACCGACAAATTACTTCCGCATCTCGGTAGCAAGTTCAATAACGGTGATGAAGTCGCCGATGCTGAATCTGAAGCTCATATTGCTCCGCTATTCTAGCTTCGCTGGAAGATTTGATGGTGGATGAGTGGCTCGGCCTCAAACAACGTTTGTGGCAGACTTGTGGAGAAGATTGGTTGACAGCGCGGAGGCAAACGATCTTGTCGACAGTCGGGAAGCTCGATAACCTCCGAGTTGCTGTCACCAAAAGAAAGGCCCACCAGCAGCTCAAGTCGATGCTGTCGTTATCGCGAACGCCAGAGACGGCTGCTGGAAGGAAGGTACCTCTCTCATGTACTGTACGGTGTGTGCCTGTGCCGGCCTGCAGACTCAGGTTCGCTGTCACGTGACGCTTCACAGAAGGTGCATTCTTGGCGTCACAGGCGTTCCACATATAAGGGGTTCAAGAAGCCGGGACAACTTTCACGAGAAATAGAAAAGAGACTGTGTACGAAATATAGAGCTGTTCCAGGGAAATCCGCACCCGGAATCGGAACCGGCTACATTGCCTTTAAGATATAGCACCCAGTTCTATCAAAATGTGTCAATGGTACTGAATCAAATCCCACAAATTGCCATATAAATCCTTCCACACCGCCACTTTCCCGTATGCCTCTATCTTCGGTGGTCGAACCCATTCTACACCTGCGTCTGAAAAGCTCTTGAAGTCCCTTTCAAAATCATCCGTCGCAAGGAACAAAAACACCCGTCCTCCGGTCTGGTTTCCTATAAAAGCCTCCTGTTCTGCGTTGCTGGGAAGGGCAAGGAGAATAGTTGCACCCTGCGACGAGGCCGATGTAGACCCAGACGCTGATTCCTGCCCGACCCTCTCATCGGGAGACTCGGTCGGTTGTTCTGCCGCAGAGCTGCTGGACAGAGGTTGGGGCGGCGGGGGTCGGATAGTAACCCACCTCTTCTGCTGCTCTGGGATGAAGGTGTCTTCCACTACTTCGAACCCCAGGCGGGAATAGAAGGTAATGGCTTCGTCGTAGTCGCGCACGAGGAGGGAGATGTGGACTAGGTATGGCATGACGATGATTCTTGGAGTAGTAATTGTACGGGTGTGCTTGTACTCCAGCCACAGGGTTATGAAGGTCTATTCCGCCGGGTTAAGCCTAAAGGGCACTAGTAATATTTACATGGTTTCAGTTCCTCTGGTTCCGCCATAATCTCGTGACAACGTCTATATTCGTTTTTTATTCTAGCCTTTGATTCTATAATTCAAGATTATCTCTTGGATTTATCAATAATAAATATATTTAAAAATTAAATCTCCAGAGATATGAGCACACTGTTGCAAATTCGCCCAAGCGGCCCCATTTCACCGTCCTGATCCGGGCCTGATACCGAAATTATCTAGCAGATTCGCGCAAACTGAAGGCACAATTGCATATCGTCATCTGACAAAAGACCATTTCCGTTTCTGATGGTAAAATTCCCCTGACATACCAAGAGAAAAAGCAAAAGCGAGAGCGAAAAGTAAAGAGAAAAGAGATATCTTCGAAATGTGTTGAGACCTGACGTAAAGGGCAAACGAATGGCTAGGTGAGATGATCCAGCAGCATCAGCTGAGGTCCCGAAATTCACTCGGCGAGAAGCTCCGCCTTCCAGGCCTCTCGACTCTTCGTCGCATGCTTGCGAATGTGCTCCTTGGCCTCGTCACGGAACGCGACTTCATCCCAATGAAAGTTCAAGGTGACGACCGAGTTGACAGGATCCGAGAATTCTGGTACGAGAAGTAGAGAATAGACCATGTTAATCAGTTGTAAGTTAGACGTATCCGAGGTCCAATTCCGGTCCAAGATACTATGACAAACTTTGCCATGTCGATTGATATTTGGATGGTAGATCGGAGTCGTAAATCGACATTTTGGCGGGAAGGCGGGGTAATCTTCTTCCATGTCAATGTACAAGACAAATACGCCGGTTGAGTAGGTACTCTCTGGCGGGCCTTGCATAATGACCTTCCAGAAAGACATGTTTGACTCGGATAGATAGACGTCATAATGAGGGTGAGGATTGGCGATGATGTTTCGAATCTCAATGAGGATTCTCGAGGTCCGTAGATTCGAATTGGAGTGAGCATTGACAGGCTCAGATTCATGGTTCAGGTTAGCTGAATTATTGCCAGCCACGCTTGCCAACTGAACAAAATGATCGTTGATATTCGGGTGCTTCTTTCGCTGTGGAAAGATATCGGCAGTGACAACTTCTGGGGTCGCCTTGTCCCTTGCGAAAACAAATCGCAAATGCGGATCATAGCTGTGACTAAGGGCTTCACGAGGAGGGGTGATTGGAGGTCGCTCGAGTTGATTGAGGACAGGCTCCATCTCGCACAAGAGCATAGATTGTTCGAGAGATTGCGGGGTGAACTTATATCCACCAGAGAGATACGAGATAGTTCTCAGATCAACGTTGTCTTCGTGTCCAAGGCAGAAAGAATCGACGACGACCTTACTTTGAAAAAGGGCCCAGGATACATCGCTGCTGCGATGCTTTGATTTCGTATCCTCCCCATCGGATATGCAGATAATTCTCTTCCTAGCATTGGGAAACTTCTGTGCATATTCCGAGAGTTGGTCGTTTGCAAGAGCTAATGCGTCCCACAAAGCGGTATCACCACGCGCATTCATGCCGTTGACTTTGTGTCGAAAGTTCTCTATGGCGTGGGTAATATTCTGCGAAACTGTAGCAGAAGATTGGAAGGTGATCAACCCCATATGAGTTTGGTAGTTGTAGGCCAAGAGACGATTGACAAAGGCATCGAACATCGACTTCAGAACATCGAGCTAAATGGTAGTATCAGCGCCTGTTCGTAAACTAAAAATGACGTTTTGCTTACTCTTGAAAGGTTCTTGCCTGACCTGTTTTCACTCTTCGACTTTCCGCCCAAATAAATCTTGAGCACAAGAGGAGCGGTAGCAAGCTGGTTCTCCATACTATAGACATCTTCATCATCTGAGGTGTCAGAGGATTCAGAACCACATAGCTTTTCATTTTTGAGTTGTCCCGTAGCATGGCGGCGATTGAGGAAGCCTGAAAGCCTATCCCAGTGCTCATGAGGGCTTCCGCTCAAATGACTATCTCCTTGGTCAGTCATCCCAGTCCAAGGTACCAGATCATAAATGTATTGCCGAGAATCAGTCTTGAAGAGATGTCTCCAGTATCTGAAAATGACGGACGCAAATGTGTTAGTAGTTCTGCGTGGAATCCAGTACGAGAAGAGCATCTGATTGTGCTGCCTATAGGTCTTGATAAGACAAAGCTCCTCAAGGTCGACATCAACGGCTGCGAGCTGTGGGGCATCTGGTGATCTGGTTTCAGGAACATCGATGTGAATCACGTTGTTATTGCGGATATTCGTAGACGCTAATGTGCTCTCGGATGGTTCAAGAAGGGTACTCTTGAAGTGCAACTCGAACTTTGTGTGTCGGCCTTTCATTCCTCGAAATGCAAGATGATAGAGGGTGTTGATCGATAGGGTTCGGGGAACTTGTCTACTCTGGGTAACAGGAGAATCAGCAACTGCTCAATAGAGAATTTTTCAGGCTCTGGAAAATTCTTGGAAGTCATAAGTGGGAAGGGATTCTCTCCCAACACTTACGAATACACCAAGGCGGCTAAAAAACCGAATAGTCATTGTGTGCTGGGAGCCAGATGACAATCTAGTCCTAAAAGAGGAAGTAGGATTCTGGACAGGAACCGATTGGATTAGGCCACTTCCATTGATCCAATCCTTGACGTTATTGGCGAGTTGTCCATTGGCTCTCAAGTCAGTATTACCAACGACCAGTCCAGTTAGGGGTGAAGATTTGCGGATCTGGAACCATCTAAAGCCAAGTCAGTATCTTTCTTAGTAATTCTTAGGACGCTCCTCTAGCAATGTTGCGAAGCTGTTGGAACATTGTACTGCCGCAGTATCTGGGGCAGACAAACCTCTCAATTGCGTTGCGCTCAAAAGTGAAACCGTCACTTGCAGTAACAGGGTCATCCATCACCTCGCGCGAAATTGGGCATAAAAATTCATCTGGGACGGAGAACTGTTCATTGAGAAGAGGAGTCTGCGAACTATCGGAAGATTTCTTTGGAACTTTTGGTATCGCACTGCCCACAGTCCAAGCCCATTGATCGTCGAAGATCTCCATATTGACTGAACGGAAGATAAGGAAGTCGGCAAGAGCTTGTCGATGGACGTTCAATCCCGCCGTGAAGGTCTTCAGCTTGATGATTTGGGATTCAATATTGGCAGCTTGGGCTCGATAGAATGCTATGGTGACTCGTTTCTTGAGATCGTCAAGACGTTGAAGGTCTTTCGACAGTTCTTGCGAAGCAAGACCACTTAGAATCTCTAGAACTTTGCAAGCAACGTCCCGACGCTTTGAGGCTAGGGTATCATGAACAATGTTGAGCATGTCTGAGAATGATTCGTGCTCGGATATGCCCTTCTTCATCTCATCCAGGGTAGCACAGAAATAGGAAGCTCCGTCGTCGGCGTTCCCCTGCTGGGACCGATCATCTATATCCATAGAATCATCGCTACCCTGCTCCTCATGATCTTCGCCCTCGCTGTCCTCGTCTCGAATTTCCAAGAAGTCCGTACTATTTGACATGCTACTGGAACAATCGATGCACACCATGATAATTTCATCCGGGGCTTTGAATTTTCGTTGGAATCCATCACCAAAGGCATCGAAAATTGCGGTACCTTCCGCCTCGCGCTCCTCCAGGATCGGAACCAAGAGTTGAGTAACAACCGCAACATCGATAGTCTCTTCCCCTCCTCTGGTAGGGTGGAATATGGAGATATCCTTTCCAGGTTGCGCACAAGGTGCTCTGCCTACGTAGACAGCGAGAAAGCCTTCCCGATCGAGAGTCAAAACTGGAGCCTCGGCAGAGGATAGGGCTGATGGGGCAAGAACTGATAGGTCATTTCTCGAACAAAGTGCCGAACAATGATTCAAATCTGATAATTCTCGAGAAGGTATCAAGTTATCGAGGTCTCCTTTCTTTGCGTAGCCTGCGATGGAATTGAGGATGTTCAAGTCGAAGACGGTGATCTGGGAGATCAGTCCACCGCAGAGTAAAGAGACTCTCCGAGTACGTTCATCCAACGACAATGCAACCAATGGTTGCTCCCCTGTCTTCCCTATGTGGCGGTTGAGTTGGCAATTGCTCTGTATATTGATTGGGTTTCTGGGGGACTGGGACATTGCCCCAAGGAAATAAATGGAACAGCGAGAATAGGAAAGTTTCTCCCCGAAAACCTACAATAGAGAATACCGCCCTCCTTGAAGGCTTCATAATACCCCTCGTCAACAAGTCCAAATGGAGTTTGAACTGCGTTTGCGATCGGCTCCATTGTGAAAGTGTTTCGCAGATCGAGAACCTTCAGAGAAGAGATGTACGGCATCTGGGCATCTTCGTTGAGCTTCAGATGCTTTGCTTTCTCTAGAATTAATCCGAAAAGGAGACGAACTCCCTCAAACAGTCTAGTCATGTCTGACTTGATTAGTTGAACAGGAACCACATCCTTGAGCACCTCGTACAAGGACTGAGCTAAGGCAGCCTGCTCGCAGGGGCGTGGAGACTTGTCATTCATAAGGATGTGAATAGCTCGAACGGCAGGGGGAAATCTGGTGAGTATGTTGAAGATGTGCAAAACCTGGCGAGTTGTTAGCAATAAGCATGGATAAGACAAGAGCTAGAGAACTTCGAGTGAGGAGGCTTACCGCATCTTGAGTTGGATGCTCCATCTTCTTTGCCCCAATTCTATCGGTAAATACCCGTAGTGAAGAGAGCAGCATAGCCATTCCTCGCATAGATTGTGGAATAGGATGCATCTAGTTAGAGCAATTAGTTTCATGGCCCTGAAGTAGTAGAGGCTACTGGGAAATGTTGACTTGCCCAAGCACTGCCGTCTATGAAAATTGCATCCTTGCCCGACTCCTTGTTAGCATTTCGTACTGAAATCTGGCGTTCGACAACGTAGATATTCAGAACACCATTGATTGCATGCTCCGTCAGGCCCAATGTGTCGATGGTAAGGTCCATGTTCAAGCTCGAGATCTCAATAGGTGCTTCGGATGTGTGCAGGTCAAGGTCGGACTGATCGTTAAGACCCCGTTCAATTCTCGATTTCGATTGTTCATGTCTAAACAGGGAACAGACTGTAAGCACAGGCAGCTTAGAGTATTTATCACTGAGCCATAACTGTTAGCTACAAATCTTCAGATGGATATCGCTTCCTACCTAGCGTTTGGCAATGTGGTCCCTCCAATGAAGTTAATCTCCTTATTTCTGAAATCTCCACGAAGATCCCCACGAACTGCTTCCACCAAAGATATCTTATCTGTGGCCTCGGTTTCGAAGATCTTTACTCGACTCTGGCCATAAACAACGATGATTTTTCGTGCCGGGTTGGGAGAATATCCTTCAAGTTCTTGAGAGCGGGTGTCATTCCGGAGAGCACGTTCGTCGATTTGTCTAGCAAACGAACAGTTGCACTCTTCACTTGCTTGAGTAGAGTCTAAGATAGGGATCTGAAGGTGATTGGATATCTGGAACTTGAGTTCTCGGAGAGTAGTATTCCGCGTGATCGTAGCACAGCTCAACAGGGGAATTGCTCGGGTGTCTTTGTGAGCCCTAGCATAAATGGGTGTGATCACACGGACTTTCACTTCTTGGCTGCTTGATGAACTCGGCAGTGTTTGTTGAATAGGAGGCTATATTGAATTAGCGCATCATCGAGATTGAGAACTGTCGACTTACGTGACTTGGTTCTGGAGGTGGCGCAGATCCCACGGAAGTTGGAGCATTTCGGGGTGTTGCGGTGATGGATTCAGTCTTGGAGTCGACGATGACATCTTCCAGGAGATCCTCTTCGTCAAGGAGAGGACCCGTAGCGTCTCCAAGACGGAGGACAAGTTCAGAAGTGTCATGTGAAAGGCCAGCACGCGAAGCCCGTCTCTTTACTTCGGCAGCTAGTGCAGAGATGGAAGAGCTGGGAGGGAAGGGAATCAAGAGACGAATTGGTGCAGCTCCCGGAGGAGTGACCGTGACAGTGTACCGCTCCATCGGAACCTGGTACATGGTCAGAAGATTTTGGGAAACGATGAAGGTTTAGTTCAGGACGTGGAGCAGAGTCTTAGGTTCTATATATTGGAGGCAAAGGGATTGCAGCCTGGAAGAGACATTTGTCGCCTTGGGCCATGAAGTTTTCAAGGAGAGGAATATGAAATAGTTGATGCGAAGAGGATAGAACTCACCTTCCGTGAGGAGGGCTCCTCCATTGTTCCAAATTGGAGGGGTATTCTGAGTTGCCTTGATGCGGGAAGCTTGTCTCCAGCCAAAAGGGAGGCAGCGATACTGTCCTTGGAGGCAATGACGAGGTAATTCTCGATGGATCCGTAGATACTTATCCTTTGCCGATACTACGAAAGTGGTCAGGACAAAGAATGGGTGACGGGGTAGAAAGGTTTGAGGATGAAGGGATTTGAAGATACGTGACGACGTCGGAAGAAGGATTTAGCACGCGGAGCCTCGCGTCAGCCTCCTGCAGGCAGGCGCCCGATTTGTGAGGTGAATGGCGTCGGTCACATGATCGCAGTTCACCTCCTTCGTCACCTCCAGCTTCGAGCTGAAATTTTTTTTGGGTACCTACGATGAGAAAGAAAGATAGCTCCTCCAAGCGATTGCGCGAGGAACATGAGGCTGGCGCAGACGGGTACGTCTGCGTTCCTGAGAAAAGTTAGATCAACATTGGCATGGGGACCTTTGAAATAGATCTTCCATCCAGAATTTCAAGATAACGGAACTCGAAGCCCCGAAGCAAAATCAGCATATGTTGCGCTACTGGGTAGAATCTTATCTGGATGACTGGACAGCAATTAACTCATCACGTTGAAGAAGCCCGACAGAAAGTTGCTGTTATTGCAATACTTCAATTTTGTTGTCTGATTACGGTACCTGCATATTTAGGTATAATGAAGAACTTTACATCACGTTGGATGGTCCTTTCCTCGCATTTTCACCGTGCTACTCCTTGTTGTAACGATCTCTTTCTGGTCCACAAGCCAACTTGCTACCTTGGGCTTTCTGACCCGAGTGTTTCGGAGTTTGCCATCCGGTAAGCCTTCTGACGCATTCATACTTGTATCAAGAGGCTCTAGGTCCGGTAACTCGTAATACCGGAAGTCTGTTTGTTTCGTCGTTACAATCAGCTTGATCACGTCCGTCATTGTGAAATGCGGGCTCGCTGCCAGTGGCATCAATAGCGTGGGGACGCGGATATCTATCACTAACTCCTGAATTTCTTTGCCAGCGTCAACCGCCACGCTGCTTGAGCCCTGGGCGGGGAGGATCTGGTGCACACCGTACACCGGGGTGAGATTCAAAAGTGTAATGTACACAGGGCGGGTATGCAGGTTCTTGAATCTTATCCTCCAGGATGACAGAGACTCCTCATCTCCTGGCTCTACCTGATCCTCCACAATTTCAAATTCATATGATAGATTCGTAGTGGTTGTGGGGCTCTTCAAATTGGCAAGTGCCCGGTATGAATTCAAATGTTGAAGTAAGCCCATGAGAATCTTGGTTATGCCTGGAGTCGTTGCTCGTAAGGTTGGTAAGTTTTGCATTAAGATCCCTTCTTTATTTTTGATGCAGAAGTAAAGGTCTTGCGTGAGCTGGAGATAGAAATCTGCGTGGACCGATTCCGGACCGAAATCGATGAACACAGGATCGCAAGGATCGGCATACAAAGCCCAATTTTGTCGAAGATCCTCCAGGGCAGGCACAATACTGATGGGGTTATTCGTATATTCTCCAATGAATTTGACGATTGCCGGTCGAGAGCGCTCGTACAATTTGGCAAGGCAACATGAGTCAACATCTTTCAAAGTCCCACTGCTCTCTTGACGGAATCGAGCCTCAGACTCTGTGTCTTTAATCGCAGAGACTATAACCTCAGGCAATTCACTGATATCTGTCGACGGAGCGCCCAAAAACCATTGAGACGGCTGGTATATCTTGAATTTATCCCCAACCGAGATTCGACTAGCCAGTCCTCGGTCTAGGGTTACCGAACATGAATCAACTCTCAGAATGCTGGCGACAAAATTGGGCGCTTCGGGTTGCAATAAATCCACAGATCTAAACACAAGCCGACGCCGGTCCCCCAGCAGCATAGGTTGCTGGGCGAGGTGGGTGCATTTGGCCTCTAGCACCTCCTGAAGTTTTCCGTAATGAACTGGGTCCTTCTCGCCGCCTAGTACTGCCAAAGTCTCCAGAAGATAAAAGGTCAGAGCGCCATGAATGGTCCCGTCGTGGGCACTGTGCTCAGCTGCCAGTTCGTGGGGCTGACACGCTGCGATCAAGTTATATCCGCGATCCCGATAAAACCAGCTCTGAATGACGGCAGCATTTCGGACACCTCGGAAGCCCGAAGCTTGGTCAAGTCCATGCCCATCGTGTTCGACCGCTGGTACAATATGTCGACAACGCACTCTATTTTCTTTGCCAGCTCGCGTGGCACCCCCTGAATGACAGCAGTCCAGGACTACAAGAACTGCCAACCCTTTGTTGGCCATGTTGTCCAACAAGTTCCCAAATTGAACGTCTCTTATGTCTTCCTCCAGAGTGCACAAGACCTCGTCCTTTGCACCTGCATCCTTGAGGTCCGGATAGGCGGTTGGCATTCGATCACCGTGCCCTGAATAGTGAATATACACGAAATCGCCCTCTTCTGACTTGCATGTAATATCTTCCAGAGCTTCAATGACATGCGACTTTGTTGGCATTCTTGCTGGTGGAACTTTTTCACCATGTGGGGCTATCAAGATTTTGATATGGTCGAGCGGCATCTTCACACGCGTTTCAAGGACATGGCGCATATCTTCGACATCTCTGACGCACCCGTACAAGTTCTCGCCTTCGCTTTTGTTTGAGTACACATCAATCCCAATCAGGACCGCCCAAGCTCGAAAATTGGGATCAGTCGCCATCTGTGCCGGATTACTGAACTCTGGCTGGATTTATATGTGAGTGATTTGGAAATCCCGTATATTCCGTTTGAGATGGGCTTCTTCGGAACTATTGGAGCTGAATCCAGGAAACAGGCGACAAATTCGACAAAGAATTTACCACAACCAATTGAAAGAATGATTGCAAGACGCCCTAGGATATGAGATTTGTGAAGGAAATGCCAGAACCTAATAAAGTGAGCTTACGTGGTCATTCTCGGACTAGAAGGAAGTGAGACATTGCCGCCTAATTGGAACTTTCTTTTGGCGCAATCCTGCATAGTTTATTCGCTTCGAACGGGCTCTGTGCAGTTCCACAACATCGTGTTTGTGATCGGCTGACGTAGCATCAGGCCATCAGGCGATGATGTGTCTGCATTAACCTATCAAATGAGTCGGGAATGAGGGAGGCAGAAGAGTAACTAAGCCACAAATACTACGGCCCGCTATTTTCTTCAATCACAAGTCTCGAACGCGCTTGAGATGATTAGCACACGAAGTTAGTAAAATACCATCTCCAACATCGCCGAGACGGAACTTCTCTCCTGCGGACATTTTTCTCAAGAGATTTCAAATTATGTCGCGGGGGTCGGCTCTTGAGGATCTAGATGCCGACATTGAGGCACTGGATACCCGTCTTTCCTTCATTGCAGAAGACGACCCCGAACGCGTCAATGTCCTCGATCGTCAGAGTGTCCTTTATCAGTACAAGTACCTGAAAACCTGGGAACCACATCACATCGAGGAAGCTGTTCGGCGTAGTCGAGCTGCTATTGACGCTTTGGATCCGGAAAAGCATGAATCATATGATACAAGAGCAATAATTGGCCATTTGAGTGGATGGCTGATTTACAGTTTTGGTGAGACGGGGCAAGTTGAGGAGATCAACGACGCTATTACACTAGCAGGCGTAGCTCTGGAGGACCTTCCGGCTCACACTAAAGACTGGTGTGATATGATCAAAAACTTAAGCGTTGCGTGGGGTACGAAAGCCACCGGAGTTCCCAAAGAAGACGCAATAAGTGAAGCCGTGGAGAAGCAGCGGGAAATTTTGCTTCTAACAAATCGAGAAGATTGGATTCGGTCCGGCATACTCAGGGACTTAGCAACGAGTCTAATCGCTAGATACAGGCAAACCAAGGATTCCAAAGATCTAGAATCAGCGATCCAGTATGGATACCAGGCCATCGAAGAGATCAATGAAGGAACAGAAAAAAGCAGGTTGTATGGCTGTCTGAGCGCGGATCTATTCACCCATTATCAAGCGACTGGGATATCCCGCAGCTTAGAAGAGGCTTTGAGGATCTCCAGCATCAACCTCGCCAGTCCTCCAGACGATTGGCTTGCCCGAGTTAGATCCCTGTGCAACCATGGTGTAATTCTACACCAGAAATCGTTACGATATAAGGATGCAAGACCCGGCGAGGCCTTAATGATTCTTGAACAGGGTATCAAGTGCGGTAAAGATGCAATTCATCTGTTTGAGAATGCTTCACCATTGGTACAAAGGAACCTTCGATGCCATCTCCTTAATATGTTGGGGGCCTGGATGGGTACACGATTGAAGATGACCAGTGATCTAGAATGTGGTAGAGAAGGGATTGAATACCTCCGACGTTCGCTGGAGTTGATGCAACCAAGCCACCCAGAGATCCCACGATTATTCAGGAATCTTGCTCACCTACATGAACTTCAGTTCCAGATTCTGAAAAGTAAAGGAAGCCAGACACAGGCCCTGACAGAGCTGGAGAAAGCTATTCAATACGGAAAGAAGATTCTGGCTTCAATTCCAGAAGGTGACCCTGAGTTCGGAGGGCATTGTAAGAATCTTGCAGTAATGCTTGCGAGTAAAGACGAGGAGTTAGATGACCCAGAAACCTACAAGCTCGCCAAGAAATACTTGATCCTGGCCGCCGGTGCCGAGAATGCACCCCCGCTAGTTCGAATAGCGGCTGGTATCCAAGCTGGCCTCTATCGGTGGTTCGACAAGGCCTATTTGGAGGCGGATGAACATCTACAGGCAGCTGTGGGAGTTCTGCCAAGATTGAATCCACAGGAGATGTCCAGAGACGATCTGCAACTAGCCCTCCGAGAGATATCCGGCTTGGCCAGCACTGCAACCGCCATTGCCCTCGCAGCCGGAAGACCTGGTGTTGAGGCTTTGAAGTCTCTGGAGGCAGCTCACGGGGTTATATCGGGATTGTTCATGAGCTCCAAGAGCGATATTTCAAAGTTGAAGCAGAGAGACACCAATTTGGCTAAGAAATATGACCACATCAGAGTTCGGCTGTCGCAGGTGGCTAGACAGCAGAGCAGTGCTGGGGCTTACTCTGCTACAAGAGAGTTACAACAGGCATTACTCAACGACTTAGTGATGACAGAAGCCGAGATCCGTAAACTAGCGGGATTTGAGCGCTTTCAAGAGTCGCTGACAGAGGAGGACTTCAAGGCCTTAGCCTGTGATGGCCCTATCATCGCCATCAATGTCGCAAGGAATCGGAGCGACGCGATTATCGTCACCTCCCAGGACATTCGCACTGTTCACCTCCCAAATTGTGACTACAAGACACTAGAAGAAAAGCTGATCTTCTTTGGAGACTCCGGGAATGAAGCGAGAAGAAACGCAGTGCCACGAAGACAGAACGCAACCACAGAAGATCCGTCTGAGGCGTTGACATGGCTATGGATGGCGGTGGTGAAGCCGGTCCTAGATGCGACCAAACTTACGCCATCGAGACGTGTCTGGTGGATTACGACTGGCCTAGGTGGACGAGCTGCTCTGCATGCGGCCGGGCATCACTCAAAAGGCTCGACTGAGAATACACAAAGCCACGTCATCTCATCATACATTTCTTCTTTCAAGGCATTGCGGTACGCTCGAGAGAGAGCCACTCAGAAGATGTCCCGGAAACAAATGTTGCTTGTAACAATGAAGTCCAACCCACCACCCCACAAAAATCTGGATATTAGGTATGAAGAGGAAGTCTTGCATAATGTTTTTGGCCAGTTTGTCACGCATCTTCGACAGCCAGATCCTCATTCGGTACTAAAGAGTTTACCGGACCATTCTTTTGTGCACTTTGCCTGTCATGGTTTCTCTTCCGTTAACAACCCATCCCAAAACGGACTCTTACTTGTTAAAGATGGAAAACCAGCAATCCTGAGTATATCTGATCTGGAGAAAATCGACCTCAAAACTGGTTCGATTGCCTATCTTTCGGCATGTTCGACAGCCGAGCAGTCGGATCTCAAATTAGCGGATGAGGCAATTCATCTTGCCAACTCTTTCCAGGCACTGGGATTCCAGCACGTCATTGGGACACTCTGGGGAGCTGTTGATACCGCGGCAGGAGAGGTTGCTCGAAGGTTTTACATAAAACTAAGAGGGGATGCGGACGAAAGAAACAATGGCATTGGAACTGACGTGGGCTTGGCCCTTCACGAAGCCGTGACAGAATATAAGAACACGCTTAATGGAGCTAAAGATATCCTGAAATGGGCGCCTTTTATCCACATTGGCGTGTAGGGCCGGAGAAATGGAGACGTAAAAATGTATGAAGGAATATGAGAAGATTGCCATTGAGAGCTTTAGGGCCTATCTTTCAAATTATGGGTCGCTAGTTAAGGATGACAGAAGAGATAGAGGATACGAGGAGAGAGCCGTTAAATCGCTGAGTCACTGAAAGAGAAACATACAATCATTATGACACGCAAAGCGTATTACAGCTAAGTTTCACGTGAAACGCAGGCTACCACTAGGTGCATAGGACCAGAACCCAATGCCAGTTAAGCGGGGATAATCCACCTACTTCCATTATAGAATCCTTCATTTCGACACCAGGGTTCACCGCTTTCGCTAACTTCACGTAAGTGAATGGGTATTTTAATGAAGAGTGTGCTACAATAAGTACACCCCTCCTCGCAGGTGCTCTCGGGGCAAACTCACAGGCATGAGAAGTTAATTTGGGCAGCTAAGGGCACCATCAAGTCTGGGGACGTAGATACCCGCTATCGCTGAGAGACGATCATAGCAACCCAAAAGTCTTCCGAGATTATACCTTAAGGTCTTAGATCTAAGTTCATACGTCTGAGTGGCCAGCTAGAAACTGATTGCGATAGGTCATGTCATCATCACCCCTAATCGTCGGCCTCGCTTAAGGGCCGTCGTGCGTCGCATTCGTCGCGTAGGCGACATATACAAACTCGAGCCTCACTACTACTGGAATCTTCTTACAAATCATCCATTGAGCTCCTCGCTGTGTTTGGCGAACATGTATTCCGGCTCTCGAAATCTTCGATAGTCAATTCATTTGCCCGCTTATCGCTTGAAAATTGACTATTTGAGAAACTTCTCGCTGATCAAATCTTCCAAAATTTCTTCCATCAACAACACCACCTCGCACCTCGCCCTACCTCATCCACGCACGACATTGTCGACTCATTTAAGCCTACACTCCCTTTGTCCTTTGTGGTCACAACCAGCGTCTGGTACCATGCCTCACGGCCGCTAGTTCTACACCAAACTCAATTGAAAGCGTAAGACTACCATTAAACCACGCAATTCAGCCTGTTTCCTACGCTCCAAACGCAACAATCCACGGTACAGACTACTTCCAACTTCTTGTCCAATTTTCATTCACTATTCTTTTTAACTCGCTGACTCGGGGCAGCTATTTGGGAACTTTTCGTTCCTCCAACCTTTCCACCCCTCCTTCACCCGCAACTTAATCTCACGATTCGGCCTCGCCACTTCCACAAGCAATCTTGAACCGATCACTGCATCATACAACCTCAAAGCATCGAACCCTAGCCTTTGGTCGTATCCAGTTTGGAGATCAACTGAAACGTAAGCTACCGTTGCTACTCCTTGCCAAATTGTTAGACACTTACGCTTTCTCGCAGTCAAACCGTCCGAAAATTCAATATATCTTGGTGCTCTGTGGGTAGTCCCGTCACAATTATTAAATCCCCCTGAATCGGCTAAGCGAGCCGCCCACATCGTGGCGCGTAAGCACCTGACCAGCGCGTCCTCCTTTCAAAGTGCCAACCTCCACAACTGTATCCCAACTTCCACATCGACGTTCTCTACGAACACATGCCATATCTACGCGCTTCACTATGAACCATCCGCCTCCACCCCCGCAGTCGCTGCACGATGACTCGGACAACAATGGCGATGGCGACAGCGATAGCGATAGCGATAGCGATAGCGATAACCCGTGGGAGGAGGACGACGCGTCAACCTCGGACAATAACGACAATGAGACGGATTCCCTTCACGAAGGATGCGCAGACGAGAGCTTTCAGGAAGAAGAGATGGCTGTGAATTCATGGCTGGCCCGATTTCCTGGTAGACTCTATCCTCGACTCTTCCACGTCGAGCATCACGGCAGAGGGGTCGTTTCACCAACTCGCTATCCGGACAGAAAATCCCTCCTACTCCTTCCCCCCGAGATACGAAACCGCATATACACACACTATTTTGATAGGGATGGGGAGGGGATGCGCCCCTGTGAACGCTATGCTCCGTTCCACAACCGTGACGGCATAGCAATGCGTAGAATCGTTCTCGGCAGCGAAAATGTGGAGCTCAAGTTCTGGCTCTCGACAGCGCTATTACAAACCTCTCGACAATTGCGATACGAGGCAATATCCATCCTCTTCGGCAACCGCGCCATCACGGTGGAGTGGCTCCCTGCCCTACCACGCCTGCTGAAGTTTCTGGGCAAACAGGGGTGTGCGTTAGTGCGCTACCTAGATATATACGACTCATTCGATGTCAAAGGATACGACGTCGCCGGCTACCGAAAGGTCATCACTAAGATCGCGCAGCTCCCTGGTCTACTACACCTTCGCATCGTTGTCACCTGGGGGTGGCAGCATTTGAGCAATCCCTCATTCTCGTGGCTCGATCCCTCTGAATGGGAAGACGGCGCTCCCAAGGAAGCTGCGACCCCCAAAATGCGGGCTGAGAACATAGACTTGCATTGGCCAGAGTATAACGTTCTCAAAAGCCTCAAGGCCGAGAAGTTCACCCTTGCTGCGATAGGCTTTCCTGGCGAAAGATACCTCGAGTTCGATAGAGGCTATGGCACTCTCCCAGATGTTCTCAAGTCGATTCAGTCTCATTCTGCCATGCAGTCGGCATCCTCAACGATGGCCGCCACTCCCTCTACTTCATCCGGGATACACGGCTCTCCCGAAAACTTGGAAGTTTGCCCGGAGAGCGTCTTGACACCCACTTTGGAATCTGGTGACAAATACCCGAACAGGCTTGCTTGGCAAGACACCGACCATCTCACCAACAAGACAATCCCGCTCTACAACTTCTTCCGCGAGTTCTTCCATCATCATCCACCTGGCGCCCAACTTCGACTGGCGTATTCGAATCCCGCTTTTCATCATTTCATTACCTTTCCAACAGCAGCAAGATCTACCGGGGCCATCATACGAGACTGCGCGTTCTGCTACATCAGTGACCGTCACTGTGAGTATCACACTATACCGGATCAACCTCCATATGATCCCAGGGTCTCGGAGGGACGGGAGGTGCTCGAGGGTGATGAGGACGAGGGTGGGAATGAGCAACCTCAGGTGGAGAAAAATGTGAACAAATTGCAAGGGAAATTTCAAGAAATGTCATATGTAGATATGCGGAACACATGTCAAAAGTTGGTTGATTGGATGGACACACACGGAAGATATGGCGACCTTGATTACCATGAAACTTTCGATTTCTCCAGGGTCGCGGCAGTTCTTGACTACCAAGGTTGGCCCGATACACCACACAACGACCGCTTAGTCCAGCTTGACCTGGCTGTTGATGCTGGTTGGATAGGTAAGAGAGTGGATAAGGAGGAGATACCGCCTTGGGATATTCTGTACCGTGAAATTCGTTCTCAGTACGAGGGGAGACTATGAACAGGAACTGAGACACCGCTCTCTTTCGTAGCCAGGTAATTTTTATCGCCAGCTGGGTGCGACAATGAGACTCAAAACCTGTGAGTCTGTTTGAGATGGACTAATATATAGAGCAGGGGCCTCGGGTCAATGTGTGAGGCTCTCGGTAATCTCCATTCGCGCTTTGCGTGCAGTAAAATCTTACATGTGTTATTCTCTCAGGTATTAAAACGGTGCCCAGAAACAAACGTATTTTGCTCGAGAGGTGCTCCAGCACAGTTGCCGCAGCCACAATTTCCAGGTGATTTTGCCAGCCCGCCATTAGTCGAAGCACTGATAGTGGTTCTCCAACATCTTCACCTCGCTCGTCAGCATTAGATTGGCTTTCTCCCTTTTCCGGATCTACAATTACAAGTATGTTCATTCACCTGGTCCTATTTGGGCACCTGGACTTTCAATGTCACTCGCAAGTGTGGGGATCGTTGCAGTTCATCAGCCTTTAGATTCAAATTTTTTGCAGTACTTCCCTAACTAAACTTGTTCAAAATCGCCTGCAGTGGTGATGGTCAACCCAGCCTCACGAACGCCAATACGTATTCCAGCTCTGGTATTTAGCCACCTCTTTGTTCCCCAAGTTCCATCTCGCAGCAGCTATGTTGCAACTTTAGAATTTCGAGGATCACAACGATTCCCTTCGTAGCCTGCCTGGCAGCAATAAATACAATGACTGATTAAACTTGCTTCATACTCAAGTGAGTCGATCAAGTAGTTTCCAAGGTTCCAAGATCCCGGACGGGCGTACCCGTCTCAAAGTTCCAAAATAGCAGGCGCGGATGACAAGGGAGCCATGCACAAAAAAGCTGAACCATTCAAGGCTAGTAAGTCGAAGTCGGCGCAAGACTTCATTTCCTTCGATTATACATGTTGAAAAACACCGCCTGAGTTCAATCACCCTTCAAATTCCAAGAGGCGCTCAATCCTAATTCCCAAAGCTGACAATCTGATGAATAGCTGGCTGTCTCCTGAAATTCTTCAAAAGATGACCTCAGATATGCCATTTATAGATGATTTATGGATCAGGATTGAGGCAATGTGCATCTGGGGGGGCAGTTCACATGGGGCAGACAACCCCATCAGCCAAATGCTGCAACGTACAGCGCAGCCTCTGAATAACGACATCTCGCAACTGCAGCCTATAAAAAAACACATCTCGTAGCGAGAGTGGCCGTGATAGCGCCGACTACTTTCCAGATAAGGCTGCGAAAACGGCGCGGTTCCCCTTAATATCAATCCGATCGGGTGTGGGCCAATCAGTGACCGAAGCTTAATGCTCCTGCAAGCGCATCAATTTCAATGGCCACCTGCCGCACCCGGGAATGATTCTCTGCGATCGCCCTCACGAAGTGCACTCTGGTAGGGCTGAATACCCCGGAAAGAACTCGATCCCTTGAGCTCCTACAGCATTACTGCAGATTTTGCCCATATTCAGCGATTGGGAATCCCCAATTCGGCCGAAAATCTTATTCCGAGAATTACGGGTCTTCGGAGGAAATCTCAAGCATATATATTTCTTTTATCTCTTCTGCAATAAATATAATGCCTTTTGTTCAATACAATGCTTCCATTTCCGAGGTCTTTGTTCCTTGCGAGCGCGGCGTTTCCATGGTATCACCAGCTGGTGCGTAACAGCGTATCTTCTCACAGACAAGATCTCCCTCAATTCCTCAATCTTTGGTATCAGGAGCTTACAGGGACCCAGTCAAGGTTATCGAGCTGCTATCAATAGCGCCGCAAGGAAGCGAATCAGAATCCTGCAATCTGATCCCACTGGCTCTACCGAAACAACCTCTTTGATTGGAGGGGCTGGTACGCCGTAGAGCCTCCAACAACATGTGACATTGCAGGATTGAGCAGGATGGAGATTATAAGTCCTTATTTTGTCATGTATCTGGGTTGCGCCCTGATATATGAAGCGATAGATGTTCTTTACCCACTCTCGTTAATTCATTGTCTTTTTTCACTTTCATTCATTTGTTGCATTGCAACGCTTACAATCTTTTCAGGGTATTTCCTTGCCCATCCACTCCTTTAGCATTATAACGAAACAAATTGAAATTCATCATGTATTCTTTAGCAGCACTGGCAGCGCTCACTGTCACTCTTATCGGTCGATCCATAGCCAGCCCTCTTCTTGTCAACCCAGGAGGTGTCAATGAAGTTGTCGCCACTCAAAACAACACACTCAACGGAACTCTAGCTGGAGGGGAAAATGGTGTGAATCCTCAGCCGCACAATGTCACCAGCGCTGCTGGCAACGCGAAGCTAGGCCTTGTATTTCAAAACAACTTTGCTTCTGCGCCCATCAATGTTTATATTCAAGGGCTTGACCCTAAAGGTCGCATCGTCTTTGTCCTTCCCGACGGGTCATTTTATTATCCGCCTGCGACCACTTCCTCGACCCCAGTGAAGATCACCAAGAGCCTGGCTATTGCTCTAGGGTCTAAAGGAAGCTCAAAATCTCTCACGATGCCGAACTTCCTCTCATCTGGCCGTATATACACTGCTGCCGGTGAACTCTCGTTCTACACCGTCACTGGCGGGCTTGTTCAGCCTTCAATCACGAACCCAAAAGACCCCAACATAGACGTCAACTATGGGTTTGTCGAATTCTCTAATAACCAGCAAGGGATCTACGCTGATGTCAGCTTCGTGGATTTCCTCGGTATTCCCCTTGGCCTCTCGCTAAAATCTGCGGACGGGATACAGTCTGTCCCGGGTGTTGGCCCGAGTGCCGTATCCGATGTTTGTAAGGCATTGAAGGCTCAGGCTGCTATCGATGGTGCACCATGGGATGACCTGTGTGTGACGGATGCGAAAGGAAATGTTGTACGTATTCATCCTCCTCATTTGGTCCACTTCGTCAAGGAATAGCACTAATTCGTCAAAGATTCGTGTCATTGCACCAACAGATTATATCAGCGTGTCAAATACGGGTTTCAAAGACTACTGGACCTCGTATATCAACCAGGTCTGGACGAAATATACTACCAACACCTTGACGATTGATACGCAAGGTTCGGCCGGAAAAGTGGCTTGCAAAGTGGTCAGTGGAAACCTGACCTGTGCTGGTGACAATCGAGGTTATGCCAAGCCATCTGCCGCTGATATATTTGGTTGCGATTCGGGGCCCTTCGCCATTCTGAAGGGAGACAACAGCATCCACGCCGCTGTTGTTCCAAGGTTGTGTGCTGCATTTGATCGCTCAACGCTGCTTCTTGATGGTGGAAATGTGCAGCCCGGTCTACAAGCAAGCAACTACTACACTGTGTCTCCAACCAACTACTTCAGCAAATTTGTCCATAAGTACGAGCTTAGTGGATTAGGATACGCCTTTGCGTATGACGATGTTGCCCCTGATGGAGCTCCTAGTGCGGCTGGATTGGTGAGCGACGCCAACCCCCAGGCCCTGACGGTGATTATTGGTGGGCCATCATCTTGAGAAGGCTAGCTCGGATCTAAGACTGGTTTCTTGTATATAAAATTCTCCTTGTTGGAGTAACTGAATTTGTCACCCTTAAATGACAATAAACTCCGTTTTTGGCACTTGTTATTGCGCGGAGACCAATCGCCTGGTTCATGACGATACTGTATCCCTGTCGCGAGATATTGCGCTATACAGAGCTTAGATCTTATACGTCCAGGTTGCTTAGCTGTATCACAGACGATTAGTAGCACTCATACATTAGCTCAGGATTCGGTTTAGGTGAATAACAAGCTTTAATTTCCGATTTTACCGGTCAAGTTGACACATCGCATGTGTACGAATTTCCCCCCAAGAACTTTGGGATGACCATATTTAGCACGAATTTTCTCATAACATCTGGGGGCTTTGCAAAAATTGGGAAGCAGTCAAAAATAAAGTTACGAGACCCTCGAGCAATATGTAGCTTGCGGGAGTATCGGGGACTGAGAAGCTGTGACGAGATAAACCCCGCGGCCGATCTGCCATGATCCATCTGAAAGGTCATACCTGTGACCTAGCCTTATATCAACGAGTCAGTCGATTTGGGTCGCTTCTGATGGCTGCTCGTGGTTGACAGCAATGCCAAGCCAGTTAGACTCCTATGTTTGGTAGCTACTACGAAACTGACCCAGAGGGAGATATCGATTCAGACCCACGAGACCCCGATATCGTATATTTTTCCAGCACCGATGGGAGCGGCCTTGACCATTCTGTCTCATTGGAACAATGACAGAAGTATTGCTGATCTTTTCTGAACCCGAATGCCATCTGAGTTTAGTGAAGCAGTTTAGATAGAATACCAACGGAGTTCCATAAGGGATATAAGGTTCTCCTTCCACCCCATTTAAGTTCTCACATTTCTTCCAAACCAAATATCAAACCCAATCAATCTTCCGTCCGTTAGTATTCTCATTGTCACAACCACCAGCTCTAAAAAGGGGTAGCTTGATTCCTAGTTCCGTCTTGATTCCCCTCCTAAACTATCACCAGGTGATCAGTGAGGGATTCCAAAATGTATCTCAGAACGACTGCCATCATTGCCACCTTAGCCATTACTACAAGCGCTCTACAACGCAGCCGGTTCCGCGAGGCAAAATATAAGACTGGTACGGAAATATGCGTTATAGGAGTGAAGGAGTGCCGTCCTATCGAGCTCTTCAGTTATGGTGTTTGAGAGCACAGCGGCGAGACAGCCGCCGTCCAAGAATGTCTAACAACTTTTCTAAATGATCCTGTCTTTGCGGGGGTTAAAACTGTAAGTTTGTGGAGTATTTGATAACGGTTTCTGTGGCTTTACTAATTCTGTTGCGATTCTAGTGCGTGAGTTCTCACCCAGGGGGTAGTAGAACACTTGGTAATCATTCGAGTGGAACAGCCCGAGCCGTCAGAGTCCACGGCTTAGAGAGCAGGATGGATGTTGGAGGGGAATATGTAGCTTTAGTCGTTGTATAGAGTTCTCCTAAGGAATTTAAGCTCGGCCGACTGTTAGCTGGTACAAGCAATAAAAGGAATGTTGAAATGGAGTTACAAGTCAAGATGTTTTGCTACCTTGCCTTTAATTGTTTGTTGCTAGAGTCAAAATCGCATTTAGTTTGATTTACGACCAGTATTCTTTTTGTTGCATTGTCATCTCAGCTTTGGAATATTGTTGTTATTGCAATACCAAATTCACGAATGGATGGTGATTAACATGTGAAGGCGCTCCAAGATTGAACTAGATTTGGACACACGACAAAGCGAGATAATCAGGTTGAAAGCAAGCAGTGCCTCAAACAGTACGTGCACATACAATGAATGGGCCCGGTCTAGAGCCCAATGTCACGAGGTTCTCCTCGTACACTCTCTCCAGGACGATTTCTTCTGCATCAAATCCCAGCACCGATTCAATTGCAACATGGAAGTCTATCGATCAGCCCTAGCCATCTCAATGCTCCAGAAAAGCCCAGGCGGTTTGATCTAGCATTCGGCGTCTTCCCAGTCTCTTGATTCGCACCTGTCAATTGAGGGTGGTACCTCAATATTGTTGTGGATGTTCGATGCTCGCTTCTCCTATCTTGGAATGTCATCTTAAATCAACGTGGTTAGCCCCTGAAGTGAAGTTCAAAATGACAGTTTTGATAAAAGCGGAAAGGAAATGCTCTTGATTCTCGTATGACTACGGCAAACAACAAGCTCCGAGCCATATTTCCGTCACAGCCTGCTGATTTCTGCAGAGCTACAAGGAAAATTGAATATACTCGAAGCCATCATAGCTGACGCGTCTTGACAAACCCTCATATACCACCTGATCGGGCTGGCTTATCAATCTAGCATAATAGAGCCACGTGTGCAATGTACGTTAACTATTATACGTCAACTGTAATGACAGTCAAAGGTAAACCAAGCTAGCTAGCCCAAGTGCCTCCCCATTTAGGTCCAGAGATCGAAACCAGCTGCTCAAATTACGTCTGTAAACAGTAATAACCACGCTACAACAAACATTGTGGTGCAAGGAATGAGCCCACTTTGGGTTTTAGAATTAAACAACCACTTGAGCATTGACTTGTTGATAGGAGGAGAATGTATTGAGGGCCACAAGCCCGTTTAAATGACGCGACAAGATTGATTGAGGATGCTATTTGAATACTTGCTCTAATCCAGACTTCTGCATAGGAACTTTGGCAATTACGCACGACATCGCAAGAATTACCTTCCAAATGCATTTCAATACCTTAGCCACACCCCTCGCTCTGATGACAGCGTGCCTGTTGGTAAGCGTGACACTCTTCAAAACCGAGTCCTGCTCACTTCTTCATAGGCGCTTGTCGTTGGCGGTCGTCTTCCTCTCAATCCTTCATTATCTCCGAGAGATTCTCATCCACTTGCAGTTTTGAACGGAACATGGAACGGTCATGAGTTCTCCATTCAAGGCACTGTACAACAAGTATACCGCGAATTGGAGGGCCTATATGGTCCACGAGTGGATTCGGTGGAGGATCGGGATGTTGACAGTCCTCTGCTAAGACCGCGCAATAAGGTAAGCACAATGCATACCTATTTTCTTGAAGGGCTTGACTAATGGTATCCTGTAGGCCCAACATTACTGTATTCCAGTGACTGGTCAAAGCTGGACAATGGCCGGATACGACAATACCAATGCTAATATTCGCTACCTCAAATGGTTCGGTCCTCTTGCATATTCAATTGATGCTAGAAGTTGCCGCCAAATTGCTTGCGATGACAGCTCGGCCGTTGAGATCTGCAATGATGTAAGCAAACTTGAACCATTACTGGATGAGAATACTGACATGTGGGCCTAGAACACCTATAAAATTGCCCCGGCTCTGGATTACCTGGCGTCGTATGCTTAAGACCTCGTTAATTTCTGCAGTGACGACGTCAGACATCCTAAAGAATCAGGAGGACAAGAGTTCGATACGGACAACTACAATGTTATTGTGAGGGCCGCCTACTGTACTCAAAATGGTCAGGGTGGCTTCTGGTAGGAGATGGTAAATGGGTACAACCATCTGGATAGGACATAGGTTCTGGGATTCATACATGGATATCGATTTGCAAGGGCAGAAAATGCGGCTTGATACTTTGTAGTATTCTTACAATACACATAATACGAAAAATGACCATGAGGACAATACACGTGCAGCAGTATCGCAGCAGGGTTATTATGATTGGAAACCTACTTCCGCTCCTCTCCATGGCTCACTTGAGCCATGCTTCTTCTTAACCTTTGCCTTGATAGCCGTTTTTGAAAATTGAGATCCATATGCATATTTTACTGTTCACAGTCTAGTCGCATAAGTACTTGAGAAGTGTCTTGACGTGCTTTAATATGGGTTTGACTCGCAAGACTACTATACTTCCCACACAGGATATCCACAATCTTTGTAAACTTGAGTTAAAGTAGATTCTGATAATGATCAGACACTTGCTCTTCATCGGCTTGCAATGGATGTTGTTCGTTGATCTAGATTGAAAATAAAGTGCCTTTTTGCGTCATTGTCCCCCCTATAGATGTCATTACCGGTAGCGAAGGTCGAAGCAGCACACTAATATATTTGGCCACCCACCAAAGAAAAAAGAAAAAATCCTACTTTTGAGAACCTCGTGCTCGGATGTTTCCAAGTTTTCCCCTACCCCAGCGTTTCAGACTCGTCAAATTCCCTTAAAATGCCAACGCGGAGGCAACACCGACGATTGATGGATGACGTAGTGAAGAGGGTCCCACCAGAGATCTACCTCATGGTAGCCACGAGCTTCTGTCTCAAACAATTAAACAGGGGCTAATTTTGTCGCATAGATCGTAGAGCACTTCCGTTTCTCGGAAGGTTATAGACGGAGAGATGAGTCAGGACCACTATCGACGTGCGATTTTCTCCCATATCACTTCTACGGAAAACCGGACATTCACACCTTGCGCAACTTACGACTCGTCACTAAAGCATTCTCTGCGGCAGCAACCATAGTCTTCTTTGAGCAGAATTGTATCTCATTGCTCCGTTCGTACCCCAATTGTCACAAGCGCGGCATGCATGGAGGACCCAGCGACATCGAGATTGCATCAATTTCACTTTCGGTAAAAAATTTAAAGGTCCACTTCCCCTTCCCGCGGAACGAGGACTTTCGTGACTCTCAGTGGTCAGACAAAGATAGTGCAGAGGAGCATCTTTCCTGGAAACTGTCCTCGGATTTTTCTCGGGTCCTACCTCAATTTAAGAACCTAAGGTTCCTGAGCTACGGTATCGGAAGGTGGCACAATACGTGGTCGAAAGGTCCTCCGCGCACCGACCTGCCTTTCACCAGGAATCTGCTCGAACCAATTAGCAGTCCTCTTGGCGAAGACAGCTTCACCTGCCTAATCGCATTAAAGCTCCATCTCCCTTCTACACACGCATTCAACATGGCATTTAGTGCTTTGGGTAGTAAAGCTCTCGGTAGATTGAGGCACCTATATGTTGAAATCAAGGGCCAGACAGGAGGTCGGGGTCTGCCGTTACAGGATGACGAATATGGTGCGCCGATGTCGAATTATTTGCAACGCCACCCTATCAAGGAATATACCCCAGAGTTTCTTGGCTGGATCGGTATGTGCACTAGACTGGAGAGCCTTTCTATTACTGTTCATTACACGCAGCTGTTGGATACCACTGAACTGAAATGGAAACCCGCTGGAGAAGGTTTGAAGATGTTGGATCTTTACGGGGTCATAGCCACCCCGACCGCACTGATGGATTTGATGTCAAATTCTGAAGGGAGACCTTCTCCTGTGGCAAGTAAAGTCTCCCTCATTAACATTTGGCTTACAAGCGGAACCTGGGACCAAGTTATAAAGCACATGGACGGTCTGTCTGCTCTTATGTACTTCTGCCCTGTGAATCTCAGTTATTCTAAGAAGGGTACTTCCGGTCACCTTCACAGAAGCATATGCGCCAATTTATATAGCCCTATATGCAGTATGCATAGCGTTGATAACAACGAACTACTTCGTTTATATTTGAAGCTGGACGGGCTTGCAAGAGCAGCAGGTCTGAAATACCCAGTTGACAGAGGGGAAAATGGCATTGTCGCGGGAATCTTAACAATGACCAATGCGCTCGGGCGGCATCGTCCTCCTTTTCATATTGACTGGGTGTAGATAGTCTTGGGCAATGGATTTTTTCGTTGGGTATCTAGTGGAAACATCTGGTCTCAGTACTTCGGGCAAGACCTGCGTGCCTTGCCACCGCTTCGTTAATACTAGACGACAGGGCTTGATTAGAATGCTAGTCACGATGCAAAACAGTTAGCACGAGGAGAATCCCGAACATCTTGTAAAAGACAACGATTTATCCAACGCTTTGTATTGCATTCATTACATTAAACGCCCCCAAGAAAACGAGGGTCTTCGTTAGAATATAGTTCCATCAAAATCTCTCCCGCTTGTCGCATTCGCAATAGTATAGTTCCCGAAGCAAGCGTATTGATAATTCGCCAGTGCTGTACTGTTCTTTTGGCTAGCCAAGAAATCATGAAGTGGACACAGCCCGTCAATTCTACCCGTGGTCGAGGTTCTACATGCCCCTCCTCGGATCGTACTCAGAGGCACAATGCCATTGTTCAGCCTCATTCGAACGAATTTGTGTGGCATTTTTCGGATCGTATCCGTACTGACCAGGAGTGTAGGCCACTCTGGACTCCTCTACAGGAGCTGGATCTGGGGACGAACAGCCAATGGTCTCCGTGATGAGGCGTGCTCCAAACGGTGTCAGATTAGATAGTATGAAGTGTCGGTTCGGATTTGGAGGGAACTGAATCAAGCTTGGGGGATCGTAGAAGTAGTCAACGGATAAAGTCGTCAGGACTAAAATGATAATGTCGTCGTGGGAGAAGTCCGCGTAGAAGGGTTGATCAGTTGGAAATGTCTTGGGATTATCATCGAGCGTGGAGTTGACAGAGCTGGACGAGCTAGTGATGAGGGTGTGGTTCAATCGTGCTAGAAGCTCTTGGACATAGCCAATGCCTTGAGCTCTTCCAGTGGGGTTGCCGTAAGCATAGTCATAATAATCTGAAGATATTAGCTTGATCTCAGAAAGGGTTGGGTTGACTGACATACCATGTCCAACGTATTTTCGAAGCCGGCCCACTCGTTCTCTGTGAATAGCGGGCAAAATGATGACATCCCAATATACGCATTCTCGTATGCACAGATACTTCGCATCGCGTATGTGTCGTTAACACTGAAAGTGAAGCCTTGCGGTGCGTACTTTTGGAGCCTTGCTGTTACCACAGTGAGATATCTGGGAAGATATGTGTACAAATCAAGGTCTCCTAAATAGCCAATCACCGTATCGCCATCATTGATACAGCTGTCATACGAGGCGAGCGTATTGTTCTCTGTCCCCCCCTCGGTAATGATGACAACCTCGTATGGTTTGGTGGTATTGAAGCCTGGAACCGCAATAGCCTGATAGCTGGTGCCAAAAAATCCGAGGGCCCAATTGATCTGGCTGTTCTCGATTCGAGATTGAGATGTGGTCCTCAAAACTACCGGTGTACGTGCGGTGCCATTGGGATAGCTGGCATTGTATGCGAGCTGGCCAACTGTGGCGTTGAAGAGGGTGCGTCCGTATCGATTCCGAAAGGAGACCCTGGATGCAACTTTCTGTTGGTGCGGGGCCAGGATGCACGTGACCATTCGCCGCCGCTCTGCTCACCCTCGTTTCAACTCAATTCCACCCCTCCTCACCGGCCTCCATTGTGCGTTCTCTGCTCACCCTTTTTGCCCGGGATTTGCTTATTCCCGGTCGCGCGACTGTCGAGAGCGTCAACTCCTGGCGAGAAGGATTTGAGGGGGCCAGAATAGGCACCTACGCACGTAAAGCTCTTACATCGCTCTCATTCGTAATCTAAGCCACCAATTGTGCAGCGGCTTACGATAACTTTAAAGATATCGAGTGCACATGTAAAACATCCTTTACAATAGTTATTACCATAGACTAGCGGCTATAGCAAACAACTATCCGAAGGTAATAACCAGACTTCGTTACTATATCAAGACAATAATAATGTTTCAATTCTGGAAAGAATGTTAAAGAGTTAGGCTGCGGTGGGATGTCTCCCGGGTCGCAAATTATGAGTTCAAGATCTCAGATCGCGGGGGTTAGGAACCCAGTTCCCAGCTCTAATCTCTGCCGTTGAAAATTTTGAATTTTCGGGCTGTGCGCCCGCTAAGACGGCCCTACGGCGTTCCTATTACGTTTCACTACCACCTCCGCAGGTCTATATCTGCAGCCGTATCCCCCTCCTTCCTTCCAAACCTTTTAGTAGCAACACCTTTTTGATCATTCTCGCAAAAATAAAACACAAGGGTCCGGCAAGCTCCTAGCCGGACACGCAGTCCTCCCTCAAGCCTCGGATCGCGATCATCATTGATACAATCACTTGTTTCCAATGAAACTACCTTCCGCCACTGGCTGGGGTTGCTCCCCGAGCCCGTTTGATGCTGGTGCCTGTATGTTCACACCATTTGGTGTCTGATTGGGGTATCTCTCTTCCAACACAGCTTCCCAGCTCTTAACCTGTTCCTCTCTCCAAACCCACAACTTCTCTGCCAGTGTATTCTGTCGATCTTCAATGTAGTTGTGGGCGCTCGTGAGCATTTCCTCCACCTCCTTCTTAATTTCGGGGTGATCTGACCATTTTATGACCTTTTTCTGGACAAATTTGAGGACCCCCGAGCCTGTGGGATTTCCACCGCGGGGGTGGTTGTGGATTTTTGTCGGCGCTGCAGACTTCTGAGATAATGCGGAATCGTGTCGGGGAAGCACATCACTAGGTAGCAGATTCTTTTGCAGTGATCTCATCCATGAGTATGGATTCTTGTCGTCGAATTCCTTGCGAGACTTTTCTCCTAGGATCTCCTTGACTTTCTGGGGGAGTTTCGAATTGTTCGCTTGGTACGAGTCAAACCAATGTCTAATCTCTTTCATTTCCCGTTTCCTCCTCCCTAGCGAGAGTCAGCTTTTGCCAGTTCCACTGTCGAACTCCCACCGGGACTTACTATTCAGGCCTTTCGCGCTGTCCTTCTGCAGATAATGAATTGGCGTATCTGGTTCTCCAAGAGTCTCTTGGGGCCAGTTCCATACCACCGTTTTTATTTCCTTCTTAAACACCTCTCTCCAGCCGAGAACGAGAGCGATGTTTGCCAGTTTCAGAGAAGTCTCCCGAGACGTGTGATCACCGTTGTTATTCCAGCACCAATGTTCCCGCTCACTCCCTGAAGTTTCAGAGCTTGTTACTACTCGAAATGCTGAATTTCCAGATGTGGGAGTGGGCGCAGATGAGGTTGTTGAGATCTGAGAACTCGAAGCGATTGATTGTCCTTTGCGATCTGTGGCATATGTTGCAAAGTGTACCTTTGAAGGAACGATTTGGAAATGCCACATAGCACTGCAGCGGTTGCACAACCTTTCGACTTCCATGCCCGCGGACTGTTCGCATGGTTGCCCTAGCTTAGCAATGAAGGCGTTAAAATCATCGTTGCGAAAATCATCTGTTTCTTTCAAATGTATTATCCATTGGTATTTGGTGTCTTGCTGAAGCCGCAGTATTTGTCGTTCGAAGAGTGGCGATTGTGTTGCGATCTTGCCGACCTGTTCGTTGTTCCAAGTTGGGTTTACAACTCGGCCATCTGGGCAGGGTATTAGAATTCTCCTGCAGATAGTATGTGGTGTCTCCCGAACCCCTCCGAGAAGGCTCATGCTCCTCTCAGTCGCTATCGGCGCACCAGATGCACTCCCAGCAGCGTTTCTTTTTGTCGGAAACCAGGCGGAGATGGAAACGGCCGTCGAGTCGGCGAAACTATGATTTCAGACGAAGTTTACCTCGTCCAAGTCGTCGCTTGGTCTGGTAAAGCCTCTGCGAAAACATTGCGAGAGCTAGAGAGCTTGTGCCGCTGCGCCTCCACCTCGAAACGGTGATGACCTTTAGCCGCTGGGATCGATGCATGAATTCATCGTGCTGCTCGTGCCAAGGAGTGAGACTAACGTGGCAACGTCAGCAAGAACGCCGAAAGATAAATGCCAAGCCACAGATAACTAGACGAGCGCTGAAAGGCCATCTTCGAGCACAAGTTGCCGGTATGAGGCTGAGGGGAGGGTCAGCGCGTTTTGCCCACAATTGATTGGGCCGGCATCAACCCGTGAGGCGCATGGCTGCACGGGGCTTTCCTGGGCTTTGAGTCAACGTCGAATGCGTTCACCAAATCCAGCCACAGGCGTGCGGCCTTCGCTTCTCGCAATGGTCCAAACAGGAAGACTTAAGCGGAGGCTTGATGGTCTGCTATGTGCCGCAGCCTGTCCGTAATGGACAAGGCTTCCCACAAGTTCGCGTGTGGTCCTTGACGCGACTCTCGTGCCTATACAAAGTTCTTTCCCCATCCTTTCAATGAACATCTATTCTTTGGACTAGCTAAATCTCCACATGGATTAAGCTTCGTCGGCAAGCTAAAACACCAAAAGATGGAAACTATCACTATCTATGCTCCTCAGCCTATCCCTACGCTGTTAAGCGTGTCGGTCACGTATAGCGATGTACTCGAGCACCCCGAGAGATATTACCTGGTGAGAACTCTGCAACTAGTGGTGTTTTGGTCGGTTAAGCTGACGTTCTTCAATATAGGGATCTGACATCGTGTGGATGCTGATCTCTTCGGCCCTTGTTTTCTTAATGATTCCCTCTCTGTCACTCATCTATGCCGGCCTCGGCAATCGATCTTTCGCCCTGACGCTCTTTCGTCTACCCCTCGTCACTGGCGCCTTTGTTGGTCTACAGGTTAGCCTCGCCGAGTCCAAAAAAACCTCACATCAACATTGGCTGATTGTCTGATGGAATATAGTGGGTGTTCTGGGGTTATTCCCTTACTTTCACACGATCTATACTACCAGCAAGTTGGTGGGGTGGAGAGTCTAGGGGGTTTGCTTTGGCTGACGTTTTGGCTCGTCCCATTGGAGAGGGTGATGGCGTCAATGGCCCGTCAATACCCGAGCTCGTATATGTTTTGTATGAGGGAATGTTTGCTTCCTTCGCGTAAGCTATATATGTTCGGTCTCTATGGTTGTTACATATGACTGACAGTGAAAGTGCTGCTTTAGTTTGTGGCGGAACCATGCACAGGGCTCGTCCAGCTCGGTTTCTCATTTTTATCAGCATATGGTCTTTAGTCGTTTACGACCCTGTTGCGAGATGGTCCTGGGACCCGGATGGATGGTCGAATAAACTTGGAACTATGGACTTCGCTGGTGGTACGCCAGTGCATATTGTTTCAGGTACTACGGTAGCCGCTTTCGCCATTTTTTGCTCGATTGAGAGGCGCAACAACTGCGAAGATTTTGTTCAGGCTGTGAAGAAGTTCCTCAAAAGGCTTTCCAAGAGAATCGCCCGACCGTGGGTTGAAATATGGCGCACACTGATGATGTGCGTTGCGTATTGTTCGGGGAAGCAGGCTGAAGATCCAGGCTCGCGCTCAGACGAAGAAGAAGAGGAAGAAGAACAAAGAGAGCCTTTCGAACCCTACAACTTGAATTATATGGTTCTTGGAACTGCTCTCCTTTGGTTCAGCTGGGCAGGATTTAATGGAGGGTCGGCCTTAGGAGGGAATCTTCGAGCCGTCTCAGCCTGGACGTCGACACACATAGCAGCATGTACTGGTGGCACTGTGGGAGTTTTGGTGATCTGGTACTCAAAGACTTTCGCCTGGCTGAATGAGGAACGTCGCCCAGAGCAAGCATATGACAATCTTACCGTTATATACTTTTGTGATGGTGCGATTGCAGGACTTGTGGCTATTACTCCTGCATCTGGATATGTAACTATACTCATTTCTACTAGGTACGAATAAGGCTAACTTTCCAGGTCCCTGTTTGGAGCGCTGCCATTTTCGGTGCGTCAGCATCCTTGTTTGTCCTATGGCTGAAGAAACAATCTTCTATCCTCCTCAGAGAAGACCCGTTACAAGTTTTTGCTGTCCACGCAGGAGGTGGTTTTATTGGGATGCTTCTTACTGGTCTCTTAGCTAGGTATGTCAACTCTGCCCGATTGACTAGTAAGTTCTAATATCGAACGACAGTGGCACTACAGTTGGTCTCGATGGTCACTCAAAGCTGCCGCACCCTGAATACGAAAAAGGACAGCGTTTTGGGTATGCCCCTCAGTGAGAAACTTTGCCTCCTGGGTTTCGCTAACGGTGATGATGAAGCTACCAACTGTTAGATGCCTCCGCGGGCATTGGCTACACTTTCTTGGCTACTCTGGCAATTCTATATTTCATGAAGCTTGTTGTGTATGTTTTTAGGCACTACTTTACATCTCACCATACGGGATGGTGGGCTGCGACTGATTTCGACAATCACTACTTTCTCAAAGACGAATTTCGGGCCACCGAACTACAAGAATGGATAAGATCGAGTCCTACCATCGACCCTCGCCCATCTCCTCTCAGCCAAGGATCTCAACATCTGTCGCACCAAGATCTCAGTCCTGTTCAGGTATCGCCTGGACTCGTACAACCAACGCTATGACTTCTACTCTACAATATTCTATCTTCTGACTATCTATCATTCACACACCGCTCCCTTTACTTTTCGCTCCTACAAGTTCAAGGGGTAGTAAAATTCGTCTCTACTTACTGAGATATCATATCTTGCTAATGGTCAATACGACGATGAGAGACAAACTTATACGCCGGAACGGATTTTGACGAATGCTGAATTATTAGGCCAACAACTTCAACCCAGTTTGAAGATCTAGATGTAAAGGTTCTGTTGTAGAAAAAGGCATGTGCTGGGGAGGTTGGGTGAAAGGGAATCATTATACCCAAGAAAAGTACTATTTACACAGAACTGTGTTCGCAAAGTTTCATTACAATTTGTATTCTCCTTCTTGAATGATCCGAACAGATTAATTTGCGTAATTTTGAAGTTTTAGTAGATTGCTATCGACAGTGTTCCACAATGCACACATTATGAACTTCTTAGCTCTAGAATTCTCTCTGGGAGACTCACAATTGTTTTCCCACCTTTTGTATCTTCACCAGCCTTCGAGCCTGGATTTGAGCCTCATTGAGCTTGGAACGGGACACCAAAGATCGTAACTTGGAGCGTACCACTCTCGGTACCGGGTGCCTAATATTGACTTCTGATGTGTCGTCTAACCATTCGTCCTAATCTCAGCCCTCTTTGCGGCTACCAATTATGAGGAGTGTCCCCCACCCCTCCACGTTTGTTTCACATGCATGGGCATTGCATAAGCGCCCCGGCATTGACCGGGTTTTTCAGCATACTCTGTGACTGACTCCTTTCGAACTAGCTTGCTTACCCCCGGCAAATCTAAATAATTATCGCTCATTATATCTTAATGGAGCTGTATGCACCCCCCCGAGAGACATTTAATCTTCAAACGAAAATTATTGCTACATTTGTTCCTCGCTATAACGTGGTCTAGCTCTTATTCTCTTGTGATTAAGCATTTATAGCGTAGACTATGGCTGCTCTCGAAATCGCAGCCTCAACGGCAAAAGAAGTATATCATCCGTCTAAGCAACTTGTGGTACTCCCCTTGAAAAGTCTTGAATGTCTGACACTTTACAATCTAGTCAAAGTGCACATGGTGCCGAGAGCTCGTTTCTTTCTATGGCACTTCCAAACATGCAAGGAAGTGTACAGGATGCTTAACGACAAAACTTTATTGTTCGTCTTGTGACACAGACCACTGCTCAAAGCCAGTTTGCGAAGAGCATCCCACTTGCTGGAAACAACATGTAACCGGACTTCCTCCACATGAGAGAGCGGACCACCAAATGGTCAACCCCTTTCCCTCATTGTTTGTAGAAGCAGTGATGCATTCAGAGAGCAATAAGCAAATATTGCAACGCCTTCACGAGAAAGACAAATTGGCCCGTTGGTTCTCTGTGCAGATGGACGAGGAATGTCCTGAGCTCTGGCTGTACGATCGATTCATTCGACTCTGTGATCCTGGGAGAACAGGAAATCGGGATACGGAGAACCACTACCCAACTTTTGTGTCATTCATTGGGAACACTTCCGCCGGAAAATCAACGATCGTCAGAGCTATGCTTTTACTTGGGCTTCTCAACTCTCCAGGAGACATGGGCAACAACTCAATAGCCGAAGATCTGGATCTGGTCAGGGAAGCCAAGGAAGGAGACCGTTACATGCCTGTACCAAGATCTGGCAATATCCAACACATGACAGACCCGACAACCTTTGGAGTGCATCTGTATCCAGATGAAAACCCCACGACGGGATTAGTAGGACGCGGTGTTGATCTAAATGCTCCACATGTAATTTCTTCGCAAGTAGCCCAGTTTCCATTGCTCTTTGCTGATTGTGAAGGGTTTGGGGCTGGGACCGCGACCACTAACGCCGTGAAACTCACCGAACGGCAAGAAGAGAATGAAAGCGCTGAAGCGGGCAAACCTGGAATTGTCAAGCTCCCGATCATTGCTCCTTGTTACAGCAAGAACAGCAAGAACGGAATTGACTTATTCTACGCTCGGATATTGTACGCCATCAGCGATGTTGTCGTCTTCGTCACCAAGAACGACCAAACCATCAAGGTGGATCTCATTCGAGTTTTGGAATGGGCGTCTACCGCAGTGAGGAAGTCATATAACCAGCCATCACGAAAAACACTTATCATTGTCCAGAACATGGAGCGAGTATCATCGGAGTCGGGATACAGTACAGAAACGCTGGAGAGACTCTACCTTCGCAGTTTCGGGGACCAAAAACTTTGGGACGACTCTCCTATCTTGAAGAGTTTCGTCGAGGAACACAATCTCTTAGTGCGCCCCGAATTGGTCATCCAGGATAATGACCAACTCTACGATACCTTATTCCAGAAGATCAGGTGCTGTTACATTCCAGATAAGGGTCTCCATAGAGTCGCTCCAGAACGTGCCCAAGAGATATTCAACCACTTCAAAGCACTCCGGCACCAAATCACGATTGCGGCGGCGGAAGAGCAGATATTAAGATCCCGCGAATTTGCTCAATACAACGTACCCACGATAAGTCACATTTTGACCCAGGTCTTCGAGCACTTCAGAACATCGGAAGATCCATTGAACTTCTACCTTGCCGCACGGCGCGATAATCCAACGCCACGGAATATATCGCAACACATAGCAAACTTCTTGAGACTTGCTTTGGAACACACAGATGAGACTACAGTCGTAATTAAAGACATGATTGTGGATGCCGCTTCATTAATGTTCCTTCTGTATGTCCGACGGACCTTCTCAGATCGTGAGTTTATCATTTCATCTCATTTTCCATTCAAGTCTGACCTTCAAAGCATCCGCCTTGAACCCCTCAGATATGTTCGAACATGATTTGAGCCCCTTTTGGTCGAGCGGTGTCGACATGTACCTCTCCGAATACGAGAAGTGTACGTTCAGATTCTCTACTAGAGATGGAAATTTAGTTCACTGCACAGTGCGAGGAAGATCATGTCACAAACATCATATCTGCTGTCCCGATCCAGGGGCAACCGAGTCTACAAAGACGATAGAAATAAAAGGAGATTTTGAATACCGACGCTCTTGGAGCGATGCAAATAAGGAAGAGTGGCTCCGCAATATCAAAAGAAAATTCAAGGAGATGTACAATTCTGTATTTGGCAGCCGACCAGAGTCGCCCCTTAAAGATCGCAAGCTTATCCTGGAGCTCCGACACAACATTCACAGGAAACACAATTCTGTATGGAATAAACTGCGAAGCAACAAGACATGTCTGTCATGTCTGCAATTAGTCTCGGATCACGTGTTGCCTTGCGGTCATTCTTACTGTCCGCGCTGTGTCCAGGAAATTGGGCAACCTTCACGCTCCTTCGAGTGTGCTTTCGATATGTCAGCTTGCATACTCTGTGGAACTCATACTCACAACGGTTCTCACCAAATACAACTTAAACCAAGATGTGCTGGAGCCAGAGTTCTTACTCTTGATGGGGGCGGGATCAGAGGTATTGTAGAACTTGCATTGCTTCGGAGTCTTGAGAAAGAGGTTGATCTGGGAATTCAAATCCGTGAACTATTTGATCTCATAGTTGGGACAAGCACAGGTACGTTACACATATCATCAGGTTAGGACCTGTACACCGACTTACCGCGTTAGGTGGAATTATTGCCCTTGCTCTTGTGATGTCGAGCGACCCGATAGATGCCATGATTAAATTCTTCGAGAAAGCAGCACACGCCACTTTTGGAAGATCAAGAACCTTCTCGAATAGAATGACCCGAGCTTTGTTGATTCTAGGGAGGTACGAAAGCGAATATTCAGCTGCTCCTCTCGCCAGCGAGCTCTCCACGTTCTTCGGAGAGGCTAGCTTATTCGCGCCTGCGAGATCGAGAAACTTTCAAAGTACAGCTCGTGTTGCAGTAACCACTGCGCGAGATGAAGGAGGAACAGAATGCATCATTGCAAATTACAACCGACCACTAGGCAACTGGACAAGATTCGAGCGAGAAGATGACGCAGAAAAAGACATGAAGGTCTGGGAGGCAGGTCTTGCAACTTCGGCTGCCCCCTTCTATCTTCCCCCTTTCCGGAAGCAAAACGCAGACTACATCGATGGAGCTGTCTTTGCGAATTGTCCAGCAAAAGTGGCAATTGAAGAAGTGGGCAAGCTCTGGCCAAACGAGGGAACCTCAGTTGATATCCTTCTCTCCCTGGGAACTGGCCACCAGACAAACAAAAAGCCGAGAATCCCGAAGGCAATAAGATACGGCGTCTTTATTCCGATCCTTCATATGTTTGAGCGTCAGATGGACACGGAGAGGATTTGGGCCGAGCTTGTACGTAGCAGCAATGCCAATGTGCAAGCCAGACTCCATCGTCTAAACCCCGATATCCAGGGGCAAGCCGGGGAATACGTAGACATTAATCATCACAAAGAGCTTGAGCACTTGTTGTGCTCTGTGGATGAATGGGCCAAAACAACTGGAGCTGCTCGTATCGAACAGATTAGCCACGTTCTGATAGCCAACCTCTTCTTCTTCGAACCAGATCAGGAGAACCTCTCGGAAGATGGCATCCTTCTGTGTGGCTCGGTGAGATGCCGCCTTCAGCACAAGAGCCAAGCGTTGCACGTTCTGTTAGAAAAAAAGATTGCAGGATTTTGGCACGCAACCGTCACAAAAGCAGAAGTTTCTGACATGCAAGCACTGGCGAATGGTCGTTGGAGGTCCGTCAGGGATATTTCTGGGGGCAGCAGTCGACCATCGAAAATGGTTGTCGAGGAGGACAAGACGGAGAAGTTTCGACTGAACTTTCAAATCTCGCCGCAAGGGGGTAGTGCCCCTGGTGGTGCTTCGTACCAAGTGTTGGCGGTGCAGCTTGTTGGATCACCGGAAAAGTTTTCGATCAGTGGCTTTCCTGCTACCTTGGAGGAATTGAATCAAAGGTCAAAGGCCGAATGGCTTCAGTAGTATTCATAAACTTCAATTTTAACCTCCTTTAGGGAGCGCATGCCACGATGCAGTTTAAGTTGGTGTGCTTACTTTGAGGTGCGCAACTAACTACCTTCAATCACGGGTTTTCGCGCTAAAACGTCCCTCACCAAAACGACCATTTTTTTGGAGTTTTAATATATAATTAAATAATAACCATATTTTCAGGACTTAAGTTTTATTATTAGGGAGATCTGCAACATGTTACGCGTACTTTGAATTAATGATAACGCTGCTATTCATACTTTGAATTTCTTCGAGACAATACACAGAAATTTCAAATCCTTAGATCGACTTCTCGGTGGAATGGGAAGTATCTGAATGAAACTTTCGAGCCCCTGAAGCATCAGTGCTGATGCGCTGTAGTTTAGCGAGCACTTGGGAAAAAATGCGCTGGATTCCTGGATGGATGATTGGCGCTTTGGACGAACTCAGCCCTCCAACAACTCGGCAATCTTTTTGTGGCCTTTCTCCTCTGCAACGTCCAATGCAATATCTCCAAACTTGTTCTCAAGCGTCCTATCAGCACCATTATCTAACAAGACTTTCACGACCTTCTCATGCTCCTTCCCGACGGCCAGCAGCAGCGGCGTATCCTCGTTCGAGCCACTTTTCAAATTTGGATCTCCTCCAGCACGCAAGAGGTCACGAACAACACCATCGTATCCAAGCTCTGCAGCTGTGGGCAACGGAAGACGTCCTTCCTCATCGGGGATGTCCTGCCTAGCCCCACGGCGTATAAGCAGTTGAGCGGCCTTGACGTGTCCGTGAAGGACTGCAAGCAGAAGCGGGGTGGCGCCTTTGGGAGTCCCTTCCAGCTCAACCGCGTTGATATCTGCACCGGCATTGAGGATCTGCAAAATAGCCTCCCGGTCTCCCGCCCTACTTGCATAACGCAAGTTGCTATTCAGCCATAAAGTGCGAGACACCGTGTCTGGGATATTCGCCTCTAGTAGCATTGTCACGGCTTTTGGGCTCTTGTACTTGATGGCATTAGATAAGGGATCCCAGCCGTGACAATCCAATGTAGGATCTGCACCGTGATCCAAGAGAAGACGCATGGTGCGGGTATGTTCGCGAACAGCAGCTATGTGGAGCGGGCCATCGGATCCGAGGATATTGGGGTCTGCTCCCCTGGCAAGAAGAAACTCCGCCATCTCGTATCCATTCTCCTCGTTGTCTTGGTTCTTCAGGCCGGCTGAGTGGCAGAGAGCAGTAAGACCTTGGCCGTCCTGACAATTTATGTCGATCTTTCCTTCCGAAGAGATGATTTTGAGGATGTCCCAGTGTCCAGCGGATGCTGCTGCAATGAAAGCCTGCCCTGCTTCGGTATGATTTTCCTTCAAGTGCCCCTCATTGATCAAAAATTCCACAACCTCAATATATCCTTTTTGGGCGGCAGTTTGCAGTGGGTCCTGGCCATACTTGTTCTTGCGATTCAAAGCAGCCCCACGCTTGTACAATAGGCGCATGACTGCAAGCTTGCCCTCGTTTGCCGCCTGATCAAATGCTGCTTGTATATCGGCAGGTTTGGACATCAAACCAGTCTGATCTTCATGATCCAAAAGCAATTGACAGACGGCTTCGTGACCCCCGCTGGCTGCCCAGTAGAGGGGCTTCATAATTTGTACAGGAGGGTTGGGAGTTGCACCCCGCGAGAGAAGAAACGCGACTGCATCTTCCAGACCAAATAGTGCGCAGCGATGCAAACACGGCCATTCATCCCATATCCGAGAGTCGACATCAGCTCCTTGATTCACTAAATCGATTATTCTCTCTGTATCCTTGTCCTGAACTGCGTTCTTTAGGAGGTTGTTGAGGTGGTTCTGGTCTTCTCTGCTCAAGAACCTGGGGACTTCGATAACTTTGCCCAACCCATTTTTCTCCTCGCTCCGAGTTAAAAGTACGATTCCACCGTAGCCTCGTGTAGGCAAAATCTCAACGATGTCATTGTACAACGCCGTTGGCTCGTAATCGTCGAGAACCAGGAGCCATGGGTGCCACAGGTCATCAAGGAAGCTTTTCACGTACTCCAACTTTTCCTTTCTGGTGCCGTCTGTTGACCTCCGAACTGTCGCATAGATGCTCTCAAATCCGAGTAGGAGGCTCTCCAAGGAAGAGGCATCCAACCAAAACACAGTTCGAAATTGACCTAGAGACCTCGCACTGTAGCAATATGACAGCGCCAACTGAGTTTTTCCAACTCCTTTCGGGCCCATCAGGGTGACGATTGTTGGATTCTTGACTTGGGATCTTGAGGCGCTACGGAGTTCAATCTCCAGTTCTTTCATCAAGCTGGGACGCTCCACAAAGGGGTCTACAACTTGCTCCCTTACATCGAAGAAGGTGTCCTCTACCGGCAATGGGGTGTTTACCGTGGGATCTACTACGTGATGTAGAATGAGGACTGAGATGTATGTATGAAGATTCCGCTCGACTTCCCATATCTTCTCATCGTACTTGAGACTCGTAAACACCTTTCTAATCCTTGCCTTGAAAGCTTCGCCCGGAGAGCGGGATATGTCATTGATCATGGTCTCCACCTCTGCTACCTGAAGCTGGCAGCCAGAAATGACACCACGGAGAATACACTTCGTGTCAACATCGAAATTTTTGATTTCCGAGTCGGTTTTGATTCGATTCAGAGCATTGAGAAGGAGGGGTAGCTGAATGCTGATGGCTTGTAATGATCGGGGAACTTCGCCGGGATTTGCATTGTTGAATTCATCGAGACGTTTGGCAACTTGTACGCCGAATTGTATAAATTGTACAACTGCTGCGGCGAGACCAATAGCACTGATGGGATCCATGATTGAAGGGTGGGGCAGCCCAGTAAGATGGCTCGACCGCGGTGCTCTGAGAAAATGCCAAGTGATGATATCAGACGGAGGTGATCAACAGATCAAAGCGCTTTTCTTTAAGAGATGGTGCTTTCAGAAGCTGGCGGCGAGTTAAAAGGGGCAGTGTAGCATGCTGCGTGACTTCCCAAATTTCTTTCAGCCCGTGTCTTGGCCTCTCCCTTTTTTCTCCTTCTGTAGCCAATCTCAGGGAACCGAAACTCAGCCGCAGTGGCATTTAGATAAGGTAACGGGATTGATTGGCGTATTTTGAAGCACGAAGAACACCGCTTTTCGATCGAACCGTTCAGGGGAAATTGCCTTGCGACTGGAAAATTACCCCGCGTTCTGTAATGAGGGGTACTGTCTTGATATTGTATAACTTTCACCTGCATGAGATTTACCTTACCGGAGAGTTCAGATTCAGAGCAAATCTCTGACGCATTGGGCTTCTGTTCCTGGTGGAGACAGATGTTTCCTGCTCACAGCGGGGCATCCGATTCAGCTCCGGGGCTCGTATGTTGGAGATGCAACGGCCCGCTACAAGAAAAGTAGCATGTCAAAAGTGCTCGCAAACAGCACCCCACAATACGGGCAAAAATTGAGGCTATACGATCCTGGGTATCGTGATAACAGTGAGAAAATTGCCTCGATCAGCGCAGAGCTGAGAAATCAGCATCATCATCTGTTGTGCCACGAGGTAATCCCAGCCGAACACCACGAGACTCGAGTTGGCAGCGTGGCATTCCTGGTGCCTGAACAACCGCTGAACGTTGAGAGCAAACACAGTCATCTTGCCTTTGGATCTGACCTTTTCTTTCAATTGATTTGATGATGGTGTCTTTCGGAGAACCGGGGCTGTCGAATAATTGAAGTTATTTGTTGTTTTGAGCTTCCGGGGCTCCGGCCACTGATCTCACGACACGTCCCTAGGCACAGAACGACGACGAAGAGCAATTTCAATATCTGAAGAAAGTATCAAGGGAAGCAAACGCCTACGAAGGCCCAAGCCGCCTCCCGTCAGCCACGTAAAGAACGTGATCGACACGAGCTCAGGCCTCGGCATCCTATAATTTGACTGCGCGGCAGTCTGAAATACCGCATAGGCCAGGTTCAGCATGCTGGGCCCTCAACGCGCAGCTCACAAGGGCACTACTGCAGCGATCTTTCACGAGCCGCGCCGCTGATCTACAGCCTGGGTGGGCAAAGTTTTACCCTCCTTGCTTCCCCCCAAAGATAGGAGATTGGATTTGCTAACTTTTCTGTTTACAAGAACATAGGAAATTCATTCTGCGTGTAAGAACATCAACGGATTCATCATATGCCAGCTTTCCATGTGGGATAAGAACTACAAAATCTATCATGGCGCAAAATTCAAAATAGTGGGTTCTCCAGGCTCCAAAATAAACACCTGCAAGCGAGTCAAATGCCGGGATGTGCGTCGGTCAGAGATACGAGCATACAGTAGTTCGTATTCCAAGACGTCATTCACTCATCCAAACAACGAGACATGCAGGGGAGAAAGGCCGGCCGATGAGATATCGAACCAATCCTTGCGCCCAGAATACCAAAATAGGTGAATATGAATGCGGCTCACCTGGATCTGCAGAGAGTATTTAAGCACCGACTGCGGCCACTTTCACCACGTATCTCAGTCGAGAGAAACTTATAAAAAGTCAAAGACATCCATAAACAATACACAACACACATCCATATTATCAAACCGACTCCATACAACTCCAACATGGTCTCTCCACTATCAATCCTCTCTGCCGGCCTCGCCGTTTGCGCTTCGCTCGCTCAAGCCGCTCCTACTGCCCGTGATACACCACTATGTCCCCCCGAACACCAGGGCATCATACAACCAGCCAATGGCGCAACCATAACTCAAGTCCGTGACAGCAATCTCGATGGTACTACCGTCGAAGTCGTCTACTGCTCTGGCGCCTATTTCAAGATTAGCTCCCTCGATGCTTCAGCCCTCTTTAGCTTCCCCGATACCCTCAATGTCGGCTCAATTTTGGCAAAGAATGTCAAGCCAGACAACAAGGATGCGGCGGCGGGATTCTATTCTTACCGGTTCAATGTCACATTCACTCCCAATAGTGGAAGTTACTTCACTGGGCTCCACACTCTGAGCATCTACGAGACAACTACAGGTAAGCGGTGATAGTGGGGTATACCGAGTTGAACGCAGACTGACCCTTTTTTCCAGGCTACGGAAATCCTTACAACTTCGAAATTTCTTCAGTCAACGTTACGATGGCTGTCGTTGATGCATGAATTTCTGAGCGTAAGATTTTTCTCAGTGATCAATGAGCAAGATAGAGCACATGGTTGGCGTTTTACCCTTGCTTGGTTTGGGATGGGAGATTCGGCGTTGTTGGTGAAGGGCCTGATGGGATACCAAAACTAAGATTAATACCGTGATGTTTTACGGCCGCATAGATGGCGAGTCTTCATTACGAAGTCTCGTCCAAAATAATGAAATTTAATTGGGAAATGAAAGCGCTTTTTCCAATGTGCAAAAGTGAGATGTCGTGGAGAGCGGCCCCAAAGACATAGATCCCTGTTGACGATGATCAAGGTCAGGTACTTCGTGCCCCTCTCATGAGCGACATGGCCACATCTTTTGTATTCCCACTATCCTCCCCAAGTTTCATGCAAATAATCTTCGCCAAACCCTCTCACACTCCGAGTGACTTTTGCAGCACAGGTGGGGACATCGTTTCCCCCTCAACAAAGAGCACGGCCAAGCTAATATTGGCATGTACCATGATGTCAGTGATACTCGCAGGAGCAGCATGATTTTCGAAATCCCGGCAAAGGAAGGAACGAGTATCGCTTGAAAGTCTGAGGCGCAACCAAGATCCATGCTTCTTCCTTCGAGAGTAGGGATGAATTGGATGTCTAGTCCACGAGAAGCGTTAAGATTCTCCGCATTATAGAAAATGTCTGCTCGTTGCTTTTCGGCATTTGGTAAGACGCATGTTTTCTAGGGTCTTCCAAGAGCCTTTCACAAAGTTCCGGCACTCTTCAGGATGTTTTGGGGTGGATGTCGTGTCCTGCGGGGAAGACATACGATGTCCCAAAAGTTGCAATCGAAAACTTGAGGCCACAGACAGGTGATCCAAATGTCAGTCACTTCGTTTATCAAACCTTCCCTGGCTTTGGCAACCAGAAAAGCGGGCGCCTCTCCGAGAGAGATTTTTTCCCTCTTTGAAGCCTTCCATTTTTCTGAATCGGGTAACTATCATCTGAGGTTCCACTCGATTCCGCTCCAACTTGCTAGAAGATGGCGTGGTACGATGTGCTTGGCTCCGGAAATTAGTTGGACGGGCTTTCTCGAAGCAATCCAGGCCATGATTTTGTGGCTCACTTTCAAATATTTTCGGGATAGGAAGAACGGACGTATTGACATGGTTTATAATATTTTCCGGCGCACTGGTTCGGACCTGAAGATGTTCGATGAGGCTGAAAGAAGCTCTCTCGATCCTTGCTCAAGACTCCGACTAGCTGGAGGTTCTTGATGCGTCTCAGCCGATGAAAATTTATGTATGAATAATGCGTTGAAAGGTATTGGTAGCCCCTCAGAAACGTGATGTATAATTCTTCAGTGGAAATAGAGAAACAATAATTCGGGATTGACTATCTATTTTAGGGCACACATTGTGCATTCGTGGCTAAGGCTTCGGAATGTCTGATATTGCAACGGGGAAATCACAGGGGCGTGAAAACAAGCACTCTCGTAAAGGCTGACGTGAGATATCGAACTCTTGTTGATATTTTCTTCGAAATTGCCTGCTGCCAAGCAATTATATAGAATGTTGTGTCACAGCTGAGTTGATGGGACCCTTGAACCGCGACCCCGCATGAAAATATCGTACCATAAGCACGCGGTTCATATCAACCGCTGCACTACGTCGGTGATATAGTATACTAATTTGACATTTCCATCCCCGGGGGATGGCTGAACCCGTGTATGTGAGGAGTCGGAGTTATGGAAAGCATTCAGAAAAACGATGGTACTTGCTTTGCACTACAATTACATTGGGATGTGGGGAATACTATATAAGTAGTCACTCGACCCAGTAAAAATTCCTGTACCTTAGATCAACTTCGCGATCCCAAAAAACTTATACACGGAAAACGCACGATCTTACACAGGTATTGTTCCCTCTCTTGAGACCGCTATCAGGCACTCATATATCTACAGACCTCGACTCTCACGATGCATTTCTCACTTCCAGTCATCGCTACCCTCGCTCTATCAATCCCGACGGCTTCCGCTTGGAAAGTCTGGATCAACTGGAACCCGAGCTGCGGCGGTGACAGCTATTTCACTCAAGGAGCTCTAGGACGAGCGTGCCTCAACATCGTTCCTCATGGCGACGGCTCACTCCCACGAAGCTTCACTTTCTTCACGAATGGAGAGGCCGGATGTGTTGCCTCGATCTACACAGGTGCAAACTGTGCCTCGAACACGCTCATCGGATCGACCAATTTGGACAACACGTGTCTTTCTGGGAGGTTTGAGAGCTATTCGATCAACTGCTTCTAAACTTGGATCGGAGGGACTGAGATGTGAGATGTGGCGGGCTTGATTGATGTATGGAACGGGCAATGGAAGATAGCTGGGCAAGCAGTTGACAATAAAAGCACCTTCGTTTTTGAAGGCTCCCGAAAATGACAGCGACCCCCAGTGATACCGACTGACAAAGATATTGGAAGTGATGCTGTTGCCTTGTAGATGTTCAATATCTCCCATATGCGCGAGTTGAATGGAATCGAATTTGGATGCTGTACAACTAATCCCTACCCAATCTAAAGGTACATTTTCCAACTCTTCGAATAATTATTCATGTTCTGGTTGAAAGATGACTTTCTGCACTTGCATCTTGTTGAAAATATCATACCCCTCAACGGCCTATTGACACAATTAGCAGGGAAGGTGCATTCCAACCTTAGAGGGACTCACCTGACTGAGCGGCATGATCTTATCTGCCATAAAACTAAACATCATTAGAATCGTTAAACTGCCTCAAATAGCATATATCACTCACTCAAGTAGATCTTGCTTCTTCTTCAATATCACGAGCGCTTCCTCAAAGATACCTGAAGTTATTAGTGGGACCATTTCGAACATTGATGCCTATACCTACTCCTGACTGGACATCGTCCCATTTGAATTCTCAAATTCTTTCCATACGCCTGATTACCAGTCCAAGGAATCTCCTCGTTGTGTACACCGAAACTAGAAATATTCCCCCATGGCCGGAGCAGATCAAACCCAATCTTCAAAGCATCAGCGTGACCCACTCCCTCAATGACCGTATCAGCACCTCGTCCATCAGTAAGCTCCTTCACTCTAGCCTCTAATCCCGCCTTGTCAGTTTGATCGTTCCACGGCTCTGCACCGAGCTTCTTCGCAAGCGCCAACCTGCTCTCAACTCGATCGATAGCTATCACAACCTTAGGCTTATATTCTAGGGCATTTATCAGAGCACATAGACCAACAGGCCCACATCCAATCAAAATGACCACGCTTTGGCTGATCGTATCTTGATCGAAACCTCGGAATGCGTTGGCTGCAGCGAAATATCCAGTTGGGAATATATCAGCCATCAATACCAGTTTCTTCTCGTCAATCCCTTCTGGAGCTTTCACTGCAGTTGCGTCGGCCAGTGGAACACGCATGAATTCTGCTTGTCCGCCATCTAGCAATGGACATCCGAAAAGAAGACTCTTCTCGCATCTGGAGGAGAATCCGCGTTTGCAATAGAAGCACTCTCCGCAGCTAACCGTGAATGGCATGACGACGGTGTCGCCCTTTTTGTGAATTTTGACAGCGGATCCGACTTCCACGACTTGACCGGTAGTTTCATGGCCCTAAATTTGTTTAGAATTTAACCATTGACCAAGCTTGAGCAATTACCATGATGAAGTCCGTCTTGCTTGGTTGGTGGCCTCGGAATACATGAAGCTCGCTGTCGTTGGTCAGCTGTTTACCCCGCGGAACTTTGGACTAGATCAACCTCACCTGCCACATAACGCTGAATAATTAACCTTGATAATGATGTCTGTCGGGTCAATTATCTTGGGAATGGGACGATCCTCAATCTTGACATCGAGTGTGCCTCGAAAAACAACAGCTTTCATAGTGGTTTTCGCCATATTGGAATTGGTGAGTAGTCGAATTAAGGTTCTGGGGAGGTTTGAAGAAGCAAGATTCGGCCAGGTACCAAGGAGCTGTTAAATGGTAATTTTCAATGCTGAACCGAGGGAACTAGATCTCGGGAACAGCAATTGTTCGTAGAGCCATCGTCGTCACCGTTGCAACGCCTGGGAAGAAACCGGCCGATGCGGGGTAGCACAGCTCACTGTTAGCGAAGAGGGGAAAGGTGGGGGTCGAGCATTCCAGTGCACCTATATTTAGACCTATCACCTCAATAAGACACCATGCATCTCGTTAAGGATGACAACAGAGTGCTCGGCCTCTCCCAGGGAATGATGACTGTAGGTGGTTTGACATGTAGCTAATTGGGACTTGTGGGGCATGGTGGAGCACGAAGAGATCCGTTGTTCGGCCAGGACCGGCAATCCGGACGAATCTCCTGCCTAGCTCGTGGATTTCCCATACGTACAGCTGTCAGACGGGATCTATTCGAATGACGGGTATATTCATCTGAAAGGGCAATGCTAGGGTAGTTTCCTGATTCTGGGACCATGTTCAGTAAGCGATATCATAGCCGGCATGAAGCGGGGCATTGTAATCATTGAATCTGGTTAAAAGAGACCCCATCTGCGCTCTGAAAATGAACAGGAATACCGGTCAGAGATATGGCAGGCATTCAGACAGCACTTGATTCTGGAGCTGTCCCAGCGCATGTGTCAAATGTTTGTCCACCGGGAACAAAAGCATATCTGCTTGAAGTGGGATGGCTCGAATGTGACGAGGGGTTCGTGGTACGTGGTGGGAATGTCTCACTGAAAAGTAACGAGGGGAAATCGTTTGTGAACAAGCGAAGACAGATGCCTATGTATTGCGTTCTTATAGATCATCCTCATGAAGGATGCATTCTATGGGAAACTGGAAGTGGAGCAGACTACCCAACGGTGTGGGGGCCGGAAATCGCAGACGTTTTCTCTCGGGTCCGATATGAACCGAAGCATGAATTGAAGGCCGCCATTGAAGCTACAGGGCATAAGGTAGAGGACGTCAAGAAGATGTGAGTACTATGCTCGTGATGGAGCCTCCTGCTGACTATCCATCTCAGTATACTTGGACACCTGCATATTGATCATGCTGGAGGCCTTGATCAGTTTCGCGATCGTAAAGATGTCGAGATTTGGGTTCATGACAAGGAGCTTAGGTCTGCGTTCTGGTCTGTCGCGACTGGTGCTGATATGGGAGTGTACCTACCGCACTACCTGGATGTGAGGAATCCAAAGCTGCGGTCACCTGAAACTTGCTGATGTGATTTGCAGCTATCCTTCAACTGGAAAACTTTCGATGACCGAACTATAGATTTTTGCCAAGGAATTGTGAGCTGTCGGAGAATCTCTATGATATCGATATCTAACGCGCCCACAGACGCTTCATCATCTCCCGGGGCATACAGACGGCCTAGTTGGAATGCAACTGAACCTTCTGAACAGCGGCACATTCCTTTTCATCAGTGACCATTGTCACGTTATTGAAAATGTGAGACGAACGAGCTTTTGTCATCCACGAGTGCTGACCTTCTTTAAAGTGGCGAGATGGTATACCCCAAGGATGGTTAGCCCGGTAAGTCTCATATTCTATCCTAACCCAGGGTATGCTGATGCATCAGGCAGTGACCACGCTGCTTGGTTCCAAAGCACTCAGCGGTTGAAACGCCTCGAAGCAACAACAAAAGGAAGGGTCATTCCCGGCCATGACAAGGAGACATTCCTCCAGCTTCAAAGTGAGATCAAGGAGTACTTGAGTTGAGGCTGGCAGCAGGAACCTTAGAATTGCGTGAGAGTAGATATTGGCCTTTGAAAATAGCAGATGGTTTAATTTCGTGCTGCACTTGTAGCTGGTTGAAACTTCAATCCGACCTCTGAAAGAGTTACCCTGCGACGAATCTATTATGTCGGCGAAAGCAGACAAGCTGCGGAGGATGGCCTTCACTTCACCCCGCATTGGGGACTGCCACATGCCAGCTGTATCCAGCTCGCCGCAAGGCCGGGCGTGGTGCCAGGTCGCATCAGATATCAAGAAAGCTGCTGGTCGTAGATGCTACTTTACTCCCAAGTTCCACGGGTATAGACATGCTGATTTGAGCAATGGAAGCTGAAATGGCCTCGAATATCGGGGGCCTCTGGGTCATCGACTCAGACAAGAAAGAACGGCCCATATAATGAGTAGACCCAGTCTCCAGGCGTACCGTACTCGTTCTGAGCCGCTCCATATGCAATGTGGTATAGTGGCCAAATAGGTTTACGAAGTGCTCCAAGGGGAAGGCACCGGCTACTCATTTCAGCCAAATAGTCACCAAATACATGAATCGAGACAGATTGACCAACTCCCCCCACTCTCGAAGAGAACTTGGCTCCATTGTGGGGTTACAAATTCGAGGGCGAGGATAGATAGCGAAGGATTGCGAAAGCTAGGCTTGGAGCTTCCACCGTCGCAAACGGCATCAGTCGATCTTGCAGAGTTACTGAAGCTCTGGAGGTGGGTATGGTCGGTGCAAATCCAGGGCTCTTGAGCGCCAGCGAGAGTTATCTGATGGGGCGAGCGAGGGCGGATATGGACGAGGAGGTGGCTGAGAAGGCATTCAGACAAGCTGACGGCGAAGTCGAGGAGGATTAATCTCGCGGATTGACCACCTGTATGGCATCCGCATACTTCTCCGCAACTGCCTACTTCGATATTCCGGTGTAATTCGATGGCAGATTCGTACAATCGAGGGTGTTTCGTCCAAATGACAGTTCGGTCGTACGCCAGCTCCCCTACTAACAAGTCAAGCCCTCCGATTGATGCCCCGCGTGCAACCCTTCTGTTTCCTCCAAGTCTGCGTGGAATATAGCTGCGAGAACCGTCGTCGGTGACGCATCGCTGGCCGTTGGCAGGTACGCAAGGCTGTCGAAAATGGTTTAAGCATATGCCTTTGAAATAAGCTGCGTTCTGAGAGCTGCAACAGTTCAATAGAAAATGTCCTCGAAGACTCCCCAGCCCCCCGAGCAGAAGTTGTGGCGTCACGCGTAGTCATCTAGAACGCGCTAGAACACGACCCTCTGTCCACGTCTTGTCATTTTCCGAATCTATACCAACTTTTTGGTAAACAACTCCCTCCCTTCTATGGGCAATAAATCAACTGCAATCATCCCACGTGGCATACGCCATTATATAGAAAGGACTCATGAGCCTCTGGTGAGGCGCCTTCGAAGCGTTGTGGCTTTCTGCACCCAAGATGCACTACTTCCGCCAGGCCCTTGGCGACGGCGAAGATATCAGAACGCAGCGAATCACTTTTCTACTTCTTCCCACGTCTGTTCAACACGTTCTGGTGCCAAGATTCCATCATCACTCCAGCTTCAGCTTGTCCCGTTGGTTTGGAGAATGCTTCAAGGTATCGGCGTCATCTCCGGCCTCCGGTCCTCTCTCGCGTTCTCCCGGCGTCACACCCGCCAAGAGCAGGACCCAAGGATGAAGACCCTTCTGCATCTGCATCAGGAAGCTACACGGTGAAAGTTCATTGTGGCTTCTGCAGCCAAGAGATAATCGATATGTATTTCTTCTACACGTGCGTCTGTTCTCGATGATGATTCCTTCACAGCTCTGTCTGCGCCTCCCTCCGCATCTCTGTCAATGTCATAAGCTTGGAATTTCCCCGCTAAGTGGTAGCTGGTAAACCAAGCTCGACGGAACTAGAAGAATAACCCAACTTCAAGTGTCGTTGTACCTGACGATCATGCAGGTGCTGGTGGTGCTCCCTGGAGCTATATAAAAGCTCTAGGTACCTTGATGTCTGGCCTCCCATCCCCGCCAATTGACTCTCCCAATCGCAAATCAATTCCAGCACCATGGTCGCGGTTTCAACTTTTCTAGTGACGGCGGCGTCCCTTGTCAGTTTGACAGCTGCACAGACTTTCCAACGACTGGGTGGATGCCCAAGTAAGTTCCCTGGCCTCCATGCTACCCCGCGATCGCTAACCTCAAGCTCCAGCTCTCGGTTGCGTCCTTCCACCCGATCAAACGGACTTTCTCGCCGGTCAATACTTTGATATTCGGCTCGAGGTATACAGCTATTCAAATTCGAGACTGGGACACAGTGAGCTAATACCTCTGGCAGGTTCACGCCCCAGTCAATGGGTCCGAAGCGAATGGAGGGGTTCCGGATCCAAACTTCTCATTCACGATCGCGAAAGCCAACGGAGCCAGCCAGCCAGCTGCAGCCTATTTCAAGGTTGCCGAGCCACCATTAGAGCGGTGGAACTTCACATGGTATGAGGACCTCTTTGCACAAGATGCCCATGCCCCTTCCGTCGTCCGGGTCACTTCGAAGATCTACCGACGTGTTGCTCTCTACGAACCTGGAGAATACGTCGCGACCCTGAATTACTACAATGGAACCAAGACCGTCGCCAATTGGCTTGTTCGTCCATTGCAACAACAAAAGCGAGCCAAGAATGTGATTTTGTTCATTGGTAAGAAAGACTCAGTGCTCCGTTGTCATTTCATACTTACTTCGACCCAGGTGACGGTATGACCACAAACATGATTACTGCAGCTCGCCTGATCGCGCACAAGAGCATCAACGGCAAGTATCAATCGACCATGCAAATGGACAAGTTCCCAGTTCTGGGCCACCAAATGGTAGCATCCTCTTTTAGCCCTTTAAATCCCAAGCTTACATGCCATAGACCCACTCTCTCGACAGTTACATCACCGATTCCGCAAACAGCGCCTCGGCATTGTATTCTGGTCACAAGAGCACGGTCAACGCAATGGGTGTCTATGCTGACTCCAGTGCTGATCCATTCGACGATCCTAAGGTCGAAACAATTGTTGAACTCCTCACTCGTATCTGGGGCAGTGCTATCGGAGTTGTTTCTACAGCATTTCTGGCAGACGCAACTCCTATCGCCTTGACCGGCCACACCAGAGCTCGTTCCCAGTACGGGCCTTTGATTGATCAAGCCCTTCGCGGCGTCACCAATTATACGTGGACGAAATACCCCGGCCCGGATGTCTTTTTCGGAGCCGGCGCTGAGCAGTTCCTCCCAGGTTCAGGTTCCTACCAAGGCAAAAACTACTACACCGAGTTCGCCAACGCCGGCTATACCGTATCTCTGAACAAAACTTCGCTGCAGTCAGTTTCGAATTCTTCTAAGGCTCTTGGAGTCTTCTGCACGTCTAATCTCCCTGTTTGGCTCGATCGCAATGTTTACAAAGATGTACTGAACTCGAACACCAATGACCCTTCGGGCAATAAGAAACCTGCTTTGGATCTCCCAGGTCTCAAGGAGATGACCCTCAAGGCTATTGACGTCCTCCATGCTCGTGGTGGAGACAAGGGATTCTTCATGATGTCCGAGGCTGCATCCATCGACAAGCAAATGCATACGCTGGATTACGATCGAGCTCTCGGTGACCTACTCGAGTTGGACGATACAGTGAAGGCGACAATTGAAAAGCTGAAGGCATTGGGTGAACTTAACAACACCCTTATCATTGTCACTGCCGATCATGGCCACGGATTCGATGTCTTCGGATCCGCCGATACTAAATACTTGAGCTCTAAAGCGGACGACCGAGAGAAACGCAACGCAATTGGTTTCTACGCCAATTCTGGTCTCAGCCAGTACACCGTGACGAATGCCAGCATCTCATACAACACTGGTGTCAACTTCCCAGTCAACTGGGATCCAAGATACACTCTCGCACAAGGTTTTGGTGCGAACCCCGACCACCGTGAGAATTACAAGGTGCACAAGTCCTCTCCTCGTCTCCCCGCCACGAATATCTCCGGTTTCCCCTCCGATGACTATTTCGTGAACCCAAAAGATAACCCTGATGGATTCATCGTCAATGGAACTCTCCCCACCAGCGAAAACCAAGGTGTTCACTCGCTCACCGACGTGCCTGTCTTTGCAATGGGCCCGTGCCAAGAGATGTTTGGAGGTGTCTATGGGAATATTGACATCTTCTTCAACATGGCCAACTGCCTCGGATTAGCAAGATCGAGCAATGCTACTGGTACCAGTAGTGGCAATGGTACGGTATCAAGTCCAAGTGCGGTGCCGTTCAAAGGTGCTGCACCTGCCAACAGGGCTCAAAGGGGACTTTTGACTGGAATGCTCGTCTTTCAAATGTCGATTGTCTGGGCAGTGTTTAATTTGTAATCGCTAATGATGAAGGAGTAAATGCGGAAGTAGTCACGATGAATACGAATCACAAGTGTTAATGCCCATGTACCCAGGTGCTGTCTGAAGACGGATGCGCTCTTTCTTTCCGGTTCCAAGCTCTGGATGTTGTGTTGAGCTCGAACAAGTGTTCAGATGAACTGAGTTGGCCCGCCCAGCACGCTCCGGGATTTCTTGAACCTCGTCGCATCTTTGAAATCCATAGATTCGTGTTGTGCGATTCTTTCGTCTCGTCTCCAGGAATGATCGTCGCCCCACGATTAGCGAAACCGGTTGAAGTTGTCATCCCTGCCGCAGCGCACTCCGAAGCTTGAATGGTCTCAGGTAAGCCTTGAAGAGATGATCCGACTAATGCATGACCTCTATCTGCCGTGGACGGCCCATACAAAACACATACTTCCGGCTCTTCAGTGATGGCATTCGGATACAAGCTTCTGGTGATTTTCCGCGGCATTGCTGGGGATCGTAGTGCATAATTTCATCCCCGGTGCTAGGCATCGTCATACACAGACTGTCTTGAGCTTATGAAATTGACTCCCTTGAAAGAAAAATTATTCTTTTCATTTATCCTCGAGATGTATATGATCTCCGAGCCCAGTTCCAAACTGGCGTCTTTCTTTGACTTGTGAATTTTCGTCAAGTTTCTCAAAATGCCGGCCATGTATTTCTTCCTCCTTCTTTGTTCCTTCTCTGCAGTATTTGCTGCATCACCACTGGCTGTAAGGAAATCCTCGGGGGTATTTGATTTGGTCGCAAGCTCACAGATTGATAGGGTGTCAACATCGCAGGTTTCGATTTTGGCGCTGATATAATGGTCAGTAACGAGGTGACTTCGATTTTAGAGCACCAGCTGATATTTCCAGGGCATGGCGCAACTTGCCAACGCGCAAGGGCCTTTGAAATCTCTCGGGGGTAGCGATGGAGCTGGACAGATGACTCATTTTGTCAAAGACGATAATCTTAATGTATTCCGACTCCGTACGTACTTCGGTTTGCGCTTGAGAGCATAAACTAACTGGCATCTAGCTGTCACTTGGCAATTTCTAATCAACAGCATCACTCTCGGCGGAGGAAATTCGACGAATGGAGGGAGCAATACGACGATGCTGGGGAATGGAAAAGCAAAAGGAAATGGTACACGTTCGAATGCTGCTGTGGGGGCTTTGGATACCGCGAATTTTGGGAAATACGATCAACTTGTTCAGGCTTGCCTCGCGACTGGGGCGAAGTGTATAATTGATATTCACAATTATGCTCGGTTCCAAGGTATACACATTCCAAGCATGATTTTACCTACAACCCACTGATGAAGCCAGGGAAAATCATTGGTCAAGGCGGGCCTACAAACGATCAGTTTGCAAATCTCTGGTCACAAATCGCGAAGCAGGTATAATGTTCCGCCCGCATTTTCTTTCCAAGACACTAATTAAATCCCAGTATGCCAATCAAACAAACGTGGTCTTCGGTATCATGAACGAGCCGCACAATATCCCAGATATGGCGATCTGGGCGAAAACAGTCCAAGCAGCCGTAACCGCAATTCGACAAGCCGGTGCCACCTCGCAAATGATCCTCCTTCCAGGAAACGACTTCACTTCAGCGCAGTCTTTTGTTAGCAATGGATCGGCTGGGAACTTGAGCACTGTCCATAACCTGGATGGAAGCAACACGAGTTTGATCTTTGATGTTCACAAGTATTTGGATTCTGATGGCAGTGGGACGCAGTTGGAGTGTGTATCGGATCATGTCACAGATACGTTCATGCCCCTAGCGACATTTCTGAAGGCACAGGGGAGAATGGCGATTCTCAGTGAGACAGGTGGTGGGAATTCATCTTCAGTAAGATTCGTTCCTGTATTGCCAGACTGAACAGCGCTGATTTGACGACAGTGTTTGACGGATTTCTGCAACACATTGTCCTTCATCAACTCAAATACCGATGTGTATATGGGCTATGTAGGCTGGGCTGCCGGTGGCTTCTCTCCGACTTCTTACAACTTGACAATGACTCCGATGGGTTCCAATGGCAGCTTCGTGGATCAAGAGATCGTGCAGAAGTGTGTTGTTGGCACGCGGTCTGGGTCGTCGGGTAACTCGACTGGAGGGCCAGCGAAGGCATTCAAAGCTGGTGCTCCGTCACTCTTCGGAGAACCCAAAGGGCTAATCGCGGTTGCGTGCTTTGGGGTTGCGTTCGCTTTCCTGATCTGAGAACCTACCTTCATCTAGAGCAGGTCTCTCGTACTAGCAAAAGGCTCTCAACTTTAATATTTTACAACAAACAAGGCCTACAGTCCAAGACAGATTCCAAGTGACAAGAGGTACACATGTATTACTATACTGAGTAGATCAACTACTCTTCGGATTTACCCATACCTTAACCTCGTGCCCCGCCTTCAGAATACTTCCCCCAATGCTCTTTAGGATGCTCCACAGTTGCCTAGGCAAGTACAAAATTACCCATCCAATTGCCCAACAAATATACCAAATGATCTCTCCAGCTGAACCGAACAGCACTTCCATCATTTTGTACGATGCTTCTGCGAAGTCTTTGATCCAAGATCCCAGGAGCTTTGGAATTGTGATGAATATTGCTTCTAGAACGTCACAAATTCCGTTCCAGATATCCCTCAGCGTGAGACTTGTGAAAAAGCTGATCACGGCTTCAATCACCGTCGAAATGAGTGAGATAGCCTTCAGAATCCCTCTCCAAATTGATTTTGACAAGGCAGATATTCCTTTCCAAGCCCATTGCACAAAGATACGGGTTGCCTTTGGTAATCCTATGGTCAAAAGCTTCCAAGTCCATCTGGAGAGCTCTCTGGTCATTTTTGGCAATGTTTCTGTTCCAAATTTCCAGATTTCCCTCCCCAAGCGGTCTAGAACCCCGGGAATTTTCTGCAGGTTTCTCCAGATCCACTTGGCAAACTTGACTAGCCTCCCTGGCATCTCTTTGGCTTGATGTTTGCACCATGGCAGGAACTCTCTTCTCTTTCTCCAGCACCAAAGACAACCCTTAGCTATCGGCCTGGCAACATAATATTTTGGAATATCCCACAAGAGAGATTTCGGAATCTCCCAAAATATGGTCCTCAGGAAATATACACTGTTTGCCCAAGCTCTCTTGATCTTCTGAATCGCACGTTCGTTCTTGTGCTTCCACCTCAGGAAGCCCCCCTTTCGTCGTGCTGGAAGATATTCAACTACCTCCCGGTGTCCATTCTGGGCGGCCAGGCGAAGTGCGATCTGCCCATCAGGGGCAAGGATTGCATCATCACAATGGTATTCTTCGATGAGTACTTTGACAAGCACCAAGTTTCCCATCGATGCAGCTAACTGCAGCGGTGTTCTCCTGGCATCCCACCCAAGGCCGTAAGCTGCCTGATTGAATGAGTTAAATAGGCCCAAAAGTAGCTTCTGACAAACATACCACGCGGCCAAAGCCATCTTTATCAGCTCCTAGCTCAATTAACGTTCGTACCACCCCCACTTTCTTTTTGTGAATCGCGCTCAAAAGCGGGGTTTGGTAACAGAATAATTCCGTGGTGGAAGATATCAGCCCTCCTTCAATCAGCAATCGCACAACATCCTCTTGTCCATTTTCAATAGCATAGTAAAACTCCCATCTGATCAGATCGCCCACTGAGCTTGAGTCGCTGTCTGTGGCGTCCCGTAATGGTCTATTTGCAGGAAGTTTCTCGATGTAGCTTCTCCAAATGTCTACATCCTGACTTCGGTCACGATGAATATTCGCGAGGGCATTTCGAAGATGCAAAAGACTGTTTGATTCAGTCGGGTCTTGTGCTTTGTATATCGGGACTGGGTCTGTAGAATCTTCGCGAGGTCGCCGGCGTCTCAGAAGATCTTGATAATCCGGAGGTACTGGCTCTGCGTCATTCGTTTCGGCCATCTTGTGGTTTTCTTTCCAAGGAAATGCCTATAGGGAAGTGAGAAATCGTTTCGATTCAGTAGAGGTATTTTTTAACGCGAGAGTGCCCATCTGTCTTTTTAAGTCGGTGATCGATGGCTAGGCGTGGCGTGGGTTGTTTTGCTGTTGCCTAAGCCTCGTCATGATGTTTCAGACGACGTTGATTGGTCCAGCACTACCTCACAGCCTCTGATATATGGTATGTATTTCAACGCTTTTCTTGATGACATTTTGTGGTCCAGCTTAAGACCAGTGATCCTGGAGAGTTTTCCGCCTTTAAACTGACTTCGTAGGACAAAAATGGTTTACTATAGCGCTTTGACACCAGTCAGGATGAATTCTGGACTAAAGGTCGACAAACTCTTTGTGAATGGCATCCTGTGACCTTAGTAACAATGCATCTTGACAAACAAACATTCAATCTCGATTGAGACTATCGTGACGATAAACTTTCTTTTCGTCTCACACCTCGTCTTCCAGACACACACCACCAAAACTCCAAATTCAACGATTTCCCTGTGATGGCATAACTCTGAATGGGCAAAAAGAAATGCCCTGGCCTAGTGCATAGCACCTCGAAATGCGAGCAGGAAGAAATGGGGCAAAACAGTGCGCCGCGCACGATGGGTGTTCAGTCGGAGCTTGCTGGGAGCTCCACAGCACCCCGCGTCGACCCTGAGAATAAGAACAAGGCTTCCATAGCCGGTTTCCTTGAGCAAGATAACGCCAGAATTTTGGCCTTGAGGGGAACTATGTACGTTTCTCCGTCCTAGATGAATACCCGTTCTGATAAATCTATCTAGCCGCCCTCCGGACGATCGCCCCCCACACGAGAATATCCCAAATTCCATCCTACAGTATCCTCCCGGCAAGCTTTTCGACACGTACGAAGACTTACATCTATTCAATAAGCGCAAACTTCCATACGCTTTCCGCCAAATCCTGAACAAGGCCGAAGACGAGGGAAGCTACAAGCGAAGCAAAACGGGAGAAATCTACGATGCACTGGAGAAAAAGGAAGAGCAGCTTCGTATTGCCAACCTACAATTGTCGGGTAAGGACAATGTGCTAGGCGAAGTGAGAGGTGAATTGCGTGAGAAAGCGACGAAATTACTTGAGAGGGAGTCTCTCATAGTTGGGCAGAAAAGGGCCCTGGACAGGCTACACAAGGAATTAGCAAACGCGAATCTCCGTTCCAATGGAGATCAAATCAGGCTGGAGGGTAAAAAGCAGAAAATGGAGGATCTGGAGAGGAAGAACAATCACCTGGAGTTGTGGGTTACAAGATTGGTAGATAATGTTATAGACTCTGCGGAAGCAATTAGGGAGTTACGTGGGGAAATCGATGGACCTGAAGCCGAAAAGGTTCAGCAGCCGGACATCATAGCCGCCGCCGAAGAAGGCGAGTGGAACAACCACGACGGCTCTTTCTCCAATGGAAATTCGGAGGACGAGTACGGCTACCCCATGCACATCGACCCAGAAGCGGAGTATCAATCACTACTGGAAAGGAAGACCGATCTCGAAAAGAAGGCGTACCTACTCAGTGTACAGTTGAGGGAGAAGGAGAAATCATTGCGACTCAAAGACGACGAGGTGTCAGAGTTGAAGGAAATGATCGAGAAGGGTAAGCGCTTGTTGACAGGAAAAGACAAATCTATCACCGAGAAAGATACTCAACTGGCAAACCTCAACGCGATGATCGAGAATGGCAAGAGCTTATTAGGACAAAAAGACAAATCTATCACCGAGAAAGATGCTCGAATATCAGGGCTCAATGCAGCCATGGACGACTTGAAGAAGAACTTTGCGGAGAAAGACACCCAGCTTGTCAAACATACAACCACGATCGAAGCTCTGAAAAGCATCAACTTCAGCCTCCAGTCGAAGCTTACCAGGTGCCAAGAATCGCTTGCTCAAGCAAACGATGAACTAGAGAGCCGGGACAGCGAATTGAGAAACAAAGACCATATGATACCAAAGATGGATGAACTGGTGGAGATTCTTGCGAAGACGAGGCAACTACTCGCCAAGGCGGAAATTGATCTCATCGAGAAAACCTCAAATTTCGATATTGAAATCGCGGCAAAGAACAAGGAGATTGAGTGTATTAAGATTCGACTGACGGAACTTGAGCACTCATTGTCATTCCGAACGCTGCTTCAGATGAGAGGAAAGCTTGCGGAGAAAGAAAAGGAACTGCTGCAGAAGACTTCTGACCACGAGGCCGAGCTTGCGGAAAAGGACAAATTATTAATGACTGCTACGACTCGATTGGCAGAATCTGAAACAGCGTTACTCCAGAAGAAAGCAGAGTGGCGAAGTATGAATGTCCTGTTGGTAGAGAAGATAGGACAACTGAGTTCCTTGGAGCGCAAGCATTCAATAGAAGTTCTAGAACTCAAAATGTTGAATCTATCTTCGAAGCTGGACATCGCTACAGCTCGGCCGGCAGTGGGGGAGGAGATACTTGCACGGGTTATGGAGCAGGCGAAAGACCAGGAAATTTCGCTTCAAAAGAAGCGGATCCAAGTTCTAGAGTCTCAAAAGGCGGAGTTACTCGCCACGAAGGACGATAGCAACAGCGAAATGATTCCAGAAGAGGTTTTAGCTGAACCAAAAGTCGAGGTCCTCGAGCAGCCAATATTAGAAGTCCATGGAATCGGAGCGGAACCAAGGGAGCCGATTCAAGTCCTAGAACCTCAAATCCAGGAACCACTTACCACCGAAAGCGCGAGCAATAACGAAGAAACCCCAGAACAGGTCATGACTGAACCGAAAACCGACTTTCTCGACCAGCCAACACTGGAAGTCGCTGAGATGGAGGCTGAACCCAAGGTTGGTATCCTCGAACAGCCGATATTAGAACTCGATGGTACTAGAGCGGAATCAAGGGAACGGATCCAAGTCCTAGAACCTCAAATCGAGGAGCCCCTTAGCACTGAGAACGCGAGCAACGGTGGAGAAACCCCAGAAGAGGTCGTAACGGAACCAGAAGTCAACATCCATGAACAGCCAATATTTGGTGTCGATGAAATGGTGGCTGAACGCAGTGTTGGCATCCGCCAGCGACCAACTTCGGGGGTTGATAGAACAGAAGCGGAGCCAGAAAACGACGATCTCGAACAGTCAACACTGGGCTTCGATGAAACGGCGGCAGAACCAGAAGCTGGCATCTGCGAACAGCGAACATCGGAAGTGCATGGGATGGGGGTGGAACCAGAAGTCGACATCCTCGAACAGCCAACACTAGAAATCGAGGGAACGGGAGGGGAATCAGAAGTCGGGCTCCTCGAGCAGCCGGTATTGGAAGTCGCTGAACCAGAGGAAACTGGAGAAAAGCCCAGTACAAGGAAACTCCTGGGTCTCTATCTTTTTGTGATCTTGGTTACAGTATCTGTGATGGCAGTATCTGCAATGGCGCTCCTACTTTATGCGGGCTCTCTTTTCGGCTTCGAGATTTTCATGGGAAGCCTTTGTTGTTTTTCTATGGCAATCCTGTTCGTAGCGCCGGCGGTGATGACCGGCACGAATTAGACTTAGGGGAGGGGTGAACAAATTGCTGACTATCGAGAGTACTTGAGGGGGCGTAGAAAAAAAGTACAGCGGTATGTTGGGGAGTTTTGGGGCTAATGATGGTGTATTTTGTGGGGAGCTGATATGCGATATCGTATGGAATAGATGAGCAACATGGCCGATGTAGTTGGACGGTGGGTGTGGGGTTGGGTTTACGGTATACTCATGATAGCGTACATACTTGGTGCCTCGATACTTTGACACAATAGAAGTGGAGCCGAATAAAGCTTTCCTTACATAGACTACCTTCTCTACGCCGTTCAACCCAATAAACCTGGGGCCGAATCAAGTCGCCATTGGTCAAACTAACCTCTTCGCGCCGTCCAACTCCATCTAATGAGCACTAACAGCCGGAGCTGGCTTCTCTAACTCCTCAACCAACTCCTGAAACCCCTTCAACAACTCCGCATGATCACTCTCATCCCACGCCTTCTGCGTCTTCTCCCCAATATTCCCACCGGCAGCTATATCTTAAGTCAGCATCCATCTGACATCTACACCAATGTCCCACAACCAGTCTCCCCGTCCTAAATCGCCAAAGCAGAAAAAAGGAAAAAAGATAGCAAAGAAAAACAAAAAGCTCACCAGCAAAAACCTCCTCCTGCCCCTCTGCAAACTTCAACTCCGGACTAGTCCCCACAACCCTCAACTTCATCCCCTCAAGTATAGTCCTCAAACTAGCATTCGCCTTCTGCGCGCCATGAATGCCATACGTGACTATCAAAACAGGCTTGCCGATCCAGTCGTTATAGAGGTAATCGATCGCGTTTTTGACGCCGCCGGGCACGCCGTAGTTGTATTCGGGGGAGAAGAAGACGTATCCATCATATTTAGCGATTGCTGCTGACCATTTCTCTATTTCGGTTAGCGGTAGGAAGGGAAAGGGGGGGGGAGGGAGGGAGAGAGGGAAAAGGGGAAGTACTGGAATGTTCGTGTTCGAATTGGCCCATAGCGGGGACCATAGCTGGGAGGATTTTCTCGTTGAAGACGGGGAGGTTGAAGCTTGCTACGTCTATGACGGAGAGTTCTGGTTTGGGGGTTGCGGGGGATTTTTCGAATATCTTTTGGACCATTGATACGACGGAGGGGCCGATGCGGACGGCGCGGGTGCTGGTGTTTATGAGGGCGATTTTTTTGGCTGCCATTTTGGGTGGTTGTGGTTGTTTGGTTTGGGGGTTTGTGTTTAGTTTGGTCTGGGGAGGGTTTGGTGGGAGGGATGATGTGGTGAAGTGGTTTGGGGGAGGAGTGGTGAGAGGTACAGCACGGTTATATATGTCCCTTACATGGCATCATTCCACCAACTCGTGTCGCACAGTGATGATAAATCATATATTGAAGCCGGGTACCTAGTTCTCAATGTCCCGCGGCCGCATGGACGAGGTATCAAAGGCTTGTAAACTTTAGATATCCAGCGCGGACCGTGATATGATTGGCCCCGGAAGACTGTAAGTTGCGCTTTGGCGTGTGATTGGTCGAGTAGCTTTGTAAGAAACAGCCTCCGGCTTTGAAATACCTCCGCGAAATATGCGCCTCTTGACACGCATATATTGATCACCGCCAGGTAGTACAACTAACATTGGATCCCACGAATAGAGAAGTCTCGATAGAAAGGCGCGGCTGATGCCGAGCCCTTAGCTTGGAAACCTGAGATACTGATCCATGTATGCCGTTCCGTGAGCTGATTGGCTGAGACGATCTACGAGACGACCTCATCCATTGCAGGTGAAGTGCTGACTAACTCGGGGGCGCAGAGAAGATACTGGGAGTCTTTCCCATGATTAATGTCAAGAATCTGGTAGGGCATGGCTAAATACTATTGGTGTCGGTCCTCGAACAACCCCGAGGTCCTCGCCGCGTATGCCGAATTTGCACGAAACGCGGCGAATGATGCAAGCTCAGAAAAAAAAATGTAGCTACTTGGCGAAATGACTTACAGTGAGAGAGCCCTGGCTGCGCATGTAAAATAGCCACCGGCTTCAAGGGGCACTGTCGTACTGAAAGAATTTCGAGACGCTTGCCCTAGGGGGAAATATATGCAAATGGCTGAATTGATTGGCCTGAAGTGATTTTTCTCCAGCCGGTCCCGAATCTGGCTAGTCTACCTTCCCGGAGTGAGCAACAGGACTTACACGACAATGAAGGAGCAATACTGCGGTAACAGGACTGATACTCGCCCGGGAGAAACAGACTCGTACGGAGTGAGGTTTTGTCAGTGTATTCTTCCCACCATCACTTCCTGAAACCCTCAACAATCTTCTTCATCACCGCTGTCGCCTGCTGCGGATCAACCCTCCCATCTCCATCTTTCCGCATCATCTGCCCCACCAAATAATTAATCTTCCCCTCCTTGCCCTTCAAAATCTCCTCCACGACCTTCATATCCAGCACGCTTCTTGCGAGCTCATCATACTCCTCCGCGGAAAGGGGGCTGAACCAGAGACACGCTTCATCGACCACCTGATTAGTTGATTTTTGCTCACCGCGGAGACCCAAGGAGAAGAGCTCAGCGAGGACCTTTTTGGCTGATTTGCCAGTGATTTTGTTGGATTCGAGGGAGAAGATGAGGTCGGCGAGGCATTGATGCGGGATAATGCAGTCACCGTCACTCGTCATGCGGATTGGATTTTCTTCGTCTGCGTCGGGGTGAGATAGACCTCCCATTTCATGCAGTACCCAATTTGCTACTAATTTGCCCGTTTTCTTGAGACCCAAGTCAGGGGCAAGAACATTGACGTCGTCTAATACATCGCGGAAGTATTCGTATCGGCCTCCTTCGTTAAGGGAGATGAGGGACATGGCGTCTTTGGTTGTTAATCCGTAGTCGTCAACGAGGAGCTTGATTTCGTCGTCTGGAAGGACGCCGAGGGTTGAGGTGAGGTGCGAGATGAGATCCTGTCCGATGATGACGGGGCCGAGATCTGGATCTGGCATATATCTATAATCCACCTCCCCCTCTTTCCCGCGAAGTCGTCGTGTCTCCGTGCTGCCAATTGTCCAGCCTCTGGTCTCTCCTTCAACCTTGCCCCCAGATTCCAGAACCTCAATTTGCCGGTCCCGTTCCGCGATTATTGCATCTTCTACCGCTTTGAAGCTGCTCAGATTCTTGATCTCTGTTCTCCGGCCCAGTCCCGTCACACCGGCATATTTTTGGCCAACATCTGTATCATCTCTTCTCCGGACCGAAACGTTGACATCCGCCCGCAAGCCACCAGACTCCATTCCAAGAACACATGCATCCACCGAGTTGAGTATGATCTGCACCTTTCGCACTAATGCCGCTGCTGTTTTCGGGTGATGGATCTGTGGTAGGGTGATGATTTCGATCAGTGGTAATCCCACCCGGTTGAAATCCAGCAAATGTAAATCCCCAGGCTGTGATATCGTCTTGGCTGTATCCTGCTCCATCTGTATCTGCTTGATCCCAATATCGATTTGATCTCCATCCTCCTTGGCAATGCCATCGTGTGCGTATAATGTGATATGCCCATCCTTCGCAAACGGCTCGTAGTATTGGGTGATCTGGTACCCCGAAGGCTGGTCCCAATGGAAATAGTGCTTTCGATCGAATTTGCTCGTCTTTTGTATATCGCAGTTCAGTGCTAGGGCTGCTCGTAACGCCGGTATCAGTGTCTCCTTCTGGAAAGTAGGCTGCGATCCCGGCATCGCGACATCGAACAGCGCAACATGTGTATTGGGGACATCGTTGATAGTCGACGCGGCAGACGAGAAGAGCTTGCGCTCTGTATTCAGCTGGGCATGTATCTCAATGCCCACTGTCAACTCCCACTCCTCCAGCTTCTGATTGTCCTCCCTAGTCTTCTTGCCAACTCCCTCTGCCTTGCGCTTCTTTGCCTCATCTTTCAGTTGCTTTCGGAACGGGGTCGCGAGATCTGGGACGGGTTCCGGCTGCTGGGCTTGTGTTTCGTGATACCGCCGTAGGACTGGAGATCTAGCTGGACATTTGTAAAGACATCCGCGGGCTGTGACTTGGCCCCCAAAGAGATAGCTGCGCAGAACGCGCGGGGCAATGCGCGCCATTGGCAGTGTTGAGCCTCTTCGAATGGCACACACGCGGATGCAATTGGCCGGGGGGCTATATATGTGAATATCAAGAATCAGGATAGGCAGAGTATGGTGGAGTCGGAGGACCGAATAACGTTTGCGCGTATGCAGACAACGCAGAGCACAGCGATAGTAATGTCACAGTGCTACTCTGCTACTCCCGATTTGCGTGACACTGCAGCAAGTGCGCAGACGATGGTTGACGATGACAGAAATTTGCAGGCGAATGGCTAGATGGGTGGTGTTATGCTATGCGATGCCGTAGTATGTGGTTGTCGTGTATTGGCCGTCCGAGATTGCGATGAAGGCGACTTGCTGGTGACTTGTCGAGTAGGAGAAGAGCACGTCGCTGGCCTGGAATCACCGGGTAGAAGCAGGTTGAGTAAGGTACTCTTGTTGTTCCTCTATCTGCCTAATAATATCCGGTTTATTTGTGCATTTTGGCTTTGCGTTTATTTTTTATCGCGAATTTATAACTCGCCTTGTCGTTGTTTTCTTCCGATCTCTCTCTGGTTTCTTGGTGTGGCTGCTACCCGGTGTGGATGCCCGTGTGGTGTGGCGTTCTTCACTCTTTAGCGTTCCTCACTGTCTAGCGTTCTTCACCCCCTGGCTCTCCTCTGCTCGGGCCGCAGATCGCTCCCAAAGCTCTGGATTCCAGGCCTTATGACTGGCTCATAGGGCCCATTCCACCCCTCCATCACCTTCTCCCGTGCCCTGAAAATAGTCGAAACGCGACTGGAACGCCTCGAAGGAAGACGGAGGCCCAGCTTGGGCGTCGTGGAGGAAGGTCATATCTCACATTACAGCCCTATATCTGCCCATATATACGAAACTCAGCTCCTCCCAGAACCCGAGACCATGCTCGCCGTCGCTATCAGTCCTCTCTTTCTCTCTCTACACCCCACTACAAACCGACGATGCGAGTGCCGCATTAGCTTGGACGAACAAGACCTGACCACACCGCCACAGAGTTCACGATACCAAGGTATGTCCCAGCGAGCCATTAATGCCCAAACTCTCTTATCTGCTTGCTTTTTCTCGGAGCTGAGCTGACGAGTACGATAGCCATCTGTCCGAAATGACATCAAAATACAGCGGCTCATCAATTGAGGCTATCCAAGAGGACTCATCCGAGGATGAATTAAAGGGGGGATCAAGGGGTAAAGACGACGCATCCCATACCGAGTCCCAACGCCGCCAATCCCGCTCGTCGCATGACTCAACCATGTCTCCGACCAAGGCAAATACGGGGAGAGAAAGGGAAAGGGCTAGGAGAAGTCATAAGTCCACTCCGAGTGGCAGCAAACATACTTCGAAGCCGAAAACGAAGAATACAAGTGTGCGGAGAAGCACAGTATCCTCTAGAGACAATGGGTCCGATGGGTCACGATCACGGCACCATCGATCGCACTCAAGTCGAGACCGAGATTCAAGCTCTACATCATCGTCATCAGAAGAGGAGGAACCAGCACAGGATCACAGGACAATATTGGCAGCGAGGGCTAGATTGACGTCTCCCTCGACTATATCAAGCTTCACTGCTCTTACGACTTCTACAAACAAGTCTAGTAGCTCAAGCGGGAGCAACTCTACTGTCACACAAGCTTCGATTACAAAGCGATCGAGCATTGGGAAGAATGCAGAGGTAGAGGATGCTCCAATGTCCCCTGCTGTTCCCGATCCGCCAAATGTGTTCGCTTTTCTACAGAATGATGCCTCACAAGTATCCATCATCCAGAAAAACGATGTTCAGGGGGATGAGGAGAAAGAGGACGAGGATGAAGAGGACGAGGATGAAGAGGACGAGGATGAAGATCAAGAGGAGAATGACGCTGACGCCACCCCTCAATGGCCACCAGGTCACCTGGAAGACGATTACGTTGGATCCTCCCTCCCACCACACATATCACAAGATGCCAGCACATCATCGTCAGCATCAAGCAGTTTCCACGGCGAGGACAATTTCTCAGAGCCACCAGCCGAAGCAGACAACGACAATGACACTGATCGCAGCACCAGTCCCGAACGGAGTATTCAAGGCCAAGAGGATGAGCAAGAAACCCCTGCGCCTACCGATGAAACATCCACCAAAATCGCGTCTCAGATGGCTGCAGCTCAACAAAGGCAAAACTTACATGGAGCGATGCACTCATTCGGAACACCTAACATGGAACGCGGCCCCGCAAATTTACCCCACATCCCCTCGACGGCCCTAAGCTCTCGCACCCAGTTGCAGCAAGCAGCCAAGCAACGGCCCCTACCGCGAGCAGAGAAGTTGCCCGTTACAGGTTACGAGCTCCTAGCCTCCCAACTCTCATCACACACTGTGAAGCCCATGTACCGAAAATTCGAAGCACTGAACCATCGGCTGCTGCTACACCTACAAGACGAAATAAGCGAGCTAGAAGAACAACTGCATCGTCTCGATAATGCGGATACGCAGACCAGACGCACGGCGGCGCATATCATTCCTGCGTCTAGGCGAGCGGCTGCTGCAGCAGGTGGAGAGTTACAGTGGCATAAGACTGATGTATTGGGGAGGATTGGATATAAGCTTGCTCAATACAGTATGTTCTTTCTCTTCACATCATAGTACCTTTTTATTGACAGTAAATCAGATCAAGCGCTAGCATCGTTCAACACAACAGCCGCACTCTCCCCACCAAACCCAGACGACATCGACACCTACCGCGATTACCTATCCACCGCACACCCCATCGCAGAAGCAGAAACTCGATTCCTCGATCCAGCAGACGACCTTGTCTCCGTATATTCTGATCATGTCCCGCCTTCCTCAGACTCCTACTCCGCTTCACAAACTGAAGTGTCGTCGTATCCACCATCATCTACAATCAGACCTTCCGAGCAACGCATCTCAGAAGCGGGGGACAAGCCAGTTTTACCGGGGATAGCAGCGGCATTAGCAGTCGCTATTCTCATCCCCATCCTAACCTTCTCCGTTATCCCGAACTTTATTGGGCGGATAACTGTCACGGCGTTGGTGGCTTGTGGAGCATTGGGAGCTGTGGTGCAGGGCGGGGTTGTGGATCAGGGACGATTGTTGGGGAGTGAGGGGTTGATGTGTGCGGGTATTTATGGGGGTGTCATGGTTATTGTTGCGGGGATTATGCCAGAGTAGGGTGATGATATATGAAATAGGGATCAGGGCATGGAGTTTGGGATATGAAATTGGTTGGTTGAGTATGAGATACCCCTGCTTTTGAGATATGGTTAGATGTATGAATATCGATACGCATTTGAGCTTGTTTCTTTTCGGTGTATGTGTGTGTCTTTCTTTGCAAGGCTGGTGTTTATATATTATGTTGTACATGCGTTTTTGATTGTATTCCTCGCCAGATTATACCTAAGTGGGTAGTAAATTGATGCTGTTTCTCATCGGCCATCGGGTAGTGTGGGTTCCTCTCTTTTGGGTATCTGCTGCTCGTGCTTGGGAAGGAGGTACTAGTTGCGCAAAAGCCTCGGTGCCAACGCTTCTTTGTGCCTTGAACGGGCGTTCTAATGTACACTCCCCGGTATTTCATGCATTTCGGATGACTTTTCTCCAGATCGATTGAAGCAGAGAGGTGCGAGAATGGCGCATTTCCCACGGCTGAAGCACGGTGTTGCCTAGACGCTGGCGGGGATGGCAACATCGATACAGATGCCGCAGCCTACAGCTTTGCCTTGGGCCTCAATGGAGCCCAAAAGTGGGTGAACGATTCTCAAAAGAAAGAAAAAAACGAACAAAAATTATGACAGCCGCTCGAAGGGCAGCCAATAGCCGGTTTTTCTTTGTGTGTGTAACATCGTGGTCCTGTACCCCACGAGGCCTTCTCAAATGGGGCACCGGATTATCAGCGTGGCTATGTGCAGCCATACCAATGAGTATGGAACACGCAGTAGATTGGGTAGCTAGGTTTTGGTTTTTCGACGAGCGAGACTGTTTGGACCTGGTTCTTGGAGCGCCAGTTCCCACGCTTCAGTGCGCCTCACTCTCGCCCGGTTGCAGCTATGAGGGATATGAGCCCAATCATGGAAGGTGGCCGAACATACGAGGCAACTAAATATGTAAGGCGGTCAAATATACGATGCCTCGAAAGATATAATATAAAGCTTCTACGGATAGCAGAGATCTGGCCATTGCTTCCTCCCGACCAAGACATCCGGAGACTTCCACGTACCTAGATAGCCCGAATAACCGACCCAGCATAATCATGACCACCACTCTCGCCAAGCCACGCACTGAGCTATTCCAAGTAGAGGCCCTTTGGGAATGGACGCCGGCTTCTCACGAAGACCTGGGATTGATCAAAGGCGACGTACTTTCCGTCTTTGAAGAGATCGACGAGCACTGGGCACGGGGACGAAACATCAAGACTCACCGTCGAGGCAAATTTCCTCTTAACCACACAAGGTCAATCACCGAAACCCCTCTTTATGGTGCTGCTGGTGAGGGAGACAATTCCAAAGCCCTCGTGCTTCAAGAACCTCCTGCAGAGACTACGGTATACCTGCCGCTACCACGTCCACAGTCCACGCACTAACGTTCAGGCTACAGAACAACGCGCTGCAGGTCAGGAGTAATCTTCAAGATCTACAGACGTACGCACCCCCGGCCCAACCAGCTCCCTGGAACCCCTCCTCTCAGCTATACCAAGCTCCACATCAAATGCTTCCCGCGGCTGTAACCGGCCAACCGCAAGCTCTCGCCCCCCAATACCCACAGTCCCCATACCCAATGAACCTCTACCCTGGCATTCAACCGCAATTCCAGCAATGGCCGGGAGCCATCTTCACCGGCGGAGCCCCTGTCGTTATCGGGTCCAACAACATCCTCGGGAACCAATACCAAGCGGACGTCTCGACGTATAACAAACACGATGGATATGATAGTGTCAGTTACTCTGACCAAAATGAAGAGTATAACGATTGGTCTGACCATCGGCACGAAGTGAACGACGATCATCGCTCTTATAGCGACAATCATCGGTCATATAGCGATAAACATCGGTCTTATAATAGGAACCATCGCGAGAACCACGAGCATCGACGTTCGAATACGTACTCGCATCATGGGGATCATATCGATCAGGGGGATCGGCAGTATGGGAATGGGAGGTCTGGACGATATGGTGGGGGCAGACAGTCGCGGTATAAGGATTGATATTGTGGATTCAGCTTGGAAGAAGGGGATGAGGATATGGGAAAGGAGTTAAAGAGTGGATAAACGAGGTTTCTGTTGAGATTCAGTTTCATGTATGGCGCTGTTCTATTCACTGTATATAATTCCTTTCATTTTCTGCTCTGTTATAACTTGATGATAGGATTGGGGATCTGGATGGCTGATTGATTTCCTGATGTTCAATGGTTACATGAGTTAGTCGATTGTTACATCATCTTCCGCTACAGGTATTTTCAATAGCAAGCAAGATACGCAAATTCAAGAGGCGTGTCCGACGCTGTCGTTACCGGCCATTTGACTTCCAATCCACTATATTTCCCCAGCGAATTAGACCTACTCCCACTCCAACTCCCCCAAATCGGATTCGGGTCATACCAACACACCCCACCCAGCTGCCGTACAAACTCCCTATCAAACAAAGGCCCCTTATCCTAAGAATTCTACGACCTAGACATATGCCATCAAGAGCTGGGGCTCAACGCTCTTCTCCACATCTTGCAAGACAAAGAGGCTGCCCACAATGCTTAGATTCAGGTTGGTGAGCACGACCAGTTGGCGGAGTATCTAGTCGCGTTTGAAGCCATCAACGAGCGAGGGTGGAGAGGTCCGTCGCGGCATTTAAGACCACGATGCACATCGGGTATATCACGGTTTGGGATGGAGTTTGGGCTATGAGCTGAGTTGGCCCCGTACGAGATGCCGCTGATATTTTAGGAAAGTTTTAGATGTATCAATATGAACGTTTGCCATCTGTTTTCAATGTGTTTGTTCGAATTTTTGTTTGCCAAAGATGAGTCCTATACTATGCATCGACTTTTATAGAGAGGGGGAAGGCAGAAGTCGTAGCTTCCGGCCGGATGTTTTATGATTGGAGGACGGAGGTTTTATTACAGTAAGCGTTTTTCTAGTTCCGCGTGCGTTTGGTCTGGCATCGAAACGCTATAATTACGATTTTGGAAACGACCACGGTGGAAATCGGACAAGTCATCACTCATGTTACGGAACCATTGCCTCTCATAGGCACAGTACTCGAGGTCCCGGAGTACTGACCGCCCATGCTCTGTTGACAACTGGATGTACAGCATCTTGCTTGGAAAATTCCCAGGAATAATGTATTGGTTATTGGCGCCGGAATCGGAACAGATGAAGCTCGCGTGCATTCCGCTCGGTGGGCCATTTCTCTGCATGTCGGAAGTAGACAACGGCTTGAAATAATCCCGCCAATTCGCATATTACAGATCTTCGGGGTTCAAGGGTCCTCACCGCCCTCTCTAACTGGTAGAGTATATCCAAAGGCGCATGGAAACGCACGAGATTCTCTTGCACAAGCAGCATGTGACAGAAATGCCTCCCAATAAGCACTCGCATGCTGCACTGCTGAATTCGGTATGCTCTTCCCAGGAAGTGACTGCATGTGGTGGAACCCCGCACGGTGCCATTGGGTGTTGGTGGAGCCACGTAGGACGCAGAGCCTCTTTTCTGAAGCCTCACTTCTGACACCTGACAATGCCTGATTAGTGAGGCGGGAGGTGGTTGGAATGTGGGGTATATATTCCGCTGCTGATTTTTCGAAATTCTGGTTTTTTCTTGTGTTATTCTGTTCTACTGCTGTTTTATTTCGATATGGCGGAGAAAGTCAATGGAATCCATCCGCCTGCGGAGGTGAAGGTCAATGGGCATTCGTCGATTGATAGCGAAGATGCACGTCGTACTGCTTACATCAAGTGAGTTTTCAATCGCAAAGGGATTTTCAACTTGATTTGGTCTTTTCTAACATCCACCCAGCGCCCTGCAAAGCCCTCGCATCACAGTCCTCGTCGACTCAACCAAAACGCCCTTCCAAGTCTCCAGGGACCTCTTCACACAACACTCCACAATTCTAGGCTCAAAATCTCGTTCCACAGACACACTTGATCTCCCCTCCATCAAAGCCTCAACATTTGAAGATTTCTTCATCTGGTTACACGTCTTTGAACCCCGATTGGGAAGCAAGAGTTTCGAAGCCGTTCTAGACCTCGCTATTTTCGCGGAACTCTACAAAATCTACCACCTCCAGAACCAAACATCCGATGCTCTGGCGCAAGAGATCCGCGAGAAATTGACGCCCGAACTACTGATACACGTATACAAAGCCGTGCCTGACGGAGCCGTTCTGCGAGAGCTGTGCGCTGGGGCTCTCAGTGAGCCGAAAGCTATTGGGGACGACTCGAAGTGGAAACGGGCTTTTTATGAGTATCCTGAGTTGGGATGGAGTTTCTTCGTTAAGGTGCATAATGAACTGGTAGATGTCCCCAAAAAGGCCTTTGGGCCTTGCGAGTTTCACGATCATTCTGATGTTCCGACTTGGAAACGCGGTGGGGAGGTTGAGGAGTGTCCATACCCGCGAGGTGCGCCACTTGGGGCGGTGAAGAAGGAAGAGTCGTTGGGGAACGAGATGAAAGCTGATAACAAGGTAAATGGTAAGGTGGACAGTAAGAAGGATAAAGTTGATAACAAGGTAAATGGTAAGGTGGATAGTAAGAAGGATAGTAAGGAGGAAGTGCAAAAGGCAAACTGGGAGGCAACTTCGGGAGAAGTCACGCCCAAGCCTGAGGAAGCGGCCAAGCCGGCAGCGTTGGCGAAGTCGGAGGTATTGACAGTGGCTGAGCAGGAGCCAGAGCCAGCGGTGCCGTCGAAGAAAGAGAATAAGAAGAAAAATAAGAGTAAGAAGAAGGGAGCCGCCGAGGCTGAGAATGGGACCGCTGGCGAAGGAAACAAGGTGACTTCTAGCTGAAGAGGGGTTTCATTATAGTCGGACAACGTGTTTAAAAAATTGGCCAGCTTTTGGACATAAAAAAAGATCATATTGCGTATCGCGGGTAAAAGTGACAATCGTTAGGTTTAAGGAATGCGAAAAATGCTTTGACGCTCCATTGTTTGACTTAAAAGACAATTGAAAATGTGACATGGAGAAATATATACGAAGTTCGAACTTAATCCCAATCCTTTCGTTAAGTGTCGCATGAGTCTTGCCTCCAAAATAAATCCAAGCCCGTGAAAAAATGTTAATTTCATCATGCGTATGCCTACTTATGTGAAAGTCACTGACTAGCCGCCATGATCAAGCTTCCGATGTGCCGTTAATGTGCAGCCCATTGACACCATTGGACAAATCGTCGACCCTGCATAGATATTAGCTAGAAGTCTTTACTAGAAAAAATGCTTGGTTTACCCAGCCGCAGGTGCAATCCCAAGCAACTTCATGGCATTTTCCATCACTTGTCGCACAGCCTCGAAGAATGCCAACTCTGCAGATGTGAGTGCGTTCTCGCCTTCATCTCCCTCCTCACTCTCGAGAGAAATTGGCAATTGATCGGCTATATTTATCAGATAAACCATAATCGTCGAGGGCTCCAGGTTCTTGTAGGCCGCACTTGTGACGTTGGGGTACTGAGCCAAAATACGGAGAAGTTCTGAGTATTTCTCTTCTTCGAGGGGTTTGAAATCGTCATCAGTAAGCGCATTCAAGTCGAAGGAACCTTGTTTCAGTGTGTCACATAACTTTGCGTACCAGTACTGTAGCTCTGGACCTGTGCCACGGGCAAATGCCGTTGCTTTGCCGATATCAAGTGGGTGGTCAGCTGCTCTCCTTGCTGTCAGATCTTGAGCTAAAATCGCAGAGATGCTAATAGGAGCCGCATAATCTTCGGGGTCGCCGAGAAGAGCAGCTTTCTCGGGGGTTGCTCTCAATGATTCCAGCATGGAAGCCTCGGACTCCTTGAGTATATCACTGAGCATGTGCCCATGGCCATGTTTGTCGTCGCCCTTGTTGAAGTGGACATGCTGCAATTTATCTGCTAGATCAGACATATCCATGAGTTTCAAGATGATGACTGTGCGCGAGAAATGCGGGTCGTGATCATTGGCGACAACATATATCATGTGGTCGAAGTTGTACTTCCTGGAGCGATCCAGAACCGATGCCAGTTCCCGGAGAGCATACATTCTACTTCCGTTGCGATCTCGAATGATGACTCTTCCTGATTTTTCTCCGTGGTCCTTTAGGTCGACGATCAAGGCCCCCTCGCTTTCTTTGGTGATACCTTTTGTCTTGAGGATTTCCTCGACCTCGGTCATAGTCTCCGGGCTAACGTGTGCCTCGCCATCGTACTCATCGAAGCTGATATTCAAGCGAGCGTAGAGCTTGGTGTAGTGGTCGATAGAAACATCCCTCAGTCGCTTCCAGAACGCAAGTGTTTCTTCGTCCCCATCCTCCATCTTCTTGAAGAAGGCATTCCTCTCCGCGAAAATTCCTTGCTTTTCGATCGTAGCTGTATCGCCCCCGCTATCTCGAGCAGCCCTGCTTGCAGCGACTTCAGGCTGAAAAAGCTCGTCCGTTTGGTTGTAAACACTAAGCATGTGCCCAATGGGATCAGCTTCGAATTTTTCTTCCGAGCCAAACTTCTCCCAGCCAGCACCAAGCAATCCGATCTGCTTTCCCCAATCTCCGAGATAATTAATTCTTACTACATCCCAGCCCATGGTCTCATACTGGTTCGCGATATACGCTCCCAAGAGCGTGCTTCGTAGGTGCTTGCCATGGAATTCGCTGGCTATGTTGGGCGATGAGAATTCAACAAGTACTTTTTTGCGGCCAAGGTCGGGTGAAGAAGAGTCGCGGAGACCAAGCGAAATATCGTGGCCATACGAAGACTTGCGGTCGTTGATGTAAGGGAGTAGCAACCTTGGAAGCGACTCCGGATCGAAAATGATTCGAAGATGGACGCCATCGTGTAGGGGAAACATAAACAGCGGACATTTTGGGAACTATCACGTAACACATTAGACACATGCAATATAAAGAAGGCTCGGTGTTACCCTTTTCATGAGATCCACGGCAAGGGCGTCCGGGTCTGCGCCATGCTTGAGTTGAGGTAGTGGAACCGTCAAATCGGAGATGAAAATGTCATTTGGCCAATGAATAGACTTGAAAGCAGTAAGAGCATCGCACTCGGTAAGGCTGCTTAGGATCTCTGCCAGGTATGACCGAACGATGTCGAGAGGCTTGTTCAATACGTGAGCGTCGGCAAATTCAGGGATAGGACCAAGGCCCAAGTTCTCCAATTTTGCCACGAGGCCTGTGAGATCGAGAGTCGTCATGACGAATTGTTGCTTTCTGATGCTGATGATAATTAAGCGTCAAAATTGGATATATTTTTCGCCCGGATGGCGTTGAGATTGCAAGTCCTTGAGATATGCAAGGCGGCTGATTGAGAGGACTCATGATGCGTCGTATATGACTGAAAGCAGTCAGCCTCGCAGCGATAGGGCTCAAGAAAGAGGCAACCATACAGTTATCGCGGATTCGGAAGTCCCGATAAGGCAAACGTTGTCAAGTGTTGTCGTTGCCAATAGTGAATTGTGAGGCGGACAAGATGGCGGGGTCAGGTCTCGGTTGGGCATCAAGCCACTAAGAAACTCACACATAGCAGCCATGTGCAATTCTGCAGCAATGGAATGAAGTGGCTTCCAATCACTCAACACCAAGCGTAGTATCGATATTGCTTGCTTTAATCCTTCCACCTAGAAAAGTTGAGCATTGTGGTGTGGCAGATCCTTGATTTTAGCTTGGCCCGCATCTACGCGATGATTTCAACGAGACGAATGGAACGCGTTTCTTAGTGTGAGAGTTCAAACATAGGTGATTGTCTGGATTGATGATTACCGGGTTTAGCTTTGGAACCCTGCTGCAGGAATCCCTTGTATGACTCTCGCTCCGAGTGCATCCCGTTCTTCGTCCCCCAGCCTGGACTCAACTTGTACGCTCTTACGGCTGCCAAGGGTACCAATCCTCGAGACAACAGATCTGCGAAATAACGACCAACGCGAAAGGATATACCGAACAAACAAACGACATGTGTACACTATGATTATCATTAAGAAAGAGGAGACAATAAAAGATCTGGGACTCGGATGGAAAGGTATCGCTTGTTGTTGCATACTAAAAATTGCAGCAACAAGGGCGATTGGGTATAAAACCTAGAATTTAGGTTAGGGATGAAACGTTATCCGGGCTAGGGAGAGGACATACGGAGACAATAAATTCCGAAGTCGTTTCATTGCCGTCGGCAGTTTCCTTGCCTTCCACAAACAATCGGAGTTGTAGCTGCACGAGGGCGTTAGTGAAACAGTTCATATGGGTAGAACCGTTTTACTCATGGCAGCGAGCGTTTTAACTGACATTTTTCTTGAATTCTGAGCAGCACTTGTTGAGGAGGTTAATCTTCCTCTGGGTTTTTTCAAGCTGGCGAAATGTGGCTCTGATGGTGTGGAGTGATCGGCGAGCATTTGTTGAGATTCTAGCCTCACGAGTAGGACGAAAATAACCAATATCCCCATCAGAAGATGAGAAAGCTGTCCATGCCTGGATTGTATTCGATAGAACACCATCGATCCGGCGTACAAGTCCCACAGCTTGCACTGACCAATCAAATGCTTCTTTGAGCTCAGCATCTTCCTCCGCCGCAATACCACAGCGTCCCGCGAGCGTAAATGAATGTTTCTTCGTCTATGCGGGGGGTTAGCAATCTTGTCATTGTCGGGATCTGCAGAGACGGGTACGCACATATTTGTAGATACCCAGCTCCAATTTATGAACCAAGTACTCCCATTCTCTCATGACCTGGTCGATACGTTTTTCAAAAACTTTCAGCCAGTAGTCCCGCGGCCTCCAGACTGGTGGGTCTGCCTTAAAACTTCCAAATGCGATTTGGTCCATGGATAAGTCAAGTTCGGACATATCGTGTAAGAGACCGTCGATTTCTGCGTCGAAAAATCCGTAACCAACCCAGCGATGATCATCTGTTCCAGAAACAACACAAGACATGTGAGCTTCGTACATGCCCCAAGTTCTCTTAGTCTCCTGCGCCCGTGCATCGCCACCCTCTAACTCCAGAAAATCAAGATCCGTCCATATCCTCTGTGGTTTGGTGTTGGTCTCCGTCTCAGTTTGCTCAGGCCCCACGTCGCGTAGCAGGAAGAACGGAAGATTCAGTGCCAGAGCGAAAGTAGAGTATCCATCGGTAGGAAAATTGACTTCAATCGAGGTTTGCAAATTAAGATGTTGATAGATTGCATTTCCCAGCACCGGGGCTTGGTGGGATGATGCTGTAGCCACCAGCGCGTAAATGCATTCAGGGTCCAGGTCCGAAATATAGATGAGCCGTCTGGCCGCATCGGGTAACTTTTCTTGATCGTATCGTGGCATCATCAAAGCATTGTATAACCCAAATGCCGTCAACGGATTGTTTTGCTGCCTTTTCTCCCCGCTTTCTTCGAGGTCCCCGCTTCCTTCGAGGTCTGAGATGGAGCACCTCTCATCAAGCCACACTTTTCTCGACGTTCCTGATGTGCCCCGTTTTTTGATAATATCTTTAAGCTCGACACCGCGACAAAACTTCCCCACTACTTCGAGAGCGCTGCGAGAAGGATTGGCTTCAGGGTCTTCGAAAAATACTTCCAATTCATCTCCCTTTGTATTAAGCTCCTTCCGGGCTTCGAAGAAATTCGTTTCGCGGATATTCCGGCGGATTGAAAATTCTGAAGGCCAGCTTGTATCGAAATCGTGGTTATTGTAGAAGTCAGTGGCCTCCAGGGGGCGAGAACGTGCATCTATACGTTGCGCTAGAGCGGGGGCGCCGCTTCCGTCAATACCTGGAAGATCCTCGCTAGGTGACGCCCCTCGTGGGGGTGTAATGGAAGAACCCCCCTTGACATTCTCGGGACACGCCTCCGAATCATCATTCGTTCCAGGCCCCATGTCGTTTAGCCGCCTCCTGTTGGGTTACCACTGGCGATTTGTACTAGGACCTCAGCATGGTTTTCTCCTTGAGAAAGATAAACGTAAACTCAAAAGATGGTAAAGCAAGAGACTTGTATTGAGAAAGTATATAGTAGATTAAGGAAGCAAGGAAGGTAGGGTCAAAACTAGCGCAACCGGCTCCTTTTTGATAATGACATTGCACATCCGCTGTCGGCCGATATCAAGCTGAGAGAGCTCATCCCTCAGTGACATGGGAGCCTTGTCAAATCTCATGTCAAAAGAATTCTAATTGGTGAATAGGGTGGTGCAGTTCGCGATTCGAGGAGTTGGGCAACGTCGAGTACTGTACTGCAAGAAACGTATTCAAGACAGTCCCAGCTGACTCGTAGTGAGCCAAGGGAACAGGGACACATAGTATTGCTATTCCACCGATTGAGGCTGTATTATCCCGGTACCCCACCACTCTAGAGAAGGCTATATAAATTCCAAGCATCGCTCATCTGAAGCCATACCGCTGCCAGCCTCGAGTTTTCGGTCGTTGTAGGCGAGGATGTTCGTAGGTGGTCTCGAGACGAAGTACTCCCGTAATGATGCCCAATTCCCCGGGTTTCTCCTGCCTTCGGGCGTCAGTGATTCTCTATAGTAAATCCGTGACATAGAACAGCCACTCACGAAAGGACACATCTTGCTCCGTATTTGACCGCCCTAATAATTTCGACTCTCCAGCTTCGACCGCCTTATTCCTATCGCACTGCCACTTTTGTAGTGCGGCAATACGCACAGCGAGTATGTGAACATTCCGGACACTGAGCGGCCCTGATATTGATTCCGGAAAGTCCGCACTCACACTGCGAAGTTAGCAAATTATCCCGCCAAAAGGTTGAGCTTCGAAGCCCGAACAATCAACCCACGCATTCCCATATATAGGCTGTTTTTCGCTTTCCGGGTGGCTGTATTTAGAGGTCAGTTCTGCGTCCTATTGCCCTAAAGATCATCACAGAATGGAGATGCTGACCGCTTCGTAGATTGGTTCGCGCATGCATGCGCGATGACGCGACAGAGCGTCTGCATCTGCTGCGAATCCATCAGGCTGAGCAAAACGAGCATTGATATTAGGCAGCTTCCGAGATACCATGATGGCATAATTACTCAATGCTGAACCACGAGACCTTGATCGAATGGCAGCTCCCCACGACGCCCACGCTCTGCATATAAATTGAGAACATCGCGTTCCGAGAACGGTGGTCTGTCCTGGAATTCGTGCCTCAGTCAGCGGCGGAGATTAGCATGCAGGGAATCATAGATTGATCGTGGCCCAGATGGACCGGGTCGCATGTAAGGAGTTGCAAAACTTCCCTGGAAGGATAAGCCCTCAAGTCGTATATTTCACGGAGAGAAGAATTTTTGGCTTTGCGCGCTTGGAATTGTCCAGTGAAAGGTCGCTGTAACCACAGGCGTGCTGACGCCATCGCAATAAACGAACCTATTACTTCAATCTGACGGCGTCCGTGTTCGGGCAAATCCTACGCCAATCGCATGTGTAACTACATAGGAAAAGCTAATATTAGGTTGCATTGCGGAGCAAAAACATATCGAGCTTCGGAACCAAGATCCTTCATGCTGAATCCTATAAAGGGGCAGAAACCCGTTCAGGGTGGTCCTTGTTCACTGTGTCAATGCGTTTACTTGGGCCTTTCATCATCCTGCTAAGAGGCTTTGAATTATGCGAATTGGCCCAGAAGCTAGATCGGCTGGCAAAGCTAAGGTCCTCAATGCTACACGAATCTTTTAGTGAATGTACATGGCGGGAAGTTTGTATTTCCAGCTTGGTGTTCATGGCTGACCGAACACAACTAGGAGTGATCGTCCTGAAATATAAGTACTCTTCCGAGAGCTACAAGCTGCAGACTTTTCTCGTTATTTCAACAGAAAAATTGGATGATAGCCGAATCGGTAATCATTGCAGCCCCCATCGGCGTCCGGCTACTGAGGATATCACCGGAAATTGTTGACTGACCAGAGGGATCAACATCTGCAATAGTACACGGAGCCGTGTGATGTCGCAGTGCCCAAGAGCCATCTTAATTCAACGACCATTAACTTGGGTGAAAGAGGACCCATCATTTGCTAACTTTGTTGAGCATCCACTTTCGTCCCTTGAGAGCTATGAGCGGCACATGTAGTTCCTCGTTTGTGGTCTTGTATCCGAATCTTCCGGGACCTTGATGCTAGCGATCGATGGCCCTTGCCCTCGTTTCCAGTTTCTCGGATGGCGGCCCGGTAAATGATACAATCGGATAATTGCCCTCGCTTTCTCTGAACTAGCTCATTTGGTGGGTCTATAATCACTCTCACCAGGACATTCCTGTCGCTTCTTGCTTTGCTTCCACACCGTCGTCCACTTCTTTGACATGGTCTTTATCCCCAACCTTACTGTCCCGACGCTCATTTCAACCTATGCTTGCATACGGCAGTACGGCACAAAATCTGCTGTGAGATTCTTCTCCACGACCAGCGTAGGAAATTTAAATATTTAACTTGAATAAAACCTATAGTTCAATTTAATTCAACCCATTTTAGATCTTATTTAATTTAATTTAAATTATATTTAAATATTATTTAATTTAATTTAAATTATATTTAAATATAATTTAAATCATACCTAAATTATATATTATATAATTTTTATATAATTTTTCTTATATTTTTTATTATTAAAACTTAATATATATAATATTATTTTGATTATTATACTTTTTTTTTAATATTACCAAACTTATATAAATAGAAAAAATCTAATAAATATTAAAAATAAATAATGTAGTGGTGGAAAAGGATGTGTGTCACGTGGTTCGCAGACACGTGCCACCCAGCATATAAGGCGTTTCCTGTAGCCTAGGCACTTGCTTCTTTAGACAATATTCACCCTATTGCTCTCCCTCCATATGATGGTTGTATCTGCCCTTACAATAATATTTTATATTTACGTAATAAAATTTATTATATAAAAATTATATTATATTATATTTTAATAAATTTTGATAAATTTTGATAAATTGTTAAATAGAATATTTTATTTTTGTTTAAAATTCAATTTTATAAAAGAAAATATAGAAAAATTAAATAATAAATATATTATTTTATCATATATAAATTATTTAAATTATATTTAAATTATTCCAAAAACTTAATTCAATTCAAATCTTTTTAAAATTCATTCAAAATCAATTCAATTCAATTCAAGTTAAATTATATTTAAATTATATTTAAATCATTGAAATTTTTTTCCTACGCTGTCCACGACTCACCGTTATTGATCATCGCTGGACGGCGATCTTGAACGGCTGGTTGGGGGTCTTCTAGTCTGTGCTGAACTCTGTGGAAATTATGGACTTAAAATTTTTGACTAGTCAATGACCCTCGTTTCTTCCCGTTACTTGGGCCCCTGGAGGCTGATGCAGAAAATTATAGCTTCGTCACACGGAACGCCTCCCTCCGCAATGGTAAAATTCCACGGCCAACCGACGTCTCATGTACTTCGAAGTATAAATCAATAGTTTGTTCATGTATGTCTTATTGGAGGGAATCTCTGCTACTGCATTGATGCGTGTGGGTTTCTCCGCGCGGTCGATCCTCTTGAGTATTCGTCGCAATCCTTCGTTGTACTGGAAAGTGGCTTTGAACTCGCGTACCAATGTGTGGAAATGAGAGAGTCGTAAATGCCAGGTTTGAAAGTTTAGAAAAATAACTCTACTGCCGTTGTATTCCGAGAGGTTCAAGTTCAACATGCACGAGGTAGGTGTCCCGAGAGTGTCTTGGAGGTATCATTGGCAAAACCTAACAAGGCAATATGGGGTCAACGGAGCTGGTATTGCCATTAATTCAGATTGTATCCTTCGGTATAAACAGAAAAAAATTATGAAAAGGTCTGGGGTAGACAGAATTTCCGCTGATATTCGCAAATTGCCGGGAACGCGTCGACTTCAACGCGAACTTACTAGCACATCGCGCTATGAAAGCAAAAGTTGAACGAACTCGATTTAAAAGTAAGCTTTATCGAAGACTTCTCCGATATTTATACTTCAAGCTCTCGATCCGAGATTTCTCGATGTCAAGCCGGCATGTAATGGGAAAATACAAAGAATGAGGTTGGCTGGCCAGAAGGGGAGAAGGGCACTATGGCGCTGGACATCAGCCTTCGCAGCATGAGTTTCAACATAATTGCAATAGCGAACAGGAGACCTCGGATCAAGGACTGGCCAGGGGGCCAGATCGTGAAACCCTTTTTCCTCGCAGTACTGGACGATATTTTTCTGCATTTCGGCTTGCGCTGGTCTTCCAGGTGGCGGACAGCAATTAGAATAATTCTCTGAGCTGAAATTTGCGCTGAAGATCCGGGCCACGTTTGAGGTTTTCCGGCAAGGTTCTGGGGTGATAGAAGCATTCGCCGGGTGGCCAGTCTAAGTTCCTAGTTCAAAAGAGGGTTGAAATGAAAGATGTGGGACTGCGATTGATGAAACGATGTGCTGGCAGCAGTTACACGTTGTATTCGTGCTCCGTCGAGATCGTGAACGTTACGATTCGGCGGGGACAGCGAGACCTCGTGGTCAACTTGTGTATAGCTTAGTATGAGCAACCGGTAGTAGTACATTGAAGGATATTCATTGCTTGATGCGGGTGGCCGAAGGATGTCCATCGTGAGATGTGCTGAGCCGCCGCCTTTTGAGACGACTGCAGATAGCATGTGGTTTATCATTCCCGTCGATCTGCTGTCCTAGGTGGCGCGAGGCATCCTAGGCGATCGTCGAATCTTGCGAAGGGGGAGCTGTAAGGTCTCGAGATGCCTCGTTCACAGATGACACAGGCAAGGTTTCCTCTTCCACTGAATCCACTCCAGCAGTTCGCCGTGCATCTCTTTCACCCTCAGTCTCATCAGAAGATTCGATATACGTCCTCTTGCCCTCCGCCACTCCTTTGCCAACTTCTGCAAATCCTCATTGACATCGTCTTTATCCTTCGTGGTGAACTCGGGCGGTCCAAAGGCTTCCAGTCTAGGCGATTTTCCTTTCCCATACTCGCATATCATAGTGTCACTGTGAGAAGCTCTGCCCTTTACCACAATGACATGATTCCAGTTCCAGCCAAAGTCCCTTGTGTACACTAACACCTTGGCCTTGTATTTAAATCCTCTGGGATTTCCCCCGGAGTCAGCTGCTCCGCCCGCTTCTCCGGGGACCCGAATCCAAGGTCGTTCAGCCACTCAGTAATGCGTACAAGTTGCTTTAGGGACGCGGTTTTCTTGTTCCATTCTTCGCAATCTCGCACCGAGAATTCCTAGACATGGTAGTCTTGCCATTGGAAAGAATCTTGCAACCCTTCGTACAGGTGCGAGAATGTCGTGAAAGCTGGAACTGAAAGCTCGCGACAAATGGCCCTTTTCCCTTTGTAGGCGAGTGGCTCGAGGTCGACCTTGATGGGGTAGTTTTTCGAAAGTGGCACTAAAGCTTTCGATGTCAGTGTGATTCGGGCCTATTGAGCGATTAGGTCGTTGCACCTGAAGTTGCCATTGTGGACTCGCTTCTATGGTATCAGCAAAATCTTCGGGGAATAGAACAACGAAATGGAATGAAATTATCGTGGAGGAGAAATATCCACATGCGAGACGCGACTCCGTAAATCCGACGCGACGCGGAGCTTTTTGGCGTGTTACGCCATAGATCCAGTAGACGCGTCCTACCTTGGAATTGAAGCATTATCAAAGACTTCTCCGATGCTGCTATAGACAGCCATTTGATTCGAGACTTCTGGCATCGAGGCGGCATGTGTAGAAGAAATATAAAGGGGAGTTTGGCTGCTACCGGACGTTGTAGGTCGACTTCTCGCTTCGGAAGCGCGACTAACTTTAAATCCACCTCATCCCACTTTTGCCCCTATCCATCAACACATCGACAGTGTAGTGTTGGCCGATCGCCGGCAATTCAGATCTCTATCTGACAATTGGAGGATGCTGATCAGACGTCACAGCTGCATTGGCCTTATCTCTACTTCATGACGCTATGCTGGGGATGGAGTCATCCGCGAACTTGCTTCGGTACTCCGCATTAAGTTTGATAAGAAGTTCTATGTGGCCGAGTATGTGGGCATGGACGAAAGTCCATTACCAGATGGCATTGCTTGTTATCTCAGGACTTCCCTATCTCCATCTTTGACCTTGTATTTCCGCTACCAGTACTGAGGTCATGCTCATACTTAAATAAGGTCAGGTCTCATGTGCAAGCCAGATTCCTCCTTTCCTCCTGCTGCTGGTCTCCCAATCTTTTTCAAATTTAGCGATTGTCGATTTCCCCGTTAGTTTGAGAGACAGAATATTGAGTTCTCCAAGTGTATTCATGACGCAGGGAGATGTTCTGTAGGGCAATCGGAGGTTGCACTTTACTTTTCACCACTGGGTTGCACCACTGCATCCCGAGTTGGATAAACATGTCAACAACCAACGGTATTCTTGTTCTGTCTAATGGTGTAGGATACGGAATTGTGGTTGGAATCGGGGCCTTCTTTGCTCTGCTCATGTACCTCTCCCCATTTTTGACCCCGCCCCCAAGTCACCTCTTTAACTCTCCCAAGGCTAGCAATAACACATCTACAAAATCGCTACACAACCTACTCAACACACCAGGCTGAAGAATTCAACACTGCCTCTCGCTCTGTTAAGCCTGGACTCATCGCAGCCGGCGTTGTCTCCTCATGGACCTGGTCCGCGACGCTCCTCACCTCTTCAACTTTCGCGTACACCTATGGCATATCGGGTCCTATGTGGTACGGTGCTATGGGAACCTGGCAAATCCTCCTTTTCGCCCTCATCGCCATGAAGATCAAATCATCCGCCCCCGGCGCACACACATTTCCCGAGATCGTATTGTCTCGACATGGAAAGATTGCCCATCTTACCTACCTATTCTATGGCTGGGCCACCAACATGCTCGTTGGAGCCTGTTTAGTCCTCGGCGGTAGTCAGGTGGTCGGAGCACTTAGTGGCGTTAATGTCTGCGCTGCATGTTTCCTCATCCCGCTGGTAGTGGCGGCGTATGTCATTGCTGGTGGGCTAAGAAGCACATTCATTGCAGATTATACGCATACAGCGATTCTATTCGTCGCTATATTCGTCTTCGGGTTCAGCATTTACTCCACAAACCCCGCCGTTGGCTCGCCCTCCAAATTTTACGACCTCCTAGTTGAAGCGTCCGCGAAGATGCCCATAGCAGACAATCACGGGGGAAGCTATCTCACATTCAAGTCTAATGGAGGCCTCGTTTTTGCAATTGATCTGTTCGTTGCAGGTTTCAGCACTATTTGGCTAGATCAAGCTTACTGGCAACGGGCAATTGCTTCTCGTCCAGAGACCTCCGTCAAAGCTTACATCTTCGGCGGGCTGGCATGGTACGGCATTCCATTCGGGTTCGCTACGGCCATGGGACTCGGATGCGCGGCACTTACTTCCTCGCCATCTTTTCCAACGTACCCTAATCCACTCTCAGCAGCACAGAATGGCGCTGGGCTTAGCTCCCCAGCAACCGCAATCGCGCTACTAGGGAAAGGAGGTGCGGGGTTGATGTTGTTGTTACTCTTTATGGCGGTTACCAGCTCTACCAGTGCGGAGTTGATTGCTGTTTCCTCACTGCTCACATTTGATGTCTACAAGACGTATATCAAGCCCAAAGCTACGTCGAGTGAACTTGTGCGAGTATCTCACTACGGCATTATTCTATACGCGCTAGTCTTAGCTGGGTATGTCTTCCTGTCTGTCTTCAGGATTGAACTAACAAAATCTAGTTTCTGCTGCATTCTGAACGCAGCATCGATCAATCTAACTTGGCTCCTCACTGTCCTCGGTATAATCGTTAGCGGCGCCTCCATTCCGGTCGGTCTCATCCTCCTTTAGTCACGCATGTCCACCATCGCCGTCCTTCTCTCTCCCTGGATCGGTTTCTTCTCCGGCCTCATCGCGTGGTTCATCGTCACCCATCTCCGATCCGGAGTCATCAGCGTCGAAACAACAGGTGATGCAACCAATGCCGTGGCTGGAAATATCACGAGTTGGGGAATGGGATTCGTAATGGCCATTTTTTTGAGCTTAGTATTCCCAAAGAAGTTCGAGAGTACCGACGAAGAACATATCGCGAGAGCCAACAAGATTAATGGCATCCCCAGCTCGCTGGAAGGCACGGGTACAGTGACATCTACTGAAGGCGTGGTCCCTCACGGAGAGAAAGATATGGAGAAGAATCCGGATGCTATTGAGCCACCGAGTAATCCACTTCCAGATACGGTCGTCAAAACTGGCAATGAGATTGTTGATTTCCTCGAAGCATCTCATATCGAGCTTATGGATCCCGCGGAAGTGAAGAAAGCCACCCGTCTAGCCATCGGCTTCAACATCCTTTTCCTGGCTGTAGCTATTCTCTTTGTACCCTTTCTACTATTTGGCGGCGAATGGATCTTTCGGAAGAAAGCCTTTGTGGGTTGGTGTGTGGTGAGTTTCATCTGGGTGTGGTGTAGTATGATCATATGCGTCATCTGGCCGGTCGTAGAAAGTAGGAGGACGATCTGGATGATCATGGAAGGGGTCGTGAGGAATGCTAGGAGAGGAAAGGGAAGAGGCCGCGGAGAAGGAGATGAATGAGGCTTGAGGGATCCCCCTAGGTAACCATGCCCCATGGCGATCTCACAGTAGGGTAACTGAATTTGTTTCTCGTCAAATATTTAAGCTTCCCCATCTTTCTGGGGCTTCCATGTGATGTCTCAGACGAATGAATTGCGGATGTCAGGTGGTCTTGATAATTTACTGGTTACTGTACGAGAGAGCTAAAGCCTCTATCTCTACCACTTTCCCCGACTGAAGAAAGGAGGGAAAAGAAACCTTTGCAGTGACCGCCCGTCTCATCCACCTGTCTTAACTGCACGAGAATTGTTCGAGGCGCCTGACTTAATGTACGTTGCCTTGTCAGCATTCATGCCACACTGTCAGTGACGAGTACATCTTTCTGAACCCTGATCTTTCCTGGCTCCAATGTATGCCTCGGTTGTTGGACATGGCTTGCACTACTGACATTCATCTCCATTATTGCGTCGCCCCTCAAAGGTTCCGAGTCAATGTCACCTTCCATCTTGGCATAAGAACCTGGCTTGGTGGTCTTGGATCCCTTAGAACCTCCGGAGCCATTGGATCTATGTGAGAGTGACTGCAGGGAAATTGCACTTCGGACACTATTGATAACAGATTGGACTCCGCGTCCAGTGACTAGCGGCTTCAGTACCGGAAGACAACAAGCGATGAGAGCAAGACCAGCTTCGATCATTCCCCAATAGAATATCGTAGATATAGTTTCTAGAGGGATCTTAGCTGAGTAGTGATCCTAGAAGGAGACCCCAACTTACGGTTCACGTCGAACACGGCCGAGTAGCTAGAGGATGTGACTTGCAGCACGATTACGAGACGGAAAATAGAAGCAACAAGGGCCCTATGAATGAACGTCAGTGATGATCCAAAAGTACAGCTGGGAATCTTACATGAATGCCATTAACAGAATCCCAGTTACAGCAAGTTTTCGCTGCCACTTCATTTGCAGTCGCCAGATCTAACGATTGTTAAAACGAGTGATTCCGACTAAGGCAGATCGTCAAGGCTACCCACTGTAGGTAAAGGCATCACAACCAAGAGAATATTTGTGATAAATTCCGAGACGTAGAGTCCTTCCTCTTTTTGCAGCCCATTCCCGCAGAAAGTGATGAGATCAATTCGAGAGCCCCAATTAGCGCCAAAGTGTGTGCCGCAATTGAAGGCCATGACGAATACGAAAGTGAGCATCCAAACGATAATTATACCAGTCAGCAACCATGTGAGATAGTTCATGAAGTTCTTCCGAAGAACGAACAAACGTCGGTAGAAGAATATGATACTGATTTTGACGAAGCCGTAAGCCAAGATCAACAATATCGTAATCGCGAATTCGATCTGAAGACTTGAAATTAGTAAAATCTGACTAGTTCAAGCTTGGTGATACATACCTGCTGGTTTATCTGTATTTCCGGATTGATATCTTTGAGAAAGTCCTCTTGTGTTTCACCAGCCGGAGGTGGAGTAGGGTAGCCGAACGCATGCTTCTTTACGCCTACGCAAAGGGGCATATTTAGTTTAAGCATCATAGTCCTGCCTAGGTCAACTCACCAGCTATAAGACAAGCACCCATTCCAATGACCATAAGCTATGCAGAAGAAGTCAAATCAGTTGGCACTTCTAGACAAAGTGGATTCAAAAGCATTAATTACCAATGCGGGTATCATGAGCCAGTCATCAACCGCCAAGTTTTGCTTTCTCGAAGTGCGAACGTAGAACCTGAGAACCACAGCGCCAATGCTCAAAATTGGAAGCACAACCCCAGCAGCAACAAGCTCTCCAGGAGAGGCATAAGGAACAAAAATAATCGAGCCGCCGGAAGACATATTGATGATACTGGTTGAAGGACTATGAAGGAAGTGGGCACGATGGGGAAATCATCGAAAAGGTCGTAGAGGGATTGGATTTGAGGTTGAGTCGCCATGGAGGGAATGGAGTTGCCATCCAAGTTCCAACACCACGGTTTGTTGGTTGTGTCAGGGGACTTGTGGCGAGGTTCCATGGGTCCACCGGAAGTTGGTGATCCGCCCCCCGGACCAAATCAGTTCGAAATTCGGCCTGTCCCGGGATGCATCGTTCATTACAATTTATCTGCCGATTTGTTGATCGTCTCCGCCACTTGCCCCGCACTGCGTTTATTGAGTAGGGAAGGTTTGCGGCACAAGAAGGTACAGGCACATTTTACAAAAGACGAGTGAACAGGCCCCGAAATGATGTAAAGCCAAGCCTAAGATGGTCCAAAAAGGCAGGCGGTGTTGTTGGCTTCAATATATGCAATGCAGTTGGAATTCAAAACATTTCCCGCAACCTTCCCAGCACACCAATGCGGCAGGCCTTAAGGACGGCAGCTTCTGCGTGTGAACTATATGCAGGGATAGGAATAACATTATCAGCCTAAAGCTTCCTCACATTGAGCTGAGGCTTGCGGATATTCGGCCGCTGGTTTTGGGGTAAAGATTCTTTGCAGTCGTTTTCCGTTGCTTCTTCTCCAGTATACTGTGGATATCGTTCTATTGGATAGCAGGAATCGACAATTCGACGCTTTCACCAACAGTATCATAAGTCAGGTCTCATTTCAACGCCCGAAAAAATGTCTGGACGAAGTCTTGTAGCTTTGCTCGTCATATTCTTTTATCCCCTCTACAGGATATACCTTTCCCTATCATACCGACTCGCAGTTCACAGAGCAGGATGCTCTATGCCCAAAAGCTACCGACACAGAGATCCTATTTTAGGTCTCGACTTGTTTCTGCGGCGAGTCAACTCTATAAAGCTTGGCAATTCGTTGGATCTGGATAGTGACTTGTTCGACACTTACGGACGGACGGTTCAGACCAATGTATGGGCAACGAAACAATATGTCACTATGGATCCACTGAATATACAAACAATATGCGCAACGCAGGTGGAAAAATTTGGTTCGGCGCCCATGAACAATGCAGTCTGCCAGCCTCTGCTTGGGGATGGCATTATTACAACCGATGGTGCCCAATGGAAAAGGTCCCGCAATCTTGTCAATCCAATCTTTGCTCGGGCGCAGGTATCAGAACTTGCCCCTCTAGAGAACTACGTTGGCCGCTTGCTGGCTTTGATACCCCTGGATGGATCAACAGTCGACATGCAACCACTTCTAAAAATGCTCTTTCTTGACAGCAATACAGAGTTTATCTTTGGAAGGTCTTCGAATGCCCTTGCGCCAGAAAAGAGCAATCTTATTGCTCAACGACTGCCTTCCGTATTTGATGATGCCCTTCGGGGAATGAGGAAGCGCTTCACCTTGGGGAAGTTAAGGTTTCTAGCCGGAAAGGATCAGCCTTGGCTCAAAAAGTGTCGAGAGGTTCACAGCATCATCGTTAGTTTCATAGATGAGGAGATGGAACTAAAAAACTCGCAACACAGAACTTCGTCCGATACTTCACCATACAATTATGTGCTCCTAAGAGAGTTGGTCAAGTCGACCGACGACAAGCTGTTCATTCGGAACGAGTTGATGAATGTGTTCTTCCCAGCCCGCGATACCTCCGCTATCCTGACCGGAAATATATTATTCCTTCTGGCACGACATCCAAGGGTATGGGACAGTCTTCGAGCAGAAGTCCTGACCATCGGTGAACAAAAATTGACGTTCGAGCTTCTGAAATTGATGAAGTATATGTCCGCGGTGATCAACGAGAGTAAGCTTGTCTGTCTTGAAGCATATTCTTTGCTAATGTGGTGGGAACACAGCTCTTCGCCTCCTCAACCCCGTGGCTCGGAGTTGGAAGACTTGCCTCGAATCCTGCGTTCTACCTCGTGGGGGTGGGTATTCTGGTGACGAGCCGATTCTTCTTCAACCTGGAGACCAGGTCGATATGTCCTTTGCTCTACTACACATCGACCCAGAGATATGGGGGGAAGATTCAAGGGATTTCAGGCCAGAGCGTTGGCACAAGCTGAAGCAAAGCTGGAATTTTATTCCCTTCTTCGGAGGTCGGCGTGTATGTCCCGCCCAGCAGAATGTGTTGACAGACGTCGCCTATGTTCTAGTGAGACTCATGCAGAGATTCGAAACGTGCAAAAATCGAGACAGCTGTCCAGATTACGTTGAAGAGTTTGTATTCACGAAAGAGAGTAGGAATGGAGTCAAAGTATCTTTTTCGCCTGCAGGTGCTCCTTAAAGACTGGGTATGGGCTCTGTAGTTATTGTCGTTCGTTGTCTTCAATTGAATAGAAGCTAGTCTCCCTAACTTTTAGTCAAGGATACTCGAAGCGTTGCGTTTTCGACAATATGCGTGCTGGATTAGAGCTTGTGCAAATGCAGTGATATGGCTCAGTGTGAGATAAATGAGAGATTATTTGATACTTCAGTATACTCTTTGGTCACCAAATCGAGAACGATTACATAGCGAAAGCTACCGAATAACAGTCTTGTGTTTTCCTTCACTCTCCCGAAGCCTTCAAATCTCCCCGCCAGGATACCTTTCACCGTGGGCCGCTTAAATCACTCTTCCTCCTCGTCAAACCAGCTCCATACCTTTTCTTCCGTGGGCTTCCAATCCACACTCTGATTAAAATAATTGCGTATCGTCTCCAGTTCAGGCGTACCTTCCGGGCAGTATCGCATTCTGGGAATTTGCGATATCTTCAGGTCCTCCACATTCGGATCACCGTAACGGTAGCAGCCGGGATGCGCTAGAGTCCATGCCTCCAATGCATGCCAATTGCGACAAGAACGGATTTGGCTATCACCAGTAACTGGTCGCATGTCGGGAGTCGTGGTGCGAAGAGTATCGTCCGCGTGGCAAGTAACGTCAGCACGAAGCTGATCGAGACAATGTATTATATGTTCCGGTGTTAAAGATTGAGCACGCCCCTCTTGATATTCCATGAAGGCACGGTATATGTTTTTCTTGGAGGCATATCAGCTTCATTGCATAACTGTAGCTGGGAGTTTCATTTACCAAACAATGCAAACCATGATATGCATTTACAAAGTAAATGCGTTTGCTAGTATCCCAGGGCCACAAGGACCCCATCGGAAGGCCTTTTTCTTGGGCCCAGCTTTCAGAAACGGCAACTATACCACTGTCGTGGTTGATGGCGTCCCACAGATGGTGCCTCTCGGTAGCATTACTGCTAGTATAGATGCTCTCTTGACTCCACTCCAGTCGAATCTCGTCATCACTCAAGCCCGCTATCAATCAAACGTCAACATTTCATATTTGCATTGGAATATGGAGTACATTACCGAATTTTGAGCCAACGCTTGTAGTATCGTAACTTTCTCGAACATGCTCATGGAACATGAGTCCTAAGCCCTGGACGAGATTCAAGATGATAGAAATAGCAAGAACACAGGTAATAAAATTGTTGGGGCTCTTTCTTCGGAAGTCATAAAAATGCGACGGATCTCGAGGACACTCTTCATATTTGAGGAGTTGGACTGACTCGCTTTCGTCTCTCATGGTGTAATGGATGGTTGGATGCGTTCCACGGAATGGTGAAGAAAATTCTAGCAGACCAAGCGTATTGGACAAATTACTGTACAAAATATTATGTTAAAGCAATATTATCCTTCGTATGGTAAAGCTGGGGACTTCCTGGGTTTTAGGAACAGGCGATGTTCACTAACGTCCCCAAAAGACGCAGCCACGCAGCCATCCAGCTGCCATGATAAAAGCTGGGAAGTGCGCAAACCTTCATGCTCCAACTCATTACAGTGTTGGGCATGGTATGTGCGCACCGGGCAGACGTACGATCCCCCGGGGGCATGATCAGCCTCGCCCGTATCAGTGCAAATCCAACGATTTAATGCATGGGCGTATCCATGACTGTGTGACCTTCCTAAAGAACTCGATGCCAGATCCAACGTCGATCTTTTCAGTGCCATTTACGTGCCACTATAGTCTCTTTGCCTTCTTGGCTGCGTCCACGCCTCGCAGACGCCTCGGCGCCAACTCGCAGCTGATGCTGGTATGATTCCAAGTATACCGCAAGCCTTGTTCTATCCTTGTTCTAAGTCTTTTAATGACTGCCGGCAGTTCTATTTCCTCAGTTGGGGAGAGGGTTATGCAGGCGGCGCAGCTCGAGATTGATAACATCAATGCAACGACAATCTATTTTGTTGGTTGGATCTTCGGTCATGTCAGATGCTGATGGAGTGATCCCTCGGTGATCGAACAAATTTGAAAAGAGGCGAAGTGATAGACAAGTAGTTGCCGAAAGGACATATAAAGTCTGTAGCTGTGGTGGGAATCGTAGCAAAACTTCAACAAACACAGCAAAAACAACAAACCTTTGCACCAAAGTCAAACCCAACACTACTCTCAACTATCTCCGCATTCAAAATGATGTTGACCAAGCTTGCACTTGCTGCCAGCTTCGGGGTGGGGGCTCTGACCTCTCCACTTAGTAAGATGTGCTAAGACCTCTAATGTTCCTAACTTAAACTAACAAACATGTTGATGATGACTCAGTCAAGGGTCGCAATCAAATGGACCCGACCCAGATTAGGGACACCAAAGTTCCGGAGCCGGGGAGGTTCGCAAAAATGGACCTCGAAGCAGGACTGCACGTTCCTGAACCCGGAAGGTTCGCGAAGAAAGACTCTGAAGATGAGTCGAATGCCCCCGAACCAGGAAGCTTTGCAAAGAAGAACGAGGAAGGTGAGTGGGATATCTTGCTGTCTGAGAAGGTGTCTGCAGCAGAACACTTACTTGGTTTTTTAGTTGAAATTAGTTTTTGAGAAACACCATTGTTTGAACATTACCATGGTGTATGGATACGGTGTATGGATGGTAGTGGAGATACAAGGGTGCGGCAAGTGCGGCAACAGCAATGAATATATTTGGTCCTTCATTCAAATTTCATCCAGTTAGCTCATTTCTCTCATCACTTTCTTCGAAGTCAAATTCCGCCACTCGACTTTTCTAGGCGACCCTAAATCCCCATTTCCTCCGCTTCGTCTTTGACTAGTGGCAGTTTTGTTTGCATTCAATGTATGCATCGAATTCGAGACTTATCATTTCCACGTTGGCCTGTTTCCTCTACTCGTTGCGTCGCTCGCCTACTGCAATCAGAAAGCTTGCTGAGGTTTTCATCTTACTTTTCTTGCAATCTCTCTTCGCACAAACACTTGACCCACATTAAACATCGTTGCGTCGCCCTGACTATATGTTGATGTCAAAGGCCGCTTATTCTTGAAACCCAATGCTGTAACAAGCCACAGGACTGAGGGCCGCGGAATGTGTTCGTGGTTCGTTGTGTTGCCTCTGCTTCTCCTACTCATCTCGCGTTTGCTTGCGAAAGGCATTGCCGCAAGCGCGCATTTCGTCGTAGCAGATATGAAACTATTGATAGGAATATTAGTTCTCGATTTAGAAATCTGAGCTGAGAACATAGCCCTTAGAGGTGGTTACTTTTGTTAAAATCTGGAAAGTTCGTTATACCCACATTACGCGTGGTAAAGCCCCTACGCCGAAGTCCTCATGTAATTTTCAAGTCTGTACAAGATATTTTCGATGTCCATCCAAGTATTTTGAACATCTTTTGAGTCCATCGGGTCTACGATATGCTGATCAATACCCGCCCCTCCGCGGGATCGGTCTGCATTCCGAAAACAGTCCGAAATAAATCGAGCAGCTTTAACCCCATCATCTCCGCCAGTAAACACCGGGAAAGTATCCGAAAGCGGATAAACTTTTATTTTCTCCTTAAACTCTGCGGCGTTGCTCATGACCAGAAAGATCATACTTTTCGTGAAGAACTTTGAATTGATAACAGCGTCCCAAAGTGCGAGACTTTCCATCAGTTTGGTTCGTCGGGGGTTGTCAGGTCGGAATTGGTTATATGAACATAAATCGATAGTGAATATTATGCCAAGCACGTCCTTGAAGTTTTCGCTCCACTGCTGCCGTGGGGAGCCCTTCTGCCTTTCGCCATTGAAGACATATAGACTTCTGTTCGGGGCCAGTGTCAAAACGTTGGGTGTCATGACGGCCGAGAGAGACGACCTTGACGGAATACGAATGAGATCAGCCATCGACGGTACATAATTAGTATGTGCGATCCTATCGACTTCATCAAAGAAGCTATAATGAGACATCAGCATTATTCTTAACGAGAACGAAATTCGAGGGTCTCACTATGGAGCTGTACGGAACAAAAGCGGTACTGTATGCTTCATTGCCAACCCTGCCCAGAGCACCTTGAAATCCGCAGCGATCTCAGGCGTAAGTTCGTTCGCAGAGTCACAATGATCGAGTAAAGTTTGAGCGCGCGTTGAGATCTCGCTTTTTTCCGCCTTCGGAAGTATCAACTCCTTCAATAACGCCTCCATTGCGTTGAAGACCGTTCCTTGTATCCAGTCTCGATGGATAGGAATTTCCTCGGACGAAATTCTACCTCTCTGTGATATCTGCATAGTCTTTAATAACTGAGTCCCACCGTTTCCTAACATTAGGACTCTAGTTCTTGTATCGTTTGGTATTGCAGGAAAATCATCTTCTGAATAATTTCCAGCTGTGCGAGATCCAGCCTCCCCTACTTCATTTTCCCGGTTGTGCGATCTTCTGAAAAGTCTACTGTATCGTGACAAACGTGATTGCATGGCTTGTTTGGGCGACTGCCACTTCTTGGAAAGATATATGTGGTGTAGACACACGCTGTTCCAATGAGTAATTGGTGGTGCTATATTAAACTACCTTTTGGTTGATCGAGTGCGGTACAATAAATCTGAGATGCAAGCCGGCGGTACTGTGGTGGGGTTAAATACGCGGCAAGGCTGCAAGATTGCGGCGTGGCCAAGGCAGATATTTTTGCTACACCTGACTCGAAGGAGCAAGCAACTCGTAAGCTCATACCCTCAACTTTAATCTCGAGACATCAATTTGAGAAAAATTTCTCGTAAAAGGGTGTTGAGGTAGTTGCAGGGGAAAAAAGGATAAATTGTCTTGGGAAGGAATAAAAAACTCTTTCCAATGCTAATTAATTCAAAATTCTGGGCCGTTGAAAAAGCTCCCTATTTGGTCATTGAGTAGAATACAAAAACTGCGTGTACTCGGAAACGTTGATGCTGAGTATTCGGATTTAAACCCTCAAAAGGGGGTGATTCGCTTACCCCCCTTCACATCTACTGCCACTGTAAATTATCATTCATACATCTGAGCTAAGGGCTTCAGCATCAAATCAATTGAAATTAAATTTCAGATTCCAGATTGCAGTCCACTATATAACGATTCCCCGCCGGATCAACATCATTCATTGCTCCCAAAAAAAATTAAGACAGGCTAGTGAAAAGCAAGTATTGAACATAAGGATCGATACGTACGGCCGCAATTCTGGTGACCCTAATGCGTAGCTGCGCCCGCTCAAGCTAAATGGTATGATAATACAAACCTTAAATCTTAATCATTGTCCAAACGTTTCTATATATCAGGGGTCTTCTCAATGTCCTACTTCTCTTAAAGTGCAGTTATGACAACAGCACAGCATACAAGTCGAAAGGCAATCTGAACAACTTTTCAACGAAAAAAAGTATTCTAGCCTCGAATCACCAAAACAGAGCCTCAGATACATGTGCTCGAAGTAAGATAAGACATCCAATTGACTTAGGAAGGTTGAACGTACTTCACACCCGCGAAAATGGTCTGGACTCAACGTTTGCATGCTAGTGGAAGCACAATTCGTCGAGGACTGAGAAGCTGATTACACACAATCTGACCCGAAGAACGCGCGTCTCCAAGGCAGCAGGATAAAACGGTTTTGATTGGTACTCCTGTGTGAGAACGAGTGGGAAATATACAGAGGAGACGCAGAAAAGGGGGGTAGAGATTAGTCAGCTAAGCGGTAATGCTTATGTAATCAGTTCGACGTTGGAGCGAGCTGCTGCCCCTCAGCAGGCAGTAAATGATTGATTTTTAGGGAAGGATCTGGTGAATTTACGAATTCGAAGGGAAACGTTTTCAATGGTCAATAGAGAAGCTAAGAAGGCTGTGGGCTGTGGAGATTTATTAATCCGTGTTTGATACCCGACATTTCTTTTAAAAATGAGCCATCTACTTCCAGGCTTTTCATGGCAACAAATTCAGAACCTTTTGGGGGGAATAGAAGTTTCTGAAGTATCTGTAGTGATCGAACTGTAATCCAATAAAGTAACTCTTCGTCGCCGAGTAGACAATCAAACATTTCGAAGCCCGTGTAACATGACCCGGCATTCCGGCCCGCAACCCCGACCCAGCAAATAGATCTTCCCCATCAAATAAAGAAGTACACCAAGCCCGGGCGTAGAAGAATGCATTTCTCTCTTCGAGTAAGTTATTCTTGTCTGTTTATTAAGCACTCGTTGAATCTGCTGTGGAGACCACCAATGATACCCCTTGCGCGCAACGTGGGGGTGCGTATTATGTCAGCAGGTATTGGTGCTTAGCATGCGGATGAGGGGTGGACACGCGCAAGCTAAGGGACGAGATGCGTAGGGATTTGGGGTATAAAGGGGAGGAGATTTCCTTTTGAAGTGTTTGTTGGAGCTTGAATTGAAAAGGACAGGAAAGAGCTCAGAGGGTTGCAGGCGTTTCTTGGATAGATACTCCCATCGTTGCTTAAGAAGACTCTCCTCTTATATAATATTACAATAACACTCGGACACTATCCAATCTCATTCACACACCTCAGATACGAGACTAAGAAGGTACGCTTAAAAAGTCTTTCATGAGCTCCTTCCATTTCACCTTGTTGCTTCCACTTCCACTTGCCCATCACCTAAGACCAAAAAAATATCTCATCTCGCTCAAACATAGAAACACTAAACCCTTTTCAAACACTCCAATCTAACAGCAAGACAGGACTTACCAAGGAACACGTTAAAAATCAACCTTTCAAAATCCCTTTGCCAGCAAATTCATTCACCCCGCCTACCCCACCAGAAGCTCCCGAACCAAAACTCATTCAACACTCTCCCCTCATAAACCAGGATACAAACCCCCAACAACCAGCCATCCACCTCACTTAAAGTCAACCTCCCCAATCATCTCAATTACTCAAAAACGACCAAACAAGCACTCAAACCCAAACCCACCTGGCAAGTCTTCTCAAAGGAGTCCATCCAGCAGAACTTTGGAGGCTACTCACAACCTCCCCCTCACTGCAACACCAAAATGCCACACCTCCTTCCCTCCCCCGATCTCCATAACCCCAAGCTCACTCCTTCACCTTCCGTACAAAAGAAAGTTTTCGCAGCACGAAGAATCCAAAACTTCCTGCAAGAAAGCCGCCCATACACCCCCCTCGTACATCCCCCTCATCAAAAAAGCCAGGAGACAGTTCTAAAAGAAGCAGAGAGAAGAATGACTCTCAAACTGCGAGAATTTGAAATGGCGTTTGACTCAAACAACAACACCTGAAAAAAAAAAGGTAAGTTTCTCACTCCACCCCACTTCATTAAAAAAACCCAAGGGCCTGAGAAAAAGCACTGGATTATAAGTGATAAATGATCTAACTCTAGCCATAGCCAGCCAGCCATGCATGCATACCCTATGCTCATTCCGAGGTTCCAAAACGCCAACGCTAGTGTCTTGCAAGCAAAGCAATGAATACCCCCATACCCTCTTCTTCGCTGCACACAAAAGCAAGGTCTTGAATGCACTTCCTGCGGCCGTAAATCCACCCCTTAAGGTCGTAAGTCTACGACTTCAAACTCCAACCCTTTGGCTTCGAAAACGTGACCTGGGCGCAGGGCATTGGTATATATGTTTTCCTCGGCGTGTGGGTGGAAGAGGCCTGTTTGGCGGCAGTTGAGGACGGATTGCATGCCGGGGGGATCGGTGAGGCGGAAGACTCCCCATCTATTTCTCATTAATTCCCGTTCTTTTTGAAGTGGGGATTGGGAACTAAGGGAGGAGAATGACTTACGAAGGATCCTTACTCGGCGCACAAACAATCGCAATACTCTCGGGCATCATAACCTGATACCCACAATGCGTATGCAAATCCCTACTACTCATAAAACACGTCTGACTGGGATGGGTATGGATCCAACCCAACACCATCAAATCCTCGCTGGCGCAGTAATCAAACAGCGCGCTCTCGTTGACCGTCTCGCAGGTATCGGATGTGCTTTCCTGCTCGGGGATCACGACGCGGGAAATGAAGAGCGCGTTGGAGATTAGCGTCCCGCAGAGCATGCCGCAGGTCTCGAGGTTCTTGCGCGTGTTTGGGGCGGCGTGGGAGAGGAAGGAGGTGCGGAGGGTGGGGGGGAGGAAGACGGTGCGGAGGGGAGAGCCGTTTTCGAGGTAGGCGGCGGGGCGGAAAGTGAATGTGGGAGGGGGTTTGATGGGTTGGGGGTCGGGTGAGGGCATTGTTTTTGAGGGGCGGGCTGGAGGTAGTGGTGCCATGGGGTCTGGTGCTGGTCGGGGGTCTTCGAAGCGCTCTTTTGGTGGTTTGGGTGGGAGGTAGTGTCCATTAGGTGATTTGGAGCGTGGTCGCGAGTCTGTAGAGCCGTCTTCTGTGTAGCGGAGAGGTTGGGATTTTGATATGGAGGGGTATCGATATTCACTGTGGCCATTGACGTGCTCTGGGCGAGATGGTCGGGGCGGCGGTTTTATTAATCGTCTCCTTTCTCCATCCGGTACTCTGTGCTGCTGTACGTCTATCTGTCGCCGTGAAGCTTCCATGTTGCGGCGCATTTCATCGTCGTCTTGTGTCTGAGGCTTGTTCTTCTTGTCTAGAGCAGCTTCCCAGTCATCCCATAGTCCTGCTGTCCGTCGCTCTTGCTCTTCTTCCTCAGAAACGCCGGCCTGCCGTGTAGCTTTCCGAGCCGCATCTCTCCTTCTAATCTCATTATGAGCTAGCCTCACTGCTAGCTCACTGTTCTCATCTGCTGCTAATGTTGTCGTATTTCCTGCCACCGCTGGATCCGACGATGCCAGCTCCATCCGCGACCTTCGTGCCAAGGGCTTTTCGTCCTCGAGTGCCACATTGGCCTCCCTTCTACGGTCCAGCGCTTTCTGCCATGCCTCGTATCTCCCGTTGATCCGTGGCCTCAGGACCTCTAATTGATCCAGCGCTGCTATGAAGTTCTTCCGTATGGCTTTCAGCGCCTTTCGATTCTCAGGTTGCTGCGCATCGGGATGGGTAGGGAATTTCTCAGACACCAGTGTGCCGTATCGCATCAAAAGTAGGTAGGCTTGCTGGTCATTGTCTTCTTGTTCGTAGATATGCGCCTGCAGACAAGGTGAGCAATCCAGCGCGGGGCACTCTTCGATCTTGGTTTGGGACAGAGCTTACCTCTCGTAGCAGGGTATCTGCAGTCCGGAGCCAGTATTTCAGGGGGATATTCTGGTTGAATTCGTACTCTACGGCCTTTGCGGAGATTTCTTTGACGCTCATGGGCTTCGAGAGCTGCAACGCCGACCCCGCCATGCTTGCGTTTGCCGGTGACAAGGCAGGCTGCGCGGGATTCTTGCTCTAGATGCAACTTCTCAATATCGGGATCCCTTTTCTCGTGCAAGCAGAGAGACGTCCGGCGTCGTTTCTATATTGAACTCGTGGGGTTGTGGTTGTACTTCCTGGTGCCTTGGTTGTTGTGTCGCATGCCACCAGAAATTACTCCATGTCACATCACAGCTTCGGCCGCGTCAGGGCCTCGCTCGGCAGCCTCAAGACACCAACAGCGCAGTTTCTTCAGCCTGATTTTCTGGTGCAAAGTGCCATAGTAATCTCTCTCGCCTGCCGTACTCTACAGCCTCCTCTTCAGCCTCGACAAAAAATCACAAAACCATATAAAATTATCTAAAATCATATAAATTACATCAAACACATCGGAATATCCGCCTCAATGTGCGCAACTGCTATCTCTCAGCACTAGTCACTCTTTCGCACATCTTCAATTCTGCACATCTTCAACTCCAGCCATTCCTTCTTAGCCCCTTTCCTTCCCCCCGCTCCCGGTCCTGTCTCTACACAACGATTGATGTTACGCCACACTTTCCTCTCGAGTAGACCCGCACGGCGAACAGCTTCCCTCTATCCACGATGCCTTCGACCACTTCACACGAATGCCGCGCTCCAGAAGAGGCAAGACCCGACAGCACCCAAAGAAATCAAGCCCTACGAGAAAAAGCTACTCAAACGACAAAAACTCCTAGAGAAGGCGCCGGACTATGTTGTCGAAGCTTTCCGGCATCCAGTGGAGACCTTCGCGTTCTACCAATTCAATGACAAAGTTAGAACGAAACATGAACCTGCCTTTCTGAAACCAGAGGATGAATGTCCAGAGGAAGAGTTCGTGCCGCCCAGAAGGAAACCTGCCGAACAAGGGTTGGTGTTGCCTGGAAGGAAAGGACGGCCGCCCGTAAACAAGGAGGACAGGGGCAGTTCTGTTCTGGAAAAGGAGCCAAATCCCCAGGTCCCGAAGCGTGCCAGGCGCCGGAAAGAGGCGGATTCCAGAGATAACATTAGCGAGGAAGAGCCCGTTGCGGATGTCCCAAAGAAAACGAGACGGCGAAAGAAATCAGTGGATCCAGCTCAGGAGTCCAGCGAGGATGTCAATGTCGATGTACCCGCCAATATAGGACGACCCTTGAAGGGGACGCCGACAGTCATCCCACATGTGGAACTTGCAGGTATTTCTTCTCCTCGAGAACGGGAGGTTCTGGAACACCTCCAAAAAGGCTATGGGGGTCATACGAAGAACAAGGCGTTAGGCGATGTTCGGAGGGTCAATGTTACAGGGGAGGACCTATGCGGTAAGTTTTCTTCGCGGTACCTTATCGTCCATGACTAAATCGATTTCAGACTCTATATTGGAGCGGATAAAACCTTCCCTGACAAAGCACGAAGGATGTGATATAATCGATGTAAATCCAGGCCCTGGGATCTGGTCCTCCAAATTGCACGACATCTTGAAACCCCGAACTCATATCCTCATGGAACCCGACACGGACTTATACCAGCCTTTGCTACAGCCGCTCTTGGATGCCAAAAACTCTAAATATGTTCTAGTCCCCAAGCCTGGAGTGATATGGGCACATCTCGAAAAGGTTCTGTCAACAGACAGCCTCCCTTTGCAACAGCCGCTACCACCCAAGGACCCTCGGTTGGACAAACCCAACAACACCCTCTTATTCGTGGCAAACCTGGCATATAACCCTAAAAGAACATTTAAAGCTTTCCCCAATCTCACGACCCTGGTACTGCATCAATTAATGACTGCGGTCAGATCCCACGCACTGGTTCATCAATATGGCTCCGTACGGATGCTCATATGGCTCACAGACGAAGAGAGATTGACACCGCTTCCCCGGCATGCGGCTGTGCGGAAAAAAGCTTCTATTGAAGCGGAATTATCTTGCGGCCAAATCTATGAACTTGCTTCCTCGACCCGCCCCAGAGGCGCTTTCCGCAGAGAAGACGCCCTGGAGATCGACAGTGCAGAGCGAGTTCTTCAAAAAATGAAAGAGGCTGGTGTTAAGATTCCCAAGGGTCGTGAGAGTGAGATGCAGCTTCATATCGAAAATGCCGCCATTGACGATACGCTGTATATCAGGGAAAGTGACGACCGGAAAGGCAAGCGATATTACAGAGAACTAGCAGACCTCGAAGAGAGGTATGCAGCAGGCGAATTTGAACGGTATTCCAACGTCCTTCGGCCACCACAGACGAAAGCATCAAAGAAGCCTTACGCCAAATATGAGTTCACGCCCGAGTACGACCGGCTGATAAAACTTCGATATCGCGCCACAAACAGGGTCAACAAAACTAACGTCATCGCGGAATTCATCTCTCGAAACGACGAGATAATGGACATGCAAAAAGAGCTCTGGGGCGGCTCAGGACCAGAACACGAAGCACGCTGCGAAGAAGTAATGCGCATCATGCAAGAATTCAAAGACGACATTGAGAACATCCCCGGCGAGGAAACTAGGGTGAATGTCCTAACATATCTCGACAATCAACGTCTTCTCAAGCAAGAAGCACCCGTACTGCTATATGACCGCCGCGAATTCGAGCCCTTGAAAGTCCACCCCCGCGACTTCTTCCCACGCACCGAACTCGCGCTCCTAGATTTCCACCCCAAAGAACTCTGGCCCGTTCTCCGCGAAGATTTTCCCGCTAGCTACGACATCTTCGAATACATCATCTCCATCCTCGTTTCCCTCCCAGGCCAATCCGTCCTAACGGGTATGAAAGCCCTCTGGCCAGGCGCCATCGAGTTTATATTACCGGAATGTCCGTCGCTGAGGAATCCGTTTAAGGGCGGCGATATGGATTTGGGCAGGTTGACGTGTAGGTGTCTCACGCAGGAAATGTTGAGGGAGATTATGGAGGCGTGGATGAGGTGGCCTTGGAGACCGAGTAGGATGGAGTTGTTGGGGAGGCATACGAGTTATAGTGGGAGTGAGTTGGGGATTCCTGGGGAGGGAGGGATGGGGGGGGATGGGGAGGCGGGTGGGGGAGGTAGTGTATTTTAGGGGTTGGGGGGTTGTGTATTATACGGGAATTTGTAAAATTTTGTTCGAATATCCCATTCCTTTGTGGTGATTTGTTCCTTTTCCTCTTTGGCACGAGTTGAAAGTTCTCTCGATCTTTAGTTATCGAACTGCTTGCCATCTCGAAATGAATATTCCAATTTCTACACTTTTAAACCACACTTCTATCTGCCTTATCGCAATCACTTGTATTCCACAAGCTTTAGACGTGTTTCTACATCGTTTTTCAGCCCTTCTACCTAAACACACTTTTCAATCAAGTCACCCCAGCCGCTCTAAATTTCATACTCATCAACGCTCCAAAAATATCATTTTAGTCAGAAGAAGCTACGGACGTGCCGCAGCTCCACGGCGGCAACTCCGCATGCAATTGCGGGAAGTTTCATCAAGTGATGCCCCAAAATGTTGTCGCCAAGTTAATAACCTCGCTGGACACTCACAAATCTCGATGGTTTCTACTATAACAACTACTTTCAGCTCACTCTAATTAGTGTCTGATCCTATCAACTCCAAGCGGTTCAAATTCAGCTCAGCCAAAAAAATCTCCAAGACGCTCTAGGCATTCTAGCTGCATCGTTTAGTCCAAAATCTGGTTGAAAGGCGGGGCCACCCGACCCCCGAGTGTGGGGTAAGTGTGGCTTTTAACCCCGAAACTAATGCAGCACCCGCGTAATGCGTTAAAAACGGTACGGTTACATAGGTAGATTCGTATAGCGATAAGTTAGTATTTGGGAATAGAAACGTGTGCTCCACGTGATATTTTTAGTGAGGGGTTAAGTGAGTGGGTGTGCTGTATGCATACTAATGCAATCTTCGTCTGCGCGGGAACACTTCTAGATCGATCTATACAGTTTTCGAGGCTTGCTGAGATTGACTTGGAAGCTGTGGAAAGGTCTTAGGCTCACGCTCAGCTTCAGCCCTCATGCATCAGAAAGTTAGTTGTGCTCCAACGCTGCGTATGTAAGCCTTAGAATGGCGATACTGGACATTGTCAGTCATGATTGGTCATTCCAGTTTCTTCTCAGAGCGTCTTTGTTACACACTTGGTCCGAGATATGCCAAGAGCGGTTCACTGGTGGTTCCTATATAATCTCTCTTTTGGTGCACTTTCCTTTCTAGGCACGTTCATGTCTTCTCTAATTCGAATCGACTTGTATACGCAGAAAGCATGGTTTTGACCTTTCCATACTAGAGTCTTTCAACATGAATTTCAATCCTGGTAACTGGGGCATTAGTAACGAAGAAGTGGAACGAGCTAAGAAAGCTATTAAAGATCACGAGGATGAGATCCGAAAACAAGCCGAAAAGCACAACGAAGAGCTGAAAAGACTTGCAGAAGAGGCTAAAGATGCGTTTCCCTCTAAGCCCGGCAGCAATCCTCCACCGGCAGAGAGAATGGCGAAATTCCGGGCATATCAAGTCGACGAGCTATTGGCTGCACTGGCTAGAATGCCGGCTTTCAATCCTTTGTCACACATCGATCATTTGAAGTTCCATATTAACATTAGCGAGGACAACTATAAAAATACAATTAAAGCTGATCTTTATGGCGAGAACCTCGACCCTCGAAGGCTCGACTTGTGGAATCGCAGGCAAGGGGACCTTGAACGGTTCAAGTTCATGACCATTGGTCTGGGACTACGTGGTCACCCGGAACACAAATTTTCCACATTCCCTGCATCGGTACGTCTTCCAAGATGTGTAGAGCCAAGTGTTAACATTGTGCGCAGGACTTTGATGCCGAATACTACTCTCAGTGCAACGATATAGCCATGATCTGCTATCGCCATGATCTTGACAATTATATCCATGATATCACGTCACAACACTTGGACACTTTTGATCCGGAAGCATTCAGCTACATCAAGGATACGAGATTAGAGGCACACTTCCTCGATGAAGAGTTTTGTCGAGCCTACGCTCGGAAGGTTCTGCGTCCAGAATTCGTGAACTCTGTTCTTCTTCAGCAATTCATTGCCGGTGGTGGGAACACAGTTTTTCCAGAGGCAGTTGCATACATGTATGAACGATGCCGCCCCATATTGTCCAAACTGCCAGAGACGCAAAAGGTGGCGGATGATAGCGTACGTGCTCAAAGCTCCACGACCAGCTTCAACAATTTGGCGAGGTTCTCGGCTCAAGCTCACTGGAAAGATGCCGCTGCTCAACATCCGGGTCTGAAAGACAACCCGTCCGCGTTGGCTCGATTCGCTACCGCGTCCAAACCGGTTACATGGTTGGATGAGTATAAATTGCAAGGTCCTTACTGGCCAGATCTTGGACAGGTGCTTGGTAAAGCATGGTCGCTTCAGGGAGATTGGGCTGATCAGGTTGGTCCGGCTTTACGGCAGGTAGAAGACCGTCCCAAACATGGTGAACATGGTGTGGCGGCAAAGTGGTACGGGAAGGATCTAATCCTCTACCTCATTGGAGGAGGGGAAGTCCTTGGACCAAGTACGTATGCACCTACCTCGAGAACTGTCCGATTTACTTATCATATTTTAGATAATAGTGATTTGTTCAACGTCCACGACAGCGTTGGCTGGGAGTTTGATTTGTACGGACAGGGTTTCTCTGATAATTTGCAAATGTCAGCGATGACGGTTGCGCCGCAGTTGATCGAGCAGGCACCCGAGACACACCACGCATTTCGCACCATGCCTCTGATGGTCCGCTCTCATTTTGACTCTGCGTCCTTGCCCAATGTTGACCTGCACCCTGGCATGTCTACGTGGGAACTCGGAGAAGATAGTAATCATTCATTGCCTTCTATTCGACTGCACGAGGGCAAAGTTCTTGTCAACGACCAGTTTTGCAAGCATGCTACTGTTGATGGGTCCCATTTGCACTGGGCTCGAGAGCTTCCAGGTGACAATACCCACGGACATTCATGGGAGCATGGATCTGTCCTGTTTGATATGCACCAGCTCACAGCATTTGGCACTGTTGGACTGGGCACTAAAGAGAATATTGTCTCGACTACAGCCGTCGCCACCACCATTGAACCCGTCAAGTTTGTACTAAAGGTAGAGCCCGTCGCCGATGCGCACGATACGAAAGAGCAAGCTCTGGCGGTAACTTCATCAACTGATAAGTGGGAGCATTTCTGGAATATGGAGCTACAGGCCGAGTTCAATCCTGGCGGTGCTATCACTGGCACGCTTGTTTTCCCGGATATAGTGGGGAGAGACCAAGCCAAATTCCCAGAGACCCCCAACGACTTGGCTTTATATGACACACCTGTAGTGTCTGTGGACCAAAGTGGCGGCAACTTTAAATGGATAGCTGGCGTTGATAGCTCTTTGGCCGAGGCTTTCTTTGGAGCTTTTGCCGAAAAGTACTGCGCAGATGAAACGGTGAAAGCGCTGGGAGGACCCGCGTTCAAGTCTTTCGGCGTCGAGATAAATTCCTTTGACGGGGAAACAACTGGTGTAAGTGCGAGGGGTCTTCGTGCCCTGCATCCAAAGTTTCATCTCGGATATTGTTTCCGTTTACATTGGCCCGACGGCGCAGATATTGCTTCATTCACTTCTAAAACCCTCTTCAAGAAGCATTTACTAACTGGTCAATCTACAGTGGATCCAAGGGCTTACGAAACAAGCGGACGGCACCTATATTGCTGGAAAGTATAGAGCTATTCGTGGAGGCTGGCCGCCGGAGGTGGTAGTTATGGCGCTTGCGGCAAACACATCTGCCACCGACCATCACCCCGTTCCCGATACCACGAAAGAGATGGTGACTGCCATGTTTTTTAACACCTTGAGTATCACCGGACTTTTGACGATGGGTAGCCAGGTCAAATCCGAGGATATTCAGAAAGCCTCGCTCGAGTATCTAATGAAGTCTGCAGAGTATCATCGCGGCGATGAGGAAGTGGCCTTGTTTGGATCTCGAAAAGCAACTAACGAACCCTTGCTGCCCACAGAATTGAAGAATAGCCTCTCAGATGACTGCAAAGCATGGCTGAGGAAATATCTCGGCAAAGCCACCATCATAAACTCTGTTGTTCACAATGAAGAGAAGTATGCCAAGTTGCTCAACGAGAAACATCAAGATAAAATGAGCTTTTGGTGGGATGGCGGGGTGAGTAATCCCAAGAGTTCACAGTTTCCAAATTAATGTCCCGTAGGCAAAAGACTGTTTGGCACCCAGCCCTGAATATGCTCGAATAATGGAGATTGCGTTCGCAAAAGCATACGAAGATCTCGTGCCTGCTGCGAAAGCTTATAAAGCCGATGCGAAAGATTGGGGTGCAACATTCTTCAATGCATGCAAAGCCCCAAACCAGATCAAAATGATGGATCTCGAAATCCTCATCACTGGCAATCAGGGCAGACTGAACCAATATTCCCTGCTTCTAAACTATCTCGACAAGCAACCTGTAGACGACAAGAGAGTGGGCTATGGTCAAAGACTATACCATCTCATACTCGAACAGCAAATCATGAAGCTGACGCAAGGCGCTGGTACCTTGAACGACAAATGGCCGAGTTTCATTGCTGACTTCTGGGCCAAACTCGTGACAGAGCTCAAGAAGACGACTGCTGCAGATTACGACAGCCTCCGCACGTTAATCAAGGAAATCGAGGAGGAAATGGCAAAAGATGCTGCCGATGGAGCACAGCATTCAGCCGGCGACCTGTTGATGAAGAACCAAGCGTTGGCTAGGATGATTTCTATGATCACGGAGAATATGATGGCTGCTCGCCGTATGTCCAAAGCGGATATTAATGGTACCGACTATGCAAAGGCTTTGACAGAACTTGAGGACGCGATCAAGAAGAGTGATAAGGTGAAGGCGTGGATGAAGGTGAAACTGCCTCACATCAAGGCCCTCACAGCTGTATTGTAAGTTGTCCCTGTACGGAGCCTTCCAACGGTACCGCGGGCACTTTTGGATTCAAAAACACCACGAAAGAGTTTCTTTAGCATGTGGCACCAAGCCCATACTCCTTTCCGTTCGTGTCTCTTGAATTATAGCTAATAATACTGTTAGGCTTCAAGGATTTGCTCTCGGACAGTCAATCTTTTACATAGCTAAGTGGGAAAAGCTGAATGGAGAGCAACGGGCACTCGCGATCGCCAATCTTGTTGAATCAACCGTCAAAACCCTGAAAGATTTTGGATTGGCAATAGCCGTCTTTAGAGATCTAGGAAGTTCACCTATGGCTATACGTGTCGCGTGTATCAAGCGATGGCAAAAGCTCGGCGGCAGAACCCCAGACGTTACTTTGACAAACGAGAACGGCATAAACGAAAACATTGCACCTGCTGAACGGATCGAAGAGCCCGCAAATCTTGGAAGACCAGCTGCAGATCAAGAAAACCTCGTTGTTCAGGTCGGAAACGGAGAGGGTTCGACTGTGCAGGCAACCGAGAATATTATCAAAGAATTTGATGTCGCAAATATTATCGCTGAAGGGGTTTCAGTTGCATGCAACATTGTTGTTATCATATGTATGAGCATGGATATCAATGAGGAAATTAAGAATGGATCTCAGAGGGCCGGGATTGTGGTAATGGACATCATCACTGTCACTGTGATGAGTCTGCAGTCCACGCTCGGCGTGATAGCGATGGGCATGCAAGGTAACTAAGCATTTCTCTCTTTGTCATGATTATATACGCTAACATAACATAGTGATGGGCATTGAATGTGTTATGGTGCCCTATGCAGCAGCCGGACTGGCAGTAGTTAGCGGAATCATGATGATGGTTGAGTTAGTCTTGCCTCGTACACTTTCCGCGCTCGTTATCATCACTAATGAAGTCACAGAATGATGGTTGACCGCGACCCGCCACCACCTGGGCCAGACAAGATCCAGCAATACATAGAAAAGGAACGTGATTCTGGGTTCTTCACTTATATTCCCGCTCGCCCGTCCACGAAGCTCAATTATATCATCAAGCAAGAAGACACAACTATGACCTGCATGGATACTACCGGGGTAAATCAAACACACAACGCGCTAAAGCTCTCTATCACAATTCAAGACCTAGCAGGAACTAAGCCGCGCATCAACAATTGGCAGATTCGATTCATGGCCGGAGAAGGCGAGAGTTGTCCTTTTGCGAACCCTATACTGTATAAAGCGCACAAGGACGGTGCCGGCGCCAACGTTCCCGACACGATCTACAATCCTTTCACCACGAGCTGCAACTGGTCGAAGTTCATTTGGGGAGGCCCTGAACGTGCCAGTACGGACTCTAATATAGTCAAGATGGTCAAGCCGGCGAAGGACGAGTTCAATGCAAAGAATGAACCGCTTTATCCAGTGTTTGACACGGAGGTGAAGTTGGAGTTGACTGGCGTGAAGAATGACAAATATAAGGGGGATGGCGATAGTTTCAGCTCCTTGCAGATTTTTGAGATCTTGGGGGACAAGCAGACTGATGGGGCAGGAATAATGGATCGGAAGGTTGAATATCGCATTAAGAAGTAACAAGATCTAAGGTTGACAATGCTATACAGCAGATGATTTGTATGCAATTTTCACCATGTGAAATCGAAGTCGTGATTGACCTCAAACCAAGAAGTATAAGCAAGATGCAAATAGGACAGACTAAAGGACGTTGATGCAAAGGCAAGGAAGGGCAGCTTCAAATTATGGTCTCATCGCCTGAACGACTAGGTGGTTAAAAACAGTCGCTTGAATAAAAATTCTTTTCAAATGAAGGAATGGATGAATATGACTTCATTCCTAACTTGATAGCAATGAGAAATCTATCTAATAACAAGAACCGAGCATTCTCAGAAGGAACCCCAGCGAGACAGCGTTTCGAGAGAGCTGTAGTAAGTTCCACATCTATGTAATTGCATCATGTGGCCACCATGATGATCAGTACAGCCCCACCACAATATCACCCCGTACTCTAGCCGTGAGATGAACCTCGGCCTCTAAGTCAAGCTTGATACCAACCATCAACGCCGCCTTGTTCAGGTTCCCGTTGTCGTCCGTTGCGCCTCTGAGTAATTGGCCTATGTTTCTGTCAGCAGATAATTTGTGGCCTGAAATGGAGAGAACGTACCAGCTGGGGCGCGTAGGCCTTCTGATGTTGGGAGATTGGGGAGGGAAGAGTTGTTGAAGTTCGTTGCAATTGCTTTTCGGCCGTTGGATTCTTCGGTTGGGGAGTAGGCCGCTCCGCCTGCGGTGGTGTTGAATGATGCTCTGGAAGAAAATTAGAAGTGAAATGGCCGAGAGGACAAATTGCATACGTGGTAGACATTTTGAAATTTGTATTCAGTTTTGGGGGGTTGTGAATATGGGCAGGTGCTAGGTTGAGAGGCCAAGTGATGATTGATGTGGGAGGAGAAAATCTATTTTCAGAAATGTCTGTTCAAGGGATTTGGTAATGTACAAGATTAGATCTCGCCAGGAGATTGTAAATGGAACTGAATGGGATGAAGATGAGAATGAATTTTCTTTTGGGCCGTGGATGGGGCATACTTTATATTATTTCCAGAACGTCTAGAAACAGACTGTTGTTGTACTTGGTCTTTCATCCACCCAGGGTATTGCCACTCCTTTGGATCACCTTGAAAGCTTAAAACGTGGTCTAGGCCAGGAGTGTATGAAGTACCGCTGTCAGATCGTACGTCGCATGATCTTGAAAAGAGGTTCGCCATTGGGTTTTGACGTTCGATACCACAAAGCAGTTGACTTACTGCGTATTTTCTCCAGCCACCGTTTCATGGTGAGGTTCAGGTATTAGATGGGCAGATATCTGAGTCGGGGTTTCACTAGGCGAAGAGCATCATCGGCTGAGAAACCAGTGCAATCGTACGTGGTCTGTGATCGGATGATATCCGCGACGATGTACCCTGGCTATTCTCCGACGATTAATCCCTGACGTAGATCTATGCTATTGCTATTTTCTTTTCGCACCTACTCATATTTGACATTGGGCCCATGGTAGAACTCACAGCTCTTGAAGTAGAACTTCCGTTACGAAAAATGGCTTCAATGTTAATCGCTCTCTTGACATGCCCAGCTCTTCTGGCGACAAGTGAGGCAATAAGACAAGGACAAACGAAAGATCGCAGGGAAGAACATCGCGCTAGGAGATCGAACCTCATCGTTAGTTGCGTGGATCCATCTCCTCGCAGCCGTGAAATTGACCATCGACAAGTCGCTCTCAAAAACAATAAGGTAGCTATGCCCATTGATATTTCTCTGTATTGTGCGACTCTAATGTTGTGATTGTTACAGTTATACATAAAATCCGACGTCGATGACGCATCACTTCATCCGTTCGCGGGGTACTTTCTGCCATACCCAGACTCGCCTTACGAAGGGATAGTTTCCACCATAACTGATGTCGCTCCGGTAATGAACTGGATTTACGTGGATCGAGAAACATATGAGCTAAAATACGGAGTTCGTGTCGATGCTCAACCAAACATTACTGGGCCATTTGACTGCACGCGGCAAGACCGACGACTTACGCTGGAGCAATGGGAGGGGTTTATGGCGGTGAGAGAAGACGAGGGAGAAATTTCCGGGATGTGGGCTTTGTATTATGATCGGGACGATGATGGGTTGCAAGGCAAGCTTGGACCAGGAAGAACTATTCTCGAGGTAGAATTGTGCAGGTGGGAGAAAAGAGTGCGAAAAGGGGCGCCTCTGGGAGACATGAGGAATTGAAACTTCGTCAGTCCTCTAGACCTATCTTTATGAGTGTATTGCGTATAGTCATAGACTAGGTCTTGCGCTACCTAAATAATCAGTGAGGAAATTATTGAGCATGTGGTGCTTGGCGAGTTCAATGTCACGATAAGTAGGTTTCTTTTTACCTCTGAGGCACATTTCGCATTTATTACAGGTTCTTGCAACGGAATTCAAAGTGCTCTCATAAATTAAAGTTCGTATTTGCTGGCGGACTTTCACCTGAAGTTCGTGCGAAATACAGGACGGTTTGTGTAGGCCTGATGATAGGATTTCTAGCGCCCGCTATCCTTGCATCTCCGCTACGGGATGCCCTGATCTACCCCAGGGGCCCCTGTAGCCCCTGACACTCGTCTGCTTCCAACATCATCCGATCTACAAAACTTTCGTACGACATCTGAACATAATGTTTTAGGGGTTAGGTTTCAAGAATGCTTCGAAGGTGTCTTCAATCCCTTGAAAGTAATGCAGGCTCTGCAATGGCCTGCTGCCGCTCCAACTGGTCAGTGCCGACAGGATCTATGAAGCTTATTTCTTACAACGACCTGAAGAGGCTTCGCAGGTCGTCGGAAAAACGGCATGATTGGAATCAAACCATATCTTTAACAGACTAGTTTCATCCGCGTGGACCGAGAATACTGCTGCTCCCATGAGCCCAATCCGTTGAGGGCTCTTTTCAAAGTTGCAAAAGGTTCTGAAAGAAAACACAATATACTCGATTATGCCTGAATCCGTAATGATAACTGGCAGAAAGGCATACGAAGATATGGATTCGTTGCCAAAGCTGGATACATCTACAGAACCCTGGAGGAGCACGTCGAGAGCATCATATGCGTCGACGACGGATTCTTATCCACCATCGGCTAGGAGCTCCATCACTTCCATATCCGATCGCGATTCAAGTTACTGCAGGTCCTCGTATTCTTCAACTTCGGCATCACTGAATCGAGCATCCAGCTTTTCTCGCTCGGCATGCGAATTTCTACCAGAGTCTGTAGAAAATACCCCAATAAACGTTGAGAACTTCGCACCAGAGACTGGTAGCCAATGCCAGATCCATGATGAAATGAACAGGTTCGTGGTTTTTTATGAGCATGCAATGGCGATCTCTGACAGCATGTTCAATCTAGGACAGATCGAACCCCACAAACTCCCATAGAAAGCCAGCGCCATAACTCCACGAAGCCTCTAGCCAGAGATGGTGCATCGGCGTTGAAAGCGCTAAAAGATGTACAAAATATACTATGTGTTGCGTTCGGGGCCTTTGATCGTTATTATATATCTTGGGAGGATACTCACGGCGACTTTCACCAAGGTAAAATTTCCGCTCCCAACGGTGAAATGCGAAGACTAATACCTCCGCTTTGCCCGGCAGAGAGTCAAAAACTTCCCGAAAAGTTACAAGAGTGGTTATTTCCTGCAGATGGTACAACTCGACACCTGCCATCATTGCAAGTCTCGTTCGGTTCAAATGATGACTTTTTCGCCTCTGATACCTTCGGTAAGATATCCAGTCGCGATTCGAACTCCCCCGGAGAGCCAAAATCAGTCCCAAAACTAGCTGAAGTTGCAAGAGGGTTCATGAGAAAGAAGGCACACACAATATCAAGTCCTACTTCGACGGAAACGGGCGAGTCCACGCTGCGGTCTCCAATTCTGGAGCGAAGGAACACTTTCATGGGATCACAACTAAATCACGATTCGGATTCAAAATTGAAGCGGATATCTACTAGAGAACCCAGCCTCTCAAGGCCGGACTTAAGGCCGGAAATTTCAAGCCCGGAACACAGAAGGAAAAGGAGCATTTTGATTGGAGCGCCCCCTATACGGCCAACTTGGCCAGATCGAAAGGTGATCCTGTCAGCGAAAGAACGGCTAAAATTACAAGAGGACCGTCCTTGCGCATTGAAATATGTTGATTCGGGAATGCAGACAGATCCCAACGATGATTGTTTGCTTGAATATTCGAAGCCGGAAATCATATACCCACGCTTTCCCTCGCGACCTCAAATACCCATGGGATCAATGCAGGACTTTTTCCGATGTCAGTACCGACTTGGTGATGCTCTTCAGTACGTGTGAGCGATGTGGGAAACACTTAGCGGTATGAAGCAGAAGAGATGCAACACGAGCGGTCGGGATCAATACTTTCTGACGGTTAGGCGGATGTCTCATAAGTGACTTGAAAAGGCACAATTTCCCCGAGTCGGAGATCTTGTCTTCTTGTGTTGAGTTGACGAGGATGAGACAAAGGATTCCAGGTTGGGATTTCTAGTTAGCCTAGGGTTTCGATTCCTCGCCCATCGCTTTCAAGGCTTGGTCAAACCGATCCAATTTCAAAGGACTTCGATTCCTGTAAGATAGCGATGTATGGAAAAATGAGGTGGTAGATGAGGACGTCATGCTGCATAGAGAGACAAGGGAGGGGAATAGACCATCCGTCAAGATGTTGTTTATTTGCTTTGTACAACTTTATTACTGATGAAAGGAAAGTCGTGATCTTGACCAAATTATCTTCGCCTTTTGTCTCGTAACGACTTTGATGTTTCATGGAATTTGTACTCGATTTCGTGATGAAAATCCAAAACAGCTGAAATTTTGAGTGAGCCAAGCTTTCCGCATTCCAAATTGGTGAGCATGTCGCAATTGTACATTTTGCCTTTTGTCTCTCAGCGCCTCATGCTACTAACGGCTGTGCACATATTTCGATCTGAAATTCTAGTCAAATCCCTTAGCAAGCCCCCGTCTTGCAGGTAAGTGCAGCAAAGTCACTTGGAGAATTCCGAGCACTGGTGATATTGATCTCGAAATGACCTTTACCAACGTTGTGGAACGGTATGCTAGTATTAAGACTTGCTGGCGTTCCCAAACTATGGTTACTCACACCAAAGCCGAAAGTTGCACTTCCAGTAGACTTGACAGAGCCACCAACCCATGCACTGCAGCCAGTACAGAGTAAGTTAGCCGTCCAGTGCGTCGCATTTACCGATGAGGTTTTCTGGACGGTAACTACACTACCATTGTACGCCATTGGTGGGTGGTACTCGCTGCAGTTGAAGTCAGTCTTCGGATAGATGGAAATAATTCGAAGTGAGGGAACTTACTTAGCCCAACGAGGTGCGGCTAAAATATTGGCCTCATTTTTCCAAGCCACCAGAAGTGGACTCCTGAGCATGCATCCACCGAACGCGATTGCGGCATATGTCATATTGATCGGCGCCACAATGGATGTGTATATGTCGAACGGCGCGGCCGCTGCTTGAGGGATGGCGAGGTTATATTGCACACCGCTGGTGGGTTCCGTGTACGCTGCAAATTTCTGGCCCCAGACGGCACTCGCGAGAAAAGCCAAGGCAGTGAGTGAGATAATCATTTTGGGGAAGGTGGTGTAGGTTGAAGGGCGAGTGCGTTTGGATGATTGTGACGGGTTAACTTCTGTGGTCGAGAAATAGACGAAATATGTTTTAGTTTATTTGATATTGGAAACGGGACGGACGGGTCAGGATGAGGAAATTCACCTTCTGATTCTGGAGATCCTGAAAGTCTTATATCCTGATCGAGATCAGACATGGATAGCGTTTGTGGCAATTTCTCTGGCGATGATAATTGATCCACCTGGTCTTTCCCATCTCGAAGATCTCGGAATCTGGGATCTCCATGGCTATTTAAAAAAGACTGTTTCCGATTAAAAGGATCTCTAGTGTGTATTCTCAGAAGCCGAATCATATCATAGGAATTGCGAACAGCGTGCGGCCGAAATGGTAATATCAATATCGAGCCCCTTGTCTACCCCTCATAATTCTGCAAAGCTTGAATGACAGGAAGAAAAGTATTCGGCACTCGAGACTGAGCTTCAGACTGCGGCAAAATACCGTTTGCCCTGCCTTGCCCCAGATGTGACTTCTAATGGAGCTTCGAGCCGGTGGAGGAACAACTCAAAAGACATCGGAAGAATTGATTCATTTATCAACTACCGCTCGTGTGACGTAGCTAATAAGCCTTCGTAAGATCGCCAAATAAAGTCTCAATGGGGATCTGCCGATGCGGTACGACATAAAAATTGGGACATTGATAAACATTGACCCCTTGCCTAAATTCGCTTAAAATCGCCAGTCCCCCCGCTTTAGGGGGCGGGGCATTCATCATAAATGGACTGCAACCCAGGAAACTGTCACGGGTAATTTGTACTGTAGTAAAGTGGCCGTCTCTTGTTACTGGAGGCTGTGTTGATAGGATATAAGAAGATGACCTTTTCAATGATGAAATTCTTCCTTCAAAATGACGGATCCGAATTTGATTCGCAATTGAATAGTTCAGACTTCGAAACATGGGCGATTGCTATCTTGAAATTAAGTTTGCATGGACTAGAGCTATAATACTAGGGAGAAGTTAAGCTTAGCCCTACGGTGATGAGATTCCACGAATAGGTCACCAGCCAAGCCATTTAGAGAATTGTCCACTTGTTGCGGCACCACGCTTTGGAGTGTCTGGATCACCCAAGCATCTCGAGACTATAGGAATTGACTGACACAAGCCTCATTTTCTCGATTTCCTTAGGACCTTGTATGAATTATTTTGCTCTCGATATGATCAAAGCAACAGTAATCATTCGTCTATCGGTCAGAAACCCGAATTTAAAAATCCCAGGCCTTCGTTGGCTTGAGATAAATTTATTATTCACAACACTCGTTCGTATTCTAATCAGTAGACCCCAAAAGAGTTTTAAGAGTTCAAACTTTAAAAAAAAAATCAATCTTAGCAGAACTACTTTCCAATTTCCGGTTGACGGCGGATTTATATTGCGAAGCACCTCAGCTTTCCACTAAGCGATCGAACACCGCCAATCAGATGACCCGAACGCGCATCGCCAGCCCGCAGATCGACAGGGCGGGGTATGGGGCCGGGAACTCAGCCTTGTGATAAATCGTCACTCAAGACTAGAATATAGAAGCAATATAGATGAAGATAGTATTTGATCCCAATCGGAAGACACCAATCCTCTTCAGTCGATATATTTCCTTGATAAAATATGCATCCCTCTTGACGAGTGGCAAACTGCCTATCACCAAAAGAAAAGACATCATATTTTCTGCTCCTCATTTGGGCTGCGAGGAAACAGTTGGGATATTGGGAATTCGCACTGTTCAAGTTAGGAGATAGCTATTTACGTGATTTGGCCTCAAAGCAACCCTCCAATCGCCAGGATATTTGTCCTGAAGATTAGGGTCAATATAACCTCGAATCCTCGTTCCTTTCCAGCTCCTGAGGAGGCAATTACCTGGCGATAGTGGGGGCGAGTCGCCTCTTGCCGCCGCAGGTGTGTGGTATAACAGAGGATCGTCAGGTACAAAATCCAATTCCCCGAAATATCGGCCTCTCAGGCAACTGCATCTACAGTTAGGTCTGCTATTGGTCGATGGGGGCATTATCTATCACAGATTTCACTCCACCAATCAGACAGTGAGAAACGCACACGTGTTTTGATAACCGAGGAGTGGAAGTATCTTGAATCTTCACATGGAAACAGCATCAAGAAGAGCACGTTGCGGGAGCGAAACGTTCAAACTCGTCAGAAACTCGCGGCTTGAAAAACTATGCAATGCGCCATGTCTCACATCAAACGATGTAAACGTTTTGGACTTGCACTGTTCCAAGACATGTTATGTTCAGGGGCTCGCTTAGCGCATACTCGAGTACACGTGTGCCTGGAAAATGCCTTGGGAAGGAACGATTACTGATTTTTGTGCCGCTCAATTAATACATCCAGTCAAACCCCTTGTCATCTTCATGCATCTATTGAATCTCTAGTACCAATGCGGATAAGGTCCGCTATAAAGTTTTGTCTGCAAAGCCCAGCTAGCAGCAGAAGACCCTTGAAAGCCAATGTCGAAGACGGCATCTTCTCACGTGTGGGCTAGCTGAAACTTTTATTCGGGCAGCGTAGCTTATTCGGTAGATTCTCCTTGCCCTACCTAGCTAAACCCCGGCATGGTTGCAGGGTCGGGACGCGGGGCTTGCAGCCTCTAGGAGGCAGTATCAGGCTTCTAGAAAAAATGAGGCGCCCAGGGCATGTTGGGTCAGATTATCGTAACATCCCATTTCTTTTGCCATCCCTTTCGTTTAAATATTTTCCTCTGCTCACAATTTCTCAATTCCATACCATCATGCTGTGAAGTTGCGCGGAAACTTCGTGTTCGGAGCTCTTATCTGCTCACAATTACAGACAGCCTTGCGTTGGAGTACTGTACCCTAGCCGCAGCTCGCACGGCCAAGGATCGCCCGGATGGCACAGCCGCACCCCACGCTCAATGAATTCTTTCGATGGGAGAGTCAATCATGGGTCGAAGTGGTCGCCGATGGAACAGCGGACGAGAAAGCATATTTTATGCCACTTGAGAGTCTCAAGACTTACTTCACAGCCAACGAGAGCAAACCATTGATCACCATCCTATCAGAGTTGTTTGCCTCAGACTTCCCTCCAGTTGAGCCAGAGCTTATCCTTCGGAGCCATACCGCGGTATTCTGCATTCTATTGCGTCTAGGTCAAGGAAAATGTATCGAGGACTTTGTTCGATACGAAGAGCTTTCCGATTCGCGTCTGCCATTCGATCCCAATCACCCGCCAGCAGAATTCTCATTCATTAACGATGACCCCACGTTTCTTCAGCGATTTTGCGAAAAGCAGTGGATGTACTCTGTCCCTATATTTGATCGTCATATGCTCCACAAGCATTTTGGCCGTCAAAGATTGCTTCCAATTACATACAAGAAGTCACTTGGAGCCGAAGGAATCGCAAATAGATCCGAGATCATTCTTTACGGACCACACAACAAACTTGTAGCCCCTGGAAAGGATAATGTAAGACCAGTCGCGTGTTACCCCCTTTTGGTCCTTTCTTAATGGCTGATTGATTTTAGTCTTTGAACAATCCTCATGTTAACACCTTTGTGCTCAAAAGTTACTCGGTCAAGGATGGCGCGAGTCAATACAAGGAGGAGGTCAATGGGTTTCGAAGCGTGAAGCAAGAAGAGAATATCAGGAGATTCTACGGTAGCTATATCTATGGAGACCATTACAATCTACTCCTTGAGTACCCAGACAAGGGCACACTCGAGGAATATTTTCAACAAGAGACGCCGCCGAGTCGTGGGCAGGATATCATCAAGTTCTGGGAAGGACTCTTCCAATTGATCAAAGCCCTAAAGACCATACACTCAGTTCGCGGGTAAGTTATGCAGTAACAATCCTTTGGATTGAGAATTAATCCAAATAGGAGTCATCAAAATGTCAAGCCACAAAATGTACTGGTAGTTAGCAACGGTGGGTCCGCCATATCAGACTGCGAATTCAAGTTTGCAGATTTCGGCTTGAACCACATCCAGATGGGCGATGGAGAAGGGGACGCGACTGTGAAAGAAAGTAAAGATGCTTCAACCTATGGTACGTGATGTATGGTTCTGCGTCCAAAAACTTGCCCTAACGCAAGACTTTTAGGCCCCCCTGAGAGTTACACGCCGTACGATACTCATTCAGGAATTTCATCTTCCAAGATTAGCTGGGAAGCTGATATATGGTCACTGGGTTGCATTTATAGTGAGAGCGCGATGTGGATAGCAGATGGATACAAAGGTCTTCTCGACTATCGAAGACAACGAGCCACCGAAACAGAGAGAATCCTATTCAAAGGCAGTGATTGTTTCCATGATGGCAAACGAACTCTGGAGTCTGTCATCGAAGTCCACAGAGATATTGAGGATCGTCTACGGAGGTCCGATCATATTACAAAAGACGTTCTTGACTCTATGGTAGACGAAATGTTATGGGAAGAGGATCGGCCTACCGCCAAAGCCCTATGGCGCAAAGCGGAAATGATATTGCAAAGAGCCCGTCAGAGGTTATCCTCCAATTCCACAGAGGAACCATCAAGACCAAGCAGTCGCCAAAACCGAGTTCCTCCACCTTCTCGTCTGCAGCCACCGACCCAACCGCTTCCTCCCATCCCCCCGATCAACAGGGAAAAGCGTGGATTGGCTTCGATCGTGGAGAGGAATTATCCTCCCAATGTCGAAAATTGGCGATCGCAGGTTCCAGAACCCCATACGAGGCCGCACTCTAATGGGCCACCCAGTGACATATCCAGCCCAACTCTACCCCACGCACAGCTGAGCAGTAACGAAAGCGTGTCGGAATTTGATAGAGAAATTACAAACTCCATAGCCAGTTGGCAAATGGGCGATAACGCATCTGCAGCCTCTCCCATCACCCCATTTACCTCGCCTCATGTCAGTGTCAACTATGACTATCAAAGGAATAATCAAAATGAAGGGCGACCTCGTGCTTTACGGACCCAAAACTCATACGAGATCAGAAGACCAAATGCCCTATCTCGAGGATTATCATATGCGAGCCACAATGAAGTGATGGAAAAATCGACAAGAACCCCGCCATTGGCAGACCATCCGGCATACTCGCAACAAAACGCTTCTAGCATGCCTCCGCCTCTGAATCCATCTTTGAGTGAAGGAAGCTGGGATCGCCGTTCGATGGTCAGCGATCAAAGAAGTACGGATGACACAAGGACCCAAGCCCAAGGGCGTACCAGTAGTCATAGTCGAGGCGGGAGCCGTCATTCCATCGCCTTCTCTACTTCTCGCAGCACCCATAGCGACCCTTCTAATCTCTCTATTCCTGACGAGGTCCAAGTCCCGCCAAAGTCGCAGAAACGCATGGGTGGATTCACTTTATTTCCCGCAAGATCCAGACATGCTGAACCTCTCAGACCCGAACTGTCGGATAATCCGCCTTCATACAACAGCACCGATTCACGAAGGTCCGTTTCGTCTTACTCGAACAGTACCCCCAGGGGCGCTGGTACTCCCGACGTTCCATCACCGCTGATAGAGTACTATCTATCCCTGAATACGTGCATGGAATGGAAGAAGGCGCACAAGAAGGTCAAGAAGCATTCCAAAGTTCCTCCTTTACCCGGAGCAAACATGCTTGAAGATCTGAAAGACCGTGATCATGTATGTGGCCTATAGTTGCTTGTACTCGTAACCCCACAATATGCTAACAAAACTCTAGGTTTTCATAATCGATGACTCAAAGTCCATGGGCCCTCTATGGCACGACGTCCAACGCGTCTTCGAGACTCTCTCTTACGTCGTAAAAGGAATGTCCCCATCCGGAACCGAGCTCTTCTACACCATCTCCTACGACACATGGCGACGAAAGGACACCTCGGATCTAGTAGAGTTTGTCGAAAAGAAGACATGTGCTGGAGAGACAGACATTTCGTATCGCATCAACCTCGAATTACAATCTTATATAGTCAAGTTGATGAACTCGAAGCCATCAAAAAGCAAAAAAGATGCTGTCAGACCGAAAACCTTCTATGTGTTGACGAATGGAGAGTGGGGGCCCGGCCCTGATCCGATGACTTGTATCGGTGAGATGGCGGTGTTTCTTGAGCAGAGAGGGACTCCCGGCCAAGTCGCGATTGAGTTCATCAGTTTTGCTCAGACTGCGGAAGCAGTGAAAAGAGTCAATGATTTAGCGAGCACAGAATTTGCAGTGTAAGTGATCGTATTCTCCCTTTTTCGAAATACAAAACTGATGAACGAATTCAGGGATATTGTGGATTGTACTCCTTGGACAGGCAACGTTCTGAAGATGTTCAAAGGCGCTCTCGACAAACAGCTGTTTGCACCAGCAGCAGAGCCGTTGAATGAGCTCGCCTGAAAGCATTGGAGGTCTGGGCTTAAACACCTGAACTTGACTTGACTCTTTCGATTAGTTCATTCTCGGTACATTCATACTAGCAAGTCGAACTCGAACGTCGTAATATTTTTGAGTTAGGAGGAACAGGAACTCGAGACTTGTATGACTAGACTTTAGAGCCCAATAAAGAGAATTTCCTGCCTAAAATGATCATCGTGTTCATCCCAGCTGATATCAAGTTTGTAATTCATTTCCCCATGACCTCCAGTTCTTCGCTGCCCAAGACATGGGAATACACTCAGAGCCAGGATCGATACATGACTATCAATGTAATAATCCACCACAGCCAAGCGGCAAATTCTATCACGAGATTTTTAGTGTCGTACTGGAGCCAGCAGTACCCATACCGGTACACTTGGGTTACCCGGGCTACTGCGCCAAGTTGATAATATAGGTATACACCGCAGATGAGATTTTGCAAGAAAAACATCGGTGTACGTTTCCAGTACTTTGCAAGCAGTACTGGTAATAATAGCACGCACGCGGCAGTCCATCCCATCAAATAGAAACCGAGGAGAGGCAACGGCAACCCAAATACGAAATATGATGCTGATTTCGCCACTTCCGGCGTGGTATGTGGCTTAGCTTTCTCTGCACGCCGAGGCACCACAGGTTTAATGTTATTGTTACTTTTTTTGCTAGTCGCTGCCGAAGGTTGCGGCGTTGGCAATGAAGATCGCGGCGCTGGCGACGGAGATCTCGACACTGGTGATGCCGATAGCTTAACCACAAAAAAGTTTCCTCTGTCAAAGGATTCTTGGGACACGGAAACCCTCAGGCTCAGGGAACCACTCCTAGGTTTTTCGTCGGAGGATGTGAGGTCGATACTTTTAAGTGCACTTATTCTCAAGGAAGAATGATGCGGGAACATATACGTGCCACATAGAAAACGGGGGTCCGATGGGCGGGGGAACAAGAGAGCAACAACAAAATCATCGCCTTTTTGCGTGGTGTCTCGATATCGAAGCAAGAGCCTTTCCAGTGGTCCAATTTCTTGTGGAGAGCCCGACCGAAGCATGCGAATTGCCTTTGCTACTTGTGGTGTCGATGGCTCGAATTCTATCATCTTGAGTTTATGAGACTCAAGGGTGGATTGCAAGTACCACCAGTCTTGCGTTGAATGGGATCCATATGTTGCCTTGCCGGACCTTCTGCCAACAACATTGATCGCGCTTTTGATGCTTTGAACCTTGGCCCGTGGAATACGGCGAAACTTGAAAGATCTTGATTCAGTCGTTGGACCACGCGTTCTTTGTGGCTCAGCCGTTGAAGTCAAGATTGGAATGCCGACGAGGGCATCTGGATTGTCCTCGAAGTAGCAGCTGAGGACTGCAAATTTCTCTCCAGTTTTCGGATCATCAAACTCTGGGCACTTTAGTCGTAAGTCTGTGACAGAAGGTCGAGGTTCGTATTCTTTTCCGTGGTCGAGAGCGTTGCATGGTATTACGCCACCGCAGTGGGCAAACTCCGATGGCAATGTCGCCAGGAATAAATCGTATGACAAACTTGGTTCTTTAACTGGAGATATCGATGCTCCTGCCAGTATAGAGAAATCTGCGCTATCTTTCATGATCTCTTCTTGAAGACGAGCAAACGCTTTATCTCCCTCACCATAAATCATCGGCATAGTGACCCCAAATACCCCCAAAAGACAGTAGGCCATGTCTTCCTTCCTAGTCGTAACTCGATTTGCTGCCCAAGACATTCGCTGTGCAATGCTTGCTTGCCGTGGATCCCGGACACCGACAACGATAGCACGTGGTATGCTGGTAATGCTCTCAATGATATGAGACATTTCGCCTTTGTTCCCAATGTATTTCCAAGTGGAATCGTAAAAGAACGGTTTATTAGGCGCAATCAACTCCTGGAGGGTCCAGCCCCTAGTGAACCAAGAGCTGCTGTGGAAGTTCGATAGTTTGATATCAAGAAGCGGGGTATCGCCTCTTGTGACATCGGGGAGATACGCGTAGCAGACGGCGGCGTTCTTATACCATTGGAACATAGAGTTGATAGCTTCTTCTAGCTCAGCGGAGCTTGATTTGTCAATGCAGCAGGTGTCAACCCATATGTATTTGTATCCATGCTCTTTGGCCTTCTTCCTGGTCCCCTCCAGCTTCGGGGGCCATTTTCCCGAGAAACGATAACGGCGTGGTTGGATATCTTGGAAGGAGACTTCATTGTCGGTCCATCTATGTGAAAGTATTGCGTACTCGGGGACATCATCCCCGTGGAAAAGCTCGAGCGCTCGAGTTTTGATGTTGAGGAGCCACATTCCAGAGCCTCGGGTGTGTGGAGAATTTATTACGATTTACTTTTCAGCTGAGCTGATTCCGTAGTTATGTGAGCTCTCTGGTACAATCTACTGAGACTCCTAACTGTGTACGAAGTAGGATGATGGGATTCAGACGTGACTTAGATAGCGCTTCTCATGAGTGCGCGTACTTGGACAGTGGAGGTGTCGTGCTTCCAGCTGAAAACGACCTCGAAATTAGCGAGCCAATGACCACCCCCTGAGGCTTTTTCTAGAAGACAGGGGCTAAAGATGAGGCTGCATAAGTAATTTATTTCTTCCCTAACTTCTGATGCAAGATCTAACCTTGAAACATATACGTATTATTGAAACCCTTGCAAGGCCCATGCCCGATTTTGAACTTCTCAACGGGTTGCTGCCACCAGAGCTGAGCTTGGATTCTTGGGAGCCGACCACGTTGACCACGTTGACCACGTTGAGCAAATTTGGCTTTAAGGATCATGCTGAAGAAATTCTACTGTGAGCGAAAAGTTATTACAAATATGTAGAATTTCTTGGTAGTTCCTTTGTTCGGTGAGAAGATGACCTTCTGGAATGATTATAACACCAATTAGGACACCAGGTCACACCAACAGTACGAAGTATCAGTAGGCTGGTCCCAATTCAAAATGCCCCACGAGCATTTTTAAGAATAGTCAACTTAGCACGATAATGACTATAGATGGTGGCGTATCACTTCAACAATTAAAACCAAGTGCTGCACTGAGCACATATCAAGCTCCCGCAGAGCATTGCAGGATTTTAGACAAGCTCAACTGTCGTAAATTCGGCATCTTGGAAACAGCTCACAGCGTTGTGGGCCGCAAAATCAATATCAGCGCTCCCGTCGCTCTTATCACTCTATAGCAATATAAGCGCAGGCGCCACAACCTGGACAGGACAGTCTACCGTGGAATTCCGGCCATGTTTATTTTATAGACTGAGCACGCTGCTTTTTAACATTGTATACTATGCTACACATGCCTTCAAACTAGTTGACGGGTTGCATCCGAGAAGGTCCAGAACTCCGGAGAAAGGCATGTCATGCCTGCGTGACCTTACGCCTTTGACTTGCAGTAAGCCACCATATTCTCACTCTTATCTAAGAATTAAATCGACATTCCGCTCAGCTTGCGAATTGTCGATGATTTCTAGAGTCTTCATCATCGCTTGATCCACCACTCGACACTTTCGACCACAGCCTTAACAAAGTACTCCTCAATGCCCCGCTTGATTCAGCTTGCTGGCTACAAAGGCCCATGGACCGCCTCCAATGGCGCGGTCGTGTCCCCACGACCGGCTAGTCTCATTTGTTGAGGGCTGTCACAAACCATCAAGGCACGGTATGATGGAACTATGGTTTGATGCATACTTTTTTTGGCCTGTCTTCTTTTGCTTGAGTTTGTCATGCTGTTTTGGTTTTCGCTCATTGTTCGCGTCGCTTTGGTGGTAAGAGTGCTCATGACAACTGGAGTGATAGCAAAGACGATCCGAGGAAACCCAGAGACCCTACGGCAAGTTTCTGCCAACTGAAAAAAGCAAGTGTTATCAACTCCAAACGCCATGGGCTGAGACTGTCGCATGACATAAAAAAGGGATGCTAGGTTAATCTCAATCACTGTATGATGTTCCCAAGAAAAGTAATGCGGAGGTGATCTGGTACGACAACAAGAAACATCGTGTGAAGGCCTCCAAGACCTCGCTTCATGGGTCCGTCTAGTCTTTCCGACTACTATAAGTTTCCGTTTCTCTTTGACCAAGAGATCCCCCACAAAAAGTCTTGGCGAATTTGACAGATTTAGGGGCGCTAAGAAATCATGGGGCCTCGCTCAGCATTTAGGTCAATTGATTGAGGTCAAGCCCGCATAGACGGATATGAGAAAGAATTCGTACGATCATAAATGCAAGACGTGCAATTGGCCGGGCATTTCTCAGGGTCTCAGATTGATTCAGGGGCGCCTGTATGACACATGGGCATGACCCAGCAGACACGAGTCACTGAACTTGATAGGAAGCTTAACGCGGGCTGGGTCAGGACCTTGACATGCGTTACCACTATCGCTAGTCTAGATCCCACAAATTAGTTTCCTACCCAGGGCTCTCGTCCGATTCACAATCTGCTAGTCGCTCGGACAGAGAACAATTGCGCTGGTTTCGAGCCAGTAAAAACACTTTATAAATAGCCAAGCACTTGGCAGAGTGGGGCACCATCTTATCAACCAAAGTGTACACTTATCACCAAACAATATATTTTGGACTTTGCCTCCCTCTAAAATGTATACAATGGATTGTTGAAGGCACATCTTCAATCTTCAGTCATGTCTTCAGCGGCACCGTTCGTCTTGCTCTGGCTGCTAGCCACAACTGCCACGGCAGTCAAGCATGGTACTGTCGGCATGGGTATCACGATGTACAAACCATTATGCGGTTACGCTTGTCAAAATTCTCTGTTATCATTATATCTCAATTGCACGACTTTCGATGGCCACTCCGACATGGAAGGGATGTCCATGAAGCTGCGAAAACGAATGGATATGGAAGGGCCAATGGGCATGACCTCCGACTCCTGCTATCAGAGTGACATGCCCTGGTTGCAAACTCTGGCGTATTGCATGAAGGAACGATGTGCAGTTGATGGAGTGGGGGAGACGGATATTGAGAAGGTCTACGGGATCCTCGCCGCAAATGGCCAACCGGTACCCTCTTACAGCAGCATGATCCCTAGCGAGGCACCGACGGAGGAGTTGGCAGATGATGCTATGTGGTTGAATACGACAAGTTTGGTAAACGGTGACATGTATCAGGAATATCATGAAACTTTGTCAAACTTTGAATTCCAAGAGGATACACATGTTCGACTTTCGTGAGTCGTCAATATTCCTATAATTTCCACTGAGCTAACGGAATTTGAGGGTTGTTGTCATTGTCCTCACTGTAGCAACTTTCCTGCTTGCTGGTGCCTATAGATCTTTTAGCATGTCGAAGTTTGGTACTGCGATCCCGACCAGCATATCGATGTATTTGATGCTACCAGCACTTTTCAACCGAAGTCACCAAAAGCCTTTGCCATACCGTACAAATGCCCTGTTCCATGGATAAGAATACTTGCTAATTTATACTAGAAATCGGGTATGCGCCTTCAAGAATTGTGTCTCTCACCATCTTCCTCTACGTTTTCTTGAACTTCATCTTCTCGTGCGTCCCCTACAAAAGCGCGCAACCCAGTATGTGGTACCCAGATAGGAGAACCGAAATCGCTGTCTACGTCGCCAACCGAACCGGTGTTCTAAGTTTCGCAAATATCGCGCTCACAGTTATCTCTGCCGGCCGTACCAATCCTTTGATCTGGGTCACTGGTCTCAGTCAGACGACCTCTTTGATTTTCCACCGCTGGGCGGCAAGAGTTGCTACTGTACAAGCCATCGTACATTCGATCATCTACACTTTCAAATACTTCTGGAATGAGGGAGCACAGGCGTACTATACAGAGGCTGCAATGGCATATTACTGGTGGGGAATCATCGCAACTATTGCTATGTCTCTCTCCCTCGTCTTTGCGATTCTTCCAATCCGTCAGAGGATGTACGAGTTATTCCTGGTAACACATATTGCAATCGTTATCCTCGCCTTGGTCGGATGCTGGTATCATATCCAGCTTCGCTTTGCCCAGGATTGGGGATACGAAGTCTGGCTTTACATCTCTTTCGCATTTTGGGGCTTCGACCGGTTAACGAGACTTGCTATTACGGGCTACAGGAATATGGGAGGCATCACTACCCGGGCTATTGCAGAACTCATGCCAGGCGGGACTTTCCTGAAGATTACTGTCTTCCCAGCTGCCCCCTGGACAGCGAGGGCTGGGCAACACGCCTTTCTCTCGTTCCCTTCTACCGGCCGCTTCTGGGAATCTCATCCATTTTCTGTTGCGGGATGGAACAATGGACATAAATCACCTAGTCCTTTGCCTGCATCAGTAAATGTGGCCGGCGACAAGGATCCTGAAAAGGAGATGAGCATCACAACGGCACCGGTAGACGCGACATCTACCCCTACCTCTTTACATCAATTTCGAGGTTTGCCAGAACGCAGTATCACTTTCCTCATCCGCCCATTCAAAGGCATCACCAAATCCCTCCACGACGAGCTTATGCATTCCCCTGCAAAACCTATTCCCATCTCACTCACTTTCGAGGGACCTTACGGCCACAGTGTCAATATTCAGCATGCGGATTCCATACTATGTATCGGCGGTGGCATTGGTATCACTGCATTGCTAGCATATGTTCAAATGTATATCGAAGGCCGTAGATCCGGTACTATGAGGGCTAGCCGACTTTTGTTGGCATGGAGTCATCGCGAGAGAGAATTTGCGGAGATTGTGAGAGGGATGTTGCCAGTCGATGCAGCGGCTACGGGTGTTGAGTGTATCTGGACTTGCACTAGCGGCGGTAATCCAAGGATGACTGTTGGAGGTGTTTTGAAAGCGGAGATGGAGGGAGTGAAGAGGTTGGCGGTATTAGTTTGTGCGCCTGGAGAGATGGCGGATGATGTGAGGAGAGAAGTAGTTGCAAATGTCGGGATTGGTGGGACGAAGATTGACTACCATGAGGAATCATTTGCGTGGTGATAAGATGGAGATATTAAGGGAAATTCAAGGCCATATAGACTTGAATCAAATCTTTCAACTATGATCAGCATTGCTATCGTCACTTTTGTGAACAGATATGTACAACGATCTATTATATACTCGCCTCCAAATTTCTTCGACAAACCCCCAAGATCCATGCCTTAAAACCCCGCCATCTTCGTTTCCACCTACGAAGTTCAAATTTCTCGTGGTTGCATGTGATTGACCAATATGCGAGCGAAATAGGGGGAGGGGCACCCCACTTTGAAATTTTACTGACGCGTCGCCGTCACGTCTCCCGCAACGAGACTTTGACTTGTATTTACAAGTGCCTAATAAAATGACGTTCAACAGTATCCCACCACATGAAAAAACCTTGTACGAATTCCCCAACATGCATTCTAACAACATCGGCCAGTTTCACGGCTTCTCGAAGCTCCCCGAGCACCTGCCATCGGAAATCTGGAAATATGCCACGAAGGTGTCCCGAGTCGTTGATTAATCGAACTCCACGAAAGCCGCATTAACTCTGACCTTAAAGGACGGTCCTTCACAGCCCCCTTATTAGGTACATTTCAACCCACGAGGACATTGAATAAGATATCCTCGCAGCCTGAATACGCAGTTGTATTACTGCGACGATAATACACCCCGATCTTCCCACTATCATCAGTACAAGCTATATTCAAGACACATCAGCCAAATTCCCAATAGCACATATAATACAGTTGAAAAGAGACAGTGACGCACCAAAATAGGATCCCGGCTTCTCAGTATTAAAGCTAAAAGGTTTGTCCAAACTCTCTACATAAAAAGCTTCCGTAGTATTATACTGGAGCTTGACTTTCCACTCCGTTTGCACGTTCAAGGGCGCATGCCCCGTCGCATCGATATCAATGTAGAGTCCTGACCAAATATCAGAGGCATTGGCAGCATCGGAGCCTTGCAGCAGATAATTTCCGCGAGAGCAGACTGCGTGCATGTTTCCGCCCATCCACCAGGGCTGTCGGGGTTCGGATGTGAGGGTGGCGAGACCCCATTCTGTGTAGGGTTGTGGGTTCAGGTAGAGGTTGGAATAGGGGCTGTTGGAGGAGGCGTTGACTTGGAGGTGGCCATTGAAACCATAGAGCCAGCTGTAGTCGGTTTTGTAGGGGCACCTTGATATGTCGCTCATGGTTGTAGTTCTGACTTGGTTCTGTGTAAGATGAGTGAAGATTGTGTTGGGTGATAAGAATAAATGGGATACTCGTTGCCTGTCTAGGACTTGTGTTCGTACTGAATGATTCTTTACACGCGTTCACTGGACAATTAATCGATTCCGGGGCGAGTTCAGGAATTGAAGTATATAACAAAGTGAACCTAATGTAACGTTCGTTTTTGAGAGGCTAAAGTATTTTGCGAAACAAAGTCACGTTCCGGATATTAAGAATGATCCTCGTTCGCGGGACCAAGCCGGCCCACTGGCTAAAATGTTCAGGTATATACCCGAAGGTCGCCCCTACCGTTACAGATCCTATTTATAGTCCTATAGGAATGCTAACTACATGACAAAGAATACTTAACACTAGTCCTAAGTCGTTGTGGTTTTCCGAATTCTTGTACATAATTTAATTAGATTCATATCACATAGACTTCGTCAGGTCTTGCACACGATATGAATGTCTATTTCACTTTTCATAGAAAGTCTTCTAGGTTTTCGAATGCTTAAGAGGGGTTGCGAGGGTGATAGTGGGTCACATCCCACTACATTGTCTTTTGGGCAATGGAAAAATATCTTATTTTCTGGTTGCTGGAGAAAGCTGCAGGATATCACGACAATCCGAAAAATAGGCGTCCACGAGTCCAATATATTACTGAGTTAGCCCATCTGCAAATGCCCACGACCACAAGCTGGCTAGCAGAACGGATGGTCTTTGTAGTTGGCAGTTGCACAACGTCTGCTATCCAAAAAAGACCAAGGTAGATTTAGTTTGCCCACAGCCTGGCAGGAAAGCCGACTTTGAATCACCATTTTTCCTCGGCCATTTGCGGCAGAATGTCGTCCTTCGAACGTTAAAGATCATCACCATCTGTACTGTGCGACTGTGTAAATCATATACCCGCCATTTCACATATCCTCGACCTGACATTTTACCCCGTCCCTCCACTCTCGTCTGCCATACCTCAATCTTCCTTAACCTTCCAAAATGTCTAGTGAAATATCCTCACAGCCGTCGTATGCTGTTGTGTTACTTCTTCTAAAATAAACCCCAATATCCCCCTTCTGATCCGTACACGCTATTCACAACCCATCAGCTCTATCCTCATCTCCGTATCCACCGCCCAAAAAAAGGAAAAAGAAGAGAGAACGAAAAATGCAATCATACCAAAATAACTCCCCGGCTTCTCCGTACTGAAACTCAATGGCACATTCAAAGCCTCGACATAAAACGCCCAAGTGACATTAAACTGCAGGTCTCCAAACCACCCCGTGATTACATTGACTGGTGCGGTGCCGCTTGCGTCGATGACAATCTTTACTCCGGAGCGAATAGTGTTGTTTGTGGGGGATATTTGGGTTAGGTAGGCTGAGCGGTCACATAGCTAGATATACTTTTATTAACTTATTGAATTGTTCAATCGTAAATATAATTTAGGGAGCCAGGCGAGGTATAATGAAAATATTGGTTCCAGGACCGGCCAAGGAAATGGTAACATAGGTGACCTGGAAAAGACGAAATATGGAAACGAACCCAACGGATCCCCCCATCCATCGACCATGTCCTCTGGGGCTCAGATGTCAAAGTAGCGATTCCCCACTCGGTGTTAGCAGGTGGATTGAGGTAAAGGTTTGAGTAGGTGCTATTTGTAGCGTTATTCACGCGGAAGTGACCTCTGAAGCCGCCGTGGTATGGTGTATAGTCATTTGGGGCAGTACAATGGGATAGGTCGCTCATAGTGATGTTTCTGATTCAAAGTTCTGTATAGGAGGTTGAGGGTACGTATTAGAATTGGTGGTGGGTAATAATTTGTGAGATGACAGGGATGTTAGGTGCTCGCTTTGGGTCTGTATTGTAGTGACTCCGAGATCTTATTGTTCCAAGATCACGGTATTTCGGGGTAGAGAGATCTTATAAACAATCTTTAATGTAACGTTCTTCTACGAAAATAGTAACGTTCCGGGTGGTAATAACATTTTCCGTTCTGGAAGAACCGGGCCCGCTGGCTAAATCCAATATCAAAAAAATCTATATAGCCGCAGCAGAGGCTATTTATAGGCGCAAAGCCTGCAGATTAGTCTAATGATCTAGACCGTGTAGCTTATAAGATGTTAAATAAGAACGGTGAGTCTCGAAGCATTGTATTTATGTGACGACATAGCTTGCCACTTAAACCCCTCAAATGTAAGGCATGCGGACAGAGGATTGAAGTACATGGATTACGTTGCTTGCCTACACACTAGTACCATGAACGGCATGAAATTCAGAGGTGTTAGACTAGAATAAACGCGAAGAGCAGAGAATCCTATGCACAGCCCTACAGACACCATTTGATGGCAGAAGTTGAGTGCTACAAAGTCATTATAACTTAAGTGGGATTCAGTTATGATTCTTCAAGTATGTAAGAAAATATTATGCAATTCGATGGGCTTTGTCTATATTGTTGATAATCTATAATTCAATTAAGGAAATGGTTTCCTTAGTCTTTGCGTGGATCTCTCCCTACGTGCCAAATAAAGTCATCTCTGGTATCCGAGTTGCACCACCGGATCCATATTTATCTCTCTGCCTTCTCCTCAATCGTCTCAACTTTCGGTTTGGGTATAAATTCATCCCGAACCCAAGAAGAGGATTGATCAAGATAGTAAGTCTGACTGATCTTCTTGTTCTCCTTCCCATCTTTCTGGGACCTCTCTTGATCTTTTTGAATGACTTGACCCTGGCTGCCTTTTCCGTCGACTTGCGATGCGAAGAATGACAATACCTTGTTCTTATTCTCCAACGTGAGCTGATCAGGTCCTACCTCCTTCTCCTCCTCAAACCTCACGCGAGCAAATCCCGGAAGGTAGTTATAGATCCCGATATCTTTCCATCTAGGATAGGAATCTGGACTCCTAACCCTAAATCCAATCCATTTAGTCACAACAATAGCAACACGTCGTTCCCCGTGCTCATCTCGTCCAAGATCTTTGCCTTCGAGCGTATAGTCCGTCTCACAGCTATGACAACTAGCAGTTCCGTTACAGAACAGACACTCATCGGGTCTGGTCTTGCCTTCTAGATGATCAAAGGCGCAGTGGATCAAGTCTTGAAAATGCCTGCTGGGTTGGCGAGCCCCGAGGGCGATGTGCTTGCAGATTTTGGGAACGGCGTTGCCTAGAAGCATCTCCTCTCTGAAAGTTGGAGAGGAGGATATTATCCAGACTTGGGCTCGAAGCAGTAGGTTTTCCCCGAGAATACGACTGATGCAAGCGTCGACTGAGAGGAGTTCTTGGTAAGCGATGGTTTCGCGTTCACTGTGATTCAATAAGTGGTCGTCTTTTTCTGGGTATTTGCGACGTACATATGCCCTATTTCAATGTGCTTGAAAGCTTCCGGCGGCATCCAAGAATTGGGCTCACCCTCTTCTGCAGCAAGATGAAATTTATGGATTTGATACCGAGAATCGTTGCGTAGCTTCAGGCCCTTACCACGCTCGAGGTCTTCTTTGCAATAAGAGGAGAAACATTTGAGTTGCGGTGGACGGTCCCTGATGGATAGATCATTGGGCCAATCAACATCGCTGCCTGATGGTTTTCGTGATCAGTTTATTAGTCCTGATACAGTTGAGATCGTGGATTTACTTACGCCGACGAAGTTTGTCGCACTCCCACCATGGGCAAATAAAATATTTTGGGGCATCGCGAGCCAGCAGCCGTATAAACTTCTCTCTTTTTCCGTAGAAATGCTGTTCGTGATATTTTTGAAACTATTTCCAGAACTCTGGTTTTACAAATGAGTTGTAAAACCCATGGTTGGTGAGAGCCACACATGCGATTGAGTTCATGGTGAGGAATTCCTTGATGCAGACCCATAGCTCGAATGGAAAGACCGAAAGTGTTCCAGAAGATACTTTCGAAAGTTCCGCCATTTTTTTTCAGGAGAAGAATATGATGGAATATCGAGAAATGGCTGCAAGATAATTCTGAATTGTTTGTACGAGATGTGAAATTTTGGTTGTGCTTTTTCGGAGAAGCGAGAAACTCCTTTGAAAGGTAATCGCGATACAGAAGATGCGGGACTAACAGCCGTTTATGACTAATATAAAACCAAGAGGAATACTAGCGTTATTAGTACAATATTTCTTGGTATATGGGAAACTCACGTGAAAAAGTGTAGTTTGCCCCCCTTTTACTAAGCGAGCGGTGATTTAAAGGAGGGTTCATGAGGACCAAAATTTGAGCGAGACTTTGAGCAATACCCTACATAGCAATTGTATCAAAATTGAAGAATCATAACTTTCGTCAGGCATCCCTGCGATTCTGGGATTGGAAGGAAGAACTAGGCCCTAGCTTGCGGGCCTATCCGTCACTTACCAAATTCCGACCGTATGATTCACAAATACATCATGATTGCCTTATCGAATCTCAGCTGTGAATGAGCCCTTTCAAACATCCGGACTCCTTCGTGGGTCGACGATGACCGAACCTGCGAGCGATCTCATGCCCCTATTCACACTTTCGCTTAATATCTTGGATAGAGACGAATGTGTAGGTAGTCTACTGTTCTCAGCAACGCTCTGTTAGCAACAGCAAGATATTAATCTAATAACAATCATCTTCAAACTGAATCTACGTAACTAAAGCAGACTTACTCCACAATTCCACAAATCTTGCGTGGTAATCACGTGAGTAGTCCCGATCGACATGTATGTTGATCAATTGGGATCTTCTGCGCCCGAGATCGAGCGATCTGCTTCCCGTATTTTGGAGACGAATGCAGTTCCTATGAAGAGAAGAGACTTTGCGGAAAGAATCTTATCAAAGAAATCAAATGCAATACGAGAGGTATCAAGACCCCTCCAATTACCCCTCCATCTCAGACCATATCAGCTGTCCAACACGCCACAAACGCCCAGCTCAAAAAGCAAACCCAAATTCCAAAACAAGCTCACTCTAGCACTATGCTAGATCTTGGCAACCTTACATCCTCCAAATCCAGCTTCAAACCCCCCAAAAATATCACAGTATAACCCGAGATCCTGCTCTAATCCCTCTCTATTCCAAAAACATCTTCTTCCTAACACAAATAGGACAGAAAGAGTATAGAACCAAACACAAAAACCAACGCCAAGCCTCCCATTTTCTTGTTTCCAGCTCAGCTCACCAGGTCTACTCCGGTAAGGTATAGTGGGGTTATACCAAAAACCTCGCCAATCGCAAAATGACGTAGCCAGTCCCACCCCACCCCACCCCGCAGCTGCCAGTTCTGCATCAAACTACACCCAGTGGATAGTTCCAAAAAAGCAAGATCCAAGATCTTTCAGCTGCCTTGTTCCTGCTTCGTATCCACCAAGTCTACCTACCGAAGCTAGTAGCGGGGTATAAGTAGGCAAGACAGGACCCTTACTTATTCCCTTCTTCTTCCCCCTCTTCATCCTCATACATCTACTCAAAGCCAAACCAAGCCCCAACCCAACACATACACAACCTTACCTCTTCCACCAAACCAACTCAACAACAATGGATTTCATCAACAAAGGCAAAGAAGCCCTCAGCGGCAACAACAACAACAACCAGGCCCCTGTACAGGGACAGGGACAGCCACAGGGTGGGAATGCTGGACAGGAGGATTATGGTGATAAAGGTATGCTTTCCCTCTCTTCTCTCTCTCTCTCTCTCTCTCTCTCTCTCTCTCTCTCTCTCCCGAGCGCTAGCGAGGGCTTCCCCTTCTCTCGCCCTACCCTCCCCTTGTTGGGATAGGGACTTCTGGCGAAGTGGATTTTGGATGGGTAAAGGCTAATAAGCGGACAACAGGCCTAGATTTCATCGAAAAGAAAACCGGCCACACCATGGGTCGTGACACGAATGAGAAGATTACCGATGGTGCTAGGGGGTTGTATGAGAAGGCTACTGGGTAAGTTTCCTCTCTCTCACTCCCCTCATCCCTTCTTCCTTCCTTTTCCTTCTTAGCACAATCATGTCAGAACTCCTTAAAGGAGAACATCAAAATTTTTAATGCAAATGGTGTCGCATTAGCTCGCAAGTGAACCAGAAATACTCAAACTAGTTTTGTGTTCAAGAGAGAGAGAGAAAGAGTGTGTGTGTGTGAGATAGATACTGATGAGCTTTACGATGATAGGAATAAAGTTGATCCTAAGTGGTCTAACTAGATAGCGGGAGGCTTTTTTCTTTGGGGGTGTGTTAATAGTGCTAGGATCGGGTGGGTTTGGGGGATAAGGATAGGATAGGATAGAGATCTTGTAATGAATGAATGAATGGAATAATTCTCCGATACCAATGAGTTTAAGTGAGGATGCTTCATGATGTGAGTGGGTTGAGTGAATAGACAATTTTGATTGTTTGAGCAAAATGCGTACAAGAAATGCAGATATACATCCCCTCAAACTCTACAATTCTCTTTCCCTTATGCCATATATCCACGGCCTTACTCTACTCTCAGTAGATTCCTAGCCCATCCCAGCCCAATCCAGTCCCCATTATGCGATTTCCGTGTCCGTGTCCGTATTTACATCCATTCCATTAAACGCCGTATATGCATTTCCCTTTCCATATGCACTCCCATCCCATCCTTTACTTCCAACCATCCTATCCGCATATCTCGTATGTTCATCATCTCTCATCGCGGATCTCCTTTTCTTATAATCGTTCTGTTATCGAGCAGGGTTGTCGAGATGTAGAAGGTTATAAATCGTCCCGATAGACTTGATAAGCCATAATCATCATCCAAAGCAAAAAGACGCATCCGACGAGCTCGAAGGCCCATGCTGCTGTCCAGCTCTGACCTGTTTTCACCATCAGCATACTCGCCAAACCAAATTGTTTTTCAGGGAAGGGAGGAACTTACAAATACTCCTTTGCTCCAACCACGCAAGCGTTTCAAGACTAACCCCCTTACTCTCATCCCCACTAACGTACAAATTACAATTACTCTGCACACTCCCCTCCGGCCCCCAAAGCTGAATACTAACCACAATGAGCCCCACAATCCAAAGCACAAACAGTATAAAACTGCCCATAATCACAATCCCAGGCAACAGTTGCCTCTGACTAATCAACCACAGCATAACCAAGATGAATAAGACAGAGAGAGAGGCGACAGCGATCCAGTAAGGGAAGTACCAGGGGATGCCGACCTGCAGTTGTTCTTGGATGGTGAGGAAGGAGGCGTTTATGCCGAGGATTGTGCAGGAGCCTAGGAGCATGATGAGCAGCCAGAAATTGAGTTGGAGCGGTGGCCAGTGGTATTTTGTGCGGATGCGTTGGAGGACTACTTCGGTCATTGTTGATGCTGAAGAAGCCATTGTGAGCGGAGCGAGCGTTTGTCGCTTTCTTTTTCTCGCGAGAGCGGAGATGTGTCGTGGGGAGGGTGTTGGTTGGAAAAGATGCTTCCTTTTCTCTTCTCGTGGATGAGGTGATGATGTGTGTTGTGATGATTCTTTCTTTCCTTCTGCTTTCCTTCTGCTTTCCTTCTCAATTGCTTCTCAATCCGTTCGTGTCGAGTCCGTTCGAGTCCTCCGTTGTATTGCGCGGTGTTGTCGTCGCACCACCTTCTTTTCTTTCCTTCAATCCAATTCCCTTTATACCCTCTTTCTCCCTTCTCTTCTCTTCCCTTAACTTCCCAAATCCCAACGCCTAACACGGAATATCTTCCCACTCGTCCACGTCTTCCTTGTTCACCGTCCTTCTATTCGTGACCCACTGCTGTGTTGTCCCACCACGTATCGCCCTTATCGAATCCTAGCGTAGCGTAACCGCGCCGAGCCGAGTCTGTGGGTTTCCGTTCTTCTGTTGTGCGACAGAGATGGATCTTGGGATGAAAGACTCGAGATGCGATGAGATGTGATGATTGATGTAACGAGTGAATATTGCGCGAACAAACAATGCGATTGTATTGTTTGCTTCGAGTCTGATGATGGTGAGGTGAGATGGAGGTTGGGGTTGGGTTGCGCTTCTGTGGGGTGACGCAGTGCAGACCTGGGCCTTGCTCCCGGAAAACGCGAGGCTGGGGAGCTGGAAAAAGGTGGTGGCAGGGAACCAACTTTTCTGCGGCAGTTGTTTTAGATTTTGGGTTTACGAAAAAAATAGGGTTGTAGTTCGACTTGGATAATTAATTAATTCAATTCTGTGAGGAAGATGGTAAAATAAGGCAATTGTTTATTGGTATTCAGAAAATCCAAGTATCGTTATCCCCTCCCCCACGTGGAGCGCCTGCAGCCACCCCAGTTCGGCACATGCAAATCCCTCACAGCAACGACTCTCCCAATGCGCATCTCACCAACGAACAACCAGCTCTAACAGTTTCCTGTGCGCCGAGATCATTGACGCCTGGATCTAATGTAGGGTTTACCTCTACCAGATCCATTGCGACGAGATTGCCAGTTTCGTGGACGCATTCTGCGATGAAGTCACCTTCGCGGAGAGTAAGACCACCTCGGACGGGTGTGCCTGTGCTGGGTGCCCAGAGGGGATCGAGGGCGTCGACGTCGAAGGAGAGGTGGATGGGAGTGTCGTTTCCGATGTGTCCTAATGCCATTTCCATGACTTTGCCAATACCATGTCTGCGAGAATCAGTAACTATTCGTAAAACCAAGGAGGCAACATACCGATCAATATCATGCATGCTAAATGCCTTGATCTTGTTCTCCCTCAGAATCACCTTCTCTCCTCTATCCACATCCCTCAATCCAATATAAACCAGCTTGCTCAAGCTAATCGTATTCTCCTTCTTGATCCACCCAAAGATATCCTCTCTCTCCTCCGTCGCAAGACCAGAAAGGAAGGCAACAGGCATGCCATGAATATTCCCACTGCCGCTCGTCTCAGGCGTATTGATATCACAGTGTGCATCCACCCAAATAACCGCCATCTCTCTCCCAAGCCGTTCCCGAATCGCCTTTGCAGACCCAGCAATCGTGCCAATAGCAATTGAATGATCACCACCAAGCGTCAGCACACATCGTCCCTCCTTGGCATGCGAATACACTTGTTCGGACAGTTTGCGAGTGACGGCAGACACAGCGAGAGGGTTCTTCATGCCGCGGTGGTCGGGGTCGTCTGAGGGCATGAGCTCCTTGTAGGAATGCACCATGTCATCGTGGAATAGCTCGTATCCGAGCTCTTCTTGCAGTTGCGTGAGCAACCCGCTGGAGATCAAGGCTGAGGGCGCGGCATCGACTCCTGGTTTGCACTGATGTTGTTAGCTTGAATGCGCCTCGACGAAAGATGATGCTTACCTGTCCACCAGAGAAGCCCACGGCCACAACACCGAGCTGGTCGGCTTTCGACAGAAATTTTGGTTGAATCATTGAAGTGGTTGTCATGATGGACAAAGCGGAAGAATGCGTGGCTTTTAAATGCTGGGTTTCTTTGTCTGAGGTGAATGTTGGGGAGCGACTTCGCTGTAGACACTGGGTAATGGTGGGGCGGATGGCGGGGTCCCAGGGGTAAAGATCTTCCACAGTGAGGCTTTCAAAATGCGCTGAAATGGCTCAAAAAGGGAGGTCCTCGTGTTGCTTTTGTAGGCAGATGAGATTGCTGGGTCTGTGTTCCGGCTTGCGGCGAGGGTGGAGGTTGTTAGGTAAAAGCGATTTTTTTCATCGCCGTTAAAGTTGAATATACGCGACGCGCCTTCCCTTGACGACACTCTTGACCCCTAAGTGCAGGACCAACCGCGATGCGCAGTCATCCGTTGAAAAGCGCGACATGGGACGGATAAGGACACGGCCAATGGCGGTGAGATTTGTAACAGCTTCATGATAGGGAGAATAACGGCCTCGAGGGAGTCCGAGTGGGAGAGATGAATAGCTTCATGATGTTGCTTGAATGGGCCATGTTGGAGAAAGACCAAAAGCTGCACCAAAGACGGGGGGAAGCTTGCGGCACGGGTAAAGGTTGCAATAATGAGAGCTCCGGACCGGACGCAAGATGCAAATAGTGTATGTAGAAGAATCCTGTTTATATATAGTATAGTATAGTCTACCGGTATTTTGAGGCGTTATGATGGAAGGTAGTAGTGGGCAGTGAGGGGTTGAAGATGGAGAGATGCCGATCAGTTGAGGTCAGTCACGTGTCTCGCCCCCCTTTGCATCCTTTAGAAGTAGTTTCGTACCTTGAGCAGTTCGTGCAGCCTCAGCCACAGCTGCTCGTGCTCGTGCTCGTCAGAGGCTTGTTTTAATCTTCTTGACCTCTATCCAAGTTGATGAGGGCCGAGTGTTAACCCTATCTTGAAATTTCCGCCTTCAGCTCCCCTTGGCATTACTTTATTTATCATTCCACAGCTGTCAGCAACTTGGCATCTGACATCGAGTCTTCGAAGCTTCGAATCTCACGAACTTTGTTCTCTCACCGCAAAACGGAATAACCTCCGCCGAAGTGATTATCTAAGACCTTGTTCACCGCTGAAAGTATGAAACAGCTATTGCAAAGAAACTTTTATGCGTGAAGATCACTGGGAAATGAGTTTCTCTGCCTCAGATGACACAAACGGCCACCTCTTCGTAGTCAAAGAATAACTTGCGGCACGAAATCAGATACAGTAACTGCGCTGACCGTGCCGCATGTAGTTCTATAAATTCTCATGAGGGGGCAACGCTTAGTCGCCGCAGTCAGATCAGACGAGAGCGATAACGACTCCGCAGACTGTTTAATGATCCTTCGAGTTTTGTTGGCAGAGGCCAGATTATCATCAACCCCTCATGTTGGCAAACATCGTTGTATTTCACTCCATATCTTGTTTCGGCAGCCAACATTTCGCACCGTTGAAATGTGGCTTTTATTCCTGCGGGTATCGCGCGTTTACAGGCTGCAGCCGTGGAAAAGGGGCTGGCTGCCGAAGCGGCTGATGAGTGATGAGTGATGATCGTATTGCTGAGATAAGGTGGAAATTTCTGGTAATATGGAATACGGCGATAGATGAGATTGAACGAAGACTGAGAATCTTCTATGATTCTTTTGAGTGCGCGAACATGGATTCCTATCGATAATGAAAAAGACTTGGGCCCATGCTGATACAAGCTCTTCGACATGCAAACAGATCCCAGCATGATGGTCTCTGAATAGCCACTTTCACGTGCGGCTTCCCCCTTTTTCTGTTACAACTCAGCCACGACCCCGATTCCATTCCAACGGAAGAGGCACTCAGTAATCGCAAATAACTCAATTTGACCAGTAATATCATGCTAACATGCAGCTATCCAAAAACTACCCAAGAACCAGCCCCCAGTAGCATTATCCAATCTCTCCTCGACCCTCGTCGACCCTCGTAGACCCCCCTAGACCCCTGTTCTACCCGTAGCCGCTGCCCTGGTCGAACCTTCAGGGGTCCCATCGCGTGTGCACAGAGAAATACCCACGCATCCTTCAAGTATCATCGGTATCGCAAACTCCTCTGCGCCTCCTCCAACTCCAACCCAACGGGACAAACATACTTACTGTGTCTCTTCACCATCCCATATAGTTATCCACGACACCGGAAACTATGGTTGTTGAACGTATCTACTAGCGCTTCTCTCTTTTTTGGTTACAGCACTATTTTGGTTACTCTCTAACCACCACGCTCATTTAACGCCAATCTCGCGATCCCCTATTTTTTTCTGCCCGGGCCACCACGCCGCCCCAAATAATAACCAACGTCCCTCCTTCAACTCACCTATGAAGATATCCTCTCCCGTAATAATGGCCTACCCAGGTCCGCCACGACGGGCCTCTGGACTCCTGCGATACGTGTTGCTCGCCGCGGGTATTGTTGGAGTGCTGTTCTACCTACGACACTCTGCACAACTCGCAGCGCTCAACTCGGCGCATACACCGACCGAAGTTGGCCCTGAGCATCTAGATATTCCTACTGCGAAAGCCGCGGGTCCTCCTGCAGTTCCATTGACAACGGCCACGAAAGAACAGACGAAAGAAGCACCACCACCTCCGCCACAAGTCGCCACACCCGCACCTGCGCCCAAACCTGCAGATCCAGCTGAGAAGCCGGCTTCGAACCCTGCAACAGAGTCAGAAAAGGCGCCTGCGAAGTCCAATGGCTCAGCGCATCCTATTGACGAGCTGATCACCAAGGCAGAGAAGGAATTCGCGGAAGTGCTGAAGAAGGAAAGTCATGATGTCAAGGAAGCAGCAGCAGCATACCGGACACGGCGTGGACGACATCCCCCACCTGGATTCGATGTCTGGTTCGAGTTCGCGAAAAACCATGGCGCGGTTATGGTGGAGGATTTCTTCGATCAAATCTACCACGACTTGGGTCCATACTGGGGACTAGACCCCGCGGTCCTACGAAAGGAATCCTGGGACTACGAGATGTCTATCAATGTGCGAAATCAAAAGGCGAAATCGGGCAGCGATTGGTTTTGGACCAAGATCTGGTTGAATATGACACAGACGATTGAGGATATGCTCCCGGACATTGACATTCCTCTGAACGCCATGGACGAGCCGAGAATTCTGGCCCCTTGGGAGGAAGTGAATCGTCTGATGGAAATTGAGCGCAAGACGAGGAGCATGCCACCTCCCAGTGAGGTTGTTTCGGGTTACAGAACTCTGGGGGACACGCCAGAGCCCCAAATCACTACCCGTCCTAAGAATTACGCAGAGACTCGTAAGTCCCGAATTGCTGTACTATATTGTTTTATTCTAACACACAAATAGGACCTTTCTGGAAAGCCGCCATCCGCGGCTGCCATCCCGACTCCCCAGCGCGCAGAGCAGCCGAAATGACCTCCTTCAACGGCACGCCCGCCATCTCCCTTACCCACGCTGCCCCCCATCTCTACAAAGGCTTCGTTTCCAACTACTCCCTTAGCACCGATTTCTGCCACCAACCAGACATTCAATCCCTCCACGGAATGATGATCTCCCCTCTCTCCGTGTCAGAAACCAACGTCTTCGCCCCCCTCTTCGGCGGCTCAAAGCTCCCCACAAACAACGAGATTCTCCTCCCAGCGCCCATGTACTGGAACGGCGAAGAGCGCTTCAGCGGTGGCGGCGCAACCGGCGTTCCCTGGCACGAAAAGCAAAACCAAGTCATCTGGCGCGGTGTCGCGACCGGCGGACGAAACAAAGAACACAACTGGCGGGGATTCCAACGTCACCGTTTCGTCTCAATGACAAACGGCACCAAAGTCTCCAACGCCGAATCCTGGACCGAAATCCCAGAAAACTGGGCAATGCCCACCTCGCAATACAACCTCGCAGCGCAACAAGAAGGCAGACTCGGTGAATGGACGAAAGAGTGGGCTGATACTGGATTCGTGGATCTGATGTGCGACCCACCGCTCGAGAACCTCACTTGTCCATACACGGACCCCTATTTCGCCCTCACACCAGGCATGAAAATGGGCGACCAATTCGACCGCAAATACCTGCCCGACATAGACGGAAACTCCTTCTCAGGCCGCTACCGCGGTTTCCTCCTCTCCACATCCCTTCCCATCAAAGCCACCATCTTCCGCGAATGGCACGACAGTCGCCTTATGCCCTGGGTTCATTTCGTGCCTATGGATAACCGATTCAGTGATTTCTATGGTATCATGGAGTATTTTCTGGGGTATAAACCTAAAGATAGGAAGGAGGGGAGAGAGGTGCAGAGACATGATAGGGAGGCGGAACGGATTGCGATGGCGGGGCAGGAGTGGGCGAATCGGGTGTTGAGGAAGGAGGATATGCAGATTTATGTGTTGAGGTTGTTTATGGAGTTTGCGCGGTTGGGCGATGATAGGCGGGAGAAGATGGGGTGGGTTGATGATTTGTTGCATGCGTAGTCTTGCTCGCTCAGCGAGCAGGGTATGCTGAGGGAGGTTTTCTTTCTTTTGTTTTTTTGTTTCTGTATAAGGGGGTACATATTCGGCGGCGTATGGTGTACATGGCATCCATCCCTCCTGTAAAACGGGGAAGCCTGGCGTTCTTCGGGGGGAAATTACAATTGCTGTATAAATAGGGTAAGATTACATACCTTTCGGGACGTTGAAATGAAAGAAAGAAGACGTATATAATGCTTTCCATCTACCTATGATCATTTCTCTGTTCTCGTCTGTGATTCCTTTTCTTTTCTTTTCTTGGCAAGTGCCTTATGAAGTAACAAATCACTTTCAAACATTTCAATACCTATTCATCGCTACGCAGTCTCTACCACATATCTCGATACAAGCCAGCCCAGCCCAGCCCAGCGTCCAATTTCTTTCTTTCTCACGTTTTCTTTTGGCTGGTTTTTCATGATATCCTGTTGCTACTTACTGCAAATAGATCGGATTAGATGATATCGACGCCCGATAGGAAAATGGAAAGTATCGGTTATAGTACTAGATTTTTCTGATTTTGTTTGTGACGTGATTTGGGATTTGTGGGGGTTTTTTTATTTGGGCTGGGCTGATGGGTGTTCGGTATGGATCGGTATGAATGATATAGGGCGCGGGCGAGCTTCTGCTTGGTATTTAAGGGAAGTCACATCTAGAATTTTCTGTTTTTTTCTACTTAGATTCTGAGATCCTGTCTACGTCAACTGTGAAAATTGTAGGAAGATTTAGAAAGGGTAGCTCTTGGTATTCCTAATCCGTATTCAATATCCAATCCCTTGTATTTCTCCAACGCGACCAACGCCCCTGATTTGATATACGAATCAATGACTATCAAGCTCGTCTAGGTTGCATTCGCTCAACTGCCTCCAAATCGATTCCTCCAATATTCCTTTCGGTGTTGCTGGGGCTCGAGATATATGAGTGTGATGAAGTGGGGTTTGCTACGTCGAAGCTTGGTCAGTGATTTAAATTTAATGAAGAGGTTTATCGTGATTGAACGATTCGAAAAAAGAACTTACATCTGACGATCCAATATCTCTGAATGAGCCATCCGAGAGGGGTCAACACTAGCGTCAAAAGCAATATTGCTAGAGAGATGATAGTAGCATTGGGCCACGATTCGCTTGTCATTTTGTTGGTATCTCTGGTCCTCTCGGTACTTTGTGTCTGATTGCTTCAGGTGATTGGAAGAGTAGGTTTTGATATCTGGAAGAGGCTTTTTAGATATTAGTCCAAGTAGCAGATGTGCTTATCGTTGAAACTTTACCTGATTCGTTGAAGTGAAGTGAACTTCTTGACCAGCAAAAATGTGGTTTAATCTTCAAAGAAAAAAAGCTGAGGTCTGCCGATTTTATTCACTCCGTTCAATGTGAGAACGCAGCTACTGACACGAGCGCGCCATTGCTGTTCTGGGAGCCGGCAACGAACTCGGAGTATGATTGGATGACTGCTGTGTTTCAGGTGCCATTTCGAGAACCGGCAAACTTTACGAATATTTAACTCGCGGACCTCTTGCTGCAACATTCGGCGCGATTATATCCGATTGGGTCATGCTCCCGCAATGATATTGGAGCATTGTTAGCCAGCAAAGGTTGGCATCACGTGCGGGGCAATGCATGCAGTGAGCTAGCCTCAATGAGCGACCGGCAAACCGTAGAGCCTTTTTATTGGTTAGAATTGTCCCCTTCCAGGAGCCGGTTGCCTGATGGCATCCCAAGATTTCTTTCCGTCTACTGATCATCAACAAAGATTCATTTTAAAGTGTTGTGAAAAGTAGCAGACTTTGCCAACCAGCTTCTCTACGAAGTTTCAACACATTCTCAAGACTTCTCTATTTGCGGCGTAGAAGTCTTCCGCATTCCCGGCGCCTGATTCGACCTCGCTTGGCGTACAACACTTCTTGAAGTCGTTTTCGAGGTAAGGTTCTTCGTCCAGTTCCAAACGATACCTACGTTATTGCCACATACTTACCTTATCGATTCAGCTCTCTATCGAGAAATTGTTTGTCTCCTACTGCAGAAGAACAATCTCGTCGCGGCCGCTGCCAAAATGTCGGACCAGCTCAACGCTCGTGAAAACGCAAATGAATTGGGTCTGACGACACTTGATGATGGACCTACCGATCTAGAAGTCCCAGACCAAACTGAATCCTGGACCCGGGAGACGGCCATCTCGCAAGATATGAGTACTCCTGCTTTAGACAGTTTACTGCCTGAAGATCTGTCAGATGTAGACTTTCTGGAACTCTCAGCCTTATGGAGCGACGCGGCCCAGCCAAAAGTCGGTCTCCCTTCCTCAAGTCACTCGAATTATATCGGTCGCCACGTCGATCCGTCCCCATTTATTGGGACAGGCTGCGACCCATTCTGGGGAGTTGAGGCTGACACTTGGTCGCCTACAGAAGCTGGCCCTTCCACTGCACAACTAGACTTGGTCCAAAGTCGGCCTGAAATTATTCCATCGCCTCCAACTCTGAGCCGAAACTCTTTCCCAGACCTTACTTCTGCCGAAAATAGCAATGTTGATCCATGGCCGTCCCTTGATGGGACAACCTCCAACGTAGTAGTTCCGACTGGGGACCTGATTAAGGACCTATCCTCCGACACATCCTCAGCACTAGTGACTGGGACTACTCTCTTGAAATCCCAAAGTCGCAACTCCACAACGCCACTTCGCAGCGAACAAGAACTAGATCAGTTAGCCTCTCACGAATCGGAATCAAGTGTCAACAGACGCGAATATCAACCAATTCTGCCCAAGGCTGTATTGGCTGCAGGAGACATATCATCTTCAATGCAACATCAATTGATCAAAGGAAAGCAACCAGCCGCGACATCAAGGCTGATTTCTCCTCAACTTCCACTTAGTGTGCCCAACCAAGCCACCGCACGGGTGACAAAAAGGAAAAGGTCTCTTCCTGAGCAAATGATAATCAGCGGCTCAGTACCTTGTTCACAATTACATACGTTTCCAGTATCATCGGAATCTGCTAACCCCGAAAGAGGGCAAAACTATCCAAACCCAACACAAAGGAAGAGGGCGAAGAAAGGTCAACGAAAATGCCTGAGATGCTATATGCTAAAGGAAAAGGTGAGTTTTAATGCTCAGCTTTATATGTTTCTGATATATACTAATAAACTGATCCGGAAAAGTGTGACGGAAAGTCCCCCTGTAGTACTTGTCAAAAAGTTTGGAGTGGAAAAAAGATCAAAAACATCCACTGGAAAAAATGCATAGACCAGGATATCCGTGAACTGAATGTTTTTGCGATGGGTAAGTGGCAGCATACCCCTCTTGTTAACATGAAATCATATGAAACTAACTCGAAAAGCATTTGAAACTACTTGCGCTATATTAAAATTTTCAAAAGTACCCGAAAATATGATGGCCAGATTTAACCAGTCCATGCTCGAAGCGTGCGACGCGATCATCGCTATAGTACAGCAATCTCCCCTCGAGGCGCAGATAAGTCGTGATATAGCAGAAAATATATTTGCACACCTATACCCAGACACAGAACAAACCCTCCCAAAGACCCCGTGGTTCTCAAGGCTCTGGCGTCCCCGCAAAACACTCAGGGAATATCGCCAAATTACTTGCCATCCTGCCTTACGATTCATCACCCTGATTCTGCAATGCGATAACATTATGTCACTCATGGGTGTGCGCGGTTTGGAAGATCTTGGACTTTGGGCAGCCGCATTTTGGTCTTGTGCAGAATTTTACAAAGCAATATTTGCCAGCCTCTGGCAGGAACTGAAGAAACTTCGCCCTAACGATGCCCTGAGCGCAAAAACTCGAGATTTACTTATATTCTGGTTGTCGCTCCTGCGATACACTGCACGACGGGACATATGTTTTGGATTGACCTGGCAATCCTTAGTTATCCTCATTGCCCACGCGAGTGGTGATGCCTTGAGAGAAATGGAGCCAGAATTATTGAAGGAAACCTATACTCCCGAATTACATCTACGAGTCATAATAGCGGAGGCTCTTCGCGGCGTCAGAGACGCGATGAGCTTGCCATTTGCCGAAGAGCTCTTCAACAAATTGCACGAGGCTCGGGAACACCTTCGCCGTTATTGCGATTATTGGCTTGATAAACTTGCTCCTGGAATGCCTTCCTTTATCTTCGATGTCTTCCCGAACATACTGAAAAGATTGACGTTAGACAACGTTATCGATATATCTTCGGACGTTGATGGGTACCCAAGACAGGAATCCAGACGCTTCAATGATTTCTGTCAGACAGTGGGGAGATTCGGACTTGTTTATAATGATTGGGAGTTTATCCCTTCTTTGAAATTACACGCGATGAATGGTTACGGAGACGTTAGAGAGAGCCCTTCTAGCTCGGACCTTAGTATCTCAAGTGAAGAGGTCCACGATATTGCGAAAACTATTACCGAAGAAATCATTCGCGAGTTAGGTAGCGTCGGCATCAAAGGTATGGATCCAGAATTGCGAGGCAGTTTGAAGCTATACGTCGAGAGCGAATGGAAAGCATGGAAGCTTTTGTGATGAAAATTCACGTTGAGCCGTCCTCGGAATCACTACATAGTGGCAAGATGTACCGCATTACAAGTCGTTGTTTTGCGGCGTAGCATAGAGCGAGAAGAAGAAGTAGGCAATAAGATGTTAAACACTCATCTACGAAACTTGGTTCCCTATTTTGTACCTTCAGAATCTCAAATGACAGATGAGAGCACCGTTTTCGCTGCGGAGAGTATGCGAGGCAAAACTCCAGCATCTTCATTCCAGCCACTTTTACCCTCAGCCACCACATCACCTTTCTCGCCTTCCACCTCTTCACACAACCTTTCCCAGACCCCATCCTGTCCACCAGTCCGCACGGGAAGTTCAATCTCATCAACATCCTCATACCCCACCACGCTCAACGCCTCCCTCCAAAGATCCACCACACCCCACCTAACGGCACACTCCCCCAAACTCTCCCCCTCGACCTCGCACCCAATAACACGCTCATCAAACTGCAACATTGCAGCCATACATCCCGCAGTCTCTGCCTTGTACTGCCCGTCTCTATCATCCGGATTCCACGGACTCCCAACAACCATCGCCCCCCTTACAGCCCTCCCTACCAGCCCTAGACAAACCTGCATCTCCTGCCCACCAGTAATCCATAGTTTCTCTTCTAGCACAGTACGCATCAACTCCCTAGTCCAATATACGCGCTCTGAGACTGGTATTGAGAGGCATGGTCCCGAAGACTGGTAGTGATAGGGGGGTATGGTCCAGAGGAGTTGGAGGGTGGAGAGGAGGACTAGGACGCCTGTGCCTTGTGTTGAACCTGCAGCAATGATGCGCAGGAAGTGTTGCCATAAAGGGCTTTGCAGTTCGGTGGCGAAGAGGGCGGTTGGGGTTGGGTTGTGTGGGTTTTGGGGATCCGGAAGGGAGAAATGCGGGGAGGAGTGGGTGGAGTTTAGGATGGAGATTCCGAGGTTTTGGAGGTTTGGAAGTGAGATCGCTGCGGCATTGTGGTTGCGAGAGAGGTGGCTGAACGCTGTGATGGTATTTCTATTCAATTGTTATTTTTGGTCAGTTAATTGCGCATGGCATGGGGTGTTCAACGAGGAAATGGGAATGCGTACTCGCCGTGTATATCCCTCGCATCGACATCATTTCCCGTCTGCACCAACCACTCTGCAATCTCAATCACATTTCGAAATAAGGCGTGTGTCTGAGCTGAATACGTGATACTAATGCATTTATGCACCAGTGTCGAATTATCCGGAAACCGACTCGATGGATGAACTTTTCCTTGAGAAATCTGCTTCCTCACGGCTGCGAAATCACCGGATTGTATCGCAGACACGATATCGTGGTCGTAAGGAATAAGCACCACGGGTGTAAGTGATACCTGCCAGGAAGATCCCACAGATGCTGAAAACAAGCGCGTGAGAATCAGTTCCGCACCCGTAACCCAGTTGTCGATACAGGGAATCAGGGTGATTTTGGTCTCGTTAAGAATTGTTTCCTCGTTATGTGATGAGTTGGATCTATGCCAAGTCTTCAGGACTGATGTAGATACCAGAAATCGCACAGCTAGAAAGTTTACGGTGCTGAATGTGCTTCGTTTTGAGAAGCCGAAGCTAGAGGAGACGGGGACGACGGCCTGGGTTTGTGTCTTTTTGGCCAATTCAAGAGGCTTTGGACTCTGCAACGGTTGAATGATTTTGATCGATGTGAGTTCCAGCGAGGTTTCTATATGAGAAGCAAAGTCTGTTGCTTGGGGGGTAATCAGATTGGTAACACGATCATCAAGTTTCGACAATGCCTGTAAGATCCTCTTCATTTCCTCTTGGCTTTTGGATCTGTATGGTTTAGCTGAGATACGGAACGATGGAACGAGTATCACTTACCTTGCAAATGAACTCTGCGCAACGAGTAAGTTCAACTTAGCCCTCCCAAGCCTCTCAACCGCATCCCCGAAGCGTTGCTTCCTCACTACCACCTTTATCCTTGACCGCATCAGCGTCCCTGTCGACCGGTGTCCCAATAACTCAGACGCTCCCACAAGGCTCTGCAGTTCCGCAACACATACACTGCAATCATTCAACGCACCCACCAAGGCTTCGGAAACAGCATCCCGTGTCGTCAATTTCATTTCATCAATGGTTTTCCTTAACGTATTCAGCTCCGAAGCCAGAGATCGAATCTGAGCAGGCGCGTCTCTGATGTCGTCGAGGAAATTACTGAGAGCAATGCAGCCTAGCACTACTTGGCCGGCAAGGCTGACGATCGACATCACACCACTTGCCACAGCGAGCCCTTCAGCCATTATTCTTAAGGGGGAGAGGTATGCCGGATATTTGGTATTGGTGATATATGGTCTTGAAGTTGCTGAAGGGGCTATTGCTTAGGGTTTGAGAGAGACAGAGAGACAGAGAGGGATGGCGGAATTGAGATAGGGTTACATTGTGATTTACGCCACCATATGCGGCCAGGCGTCGACCAATTGGAGGGCGCTCTTCGGAGCGATGATTGGGGGTTGTAGTAAGATGATAGAAATGAGGAATGAGGAAGTGTCTGGGGAAAACGCAAGAAATGTTTATGTGGATTCGATTCACGGCGCAAGAGGAGAATATTAAGGATCCAGTTATTGCTGGACCTGTCAGCTTAACTGGCTGTGAGGCTTGCGACCTTTTGTATGATATTGGTCCTCCTCAGACTATCACTAGCATCTACTGCGGATCTGCGTATTAAAGTCGGAGGAATTAGAGGACAGGGAGAATCTGGATAATTGGTAATTTTTGGGGGCATTTGCAAGGTTTCTTTTAGCATTAGCATGGGGCATAGCGTTGAGTGGGGTTGGTCATTAATTATATAAGCGGGGCATCTAGTTGGTGATTTTGATATTGCTGAGTTTGGTAGTATATTTAGTATTCAACCGTATTTATCTCTCCCAAGCCACCAACCACCTTCCATCCCATCGATTAACGAATTAAGCTTCAATCCATTCTCGCTTCTTACGCCATCAATATCTTATTTGTCTTTCAGAAGCCCCGCGTCTTTCCTAAGTTCAAGCACAACCCTTTCAAACAACAAATTATCACCACTATTAGCAGCGTATTGCAAAAGCATACAGCTCTGGCGAGTGGCAGAAATTTGATCTTTCCAATGGCCTGACAGAACCCGAATGACCTTCTCATGGCCGTGCTTGTTTGCTTTGCTCATTGCAGTTTCTCCAATTCGATCAACGGCTTGAATATCAGCTCCAAACTGAACGAGCTGCCCAACGACTTCTTCATGGCCGTTTTGCGCAGCATGATGTAATGCAGTCCGTCCATTTGCGTCGGCGAAATGTACTTTCGCGCCATGTTCGAGGAGTAAATGCACAACAGCACTATACCCTCTCGCAGCAGCTCCCTGGAGCACGGACTGCTCTATACCGTCCACAATTGCGATCGCATTTACATCAGCTTTATTTTGAATTATAACCTTCGATGTTTCGACATGTCCGCCCCACACAGCGTGGTGTAGGGCTGTTGAGCCATCACTGCCACGTCCCATAATACCAGCACCACGACTTATCAAAAAGCTCGCCACTGTAACCAGCCCAAAGCTAGCCGCGACACAAAGTGCTGAGACAGATTCTACATATGCTTGGTCGAGGCCTCTATGCACATAGTTTTCGTCTACCATCTCTTGAACTAGACTTGCAAGAGACAATTCGTTGTTTAGAAGTGCTAAGATCAAGGGCCCCGAGTTCGATTCAGGAGCACCTCGTGCATGATTCCCCCAGTGGCTAGCTGCATATTTGAAAAATCCATACTCGTGATTTCGATCAATTAGCTTTATTTCTGTAGAACAGGGACCTTCCACGAAGACTGGTTGCAAAAGGTACTTGACACAAGCTTGTGTAATGTTCAGCTGTGCTGAAGGAAATATCGTTCGGCGTCGCCGGTCGAAGTACTCTTGAGTAGTATGGTGAACCAAGCGGATGACGTTGCTCTCTTCGTCAATTACGACCAGCCCAGCGCAAACAGTGATCAAAAGATGAGATGCGGGGTAGTCTTCGTCGTCGACACTTCCCAGATCCGAGTCGAGAGACATCGCCAACAAGGCATGTTGTATCGCTTCCAAATTCATTGGCTCGAACGCATAAATGATCCAGCACAAGAGACGGTAAGCTAACTCGCACCTGTCGTGGTCTTGTGTCCGGATTCGCTCCATGGCCTCGTCGTAAATCTCATCTAGAGTCTCGGGAAGATTGTCGAGGCTTGCTCGAGCACGCTTTAATGTGATCTTCCGCGCCAAAGATTGTATGTGGAGCTGTGCTAGTAGGAACCTTGTCAAAGTCAATAGATGATCTAATTGTTGGCTTTGTATGTGGACTTACATCCCATCGGCTTGTTTCACTACCTTTTGAATAATATCATTATATAATGATGGGTCTTTCTCACAAAACCCCATCAGATCATTTTCTTGTGATATTCGGCAGTCCAAGAACCGGGTAATATCTTCGTCTGTTGCCCTAACCTCGAGCTTGACAGCGCTTTGTAGCATCTGCGCAATGTCGCCTAGAAATCTGGATGTGTAAAGAACGTGTAGGTCCGGAGTCCGCCGCAGTTCCTCGACGAGACGTTTCCTAGTCCCGTCAGCTTCGTAGCATTCGTCCAATGCATCGATAACGATGTAAACATTAGCGAAGTCAGTGACAATAGAACGAAGTACCCGCACCCACTCAACAAGTACAGGCCTTGTTCTACTCGGACGATGAACTCGGTACAGTTCCCGAACAGTCTCAGGTACACTGTACTGTTGACGCGATAACTGCTGCACGAGGCTCGCCATAATTTCCGAGACAGATTGACTTCCTTGATCCTTGTGATTACAATAGACATATGCGAGTCCTTTATCACCCCCTGCGAGTACAGTATTTAAAGACTCGATAGTAGCAGAGCTTGAATCCATTAACCCAGAGCTCGAAACATTCAGGAGGGAGAGTACCTACGCAAGCACGGTCTTTCCAGCTCCAGCTAAACGGCAGATGTTTCAGATCTAGTCAGATTGGAGGTCTTCATGACTTACGTGGTCCATAGCACCAAAGTGTTGGAGTCTCTCCTATCGCCCAGGCCTGGTATTCCAGACTTTCGAATAGCCATTTTCCTGTGCCATCCTGCCTCCGGCTTAGAGTATCGATTTGCACCGATCGAAAATTCAGGGGTGACAGCCAGTCCAAAATAACCTGATTCTCTTGTTCTACTCTCGTTATTGATATCTGGCCTACTGTAGCAGTTGGGTACATACCTAATTGTTGTGCTCTCAAAGACTCAATGTTATCATCGATGGAAGCAACGCTTCGTCCGACCTGCTCTACTTCAGCTTGAAGCTTGTGCATATTTTCTGTATTTATAGACGTGGTATGTCTATATATATAAGCATTGGAATAGCTGCATCGTAGATTTAAAGTATTTCGATCCAGAGAAGAAACCTACAATTGCAAGATCTCCACTGCAAGCAGTAGATTTTCGCGCATGTCCGCAATAATCTTTTGCAGCTTGAACAGCGTGCTTTCTCGGAAAGGGTAGGAGAGTCTCCTAACTGCCATCTGGGTTTTACCTGTCAAAGTAGTCTTGTCGGACTTCCGCACTTTGACAATTTCAACATTGAGCTCCCCAACAGCCGTGGCGCATCCTCGTACGCTTTCTTCAACCGCTTCTCTGACTTGGTCAGAGAAGGTTTCTTCCTCTAAGATCACCCTCAATGACTTCAGCATCTTGACCAGCGTTTCTGTTGATGCAATCATCTTCGCGATATTGTTTTCGCTGTCTTTCCATGACCCGTAGTACTGAACAAGGCCTTGACAGCCTTGTATCGCGAGGGAGATCACCCCCACGGCGGCTCCGGCGATGGAAAGCGGATCAGCCATCGGGGGCAAGATGAAGAATAACACTAAACCTGAACTGAATTCAACCGAAAGGTGAAGGAATTTTTGGTTGGAATGTCGTGGTGTTGGAAGCTCCCCCTCACGGTACACGAGGCTTCAAAATTGTGGCAGTGTTGCGTCGGCTGTGTCAGAAGATGATCAGCCAATCATGTGTCTGCATTGGATACCGCACAGTGATCAAGGTCAGAATTTGAAAAACAAAGACCCTAGGTACAAAAACTTCCATGCTTATAATTCTGGAACGTCTGTCTGTAATGGCCTTACATTAGATTTGCTCAAATGTTCCTACGATACTACAGAAGTATGTGATGCATCATGCATTGTATAAACCTTACTGATTGTTTCTGATTTAAAGTCGTTCTGTTACTCGAGTACACTATTTTTCAATCTATTCATAAAATAACGAATTCTGAAATGTGCGACCTGTGACCGCCAATCCATGGATCAGATCCAAATTGTTTATTCAACATGTGTTCTCAAGAAAGGGATGTAACTCCAAATCAATTCGAGCACTTACTGGAGTACGGTCGAAGTGTACAAGCTGTTCAGTTGTGGACGGAAAACTCCAAGAGTACGTCGAAGCCCATCTAGTCTGATTCGAATGATATCCGCGTTCGTTTTCTTCTTCTTTTCTCGAATCAATGTATCATCCGTCCCAAATAAAATATCTCGGCACTGCCGTGCTATGTTTTGGAGACTTGCTAACTGGCCGTCCTCCAAATGGAAGTTCTTCAAAGTCTCAAGCAGACTTTCCTGAACCTGGCATGTGGCAAGAACTTCGGATGACATCATTTAATAGCTGACTGAACGCATACAGCCGTCGAGTACCGACAATGTCAGCGAGGGGTCATTTTGTAACATTGCAGCCTCGATTCGTTTCTTCACTCGTATGTAGCGGTTATCTTCTCGATTTAGAAACCAACACATTGTCTTGTGGCTAGCGTTAAAGAGGACCACGCTACGTTCTTTTCGAAAGCCCACAACCGAAGAGGAAGGTTCAACAGTCTATTGTGAACATTGTTAGAACGTCGCCGAATCGTGGTCGAGGACTTTTGAGAAACTTGCCATAATTGCCTCTTGAACTTCTTGATGCCTTTCCTGGTCGACTGTACTTTGTTTAGCTCCCCTAAACCAGCAAAGAAGGAAGTAAACCAGATAGTCTCGGCGGTTTTCCGAATTCGTTGTTCAAATCAGTGAGGATGGGTGACCGTAGTTTGAATTTGTGGGGCCCTACAGCCTTCGGAGATAAGACTTAGCGCACTGGCATCGAAACCTCGATGAGGTGTGTCAAGAAATACGATGTGTCTTGTTCGTTTCAGAATAATGCCGAATTGTGAAGACTTTGACTTAGCAACTACCAAAGCCTGATTTCTATCAACCAAACGATACTATTTGGAAATTGGAACCTTACCCCTTTGACTAAGATGCCCCCTATTCCATGGCAGAAGAAAAATTATCAGTCTGGAGGTCTATGATGTTCAGTTTAAGAATAAAACACACCTTCATGGGAAATCGGAGTTGATTCACCTGTTGAACCCTGTGGTCAACAAATCGTTTGAGAAATTGATGGCAAGTTCGCCAAGCCTACCCACTGCCTGATTAGAATTTTGGTCGTTCTTAGCATCTTGTATTTTGTCTTTGGAGTACCCATAGATCATTATCCTCCATTGTGGGAAGTCCAATGGCAGAAGATCAACAAGAAGGCTGGTGCTCGTTTCTGGATCAACCCAAGTTGAGTAGGAACCGCCCTCGGATCCATGGACAGCAACCAGGCTATATAGAGATTTAGAATTAGCGTATATCACAAACGACTGTGCATACTTTAGTGGATTTCTAAGTAAACTTACTCTACCTGACAAAGTCGACCCTCACTATCCGACTGTTCTTTTGGCCATACTATTTTGAGCCCTGATGGATCCACTTTCAGGTCATTGACACCAGCGGCTAGGCGAGGAGGGGGTGCATTTATCTTCTGGTGCTGTGAGTGGTCATTGGGAAAGCTTTTACCAGGATGGATTGCTTGTAACCATCCTACGCATGATTTGATACGTTGAAACTCCTCTTGGCCGTTGGGGTAATTCCGCGTTACATTGGCTATAAGTGAAGCCTGCTTCCATTCAGAGAATTTCACGTTTTCGAGTCCTTGCATAAAATTGAATCGATAATATAGCCCTGAGTTGTGTAAGTCTTGATGTTCATGCAGAAACCCTTCCGCTGTATGTTCGGACTCCGTAGCTATTCGCTCTAGCGTCTGTAGTATTCCTATAAAGCCTTTAGGCATATCATATCGCGGGCCGCCTAACCCAGTTCCAATTGAAAGAAGACATCCTAATGATTTATCGGGCCAGATATCTCTCATCTTTTGCCATACTAGTCGTATGGGATTGTTTGCGCCGGTGGCTCCGTCTGAAAACTTATCTCCATAATCGCCGATGGTTATAGGTGCAAATAATGCTGTCAAAGCAGAAGTAGCTCTTGCCGCCTGCTAAATCTTGCAGTCAGAATTCAAGGAGATTTTTGATCTTTGGGTTGTGATCGTTTGAGAGTACAACGGGCATTAAAGTTGCGCTGCTTATCGCAGTCACGAACCTGTTTTCTCATTTAGCCTCTTCCAGCTAACAGCTTTATTACCGAACCCACACTCGGCAAGAAGGATGCTCTTCCACAAATAAACATGCTGGATTTAATCCTCTTTGTTTTGTGATTTCTTTGATACTTGCTTCGAGGGCTTTCGAGTCGAATTTTATTGCATTTTCGGATCCTAACATCGACTTCAAGATCCAAAGACTAGAGTTCAGCTTGTGCATGACTCGCATAGAGTTAATATAAGCTCCAATGCATTCATCAACTGTCATTAGAAGACGTCCAAGCATAATCGCAATTAATCTGTTGAAGTACGGGTTAGCCAGTAGCTTTATCGATGTTATCAAAGAAACGTGATGTTACCCTCCGGTTCCAGTGCCCCCTACAATATCAAAATACTCGCATGGCCTATGATCCCCTCTAACCGAAACTTTCTCCATGATAGTTTTCAAGATATACATCGACGAGAATACTCTGACTCCTCCTCCGCCAAGCGATAATGCACATAAGGGGCGAGGGGCCATTGTATCGGTCTCTGTCTAAAGAATAGTGCGAGGCAGCGATGGATGTGAGAAGTATAAAGTTCTGTGAGTGCCGCGCAACAGCCTTCGGTACCGAAGCCGATATCGTGCTACAAAATGTACTTCTTAAAATAGGCTGAGCTACTCGTCACAAAACACTGCCCACCGTGTTTCATGCGGCCGCGCCAATTTACTAGATTCGCAGTGAATCTGAATATAGCAACTCACGAGCCAAACAGCCCCTTAGAGACGCTCGGACACTGTTTACGTGAGCGCCTCTCATGCTTTACACACGCGCGTTAATGCCTGAGGTCAAAACCTCTGTGACTAATAATAATTGGTCACTTCAAAGAACGTGACTGAAGAATATAAGGCAAGGGTTAAGTAGCGCTTGAGCAAGAGGAAGCCACGAGGCCACCACGGACCACCTATCCGTTCAGCTGCCATCAGGAGTACGTTATATGCACGCTTAATAAGCAAGGAACACTAAAATTTCCTCACTGAAGATCGCTATAATTTAGCGATACCATCGCTGGAATTTAGGGGGTGACTCGCTAAATTCCAGGCACAGCTCCCTGAATGGTCAAGTCACGCATTTTTATTGGTTCGCTCAGCATCTTGGCGTGCAGCGTACTCCTGGTGGCAGCTGAACGGATATATCCGTGCCAGACTGGACGTTGCCGTGTGGGCGCCGTCAGGCAGCGGTCGTAGCCTCAGCGATCTGTCTCAATTTACTTTGCCCGTCAAACACGCATTGATTTTCCCCGGTCGAGAGATCCTTGTATCTCCTTGTCAGCTCTCAATGGCGCCTTTCCAATATGCTCACCTCGATTCTTCGAAGAACGAGATTCGTGTTCTGCGGCCAGTGCTACAGCCCGATCAACACTCTGGCTCGCGCTGTCCGGAAGCAGGAGATCCAGACTACAGCATTACAGTTGAACCTGATCTGTCGCTGGAGTTCGAGCTCGTCACCGTATCGCTTGATGACAAGCTGGATTTCACAGCCCTGTCATATGTTTGGGGCGACCCTGCCGGCGTGAGCCCAGTACAGGTTGACGGTCGGGAATTGCTGGTAACTAGGAATTTGGACATCGCGCTTCGGCATCTTGCGTACCAGGATATCGCACCAGCACTATGGGTCGACTCGATATGCATCAACCAGAATGATGACGAGGAGAAGGGTGACCAAGTTGGTCGTATGGGACACATCTTTAGTAGCGCCTCCCGTGTCATCAACTGGATTGGAGAGGCGACTCAGAAGAGCGACCTCGTCGCAGAAGCGATCTATGCTTTTGAGGATGAGATATGCCGGAAATCCAACGTTCCGAAACATGAGCGATATGACCTACTGGAATACATGGACTTTGATACGGAGTCTGAACTAATTGGGTTTCTTAACACCGTTTTCCTTTCCAATCCCTCACTCGCACATATGTCACTTTATGATATCCTGAAAGACTTGCTGGTGGTCTTGACTCAAAGAGGGTGGTGGTATCGTGTGTGGGTGGTTCAAGAGCTGGTCGTCGCACGCAAACCAACCTTCCAGATTGGACTTCGAAGGATTGGGATTGGTGGGCTTCAAGCAATGCTGGTCATTGCCGCTGTCTTGACGACAACGATGCTATATCTCAACCTCGACTCGCAAAGGGATTCCAAAGCTGATGTCCTTGATCAATATTTGGGATTTGTAAACGCAGGTCAACGCGGAAACAGCTGGATAATGCAGATGTTGCTTTGCCGAGAACAGTACCAGAGCAGCAGCACGAAGGCGAACAAGGTCATTGATATCTTGATCCGATCATACGTCTACTTAAGCCCGCCCCAGTCAAGGTTTGATAATTACCTCGCTGCGGGAAACCCGAAAGATTACATTTACGGGCTCCTAACCTTGTTCAAAGAGGATTACAGCCGTATAGGAATGAGTCTTCCGGTGAGCTATGCGCGGACTTGGGAAGATCTTTACGGAGAAGTTGCACAACGTTTGATCGACACCGGTTACTTGGACGTCCTATCGCTCAACCAGAAACAGATGCCCCTCATAGATCCTGCCTTACCAACTTGGGCTCCACCTTGGCACAAACTGATCATCATACCGCATATCGACTTCAAAACCGGAAGCAGGAAGGGAAAATCTAATAATTCCTACGCAACCAACTCCCTGTTCTGTGCATCGTTAAACAAAACTGCCGTAGTCTCATTCGTTACTTCAACCACCAATGATCACGTTACTCGATCAATGCATATCGATGGAGTGCTTGTGGACCACATCCTCGCCGCGGGTACGGTTCATGTAAGATCGTTCATGGAAAAGCCAACTGGGATCAACGTGATTGGGCTTTCTCGAGAGCTTCAATGTATGATTCGACGCTCTCAGAAACTTTCGCCTAAGATTTATACTACGACAATGGCTCGAGAAGCTGTCTGGAGAATAATGTGCAGAGATATTGAATTTCCAGGGTATGCCACCAGTGATCTAAGCAATGACGACGAGTTCCGACGAGCAACACACCTAAGCGAATCGCGTTTCAGACGGCATTTACCATTTTTCAAAGCCATCAACGCCCACAACAGGGCGATTCAGATCTTAGAAGAATCTTCGAAACTTGAGACGCGACTTGCTCGTGTTGTTGGGTGGTTGCATTCTCGAAGCTACCTCATGACTGCAAGAATATACACAATCTGTTTCAACGTCAAAAAGACTACCCACAATTACGTCAAGGCTTTCAGATATTGGATCTGGCCTGTGCTACACCCATTAGGCATCGACAAAAGGCAACGGCTACTTCATCCACCTGATCTAGGTTTCGCCAAAACTTTCGGTTTTCCCACAATGGCGTATCTTGGGACAATCTGTACTGGACCAAAAGTCGTGCCTTTCATGACCCAGCGCGGGTACGTTGGACTTGGACCTGGTTATGGACAAGAACATACAAGGCCAGGAGACTTAGTCTGCATATTCTATGGCGCCAGAGTGCCGTTTGTGCTTCGGCCTCGACCTGATGGGCAAAGTGGCTACATACTCGTTGGGGAGGCCTTCGTTTATGGAATTATGGATGGAGAGGTGATTACAGAAGGTCATGAGACGACAAAGTTTGAAATCTTCTAAAAACTACTCTGTATCTCGCTTCTTGTTTTTCTCATTAAAATAATACTCCGAGGTCTTTTATCCAATAATCTCAATACTTAGGAGGCCTGGAAGGCCTACCTATCCTGGAACCAATCAGAAGATAACCGGCCCCCCGCTCCGAGGGGGGCTACGTCTAATATAATTAATAGTTACATTTTTTTGTTGTCATTAATTATTTTGCCGATTGTCCTCAGCATTTCTGGCCCCCACCTCAAAAGATCCTTCTCACCAAACAAGTTTGGTTCCAGGCATAATCTATTAATCTAACAGAAATCATGTCCACTAACTGCATACAAGTTTCTATACGACTCACTGCATTATAAGTGCGCCCACTGTTTCCCGAGAGACAGGAGTTGAGCAGCAACTCGACGCGTGTCGAAGCCCTCCGGTATTGGCAAAGACTCTTCCTCCCATCGATATGTCGGCCCAGTGAGCGAGAGAACATAAGTGTAGTCTGCGAAGAATTGAGTTCTGGCAATTGAGAACCTGCGAAAAGACGGCAACGGGCTTGAAATTCCGGCATACGCCGCGTCGAGTGCCTCCACGGCGTTGTCGTACAATTTGACCGAGCCAAATGCATAATTGATGATGATGGCCATCTCAATCCATTTCAAGCATCTCCCAGATAATAGGAACTCCGTCAACTTGTCGCATAATCTGGAGGCTGCGATTATTTCATCAGCGTCGAGTGACGGCGGCAACTCTTGCAGAAAGAAGGCGTTCCACAGACCATAAGTCATCTCGAAGTATTCCGCAGTGTCTCTCATGCAAGGGGTGGATCGTAGTCCTTGTAAGATCAAATTCGATTTCGGAGATTCCTCATAAAACCACACACTAGTATTGCTGCGATAGAGAGCTTTCAATCGCTGTGGTTTTAGGATCCGCGGGATTTCGAAAGTTCTTTCTTTGCCGCACATGCGAACAAACTGTGCTGTTGTGTGGTGAACAAATTCGATCTGGATTTCTTCATCCTTATCTCCATGTAGCTCAATGAGGGGCGAACATAGCTTCCGTGCCAAATCTATCGAGTCAAACACTTCTTCGCCGCCATTTTCAGCTTGAATTACAAGGTCTAATATTTGGCGATCTAGAGAGCTTCGTCCAACTTGAACGAAATCCGCCATGTCGATCCATAGGAAAACTTGCTGCGAGAGTCTGAGCTCCAATGGAGAAAAGGATCTTTCCATTGTCGAGAAAATTTGCTGATAGAGTTGAGCGATTCCAATTGGGATACTCTGGAGTTGTCGCGCGATAGATGCCGGACCTGGCAGGCGCTGTATCTCATCCATTATCAGCCGCGCTGAAAGCCATAAGCCTGCTGCTGCTTCGGTTACTCTAAGATGAACCTCAAGTCCTAGAGAAGTCCTGGAGATATGTTTGCAGCTGGAAACCCTCTGCTCAATATACTTAGACACAAGACTTCCAACCTTGTCTCGAGATATTTTCAGCTCTGAAATCGGACGATTAAAAGAATCCAACAGGTCTGGATCTTCTCGACACTGTAAAGGTTTCAGGTCAGGAGTCGCTCACCCAAAATAAAAGACTAGAACTAGGCGGGTTCTACGAACTTCATACTCCTGACATATTCGCTATGGAATAAACTATGGGAGTATAGCTCATAAACTACGACACAGTCTGTAAAGAATTGAACGGAGAATTGCGTACTGTTATTAAGATCTTAATGGTTCTCTTGGTTTCAGCAGCCGCTGCAATTATAGAAAAGACAAGATCTTTGGCTTCCTGGCACTCGTCGAGTGCATCTACAACGATGAAGATTAGCTGCTTCGATGTGTTGCTCAAAGCAAGCTGGAAAGACGAGTGCAGACTTGCGAAAGACTCTGCTGTTTCCTGTCCGCTTTGCTGGCGAATTGTCTCGAACCAAGGGTATAAAGATTCGTCTTTTGCCAAAACTTGCGAAACCAGCGTCCTCAGGACTTGAAATGGGCGGCTTTTCTTCTCGTCGGTTCCTTTGCAGAAGAAGTAAAGCACATCATCTGTGGTGGTCTTCGTGATGTAGCCTATTAGAAAGGCGACTAGGGTGGACTTTCCACTTCCAGGTGCGCCGCCAATTCTCAAGATCTCCAAGGTTTCAGAGCTCAAAAAGGTTTCAACGTCGGGCATTTCCAACGCCCAGTTGCAGGAACCAGTCATGCAGTCTCTCTGATGTCGATAGAGATCATCCTGAACGTTCGCAGGACACAACCATTTATGAACATCAGCACGCATTTGGTCTGAAAACAGTGTCAGTTGATCAGTCGAGCGCCGAGAAGAGCCAGTGAAGCTTACTTGACTGTGCTGAATCTTCAAGTCCTCGCGCTTTCTTGGCTTCCTCAATATTGGCGGCATTAGCCGCCCAATCGATTTCGGTACTGTGATGAGTAATATTGTCTGATACTTGCTGGAAATCTTTATCGAAAGATGCGAATACACTAGCTGCGAATAGATACGTAAGCCAGAGATCTGACGTGGCCGTTGAGGATTTACGTACTTAAGGCAGAGCGTGAGTGAAACCTCACAACTCGAGTACAAAGGTCAATTAAATCACTATACAGGGCTCCAATAGCCCTTTGAGTATTCAAGTTGTTTTTGAACAGGGTCTCGTAATTGCTGTAGCGCTCGAGTGACGCGACGATTCTCTGCAAAATCCTCGCCAGCTTCTCAATTGTTTCCAAATGATCGCTAGTCACCTGACTACTGCGTTAGCGCGTACTCCATCCGGGGCCATCGGTCATACCATTATTGCGAATCTCAGAGGGCCCCAGATAGGAGAGCAAAGCCCGCCGTTCGTTTGAACAAGCACATCGATCACGGCTTCAAACCGTCGCAGAGGATCAATGATGGGCTTCATGACATTCAGAACTCGTGAAAAGCCTCGGACACGATGTGATTTTGCGATAAGTTTCATGCAGTCGTCTGCATTTGCTGGAGAGACGAACGCTGCCTTCTGCGAGGTAGTCAAGGCAGCCAGGTGGGTCTCCACGGCGATTTGCCAGGCGTCGGGCATCTGAGATACACCCGCCTGTCGGGTAGGAAGCCTGGCGCTGGTTTTAGGATCCATCCTCAAATGTTAGCTTGAAAGAACCTCTATCACGGGCTCTTGCAAGAGGATGAGAAATTAGGGAGCATCGCGAGCGTGCAAAGCGTGAATCGTGATTGTCATGAGGGTTGCCAGCAGGTGCGGCTGAGCACATCTTGGGCTTAGGTCGCTAAAAATGCTCTATAAGACAGGACCTTTCGATTGGCCTATGGAACCCTGGCCCGCAGATTCTCAAATGCCACATTTCCTGTCAGCTGCTGCAACTAATTCGGTGAGCCGAACAGTTCTGGCGATGAAATTTCGAGGATCAGAGCCTCATTTCTCTTCGGGTATTAGGTATTTGTCTATCCCACACTCAACATCCACGAATACACTGGTGGATGACTCATCACCTTAAGTCTTGGAAAAGGAAGATCAAGCAGGCCTTCTCGCCCATTACACACCCAAAAGTCTCATCGGCGAACATAGAGCCCACAACTATGGCTGCCATTCCGGTAGGACATCCCAGCTGGAGCTGTATCAGAGCGTTGACAACATTGAAACAGAAAAACACTCTCGGTATACACGTACTCTACGACGCTAAAGGGCATGGGATAGGTGATGATTCCATCATTGAGTAACAGCTTCAACAAAAATTCAGCCTGATCTCATACTGATTGAAGCTGCAGCATTGTTGCCGCGCATGGATTGGGGAGCGATTCCTATTCTACCTGGGCGTGGGAAGTCTCTAAAAAATGACAAAAAGCTTTGGCTGCGAGACTTCTTGCCGCTTTCAAAGTATGGCAAGAAAGCGCGAATAATGACACTCGTTTACGATGCGCAAGTCTTCACTTTGCCGTTCTCGAAGTCCCAAAATGGGCCCACGATGGTGTTCGCCGAGGAGTTGCTGAACGATTTGAGTGATGCCAGAGTTACCGCAGAGGTAAGAACCCTGAATTGTCTTGATATTGCAGCCATTAAAAGTCGATGCAGGAAAAAGCACGCCCTATCATATTTTTGTGCCACTCGATGGGTGGAATCGTGGTGAAGACAGTAAGAATAGAAATATTGCCGGCTATCTGGATCTCATATCTAACCTTTCAAGGGCACTCAACTACGCGAGATTGAAAGCGGCCCCATACGGCAGCCTGGTGGAGAATACGAAAGCACTTGCATTTTTCTCTACTCCTCACATGGGAGCCTCGCCAGCTAGTTGGCTAAGCTTTCTGACAGGGTTGACCGGCGTGGTGAAATCTTCTACCAACGTTCAGGATCTAGAGACATGGTCCCACGCGCTGCTTGACCTCTCGACCACATTCGCAGAAATTGCTGATGACTTTGCAATTACAACATTCTATGAGAAGTTCCAGACGTATGGTGTCCAGGTCAGTTTTCTTCCTTGCAAATCGGAATGAGAAGGCACTGACGCGTTACTATTTTAGCTCGTGAACGAAGGGTCTGCTAGGATTAATACCAAAAATGAAAAGGCGGTTGGTCTGGAAGCCGATCATATCAAGATCTGCAAATTTGCATCTACCGAGGACCATAACTATTCTCGTGTGTTGAAGCGAATCGAGGCAACAATGATTGAGATCCAGGAAAAGAGAGTCAAGGAGAAGAACGTCGAGAGCGCCTTGAGTATGAGTCTTCCCGAAATACCTAGAGAGCAACTGGGCTCACAGGTCTCATTAGGCGAAAGATTGAGAGCTTTGCGAGAATAATCTGGCGGGCCTTGCGAATGATGCGATATTGTTGGTGTAAGGCGCAGTGGCGTGTCCTACGCCAAGTTCTTTAGTAACCAGATTTCTTCCATAAAGACGTAATTTTGAATCTGCGTTGTTTATTTCGGAGAAAGAGAGAAAAATTAATTCAAAGGTGCCGATCCATGACTCGAGGTGGTTTTGTTAGTTTTGTATAAGTGATTTAGGAGACAAAAGATGATTCATGGGGACTAAAATCGCCCTTCCGCCCCAGTGAGATGGCGTGTTCACTACCCAAGATTATACACCCTCGTAATCCTCCCCAGCTGTCCCGGCCTCATGTCGAGATTCATACCCATCAATGTTCCCAAAGGCGCTATATATCATCATCATCAGCATTTCCTTCTCTTCTGCATCCCGATCAACACTTACCAAGTAACTGATACCCCCCCATAGCCGTCCCATCCCTCCAATGTCTCCCCGGCAACTCCTCCCCATCCTCACACGGATACCTAACCCCCCTATCAGCAATCGGTCCCGGATCTACTCTATCGCCCAGAAAATAGGGGACGCTGGCGCATATGTCGTCGATTGCTTGTTGTATCATTTGCTTACTCTTACTTATACTCATTTCATCCCGGGAGGAAAGGGATAAGAGAAATAAGTGAACGCGTATAAACGCAACCCTATACTTATTCCACGCAATCCCCGCACAAATAGCACTATATATAAGTGCGTGCTCTGTGTAGCGGGGTATAGAGTGCGCTATACACTCCGGTCCCGTCACAGTTACGGGACGCCATTCGGCAGGAAGTTCTGCATCCCAGGCCTCGATAGCGGAGAGGATAGAGTGCGCTTCTGTGAGTTGATCTGCAGCTGAGTTCATATGAGCGAGATTAGCGATACGGGCGTTGATTGTATCGAGTGTGTCGCCTGGTGCGAGGGAGATGGCGTTTATATGTGCGTCCCAGGAGATCAGGGCTAGGGGGACGGGACGGCGGGAGCGCAGGGCGTCGCCTATCTAGGGGCGTGTTAGGGGGTTTGAGATGGAAGGGGGAGGG